>Ga0209187_1000003_pt1 | contig 631771 bp, 536 predicted proteins | sample BantaG_FD_187430 | JGI IMG/M metagenome (GOLD analysis project Ga0209187, IMG submission 187430) | Marine algal microbial communities from Bantry Bay, Ireland - BantryBay_4 metaG (SPAdes) (version 2) | ecosystem: Host-associated > Algae > Red algae > Unclassified | place: Bantry Bay, Ireland...
TTGCTGTTCAGAAGAAAATTTTGACGACTATCTACGCTCTTTGGAAAAAAGACGAAGCATATATTGAAAATTACAAGAATATGTCCATGATTGAAAATAGCCACACTCAAGGCGTGGCTACACAAGGTAAACAATCAAAGACTGCTTCCTCTCTTGTTGGACAAATGTAAAAAATAATTATAAATATCTTTGTTTTTTAAGATAGTACCTCAGGATAGCGGGTACTAAAGGATGCAATGTCTTTGTATTTTAAGATAGTACCTAGATCTAGTGAGGGGTTTAATCTTAGCTTTTTTTAATCTTTGCAGTTGAACGAAAAATTTCTTGAGGACGAATAGTATATATTTTGTGTTTTTCTTTGGTAATATTCCAAAGTCTATCAAATTCTTCCACTATGAGATTCGGATAATCTAATTCGTAAATTATATGATGTTCTTTACCGAACTGATTTATAGAAATTCCTAAAGACCAAGCCCTGCTTAAAAAATAGTTGTCCGCATTAGGAAATATTAAGAATCGATCATGAAAATTATCATGCTGTGTTTCAAATAGACAGCGAAAATCCAGGTTTAGACCTTGTCCATCTGAACTTTCTGTTAATAGCTTTTTTTGTTCTAAGAACCACTTTTCGCGGTTCTTTTTTTCTTCACTTTGTCCTGTTTTATATACTTTTTTTGAACACAGAGCACGCACCTCTGACATGTAGGAGTAATTATTTACTACGATTTTAATAATGTCTGTTGCTGATAGGTAAGGATCCCAAATCCATACTCCACTGGAGCCATGTTTTTTAATTAGTTCAACAATATCATCAATTTCTGAAGTGTGTTTATTGTATTGTTTGACCTTAAGTTCTGACAACTGTTTTTCATATATCTCAGAATTTATTTGGTTCTTTACCAAGATATCTACTTTATCATTTTGTAATCCTGTCTTGCCTGGTATTCCATGTACTTCAATACTAGAATCAATATTGTGAAGCTTTCTGATTACTTTCCCTGCAGATGATTCCAAATATAAAGGACTTCCAACATAAACCTTATCAAATATTACCAGATCATTCTGCGTATCGATAAACTCATACTTAAACGGTTTGTCAATTTCAAAGGTGAAGGAAAGTTCATCATTATCTAAATTTAATACTTCCAAAGAATTGTCAGATTCAGTAGAGGTTCGTTTAAGGCAAATTATGTGGTCCGAGTTCTTGCCTAATCTCCATTTTAATTTGAGCTTATGCTCAAGCCTTCGGCTTTTATCTTCTAATTCAAGAAGTTGACACGGGAATTGAATCATTATATTACCTAGTCTTTCAGGCATTTTTGATAAATCAATGCCTGAAACTTGTTTAATTTTTTCAAACTTTTTTCTTATATACTTAAAAGAGGTGTGTGTGTTTTTTGATACATCCCAAAATTCAAATATGTAAGAATTTGGACTTTCTCCTAAGTAGTCATAAATTTTTTTGTTTGAATTCTTTGAAATGAATTGTTTCTCAATCAAATCCAATTCTCCAATTTTTATTTCGGTCTCGTTGTCGATGAATCGACCTGATTGACAGTTCTTATAGAATTCATTAAACCAATCAATAGATCTTTCACCGGATGTATATCCTAACCCTATTTTGTGCGCAATATCTGTATACAGTTTTGGTTTATTTTCTCTATAGGAATCTTTTTCTGATAAAAATCTAATCTTTGTGAAGACATGAATAGATTGTTTAGTTCTCTTGTCAAAAAAATAAATTGTTTCTATTCCTATTCTTGAATAATCTCCCCAATAACCTTTTTTAATAAAATCTGCTATTGGCATCGTACTATCGACTTAAATACATACTCCGTTCCTTATACAACTTCCTAAAGTATGGATCCTTTAAATCTTTAATGAAGCGAATAGCCTCGCCAGTACTCTTCATTTCTGGTCCTAGCTGCTTGTCTACATTCGGGAATTTATTGAAAGAGAAAACAGGCTCCTTAATCGCAAAGCCTTCTAGCTTCTTTTCAAAAGTATAGTCCTTTAGCTTGGCTTCTCCCATCATCACCTTGGTGGCTACATTGAGGTAAGGAATTTGATAAGCCTTGGCAATGAAAGGTGTGGTTCGTGATGCACGCGGATTGGCTTCAATCACATAGACCGTTCCATCTTTTATGGCAAACTGTATATTGATCAGTCCTTTAATGTTCAAGGCTTTGGCAATTTTTTCAGAATAGTATTCCATGGTGGTTTGTACCAATGGAGTTAGGTTAAAGACGGGGAGAACTGCATTGGAATCTCCAGAGTGAATTCCCGCAGGCTCGATATGTTCCATGGCACCCATGATGTGAATATCGTCACCATCATAAATGGCATCGACTTCAGCTTCTTGACAACGATCCAAGAAGTGGTCAATGAGAATTACATTATTTGGAATATGTTTTAGGAGACTGACGACTGCGCGTTCGAGTTCATCATCATTGATTACAATGCGCATACGCTGTCCACCCAATACATAGGAAGGGCGTACCAATACAGGATAGCCTACTTTATTCGCCACCGCAATAGCTTCTTCTACATTGCGCGCTGTGCCGTACTCAGGATAAGGAATTTCTAATTCTTTCAGCAAGTCCGAGAAGCGACCACGATCTTCCGCGAGGTCAAAGTTTTCATAGGAGGTGCCGATAATTTTAATGCCTTTTTCTGTGAGTCGCTTGGCTAGCTTGAGGGCTGTTTGTCCGCCGAGTTGAACGATTACACCTTCTGGTTTTTCATGTTCAATAATTTCCCAGAGATGCTCCCAATAGACCGGCTCAAAGTAGAGCTTGTCGGCCATATCAAAATCAGTGCTCACTGTTTCTGGATTGCAATTCAGCATGATGGCTTCATAACCACATTCTTTAATCGCCTGCAAGCCGTGTACACAGCAGTAGTCAAATTCAATCCCTTGACCAATGCGGTTTGGCCCACTGCCCAAGACTATAATTTTCTTTTTATCAGAACCTTTGCTCTCATTACTGGAAGGGAAAGTGTCATTTCCCGAAGGGCGTTCTTCAAAACTTGAATAGTAATAAGGTGTTTGTGCTTCAAACTCTGCTGCGCAAGTATCCACCATTTTATAAACTCGGGTGATGCCTTTTGCTTTTCTATGTTCGTACACTTCATCTTCAGATGCGTCGCGCATGATGCGGGAAATTTGTTCATCGCTAAAACCATTGTGTTTGGCTTCGATGAGCAAGTCGTCCGGCAATTCATCCAATCTATACTTCGCAATTTCTTTTTCAATATCGCAGAGGATTTTTATTTGGTTCAAGAACCAAGGATCAATACCATGCGTTGCTTTGGAGATGGAACGTATGCTCATTCCTGCCATCAGGGCATCCTTTACTCTAAAGATTCGATCTGACTTTGGTTTTTGAAAATAGTCTAGGAGTTCATCAGGCTTCATGAGACTTTTACCATAGTAACCTAAGCCTACTGCATTATTTTCCAATGACTGACAGGCCTTTTGAATTGCTTCATTAAAAGTGCGACCGATAGCCATGACTTCTCCAACTGCTTTCATTTGAAGGCCGAGGGTGTCAGAAGCGCCTTTGAATTTGCCGAAATTCCAACGAGGAATTTTTACAATGACATAGTCGAGCGTGGGCTCAAAAAATGCTGAGGTTGTTTTAGTAATTTGATTGTTTAGCTCGTCCAAGCGATAGCCAAGGGCCAATTTCGCAGCGACTTTAGCAATTGGATATCCTGTTGCTTTTGATGCTAGGGCAGAAGAACGACTTACACGAGGGTTGATTTCAATAACAATAATTTCTTCCGTTTCAGGATTTACAGAAAATTGAATATTACAACCTCCGGCAAAATTTCCGAGCTTGCGCATCATCTTGATGGCAATATTGCGCATGTCTTGAAAGCAGGTATCACTCAACGTCATGGCAGGTGCCACAGTTATACTATCGCCAGTATGTACACCCATGGGATCCAGGTTCTCAACTGTACAAATGATGCATACATTGTCTGCGCTATCGCGTAAAATCTCTAATTCAAATTCTTTCCAACCAAGTACGGCTTGCTCAACCAATACTTCAGAGATCGGTGAAGCATTCAATCCTGCTTTGAGCGCCTTCTCGAGTTTTTCTTGGTTCAGAACAAAACCTCCGCCATATCCACCTAAGGTATAAGACGGTCGAATCACCAAGGGGAAGCCAATTTCCTGAGCAATTTCTTTTCCTTCGAGTAGGGAATTGGCAGTTTTGGCTGTGGCCACATTAAAGCCCATTTCAATCATCCATTGGCGAAACTTCTCTCTATCCTCAGCCTTATCAATGGCATCCATATCAACGCCTATCATGCGAATCTTATGCTCTTCCCAAATGCCCAATTCGTTAACTTCCTTGGCTAGGTTGAGGGCTGTTTGCCCACCCATAGTCGCGAGCACGGCATCGATGTCTTCATTTTCATCTAGAATTTGTTGGATGCTTTCCACTTCCAGAGGAAGGAGATATACTTTATCTGCCATCATGGGATCGGTCATAATGGTGGCAGGGTTGGAATTGATTAAAGTGACTTTGATTCCTTCTTCGCGCAATGAGCGTGAGGCTTGGGTGCCAGAGTAATCGAATTCGCAGGCTTGTCCTATAATAATAGGTCCAGAGCCAATAATCAGTACATGTTTTATGGAGTTGTCTTTAGGCATTTTTTTTTTAGCCCCTTCCTGTTGGGGAGGGATTAAGAGAAAATGAACCGTATGAGTTAGTCCCGCAAATGTATAGGTTAAGAGCTTTTAGCTCGCCTTCGAAGAGAAGAAGTAATCCACAATGGGAAGAAAGCTCGTTTAAATCATCAAGGCAGCGAGACTAGGACTTCTAGCTATTAGCAGCCTTAATTTTTGGAGAAAAAGAATATGAACTCCTCGCATGCTGCTGGATGTTTTGTTTAAGAGGAAGGAAAAAAAATGCCCCCAATAAGCTGGGGGCAACTGCTGAATTGAATAGTTCTTATCCCTTTTTAATAACCCTAAAGGTCTTTTGTTCATTTACAGAGAGCATATAAATACCTGCAGGAAATTCTTCCAATGAAAGAACGACTGAGTTTGCTCATTTTCTTTTCGATTCACTAGAAGTCTTCCACTGAAGTTGTAGAGTTTAATGCTTTTAATATGAAAGTCATCATTGTCGATTGAAGCGAGCGGGAATTAGTCTGTGGTAGGATTAGGGAAAATCTTTAATTCTTAGTTTGCTTTATTTTATTCTGCAGGTGAATTTGGCGCCTGTGTAGTATAGGTAATTTCTAGTTTAGGATGTAATGTAGAATCTAGATTATCGCTCGAAGCAAAAAGCATCCTCCTAAATAGTTGTTCCGTAGCAAGCTTAAAAAGGAAGCCGTGACTATTATTAGGATCATTAATCATGTCTTGAACCAGATTGCTTACATCAATATTGAGATAATCTTGAATTGGCTGAGTGCTGGATTGTATAAGAACTTGATTTTGAGTTGTGATTGAAGGTTGATTATTGAAGGTGACTGTATTTTCATCCCAGGCGGAGGTAACTCTACTTAAAAAAGATTCATTGGGTCCGCTCCTTGTCGAATGAGACCCATTTCCGGGAGAGGTATATGAATAAAGAGATAGATGTGCCGAATTGATAATGGCGGTATTGGGAATACTGGATAAGTCAAAGTCAATAATCCCTCTCACCCTAACTGGAGCTCCTGAATGTGTCCATGCGTGCGCCAAAAAGTCTCGATGAGTTCCATAATTAAGATTAGGAGCAAGACTCCTAAGATATGCATCCTTTCCTGTGGTTGCATCTGGTTGCAAAACGATTGTTGTCTGGGCTTTACTCGCAATACTAAAGGCGATAGTCACCAAAAATAATAGGAACATTTTTTTGCTAGTACTCTTCACTTCAAGATAAGCCAAGGTGCTACCATTAAGGAGAACGAATAATGGTATAGCTTTCCTAAAGTATTTTTTTGCATTTATAAAGAGTATGTGTTCTCTAGATTTCATTTTGCCATCGCCTTATAATTGTAAAATTAATTAAATCTCAATTAGTAAAAGTGATTTTCGGAAAAACGGTAATTGTTATGAAAAGTGGTTTTTTAGGGTTGATGAGTATTCTGCGAATCTGTATTAAATCGATTACTATTGATAAAAATTGGTCATTTCTAAAATTCGCTAGAACGCTACACTAATAATTAAAAAAGCCCAGCAACTGCTGGGCTTTTTTAATTTTGTTCTCTAATCTTATTGTTTGATTAGTTTATAGGTATGTTGATCATTTACATTGATGAAATATATTCCTGAAGGGATTTCATGAAGTGGTACTTGGACAGAAGATAGGTCATTTTCTCTCCTATTAATGAGAATTCTACCGCTGAGATCAATCACTTTCACTGAATGAATGCTCGTTTTGTTTGGGCTGCTAATTGTGACCATTGTCTTCGCCGGATTTGGAGCAAGAAGGAATCCTGAGTTCAATCTTTCCATTTTATCAGCACCTGGCTCATTTCCTTTTCCTGGCCTTCCTTCGCCAACTCCAATAACCACGGGATTCTCATCAGTGGGCTCCCATGATGGCTCGACTTCACAAATTGGAATGGTTACGCAAACAGTTTCAGAATAGCAAGTATGACATTCGTTGTCCTCGTCATGATAGGACACTTTATTTTGAAAGCAGTACTGTATCCCTGAAGGCATGCTCGCAGGAAGTACGTGTGTAATAGTAGGGCTAATTTGCCCTTGTGGTGATAGTGGATTGGGCTGGAAAATATAGTTAAATCCGTCTGTTGGAGTCGTACCTGTTGTGGAACTTATGAAACCATCGATTTGAGGGAAATAATTGTTCCTAATATTATAGCTAAGGATACGTTGTCCTTGATCATCACATTCGATCTTAGCATTTAGAATATCAGCACACCAGTGACTACATTCTGGAATCACAACGCACATTTCTTCTGGGTTTATACAACAATCTAGAACATTGCCGAGCATGTCTACATATCCAAAACTTTTAGTTTCAATACATAAATTTTGGTTAGCAGCATATCCACCAGTTAATTCTAAAGAATAAGTGCAGGATGTTGCATTCGGAGCCAGGGGAGTAGGGAGTTCGATGATCCACTCATTCAAAACAATATTAAAATAAATATTTGCTGTGCTTTGAGGAGTGAGGTTATTGACGTTAATTCCAGGCGGCATTTTAAAACCAAAGTATGAGACCGCTTGAGTTCCGATATTCTCAAGACAAAAAGTCAGAATAGGATTATTAGTGATATCATCGCACTCTATTTCTTCATTTATGGGAGCAACACATTCATAGCATTTGTTTACTATAAATTCAAAAGTACATGTATCACATTCTACTCCATCACAATTTGGGATTACAGTTATTGAATTTACTCCACAATCATCTTCATTGGGCCTGATATCAATAAATAGGAAGCCATTGGGATCTACTGTCGTTGTTACTGTTCCATCTAAATTCTCAATGACTGTATAAGTTGGCAGGCAGTCATCAGAAAGGCAATTATACTGCATTATGAATCTGTAATCTTCATGGGCTTCAAATGGGTTGGCAATAGATTCCCCACAATTGAAATTGTGTATTTGCGATGTAGGAGTCGGAAATGGTAGTTGGGCATAGCTTTTAGTTAGCCATTCACCGCAGTCGCAACTGGCAGTACAATCAGTGCAAATATCATCAATGTATGCATAACCAAAGTGACCAGAAGCTGAGCAATCGGCCATAAAAAATTCAATAGTATATGTTTGACCTTGCACCCCATTAAAGTCTAACCCATCACAAGTCCAATCGAGCCAAACGAATGGCAGAGGAGCACCTGTACGAGGGTGGCATTGGCCACTAGGAGCGACGATATTGAAAATTGGATTGGTTAAATCGGATACAACACAAATTCTATCAAGTTCAACATTTGAAGCATCTAAGATACGGGCTACAAAAAAAGGTGCGTTAGGATTGCTGTTATTATGACTTTCCATAACTAGTGCATAAGAAAAACAAACATTTTGCAATCCACTTTGATTGGCGACAAAGGTTCGCGATAACATATTGATGCCTGCACCGGTGAAGCAAGGTGTTGCTGCATTTATTTTTGCCGCGAAATTGGAATTATTATTTGTTTGATTTAAAGCAGGTATTAGTGGGTCTGCTAGATTGGTTGTAATCTCGAAATGATCTGTATTCTGCATTGCATCAACAGTATAATTTACATTGGTTTGTGGAATAGTGTTACAAGATGTTCTTGCTCCTTGCCAATCACTTGTAAATCCAGAGTAGTTCGTGAAATCTCCATCTTCAAAATCTCCATTGTCGCAGACTTGATTTGAGCTCTTTACAGTAGGATTGTTTGATGCGTCAATGTTTGGTCTGTATATAGTTTGGCTTTTAGGGAATTCCTTAAAATATTTTTTTCGAAAGAAGTTTCTTTTGAAACCGTCAATCAGATGGTCCATTTCTTTTTGTGTTGGTTTTTCATGTTTATGGTCATTCAAATGAGTCTCAAAACTTTCCAGGTAGTTTTTGAGTTCTTCTTTCGGAAATTGAGACATCATTTGTTTAGCAATAAAGGTTTCAATTTTCACTTCTTCGGCTTGTATTGAAGCAGATCTTTTTTCAAAGTCCCTTTTGCTTTCTTGTGCCTGCACAAGTGCCGAGCAGCAGACTAGAATTAGCAATGTCGCAATAAATCGTTTCAGATTTTTTTTCATGATTTTATATTTTTTTTCCTACTCTCTTCAATACTGGCTTTTCGGTTCCGCCTTTCAATTGTGAAATTATTTTCATCTCCTTTGACGAAAAGTGATTTTCGGAAAAACGGTAATTTTTATGAAAAGCGGTTTGATATGTTGAAAAGCGGTTTTTTTGGAATTACTAATATTCTCCTAATCTGCACTTCAAAATCATTAATAAATCACTCTCGGATTAAAAATGGTCATATATCCTGAAGAACGGTATTTGTATCTCAGATGCATTCACTTATTTTCAGCATTTTCCTTAGATTTATACCTATGCGTTTTATCATAGTTGACGATGAAGAGGATAGCAGAATTAATACTAGAATTCTGACAGAAAGGCACTGCCCAAGTTTGACCTTTTGTGCTGCAGTTAAGAATGCCAGTGAGGCTAGAGCTGCCATCAAGAAGTTTGAACCTGAATTGATGTTTTTAGATATCGAGATGCCGGAAGAAACCGGTTTTGATTTGTTGCATTCATTAAAAGAAGAAAGGCCATTAGTAGTGTTCGTTACGGCTTACGATGCCTATGCCATTAAAGCCATAAAAGAAAATGCCTTAGATTATATATTGAAACCCATTGATCCAGAGGAGCTCGAAAAGTTAAATAATCAGATCCAAACCTTAATGGAGAAGAGAAAAACTGAGAACTACAAAGGGAAGCTATCGGATTTCATTGAGCAAATTCAAAAGAAAGAAGAAGATCGATTAATGCTACCCATTAGTGAAGGCTTCGAGATGATTGAACTGACTGATATGATGTATTTGCAATCGTCGTTGAACTATGCTAAGGTTTTTGTGAGAGATAGTGACCGCTATAAATTAGCAGTCAAATCCTTGAAAGAACTTGAAGAGCTGTTGCCGAGCAATCGTTTTTGTCGCATACATACTTCCTATATTATTAATCTGGAGAAGGTAGACAAAATCAACAAAAAGGACGGTAATAGTGTATTTTTAGTAAATGGATTGGAGCTGCCTGTGGCACGAAGAAGATATAAAAATTTAATAGAAAGCATGAGAGTATATCAAGAATCCCTCCAATGAATCTATTAAAACTTCTTCCATTATTATTGCTGCTCTGTTCAGATATTTCAGCTCAATTGGGGAATAGCTATGTTTCATTCACGACCAAGAACGGCTTGCCGAGTAATGAATGTTATGGATTAGTTCAAGATGGAAAAGGATATGTATGGGCTGCGACAGACCATGGGCTTGCACGATTAGATGGATATGGTGTCCGTACGTATACGACTCAGGATGGTCTTGCTGATAATACAATCTTACGTCTTCGAGTTAATCCAAAAGGGGAACTGTGGTGTCTAGGATTGAATGGAAAATTATCTTATCGTAAAAATGATGGCTTTGTTCCATTTAGGGGAAATCAAGCGATTGATGAATTATCTAGAATTGATGGGAATGGAAGAGTGGGTTTTGATTTCGCTTTCGATGAGGCAGGAGAACTCGTGATATTATTTGGTGATAGCAAAAAAAGTACATGCCGATTCAAGGGAGATAAGCCAGACGGCTTGAGCTCGATAAATAATTTAGACAAGGATTACAATGTGGTCTTGCAGCAATACTTTGATGACAACATTATTATCGGCAGAAGAGAACAAACAACTTCAAGCAGCAAGGTGAAAAGGGAAGGGGATAAACTTTTCGTGCATTTACCCATTAGTATTTCGGAGCCTTTGAAGGCCTTGACTCTAAAGAATGGAAACATTTTTTTTGTTGGTAAAACAAAAGCATGGATTCTCAAGGGCCAGCATTTATCGAAAGAAATCCCATTGCAGGAAGATCTTTTCGTAACCTCTCTTTTTGAAGACAAGTTTGGAAACCTTTGGATATTGTCTAGGCAGAAAGACCCTTTGATTTATAATCCAAAACGCAATGAATGGATAAAAATACCAGACGAATTGAGTGGTGTTCAAGTTAATTGGATTGCAGAAGATGATGAAGGTAATACGTGGTTCTCTACCCATGAGCAAGGCGTAAGAAAGGTTTCATCAACGCCCTTCTTCTCTCATCTGGAAACTGGAAATCAGAAGTTTGTAAGAATTAGAAAAGTCAACAAGGCGCTTTATACATCTACAAGTACGGCCAATTTGTATAAACTAGAATCAAGTAATTTTTTAAATTATTTCTCTCCGAAAATCAAGAATGATAATTTGAGAAATATACTCGACTTTGAGTTTGTAGATAAAGAAACAATTTCATTTGCCAGCCTTCTTACTCTTTTTGACCTTTCAGGAAATCAAAAGTATCTATCGAGAAAAGCAATCAAGTGCATTCTTAGAAAAAATGATGCGCTTTCATATTTGGGATCAAACAAAGGACTTATTGCATTTAATCCGCAAACACGAAGCACGGAATATATAGATCATAAAGATTTTCGCTTGCGAACGAACGCAATTTGTGAAGATCCTGAAGGAAGAATTTGGTTAGGTACCACAGAAGGTCTCTTTAAATTAGAAGAAAATGATATTGAAGCTGTCGCAAGTTATAGACAGAAAGTTGGAAGTCGAATACTCGATATGCATCATGCCAATAATAAGCTCTATATGGCGACACGAGGGGAAGGTGTAGTTATTATGCAGGATGAGAACTACAAGACCTTCAGAAAGTCTGAAGGCCTTCTTTCAGATATGTATGAATGTTTATTTGTACAAAATGATACTACAATTTGGGCGGGGAGTAGAGTTGGCTTGTCTTGCATTTTTTTAGATCAATCTCACAAATTAAAATATGTCAAGAACTTCACAAGTGAAAGTGGATTGCCGTCAAACGAAATCAATGACATTGCAATCCATGATGACATTCTATGGCTGGCAACTTCATCAGGGATGGTGTCTTTTGATCTCAATTATGAATTTCCTCAATCAAAGGATGTGAAATTGCAATTTGGCAAATTTTATATTCACAAAAAAGAATTTTTGATAGGTGATGAGATGGTTTATAGCCATGATCAAAATAATATCGCTATTGAGTATAGCGCACTCAGTTTTAATTCAGGCGATAAAATTCGATATAAGTACAGATTGGTGGGAGTTTCAGAAAGCTGGGAAGAAACTGAAGACAGAAGAGTTTCCTTCAGCAATTTGGCGCCTGGTGAATATACTTTTGAACTAATCGCGGCAAATAAGGACAATAAATGGTCAGATAAAGCTAAGCAGATTCACTTTAAAATTAAAAAGCACTTCAGCCAAACGCATTTGTTCAGATTAGCAATGTTATTATTGCTAGGCTTATTAATTTATTATTTATTCAAACGAAACAGCAGGAATCAACAAAAAAAGTATGAAATAAGATCAAGAATGGCAGAGCTAGAGCAACTGGCTTTGAGTAATTCAATGAACCCGCATTTCATTTTCAATGCCCTAAATTCTATTCAGTCGAATATAAATCAAGAAAAACTTCAAAGTGCCAGTAAAATGCTCATAGGTTTCTCAAAATTAATTCGACTAAATCTTCAGTCTAGGTTGAAAAAAACAATCACTTTGAAAGAATGTTTTACAAAATTGGAACTCTATATTGAAACGGAGAAGTTGCGGGTCAAGGATATGCTGAATTATGAAATAAGCATAGCGGATGATTTAGATGATGAGGTAGAAATCCCGTCAATGCTCGTCCAGCCATTCGTTGAGAATGCTATTTGGCACGGTGTACTCCCTAAAAAGAGTATGGGTACGATTTCAATAAGTGCAAAGAAATTGGAATCCGGTGCTATAGAAATAAGAATTGAAGATGATGGCGTCGGCTTATACAAAAAATTAGGAAAGCGAAATGAGCATGTATCCGTCAGCACAACGCTGACTAAAGAAAGATTGAAACTATTGTCTCAAATTTCAGGGCAATTGCATTCTATAACTGTTCTAGACAAAAGAGAATCAGGGCTCGATGAGGATGGAGTTATCGTAACCATCGTATTGCCAGCCTATTAATTTAATAGTTGTCTTTAGGCATTATTTTTTAGCCCCTTCCTGTTGGGGAGGGATTAAGAGAAAATGAACCGTATGAATTAGTCCCTCAAATGTATAGCTTAAGAGCTTTTAGCTTGCCTTCAAAGAGAAGAAGTAATCTACAATGGGTGGGAGGTAGGAAATCAGACTCTGAAGGACTTTATATAAAGTTTGTAGATTTACCGATATGTCGAGACTTAAAAAAATCTTAGTTGGTACTGTAGTGGTCATAGGGCTTTTGGCTGCCGCTGCCTTTGTATATAAAAAATGGCAGTTCAGTCAAATAGAATATTCGCAACCTGAGCGAGAAACCATCGCTGGCCTACAAAAACTGCAGACGGATAAAATTAAAGGTGGTGTATTATACTTGCCTAAAGACAAAGCAGGATACCGTTATTTAAGCTAATATTGCAATTATGGTAACATCATGATATTTGATTCAACGGGGAAGTTGATTCAATCCAATGCAGGAAACCTAGGTGGCAAATGCTATCAAGATATTATGGACGATCTCTGTAATAATAAATTTGAATCTAGTGAAATCAATGATTTGAACGGCGTTATTTCTTTAGACAGTATTTTGGCAAATAGCCAGCCAGCAGATGTTGGGGATACTGTTATTGATGCAAAATATATTGTAGCCTTTGGTTGGGTAACTTATATGGGAATGAGTCTAGAAGAAAATAGCCTAAGTTTTATTCAATGTATAAAGGACAATCCTGATTACTACATAATGAGCGTGAATTTGGATTACTCAGATGCTTGGTTTCCTGCAGGTGAACAAATTCCAGAATATAAATTTCAATAGTTGATTATAACTATGACTAGAAAATTCCACCTTTTTTTAATTGAAAAAACCTCCTCGGCCTGGGGGTTTTAAAAACTAAAGGCCTAGGAGGTTTTTATTTATCATAAGGGTATTATTGAATAGTCTGTACATCAATCAAGGTCGGCCCTCCTTTGATCTGACCAGCTTGCATTTCAATTGGTCCTGTAATACAAACCTGCTGGTTTTCATATGCTGCTAAATTCATACTGCTTTTGAGAGCGTAATAAGTTTGCCCATCCATGATATAATGGGTGCCGTACATCCAAGTAGTATATTCTTGTAACTTAAGCTCTCCACAAATTTGAGAATTTGACTCAACATCAGCGATATCGCAATTTGGTTGTTTGCTACAAGAAGTAAGGGCTAGAAGGCAAATGGTTATGCAAGAGATTATAGAAAGTTTCATATATTTTTATTTTGGTTAATGTGATAGACGCGATGATTGTACCCTTTGTTAGTGCTTTGTCTAATTATTTAACAGAAGCTTCAATTGCCTTTAACAGATTCACATATGAAATCGCCTCTTTCAGCCATCTTATTGGCATGAAAAATATATTAGCCGTTTTTATAGCCCTCATTTCAGTATTTAGCATTTCAGTTCATGCCCATAACCTCTTCCCGGATAAGCCCAAACGATCTTATGTTCATGTAAAATCTAAAGTGGATAGTCTTAAACATTCTTGTAGGAAAATGAGTTTGAAAAAATCGGGAGAGTTATTTTCTAGATACATTGATGAAAAAATTGTTCCTCATTGGATTGGAACTCCATGGGATTATAATGGCGTCACACAAAAACCAGGTGAAGGAAAAATTGCTTGCGGTTACTTTGTAACCACCGTTTTGCGCGATGCAGGAGTAAAAATTAATCGGGTGAAGATGGCGCAATGCGCGTCAGAGACCATGATTAATTCGCTGACTAAAGTGAAAGTGAATTATTCTGCACTTTCGTTTGATAATTTTATTGCAAAGGTGAAGGCAAAGGGTAAGGGTTTGTCTATCATTGGCTTGGACAATCATACCGGATTCTTGTATAATGATGGGCTGGAATTGTGGTTCATACATTCTTCCTATGTTGGCACGGGAGCGGTTGCTAAGGAAAAGGCCAACGATAATTTGATTTTGAAACACTCAAAGTATAAAGTTGTTGGCTTTATCAGTCATGATGCAAATTTTATGAAAAGATGGATGTTGTAAAATCTCATTTTTTAAACGAAAAAAGCCCCCGCTTTAGACGGGGGCTTTGATAATGAGTAATTAAAGATGCTAATCCTTCTTAATCACTTTGTATGTGTATTGGTCATTAACCGTAATGAAGTATAAGCCAGAGGAATAATTTTTCATCTCTACTTGGACTTCATTTTGTTCATCGACTATTCGTTCATGTATAACCTTGCCACTCATATCCGTTAGACGGATGTTGTAGATAGTTCCATTTGAACTTGTTACACTAACTCTATCGAATGTAGGGTTTGGAGCGATGAAGAATTTGGTCGCATCAAATACTTGACTGCCGCCTTCTTTCATATTTCCACCTTTTCCTCCTCCAACAACTGGATTAGGACTTACCGCAACATCAGCAGCTGGTTTCTGACAACTTGGTACGAGTACACAAACCGTGTCAGTATAACATATTGAATCACAGATCGTATTCGTACTTGCGCTGTAGTTCATGTGAACTGTATTCGTGAAGCAGTATTGACTTCCCGCTGGAATGCTTGAAGGGATAGTGTGATAAACCCATGGACTAATATTTCCATTCATTACTGGTGGATTCCAATAGCCATTGAAATTGTCAGTTGGCGTTCCATTCACGGTAAAGCTCTCGTAAGAATCGAGTTGAGCATAGAAGTTGTTTCGAATTTTGTAACGTAGGATACGTTGTCCTTGTGAATTACAATAAATCGAAGGATAAAGTATGTCCGCACAATCATCTGGGCAATCAGGAATAGTGAAGCATAGTGGGACAGGATTCGGGCAACAATTCTGGAAATTACCGTTTGGTTGCACATCTGTGAAACTTTTCACATTTATGCAAAATTGTTGTCCTTGATAAATTCCACTTGTTATTTCAAAGGAGAAAGTACAGGCTGTTGCACCAACGGCAACAGGACTTCCCATATCCATAATCCATTCATTTAAGACCGTGTTATAATAAACACTCGCTGTAGCTGGTGGAGTTAGATTATTTATTGAAATTCCCGCAGGCAAATTGAATCCGAAGTATTGTACGGGTACTGTTCCGATATTTTTTAGGCAGAATTCGAAAACAGGATTCCCTGTAACAGGATCACATTCAATTTTTTCGTACTCAGGTTCGACACATTCGTCGCAGCCATCCACCCAGAAGTATACAGTACATGGCGGGCAAGCCTCACCATCACAATATGGAGTCACAGTAATTGATTGTAATCCACAATCTGTTTTATCAGGTTGAATTTTCACCCATAGATATCCATTTGCCGAAGTAGTTGTAGTGACGCTTCCATTTAAGGTATGCGTTACAGTATAAGTTGCGTAACAATCGTCTCCATCACATAGATATCTAAATCTAAAGCCATATTTATCTTCAGCTTGTAGCGTAGTTACTATGGAGCTATTGCACTTAAATGATTGTAGATATTGAGTTGGCTCAAAGTGATATACTCTGCCCTTGGTCCATTTGCCACATTCACAGCAATCTGCGCCTAGAACATAGTCGTTGTCAGGTCCTGCATTGGTGTGTACGTCCGTTCGAGATAAGGTGTTCCCTCCAAGCGTAAAGTCGGCATCTATTTGGAAATCGAAACCGCCAGTGAATGATCCGAAATCAGATGGACTCACATTAAAACAAATCGTCTGAGTTGTTGTGTTAATTGTTGGATTTGTTAGAACAATTCCTGTCGATGTTCCACCTTGCAGGATGGTTAATGTGACGGAATTAGGAACGATGGTTCCTTGAACCCCATTCACTTGAGGCGGAGTGTATGTCGCACAAACTTGCATATTTTGGTCACAAGTATCAGTTGCTTGAAGATCTAGGTAACCCCAAACATCGTCATTCGGTCCACAGTTTATACAAATGTCATCGACATATGCATATGAGTTGTGAGCGCTTGCACCACAATCCGCTACAAAGATTTGGAGTGTGTATGTTTGACCAGTCCCTTGTGGGAACGTCAACTGTTCACAAATCCAATTGCTGTAAACAACTTCTTGATTACTATTTTGATTTAGTCCACAAAGATTTCCGTTAAGCACATTAAAAAATGTGGTGTTGTTGGCATCCGCAACTCTACAAATTCGTCCTGGAAGCTCATCTCCATTCGCGTCCAATAAGCGGGCAACGAAAAATGGATTGGCGTTAGTATGGCTGGGGTCTTCCATTACTAGGGCATAAGATAAACTCACACTCGTTTGAGAATTAGCAGTTGTTGTGAAAGTGCGTTCTATACCATCAACAATTCGACTACCACTACAATTATTCGCTGTTGAATGACTATTAGTGGCGGCATTGATTTTCACCGCATGATTTGAGCCATTATTAGTTTGCATCAAAGTAACACTAGCAGTTGCCAATATTGGGTCTGGAATATTATTTGTCAATTCGATTTGCTCAGTTTGGGGTATGGATGCAAAATATGCCATGCTGTTCGGAAGGGCGCCACTCGTTGGAATGTACCCACAATTTCCATTGAAGTAATTTCCATTGCCACCTGTTGTGCTATTACTTAGTCCGACGTAGTTTCCTAGTCCGGCTTCAAAATTTCCATTTGGGCAGTTTAGCGGAGGGGCGCTTTGTTGGTTTGCATCAGTCATAGTTTCAGGCCCTAAGTTTTTTTGTGAACTTCGTATCGCTTTAACCGCTTCTGGATGAGTTTGGAAATATTGTGCTCTGTAGAAGTGAGTTTTAAAGTCAGTTAGTTCGGCATCACTTGGGGTCCAATGAATGTGGTTGTGATCACCGTCTTCTTGAGGAGCATTAATGTACTCTGCAAGAACATCTGCAGGAAAAGGTTCAGCCATTTTCTCTGAGATGTAGCTTTGAATTTTAGCTTCTTCGGTTTGTAAAACGTCGTCAAGCGAGTGTGACTCCATTTGACTTTCTTGTCCATACATCGTGCTGCTAAAGAGAAGCAGCAACGCGAACAGTGGGATAAATTTGTTTAGATAGTTTTTCATATTTATTACGTTAGATGTCCTACTCTGTTTGATAAAGGCTTTTCGGATCCGCCTATTAATTTCAGCAGTAAACTTAGAAGGCCAATTAACTTTTTCTTAGGACTAACTATTTCGCGGGCTATAATTGTGGTGAAACGGTATTCAATAAATGAAAAGTGGCTGCTCGCCAATAACTAAATAGAAAAAAATGAATTGCGGTTCTAGTTAGCTGAAAAACGGTATTCGATTTTTTTAATCTGATTATTTCCAAGCATTTATCTCACTAATAAAAATTAGTTGTTTAAATTGAAGATTCAATGGTGTCTTGTATTATAATTGATGATGAAGAGATAGGGAGAATAAATCTTGACATAATGGTTAAGAGGTTTTGTCCAAATATAGATGTGTTAGGAATGGCTTCAAGCGCTAAAGAAGCCCGTGCTCAAATCAATGAATGGAAACCCGACTTGCTTTTTTTGGATATACAAATGCCTGGAGAAAACGGTTTTGCTCTCTTGCAAAGTTTGCCAAATCCAAAGCCTCTCATCGTTTTTGTGACTGCTTATGAAGAGTATGCCTTGCGCGCATTTAAGGCCAATGCATTGGACTATTTACTCAAACCGATTGACTCGAAAGACCTCAAGACACTCTCTGATAGAATAGACGAATTGAAATTAGATAAAGTAAGTAATCCCTCTTTTCAAGATCAGTACGATAAGAATATTGATGCTGTGAGTCACGGTTATAAGGAGCAAGAAGAATTGGAGCGAATTGTTTTACCGGTGAGTCATGGTTACAAACTTGTAGAACTGAATGCAATCGTTCGATTGGAATCTTCTGTCAATTATGCATACATTCATCTAAAAGATGCGGAACCTGTTCTCATCAGTCGGTCATTGAAGGATTTTGAAGACTTGCTACCCAAGCCGCAATTTTGTAGGGTGCATACTTCCCACATCATTAATTTAAAAGAAATAACAGAGTTTAATCGTGAAGATGGGGCGAAGGTTGTTTTAGGGGATAAAACGACAATTCCAGTTGCCCGTCGAAGGCTAAGCTCATTCAAGGATTCACTAAAAAAAATGAATTTGATGTTTTAATCGATGAGACTTTTTCTAACAGTCATTTTTTTCATTAATGTAATTCCCTCTTTTGGGCAATCCTCGACATCCATATTAGAATATAACACAAGTAACGGTCTTCCAAGTAGTGAAGTCTATGATGTAGAGGAGGATACTTCTGGATTGATATGGTTGTCAACGGATCACGGAGTGGTACGTTATGATGGTTATGATTTTGACGTTTTTTCTACAGAAGATGGGCTGATTGACAATACCATACTCAAAATTTATTCCGACGTCAATGGAAGACTATGGTTCATTGGCTTGAATAATCTTCTTTGTTATTTTAATGGCGAAAAATTTATTCCGTATAAATGGAATAAGGTCTTAGTCAAATTTTTTTCAACAGAGCAAAAGGGTCGTTATATCTATAAAATTGTCGTTGATCTTGATGATAATTTATTCTTTAATATAAGTAGAGTTAGGAATGAAATATTCTTTATTCAGAATGGGAAATTGAATAAGCTTGCTCCCGAAATTTCCGGAAAAGAGTATGGTGATGTATTTGTTTATTCTCCATCGTCCTTTCGTGGACAAAGTATTACACGGACTACTCATTTGTCTTCTAATACTTCCTCTGGTCAAAAGACTAATCTTTCATATTTAGAATTGAAGAACGGAAATTCAATTGTCTCCAATGCAGAGGAATTTTCAATCTATGAAGAGGGAAAGCTTAGCAGGAAGGTTAAACATGACAGAATTAAATATCACAATTTGTATGAGGATAGAAATGGCTGCATTTGGTTTTTAGAAGAGAATGACATTTTTGGAATTTATGATTTGAAGAATCATCGCTGGAAAGATTTGCCGAGAAACATTGAACAAAGCCAAATAAATGATGTGTTGCATGATGCTGAAGGAAATTTCTGGATGGCAGATCAAGAAAGAGGTTTTTTAAAGGCCGGTGGGATGGCCATTAGACAATTAAAAGCTACTGGAATACACAATCGATTTACCTCACTTCGTGTATTTCAAGATGAATTATACGCAATGAATTCTGTTGGTCAGCTATTCAAACTATTCTCGGCGGATAAAATGACTGAAATATTTAGGGTTGACCAGTCCTCTTCAGAGAATACAAATCTATTAGATTTTTGCCTCTTAGAGGACAACATTATGGTAGTAGGTGGGGCATCAAATATGATTGATTTGAGTTCAAATAAAATTCTATATGAGGCTGGAGGTTCGACAAAGGTTTTACTTCCGTTAAAGGATTCATTTGTGGTGGGTACTAATCAAGGACTTAGGATATATGATAAAAAAAGGAAAAAGTTTTCAAGTGTAAAGGACTACAACTACCGAACAAATGCGCTTTACCAAGATAAACGTGGGACTATTTGGATAGGCTCGACGGATGGATTGTATTCTTTAAGTGGGGGAAGCTTGAAAAGAATCAATAGTCCAAAAACTATAAGTGCTAATCGAATTATGGATATACAAGGTCGTAATCTAGATATATTCTTAGCTACTAGGGGGCAGGGTGTAATAAGCTGGTCCCCGACAGACGTCCGTTCAATTAGTTTGGAAGATGGGCTAATCTCTAATTTGATAGAAACAATTTATTTCGAGAATGATAGTGTGCTTTGGGCGGGTTCGAGAGTGGGCCTTTCAAGAATAATCTTTAAAGAGAAAGGTGATTTAGATGTGATGAATTACACAGTCAAAACTGGTCTGCCTTCAAATGAGATCAACGATATTATTTTCTTTAAAAATCAAATTTGGTTGGCAACGAGTTCAGGAATTGCCTCTTTTTATCCAAGGGATTTGACCAAGAATAAATTAGCTCCTCGCTTGACCATTACAAAGGTGCTCGCTAATGGCAAAATACAATCCCAAAAGGAGCTATTGAATTTAAAGCATAATGTCAATGACATAGCTATTCACTTTGCTGGCTTGAGCCATAGTGCAGAGGATAAAGTACTTTATAAGTATAGATTGAAAGGTTTTCAAAATGATTGGAAAGAGACTCAGCTCAGAACACTTTACTTCTCGAATCTGATTCCAGGTGATTATTCTTTTGAATTATTGGCTTCCAACGAGCATAATGTATGGACCAAAAGTCCACTTCGAGTTGAAATCTCTATCAGCGAAAAGTGGTTCCAATCTACTTGGTTTAAAATCCTAGTCTTGCTTTTTTCTGCTCTCTTGACTTATTTGCTCATTAGATGGTACAATGAGTCACAGAGGAAAAAGTATAATACTCAAACGAGAATTGCGGAATTGCAACAGTTGGCCATGAGCAGTTCCATGAATCCACATTTTATTTTTAATGCATTAAATGCAGTTCAATCTAATATTAATCAAGAGAAATTGGACGAAGCCAACGAAATGCTCATTGGTTTCTCACGGCTTATAAGATTGAATCTTCAAGGACGATTGAGTCCTACAGTGAGCGTTGAAGAGTGTTTTCAAAAGCTTGAATTGTATCTCGAAACTGAGCAGATACGAATAGGCGATAAATTAAAGTATGATATACAAATTGAGGAGAATTTAAATCCTAAATCGGAAATTCCATCCATGATTATTCAGCCTTTCGTTGAAAATGCAATTTGGCACGGAATACTGCCAGAAGGGAGAGGTGGTCATATTAGCATCAGTGCACGAAAGCTAGATTTTGAAACGATCGAAATCCGAATAGAGGATGATGGGGTCGGGCTTCATCATAAACTAGCAAAACGAAATAATCATGTGTCTATCAGTACAGTTTTGACTAAAGAGAGATTGAAGTTGTTGTCGCAATCTTCAGGTCGTGAGCATAAAATTAATGTTTTAGATAAAAGAGATTTAGGAATGAAGGAAAATGGCGTTCTTGTTACTATTGAGCTGCCGGCATAAATTGTCTAATATATGCGGATGGTCAATTTTCTGCTGTAAACGGTCAATGTTGTTATAATGTCTTCATGAGGTGCCTAATTTGCCTAATTTTACACGAAGATGAGTAGCCTAAGAGCAATTTTAGTTGATGATGAATCTGATGCCAGAGCAAATCTTGAAATACAATTAAAAAAGTATTGTCCAGATATAAAGGTTATGGGCAAAGCTTCTTCTGCAATTGAGGCAAGAGAACTCATTATTTCCCTAAAACCAAATGTGCTTTTCTTAGATATTCAAATGCCCGGAGAAAATGGATTCGATTTGCTTAAATCGGTAAAGCATTTAAATCCACTAGTAGTATTCGTTACTGCTCATGAAGAATTTGCAATCAGAGCGCTTCGAGCAAATGCCGTTGACTATTTGCTCAAGCCATTGGACGGAAAGGAGCTAATGCAGCTAAGCCCCAAATTATTGGCTTTAGCAACCAATAGTGCACAAGAAGAGAATTTTTCGAAAGAGTATAATAATTCATTGAATTATTTAATTGAAGATTTTGAAAGTAGAGAAGAACTTAAGCGCATTGTCCTTCCTGTTACAGGGGGGTATAAGGTTGTAGAAATAAAGGAAGTGGTACGTCTTGAGTCATCAAACAATTACACTCGAGTCTTTTTCAAAGACCAAAGACCACTATTAATTTCGAGGGCGCTAAAAGAATTTGAAGATCTTTTGCCTTCACAATATTTTTGTCGAGTGCATAATTCGCATGTCATTAATCTCAACTATTTGATAGAATTTAGTCGAACTGACGGTGGAATCGCCCATATGAACGATGGGGTAAACGTACCCATTGCACGTAGAAGACTAAAGGGTTTTAAAGAAGCCTTGTCAAATGTCAATCCAATTGTATAGTCAATGAGGTCCTGTTTAACTCTTTGGATTGTTGTTTTTTTCTTTACTCAAAATTGTTTTGCTCAAGGTCAATCCGGAGTAATATCCTATAATACGAATAATGGACTAGCTAGTAATATGATATTCGATCTTGAAGAGGATCAGAACGGATATCTCTGGATGGCGACTAGCTGGGGGGTCTCAAGATTTGATGGTTTTAAAATTGAAAATTACTCTAAAGCACATGGGCTGGCCGATAATGTGATTCTGATCATTCGTAAAGACAGCAAGGGCAGAGTTTGGTTCTTGGGATTAAATAATACATTAAGTTATTGGGAAAATGGGGCTTTTTACAAATACGATAAGAACGCACTTATTCATAAATTTTGTGGTCCAAACGTAGGACGTTTGAGGGCTATTCAAGACGTTGTAGTTGATGAGAAAGAAGATTTATACTTTACCATTGGAATTAGAGATTCATTATTTAAAATTCAAGAGGATAAGGTAATTGTAGTCAAGTCCGCGAAAGATTTTAAATCAAATCAGAATATCTTAGTCTACCGACCAAAGAGTTTTGGAAAAAGGGGCTTAACAATTCAGGACATAAACAAAAAGCTTGATGGTTATCTTTTTGAAATTGATGAAAATCAAGATAATATTGGGGTTCCGATTCCGCATAACACTCCCCATTATCGAAAGTTAAAAAATGGACTTCATGCACTTTGCAATGGTCAAGAATTTATTATTTATGATGAAAATAAAGTTGTTCAGAAATCAACTTACAAAGGCGAAAAATTACTCGGATTCTATGAGGATGAACATAAGAATATTTGGTTTCAATCAAGCAGCCATCCATTAAAGGCATACAATTATCAAAATAATAATTGGACTTCTATGAAGGATGGTTTGGAGGATGTGCAATTCAATGCAATAATTCAAGATGTTGAAGGTAATTATTGGATGGCTAGTCCTGAAGAAGGTCTGTTGAAGTCACCCAAAGCGATTGCCTTTTCCATAAAGCATCCAAACTACAATATGAATTTGGTGGGCTTGCATGATATAGAGGGTACTTTATTTACGGCAAATACTTCGGGTGAAGTATTCGAGGTGATGGATAACAAATTGCTTCCTATGAAAAATATTGTAGGGAGGCATCCGACAGCAAGGACGATAGACTTTTGGGTAGTAGGAGATGCAGTGTTTACCAATGGTGTTGAATATTTTTATGATCGCAAACTAAAGAAAATTAGAAATGCGAAAGGCGAGATAGCTTTTCGTCATCCTAAGGCATTTGTCTCGAAAAATAAGGATGAAGTTTATATAGGAACGGAATCTGGCATCTATTTATTTAATTCTAAGACTAGCGTGTGTAAAAATGTTGATACTACTATCCGCATGCGCATTTTATCCATGCAGAAAGGAAGAGACGGTAAACTTTGGGTAGGAACTGTTCGAGGAGTTTTTAGCTTGGAAAATGGGAAAATGGAATTTGATCAGGAGCTTGAGATTCTTAAAGATGAAAAAATCTTGAGCATCTGTTCAAATCCTAGTGCTTTATTTTTTGCTGTTAAGGGGGAAGGTGTCTTAATCAAAACCAAAGATTCGATTTATAAAATTCAAGAGGAAGATGGGCTTATTTCAAATTTTGTTGAAACTTTGGCTTTGCAAGGCGACTCGATTCTTTGGGCTGGAGGCACTGGTGGATTATCGAGAATCAAATTGAATGGCAATCTTCCTGGTGGGATAGTTAATTTTACCAGAGGAAGAGGGCTGCCTGGAAATGAAATTAATGAAATTGTAGTTCGCGATGATGAGGTATGGTTAGCGACGAGTAATGGAATTGGACGATTGGATCCAAGTGCGGTAGGGAAGAATACTATTCCTCCTAGACTCAATATTGAAAGTGTTATAGTCAATGGTAAATCGATTGTACAAAAAGGCGAGTATCAGTTTAAATACAATGAAAATAATATCAATATAAATTTTGCTGGAATTTCATTCAGCGATGGAAGCCGAATAAGATATAAATATCGACTTTTTGATAATCAAACGGCATGGGAGACAACAAATTCTAGAAACATTCTATTTTCTAGTTTGAATCCAGGAGAGTATCGATTCGAACTGATGGCCATGAATGAAGATGGTGTTTGGAATGAAAATCCGGTGGTTTTTGAGTTCAAAATACGTCCGCATTGGACAGGCACTTGGTGGTTCAGATTGCTCATGGCCTTGCTAATTCTTTGGGGTGCCTATCTGATTTTTACTACTTATAATAAGAGGCAAAAAGAGAAATTTGCAATTAAAGCTCGTATAGCTGAATTGCAGCAACATGCCCTGAGTAGTAATATGAATCCGCACTTTATTTTCAATGCGCTGAATTCAATTCAATCGAATATCGTACAGAATCGTCTTGAGTTGGCCAATGAAATGCTGCTAGGCTTTTCGAGATTGATTCGAATAAACCTTAAAACAAGATTTGAACCTGAAGTGAGTCTTGCTGAAGAGATAGAAAAACTAGAAATTTATTTAGATACTGAGAAATTAAGATTTGATAATAAGTTGACTTACCAAATCACGGTTGAAGAATCCATAGATCGTGACAGTGTTTACATCCCTTCCATGATTCTTCAACCATTTGTTGAAAATGCGATTTGGCATGGAATTTTGCCTGAGCACGATCAGACAATGATTAATATAAGTGCTAAAAAATTGTCCGACGATAGTATAGAGATTGTTATAGAAGACAATGGCGTTGGTATGAATCATGAAAAAATTGAGCGCAATAATCATGTTTCCGTGAGTACGACACTTACCAAGGAAAGACTAAAATTGTTGGGGCAATCGACTGGCAAACTTTATAGCGTTGAAATTAACGACAAACAAGATTTGGGACGAGAGGATAGTGGGGTGCTAGTCAGGATTATTCTTCCTCTTCATCTCGAATAACAACTAAATAGTTCATAACAATTTTGACTTGACATCGACCAACTGATCTTTTTCGAAGAAAAAGAATGAGCCGATTTGATTTTTTTCCAAAAAATTGTGGTGGGGCCCTAAATCATCTCTGAATAGTTTTAGGTATCTGGGTGTAAAATTCTTTCCGTAATGATCAGTATCAATAGTAAAAATTGGACGATTAAGAACGTTTTGTTCTTGCATGATTGGCCAATCATAATATTCGGACACCACGTATAATTCTAAACCTCTTTCGTCACAATATTCCTGGCAGGATAATAGACGATCACAAAATTTGCCATGGCAATTAGGCGACCAGATATAGACTAAGGATTTCTCATCCTTGAGCATGGAGGCCTTAATTTGAGCCGCATTCACAACGTGTATTTTTTTGTCATTCACAACATCGCTTATGTCACCTTTTTCATGAAGAACATTCTTCAACTGTTGCGCAGAGAGTTTATTATATCCATTATTGAAGCCAGTTATCTCAATAGAACATTGGCAAAAGAGCAGAACCGGAAATAATAGTATTGTGAGTCTCACTTTTTTTGAATTAAAACCTTACACCAATTGCAAAAGGAGTTCGCTCCAAACCATTCTCAAACATGGGTTGTAAGGCATAAGTGCCGTAGAGCTTTAATATGCCGCTTACGCCGATTTCAGCAGTCAATTGTGTCATGATATCATTTATGCCAAATGAGCCAGCGTTTTTTTGACCATAAAACTTAGTCCAAGACTTTAGTTTATATGAACCTATAACTCCCGCAGCTATAGAAAATCGATGCCCATCAAATTTGTTCGAATTTATTCTCAGCATAAAGGGAACGCTCACATAACTCACGCCTAATTTATTCTTCTCTTTTCCATTGAGGTTAGGGTCGTTTGCTCTATCTATGAAGTAAGGATTGTTTTCGCCGCTAGGGTTCCCATCGTAGTCTGTATGCACAATTTTGGCATTGTAACGCCAATTAAAAATTTGAAATCCTAATCCTGTCTCTAGTTGTAAGTTGTGTGAGATGAGATCAGCTTGCATCAAGACAGGCCAAAAATTTACATTAATGGATTTCCCTGTGTTTAGTTCCAAGTCTTTGGATGAAAAATTGCTATTGGGTCCATTGGAGAGCAAAAGATTTTGGACATCTGCATATTCTGTTTCGTCAATTACATTGTTGATGCCGAGGTCAAAATGCGCCTTAGTGTGAATCTTTTTGTGCACTTTGGGTTTCTTTTCGTCATCATCAGATTTATTGATTCTGATTCCATTATTGCTAATCTCGACTTCTCGACCTTCTAATTTGCTTTGAGCTGCAGCGTCAAGCATGCTTAAAATAGTGATGATGAGCAGCAATGTTATTTTTAAAATATTTGAATTCATAGTTATAGATTTAGTGTTAAGATTTTTTTCTTTCCTAGTGATACTATGATTGGAGCATCACGTAATTTGAATATGTTGTTTATTTTTTCTGTTGTTCTATTTATTTTCTCCTTGAGCTCAGGGTGGCGACTCATATTTATGACGACCTTATTTTTCTGATTTGGTTTAGGTGCAATAACAATCCCTTCTTGCTTATTGGGTGTAACTTGGGATGGCATTTCTTTTTTCGTTGGAAGCTCTAGATCTGATTTTTTCGGTTCTTTTAGCCTGTCTTCTTTCACCATGCTTTCTTTCACTTGCACTGACCCTTCACGCTCCATACGTTCATAATAAATCTGGGCGGGTGTTTTGGTGATGGTTTTAATCGATTCTTGATTAGGAGGAGTATATGCAGCGGCCTTAGTCTCTCCGTAAAATTTTTCGTCTACTACGATTTTATCCTTGGGTCCTGGAATCACATTGGGGCGAGAGTAGATTAGTCTGGGTATGACCCTTTCCGGCACCTCTTCATCTGAAGTCTTATCGGCGACTAGTTCTGCCTCGAAATCTTCAGCTATTGGTTTTGTTGGTAGCTGTTTAGATGCTATTTCTTCATTGATTGGATGTGTCTTATTTTCTATAGTTTTCGGATTTAAATTCCAAACGAGAATCCCAAGAACTATAGCAGCGGCATAAGGAAGGCTTCTTTTTAGAATATAGAGAATGCCGACTTTCGCTTCTTGACTTTCTTTTAGCAAGACTTCTTTATTCGAAAATTCAACTTTTTGAGTATCATTTAATTTGACCTTTTCGAAGGAGTATAATTCCTCCTTTAAATCCGGGTGCTTTTCTAAAAATGAAAAGAGTTCCTTTTCTTCCTTAGCGCTCAGTTCTTTGTCTAGATAAGCGACAATGTATTCCTCGTAATTTTTTAAGTTGATTTTCATGAGGCTTCAATTTTTAATGTTTGTTCGACTATGGTCTTCAATTTTTTTCTCGCGCGGAAAAGATTAATTTTTACTTGAGCTTGAGTCAATTTTAAAATATCTCCAATTTCAGCGTAGCTATATCCTTCGAAATCTTTTAGGAGAATCATAGATTTTTGTAATGCTGGCAATTTGTCAAAAGCAACATTTAAAAGATGTTTTTCATCATAGCTTTTATCGGAAGAGCTCAAGGCGTTTTCATGATAGTTCTCTACATACAGCATTCGACCGCTTTTTCTATAAACATCTACAATTTGATTGTGTGCCACTTGAAAGAGATAGCTTTTTGCCTTAGCCTCTGGAACATTTTGTATGTTTTTCCAAAGTGCTTCGAAGCAATTTTGAACTATATCTCTCGAGTTTTCCATGTGATTAATGTTTTTGACAATGAAGCCCAAAAGCCTATCAGCATAGATATGTACACAGCGGTTGTAGCTTTTTTCGTTCATTTGGTAGTAGTATATCGTTTACTTAGAGCAAAAGTTACAGTTCAGAAGATAAATTCTTTTGAAGTCTTGTAAAGTTCTCGTTCAATGTAGTAAATTAAAGCATTTAGAAGATGAAAAGATTACTAATGTGCCGCCACGCCAAGTCGGATTGGGGCAATTTTGAACTCAAAGATTATGATCGTCCCTTGAATAAGAGGGGTTTAAATGATGCGCCTGATATGGGTAAACGCTTGTTTGACCAAAATTATGCTGTTGATGGTATTCTCAGTAGTACAGCCAAGAGGGCAGAGCAAACGGCAAAATTGGTAGCAGAAGGGCTGCAACATAAGCAGGAAATTATATGGGAGCGTTCTCTTTATCACGCATCTGCGTCGACCATTGCTTCTTCAATTTATGCATTGGATAATCAGCTAAAGTCCATCATCGTGGTATGCCACAATCCAGGAATCACCACTTTCGTTAATTCGCTATCCAGTTTTTCTATAGACAATGTTGTAACCTGTGGGATAACGGCATTTGAATTTGAAACTGAGCTATGGGAAGATATCGCAAAGGCGAAATGCAAATTTCTCTTCCACGATTTTCCTAAAAGTGTTGTTTAAAAATCAGGACTTTTTTCGGGCTTTTCGATATTTTTCTTTGACATATGCAGCATTTTCTTTGGCATGGATAAATCCTGCTCGACCATCGAGGAAGCCGCGACGAATAACATAATTCTTAAAAAATGACCATGAAGAATGCACCATTCCTTTTGAGGATGAAATTTGCTGACCTGCTGCCTTTTTTTCTTCTGCGCTAAGCGAAGCATATTTCTTCAGTCTTACTTTTAAGTCTTTCTTGTCTTTATAAGAATGATGAAAAACGTGACCATTCAACTTGATTTTCTTCAGCCGCTTTGATTTGTAAATTGGAATTAGTTCTTCATGGACTAGGTTTTCATTCCATTGCCAATGTTGTCGATTGAAAAATCTGTTACGCCACTCATCAGAAACTGATCCATGTTCCATGACCTTGCCTAAGAAAACTAATCGTCGTTTAAGGCTGAATATTGTTTGTGGGCTTGGGCTATGCTTGAGTTTGGTGCAGATGTCCTCAGCAAGTTCTGAATTCACTTCTTCATCTGCATCGAGGCTGAGTATCCAATCACATTTTGCGAGTGAATTGGCTTCATTTTTTGTGGGACCGTACCCTTTCCACTCTAATCTTTCTACTCTGACCTTATAGGACTTCGCAATTTCAATAGTCCGATCCGTACTTCCAGTGTCGGCAACGACAATATCATCGCTAATATCTTTAATCGCTTCGAGGGTTCTGGCAATTTGCTCCTCTTCGTTTTTAGCTATGATGACAATTGAGAAAGACATTATTCAGTAGTTATTAGTGATGAGGGTTCAGAAAGCATGAGTTTATCAGTTCCTTCTAATGACCAGTTTTTTGCTTCAACAAGTTCAGTCAATAAAGTCTTCATTTGCTTCGATGCAATTTTTGGAAGCTCGCTTTGCTTTGCTGTTTGGATGATTTTATCCTTGGCTTCCACCTGCATCTTCGTCATATCCTCTTTGCTAAACTTATTCAATAGGCCATTTTCTAAATTATAATATGAAATATCAGGCTCAATGGATAGAATTTCTGGTTCCGGGAATTTTAAAATGCGCACTATTTTTCCTTCTGCATCAGTTTCAAGTTCACATTTTGTAAAATCATAGCCCATAAGCACTTTAGCATTGACCACGAGTAAAGCCTTTTTTGTAGATGGAATCATTGAAAGAAAGTGAGAAGTCTCTTCAAAATTATAGAGTTCGCTAAATGTTCCTTCGGCACTGACTACTTTGAATACTTTCTCAATCGATTGAAGGACAACGTTGGATTGAATGCTGGTCTTTTCTTTGGGGTTGAACCATGCCTTTTTCGTTAAAAAGAAGATGAGTGCGCCCAATACCAATCCAGCGCCCAAAAGTAAGAATGAACTCATCGCACTATTTCCACCTCTACCAAAGAAGAGATTTGCCACCGATAACACAATTAAAATACCGATAAGAATATAGAGCCAGCTCATTCGTTTCTTTCTAAAGAACAATGTACAACTTTGTACAAATGTAATCACTCTGAATTTTGTATTTTGCAGAGCGAATAGCAATAACCATGAAGAAACAAAATCTCTTAGTCTTTTTCCTAATCCTATCTTTTAATCTTCAGGCACAAAATGTCTGTACTCCTGAATTTTTATGGGGTTTGGGCCGTGTCAGTGGCCAAGCGATTAGTGAAGATGGTCGAACTCTCTATTATTCTGTAAGCCAAACAGACGTTAACACCCAAAAGCGATCAAGAAAATCTTATGCAATCCCTGTTTCAGGTGGTCAAGCAAATGAAATTGACCAAATTCCTGGCCCAGAAAAACCTAGAGCTGAAGGAGCTTCTATGATGAAGGTCTCTAAAGATGGTCGGAGAGCAATTTTTGCGAGAGAAGTCAAAATTGATAAAATGTTGGGCTCTGATTTATATCCCTCATATCAGAACTCGGAGGTCTACATCTATAACGATTTGAACCAAAGACATTGGGATACTTGGGAAGATGGTAAATACAATCATTTATTCGTGGGTGATGTTGGCTATGGTGTAGTCAGTAATGAAAAAGATTTATTTCCAAACAAGGCTTGGGAATGTCCAGTAAAACCTTTTGGTGGAAGTGAAGATTTTATTTTCACCCCAGATGGTGATCAAGTAATCTATGTTACCAAACAAAGCGAAGGAGTCGGTTATGCTCAAAGTACAAATACCGACTTGTTCCTTTATGATATTCCTACCTCAGCAACCACTAATATAACCTTTAGAAATAAGGGCTATGACAATAATCCTGCTTTCAGTCCGAAAGGAAATAAGTTGGCATACACTCAAATGATTCGCGACGGTTATGAAGCCGATAAAAATGATATCATTTTGATGAATTGGCCAAGCCAAAGAAAGGTAAATCTAACGGAAGGGTGGGATGAATCAGTTTCAGGATTTAAATGGAGTAATGATGGTAGCACCATTTACTTTACAGCCGCTCAGGGCGGAACAAAACAATTATTTTCTATAGCTATTGACGGAGCAAAGATTGTTCGACGCGTTACAGAAGGGCAATGGGATATTAGAGGAATAGTGGGAGATACAAGAGATGAGATTATAGTTCATCGCGGCGACATGAATCAGGCGACTGAAATTTATGGAGTGAACAAAAAAAATGGTCTTATGCGCCAAATCACCCATGTGAATGATCAAGCATATGCCTCCATTAAGAAACCCCGAATTGAGTCTAGAATAACTAAAATATCAGGTAAAGATGATCTATTTTCCTGGGTCATCTACCCGCCAAATTTTGATCCCAATAAAAAGTATCCAACACTTCTTTATTGCCAAGGCGGTCCACAAGGTGCGCTTTCTCAATTTTATTCATACAGATGGAACTTTCAATTAATGGCTTCTCAAGGTTATATCGTTATTGCACCGAATAGAACTGGAATGCCTGGTTGGGGAACAGAATGGAATGAACAAATTAGTGGAGATTGGGGAGGTTTGGCTATGGAGCATTATTTAGCAGCAATTGACGATATTTCTTCTGAGTCTTATGTTGATCGTGAGCGTCTGGGTGCCGTAGGGGCTAGTTATGGAGGATATTCTGTCTTTATGCTCGCAGGAATTCATGAAGGAAGATTTAAGAGCTTTATCTCTCATTGTGGTCTCTTTGATTTGAATTCGTGGTATGGAACAACAGAGGAATTGTTCTTTGCAAATTGGGATATTGGTGGACCTTATTGGGATAAGACAAATAAGAAAGCGCAGCGTTCATATGACAAATCCAATCCTTCTAATCACGTGGATGATTGGGATACGCCTATCTTAATATTTCAAGGCGGTAAAGATTATAGAGTCCCTCAAGGGCAAGGATTGCAAGCATTCCAGGCGGCACGAATTAAAGGAATCAAAAGTCGATTTGTTTATTTGCCAAATGAAAATCATTGGGTGCTAAATCCGCAGAATGCAATGATTTGGCAGAAAGAATTTTATCGTTGGTTAAAAGAAACGCTATAAGTTTATGAAGAAAAACATTCTCTATTTATCGCTCTTAGTACTCATAAGTGTGATTTGCTATTTTGCATTTTTTGGGAAAAAGAAAAGACTCTTCCCGAAAGAAGAAGCAAATTTTCAAGTAGAGCGTGTAAATAAAGTCGACAAGATTTTTCTCAGCGGTGTTGATGGACGGACAGTAAGACTGACTAAGAAGTCAGAGTATGAGTGGGCGTTGAACGACTCCATGACGGCAAGACAAGATTGGGTAGAACTGCTTCTTGATGGATTCGAACACCAAAATGCTTCAGCACCAGTTCCTGAATCGATGCACGATCAAGTCGTAAAAGAATTGGCAGGTAATGGAATCAAGTGTGAAATATTTCAAGGAGACAAAAAAACAAATCAATTTTACGTCTCACGCGAGCCAGGTAAAGATAATATCACCTATATGCTAAATATCACAGATGAAGGCAAGAATGCGAAAAGGCCTTTTTTGGTAAAATATGGTCTGAATAATACATTTTTAGGTGTGCGATATGAACCCGAAGAAAGCACTTGGAGGTCGCGCAGAATATTGAATTTCCCCTATCAGGATCTAAAATCAATCAAAATCCAATACCCAGATAGTGCGCAACATAACTTTTTGATGGAGTTGCCTGCCGATAAAGAAAGTGACAATTTCAAGCTAAGTGGAAATTCAACTGTTGTCGAAGAATTGAATTTGAATCGAGTTAAAGAGTATGCCGCCTTCTATGATGGGCTTTTTTGCCAAGGTTATGAAAATAACTATGGTCTTAAAGACACGCTTAGAAAGGCCTTTACTCCCTTGGCTATGATAAGAATTAAGAATACGGAGGGCAAAGAAAAAAGTCTTGATATTTATTATCGCCCGGTTTATAAAGGCACGAATAAAATCTTAAACGTACGCGGGCAGCAATTCGACGGTGATTCATTTTTTGGATGGCTTGATGAAAAGGATTTTGTACTGATAAGTAGACCAACCGTCACTAAAATTCTTCAGGCACATAAAGATTTTTTTGGCAAGAAGTAGAGCGTTGCTGTACAATATAATCGGATATTTGTAATCCAATAATGAACTTAGAGACCGTAAGTTATTGCCTGTTTGTTGCAGTCCTAGCACTTTCCATCATAGTTGATGTTAGTGCCGTCTATCGAAACAAGGGGATTATGTCTACAAAAGACGCTCTGAGGCAATATTTACTTTGGGTTTTTATTGCTCTAGCCTATGGAGTCTATCTTTTCGTCGCAGTTGGCGCTGATACTGGACTCCTATACTTTGCGGCTTATACGACTGAAGTTTCCCTTTCAATAGATAATTTGTTCGTTTTCATATTGATATTTTCGGCACTAAAAATTGAAAAGAATTACATTGAAAAAGTTCTCACAATAGGGATCTTCCTCGCCATTCTCTTTCGAATAGTCTTCATTTTTATTGGAATAGCACTCATTCATCAATTTGAATGGATCTTGTTGGTATTTGCTGTATTCTTAATTTATACAGCCTTTAAGATGTTCTTCCAAAAAGAAGAAGATACCATGAATATCAAAGAAGGACGTCTTTATAAGTTCTTATGCACCTATTTGCGCTTTAGTGAAGAAGATTCTAAAGGGAAGTATAGAATAACTGTAGATGGAAAAAAGTTCTTCACCGGTTTATCACTTGCGGTATTGCTTATTGGGATTTCAGATATCGCATTTGCGATGGACTCTATTCCAGCTGTATTAGCCATTACAACTGATAAATTAGTAGTATACTCAAGTAATATTTTTGCGATTCTAGGACTGAGAGCGCTTTACTTTATTTTAGAAAGGGCAAAAGATAAATTTGACTATGTTCAGCAAGGCGTTGCACTCGTTCTTCTTTTTGTAGGGGTTAAAATTTTTGGAGCCTATTTCTTTCCAGAATTTGAAATCTCTCCCTTATTGTCCTTCCTAGTAATTCTGGCAACAATAGGCGGCTCAATTCTAATCTCATACTTTTACGATAAGCCAGAGTAAATAGTGAATTACAGTCCATTCGAAATAGCGGAAAAAATTGGTGCTGAAGTCCTTCAACAAGGTGAGGACGTTTCAATCCAATATGTTTTTACAGATAGTCGTACTGTATTTCAAGGGGCGCGAGGTTTATTTGTCCCCCTCATCACCTCACTGAGGAATGCTCATGTCTATCTTGAAGATGTCTATAAGAAGGGTGTACGCTGTTTTATTGTTGGCGAGGATGTTCCATTGGATAAACTTTCTGCTGCTTGGGTGTTGAGAGTTGATGATACATTGAAGGCGCTGCAAATCTTTGCTCGACTACATAGAGAAAGCTTTAATTTTCCTATAGTAGGAATTACAGGCAGCAATGGGAAGACGATTATTAAGGAATGGCTCAATCAGATTTTGGGACATAAGGAAAGGATTGTCAGAAGTCCTAAAAGCTATAATTCGAAAATTGGCGTTCCTCTTTCTATTTTCCTGATGAATGAAAAACATAGCTTAGGCTTATTTGAAGCCGGGATTTCAGAGGTAAATGAAATGGATATTCTGTCTGATATGTTGCAAGCAGATATTGGTATTATAACAAACTTGAGCGAGGCTCATAATGAAGGTTTTTCTTCGATGCAGCAAAAGGCCAATGAAAAGGTCAAACTGTTTAAGGCTTGCAAGAAAATTATTTACTGTTCGGATTATCCAGAAATTGTAGAAGCACTCAGAGGTCATAGCGGAGAACTTGTTGCTTGGAGCCAAAAAAATGAAGCAGTACTCCAAGTGCGCAAGATTGATCGTCAGTTACACAGCTCGATTGTACATCTAAATTGGAGGTCTAAGGATATAAAATTTACGATTCCTTTTTCCGATGAAGCTTATACAGAAAATGCCATAAGTACATTCCTATTGTGTTTAGAGTTGGGATGTGAAGTTGATGAATTGATTAAATCATTTGCATTCCTCAGCTCGGTTCCTATGCGCCTTGAGTTAAAAAAAGGGATTAATCAATCAATACTAATTAATGATAGTTATAGCTCTGATTTGAGTTCGCTTCGTATCGCTCTTGACTATTTGTATCAGCAAGAAAATTTTACCAAAAAGAGTTTAATTCTTTCTGATATTTTACAACATTGGGAGGGGGAAGCTACTCTTGAAGTCATCAAGCTATTGGCAGCAAAACCTTTGTCTTCATTCATCGCAATAGGAGAACAGTTTGCGAAGTATAAAGATGAAATAGAGCAAATCCCTAATATGCAATCGTATTTCTATTCAAATACCACAAGCTTTATTCAAGAGTTCGATTTCGATCAAATTCAGCAAGAAGCCATACTTGTAAAGGGCGCACGAAAATTTGCCTTTGAAAAAATTGTAAATCGACTAGAGGAAAATATTCATCAAACTGTATTGCAAATTAATTTACCTGCCCTCATAAATAATATAAATACCTATAAGAGAAGGCTGGCTCCAGAAACAAAATTGATGGCCATGGTCAAGGCTTTTTCATACGGCAGTGGTACTTATGAAATAGCCAATGTTCTTCAGCATCATGGTCTCGATTATCTGGCCGTTGCCTATACTGATGAAGGAATTGAATTGAGAAAGAACGGGGTGCAACTTCCGATTATGGTGCTCAACCCAGACCCTCATACGCTTGAAGCCTTATTGCATTATAACTTAGAACCTGAAATTTATTCTCCTGTCCAATTCGATGCCATCTTGCAAAGTTTAGGTCAGAATCAAGCATTGAACATTCATTTGAAGTTGGATACTGGGATGCATCGATTAGGTTTTGAAATGAAGGATCTCGAGAGCTTACTGCAAATTTTAACCACTGATTCTCGCATCAAAGTCTTGTCAGTATTCTCACATCTAGTAGGCAGTGAGAATAGTGGTCTGGATGATTTTACTGTTAAACAAAATGAATGTTTTGTGGAAATGAATGAAATCATTCAAGGAGCATTGGCTTACGATTATATGAGGCATCTGTGTAATAGTAGCGCGATTATTCGCCATCCAAATTTGCAATATGATATGGTTCGACTTGGTCTTGGTCTATATGGAGTAGACAGCAGTGCCGAAATTCAACATGAATTGTTGAATGTAAGTACTTTGAAAACTACCATTTCCCAGATTAAGGAAGTTAAAGCAGGGGAAACAGTCGGTTATAGTCGTAAAGGGAAATTGGATAGAGATAGCCGAATTGGTACCATTGGTATTGGCTATGCCGACGGCTATAGCCGATCATTCGGAAACGGGATAGGGAAAGTACTTATTGGTTCCAGCTTAGCAAAAGTTGTCGGGAATGTATGTATGGATATGTGCATGATAGACCTAACAGATGTGCCCAATGTTAAGGAGGGCGATGAGGTGATTATTTTTGGAGATAAATTAAGCTTGGCAGAAATTTCCTCATGGATTGACACCATTTCTTATGAAATAGTATCTGGAATTTCGCAAAGGGTGAAAAGAGTTTACTTTCAAGAATAACTATCCATAGAGTTCAAAATGGATTTGTTTTTTATCATACCCCATCTCCTTTAATTCTATTCTCGCTTGATCAATCATATTACGCCAACCACACAACATGATATGTGCATCTGGCATTTCTTTACCGAGCTCTTTATAGACGGCGTGCACATATCCTCGATGTCCATCCCATTCTTCCCTAGATAAGACGGGATGATAGTGGAAGTTCTCAATCTCTTCCCCCAATTTTTTCATTTCGTCAAAATAGAGAATGTCATTCTTGGTGCGCGTTCCAAAAATTAGGTGAATCTCATTGAATTCTACATCGTGCAATTGAATGTATTTTATCATACTCCGAAATGGAGCGATGCCAGTGCCTGTACACACAAAAAAAATGGGGTGCTGGAGCGCTTCTCTAGGTAAGGTGAAAACTCCAAGTGCTCCTCGATATTTCAGAACACTTCCAATTGGACAACGCTCTTCATCAAAAAGGAAATTGGTGCCAAGGCCATCAGGAACGTAGACAATACTCAACTCTATGATATTACTCTTATTGGGTTCAGATGCAATTGAATAGGACCGTAATCTTTTGTTTTTGCGTTCATGTATGGGCAGATCGAATGTGATAAACTGACCAGGTTCAAAGTCAAAAACAGTGTGGCCTAGCATTTCAAAAAAGAAACTACTAGTGCCTTGTGTCTTCCGTTCTTTGCGAATCAATTTTGCTTCTTGCCAGTTCAGCATTTTAACCTTAATTTTAAGTTAATGAATGTTCATAAAGCTATGAAAAAAGTATTGACTCTTCTAATTGGAATCGGCTGTACCCTCACAACCTATAGCCAAATTGTTTGTGGAACTGATGAATTGCATCAAGAACGATATGCGCAAGACGCCCGCTATCGAATGAAAATGGATAGAACAGAGGCCTTTTTGGAGCGAAAAGGGATTACAAATTATAAAACAGTCTCCACTCCAGCAGGTGATGAGTTTCATGTTCCTTGTGTGGTTCATGTAATACATACTGGTGGTGCAGTAGGAAGCAATTATAATCCGTCCACGGCCGATATTACAGCCTTTATTGCTCAAATAAATAATGGGTTTGCCAATACTTATGATCAGGGATCAGTACCTGGAACATTCAATAGTGAAGAAGTGCCCATTCGTTTTTTTCTCGCACTAAGAGATGAAGCATGTGCAACTACAACGGCTATTAACCGCATAAATTTTTCTTCCAATGCAACTTATAATGCATCAGGAGTAAGAAGCAACACTGCACAACCTGGGGTTCCTGATGCCACAGTTAAGGCGCTTGAACATTGGGACGATTTAAACTATTACAATATTTATATCGTTAATAAAATCAATGGTGAAGATGGTTATACTACAATGGGAGGATTTGTTGCCGGTTATGCGCAATATCCATCCATGGGTGGGAGTCCAACTGATGGGATGGTGGTCCTTGCCTATGAAACGGGTCTCATCAATTCAGTTTTCATTCATGAAATGGGTCACTCATTTAATTTGCAGCATACCTTCGATGGAGGAACTACAACAACTTGTCCGTCCAATGCAAATTGCAATAATGATAATGATGGTATTTGCGATACCGAACCCATCCGTCAAACGCTGACTTGTAATCCCTCAGGAATCAATCCATGTACTGGAAATAATTTTAATATTGAAGAGGCTCAATTCAATTATTTGAGCTATAACGGCTGTACAGACAGATTTACGCCTGGTCAAGAGACCGTCATGATGTCTACACTGAACAATATTCGAACAAGCTATAAGAATTCTGCGGCAATTGACCCTCCGCCCGCTGTCTTAGCTACAGCCATAACTCCACCTACTTTCGGACTAGCCAATGTGGGCAACAATAATAATATGGGTCCTAAGGTGGTGGCCTTTAATTCTATCGAGCATACTTCAGATGGCTATTCTTTTGAAGGTGCTGGGGATGTGTTCTATGTTGATCAGACTTGCAATCAAGCTACAACAGTCATTGCTGGACAAGCATATAATTTGGATGTCATAACAGAATCCAATCCTCAGAAAGTAAATGTTTATATAGACTATAATAATGATGGCGTCTTTGGGACCACAGCACCAGAGTTGGTGATGGCTTCTACTGGAACCTATGGGCCATTTTATACCCACAATACAACAGTCACTCCTCCGCCATCAGCAACATTAAATACGCCATTAAGAATGCGTGTGATAGCAGATTTTTTTACTTCTACAATGTCTCCAAATATGCAATTGGCCTATGGACAAGCTGAAGACTTCACCGTAACTGTTTTAGGTGCGCCACTGCCAGTTCTTTGGCGCAGTGTAGCAGCCAATTTAAATCAAGCTCAAAATATAGTCGTGAGCTGGTCTACTGAAATGGAAACAAACAATGCACGTTTTGAAATTGAAAAAAGTAAAAACGGAAGAGATTTCTATAAAATTGGCGAACTCGCTGGTGCTGTAAATTCTAGTTTGCCAAAGCACTACTCATTTGTTGACGTTCAAAATTTGCGTGGATATAATTACTATCGAATCAAGCAAGTGGATATTGATGGCAAGTATTCTTATTCCAAAGTAGTCTATGAGATGATTAATTCAAGGGAATTAAGCGTCACTATTTATCCAAATCCAACGACGGCTAATTTTCGTATCGAAGCTTTAGGAATTATGCATCCTGGGACAATTAATCAAGTGAATTATTCTGTCACAGACATCAATGGCCGCACAGTCGTTCAGAGAAAGAAAGTGCAGACTCATGACACGGATGTCACACTAGATATTTCATTAGATGGACTAAACGATGGATTATATTTTGTTCACCTCAGCCTAAATGGGGTAAGCAAAATTTATAAGATTCTCAAAGAGAATTAAGAATAATAAGGAGATATCATGAGGTAAACTACAACTCCTGTGATTGCCACATAAAGCCAAATTGGGAAAGTCCATTTGGCCAATTTCCTGTGAATGCTGTACTCTGCAACCAAAGCTCTATATGCAGTATAGAGCACGAAAGGCATGATGATGCCGGCGAGTACAATATGAGTGCTGATAATAAAGAAATAAATATAGCGAATCGTACCAGCGGCAGTTTCTTCATCTATGCTTAAAATACCATTGTGATCTAGGTCCCCAAATTTTGTCTGCCCTGTAAAAAGATGATGCGCTATATAAAAAATCAAAAAGAAGATGGAAAGAGCCATAGTGCCCAGCATGATTTTTTTGTGGGCAGCATAATTTTTTTTCTTGACCATGACTAATGCCCAGACTAAACCAATAGCCACGCCAGAGTTTACTATAGCACTTAATAGAGCGAATACATGCGGGTCAAAGCCAAGGATTGAACTATCTAATTGGACGTATTTTTCTAAAAAGAAAATGGCACAGAATACAACAGTTGACAGAATCCAAATGGCAATGTGAGCCTTTTTATCATTTTTAGCAATTGTTTGTTCTAGCATTATCTTCTTTTTGACGGTTCGTGAATTGGATTGCGTTCCACGATTAATTTTGCCATATCATCCATGCAATCTTTGAGTGAAAGCGCCTCCAACCCATTATAGTAGCCTCGAATATTTCTATATTTATCAACCAAAGTGAATTTTTCAGGGTGAATAAAATCTTCTGCTCCTCCAGTTCCTGCTGGCAATTCAAGTTCAAGTTCTTTGCGGGCAAAATTGTAAATAGCTTCTTTGTCGCCCGTAAGAAACCACCAACTATCATGATTGGCACTATGCGTATTGGCATATGATCGCAATCGTTCTACATCATCTGTTTTAGGGTCCACGGAAATAGAGATAAATTGAATGTGGTCTTGCTGTTCTTTATAGCTTTCCTGCATCTTGGACATATGTTCCGTCAGTTTTGGGCAAATCGTAGTGCAGCTTGTGAAGAAGAAATTGATCACCAACATTTTATCTTTTAAAACCTCACTCAAATTGACGCTATCGCCTAAATGGTTGACTAGTATGGGCGCCTCTATGGTATGGTAGGTCGTATCGTATTCCATTCCATTTTTGGTAGACGTACTATCTATAGAATCAATACCATAAAAAGCAGGCAATTTTATGTGTCCGTCATGCCCTTTCCCTTTCAAGAAGAGATAAGCTCCTAAGGGGACAAAGAATGCTATTCCGACTCCAAATAGAATGGTTTTTATTCGTTTTCCGTTCACTAAGCAAATGTAATTCTCCTTCTAAAGAATATGCTTCAATAAGTTTTATTATTCATCAATATTTAATTTGGATATGATGGCTTGAAGCTACCTTTGTTCCCTTGAAATTATTGTGGTCATATCTCAAACGCTATAAGGGCTTCGTCTTTATTTCGTTACTACTCGCGGCTGTAAATACAGGTTTCTCCATGTTGGACCCCATAATTTTTGGGAAGCTGATTGACTATGCCAAAGATATTTTTGAAAAACATGGCCAGATTGACCCTGACAGCTTACGCTATATTTCAGTAGACTTTCCCAAGACCGCATTTCTCCGTCAGGTCCTCACCTTCGTAGGCATGTCCATCGGCGTTGCCATGGTTTCTCGGATTGCCAAGGCATTTCAGGACTATACAGTAAATATGGTTACGCAAAGATTTGGAGCAGACGTCTATACAGATGGACTGAAGCACGCCCTCTTGCTGCCATTTCAAGATTTTGAAGACCAGCGAAGTGGAGAGACTTTGGCCGTATTGGAAGAGGTAAAGAAGGATACCGAAAAATTCATTGCCTCAGGAATCAATACGCTTTTTGCAGGCTTAGTCAGTATCGTCTTTGTGATTATATATTCCATCAATATTTTTCCAGGAATGGTGGTGGTCTATATCGTTGGAGCCATCGTTCTAGGCTTGTTAATGAGTGTATTGAGTAGGAAAATTAAATCCATTCAAAAGAACATCGTTCAGGAAACAACAGCCTTAGCTGGAGCTACAACGGAAAGCCTCAGAAACATAGAGCTGATTAAAAGCCTTGGTCTTACAGGTCAAGAAGTCAGTCGCCTGAATGGAACCACCATGAAAATTCTTGGCCTTGAACTTAGAAAGGTCAAAAGTATTCGCTCACTCGTCTTCGTTCAAGGCACGGTAGTTAATTTCTTGAGACAATGCATTCTTTTTGTGCTCTTTTACTCTGTTTTTGAAGGTTATTTGACCTTTGGCCAAATCATTACACTCCAATTTTTCTCATTTTATATTTTCAATCCATTGCAGGACTTGGGAAATATCATAATGAACTATCGAGAGGCCCAAACCTCTTTAGAAAATTTTGATGATTTGATGAAGCGACCCGTTGAGGCGCAGCCCGACGAGCCTGTCCAAATCCAAGGAATTGAGAAATTACAATTTGATGGAGTTAGCTTCAAGCACCATACTGCTAAAAGTAAGGCCTTAGATGAAATCTCTTTTGAAGCCAATAAGGGAGAGACAATCGCTTTTGTAGGTCCCTCAGGAAGTGGAAAAACAACCCTCGTGAAGATGCTCGTAGGACTTTATAAGCCTCAAGAAGGTCAAGTAATGTACAATGGAGTGGATGCAAAAGATCTTGATTTTGAAAGCTTTAGAAATCAAATTGGCTTCGTAACCCAAGACACGCAACTATTCGCTGGAACAATCCGAGAAAATTTAGCATTTGTAAAACCTCAAGCTGATGGCGAAGAAATGCAACTTGCCTTGAAGAAAGCTTCCGCATATAATCTCATGGAGAGAGCTGAAAAAGGTTTGGACACGTCTATTGGTGAAGGTGGAATGAAAATTTCAGGAGGTGAGAAGCAACGTCTTTCTATAGCTAGGGCGCTACTAAGAAAGCCAAATTTACTCGTATTCGATGAAGCAACGAGTGCATTGGATAGCATTACTGAAGAGGCCATTACAAACACAATTAAATCTATATCCAGTGAACGTACCCAAATCAATGTGCTCATCGCGCATAGACTGAGTACGATTCTACATGCAGATAGAATTTATGTATTGGAAAAAGGAAAAATCATAGAAACGGGTCAACATAAGCAGTTGGTAGATGAGAAAGGGCTGTACTATGCAATGTGGCGTCAACAAATTGGTGAGAAACAAAAGGAAATATCCTCATGAGTAAATCCAAGGCGCCCAATAACATAGTTAGTTTGTTTCGATTAAAGTGTCCTAATTGCAGGAAAGGCAATATGTTCTCAAACAAGTCAATATTCCCTTTGGGAAAAATGATGGAGATGCCAGAGCGCTGCGAAAATTGTAATCAGAAATTTGAATTGGAAACAGGCTTTTGGTTTGGGACAGGGTATATCTCTTATGCCATTAGCGTGGCATTGATGCTTGTCATCGCCGTAATCTTTGCATTTACTTATGGCTTTGATTGGGATGACAATTCAGTTTTTATCTATCTCGGCATAGGTATAGGGACTTTGGTGCTCCTGCAACCCTTCCTGATGCGTTTCTCAAGAGCGCTCTATTTAAGAGTATTCGTGCGCTACGGCAAAGGCCAGCAGTTTATGAGCGAGTAAAATTAATTATATTTAATATATAATTTATTGATATCCAAAAATATGGCATGCTTTTTGGCGTATTAGTGTTAACCAAATCAATTATCATTATGAGAACAAAAAATACACTATTTGTCACTTTTACGCTTGCCTTAATATTAGGGAGCACTCAGCTCCAAGCGCAGCGAAAATCTATTTATTCGAATGTGGGTATAAAAACCCTAACGAACTCCAAGACCAGTTCTTTAATAAAGGGCTCATTGGCGATAAAAGCAGGAGCGGGAGCAACTTTCGGGAATGTCACCACAAATGCAAAAGGAACTTCAGCTTCATGGTTAAATTTAGGAGCAAACGGAACCTATACTTTCAATAAGTCATTGGCAACGAGCGGAAAACATACTTTCAATTATGATCGTACAGTTTTAGGTGTCGTAAATAAGGAACAAATTAGCTTTACAGTTTTAGATGGACAGAGCTTATCTAATCAACCAGTAACTAATCCAGATATGGTCATGATGAAGGGAACAGTTGCCAACCAAATTAAAACGGTAGCACTGAAGGTGACCCAAAATGACTTTGCTGGAAACTACTCTCGCCAAATAAATCAGTCTAGCCTAGCGATTACGCAGGCAGCGAAACATGGAACCACAACTTTAGGCTTGAATGGAACAATTCTATATACACCAAACCCTGGATATGAAGGAATGGATACTGTAGAATATGAATTGAGTGATAACGGAATCATTCCATTAAAGCGTACGGCCTCTATTATGATCAATGTTGAAAGTCCAATAGGACCTAATTTTACCTTTGCTAGTGACGATTTTGCAAGAGGGATTCAAGGAAGTTCAGTTGCAGGAAATGTTTTACTTAACGATAGTGATCCGGAGAATGGCGTTCAGAAAACAACGGCGCAGACCACAAGTATTTCAAGTGTTGGGACACTTACACTAGATGTTAGCGGTAATTTCAGTTTTGTTCCGACACCTACATTCACAGGTTCGGCTTCATTCCCATATGAGGTTGAAGATAATCTTGCAGCAACTGATAGTGCTATCCTTTACGTCTCTGTTGCTCCACAGTCATTTGCAGTTTTGCCCGTTACCTTGACTAATTTTGTGGCTACTCGCATGGGGCACGATGTTGAATTAAATTGGACGACAACTGAGGAGTTTAACAGCGAGCTTTTCATTCTTCAGAGATCGCTCGATGGGAAATCCTTCGAAGATCTTGGAACTGTTTTCGCTAGTGGAACAACATTAGAAACAAACAACTACTCAATGTTGGACATGAATGTTTCAGATTTAAGTAGTGAGCGCATTTACTATAGACTTTTGCAAGTAGATCAAAATGGCCAACAATCTTTGTCGGCAATTATTTCGATCAGTCTAGGATTGAATGCTGCAGACGAGCTAAGCATTTATCCAAATCCAACAAATGGTGTATTTCAAATTGCTAATCTGAGCAATCAGGAACGAATCTCAATTTATAATATGAATGGACAACTCGTCTATAAAGCTGTAATAGAAGAAGGTAGTCAAGCTATTTTTAGCTTAGAAGACTCTGCGCCGGGACTGTACAATATTGTGTTGAATACTGGAAATGATCGTCAATTTCTGACGATTGAGAAATTCTAATTGAATTTTCAACTGATTTAAAGTGAAAGTGCCGCATTGCGGCACTTTTTTATTCTATAGACTTTTGTGGCTTCCGTCACAATAAGGTGGGTTCTTTGTTTGCTTACATTGGCATAAATAGACCGTTTTCGCCTCATCGAACTGTACGATTTGAGGGCTCATATCACTTCCTTTATGGGCTCCATTACAGAATGGCTGTTGATCGCTTAATCCACATGAGCACCATGCATAGTTCTTATTTGGCTCTACATCGACAGCTTTTGGCTCTTTTGCGGCTATTTTAGGTAAGTTTTCCATAAAAAATTTCCCTTAAGATAAGAATCTTAAGGGAAATAATGATGATGTTTTATGGTCTAAATGGCTGCGAGCTGAACTTTTTGCTGCAATTCCTTCACTTGTTCACGAATAAGGCCATCCGTATCCATTAAATCCTTGACCGTTTGACAAGAGTGAATGACCGTTGTGTGATCTCTTCCACCAAAATGATCTCCAATCGTTTTAAGAGAATTCTTGGTGAACTGCTTAGCAAGGAACATAGAAATTTGTCTTGCTTGGACAATTTCACGCTTCCTTGTCTTCGCCTGCAGCTTATCGTAAGTGATGCTGTAGTATTCACAAACCATTTTCTGGATAGCGTCAATGGTAATCTCCTTGGATGTCGTTTTGACTATATTACGGAGAACTTTCTTAGCGAGTTCCAAATCTATGTCTTTCTTCACTAAGGAAGAATGAGCCAATAAAGAGATCAAAGCACCCTCCATTTCTCGGACATTATTTTGAACATTATAGGCCAAATATTTGACGACTTCTGGAGGGAGTTCCAAACCATCGTTCAGCATCTTATGCTGTAAAATATTCATACGGGTATCAAAATCAGGCATTTGTAAATCTGCACTCAGACCCCAACGGAATCTTGAGAGCAATCTCTCCTGCATTCCATTCAAATCTTTGGGAGGTTTATCACTAGTCAAAATGAGTTGTTTGCCATTTTGATGCAGGTGATTGAATATGGAGAAAAATGCATCTTGTGATTTTATGGCCGGTGCAAAGTAGTGAATGTCATCCAAAATGAGGACGTCAATCAATTGATAGAAATTAATAAAGTCATTAATCTCATTGCTTCGGGCATGATCCATAAATTGGTGGATAAACTTCTCAGCGCTTACATATAAAACTGTTCGATTTGGGTGTAGTCTTTTAGTCTCATTTCCTATGGCATGAACAAGGTGTGTTTTGCCCAATCCTGAAGTTCCATAAACAACTAAAGGATTAAATGATGTGCCTCCTGGTTTTTGAGCAACAGCCATTCCCGCACTCCGTGCAAGACGATTACATTCGCCTTCGACGAAGCGATCAAATGTGTAGTTAGGATTTAGTTGTGGATCAATTTGAGATCTTTTTAATCCAGGAATTACAAACGGATTTTTTGGAGAACTCTCATCCGTTTCTTGCATAGAAATATAATGAGAAGATGGATTTCCTTGAGATTGAGTACCGCCGGAAACTCTGACTGATGCAGGGTTGTGTCGGTTGCGGCTTTCCATTAAGATGCGATATTCTAAACGTCCTTCTTTTCCAATAACACGTTGAATAGTTTTTGCAATCAACTCAACATAATGTTCTTCAATCCATTCGTAAAAAAACTGGCTGGGTACTTCAATGGTGAGAACTTCACCTTCGAGACTAATCGGTTTAATTGGTTCGAACCAAGTTTTATAAGCTTGCCAACTGATATTATCCTTTATAATTTTTAAGCAATTTTCCCAGGACTTTTCAACTGTGTTGGACATACTTTTTTTTAAATTTTTTAGGTTCTAATTTTTGATTTTTGCGGTTCCTTAGTATGAGTTAGTAATCAGTATTTTTAACTCTGTCGGGAAAACGAAAGTGAGGTTTATTATCTTAATAAAAAAATTTTTAGACTGTTGTTTGTTTAGAAATTTTGACAGGTAAGCTTGAGGCATATTTTTTCAGTTTGTTATTAGAAAATTTAATATTTATAACACCTAAATTTATACCTGCCCAGCCGACCTGATTAATCAAGACGGGCTCCCCATTTTTATTCTTTTTTTGAACAGCCTGTTCTAAAAAAGTATGCGTATGGCCACCAATGATCAAGTCAATATTGCTGGTCTTCTTAGCTAGCATTAGATCGCTGATTTTATTTCCCTTGTACCTATAGCCAAGATGTGATAGGCAAACAACATAGTCGCACTTTTTCGTCTCTTTTAAAAATTTGGAAATTTTATTCACGGGCTCTATCGGATCATTATAGATTGTATTCCCGAACAGTCTTTTTTCTACTAATCCTTGAAGCTCAATTCCTACACCAAGAACCCCAACTCGAATTCCATTTCTATTGAAAATAGTATAAGGCTCAATTTTGTCTGCGAGAGGAGTATTATTGAAATTATAATTGCAGTTTATGAAGGGGAAATTTGCATGGCTCATCATGTCGGCAAGCAGCTCTATTCCATTGTCGAAATCATGATTGCCCAAAGTGGCGGCATCATATCCTAAACGACTCATAAGTTTCAATTCTAATTTGCCTTTAAAAAAGTTGAAATAAGGCGTTCCTTGGAATATGTCACCCGCATCGAAAAGTAAAAGACCAGGATCTTTGGTTCTGAGCTCATTAATGACTCTTTCTCGGGCTAGAACGCCACCCAAGCCCTGAAAACGCCCACCATCCATTGGAAATGGATCAATTCTGGAGTGCACATCATTCGTATGAAGGATGCTCAGGCGCTTTTCCCTGCTTTTTGCCCATGAAAGGAGAGGAATCTGGCTAGAAGCGAGAATTCCAGTAGCCAGAAGACTTTTCTTTAGAAATGCTCTTCTATTCATCGCAAACAAATTAAGTATAAATTCTAGCTTGGAATCCTTAATTCTCTTTGATTTATTAGATTTGTTTTAACACCCACTTTATAGCCTATTTTCGGTAGCCACTTAAATTTGTGTAGAAGGATTATCTCAAGACAATGTACCGAATTCTATTTTTTTTACTTTGCATCGCAATAAGTCCACGTCTTGCTGGACAAGAAGTGGTTTTCATTACGCAGGTTCCTGCACAAAAAATGGGAATCAATGACGCCATACAGGTCAGTTATGTCATTCAGAATGCCCAAGAGGTATCAAAGTTTGCGCTCATTAATACAGACGATTTCAAGGTCATCGGTGGCCCTTCACAAGGCCAGAATTTCAATATGATGAATGGAGAGGTCAGCATGAGTGTCAGCTTTACTTATGTTCTTCAACCCAAAAGAAAAGGAAAACTTGAAGTTCCACTAGGTGATGCTGTCGTGAAGAACAGAAGAATTAAATCTAATAAGGTTTTTCTTGAAGTTGTCGATGGTAGTTTGGCTGCGAAGCAATCCAATCAAAGACGCAGTGGTGGCCCTTTTGATGATTTTTTTAGGGATGACCCTTTTGAGGAAATGCGCCGACATCAAGAAGAATTTGAGCGACGCATGCGTGATGCATATCAAAATGATCCAAGGAGGAAGAAGTCTTCTCGTCCGAAGCGACCAGCCAATACTCCTGACCCTAATGAGCCGGTGACTAAGAGTAATATAGGCGATAAAATTTTCATTAAGGTTGAAGTCGATAAGGATGAAGTGAGTGTAGGAGAACAAATCACCGCAAGCTATAAGCTCTATACCAAGATTCCAGTTCAAATAAATTTGACCCGACTACCCAGCCTAAATAATTTTTGGACACAAGATTTTGATATCCCTCAACCTCCTAGACCCACTAGAGAAGTACTCAATGGGCAGGAGTATCAAGTATTTTTGATAAAAAAGTCGGCACTATTTCCAAACCAAAGCGGTATGCTTGAATTGGACCCTGCAGAAGGTGAAGGTTTGGCAAGAGTGCGGAAAAATCGAACGCTTCGTCAAAGACGCTCTGAAGATAACAGCATTGCTGGCGCTCTGAGCTCTTTACTGATGGATGATCCGAGATTTGACGAACAATACTTTCTTAATGATTATGAAGAGGTCAATGTCAAATTAAAGAGCAAGCCTGTTAATATCAAGGTCAATAAGATTGCCTCGAATACCATTGATAAAGAACACTTTAAAGGTGCAGTTGGGAAATATTCTTTGGAAAGCATGATTGATCGTACTGAGCTTAGCACAGATGATGTGGGTACATTAACACTGACCATCAGAGGAAGCGGGAATCTGAAACTAATCAGTCCGCCTAAGGTGCAATTCCCTAAAGGTTGCCAGGTTTATAAAATATTAGAAGAGGATACAATAACTAGCCGCGTCAACAACAAGATTACGGGTTATAAAACCTTTAAATATAGATTTACGCCAAAAGCAAATGGCGAATTAAGAATTCCTGCAGCAAAGTTCTCATTCTATGACCCTGAATCAGGTCAGTTCGTCACCGAAAAGACCCCGGAGTATATTCTCGCAGTGAAACCAAATAAGCGCAATCAAGCAATTGTTGCTCTACCTGATGATATTCATGATATAAATCCTGAAGAAATTGTTTTGAAAAAGGATTCAAGCAGTTCGCTGCCGGATAAAGCATTGTATTGGGGAGGTTTCGGAGCTCCACTTCTTGCATATGTAATGCTCATTTTTTATAAGCGAAAAGAAGACGAAGTCAAACAGAATAAAAGTCTTTACAAAAACAAGCAGGCAAACAAGGCAGCGCTTAAAAGATTGTCATCTGCTCAAAGAAGCTTAAAAGCAGGGGACCAGCAGAAATTCTATGATGATATTTCTAAGGCAGTATGGCTTTATTTGAGTGATAAGTTGAATATCCCAATCTCTACACTATCTAAAGAAATGGCAGGGACTCTACTGAGGAAACGTGAACTCTCTAGAGAACTAATTGATGAAGTCTTTTTGATTACAGACGAATGCGAATTGGCTCTATACGCAGCCGACAGCGGTGAGTTGAAGATGAATCAACTTTATTCTGATAGTTTAAATCTTCTTGGAAAATTAGAAGCTACATTGGGCTCATGAGAACTCTAAACCTGCTCATTATCCTGCTTGTGCTTTCAATTGGTGCTCTTGGGAAAGGTAATCTTACCTTCGAGAAAGCAAATCAACTCTATCACAATAAGGAGTATGGACGTGCACTAGAACTCTATAATCAACTGATTAATAATAATTTTAGCAGTCCTGACCTTTTTTACAATACAGGCAATGCCTACTTTAAGTCAGAAAAAATTGGATTAGCAATATGGGCCTATAAGAATTCACTGAATTTATCCAAGCGACAAAATACGCTCGATAATTACAGGCTCGCGGTCTCAAAAATCAAGCAACCCATTGCAGCTCAACCTGAAATCTTCTTCCTTCGATGGTGGAAAGCCATTTATTCTATATTCAGCATCAATCAATGGGCCATAATTTCACTCGTCTCTTTCATCATCGCAATGGTTTTGCTCTTTAGACGAAGATGGACCTCAACGAAACCTATTCTAACTTTTCAAACGAGAATGTTGCTTATTCTATCGGCCGTCACCTTCTTTTTCATGGGGGTCAATCGATATGCAGAGGCTTCCAATTGTGAAGCCGTTATTGTGCAGGAGACTTTTTATTCATCTCAAAAAGATTGGAAGACTCAGAGTCCTATCTCAGCAGGAATTGAAGTGAAAGTCAAGGATCAATTGAAATCATCAGTAGGAGTCCAATATAGAGTACAGCTGCCCAATACTAAAGAGGTTTGGCTTAAGGAGAGAGATATTAAGTTTCTCAAGTAAAACCGCTTCAGCAAGCTGAATAAGGTCTTTATTTCTTCATGGAGAATGCCTTCATCTTTACCTTTGCCATCTCATGAAGAAAAATCCAACATCCATCTTCTTACTGCTTTTTTTTATGGTTCTCGGTGGGGCGTTTCTTGCTTATTATTATTATGAATACAAAATGTCTCCTCGAGCCTTGCCTACATATGGAAATGAAGGCCATAAGGTATTGCCTTTTAGTTTTATAAATCAAAATGGGATGATTACGACCGAAAAGGACGTTGAAGGTAAGATTCAAGTAGTGGAATATTTCTTCACGACTTGTGAAGGCATTTGCCCTAAAATGAATGAGAATCTTGCAAAGGTCTATAAAAGATTCAAAGGTGATAAAGATGTCGTTTTTTTATCGCATACTGTCGATCCAAAAACAGATACGGCTGAACAAATGAAGCGCTACGCATCTAAATTTGACGCTGATCCGAATCAATGGTTTTTTCTAACGGGTGAACGACAGCAATTATATAAACAAGCGATAAATTCTTATCTGATCACCGCCGTGCCGGCAAAGGATACTGCAAATCAAGTATTGCCTGATTTTATTCATTCGGAATTCTTTATCTTGGTTGATCAAGACAAAAATATTCGAGGCAATTACGATGGGACAGTATGGAAAGAGGTCAAGGATTTAATTGCCGATATCAAAACATTAAAGGAAGAAAAGGAACGCAATTAATTATGAAAATAAAACTTATTCTTTTCGGCTCATTATGCGTACTTCTTGGAGCATGTTCTCAAGGAGTTAGCATAGATGCAAATTTTACGAATATTCCCGACCAAAGAGTTATACTTCAGGAAATGGCCGTTGATCAAGCAGTTTTAGCCGATAGTGGCCGCATTGTCGATGGGAAGTTTAATCTGAAGACCGATGCAAGCGAAGAAAAAATGTATCGAATTCTATTTGAACAAGACAAATACATTTTACTCGCTCTCAATAAGTCTGATCAACTGAAATTAACAGGAGATTGGAATCGCATGGAGGACTACCAAGTTTCTGGATCTAAGAGTAGTGCCGTACTGAAAGACTTTTTAGTAAATATTAGAGAGAATGTAAATACCTTAACCACATTAACGATGTTGGTAGATTCGATGAAGTCTAAAAAGAAGCCTGCCGAGTTAATTGCTTCGGCAGAAAAGGATATCCAATTAGAGAAACTGCGATTCAGAGAGTATAAAAAAGCCTTTTCTGATACTAGCTCGAGCGTTGCTGCAGCCATTTTTGCTCTGAATTTGTTGAACTCTGATATAGACGGGCCCCATTTCAAGAAATTTTTCTCAAATCTAGAAGAGAGGTTCCCAAATTCAAGTTTGGCGAAAGAATTCAAGGAAAGGTTTGAAACAGTAATGACCAAAGGTGGAGCTGCTAATACCAATGATGGAAATATAGCACCCGATTTTTCTTCCTTTACTCCAGAAGGCAAAACCTTGAATCTAAATCAATTTAAAGGTCAATACGTATTGCTCGATTTTTGGGCTTCTTGGTGTGCACCTTGTAGACAAGAAAATCCGGTATTGGTTGAAGCATACAACCTTTATAAGAATAAAAACTTTACCATTTTAAGTGTAAGTCTTGATACGGATAAATCCAAATGGATGGAAGCCATTGAGGTAGATAAACTGAATTGGAATCACGTAAGCGAATTGAAAGGCTTTGGTGGTGCAGTTCCAACACAATATAAGATAGAGAGCATCCCTTCAAACTTTTTATTAAATCCCAATGGCGAAATTATTGCTCGGAATTTAAGAGGAGAAGGTCTTATTCAAAAGCTAAAAGAAGTTATTCCTTAATGTCATCTGGGATCTACAATATCGCAAAAAAGGTCTTATTTAAATATGATCCTGAAGATGTTCATTACAAAGTGATGCATTGGCTGCGAAGGGCATATAAAGCTGGTCTAGGTGAAAGATTCCTCCGCTCAAATTATAGCCTCGATCATAAGAGTTTGGAAAGAGAAGTCTTTGGATTGAAATTTAAAAATCCCGTTGGCCTCGCTGCTGGATTTGATAAGGACGCGCTTTTTGTGGATGAATTGAGCTGCTTAGGCTTCGGTTTTATCGAAATTGGTACTGTTACTCCTCGACCACAAGACGGCAATGAAAAACCAAGACTTTTTCGCTTGGCGCCAGATGCGGCCATCATTAATAGAATGGGGTTCAATAATCAGGGGGCCGCTGCAGCAGCCAAAAGACTTCAAAGAAGGTCTACTGATATTATTATAGGTGGAAATATTGGAAAGAATAAGGATACGCCGAATGATTGTGCAATTGATGACTATGAATTGGCATTCAAAGCCTTGCATCCGGAGGTGGATTATTTTGTTGTAAACGTGAGTAGTCCTAATACCCCTAATCTGAGAGCGCTTCAGGAAAAAGAGCCCTTGAGTGAACTCCTAATGCACTTGCAGAATGTCAATTTAAGTTTCCCTAATCCTAGACCCATTCTACTGAAAATTGCTCCAGATATGAATATGCATCAATTGAATGATGTGCTTGAAATAATAAATCAAACGAAATTAGATGGAATCGTAGCGACGAATACTACGACGAGTCGTGAGCTCAAACATGCTTCAAAGGACTTGTTAGAATCTATTGGAAATGGCGGGCTTAGTGGATTGCCGTTGCGTAAAAGGAGCACCGAATTTGTCAAACATATCACGAAAGAGACAAATGGCAAATTGCCCATCATAGCAGTGGGAGGGATATTTTCTGGTGATGATGCGAAAGAAAAATTAGATGCTGGAGCAGCTTTGGTTCAAATCTATACTGGCTTCATCTATGAAGGTCCACAACTCGCAAAAAATATTTGTAAAACTCTCATCAACTAATCATGACTGAAATCTTTACCGCAAACGGAATTGTTTCCCTGATAACCTTAACCATTTTAGAAATTGTCTTGGGAGTGGATAATGTGATATTTGTTTCCATTATTATGGGCCGTCTTGGCCTAAAAGATCAAAAGAAGGCGAGAAGACTTTGGATGATTTTAGGCATTATTATTCGGGTACTCCTTTTGCTTTCTTTAAGTTGGTTGGTGGAAAATGGTAACAATGAACTATTCAGCGTTGATCTTCTAGGTTTTCACAAAGGCTTCAATCTGCGGAGTTTAATCATGCTGGCTGGCGGATTGTTTTTATTGGTTAAAACAGTGAGTGAGATTCACAATAAATTAGAAGGAGAACATTTTAGCGAGAAGAAAGAGAAAGTTGTGCAATCGTTTGCAAAAATCATGGTGCAAATCATGTTGGTTGATATGGTCTTCTCATTTGATAGTATTATCACGGCTGTTGGAATAGCTGAGCATGTTGAAATAATGATTATTGCGGTGGTGATTGCTATGATTATCATGTTTACATTTTCGTCAAGAATTGCTGCATTCATCGAGAAGCATCCAACGATAAAAATGTTGGCATTGTCCTTTCTAGTGATGGTTGGTGTCGTTCTTATAATTGAAGGTTGGGATGCTGATCGCGCGCATGAGATGCACTTGAAAAATTATGTCTATTTTGCCATGGCCTTCTCATTTGGAGTGGAACTACTTAATATGAAGTTGCGCAAGAAAGCGGCCAAACCAGTCAAATTGCATGAGCCGCGTTTAAAGGACATTAGCGCGCTTGACGATGATAAACATTCAGATGCCTAAAGGTCCAAATGGGAACGAAGCCTGGAGGGATAGAATCTCTTTTCGGATTTAAAGCAATACAGTTTCCCTTATAGTCTTTAAGTGGCAAATATCTTGCGCTCTTTTTGCTCTCTTGGAAGAAAACCATCTTCTTGCCTGCCTTACGGTAATAATATTCAATACCAGGAAGGTAATAGTTGAATAAGGTCTCATTATTATAACATTCACTTATTTCTTTTTTTAAGAGGATACTGGCGAGCAGATGCACTTGTTCATCATTCTTTTTACTCCAATTCAAAAAGAAATGATTGTATGCAGTATAGTTCAAAATTACACAGCTTATGATAACTAGAGTGGTAGTCAAGACTGGCTTGAATGACGTTTTTAATTTCATTAAAAGAACAGCAAGACTCAATACAACGGGTATGATAATAAAGCTTAAACTGCGTTCTGGAAGAAAGGTCTTGCTGACCAATGGAAGGAGTATTGGAAGGAGTAGAATAGAGAGGTTTAGAAGAGCAAGCTTAGTATGTTTTTTGGATCCAAAAAGCAAGGCAATATTGATTGCGACTATTGCATACGAAAAATAAGAAAAGCCACTATAGAAATAAGATATTTCTTCATAGTAGGAAATGAATTTGCCAATTTCTAAGATTTGTCCACTATAATTCGAGCTCAGTCCAAGTCCCATTCCTGTGCCTAGCATCATTGGTAATAAGAGAACGACTGAAGCTAAAATTGAAAACGCAAGATATTTAAATAGGGGGCCTAAAGATTTTTTTGAATGAAGGGCGTGAAGGATGAGTGCTCCAAAACTAACAATTATGAAAAAGAGATGCGAAAGCATACTATACAGAGCCAAGGCATTTAGAAGGTAAACGAGAATCCAGTCTTTATTCGATTTGTTCTCCTTAAGTAAAAGGAAAAAACAGAGTCCTGCGAAAAATATATTGAGCATTTGACCACGAGCATAGAGCATATAGAATAAGCTCAGTGGGAAGGAGGCGAATAAGATTGATGAGAACAATCCAATCCACTCATCCTTAAAGTATCTCTTGGAACCTACAAAAATTGTAATTGTAGCCAAAAGCCCAAAAATCATGCTGCTCAAGCGAATTGTAAAGGTCGTGTCTGGTAGTATGCTGATAAAGAACTTGCAAAAGAGATTGTGCAAAGGGTAGTTGTTGTAAGCGAGTATTGCATTCCAAAATCCATTGGCCAGAAAATAATTATAATTCCATGCCTCATCATATTGTATCAAGTTGGTTGATGCGATGAATACGCTACGGATTGAGATGAGAATTAGAACGATGGCAAGTAGAAGTTTTGCTACTTTACTTGAAGATTGTATTTCACCGATAAATTTGCTAGAGCTTCCACCTAAATAGTCATAGCCCTTATTAATTTTTGATTGGATTTTTTGTCGAGACAAAAAAAGTAAATAACTAAAACCAATGCAAATGAGTCCGATGAAAATGGATGCAGAGTGGAGAATATCATATTTAGATTTTGGGAAAAAGCGAAGTTCGATCTCTTTTCTAATGTCTGGTCGTTGAATCGATTGAACGGCGTAGTCTAAAATGGCTTCATAGCTGCTGAAAAAAAAGAAAAATGCACCACATGCCAAAAGGAGCAGTGTGATGAGAATACCCCAAAATGATACCTTAGTTATAAACCTCATCGATTGATCGGTTAAGAATATCACAGGCTTTTTTCATTTCACTAGAACTTATAGTCAACGGTGGAGCTATACGAAGGGCATGTGCTGCAAACAAAAACCAATCGGTAAAGAGTCCGTTTTTGATACAAGTATCTATAACGGCTTTGTTTTTCTCATAACTTTCGAAATGTAAAGCCGCGAGCAATCCATATGATTTGAACGCTTTCATATTTTTGTTGTTTAGCAAGGAGTGCATTTGTTCATTCAGCTTGAAAACGAAGTCTTTATCTTCTTTGAATTTATCCTGAATAATTTGCAATGCGGCCAAACCAGCTGCACAACAAACTGGATGCCCACCGAAAGTTGTGATATGGCCAAGCACAGGTTTTTCCGCTAGGGTATTCATGATTTCAACATCCGATACAAATGCACCGAGCGGAAGTCCGCCTCCCAATGCCTTTCCAAGGAGAACGATATCTGGAATAACGCCTATTCGTTCCATGGCAAACAACTTACCAGTTCGTCCGAAACCAGTTTGAATTTCATCAAAAATTAAGAGTGTTCCATTCTGATCACATGCAGAACGCAAAGCTTCAAACCATTGTTTTGAAGCTTCATGAACACCCGCTTCACTTTGGATTGGTTCTACGATAATACAAGCTGTTTCCTCGTCAATAGCCTCAAGAATTTGATTATCTCCATAGATAAATTGATGCACATTTGGAAGAAGAGGTCTATAAGCTTGTTGCCAGTATTCACTACCCATAACGCTGAGAGCTCCTTGTGTACTCCCATGATAGGAATTTTTAAAGGAAAATATTTTAGATCTACCCGTATAGCGTTTTGCTAATTTCATCGCGCCCTCTGTCGCTTCGCTCCCGCTATTTGTAAAATAGACTGAATTCAATTTTTCTGGAAGTGCATCGCTTAAGGCTTTAGCATAAGCAGTCTGTGGACTTTGGATGGTTTCACCATAGACCATAACGTGCATGTATTTTCCTATTTGATTTTGTATGGCTTCAATAATTTTTGGGTGACCATGTCCGGTATTGCATACACTTATTCCGCCGATTAAATCGATGTGCTTTTGGCCGTTTTGATCGTAAAGGTATATGCCTTCAGCGCGGCTCACCTCGAATCCTAAAGGGTCGGTGGAAGTTTGTCCTACATGTTTGAGGAATAATTCTCTTTGGGTCATTCTATTGCAAATAAAAGCCTCTTTAAGGCCTTTGGTCTAAAAATGAGCTCAGATTATCAAATTCGACTCGAAATCATTCAACGCTTTCTAAGCTAGGCGATAAGTGAAGGATTCTAGTCGCAATTAGCCTAGCTTAATTAAATATAAATTTTTAATAATGTATAAAATGCTGTTGTAAAGACAGTTAAACTTGACTTCTTTATTTTTATTAAAGAACTGATAATGAAGGCTTTAGAGTTATGTAGTTTTCATATCTTAGTATTGAAAATCTACACACTTACTAATTTTTATTGTATGACCGAAGAGAAATTGTCGCAGAACATTTATTCTGTTGTTAGCGAGACTACCAAAGTTTCAGAGAAGGCAGTATTGAAAGGCGATGTAAATATCGGTGACTATTCCAATATTGAAGAGGCTGTAATCATCAATGCTAGAGAAAATCAAATCATCATTGGCGATCAAGTTCGTATTCAAAAAGGCGCCCGAATAGAGGCTTTTGGCGAGAACAAGAATACCTACATCTGCAATCAGGTAAATATCGGCTCTTATGCCAAGGTGCACAATGCAACGCTAGAGGAAGGAGCAATAATTGGCCACAGATCTGTAATTATGGACAGCGCTTTTGTTTCTAGAAATGCAAAAATTGGTTCAAATACAATCATTGTGAAGAATGCAATTGTTCCTGAAGGAATGATATGTGAAAGTGACTCCATCTATGCGGGTATTCCGGCTAGACGAATTGCAGATGTTCCAGTTCGAGGATCCGAATTAAAAGAAGCTGAGAAGGCCGGTTAAATTCAAATAGAATCTTTTATCCAATTAATTTTTAGTTTAACGAATAGGTAATATTCTGAGGAATATTCTATGACGAAAGTAGAAATTCAATTTCTTACTTTTAAAATAGACACTCCGGACCCCCTAAAATGTTTAAACGACCCCGTATTACCTACGACTATGCAATCATTTCTGATTCAGCTTCTATTTCTAAAGATGTTGTTTTAAAAGGAGAGGTAAATATCGGAAGTCACGTCATCATCCAAGCTTGTTCAGTATTGAATGCACACAACAACATTATACTTATTGGGAATAACGTTTTTATCGGGGACAGCTGTCTGATCGAATCAAAAGGCCATAATAGACAAACTTTTATATGTAATAATGTTGAAATTGAATCGAGAGTTCGTCTTCGAAATGTAACCATTGAAGAAGATGTAAAAATTCTTGAGGGTGCCGTGCTGATGGATAATGTTTTTATTTCAGCCAAGGCAATCATTGGTCAGAATACAATTATAGCGCCCGACAGCATAGTTTTAGAAGGGGTAATTTGTGAACCTAATTGCATTTACGCAGGAGTGCCAGCAAAGAAGGTAGATGCGCTTCCTAAAAATTCTTCGCTTAAGAATTTAGTTAAAAGAATTTCAAAGGGGACTTCTTAAATAGTCAAGCCTAAAGTTTGTACATTAGACAAAAGTGTGCTTTTGAATTTATCTAAGTCTTTTATCAAACCAGTACGAAACATTCATCCCAAAATTCCATCAACTTGTTTTGTTGCCCCATTCGCTGTTATCTGTGGCGATGTTGTGATGGGTGAAAATTGTAGCATTTGGTTTCATGCTGTTTTGCGGGGGGACGTAAACTCCATTAGAATTGGAAATGATGTCAATGTTCAAGACGGGGCATGTATTCATTGCACTTTCGAAAAAACTACCACAACAATTGGGAATAAGGTGTCCATAGGACATCGAGCGATCATACATGGTTGCACTTTGCATGAGAATGTTTTAATCGGTATGGGCGCTATAATAATGGACAATGCTGTAGTGCATTCCAATACTATAATTGCTGCTGGCGCCGTTGTAACTGAGGGTATGATTTGTGAATCCAATAGTGTCTATGCAGGTGTGCCGGCTAAAAGAATTAAGTCAATCAATAAAGAATTGAGCCAAGGAGAAATTCAGAGAATTGCAGAAAATTATAAAAAATATAGCAAATGGTATACTGAGCAGGATGAAACGAAATAGTTACTTTTACTGTATGCGCTTCAAAGGTTATGCCTTACTATCTTTCTGCTGTTTTCTGTTCTTAGGAGATGTGCAGGCCCAACAATCCCGAATGTGGGAAGTTAGTGGGAATGGAATGAAAAAGCCGTCCTATATTTTTGGCACTATTCATCTACGATCAAATGATATTTTCAGTTGGAATGATTCAACCTATTGGGCTATTCGAAATACGGATTACAGCATGTTTGAAATTGATATGTCTGAGTATGCTGAACAAGATGACTATTCTTCCTTTTATGGTTATGGATTTGGCTATAGAGAAGCACATAAACAAGTGTTCGAAAAGTATATCAAGCACACTCCAATTGACACTTTAGTTGCCCGGCAGATCTCGAGAACCAAGAGAATGAGGGAGAACAGGGCATCTATGGCTCGAAACGATTCCAATGCTAGATTGCTGTTTGTGGACATGTTTCTTGAGTCCTACGCTCAGAATCTTGGGAAGGAAGTAAAAGGAATTGAACGTGTCAAAGAACAAATATTCTTGCAACAGACAATTGATAAAGCGCAATACAAAAGCGCCATAGATCGCATGTTTGCGGAGGACTATGACAATGAAATAAATGTCGACTTTTACACCAAGATTCTACGAAATAATAATATTGAAAACCTCTGCGCCTATGTAGATTCTACCCAAGAAAAGTTTGATCGAGAATTGCTAGAGATGCATCAAGATATTTTTGAAGTACGCAATCTAAAAATGTTTATCAGAACCAGAAAGAGAATTCTAGATTCATCCATTTTTATCGCTGTTGGTACCGGACATTTTTGTGGAGAATTTGGCCTGCTTAATCTCTTGAGAAAAGATGGTTTTACTTTGCGGCCAGTAGATCTTAACTCATCGTATAAAGAAGATGTAGAGTGGCATTCTGTCAGTCAAAATAATTTTAGCTTGGAAGTTCCAAGGGATGTAGATTCATTAAAGAACGGAGATTGGGATGCCGAATATGTCAATTTTGGTGAGGAGTATATGTACCCAGACTCATTCTATAATGTCCATGTGAGCCCTAGAGGAATGATCTACTTTATTTTTAGTGATGAAGACCTCAGTGATGATACTGAGACTTTCGATGATTATGAAGATGCTATTGGAGATGCTGTAGAAGCTGTTGAGGTCTATGAGAGAAGAATTGGAAATCGAAGATGGAATCGCTTGAACAAAAAAATGAGTCGAGTAAGGGGAAAATTGTATTCATCAAAAAAAAGGAAATCTTCTTCAAATTTCTCACGATATAGAAAATCAAAAAAAGACGATGTAATGGAAGAAATGTTGGAAGCTATTGCTGAAGCGGAAGTAGCTTTAGATGAAAGTGAGAGTGTTTGTGATACTTGTTATTCAACCTTTCAAGAGCGACTACAAGAGGCACAAGAAGAAATGAGTGATGAGATGGAGGATTATGAAGAGATGCAAGATTCACTCTCGAAAGAGGTCATAAGAGATACCATTAGCATTCCTTATCAAGACAGCACATTAAAACTCTATAGAACTCAAGGAGAAAATCTCACGATTCGCGCAAAATATATTGACCAAAATGGAGAAGATTTTTGGTTGAATATTTCAGGAGATGAAGGCATTTTGGAAGACAAAAATTATTGGCGCATCTTCTCTAGTTTTAAATTTAAAAAGAAAATGGGCGGAAGAACGAATAATCCAGATGATGTAGAAAAACCAGATTAGATGGTTGCTAGCATACTCATATAATTTTCAAAACGCTCCCCTGAAACCTGACCGCTCACAACAGCTTGGTGCACAGCACATGAAGGTTCATTCAAATGCAAGCAATCATTGAACTTGCATTCACTTGCAAAAGGTTTAATTTCTGGGAAATAGCCACCTAATTCTTGAGCACTCATATCTACCAAGCCAAGTTCTCTTATTCCAGGAGTGTCTATGACTCGACTGTTCTCGTTTAAGTCAAACATCTGAGCAAAGGTTGTTGTATGAAGCCCTTTTCCGCTCCATTCACTGACTTCCTGTGTTTTTAAATGACGGTCAGGGAATAATAAATTTATTATGCTTGATTTGCCCACCCCAGAATGTCCAGACAATAAAGTGGTCTTTTTTTGAAGCATGGATTCAACCCTATCCATTTTCTCAGAAGTTGCTGCCGAAAGATGAATTACGCTATATCCAATGTCTTCATATATTGAAGTCAAGAAATGCATGCGCTCTTTTTCTTTGCTTTTATACAAATCAATTTTATTGAAGACAACGATGGCGGGTATATGATAGGCTTCACAACTCACTAGAAATCGATCAATAAAGCCGCTAGATGTAATGGGATCTTTGAGTGAAGCTATGAGTAAGCTCTGATCTAGATTGGCTGCAATTATGTGGCTTTTATGTCGATTCTGTGGGCTTTCTCTCAACACATGATTGTTGCGCTCTTTTATGGTATGAATAATAGCAGTCTTTTCGTGCTCTTCATCGATGTCCATGAGTACTTGATCTCCCACAGCTAAAGGGTTAGATGACCGTAGCTTGCTGAGTTTGAACTTGCCTTTTAATCGGGCATTCCAAAATTCATCCCCGCATTTTACGTCGTACCAACTTCCTGTGCTTCTGTATATTGTTCCTTCCAATCTATGCAAAAGTAAATCAGTATATTTACAAGCCTTAAATAAAAGCAATATGTCATTTCCTAGCGATTTAGAAATAGCCCAAAAAGCAACCATCAAACACATTAAAGAGATAGCCTCCAGATTAGACGTGGGAGAAGAGCATCTTCATTATTACGGACAAAACAAAGCAAAACTGCCACTTAGTCTCATCGACGAGAGTGAAGTGCAGAAAGCAAAATTGATTCTAGTGTCTGCCATTAATCCTACTCCTGCCGGAGAGGGGAAAACGACAGTCTCTATCGGTTTGAATGAAGGATTAAATAAAATCGGCAAAAAAGCTGTAGTCGTACTTCGAGAGCCTTCTCTAGGCCCAGTTTTTGGGATCAAAGGAGGAGCAGCCGGTGGCGGTTATTCTCAGGTGATTCCAATGGAAGATATTAATCTTCATTTTACCGGTGATTTCGCGGCAGTGGAAAAGGCCAATAACTTACTCAGCGCATTAATTGATAATAATTTGCAGAGCAAAACCCGCTCATTGGGAATTGATCCACGGACTATTGTCTGGAAGCGTGTTATGGATATGAATGATAGAGCACTGCGTAATACGGTGATCGGATTGGGAGGAACGGCGCAAGGAGTTCCAAGAGAGGACGGTTTTAATATAACTCCTGCATCAGAAGTGATGGCCATCTTATGTATGGCAACTGATATCGTAGATTTAAAAAAGAGATTAGGAAGCATCTTTATAGGATATACTTACGATAAGAAAGCAATCTTCGCAAAAGATCTTAAGGCTGAAGGTGCAATGGCTCTTCTTTTGAAAGATGCTATTCGTCCGAATTTAGTGCAGACATTAGAAGGTAATCCGGCCATTATTCATGGAGGTCCGTTTGCAAATATTGCTCAAGGAACCAATACAATTTTGGCAACTAAAATGGGTATGTCACTCGGTGATTATGTAGTGACCGAAGCTGGATTTGGCGCAGATCTCGGTGCTGAAAAATTCCTTAATATCAAGTGCGGTTATGCGGGAATCAAACCTGAAGCATTCGTTTTAGTCGCGACTATACGTGCACTTCGTCACCATGGAGGAGCAAAAAAGGAAGAGTATAATACGGCAAGTTTAGAGAAAGTGAAAAATGGTTTCGCTAATCTTGAAAAACATATTGAAAATGCAAAGAACTATAACTTAACTCCAGTTGTCGCAATTAATCATTTCCCTGCTGACACTGAAGAAGAGATTAAATTTGTTCAAGAGGCTTGCGAAAAATTAGGCGTTAAAGCAGTCGTTTCTTATGGTTTCACCAAGGGGGGAGAAGGAACAGCAGAGCTCGCTCAAGCTGTTGTTGATTCGATTGAAAGTGGAGTAAATAAATTTGAGAAATTGTACGATTGGAATCTAAGCGTTGAAGAAAAAATTCATACTATAGCCACGCGCATTTATGGAGCTGATGACGTGGAATATGCGTCAAAAGCTAAAAGACAGCTCAGAACTATAAAAGAACTGGGCTATGATGGCTTGCCGGTTTGTATGGCAAAGACTCAAAAATCACTTTCTGACAATGCTACGCTCGTTGGTCGTCCTACAGGATTTAATGTTAATGTGCGTGAATTCGAATTTGCTGCAGGTGCAGGTTTTGTCATTCCTATTCTAGGAAATATGATGCGTATGCCTGGCTTACCTGCAATTCCTGCTTCGGAAGGAATGGATATTTCTGATGATGGCACCATTACAGGATTGAGCTAGAGTATTGATTGTCAATTTTAAAAAGCTTTACGTCCAATTATTCTGTTTTGACATTTATTTAGTCTTTTTTACGAGGAAAGAAGACTTATCTTTGGGGCATGAACGTTGGTGAGATGTATGATTTACCTAACGAAAATCATTCGATTGTCGAATGTACAATTTCAATTTTTCTTGAAAAGCCATTCAGTAATCTTGATATGTTCGAGAACTTTTATTCTTCACATCTAAAAAATGATTTCTCTAAATTGGAGACAGTTAATAGTTTCGAGATGAGTGTTAATCCAATGGAAAATCGAGTGGATCAGAAAAAAAATGGTATTGTTGGATTTAAGTTGTTTAAAATAGCTGATGAAAAATCTAAAGTTATCATTCAAATTTCAAACGAAAGAACTCGACAGTTTCTATCAATTCATAGTTTGAATTATTCGAGATGGGAAGATTTCAAAAAAGAATTTAATCAAATACTGAAAGTATTTGACAAATGGATTGAAAATAAGGTTCGAGCATTTAGTTTGCACTATATCGATCAATTTATTCTAAAAGATTCTAAGCAAAACTGTGTGCCTTATATGTTTAATCCGAACTCAGATTTTTTGCCGAAGAGGTTTTTAAATAGTCAAGAATCTTTTTTGGTTTTCAATTCAAAAATTGAAGAAGAAGATGACAAGTATGAACTTTTTGATCGAGTTGAAATTAGAACTGATAAGAATCGAATTGGAATAAGTCAAAATTCAATAATTCCCGTAGGAACGCACGATAGTTTCACTAGTTTTACTTCATGTGATGAGTGTAGGGAAAAGATTGATACTGCTCATGAAAGAAATAAAACATTACTTAGAGATATTCTAAGTAAGGAAGTGCTTAATAATATTGGTATAAACTAGAACTATGGATTTAATAAGAACTCCTCTTACTGCACTCGCCTTGTTGATGCCTTGTGATGACCATCAAGTTGTTCAAAGTGAAATTTACGGCCCCGTATCACTAGAGTCAAGTAGAAATGGTGTATTTGGAACATTGACTGAATTTGCAGAACCTGTTGGATTGTCTAATGAATTTTCAATTTTATCGAGATTGATTTGGAGGATACAAATAATTAAAAATTTGGAAAATAATTGGGATGGAAATAATGCCTGTAGTTTTGAGAAATCAGTTATCAGCAATACAATTCAACTTTTACAAGGGATTCAAGTACATCTTCTAAGTGAAATAGCGGTGGATGATATTTCGCCATCACCTTATGGGACCATTTTTCTTGAATTAGACAACGGTGGTGAAGAGCTCTCGATTGAGATTGGCAATAGTGCTATTCACTATTTTTCTGAGTGTGAAGAAGGAAATACAATTTCTTCTAAAACATTTAATCTTGAATCTTTTAAGGACTGCTATGATGAAATTAATTCAGAGATTAGTCGAATCTCTCTTATCGAATCTTAAGAAGAGAAACATTATACCGTTTAGTATTTCTGAGGAGGAAATTCAAGTGCGATGTATCGGTCATCATTTGTACTATTCAAAGAGCAAGAAAAAATTAAAGCCAACAGCTTTTTTACCACCTATTGGAAGACATGATGTATCATTTTTAAGATTAAAGTACACTACAGAAACTAGATGCAAGGAACACGCAAAATCCTTGAAGATAGCAACATATACTTACTGCGGCCTTTCAATTATTGTATCGAGTAGCATATTCAGTTGTCTGTCTAGAAAATTTAGTGGTAATTTGAAATTTGATGATGGTTCAAATATTGAATTGCACTTAAAAGCAACACCACTTGATATTAATGGCAATTTGAATAAGCCGGATTTAATATATCAAAATGATGAAGGTCTGCCTTTTCATTCTGATTTGATTTATAATTGGACTCCAGTTCGTGGTACTCCTGCGCCTGAGGGGATAAAAAAGATTGCCAAATATCTAAGTACACAACCTCCATCTAAATACTATGAAGACTTAAACGTTCATCATGAGAATTGGGATTGTGGCAAATTGACTTTCTGATTTATACATTTATATTTTATTCTCAAACATCAGATTTGTACGAGAGATGATTTTCCTATTCTTTGTTACATTCTGAACGGACTATCTTTAGTCTATGCGTTATATAGGTGTTTCTATTATTTTCTTGACTCTAACACTATCGAGCTTCGGCCAAAATAATTTGGACCATGGTGGTGGCGATATGAATATCTCTCAACCATCGGCTTGCTATGGGATGCAAGATGAAGCGCTCATCAACGCCGTCCATCAAAGCAATATTGATAGCCTATTTCAAGCAGGCATTCTTCAAGCGCCTATTGAATCGTCAGTCAGTTTAATGTGGCCGTTGAGAATGTCCTCTAGTTTAGATTGGAATGGAATTGGCAGCATCACGAACTTTATTGATCATGATACCTCTAGCGCACTACTCATTTACAATTGTAATACAGCGAGAACTTATGATGGTCATCGAGGGATGGACATTGCGACATGGCCCTTTCCTTGGTACTTGGCAAACAACAATTACGCAGAAGTAGTTGCTTCTGCAGAAGGGGTCATAAGCTTTAAGGTTGATGGTCAGGATGATGATCATTGTCAGTGGGGACTACCAGGTACTTGGAATGCCATTTTTATACAGCATTGCGATGGATCAACGACGAGATACGGACATATGAAGAAAAATTCGTTGACTTCTAAGGTAGTTGGTGATAGCGTATCTAAAGGAGAATTTCTTGGAATAGTAGCCAGCTCAGGGACATCTACGGGACCACATATTCATTTTGAAATAAGAGATGCAAACAATGATGTTATCGATCCAAATTTAGGAAGTTGTAATCCAACATCGAGCACTAGCCTTTGGGACAGTCAAAGAGCCTTTAGGGAACCTAGACTAAATGTAAACTTGTCGCACAATGCAAAACCTGAACATGGTTGTCCTTCGGCAAATGAATTTCCTCACATGGGAAACTATATTAACCCCGGTGATTCAGTCTGGTTGGCGACATACTTCCAAGATCAAACAATGGGCGATACGACCTTCGTTAGAATTTTGGCTCCTGACCAAAGTGTTTGGCAGAATTTTCAACACATCTCTCCAGGGACATATAATAAATCTTGGTGGTGGTGGCGCAGATTGCTGCCAGTGAATGGCCCATTTGGTATATGGACTTTTGAGGTGAGTTATAGGGGCGATGTGCGTAGGCATGAATTTCAATTTGGAAATTTTCCAGTCAGCAATACAGATCTAGTTTCCCCAACAATCGATTTAAGAGTGTATCCCAATCCGGCACACGAATCGAGCACCATATTTTTAAAAAGCAGGAAGTCGACTTATTTGAGTTTAGAATTATATGATATGCTTGGACGTCAAATAGATGTGTTGCATTCGGGAAATTGTAGCGCGAATAAAGAGTATGCATTCAAGCTGGAAAATTTACGAGCTCATTCTCTATTAATTTTGCGTGATGAGAATAGAATTATAAAACGAATAAAAATCGTTTCTGAATAATTTATTTGAGTTGATTGAGTAGAGCGCGGTTAAATTTTTTCGGCTCTTCTAAATTGGGTAAATGCCCCGATTTCTCAAAAATGAACAGCTTACTCTGTTCAAACTGTTCATACAAGGCTCTGCCAGTACTCAAGGGAATAATCTTGTCATGTCTTCCCCAAAATATGCTGATTTTTTGGTCAAATTTGTACTGTCGAGCTGCTAGCTTCTCGTAGTCATTTAATAAATTGTCCAATATGCATTCCCAATTTGCGAGATTAGGTTGGGTTATATTTTTATGAATTGACCTAAGTAAAAATTTGGGTACATAATGTTTTTTGTGTCGCGCAGCTTGCAATTGTCTCTTCAGGCCAGATGCTTTTTTCGGTGCGAAAAAGTCCTTTAGGTCTTTTGCTCCATAATAATCACAGAGCCCCTGTAAATGTTCAAGACTGAGGTGCTTGACAGCTGCATCAACTAGAACGAGCTGTTCTATGTGTTGAGGGTAGCTGTGGGTGTATTCAGCACAAACCAAGCCCCCATACGACAATCCTCCGAGGATAAATTTATCCAACTTTAAATGCTTACGAACAGCCTCAAGATAAAGGATTTGATCGCCAATTTGATGGCCAGAATTTATATAGGACCTGCTTTTCCCATAGTGAAGCAGATTGACTAAGATGACTCGATATTTTTTGGAAAGAGGAACAATCTGCTTATACCATTGGAATTCAGTTGAAGCTCCTAATCCATGAACTAATACAATAACTTCTTTATTTGAAGCAGAGTCATAATAGTGCATATTATAATCATCAGTCTTGACTCTATTTTCCTTTAAGCCAGCTCTTTTTAAGGCCAATTTTATGTATCTCTCTGCAAAGTAGAACATGAATGTCTGTCAAGGTAAAGGTATGATGCATGATGTCTTCCATCTCATAGGGAAGTGTGAAATTATAGCAGAAGGACTTTGATAGAATTCTTTAAAATAGAGTATTAGTCGACATCCTCTAAAATTTCTTGAACTCGTCCAACTTCGCCAGTTTCAAGCATAACTTTTATTCCGTGAGTATGTTTTGAATTCTTGGTTAGTATCCTTTTCACTATACCTTCAGTCAGTATTCCTGTACGTTGGTCCTTTTTTAGTACAATGTCGACCACCTGTCCAATGCGTACATCGCTTCTTTTTTTATTGTCTAAATTGGTCATTCTATAAATTTTTAAGTCGATTGGCAGCCGCATCAATGGTTGCATCCTTTTTCGCAAAGCATAATCTGAATACTTTATCCCTGGAAGGCTCTGAATAAAATGGAGAAAGCGGAATACTGGCAACGCCATATTTTTTGACCAACTCAATGGCAAAATCTAGGTCATTAGAATCACTAATTTTCTCATAGGAGTATAATTGGAAATAGGTCCCATGGCTCCTTAGAGCTTTTAGTCGCGTTCCTGATAAGGCTTCTCTAAGTTTATTTCTCTTTTCTTCAAAAAAGAAAGAGAGCCTTTCATAATTTTCTGCATCATCAAGGTATGTCGCCAATGCCTCTTGAATAAAGGAATTTGTCGAAAAGACATTCCATTGGTGAACGCTTTTGAATTGCTCGATTAAATTTTTAGGCCCTACTATATAACCCAATTTCCAACCAGTGGCATGTAGGGTTTTTCCAAAAGAATATACGGCTAGACTTTTTTCTCTAAGCTGTTCGAACCTGAGAATGCTTTGATGTTTTTTGCCTTCAAAAATGATGTGCTCGTAGACTTCATCTGAAAGGACGACAATATTTTTATTTAAGAGCAAGGCATCCAATGCGAGCAAATCTTCCTTTTCTAAAACAGTGCCCGTTGGATTGTGCGGCGTGTTTATGATAATTAGCTTCGTTCGATCTGAAATGAGTGTTGAAAATATTTCCCAATCAATTGAATAGTCTGGAGCTCTGAGTCTGAAGGCTTTAACTATTCCTCCGACTTGTTCTATACTTGGCCTGTAGCAATCGTAGGCGGGTTCAATTATGATGACTTCATCACCTTTTTTTACCAGCGCAAGTATAGCTGTAAATATTGCTTGAGTCGCGCCTGCCGTGATGCATATTTCTTCTTTTGGATCGACTTTATGTCCATAGCAATGTTCAATTTTTCGACTCAGAGTTTCTCTGAGCTTAAGAAGACCCGGCATGGGTGCATATTGATTGTGATGGTCAAACAAACTCTTTGAAACAAGTTCTAAGAGTTTTGGATCACACTTATAGTCAGGAAAACCTTGTCCAAGATTAATCGCGTTGTGCTCATTTGCCAAATAAGACATTTGGCTGAAAATACTTAATTCCGACACTTCGCTAAAGATAGTCTCTACTAACGAATCAAGGTCAAATCACCCCTTCGTTCATATAGACGTTCTCTGAAGGCAATTTTGTATTTTATGAGATAGAAATAAGTGCTTCCCAATTGTTCTTCCCCTTGAAAGAAGCCATCCCATCCTTCGTCTCTATCGTTGGTCAAAAATAGTCGCTGCCCCCAACGATTAAAGATGGACATCTCATATTGGTCAAACTCTGAGTCGCAATTTATTATAGGCTTGAAAAGGTCGTTATTGTTGTCACCATTCGGACTGAAGGCATTCGAGATGTAAAGTTTACATGGGCACAAATTTTCATCAACAAGAACAGTCGTTTCATAAATTGAATCGCATCCCCCTGTTGTGGTAAAGGCATTAAGGTAGTTGCCTGATTGATTTACAAATGAACCATCAGGAAGTTGGATGCTTGAATCGGGACAGATGGTATATGACGATGATGAGTAAAAGTCATCGGACTCAAGAGTAAAGTAAGCCGTTCCTGAACTCACTTGACAAGCCTGCTTATGAAGAACGGTCACCTTATAAGCTACATTCTTGCTCAGTCCACTGATTAGATCACTATTTATGCCTATAGGACCGTCAAAACGTCGGATTTCCGTTCCTGTGGTGGAATCGCACCAGATGAAGGTGTAGTTTAATGTTGGGTCGGGGTTCACAATATTTACTGTTGCACTGTCTGAGCAATTGTAGCTAACTGTTAGGTCTATTCCTCCACTGCCTTGTGAACAAATACTATTGTCGTCAGAGAGTCTAGCAACGAATTGATCACCACAAACATAGAAAAAGTCATTTATTGGATTATAGACAAGATCATAAACGGAGTTGGTAGCAATTCCGCCAATTGTCAAGCTGCCTAAGGGCGTGAAGGTGCTACCGTCAAAACTGTATTTTAACAGATTGCCATTGGGTCCGCCGGTATATACTTCATCACATTCGTTCACATAGACACCGCCGTAAGAAAGTAAGGTTTGAGAGCTGTCTCCCCAAACTCCAATCGTATTACCGTTGCTTATATCGAAGGCTTTTAAATGCCAACTATCGAAGTAGAAGAGATGTTTTGAATTTGCAGCAAGGGCATTATACCCATTAGAGAAGGCACTAGTATTTACGTGAGGTTTATTTCCTTGCTCAGTAAAGACTGAATAACCACAAGGAGTGTTCCACATATTGTTTGTGTAATTCTGTGTGACACGATAAATTTTATTTCGCACATTAGAGCCGCTTGAAAAAATTGAATAGACCGCGTCTGAAGGTCCGAGAGCCGTACAAACTAAATCTTGCGCTATTGCAGGTTCATTCGTAGCATTTGAAATAGTGACCACGCCGGTCAAGGTGTCAATAATTCCATAATTAATATTAGAGGAGGTGCCGCCGCCCATTCCGACGACTTCACCTGAACCGCAATTAAATTTCATTTCCCAAATTTCTAAAAAATCAGGGTCTTGAACCGTGGCAAAATTATCATAGTTGCCTGCTGGATCTAATCGAATGATTTGTGCTCCATTGAATACATGCAACCCTTGGCTCATATAGGATTTGCCATTGAGTTTATCAACAACCAAATTCCCTACGCGCGCGTAATTAGAAGTTCCTGGACTTGAGTTCCATGGAATTGCTGGAATTACTCCACTGAAGGTCCAAAGCAGAACGCCTGTTGGGTCGTACTTAGCAATTTTTGGATATGCATTTGGAGCACTTGCCGTTTCTCCACCACCTCCAATTACAAATAGATTACCATCAATGTCGTAATCTACATCATAGGCCTTGTTCTCTCCACCATTTGCATTGATTAATCCAGTCAAGGTGGTGTTTGCAGTGACCCATGGATCGATAATTAATTTTCTGCTTGGATCAATTTGTTGATTGCTTGCAAAACTGATCTTGCCATTATTAAGCTCATAGAACAGTTCAACATTTTCGCCATTTTCATAATAAGCCTTCAGGAATCTTTCTGAGATATTGTCGACTTCATTTTCAATGACGATTTGATGCTTGTCTTTTAAATAGACATTTTTCGCTCCTGTGTATTCAAATTGAATGTCTGTTATATCTGCACCTGAATTTAATTCCAAGGTGTATTCAATTCCACCATTTGGATGGATTTCATAGAGAACGTCAATGCCATTGTAGAGATTTTTCTTTCTAATTTTTTTATAACCAAAGGAGTTTAATGAGGCCTTGCCATAGGTAAAGTAGTGATCGGTCTTATCCAACCCAATCCATGCTGAATTTTTGTTTTGATTCATCCAACGAAGGCTAGGATAGTCACTCTTTTTTTTATAGATTTCAAAATGTTTTTTCTCCTCTTTGAGTTCCTCTGGATTTAAGTTTTTAAACTGCTCCTCAATTTCAATGGAGCTTAGCAAAAGCGTGAAACCTTCTTCAGTTATATAGATTTCTTGATTCCCATGGATGTAAGCAAAATTGATATTAGAGACTTCAGGAATTAGCGCGTCAAATTGGCCTGAATTTTCGATAAAACAGTCTGCGCCAAAAACATTCTGAGAATTCCAAGAATCTTGACTATAACAAGGCAGTAAGAAAAATAAGAGAAAGGCTGTAATGAGGTATTTTTTCATATAAAATCTGGTTTTATTTCATTTTTGATCTCAATATCCCTTCACTTAAAGATAGAATATCTAAAGGAATTCACCCACTTTTAACGAGCTTATGCCGTATTGGCTAAAAAGTGAAAAAATATTAGTCACTAAACGTATCTTCGTCCCATTATGGCGAAAATTACGTTCAACAATAAAAAAGGGGACTTTTACCCAAGTTTAAAGAAGAAAGTAGACGCATATTTTGAAGAAACGGGAAAGACAAAAACAGGTACTTGGAGAATTTATCACAAGGCCATAGTGCTTTATGCAATTGCAATTTTTTGCTTCATTTTTGCTATTTGGGGTGATGCCTCTTCTGGATGGCGTTTAGTTTCCTGTGCAATTTTAGGCTTGGCTTCTGCAAGCATAGGATTTAATGTTATGCATGATGCATGTCATGGTTCGTATTCAACGAAGCCATGGTTGAATGATTTAATGGGATTGTCCCTGAATATTCTCGGAGGGAATGCTTTTTTATGGAAGCAAAAACACAATATTATACATCATACCTATACAAATGTTGATGGGATAGATGATGATATCGCAAAAAGTCCTGTGATAAGACACTGTCACACTCAAAAATGGGTTCCTGCGCATAAGGTGCAACATCTTTATCTGCCATTTATTTATATGATTTCATCATTTGCATGGATTTTTATGATGGATTTTCAAAAGTATTTTGGGAAGAAAATCAATACCACGAAGACATGGAAAATGGATACTAAAGAACAGCTTATTTTTTGGGGGACTAAAGTTTATTATGCCGCTGTTTTTATTGCTCTACCCATTTACTTTGTTGGACTCGGGCCTTGGGCTTTAGGCTTTGCTGTGATGCATGCAACCATGGGCTTAGCTCTTGGAATTGTTTTTCAATTGGCACATGTTGTGGAGGATACTCATTTTTACACTGGATATGAGGACACCAAAATCGATGAAGAATGGGCCGTGTCACAAGTCCTTACTACTGCAAATTTTGCGCGTAAGAATCCAATTGTCAATTGGTACGTTGGTGGATTAAATTTTCAGATAGAACATCATCTTTTTCCGCGCATAAGTCACACGAACTATCCTGCAATCTCTGAAATAGTAAAGGAGCATTGCGAGGAATATGGCGTTCAATACAATGACTATCCGAGTATGTGGAGTTCGGTAAAAAGTCATTTTAAAATGATGAGGCTTTTTGGACAGGACAAGAACTTTGTTCCTGCAAATGCACATCATCATCATGCACATTAAGATTTTCTTGCTCTAGACGTTTATCTTTAGCCGGTGAACACTGACACTTTCAAAGCACAGCAATTTCGAAATGGGGAATCCCAAATCATAAATGATATGCTTGCAGTTGAAGAAATGCTAAGTATTTCTATCAATGGCGAAGCTTATACAATAACCATGCGCTCTCCTGGTACGGAAGAGGATTTAGTCAGAGGTATTTTGTTGACCGAAGATGTTTATCGTCGTCATGATCCAGAACCTAAGTTTACAGTTCTTAATAAAAATAAGCGAGGAGATATCACTGAGATAAATGTTCTTATTCCGTCTGATCTCCTTGGAGAGGGAATAAAAAGCAAACGGAACTTAATGTCCGTAACAAGTTGCGGAATGTGTGGCAAGCAAGAGGCCCAATTGGAATTGGGGCCAGCACTTGAAAATGATACAAAAATATCGGCATCAAGCGTCGAGAAGATGTTCGAAAAAATGAAGTCCGAACAAGAACTTTTTGACAAAAGCGGAGGTTCGCATGCTGCTGCGGCTTTCTGTGTAGATGGCAAGTTGCTGACGGTTAGAGAAGACATTGGCCGACATAATGCAGTCGATAAAGTTATCGGATGCTTGCTGCGAAATAAGACACTAGACAAAGCGCATAGCCTTTTAGTGAGTGGCCGTGTTTCCTATGAAATTGTAAGTAAAGCCTATAAGGCTTGCATCCCCATTCTAGCGGCGGTTTCAGCACCCTCTTCCATGGCGGCTGAGGTATGTCAAGAAGTGGGCATTACCCTCCTTGCTTTTTGCAGAGGAGAAAAGTTTACCGTTTATTCTCATGAAGAAAGATTAGTACCCTAATATTTTGAGCATGCTTTGGGCATTCTGCTCCTTCGCATATAAGCGATCAACTAATTTTCCATTCTTATCCTTTTCGATAATTATATGTTTAGGCGATGGAATCAAACAGTGTTTTATTCCGCCATATCCACTCAATTGATCCTGATAGGCACCAGTATGAAAAAAGCCAATGTAAAGAGGTTCGTAATCTTTTTTATACTTAGTATTTGCATTGACATTGGCCTCTGGTAGAAAGACTGCATTGATATGTTCCTCACTCGTGTAAAAATCGTGACTATCGCAAGTGAGTCCTCCTAAGTGAACCTCTTGATATTTTTCTTCCCATTTATTGATGGGCAGCATGAGGAATTTTTCACCCATCCCCCAGGTGTCTGGAAGAGTAGTGATGAAGGAACTGTCTATCATATACCATGTTTCCTTATCATTCTGTTTCTTTTCGCCTATGACACTATAGATGGTTGCTCCGGATTCTCCAACGGTGAAGGACCCAAATTCAGTGTAAATGTTTGGGACAGGGACTTTAGCTTTTCGACATACCTTTTTGATTTTTCCGACAATTTCATTGACCATATACTTATAGTCGTAGTCAAAGCCCAAAGAATGTTTAATGGGAAAGCCGCCACCTAAATTAAGACTGTCTAATTCAGGACTGATTTTTTTTAGTTTGCAATAAAGTTCCAAAACACTTTGTAACTCCTTCCAATAGTAAATGTCATCTTTTATTCCTGCATTCATAAAGAAATGAAGCATTTTTAAACGAAAACGTTTATTGTCTTTTAGTTGATCAACATAGAGTTCTAAAATATCTCGCTTCCGAATACCCAATCTAGAGGTGTAAAAATCAAAACTAGCTTCTTCATCAGAGGCTACACGAATGCCAACGTTGATGATGTTGTCAGACTTGATTCTCTTTTTATAGTCTTGAAGTTCAGTAACATTGTCTAGAATGGGAACAATGTTTTTGAAGCCAGCATTAATTAGTTGGCTTATTTTCTTGGTATAGGCTACAGTCTTATAGCCATTGCAAATTATATGCAGGTCTTTATTGATTTTATTCTTCTGATGCAAGCGCTTAATGATGTCAAGATCATAGGCAAATGAAGTTTCAATGTGCACATCATGTTTTAGCGTCTCTTCAACTATAAAGCTGAAATGTGAACTTTTGCTACAATAACAATAGTAGTAATTGGCGTCATAATGATATTTTTTCATCGCCTTCTTAAACAAGTCTTTAGCAAAATTTATTTGTGAACCAATTTTAGGCAAATAGCTAAGCTTTAGTGGAGTGCCATATTTTTGAATTATGGCATTGAGGTCAATGCCATTAAATTCTAAATAATTATTTTTCAAGACAAACCCTTCTTGCGGAAAATTAAAGGTTTGTTTGACAAGATCTGTATAGGAGTTATTCATTTGAGACGTAGTATCACTACAAATGTAAATTCACATTTACATTAAAGTTTTATTTTTTTGGAATGCGAGATAGGGGCTCTAATGGCAGGCTATCTTATCTGCTCGACGTTCGTGTCTACCTCCCTCAAAGGCAGTTTCGGAAAAGGTGTCAACGAATTGGATTGCATCTTCATCATTGATGAAACGTGCAGGCAAACAAATCATATTGGCATTGTTGTGTTCCCGGCTTAGACGCGCAATATCATTGGTCCAAACAACAGCTGCTCTTACACCCTGATGCTTATTGGCGGTCATGGAAACTCCTTGTGCGCTTCCGCAAATCAAGATGCCCCAGTCGGCTTCACCTTTGTCTACGCTCGATGCAGTAGGGTGGGCAAAGTCCGGATAATCCACACTATCGGGACCATCTGTACCTTTATTTATAGTATTAAACCCTTTATTTTCAAGGTGTTGTATGAGTTTTGCCTTGAGTTCGTAGCCCGCATGATCGCAACCAATTGCTATAGTCATAATTACTTTAAAGTTATGTTGTCTTTACCGATCAAATATCCTTTATGATACAATTCTACAGAATAGACACCAGAAGAAAATCGGTCCGTGGGAACACACTTGTGTTTTATGTCATATGTTTTCTGTCCTTTCGTATAAGGCACGCTTTTTACCGTGGTGTATTCGCGGCTGCCTCCTTCTGCTAGGTTGATTGAAGCAGCATTTCCGGAAGAGTGAATAATATTTCCCGAAGGGTCAAAAACCGAAATATAAATTTCTTTCTGACCGCTTTCACTTACTCTATTTACTCCGAGATCGAAATTGATTTCGAGCAAGTCAGCTTTTCGAGCCTTCCCAGTCTCTTTTTGAACTTCTTTACCTAGAAGATTTTTCTTTTTATTGATGACGTTCATATTAATTTGAGTTGCGGTGAGTACACTTCCCAAATCTTTGGTGTTTTCTAAATCTTTTTCAACAGCGACTTTTTCTTCTGTGACCTTTGCAATCTTCTTTATGCTTGTTTCTTGCTCTTTCTGAACAGCTTGTTTCTGCTTGGTTACTTCTTGAATAGTATTATTAGCGGCTTTATTCTCCTCGATTAAGTTTTTCTTGTCATTGCTGAGTTCAATATTCTCAGACTTGAGTGCTGTAATTTGTGATCGGAAACCATCAATTAAACCTTCAAGCTCCGTAATCATTTCACGTGCTTGACTAAGTTCCGCTGTTGTTGCTTCTTTGTTTTTTAGAATGCGCTCAATTCGAGCTCCCATAGAACCAATTTCACTTTCTTTGAATTTGATTAGACTGTCCATAGCAACATTTTCAGTGCGCAACTGATCCAAACGCGCTTGTGCAGCGTTATACTCATTTGTCAATTCTTCTCTTGATTCGCTAACGTCGGTCAGTCGATGTTCGGTATTTTCTAAATTGTCAGAAACTTTTTTCTTTGATATAAAGAGATAAGTTCCAGCAATAAGAAGCAGTCCTAAAGCGCCCCAAAGAAATATATTGGAATTATTCTTTTTCCCATTCGAATATTTCTGTTGATTTTCCATGATTGATGTTACTAAGATACAAAATTAAAAAAGCAAGATTTAATACTTAGTTGAAATGAATAAACTTTTGTTATAAATTTAAGAACCATGTTATTAAAAAAAGAAAAGATTCTCTTTGTTGACATTGAGACGGTACCGCTTGAGAAGGATCTAGGCCTCTTAGATGAATCCTATCAGTCACTTTGGCGGCATAAATCGTCAATTATCGATCCTGAGAACCAAAATTTTAAGGAATCCTTCTCCTCTCGGGCAGGCATCTATTCAGAATTTGGAAAAATTGTCTGTATTGGGATAGGTGCATTTTATAAAGATGGAGATAAAGACACTTTTCGCGTGAGTACGCTAAAAGGAAATGATGAAACAGAAATCCTTAAGAAATTTTTTAAAATTTGCTCGAACTTCTTTTCAAAAGACCAAGCTTTTTGTGGACATAATATAAAAGAGTTCGATATTCCGTTTATATGTAGACGCGGAATCATCAATAAGCTTCAACTACCCACAGTGCTGCATAATTTGCAAGCTCAGAAACCATGGGAATTGCCAATAATTGATACCTTGCAATTGTGGCGCTTTGGTGATTTTAAGAACTATGCCTCATTGGGTCTCCTTGCTCATATTCTCAAAATTCCAACTCCTAAGGGAGATATTCAAGGTTCTGATGTCGCTAGAGTATATTGGGAAGAAGAAGACCTTGTGAGAATTGCTGATTATTGTACAAGAGATGTCATAACCACGGCAAGAGTTTATCTCGAATTGAATCAGATGGACGGATTGCTTGATGCAGATATTGAGAAAATATGAATACGGAAGTAAGTAAAATAATTAAGGAATTAAAAGCAGGTCAATTTGGCAATATCTATGCTTTTGATGGAGAAGAAGGCTTTTATAATAGCCTCCTAGAGAAGGCCTTTGAGGATTATGTGCTCAAAGCCGAAGAGAAGGATTTTAATTTGAGTATTCTTTATGGGAAGGATGTTGATTGGAAGCAGGTGATGAATGTCTCCTTAAGGCCACCTATGTTTGGCAATTATCATTTAGTAATTGTAAAGGATGCTGCCTCAGTCAAAGGCTTAGCTTCGCTCGCAAAGGTGCTTGAGAAAATTCCAAAAACAACTGTGCTCGTCATCTCTCATAAATACAAGAAAATTGATGGAAGAACAGCTTTGCTGAAATCAATTAAAAAACATGGTGTGCACTTAAGTTTCAAAAAGCTTTATGACAATCAAGTGCCATCTTGGGTTTTAAAATATGTCAAATCTTTAGGCCTAAGCATGAGTGACGCAAATGCCTCGCTTTTGGCCGCAAATCTCGGAACAGACTTGCAAAAAATAGCGAATGAATTAGATAAAGTAAGCATAAACTTAGAAAAAGGACAAGAGGTAAATTCCGATATCATTGAACAATATATTGGGATTAGTAAGGACTATAATATTTGGGAGTTCTTGCGGGCATTGCTCAATAGGAATTCAACTAAAGTCTATGGAATATTGAACTATATGGTATCAAACCCCAAGGCAATTTATTTAATTCCAGTCCTTGCTGGGCTCAATAAGAACCTTCAAGCTATTTACTTACTTCAACAGAATTCGAATTTTAGCGACCAAACATTTTTGAATAAAAATGGCTTTAACAGCTACTTATTAAGAGACTGTAAGAATGTTATGCATCTTTATAATGAAGAGTCCGTTAGAAAAGGCTTTAAGTTGCTGTACGAGTATAATTTGAAAATTATAGGTGTGGGCACGGAAGCGAAAGAAAGTTCTCTGTTCAAAGAATTCACTGCAAAATATCTATCAATATGAAATTAGTCATCTTCTCTTTATTCTCAATGCTCACAATTTTCTCTTGTGATGTAGGGAAAAGGACTTCCACTAAGGCTGGGAATAATGTGTCTAAAACGGAGACTGCTCCTCGAGAAGAAGTTGCTCCAGACTTTAGCATTCAAAAAGCAAGCTATATGTATCATAAAGGAGGAATACGTACCGTAGGTAATGTGTACTCCTTCATCATTCAAACTCATCAAGAAGATGTAAGTGTTGATTCTGTTTGGTTTGGTGGTCTACCAGTAGCTTGTGATGTATATGATAATGGGACACAATTAGGCCATAAAGGGGCTATGGAGCGTGAAGGTCAATATCTGATTAAGGCAAATAAAAATTTGTATCGAAACTTTTATCCAAATATTGATTCCACTGAGGTCGCCGAAAGTTTTGTCCCACCCATAAAATTTCAAGGAGAAGCTATTATTTTTTACAATCAGTATGGAATTAGAAAGTATAAGATTGTAGAGGATGCAGAATATTTAGGTAAAAAAACCTATCGCTAGTCTAAGGCTCTTCTTGCATTGTCCTCATCTATAGCGAGCTGTTCTTTAAGCTCATGTATACTTGAAAATTTTTGTTCATTTCTTAGCCTTTTCATCATGAAGACTTTCAATTCTTTATCATAGAGATTTAAATTGATGTCAAATAAATGCACCTCTAATGTGCATACTGATGGTCCAAAGGTTGGTCTGAATCCAATGTTCATCATTCCCTTATATAGATTGCCTTCAAATTCGACTTTGACCGCATAAACACCTGAAGCGGGGACTAATTTGTGTAAATTATCTAGTTGCAAGTTGGCAGTTGGATATCCTATGGTTCTGCCACGTTGATCACCCGCTACGACCTTTGCATGAAGTCGATATGGAGTTCCGAGATAGTTATTGGCATCTGAGATTCTGCCTTCTTCGATAGCTAATCTGATTTTGGTAGACGATACTTTGGTGTCTTCGATAAGTTGTTTAGGGATTTCTTCAATTCTAAAATTATTGTCCTTGCTCATAGACTCTAAAAGTTGAAGATTCCCTTCTCGCCCTTTTCCAAAATGATGGTCAAATCCAATAATTAATGTATGCGGATAGAAATACTTACAAAGGAAGTCTTGAACATAAACTTTAGGGTCGAGCTCGGAAAACTCCTTGGTGAAAGGAGCAACTACAAAATGATCGAGACCTAATGTGCTTAAAATTTCGATTTTTTCCTTCATGGTGCTCAACAACTTAATTCGAGCGCTAGGGTCTACGATTAATCTTGGATGAGGTTCAAAACTGAGTAAGATGCTTTCGCCATCCACAGATTTTGCCTCTTCTACAATTCGTGAAATTATTTTTCTGTGCCCATGATGCACGCCGTCAAATGTTCCAATGGAAACAATGGGCTTTTTAAATTTTGGAAGATCTTCGAGATGGTGGGTGACGTGCATAAATTCTGAGCGCAAATTTATATATAGATTGCCAATAGTGTATCTTGCTTTTGGAATGAGTTCATTATATAATCAACGCGGTGTGAGCGCCGATAAGGAGGATGTCCATGTGGCGGTAAAGGATTTAGACAAAGGTTTATTTCCCAAAGCGTTCTGTAGGATATACCCTGATTTTCTCTCAGGTGATGACCACATGGTCAATATTATGCATGCAGATGGCGCTGGAACCAAGAGTATTCTGGCTTATATCTATTGGAAGGAAACAGGAGATTTAAGTGTCTGGGAAGGAATAGCCCAAGATGCTTTAGTCATGAACTTGGATGATATGCTCTGCGTTGGAGCTTTGGGCCCTTATACTTATACTAGCACAATTGGACGAAATAAACACCTCATTCCTGGAGAAGTGATAGGAGCTATAATCCAAGGCAGCCAGAAATTCATGGATGAGATGAAGAAGCATGATGTTCATATGCATTTTTTAGGTGGTGAAACTGCAGATGTGGGCGATGTAGTGCGCACGCTAATTGTTGATGGAACCATGATGGCTAGAATGCCAAAAGAACAAATTATTGATAGCATGCAAGTGCAATCAGGAGATGTGATTGTTTCTTTAGCTTCTTTTGGTCAAGCGAATTATGAGACTGAATACAATAGTGGTATTGGAAGTAATGGTCTCACTAGTGCGCGCCATGATATGTTGCATAAAGATTATTTAAAAAAGTATCCTGAAAGTGTAGATCCTAATTTGGATGAGGCTGTGGTCTTTAATGGAAAATATCATATTGAAGATTCTAGTGACAATGCTGCCAATATTGGTAAACTAATTTTATCACCTACAAGAACATACGCTCCTATTATAAAAAAGGTGCTCAATGAACATGCAAAAAGGATTCATGCGATTATTCATTGCAGTGGGGGAGCACAAACTAAATGCCTTCATTATATTCCAGATGGTCTTCGCGTTGTCAAGAACAATCTTTTTGATGCACCAGAAATTTTTACCCGAATTCAAGATGCGGTAAAAACGGATTGGAAAGAGATGTATAAGGTTTTCAATATGGGGCAACGCATGGAAATCTTTACTGATGAAGCCACTGCAGCAGAAATAATTTCAATCTCGAACTCATTTGGAGTAGAGGCGCAAATTAGTGGTCATGTTGAGTCGAGTGAGAGCAAGAGCCTTCTGATCAAGAGTACATTCGGAGAATTCCATTATACATAAAAAAATCCCTCCGCGAGGGAGGGATTATAATTTTCAGCTGAAGAGCTCTAGCGCTTCTTACGCTTAGCTGTTTTCTTCTTAGCTGGCTTTTTCTTTGCAGCCTTTTTCTTTTTGGCTGGTTTACGCTTAGCAGCTTTTTTCTTTTTGGCTGGTTTACGCTTAGCAGCTTTTTTCTTTTTGGCTGGTTTACGCTTAGCAGCTTTTTTCTTTTTAGCTGGCTTTTTCTTAGCAGCTTTCTTTTTCTTTTTAGCTGGTTTTTTCTTAGCAGCTTTTTTCTTTTTAGCTGGTTTTTTCTTAGCAGCCTTTTTCTTCTTAGCTGGTTTACGCTTAGCTACTTTTTTCTTAGCAGCCTTTTTCTTTTTAGCTGGCTTTTTCTTAGCAGCTTTTTTCTTTTTAGCTGGCTTGCGCTTTGCCGGCTTTCTTTTAGCTGCTACTTTTTTCTTCGCAGCTTTTTTCTTTTTTGCCATTACAATTTAAATTTTATGGTTAGTACCACAAAGATATGGCAAATGAATACCGTTTTGCAAAAAAAAACTTGTACAAATAGGAGTCAATTAACATGTCAATACACATGTTAGTAACGTAAGAAAACGTGAATTAGGAATTTATAAAACCGAAACTAGGGTTTTGTTTTTAGTTTTTCTGAAAGTGACAACGCCATCAGTTAGCGCAAACAAAGTGTGATCTTTTCCCATGCCAACATTTTCACCGGGATGATAAACAGTTCCTCTTTGTCTAATAATTATGTTTCCAGAAATACAGTCTTGTCCGCCATAGATTTTTACACCCAAGCGCTTGCTGCGTGAATCTCTGTTATTTTTTACACTACCTTCTCCTTTCTTATGAGCCATGATTGAATCTGTTTATTGTTATTAAAGTGATGTAATTTTTACTTTAGTCAATGCTTCACGATGACCAATTTTCTTGGCGTAACCTTTTCGTCTCTTCTTGTGAAAAGTCATTACTTTATCGCCTTTCAAATGCTCAAGGATTTCTGCTTTCGCAGTTCCACCTCCAAAAGAAGCTTTGCTTCCATCAGATGACATAAGCACATTGGCTTCAATTGATTCTCCTGGTTCGCCTTGCAGTCTATGAACAAAAAGCTGATCGTCTTTCTGTACTTTAAATTGTTGTCCGGCTATTTCCACTATCGCAAACATATCTGTCGTTTTTAAGGGAGGGCAAAGATAGCATTTTTCATTGCTTTACAAACAAATTTAGCCTCCTTTTCATTTGATTTTGGCCAACTAAAACACTTATTATAAGTACTTTGCAAAAGTGTTGAATTTTAAGACTCTCTTAGCAAGACCCTTGGCCAGTAAGGCTCACAAGGCTGTAAGGCGTTCTTCTTTGCGTGCGATAGAGGATCAGAAGGCCATTTTACGTTATCTAAGGAGTCGAGGGCAAATAACAGACTTTGGTAAGGATCACCGTTTCGACCAATTCAATAGCTATCATGAATTCAAAGAAGCCGTTCCAATTAGAGACTATGAAGGTCTGAAAAAGTACATTTCAAGCATTCAAGAAGGGCGTAATTCTGTCTTATGGCCCGGTCGGCCTCTTTATCTCGCTAAGACTAGTGGTACAACCAGTGGGGCAAAGTATATCCCCATTTCTAAAGAGAGTATCCATAATCATATTGATACCGCACGAAATTGTCTTCTCTTATATCTTAAAGAAAGTGGTAATTATTCCTTCGTTTCAAAGCGGATGATATTCCTTTCAGGCTCTCCTGTATTGGAAGAAGTTGCCGGAATACAAACTGGCCGTTTGAGTGGAATAGTTAATCATCATGTTCCGGCTTATCTGAAGAAGAATCAATTACCTGCTTACGAAACTAATTGCATCGATGAATGGGAAGAAAAACTAGAACGTATCGTAAATGAAACCATTGAAAAAGATATGGGACTCATTAGCGGCATCCCTCCATGGGTACAAATGTATTTTGATCGTCTACAAGAACGATCAGGTAAATCTATAAAAGAGCTCTTTCCAAATTTTTCTGTTCTAGTACATGGTGGGGTAAATGTCAAACCATATGAAACTAAATTGTACGATTCTATTGGAGGACATGTGGATATGATTGAAACTTTTCCAGCGAGCGAAGGTTTTTTTGCTTTTCAAGATACACTCGAAGAAGAAGGACTTTTGTTGAATACGAATAGTGGAATATTTTTTGAATTTGTTCCTGCAGGTGAAATTTTTGATGATAATCCAACGAGATTGTCATTAGAGGAAGTCGAATTGAATGTCAATTACGCTTTGATTATAAATAGTAATGCAGGTCTTTGGGGATACAATATTGGAGATACCGTGAAGTTCGTTTCAAAAGATCCATACCGTATTGTGGTAAGCGGACGGATTAAGCACTTTATCTCCGCATTTGGAGAACATGTCATAGCTGAAGAAGTTGAATACGCTTTGACTCAAGCAATCGAAAGACAAAATGCCCAAGTTGTAGAATTTACAGTGGCGCCGAATATTTCTAAGGGTGAAGGACAATCATACCATGAATGGTTCATCTCATTCTCTAAAGAGCCTAAGGACTTGGAACAATTTGCGCTTGATCTAGATACTGCACTCAGGAAAAAGAACATCTACTATGAAGACTTAGTGGGGGGCAAAATTTTAAAACCTCTTGTAATTACAAAATTAAAAGAGGATGCATTTCAGCAGTATATGAAGAGTATAGGTAAATTAGGTGGTCAGAATAAAGTCCCTCGCTTGAGTAATGATAGAAAAATAGCAGACGCACTACAAGATTTTAAATATGGCTAAACTAGTACTTGATCTTCATGACATATACAATAAAGGCAAACTAATTGATCAAGCCTTGAATGATATCATTGATGAAGCCATAGACAAAAAGATCAAAACGGTTGAGATAATTCCTGGTAAAGGGAGCGGTCAGTTGAAAAAGAAGGTGCTGCGTTTCCTTCAACAAAAACACATCAAGAAAAAATACCATCGTATTGATAAGGACAGTAAAAATTTTGGAAGACTTTTTGTCTACTTTAAATTTTAGTCGAATCCAGAATTTTTAGAATCCCTTATCTTTAAACTATGCATCGGGCATTAGTAGTATTCGTTTTCCTTGCTTTAGCTTTCAATGTCTTGGCTCAAGAGCAAGATTGGCCTTTCGGCTATGAGCCGCAAAACACGGATTCCATCCTTGAGTCGCATATGCTTGGCTTTACAATGATGGAGCGAAAAGAAATTAAGAAGGTGTTTTATACATCTTCACCAGCTTTCCAAGAAATCTATTTGAAGGAGTTGGAGTCTAACGGACTTGGTCAAGTTGCACCTGAACTATCAATATCTTTTGGGGTAAATGCACTTGAGTTGAAATTTAAAAGTCTGCTCGCTTTGAGTCAAATGGCCAGGCAGATTGAATCGACTGAAGGGCTCTATATAATTAGTGGTTGGAGTGCAGGCAATGCTGAGTCTACAGAACTTTCTAAAAACCGAGTTGATGTGGTTATAGATTATTTGGCTGATGTTTGCTTGATACCCAAGGAGCGCTTCATTGTTCAATTCAGTCAGTGCTATAATAATACTGTTGAGATTCGTAAGTATTTCGACGAAACAGGCCCAAATTTTAAATAAGTTCATTCTTAAGTGAGCAAAGAGTGATATAAAAAGCTCACAATATTGGCCTTCTCTTAACACCAAATGTTCGAACAGTCTCGTTATGGTAACAAATGCGTTATTTGTTTTTATTTATCTGTTGTGGAATCATGAGTTGTGAATCTCTTTCTATCGAAGAGCAGAATTTCTTTAAAAAAATTCATGCCAATGATACGAATTTGCCTGAAACCCAAGCAGGTGATTGGCTATATGATCAAAAAGAAGCAGGCCAAAACCTAGCACAATATAAAAGAATCTTGCCTGTCAAGGCAACTGCAGAAAGAAATACTATCTACTTGCAGCCCATTGGAACCTTTGCTCCTAATCAACTTGAAATTATTGAGGAAGACAGAGAGTATTTGGAAATATTTTATCAAATGCCAGTGGTCATTTTGCCACGAATAGAAGCAGTCGTTGTTCCAGATAAGGCGAGACGGACACATGTAGAAGGACATGAGCAATGGAATGCCAAAATGATTTTAGATTCAATCCTTTTAGAAAGTAGACCAGATGACGGCATCGTACTTATGGGAATAAGCGCGAATGACTTATTTCCAAAACCTGATTGGAACTTCGTTTTCGGTTTGGCCTATTTAAAGCACAAAGTAGGCGTGACTTCTATCCATCGCTTGAAAGAATATGAAGAAGGAGAGGAAAACTTATTTAGAAAACGCTTACTCGCCATTTCATCCCATGAAATAGGGCATATGTTCTCCCTCAGACATTGCATCTACGCTTGTTGTGTGATGAATGGCAGTAATAGCCTCCAAGAAACTGATCGAAAGCCAAACAGACTCTGTTCTCAGTGTCTGAAAAAACTACATTGGAATAGGTCATTCGACTTGGAAAAAAGGTTGCGGACTAAATCAAACTTCTTCAAGGAAAATGGACTCCACTCTGATTTTATTCTGAGCAATGCGGATCTTGAAGACATCCATTAAAAAAGAAAGTCGAATTTCTTCACGCTTAAGCCGAAGTGTTATTTTGCAATCATCACCTTTTCTCTCGCTATTGATTCTCCTTCTATATAGGCGTTGAGAATATACATCCCGCTGACTAAATCTTCTATATTTATGTTTATACTACTGAATCCTTGAGTTGTAATTACCTCTCTCTCTTTAACTAGTTGACCATTTACGTTATAAAGTTTTATTTGAATGTGATCATTATTAAGAGTGGAGAGTCCAAGACTAATTAATGAGGAGGCAGGAGAAGGTGAAATCGTAACTAGTCTGTCACGATTGGAGTTTATTTTGAGCTCTTCAATCCAACTGTATTGGAATTGTCCGTCGAGATCTACCATTTTTAAACGGTAATAAGTTATAACACGCAGCAATCCATAGTCACTAGTTTCATAGCGCGTTTCATTTCCTGGCTCAAGACCATTATTTTTTGAGACTATGGTTTCAAGGTATTCAAAGTTTTTACCATCAAAACTTTTCTCCAACTCGAAATGAGAAAAATTGCTTTCTTCAATAGTTTCCCATTGAAGATGTGCCTTGTCCACTCCCTCAATCTTAACATCAAATTTGATCAGCTGTAATGGCAGAGGAGCGCAAGGGGCAGACAGAGTAGAAATGCCTTGGCCAAAGGGTGCGCTATTAGGACAACTCGCATAATCATTAACAGGATTCATCCCAAGAGGTGCGGGGTTTTGAGTTGTAAAGTTAATGGTGGATCCCGATAATACTCCAGTATGAAAGCCAAGTCCATTAGTCACATAAACAGTGTTGCCAACAATTGCAAAACCTCCTCCTGCATTCACGTTGGGCATCCCGATGAGGTTCCAAGTGTAAAGCATAACTCCAGCTGAATTGTATTGTCTTAGCCATTGTCCACTTCCATTTGTTCTCGCTCGAAGTATGTAGAAGTTGTTATTTTGGTCTGAAGTCAAATCGTAAGGCCCACCTAAGCTAAAGTCAGAGACAGTTGTCAATAAGGATCCTGTACCGTTTCCAGTCCATTTCCAAATTTCACCTGAAGCGCCAACTAAATTATAAACTTCCCCAGAACAGCCTCCACTCAGATTCTGTGCAGCAGTTGTTCCCGTACCCTGACCAGTATTAATCCACTGACTTGTAACAGGGTCGTAATACACATAGATGTTGCCCGAAACTGTTACCCAGGTGTAGGTGTTATTAATGAGCGTAATTCCTAATCCATTTCCAGGAACAGTGAGACTTAAACTTGTTGTTGTATTTGTTAACGGATCATATTGATTTATTGTTCCACCAGTTTGACTTAAGGTATAAATCGGTCCATTGCTACCGGTTGTGCAAGCCGGTAATTGAGCATTCATAATAAAGGAGGTGCATAGACATAGAAGTCCCAAGAAAATTTTTTTCATCGTCAATTGATTTGATTCAATTTAAGAACAAATTCTAGAATTGTTGGAGCTAGACTTACATATTTATTTATGCCAAAGCTAAGTCTGTGACCTAAAATGCTTTGTAACTGTAGTAGGTGACTCTAAATTATAGTTTTTTGGAACGGTCATAAATAAACCTAATAAAGAAAATGAGCCCTACAACGATGACCACACAAACTATTGAAAACAAAATTTTCATATCTGCATAAGATACATTCTAGAAATTGTTAAGTTGAATCTTAATCGTCTTTTCTGCGCCTTCTATCTTTAGAAGATTCTTTTTTTCTCGGCTTTGGACGCTGACGGCCTGTTGCTCCATCGCTATCTTTTTTTGCTTTGAATTCTTTTTTGTGCCCTTTGGGATTTTTTCTCTTGAAATCTTTACGCTCGGAACGCGGTGAATCGTCACGGGAATCTTTATCTCCATGTCTCTTAGAACGCTTAGCACCTTCTTTTAGAATAAAGGTATAGGCGTGCCCAGCTTTTCCTGCACGACCTGTACGCCCAATTCTATGGATATAAGTATCATATGATTGAGGTACTTGATAGTTGATGACCTGAGTTACATTGGAAATGTCTAGTCCGCGAGCCGCAACATCGGTCGCAACCAGTACATCAGATTTATCTTCTTTAAAACGAGCCAAAGCTTTCTTTCTCTGATCTTGAGAGCGATCACCGTGAATTTCTTCAGCTTTAATTTTCGCTTTTCGTAACCTAAAACACAGCTGACTTACATTTCGTTTGGTTTCAGAAAAAATAAGCACCTTATCAAATTCGTCCTTCTGTAACATTTCGAGAAGAGTATCAAATTTTCCATCCTTGGTGGTCCGAACAATTTCTTGAGTGATATGCTCGGCTGTAGTGGTGCCTGAACTGACTTTGAGCTCAATAGGGTCCTCCATGAGTTCTTCAATGAGTTTCTCTTGTTTTGGTTCAATGGTCGCAGAAAAGAGTAAAGTCTGATCTCTATCCTTCATGCGATTGGCAAGGAAGAAAACATCTTCTTTGAAACCCATATCCAAGAGTCGATCAAACTCATCAATCACTAAGATGGAAAAATGATTTATGTTCAATTTCTTTTGTCGAACCAAATCGCAAAGTCTACCTGGAGTACCAACAACAATGTGATGGAACTTCTTGAGTTTTTTAATGTCTCTATATAAGGGTTGCCCACCAATGAGGGTTATGCTAAAGAGTTCTAGACCCTTGGCTAATTTTTTAAATTCTTCTTCAACTTGTTGCGCAAGTTCTCTTGTCGGTAAAATGACTAAAGTCTGAAAGACATCATCATCTTCCAAAAGGTTGTTGATGATAGGAATGAGAAAGGCACCCGTTTTTCCAGTACCTGTATTCGCAATTCCTATGACGTCATCGATATTGGCAACGGTTTCAAAAGATTGGTCTTGAATTTCCGTTGGACTTTCATATCCGAGGGCATCAAGATTCTTCTTTAGTTTTTTATGAAGTGCCATTCCGGCATAAGTACGGCTAGCGGTATACTTTACATCTTCTAGCGGAACACCTTGATGTTCCATTTGATGTAGTTCGATTCTGGAGTCTTTTTTTCTTCGACCTCCGCCACCTCCACGCGCTCTGCGTCGTGAACTGTTGTTCCTGCCTTGTCCCATTTTTTCTATAATTTTTGAGGTGCTAGCTTCGAAACTTTCACACCGCTTGTTATGCTCAATTTTATTTTAAACCTAGCTCTTCGCGTTGGTTTTGGTCTATGGGAGCTGGAGCATCCAGCATCACATCCCGTCCTGCATTATTTTTAGGGAATGCAATGTAGTCCCGAATACTTTCACTACCGCCTAATATAGCGCATAATCGGTCAAAACCCCATGCAATACCCCCATGCGGCGGTGTTCCATAGCGAAAAGCATCTAAAAGGAAGCCGAATTTTTCATGGGACTCCTTTTCATCCATTCCTAGTGCCGCAAACATTTGTTCCTGTAAATCTTTTTTATGAATACGAATTGATCCACCTCCAATTTCATTTCCATTCAATACTAAGTCATAAGCATTGGCCAAAATGTCTCCATATTTTGACGCATCAGCGAGCCATTCTGTATGCTTTGGTATTGGAGATGTAAAAGGATGATGACGAGCAACCCAATGATTATTTTCTTCATCATGTTCAAACAATGGGAAATCTGTAACCCAGAGCGCTTTGAATTCTTCTGGATTTCTAAAGCCTTTTCTTTCTCCCATTTCTAAACGCAATTCTGAAATGGCTTTTCGCGTCAATTCTTCATCACCGGCTAAAACTAAAATGAGATCTCCAGCTTTGGCATCACACTGCTCTGCAATTTTTTTAAGCTTCTCTGAATCGAAAAATTTGTCTACACTGCTTTTGAAACTTCCATCTTCATTGCATTTAATATAGACCATTCCTCTCATTCCAATTTGGGGCCTTTTTACCCAATCGGTTAGAGCGTCCAATTCTTTTCTTGAGTAGGTAGCCGCTCCTTCGACAGCAATGGCTACAACTAATTCTGATTGGTCAAAGACATTGAATCCGGAGGCCTCGTTCATTTTCCCGAAGGGCAAGCTTTTAAGTTCCATACCAAAACGCATGTCTGGCTTATCGTTACCAAAACGTTCCATGGATTCGTGCCAGCTGATGCGCTCTAAATTTTCCTTGACTTCAATTCCCTTAACTTCAAACAGAATTTTTTTGAATAGTCTTTCAAAAAGATTGAGAACATCCTCCTTGTCTACAAAACTCATCTCACAATCTAGTTGTGTAAATTCAGGTTGACGATCAGCGCGCAAATCTTCATCACGAAAACATTTGACCACTTGATAATATTTATCAAAGCCGCCTACCATGAGCAATTGCTTGAACAGTTGAGGACTCTGGGGTAAGGCGTAAAATTGATTTTCATGAATTCGAGAAGGCACTACAAAATCTCGAGCTCCTTCAGGCGTGCTTTTAATTAGGAAAGGAGTTTCAATTTCTAGAAATCCTTCGTCATGCATGAAATTTCTTAAAGAACGATTCACGCTATAACGCAATTCTAATTTCTTTCGATTGATATCTCTACGCAAGTCTAAATAGCGATATTGCATGCGAATTTCATCCCCGCCATCGGTTTCATCTTCTATAGTGAAGGGAGGGACATCAGACGCATTGATTATTTCCCAATCTTCTACTTTAATCTCAATATGACCTGTTGGAATTTCTTCGTTTTTATTGGAACGCTCAATCACATTTCCCTTTACGTGAACAACAAACTCACGCCCAAACGGTGTTTTGTCTAATAAGGCCGTTTTGTCTTCATCGAAGAAGAGCTGCGTAATTCCATACCGATCCCGCAGATCTACAAAAGTGATGCTTCCAAATTTGCGCACAGTTTTGACCCATCCGCTCAGCGTAACGGCTTCATTTATATGCTCAGCGCGGAGTTCACCACAATTATGTGATCGATACATAGAAATTAATTTGGCGCAAAGATAGTTTTTTAGTCAGGAATAGTGACGATTAGCTAGTCCAATGAGCTCTCGTCTATTATAGCAGTCCAAATACTGAATTTGCCTTTTTGCATGACAGTCCATATTGGACGAATCATTCCCTTGACCGCATGAATATTATTATAGTCGCCAAAGAACTTCTTTTTGTTTGGTTTGAAGGGGCGCTCACTGATTTTTTTGTCATGAAATGTACGTCCTCCATCTTTTGACCAGGCTAGGTAAACATCAGTTTTCTTACCATAGCGATTTCGTCTATCATAAAAGACTACATATATATAACCCGAACTCTGATCAACACACATCCAATTGAAAAATTGATGCCTATTCTTACTGTCTGTATTGACTTTGATTAGCTCACCCCAAGACTGCCCCCCATCTGTTGATCGCTTCAGCCAAATATCTGTATTGTCCGGTCCGTTTCGTTGGTCGCTCCAACTGATGTACACATTTCCTCTATGTGCGGATGAGCTTCTATCGCATGCTGTGATCGGCAAGCCATTGGTGCGATAGATGCCGGGCACATCATAAGTCCAACCTGCTGGTTGAGAATCAACGAATACATCTTTTGCCAACCAACTTTTTCCTCCATCAATCGATTTGTCAAAATGAATCCCCTTTGGGCCCGACCATGAAACATAGATTTCTCCATTGGGTCCAACTGCAGGAGTGGCCCCCTCAACAGTATTGTCGTTGTCTAAACAATCACCTGCATCTTTATTGATTCGTTGGGGTGTGCTCCAATGCTCACCCATATCTTTGCTTTTTGAAAAGAAAATGATGCTACTGTCTCCGGGCAAGATGCTCTCATATTTATCGAATTGAGTCCAGGTGAGGTAAATTTCATTATTGTAAGGGTTGATGGCAGGCCATTGTTTGTCTTGATTCTTTTCGCCATAATAGGCTATGCCAACACCATCATTCCAACTTTTGCCTTTATCGATAGATTTTTGACAAACGATGCGATCAACCCAATGGCCTTCTGTTCCAGCTTGGGGATTTGAAAGATGAAAGAAGTAGTAATTTCCTTGAGTGTCTACTAGCATGGCAGGATCACCATATACTCCTAGTGTTGATTTGAGTTTACTGAAAGACCAAGTGCGTCCACTGTCTAGACTCAAATAGAATTGATTCAAGGCAGTGCCTGCGATGATTTCGTTTTGAGCTTTAGGGTTAATGTAAATGCTGGGTTCATGATAAGTACTTTCTGTACTTACTAAAATATTCTGTTGTGCAGAGATTGCTGTGCTGCTTAAAAGCAACAAGAATACAATTCGAATCATGATTGTGATTAAAATACGAGACCGTCTGTCTTATTCTTACGAAGGTTCCATGCGATACCTGAAGTTACCATCCAATGACGTTGACTGAAACGACGCCCATTCAAGGGTATATCCTGATTGACCACATATTCATTGCGCATATAGCTCAGGCCCAATCTCCAGCGCATGGCATTGCTTAAGGCAAAGTTTCCATAGACCTCAGAATAAATAGTACCATAGCTATTATTTTTCTCATACATATTGAGATTAAAGGCATAGGGTTCAGTTTTATATTCGTCGTTCACTCCTGTAATCACAGGGTTGGTTTCGTAGGAAAGGAAATTAGCTTTTCGGCCGTCACCAAAATTGATTCCACCAATATCAGTTGTAAAACAAATGTCCACGCCTGGCTTGATGTGGAACATGAATAGGAAATAAGCATTCAGTGTATTTGTCTGCACTTTTGCAAAATAAAGAGAATCGGCACCACCCGGATTGAGGGAGACTAATTCTGGACTTGAAGTAGAGTAAAACCTCTTTTTAGTAAAGAAAGTATTCGCTCTTAGTCCTGCACCAAAATTGAAATGTTGCTTCCCGCGACCTACACCAAGTGCGTAATGGATATTTGCGCCTATTCCCCAATGAGGGTTCCCATAATAACCAAGATTGCCAACTAAACCCGCCTCAGATGTTTTTAATTTAATGCGTCCGCGCTGCCTTTGCGCATTAGCAAAAAAAGTAAAGGAGATTAAAAGTAGAATAAGGGTAAGTTTCTTCAACATAGCCATTCAGATTAGCCATTAAAAATAAGGGCATGCTGTAAGAAAAGCAATTATTTAACTATAAATCCCTTTAAGACTTAATGATTTCAGAGATATCGCCCATTATTTTCTTGGCAATATTGTCTGCAGTGGTTTGTGAGCCGCCTTCTGCATAGATTCTTATAATAGGTTCAGTATTTGATGGGCGCAGATGGACCCATTCATTTTCAAAATCTATTTTTAACCCATCAATCTCGTTGATGTCTTCTTTTTGATATTTTTCCTTGATGCCAGCATAGATTTTTCGAAGGTCTATGCCTTCATCCAGCTGAATTTTATTCTTGGAAATATGGTAATTAGGATATGTTTTCTTCAATGAAGAAACACTCATATTTGTCTTGGCCAAATGGCTTAAGAAAAGAGCAATTCCAATTAAAGCATCACGTCCATAATGAAGTTCTGGAACTATTATTCCCCCATTCCCTTCACCACCAATTACCGCATTGACTTCTTTCATTTTGTTGACTACATTAACCTCTCCAACTGCACTAGCCGAATATGTTCCGCCATGCTTTTCGGTCACATCTCTAAGTGCTCGGGTGCTTGACAAATTAGACACGGTATTCCCTGATTTATTGCTCAGCATATAATCTGCCACGGCGACAAGTGTGTATTCCTCGCCAAACATTGAGCCATCTTCACATACAAAGGCCAAGCGGTCTACATCAGGATCAACGACTATGCCTAAATCTGCCTGCTCTTTCTGAATCACTGCAGATAGTTCTCTCAAATGATCTGGTAATGGCTCAGGATTATGGGCAAATTCTCCATTAATTTCTTCGTTTAAAACGGTAATATCAGAAACGCCCAATGCGCTCAATAATAGAGGAACAAATTTTGAACCGCTTGAATTGATGCCGTCGACAACAATTTTGAAATTTTTGCTTTTGATTGCATCAACATCGACTAATTCGTGGGCTAGGATATCATCTATATGTCGTTGATTGTATTCGTCTTTATTTTCAATTATTCCGAGTTCATTCACGGAAGAGAAGGTGAAATCATTGGCATCTCCCATGCGCAAAACTTCTTGTCCTTCTTCGCTAGAAATGAATTCGCCCTTCTCATTCAAAAGTTTGAGGGCGTTCCATTCTTTTGGGTTGTGGCTCGCAGTCAAAATGATTCCTCCGCCAGCTTCTTCATATTTTACCGCCATTTCGACTGTTGGGGTAGTGCTCAATCCAAGGTTTATGACATGAATTCCTAAACTTTGCAGCGTGGCGCAAACGAGCTGCTCGACTATAGGTCCGCTGATGCGACCATCACGTCCAATCACAATTTTTTTCTTGCCCGAGCGTGCAATAACCATAGTAGCATAAGCTGCAGAGTACTTAACAATATCAACAGGGGTTAGACCTTCATTGGGTTTGCCTCCTATTGTTCCTCGGATTCCTGAAATACTTTTTATTAGGGTCATAATTATATCCCGCAAAAGTAAGCCATGATGGAAGAAATGCTCTTGTCTTTAATTTGGAATTTGGGCTTTGCCTTTTGAAATTTGTTGATCTATGAGTGATTGGTTTGCTTCTTGGTTTGATTCTCCTGAATATCATTTACTCTATGAGCATAGGAATGAGGAAGAAGCTCTCCCATTTATTGAGGCATTGGTTAAGCATCTTGACATTGCAGAGGATTCTAAATTGCTTGACATTGCTTGTGGGAAAGGTCGGCATGCAAAAGCCTTATCGGACATAGGACATTTTGTGACTGGTATAGATCTCAGTCCGAACAGTATAGAAGAAGCGAACAAATTGTCGAATGAACGTTTATCTTTTTTCGTTCATGATATGCGTGAAGTATTTAGGGAAAATGAATTTGACGTGAGTTTTAATTTTTTTACCAGTTTTGGATATTTTCAAAATGAGGCAGACAATAAGGCCGCCGCTTCAGTTTTTGTTCACACCTTAAAAGCTGGCGGACGCTTAGTCATTGATTATGTAAATCAATCGCACGCTTTAAGAAATATCGAAGAGAAGGGTAAAACCTTTGTTGTAAAAGGAGATACACGTTTCGATTTGGACTATAGATTCGAAGACGGAAGATACAAGAAGATTATTTCGGTAGAAGGGCGCACTTTTGAGGAGAGTGTGCAGGCATTTTCTTTAGACGATTTTAAAGGCTTCTTTGAAAATGAGGGCATGCAATTGACCGAAGTCTTTGGAGATTATGAACTCTCGTCCTACAATGCAGACGACTCACCACGAATGATTATGATTTTTGCAAAATCATGAGGATTCCTAAGGGCATAGAAGAAACTGATATTGCATTATTCAAAATGGTTCATATCGATTGGGCTAATGATTTTTTCGATTTTTTGATGCCGCATTTGAGAGACCCATGGACATGGGTTCCAGTCTATGCATTTCTTCTCTATTTCATGTGGACTCGATATAAGATGGATGGCCTCTATTGGTGTATTATTTTTATCATCACTTTTGGAATTTGCGATGTGACATCGGCTAGTATTTTGAAGCCCATTTTCAATCGATTGAGGCCTTGTAATGACCCTGAATTGATGGACGGAATCAGACAGCTTGTACGTTGTGGAATAGGGAAGAGCTTTCCTTCAGCCCATTCGAGTAATCATTTTGGCTTAAGCTTCTTCATAATTTTCACCTTAGGTAAGAAGTATAAATGGGTAGTTCCACTTGCTTTAATTTGGGCCCTCTTGGTTGTCTATGCGCAGGTGTATGTTGGCGTGCATTTTCCATTGGATATATTGGGCGGATTTTTTGTCGGTTTAATTAGTGCGAGCTTCACGGCATTATTATTTAAAAAGAATGTTTCTTTGGAATTGAATTCATGATTTGGTTTCTCATCATACTATTTGCTGTTACTTTTCTAGCTGGGCTTATCCCTTTTTATTTCAAGGAAATTTCAAGCAAACAAATGTCTTATGTATTGGCTTTTTCTGGAGCCTTTTTATTAGGAATAAGTTTTCTCCATTTGCTGCCTGAAGCCCAGGCCGCGATCAAGAAACCGATTGGTGTTTATGTGCTTATTGGATTTTTTCTGCAGTTTATTATTCAAAAATTATCCCATGGTGTAGAACACGGCCATCTGCATCATGAAAGCCATCAACCTATTCTAGGAATTTTGATTGGATTGGGTATTCATGCCTTTCTAGAGGGACTTCCATTAGGATTCGACTATATGCAAGATCATACGACCAGCACGCTATTCTTTGCCGTGATGGCGCACAAAATTCCTGCCGCATTTACATTGGGAAGTTTAGTGCTTATTTCCAAGGGCAAAAAGTATTGGTGGTTGATTCTGATTTTTGCTTTGATTTCTCCATTGGCCGGGATATTTGCTAGCTATTATGGCGGGCAATATGTCTTCGTTGAAGATTTTGTTGCCTTCATCATTCCTGTTGTGATGGGAGCATTCATTCATATAAGCACCACCATTTTATTCGAAAGTGGTACTAAGCATCACCAAATTAGTTGGAAGAAAATTGGGGCCATTATACTTGGGATAATCGTCGCGGGTTTGACCTTATTAGATCATACGCATTAGTTGAAAATGACCTTATACGTCTCCATCGTCCCTTCATCCACATTCTTAAGTTGCAGTAGATAAAGTCCTGCTGGGAAGTCTGGCCTTACTATTCTTAGTTGATTTTCAAGACCAGTATTGATTTCCGCATTAAATACATTCTTGCCTGTCAGATCTATAAGAGCAATTTTATAGAAGGTCTCATTTGACGGAAAATAAATTTCTAGAAAGTCATCGGCAGGGTTGGGGCTGATGGAAATTTCTTCTAGCGAGCCATTTTTGACCTGGACAGTATTACTCTCGGTGAACTTCCCATCAATATCATAAGCGCGGATTTTGTAGTAAGTCTTATCCCATCGAATGGGTATTGTTGTTGTGTACTCACTTTTTTCATAGGAAGTTCCTTGAGCTGATTGCGAATGTGCAATCTCAAATTTTTGATTGTCCTGGCTTCTCAAAAGTTCAAAGTGACTAGTGTTTTGTTCGCTAGCTGTACTCCAATTAACTAGATGATAATCTCCGAATGGGCTCACTGCTAAGTTAAGATGTTCGACTGGAAGCACCCATTGAAAGTAGTAAGATATATAGTCGGTATTTTCACAATAGTCCAAATTTGGGTCAGACCCAAAGCCATAAGATTTGAGGCCCACACCATGACTGTTATACATATTTTGGAAGAACTGAATTTGGGCGTCAAATTGAATATTGACATTTGGGAGCTCGCTACATGGAGCAATTCTCAATCGATCACAAGAAGTCACCCACCCAAGAGTCACTTGTCCAGAACAAAGATCTGGTAAAATTTTTACATAAACTTTCCCATCATCTAAATCTGAAACCTTATAGCTATAGCGACTGCCATCACTAGCACGCCATCCGTAGTTTAACCATAAATAACCATTTTCAATTGAAAATAGATCTTTAAAATCGCAAGGTTCGAGAGTGTAAGAATTGTAATCGACCTGAGCCGAAGCTGGAATTTTATATTTGGGGAAATAATCTAGAGACGTGCTACTTACGTTTTGTATAGTATACCAACTGCCCTCATACTGGACATATAGAATACTAGCATTATTCGGATTAATAATTGGTACATAAACTTGATATATCCAATAATTCAGAGGACTTTGATATGGAATTGGGCAACACGGAGAGTTCAATTCGCCACTGTCATTTTTTCGAATCACTATTGAATCAGAGCTTAGAGTAGAACTTTCATAGATAAGGTTTGACGAACAGTCTCCGCTAAAAGAGTCCACCAAAAAGATTTGGCCTCCATTTGACTCAAAGCGCACACTTAAATTTTCTGTAGAACCACTCCAATTCATCGGTGCTGCAATTGTCGTATCAACGGTGTAGTTCACTCCATTAATTGTATTCCAACTTGATTGGCCAAAGCTTAGTTGGCAAGAAAAGATGAGTAAGGTCAGTAGTAGGCTAATTTTCTTCATAATTGATTAACGTTTAATCGCTAGGTAAGAACTTAAAGCTACGAAATATTCTTTCGGCCACTTCCTCATATGCGGCATAAGAGTCTTGCTCTGCAGTAAAGGTCAATACATATAATACATCGTCATATATCGCATAGTATTGAATGAACTTCAGTTTATACTGCTCCACATCCCCCGTAAAGACAGTCTTGATTGCTGCGGTGCCATTTAGTTTGGTATCGTCCATAGACTCAATATTTGCATTTGGCGATCGGCGCTTAATTTCTTTTTTAGCAAACATCTTCACCATCTCTAAATTCACTCCCGGTGCTGGCAATCCTTGAGCAATCAAATTCAAATTTTCTCGGAAAGCATCATTAGAATCTAGCGCCGGAGCATAGAGGAAAAAACGTGATTGCATCAAACCACTCTCATCCAATTCCCAATCACTCGGATATTCAACCAAAAAACTATCTGTCTCTATGCTGCTCCACGAAATTTTATCTGCGCCTTCAACAAGAGGTTTATCCGAACAATCCTCAGAATCAGATTTGCAGGCAAAAAAGCCTAATATGACCGCTAGAATGAGATAATACTTCATAGAAGCAAGATACAAAGAATGCTTCATCACTATATTTGAATCATTAAAATTTGATCATGGCATACAGAATTGAAAAAGACACCTTAGGAGAAGTACAAGTACCAGAAGAAGCATTTTACGGAGCGCAAACTCAACGATCTATCCAAAATTTTGAAATTGGTCAGGGCATCAATAAGATGCCAATTGAAGTTGTGCATGCATTTGCAATTCTCAAAAAGGCTGCAGCATTGACCAATTGTGAAGCAGGTGTTTTGGAGCAGGATAAATGCGACGCTATTTGCACCGTCTGCGATGAAATTATTTCTGGCAAACTAGATGACCAATTTCCTTTGGTTGTGTGGCAAACAGGGAGTGGAACCCAAAGCAATATGAATTGTAATGAGGTCATTGCTTTTAAAGCTCATGTAAATAATGGAGGCAGCTTAATGGATAAAGAGAAGTTTATTCACCCCAATGACGACGTCAATAAGTCGCAAAGTAGTAATGACACCTTCCCTACGGCTATGCATATTTCAGCCTATAAAATGTTGATGGAGAATACATTGCCCAATTTGCAAAAAATGCATGATAGTCTCAAAGCCAAATCAGAAAAATATATGGATGTGGTAAAAATTGGTCGTACACATTTTATGGATGCAACTCCTCTTACAGTCGGACAGGAGTTTAGTGGCTATGCATCACAAGTTTGCCATGGCATCAGAACCATCAAGAACTCACTAGCTCATTTAGAAGAACTGGCTTTAGGTGGTACTGCTGTAGGTACAGGAATAAATACACCTGAGGGCTATTCAGAAAATGTGGCTAAGCATATTGCAAAGCTCACTGGCTATCCTTTCAAAACGGCTGAAAATAAATTTGAAGCCCTTGCCGCACATGATGCCATAGTGGAAGCACATGGTGCTTTGAAAACTGTTGCCGTTGCCCTGATGAAGGTGGCCAATGATATTCGAATGCTCGCCTCAGGGCCACGTTCGGGAATAGGGGAGTTGAGTATTCCAGCCAATGAGCCAGGCTCCTCTATCATGCCGGGGAAGGTCAATCCTACGCAAGTTGAAGCCTTGACTATGGTGGCTGCGCAAGTTATGGGAAATGACGTCGCAATCAATGTTGGAGGGAGCATGGGTCAATTTGAGTTGAACGTATTCAAGCCTATGATGATTTATAACTTCTTACATTCTGCTTGTCTCATTGGTGATGCGACCAAGAGTTTTACGGAAAAATGTATTCGCGGCTTAGAACCTATTAAGGAAAATATTAAGAAGCATCTGGACAATTCATTGATGTTGGTGACCGCACTCAATCCTAAGATAGGATATTATAAAGCGGCAGAAATTGCACAGAAAGCGCATACAGAAAATACGACCCTAAAGGAAATGGCCTTGAAACTCGGATATCTAACATCTGAAGAATTTGATGAATGGGTCGATCCAGCCAAAATGGTTGGAAAGGTCTAAACTTATAGATGAGAGCGGGCCACTTACTCCCAAAACAAGTTAAAATTATTCAGACCTTGAGAGGACTGTCGGCTCTCGCCGTGGTAATTGCTCATCTCTGGCATGGACAAAAAGAAATTATAATACATCCTTCGCTCAATTACCTTTCCAAGGCTGGAGCCTATGGAGTCCACGTTTTTTTTATTATCTCTGGATTCATTTTGTTGTACAGTTTGCATAAACATCAATACAGCATAAAATCCTATGCTCGCTTCATTGTGAAACGTCTCATTCGACTGGAACCGGCTTTCATACTCTCCATTTTGTTAGTCTTGTTTTGCGCTTCTGTTCTTTCCCCTCTATTAGATGTTCCTTTTGAATCTTTGCATCGAAGTCCGCGTGACTTATTGCTGCACCTCTTATACTTAGTACCCTTTGTGGAGGGTTCCTATTGGGCACAGGGTGTTTATTGGACGCTAGCGGTAGAGTTTCAATTTTATATTCTCATTGGTTTGTTGGCCGCACTCTTCTTAAAGAATAGCCTAAGTAAATATGTCAAACACCTTCTCTTGGCCGTCTGTATGCTAGCCTCCTTTATTGAAGTGGGCAATAATGCCTTTCTCCTTCCTTGGATGAGTTTTTTTGGAGTAGGTATGGCAGCATTTTTAAAGGTGACAGACGAATTTAATTGGATTGATTTCGGTGTGCAAATGCTCCTAGCCTGTGGGATTAATTATTTCGTATTCGAGAATTTTAATTTCCTAGCCATATTAATCTTAGTTCCATTGCTCATCATTTTCCTATTAGATTATGAGAAAATGCCCTTCCAAATTTTAGGTAAGATTTCATATTCTCTTTATTTGGTTCATGGTAGTACTGGAATTTTAATGACAAGATATTGCATCCAATATTTTAGTATGGGCTCTATCGGGATGCAAATGCTTGCTTTGCTCATTGGGGTCTTCTTCAGTATCTTCTTTGCCTTTCTGCTCTATAGAATAGGGGAGAAGCCCTTCGTTAAGCTCTCGAAGAGGATTCGGCTTTAAGTTCTTTTCTCCATTCAATAATTCCGAAGAAGGATATGAGTAGGAAAATGCCATATTCAAGGGAAATGAACTTGATGTCTTTAATGAAGTAAATGCAGACTGCAAGAACATCCACACTAATCCAAACAAACCAATGTTCAATATTTCTGCGCGCCATAAGCCATTGGGCAAATAAACTAGCAGCAAATACATAGGCATCAAAAAATGGGAAGGCCGCTGGCTTCGGAAATAGTTTGGGGAGCCAAAGATGAATGTTGAGCATCAGAAATCCCCATGCAATTGCTGTTCCGAGTATGGCTACACCAATTTTGATTCGATTGGAATTGCTTAGAACTTGAACACTTTGTTTTTTCTTGTTCTGATTGCGCCAATTGTACCAACCATAAATATTCATTCCAAAGAAGTAGATGTGAAGGAACATATCCGAATAGAGTTGAACCTGATAGAAAATTGCAAAGGAGAATACAATGGAGATGATGCCTAAAGGCCAAGTCAAGAGTTTTTGCTTGCCTGCGAGATAAACAGCAATGAGGCCCAAGCTTGCGCCTATAGCCTCGGCATAGCTTAGTTTGTAACCGAAAGGTTCCCAGAGGATATTGTTGATATCGAAAATGTCCATTTATTTTCTTAACTTGAACAAGGTAAAACTATTCATTATGAGAAAATTAATCGCTTTCCTCCTTCTTCTTTCTTTTTGTTCGGCAGATTTGTATGCAGGGCATTATCTTATCATTAAATCAAATGGTGGTCCCGATGGTTATGGCATAAGAACTGAGAGATCAGGCGGTAGTGCCGGTCATATTGAGTACTATTTAGTTTGCATGGAGGCAGGAAACAAAACAGGTCAAGCAAAAATTTTGAGAGGGCAGACATTTACCTCAAGCGAGGGTGAAGTCTACGAAATGCACAAAGTGCTTAGAGAAGTTGAGAATAAGTTACGAGCCCATATTGGAGACGGCCACATTCGTGGCTCTATCGGCGAAGAAGTTTATTATGAAGCATCACGAGAAGGAGGTTCAGATTTGATAACCATATATACAGGACAGGACGCAATTTCTGCGAAAGGATTCCGAGATGCCAGACATTAAGATTATTGAAAAAATGAATCACTAAGTCATATGAGAAAACTAATCGCCTTCCTTCTTTTACTTTCTTTTTGTTCAGCAGATTTACGAGCGGGACACTATCTTATCATTAAATCAAATGGTGGTCCTGAAGGATATGCTATGAAAACTGAAAAGATGATAGCCCGTGGTGGAAACGACTTTGATTATACTTTAGTTTTACTGGAGCCAGGGACCAAGAGTTCCAAAGAAAAAATAATTCATGAATCTACTTTCACTTCCGTCTCAGGAAAAGAATATTTAATTCGCGAAGTTCTTGTACAAATTCAGAGAAAGTTATCAGCACTAGACGGTGACGGTCAGCTGGCAGAAAGTCTTGATGAGGATCTATACTATACAGCAGAAAGAAAAGGGAAATCAGACGTCATCCATATCTACACAGGAAAGGATGCCATTTCTCATAAGCTCATGCTCGAGAGGACGGGACATTAAGTTATTTCGTCTTAAACTTATTGATCGCATTTCTTGTGAAGTCGCTCAGGACTAAGGTCCCGCTCGTAACTGCTCTTTCAAAGAGTAATGTATCCCAATGTTCCGTCCCTTTCCAAAAAATCTGCTTCAGCATACTCAAGGCTTCTGGATTTGAATTAGCCAAGGTCTCTGCAAATTTTTGAAGGGCTTCATCCATGCTTGTGGCATCGTCATAAACATGAGCATAAATACCATGATCTTGAGCCCAGTGCGCATCATACCACGTCGTGGCATCTAAGGCAAGTTGAGAAAATGCGGCTGTTCCCGTCTTACGCTCTACTGCTGGTCCCACAACAAAGGGGCCTATTCCAATAGCCAACTCTGAAAGCTTTACAGAGGCGAATTTTGTTGCAAAACAATAGTCGCAACTAGAGGCCACACCTACACCACCACCAACAGCTTTGCCTTGAACTCGACCAATCACTATTTTGCCGCAGCTACGCATAGCATTAATCACCTTGGCAAAGCCTGAAAAGAATTCTTTTCCTGTCTCCTCATTATCAATCGCTATGAGTTCATCAAAACTTGCGCCTGCACAGAAAGCACGTTCTCCTGCACTTTTCAAAATGATTACATGAGCATCATTATTTTTTCCCAAAGCTTGGATAGTTTGAGCAAGTTCATTGAGAATATTGCCCGGTAAAGAATTGCTCGCCGGATGGCCGAATTCTACTGTTGCAATTTTATTTTCTATTGATTGGGAAACAAATCCGTTTTCGTTCATGTTCGTAATTTCAGTTTAAAGATAAATCAGTTTTGCATGGCCTCTTCTTTCAATCGGCTTGCATTTTCATGCCCAAGGTATTTGTCAATTATCTTATGCGCAAAATAGATTAGTGGTGTAATAACAAAAGCCGCACAGAATTTATAGAGATATCCGACCAGGCCAATGGCTATTATTTGAGGAATGCTCATGATGCCATAGAATGCAATTCCTAGGACCACGAAGCTGTCGATGAATTGTGAGATAAAGGTCGAGCCGGTGGCACGCAACCACAATTTGCCTTCTCCAGTTTTTTTCTTAATCTTTTGAAAAACCCAAGCATCTAATATTTGCCCAATCGCGAAGGCAATCATAGATCCAATCATGATGCGATTTCCTTGACCAAATACTGCAGCAAAAGCCTTCTGCATATCGGGAACGCCTTTGGAGGTATAAGCCTTTGGCCAAAAGTCTGCTGGTGCTAAATGAATAGCGCCAAAAGTGCTGAGAAAGGCAAAGGCGATGAGGCCGACCGTGAGAAAAGAGAGAAAGCGGACACCCCGCATTCCGAAATATTCATTGATGATATCAGTAACGATGAATACAACTGGCCATAATAATATTCCCGCAGTAAGGTTTAGACTGAGTCCTTCTTGTCCAAGTAATGAAAAACTAAAGGACTCGATTCCGATAGTCTGTTCGAAGGAAAATATTTTCCCGCCAATCAATTCCGCAACCAAGGCATTGGTGATGAAGAAGCCTGCGAGTACGAGAAATAGTTTTGTCTCCTTACTGAACATTCTCTTTTTTATCCTGTTTTTTTAATTCTTGAATGTGAGATCTATGAATAAAAGTGGTCGTCTTGACCGTGAGAGCAACTATAAGAAGGATCAGAAAAAGTACTAGATAGAGCATCGACTTATTTTTCGTTATCAATCAATTTTTTATTTTTTAAGTATTTTCCTCGCCTCTCGTCTTGTTTTTTGCGCATCCCTTGAGCAATAGCTATTGCAATAACAGCAATTAATAATATAATACCAATGAGATAGAATCCGCGAATCATATTTCCTTACATCAACAATCCACCGCTGACATTCATTACATCGCCTGTCACATAGCCACCCAAATCACTAGCATAAAAGAGGGTCGCATTGGCAATATCATCGGCACTTGCAAATCGCTTCAGTGGAATGCCTTCTTTATACTTATCTGCTCCTTCACCTTCTTTCAAATAAGAAGTCATGTCCGTTTCTACAAATCCAGGGGCAATGGCATTGCAGCGAATGTTCCGGCTACCGAGTTCCTTCGCAATACTTTTTGTGAAGCCAATGATGCCTGCCTTACTAGCAGCATAGGAAGCTTGCCCTGCATTTCCCATAATTCCAATGACTGAACTCATATTAATAATAGAACCTTGTCTTGCTTTCATCATGGGGCGCATCACCTGTTTGGTCATATTGAAAACGCTCTTTAGATTAATCGTCATTACATCATCCCATTGTTCTTCCGTCATGCGCATCAGGAGATTGTCTTTAGAGATGCCCGCATTATTTACCAAAATATCTATTTGCCCAAAGTCTTCCATGACCTCCTTGCAAACAGCTTCGCAGGCTGCCATTTCTCCAGCATTACTTTTATAGCCCTTCGCCTTAACGCCCAAGTCTTCACATTTTTTAATAATATCTACAGCTAGTTCTGCGCTTCGATCGCTCACATAAGTAAAGGCTAGGTTGGCGCCTTGTTCAGCAAATTTGAGGACAATAGCCTCTCCAATTCCGCGACTGCCGCCCGTTACTATGGCGACTTTATTTTCCAAGAGTTTCATAGGAGGTGAAGATAATAAGTGTAGCTTAATTATAGCTGCTTATAACGGAAACAAGAAGTTTCATGATCATTGACCATGCCCGCAGCTTGCATATAGGCATAACAGATTGTAGAGCCTACAAATTTGAAGCCGCGCTTCTTTAAGTCTTTGCTCATGGCGTCACTTTCGGCAGTCGTTACAGGAACCTCGGTATGTGATTTCCATTTGTTTTTTATGGGTTTGCCGCCAACAAATTGCCAAATGTATTTATCGAAACTGCCAAATTCTTTCTGAATTTCCATGAAAGCTCGTGCATTGGTAATGCTAGAACGAATTTTTAATTGATTGCGAATGATGCCTGCGTCTTGCATCAATTTCTGCACCTTGGCTTCTTTATATTTTGCTATTTTTTTATAATCGAAATTGCTGAAAGCCTTCGCAAAATTTGCTCGCTTGTGCAGTATCGTTTTCCAACTCAGTCCGGCTTGGAAACCATCTAGAAGAATAAATTCAAAGTGTTTAGAATCGTCATGCACAGGCACACCCCATTCTGTATCATGATAATGCGCTTCTTGCTCATCCTTGCTAGCCCAATGGCAGCGCTTCATTTTTTTAGCCATTCTAACGATCTGAGTGCAAGGCCAATCTATTGCCCTCAGTGTCGATGATGAAGGCGTAATATCCTACTTCTGCTGAAATCATTGTTTTGGGAACGATGACTTTCCCGCCTGAGCTTGGCACTTTGTCAATGACAAGATTCAAGTCTGGATTTGCATTGAGGTAGAGAAGAGAACCTGCACCGGAAGGGGTATAACCCTCACCAAAGCATATAGCCCCACTCACTTTATCGTCTTGAGAGGGGAAAAACCCAATTTTATAGTTCTGCATCAAATTAACCTCCAATTCCATCGAGAAAATGGTCTCATAAAAACTTTTCGCTCGATCAAAGTCAGTCACGGGTATCTCAAACCATGTGATTATATTGCTTCCTGCTGTCATTTCAGGGCTAAAATAAGCGATTTGCATTAAAATATAGAGTGGATATGAAAAGCATTCTGCGCTAAAATTTTTATCTTAGAGCTAAGGAATTGCTTGGAGAATTGAAGAAACCCAAATTTTAAACTATTTAATCTTATGAAAAAATTATTTACCCTTCTAGTCATTATTTTATCTTTTAGCACCGTTGAAGCTAGCCACATCGCTGGTGGCGAAATATGGTATGAGCACCAAAGTGGAAACACTTATGAAATCAGTATGCGTATTTATGCAGATTGTGCAGGTGTCAATCTTGGCACAACAGCAAATATTAATGTGAGCTCAATTAGTCAATCAGCCTCATTGACAACATCTTTGAGCTTGGCGTCGGGTCCCACAATTCTAAATTCTACTTGCAATCCAACGACTTGTAATAATTTTATTTCTACTATCCCTGGTTATAGATATGCTGAATTCACTGGAACTTTTACATTTCCATCTCAAGCTACAGATTGGATTATGTCCTACGAAAATTGTTGCCGAAATGGGGGCATTACCAACTTAGTCGCTCCAAATGCTTACGTTTTCAGAATTCAAACTACTTTAAATAACAGCAATGCGAGCATAAATAATTCAGTTGTAGCTACAGCACCTATTCCTTTGATGTACTCTACGAATACGAGCTCTATCATAAATCTTGCACCGATTGACTTGGATGGCGATTCTCTTGATATTCAATTCACAACACCAATGCAAAATGGAGCTTCAAGTGTGACCTTTGGAGCAGGATACACTGCAAGTCAGCCATTTGGAACAAGCATACCTACGACCCTTGATCCTGTCTCTGGAAATCTCACCTTCGGAAGTGTGCTCAATCAAGGAATGTATGTTTTTGCTGTCAATATTGATGAGTATAGAAATGGAGTGTTGATCGCGAGTTCACAGCGAGACTATCAATTTTTATTCATGAATGGTCCGGCAAATGCATTACCAACTTTGTCTGGAGTAAATAATTCAACTAATTATTATACCACCATCGTGGCCTGTCCAAACAGCTCACTCAGCTTTACGGTGAATAGTGCCGATACAGACGCAATGGACAGCACCGCTATTTTTGCAAATAATTTAGCTTCATTTCCAGGGGCAACATTTACAGTTAATAATGCACAAAATCAAATAGGGACTTTTACATGGACGCCTTCTGTGGCGAATGTGCAGAACACTCCTTATGTTCTTTCACTGAATGTGAAAGATAACAAATGCACTTTCGGACAGCAATCTTATGGATACCTCATTTATGTAACAGCCTGCACACCGGATAGCGTTTGGCCTGGTGATGCGAACTCAGACCTAATCTGTGATATGAATGATGCTCTTTCAGTAGGGGTCGCCAGTGCAAGTTCAGGGCCCTCTCGTGCAAATGCCTCAACGACTTGGCAAGCACAATGGTGTGCCAATTGGACTTCTTCTTTTATTAATAATATTAATTATAAGCATGCAGATTGTAATGGAGATGGTGCTGTAGATGTAAATGATTTGAATTCAATCATCTTGAATTTTGGGCAAACTCATCTAAAGACTGAGCAAGTGGGCCAATATAAAACAGCCGGCTTCCCGGATTTAAAAGCTGACGTGAGTGGGGTACAGGCTTATCAAGGCTCGACGGTGAGCATCCCAATCATGTTGGGAAGTGCTGGTTCTGAAGTCAACGATTTTTATGGAATTGCAGCTAATGTAGAATTGATTAATGCAGCAACATCTGCTCCAATAAGTATGAACCATTCAACTTCATGGATAGGGAATGCTAGCAATTCATTTTTCTTGAGTAAGGAGCTTCAGAATAATAAACTCGCTTTTTCTATTGTAAGAAATGACCAAACACCTTTAAACAATCAACTAGGGCAAATAGCGACTATTGATTTTCCTATTGATCCTAATTCGATTCCAGGAACGCAGATTACCGTACAATTTTCAGATATTAAAATGATTGACGAATTGGGCAATGAGATTTCAGATTTTAATGTGATTAATGAAAGCTTCAATATTCTTACGCCGACCTCTGTTGTTGAATTAGATGAGAGTAAACAAATCTCAATTTATCCGAATCCAAGTTCAGATGTGCTGAATGTTGTTTTTGATTTAAATGAAGAGGCCCTGATTCAAATGGATGTCATCAATGCCCTAGGAGAAGTAGTTTTGAAGAATGTATTTAACGCCAAACTTCCAGCTCAAAAAGAAGAAATGAAGATGGATATTAGCTCCTTAAGTGCAGGCTCTTATTTCTTGAGAGTTGGACAGGATAGCGAAATTAAAACTATCCCATTCCAGAAGCGCTAGGACCAAATCGAGCTTACCTTTGATGCATGAAATTCCGCTATTTATTAGATGAATTATCAAGTGCAGCGAGCTTCATTCTGAATCAAAGAAAAAGGAATGAAAGCATCGCCTTGCATGGTGCCATGGGTAGCGGTAAGACAACGCTGATTCGCGCTATAGGGGAGCTTTTGAATTTGAAAGATGAAGTGAGCAGCCCAACTTATTCTATTATAAATGAGTACAGAACTGAGGATGATGATCTTATAGTTCATATGGATTGGTACAGACTCAAGAGCGTAAATGAAGCCATAGAAAGCGGTGTGCAGGACTATTTGGATAGTGCATTTTGTATCATTGAATGGCCCAATCGCTTGCCGGAATTATTGCCAAAAAATTGTTTGCAATTTCAAATTGAGATAGATGGAGAGGGGCGTATTATTTCAGTGCTGCCTGAATCTCATTAGCAGCGGCTTTTTTTGCTGGTCCTACTGATGCCAGAAAAGCAAAAAGCACAACCGTTAAGAGTACGAGCACAAAATCAAAAAGATGCATGTCCACAGGGTAGGCGTCTATCAGAAGATTGTCACTTCCATCAAGCCGAACAAAGCCGAACTTTTTTTGAGCAAAACAAACAATAAATGCGATGAGCATGCCTATGAGGGCTCCTATACAGGAGAGCAGAATTCCTGTGGCTAAAAAGATTCTTCTAATCATTTTCTGGTCTGCACCCATAGTACGCAAAATGGCGCTATCCTTACGTTTTTCTAAGACCAACATAGATAGTGATCCCACGATATTGAATGATGCGATAACTAACATCAACGCAAGAATTGCGAAGGTTGCCCATCGTTCACTTTTCAGAATAAAATAAAGCGTCTTGTTTTGTTCATAGCGTGTTTCGGCCTTCAACTTTGTGCCTATTTTTTTTTGGATCTTAGTTCGTACACTTTCGGCTGAACTATTAGGATCTAAACTTAATTCTATTGAACTGATTGCCTTTTCCCTTCCAAGAACAAGCTGTACTTGTTCTAAAGGAGCAAATACAAATTTTTCATCCATCTCTTCTTGCAAATAGAACACTCCTTGCACATGGAATTCTTGTTGATTGTAGGCACTGAGGACATCCAGATTGTAAGATTGTGTATTGCGAAAAGCAAAGCAGCTCACAGGCATCATAGAACGGTCCGTGATGCCTAATTTATTAGCAATGCCCATGCCAAATACTGCTGGTGGAATTCTTGAATTTTCACCAGAGAAATCCATCGTACCATGATCAACGCTCTCTTTAATTTTACTTACTTTATCGTAATTCTTGTCAATTCCTTTTAATACGGCAATGCTCTGATTATTTCCAAAAGTAAAAAGCACCCGATCTTCAAGACTCATGCTTAGGGTTTCGACACCATCGATTTTTTTTATATTTTGAATTAGAGCGGGTCGAGCCTCAAATGTCTTCCCTTCAACTGCTGTAATTTTTATTTCGGGGTAAAATGAATTGTATAGACTCTTGATGAATCCTTCAAATCCGTTGAAGACAGATAGGATAATAAGCAAGGCAGCCGTGCCAACAGCAATGGCACTGATGCTCACCCATGAGATGATGTTTATAGCGTTGGTCGATTTTTTAGATCGAAAGTATCGCCAAGCAAATCGGAGAATCACAATGCGAATATAGCTTGCGTTTTAACATAATCTTACACGCAAAAAATGAGTGGGGCTTAAACCTATTTCTACTTTTGATATCAAACATTAACTATGGAACAGGCTAAATCTAAAATACTACTCGTAGAAGACGACTCAAATTTCGGGAAAGTCCTCAAAAACTATTTGGAACTCAATGATTTTGTTGTAGAGCTAGCAAGGGACGGCATCCTAGGATTGGCAGCCTTTCGACGTGAAAAGTATGATCTATGTATCTGTGATGTCATGATGCCCAATTTAGATGGATTTTCTCTGGCAGAAGAGATTCGAAATATTGATCCAGATGTTCCACTATTCTTTTTAACCGCAAAGAATTTGAAAGAAGATATCTTGACTGGCTACAAATTAGGAGCCGATGATTATATTTTAAAGCCATTTGATTCAGAAGTTTTGTTAGCGAAAATTCAAGCAATGTTGAAGCGTAATGCAGAAGCGAATGCTGAGCAGAATGCAAACTTCGAGTTTGAGTTTGGGAAATTTAATCTCAATTCCAAACTAAGAGAATTGAAGATTGAGGGCACAACCTTTAATCTTTCTCCAAAAGAAAATGATTTACTCCGCATGTTGTGTGAGTATAAAAATGACTTGCTTCCACGCGAGTTAGCCCTTAAAAGAATTTGGGGTAGCGATACATATTTCAACGGACGTTCTATGGATGTGTATATAGCGAAGCTTAGAAAATATTTAAAAGAGGATGATGGCGTGGAAATCGTGAACATTCACGGAAATGGATTCCGACTTGTCGAGAAGGACAAGGTATAGCTTAAAATTTCATCATAATACAGAAGCGGTCGGCAATTTTTGTCGACCGTTTTATTTTGATAGTCTGCCAACTTTTGTTATTTTTTACTCATCCAAACCTTAAAACCAATGATATGAAAAAAATAGTTACTCTTCTATCCCTTTTGATTTCCTCTTCTTTTTGTCTTGCACAGTCGCCAGCTCTCTCCTTTGATGGTGTGAATGATTTTGTAGATTTAGGCTCCAGCGTTAGCAACAATGTGAGGACGGTAGAATTTTGGTTCAAATTAACCCAATCAATCGATCCTTCGATAAGCCACCATATGGTGATTTGTTCGCGTGAAGTCTCTCCAACTAATATTAATGAATGGCACGTCCTTTTTACTGCTGGTGGTCAGGGTTCTAATCCAGGAGCTTTGCGTTTCGCGATAGTTGATACGGTCCATGTCGGAATTTATGATGTCGAAAGTGACGCCACAAGTTGGAACGCCAATCAATGGTATCATGTGGCTGGTGTGGTACATCCAATAGACGGCATGTATCTCTTCATCGATGGCATATTGCAACAAGATACCCAGCCAACAAGAACGGCGCCACCTGTTAGTATGCCAAATCACAATTTTGAAATAGGACGACATCAAACATTTTCGAATAGATATTTTAATGGCACGATTGAAGATTTTCATTTAGCAACTACGGCTTTATACACGACCAATTTTATCCCGCCCTGTCCCATAGTGCAAGGTCCTACTACCATCGGACTATGGAGTTTGAATCAAGGTGCTGGTTCTGTAGCGTTTGACTCTAGCCCGAATGCAATGAATGGAAACATAGTTGGCGCTCAATGGACTACCTCTTTCATTTGCGGCGAACCAAATTCGATTGATGACTTAAATGTCAATAATCAGCTACGTATTTTTCCAAATCCAAGTCAAGGAAACTTTCAATTCAGCTTGGAGACAGAAGGAACAGATAAAGGGGAGATTGAAGTCCACAATAAGCTTGGTCAGCTAATTCGAGCCCAGAGTTTTACTAGTAAATCCTTCTCACTCGACTTGACGGATTTTGCCAATGGAATTTATTTTTATAGACTCAGAACTTCTGACAATTCTTTCGCGAACGGCACGATTGTTAAGGAGTAAAGATTTTGGAATGTTTTTAAAGGGCGACTTATTCAGTCTCCCTTTTTTAAACTTTAATTATTTACTGAATGACAATATAAGAGTCGACATGAGAGCTCACTCGAAAATATCCGAGCGCTCCACCTTCTATATTAGACGTTGGATTATCAGGAGTTGTTTGGCCAAAGCCACCACCTCCTTGTGAAAGCGCATCTTGAGTTCTGATGTATTCATAAGCGCTTTTATCAATCGATTCAAGTCTTAGACTTACTGTATCACCCAGTTGAGCGATTTCAGAAATGTCAGTGTCTATTATGGAGATTAAAATTTCTTCTCCATCTTCAATGATGTCAGCATAGTAAGATTCACCCCAGTCACCCGTTCTGTTTAAAGTATAAATGACTCTATAGAAATTTTCTTCATTGGGAGGGTCTTGTACCACGAGATTTAGAGTTGGGAAATCTTGTCCAAAGAATGTCACTAGATCAAGAAAGGTCGTGTCGATTGGAATGGGCATAGGCATTTGAACTTTTGCAGTATAGAGGTTCCCTGCATCATCAATACTTAAATCGTAGGTTCTGCCGGGCACACCTTGGAGGCTAGAAGTCTCATAAGTTCCTGGTGAAGTCTCTGTCAAAAGTTCATCAGTTCCATTATTGTCATTTATTCGTACTGTGGCTCCCGTAACATCGGGAAATACATTTGATTGATCATAGTTTATGGAGCGAGTCATTTTAATTGAATATGGGCCCGCATCATCCGTCAATTCTCCAATGATTACAATTTTAGGGTCAGAGGAGTTAAGGTCCAATTCTATAACTTTTTCGCAAGATGTAAATCCTAGAATAAGTAGAAGGCTTAAAATTATTTTAGTTGAAGTCTGCATCTTTAAAATTTGAAATTATATGAAATAGATGGGATTATTTTGAATAAAGTGGTTTGGACCGCTTGTGTTTTTGTTGGATCCTCAGGATCCTCCTGAAAGTTAATACTAAAGGCATTCGCCCTGTTATAGGCATTGTAGATGGATAGATTCCAAGAACTTTCTTTACGTTCAGTTTTCTTTCTAGTCCATGTGAGTCCGAGATCCAATCGATGATAGTCTGGCATTCTATTAGCATTCCGTTCTGGATAGTAGAAGAATACTTGATCGTCAACTGTATACTTCCCTGCTGGGAAAGTCACAGCATTTCCTGTATAGTATATCCAAGTACCTGAAATCGTTAATTTTTTACTTAGTTCGTATATGCTCACTACTGATATCTCATGCGTTCTATCTTGTTTGGCAGGGTAGTAATTTCCATTATTTATACCTGGGATTTTTCGTTCAGATCGTGCTAGAGTGTAACCTACCCATCCATTCAGTTTGCCTGTCTTCTTTTTTACAAAAAGTTCAAGACCGTAGGCTCGCCCTCGCCCAAAGAGAAGTTGAGATTCAACATTCTCATTGAAGTTTAATTGAGCACCTGTCTTATAGTCAATCTGGTTTTGCATGTCCTTATAATAAATCTCAGCAGAAAATTCATATTGGTTCTTATTGAAATTACGGAAATACCCAAGGGCTACTTGGTCGGCGATTTCAGGTTTTACATTATTACTAGAACCTATCCATAAGTCTGTTGGACTACCTCCATTTGAGTTGGAAAGCAAATGCAGATTCTGTGTGTTTCTGTTATAAGAAGCCTTTACAGAACTCATCTCGTTGATGACATAGTTTAAGGTTAGTCGTGGTTCAATATTTATATAGGTCGTGGCAAATTCACCTTTCCCATACTTCGTTGAATCACTTTGTTCGCCGTTGGTATCATAAGTATAAAATGTCCCTGGTCCCAAAGAACTCCAGCTGCTTAAGCGCGCACCATATTCGACGGTGAGGTGCTTTTTAAATTTGTATTTATGCGAGGCATAGATTGCATTTTCCAAGCCAAATTTATTGGAAACGGCAAAGTCGAAGTCTACCGAATCTTGTTGTAAACTCAATACTCCTGGAACTATAGTATGATAAATGCTGTTGAAACCAAATTTGAATTCACTATTATTATTTGCAAAATATTGGTAGTCTTGTTTAAGGTTCCAATCTCTAATTCTTGAAAACACATTGAAGTTAGTGCTTCCTGCAGAGACGTCAATATTGTAATCGAAATTGCTAAAAATAAGAGAAGTGTTTAAGAAGAGCTTGTCGTTGAAAATATGATTCCAACGTAGTGTTCCTGTTGCATTACCCCAGTCGATTCCAAAGTCTTCGCCAAATCCGAGCACATCTTTCCCGAAATAGCCTGAAAGGTAAATACGGTTGTTGTCATTGATTTTATAATTTGCTTTGGCATTAAAATCGTAGAAATATAATTTCGCTTTTTGAATATTAGTGTCTTTTGAGAAAACGGTGAACACGTCAGCATAAGTACGACGACCTGTGAGCATGAAAGATCCCTTTTCTTTAACAATGGGTCCTTCTATATTCAAACGCGAGGCAATGAGTCCAATACCACCGCTTACACTATGTCTTTTGTCATTTCCATCTTTCATTTTTACATCAAGTACGGACGATAAACGTCCACCATATGGAGATGGTTGTGTTCCTTTATATAGTGTTACATCCTTTACAGCATCGGAATTAAATACACTGAAGAAGCCGAGAAGATGTGAAGCATTGTAGACAGGGGCTTCATCCAAAAGAACTAAGTTTTGATCTGCACCGCCACCACGAACATAAAAACCTGTAGCACCCTCTCCGGCAGATTTAACGCCTGGAAGTAATTGAATGGTTTTTAAGATATCACGTTCTCCAAAAAGAACAGGAATTTTGTTGATGGTTTTCATATCCAACTTTTCAACCCCCATTTCAGTATTGGTGATATTGTCGTTCTGTTTGGTCGTTTTAATGACGACAGTTTTTATTTCTTTAAAGGTGCTGCCTAGACTAATTTCTTGTTTTTGATTAGAAGTTAAATCGAGCGAAATTTCCTTTTCTTTGAAACCCAAGTAGCGGACGAGCAGGGTGTAGGTTCCTTTAGGAAGCGTAAGGGAGTAGAAGCCATAAGAGTTCGTTCTTGTACCTATTGACGGTTGATCCTTGACTCGAATGGTAGCACCTATGAGCTCCTCTCCATTGTTTCCATCTTTAACGTGACCACTGATGGTGAATTTTTCTTGAGCTGATGCAAAGCTAGAAAGCAGAATGCTAAGACTCAATAGCGTGATAATTCTTAATTTCATAAAGGTTTCAATAATGTGTTGTTCGACTGTTAAATCTCGGCAAAGTTTAATTTAGATGAGGCATTATTTATTCATTAAAGGATGAAAGGCCATATGTTGGGATAGGCGGTTTAGGCCTCTTTTTTCATGTCTAAAGCTACATCTACGATCATATCTTCCTGCCCACCAACCATTTTACGTTTTCCTAATTCGTTGAGGATTGAACGTGTATCAAGACCGTATTTTTCAGCTGCACGCTCTGAATGCAGGAGGAATGAGGAGTAAACGCCAGCATAGCCTAAGGATAGAGTTTCTCTGTCTACTCTTACAGCCCGAGTTTGTAAGGGCCTCACAATGTCATCCGCTATGTCCATGAGTTGAAATAAATCGGCATTATGCTTCGCATTCTGCTTGTTTAAGACAGCGATAAGCACTTCCAAAGGACAATTTCCAGCACCAGCTCCCATTCCGGCAAGAGAAGCATCCAAACGATTTGCCCCATGCTCGTATGCCACTATAGTATTTGCTACGCCTAGGGATAAGTTGTGATGGCAATGTATACCTACTTCTGTTTTATCGTCAAGGACATCTTTAAAGGCTTTTACTCGGTCAGCAACACCGTCCATTAATAGAGCGCCAGCCGAGTCAGTGACATATACACAGTCCGCTCCAGCATCTTCCATTATTTTCGCCTGCTTAGCTAGCGCACTCGCATCACTCATATGAGCCATCATTAAAAATCCGCCTACATCCATGCCCATTTTCTTGGCGGCTTCTATGTGTTGAGGAGCAATATCTGCTTCAGTACAATGTGTAGCAATCCGCACAGATTCAACACCCAATTCGTGTGCTTTTTTTAAATCTTTGATGGTCGCAATTCCTGGTAGAATTAGTGTCGTCAGTTTGGCATGTTGCAATTTTTCTTTAATACCTGCTAGCCATTCCCAATCTGTATGTTTGCCGAAACCATAGTTGAAACTTCCACCAGCGAGTCCGTCGCCATGCGCAATTTCAATTGCATCTACCCCTGCTTTATCAAGTGCAACAGCAATTTCTAAAACTTTCTCTTTGTCGTATTGATGTTTTATGGCGTGCATACCATCGCGGAGGCTTACGTCTTGAATATATATTGGATGACTCATTTGATTAATTTGATAGGTTTACGATTCGTTCAGCAGTTGCACGGGCAGCACTCGTCATAATATCAAGATTGCCCGCATAAGCCGGGAGATAATGCCCAGCACCTTCAACCTTGAGTAGAATAGTTGTTTTTAGGCCATGTCTATGACCCAAGCCTTCTATAAAGACCGCTTCAGATTCAGGGATTTCGTCAAATTGAACTTCTTGATGCAGGGCATATCCTGGAACATATTTCTGTACCTCTACGACCATTTCTTCTATACTTTTTTTAATGGCCTCTCTCGAAGCGGGCTCTGATAATGTGAAAACAGTATCGCGCATGACCAAAGGTGGCTCGGCCGGGTTAAGAACGATAATGGCTTTTCCTCTTTCTGCACCGCCAACTTTTTCTATAGCTTCAGCTGTCGTTTCTGTGAATTCGTCGATGTTTGCTCTCGTACCAGGTCCAGCAGATTTACTCGCTATAGAGGCTACAATTTCCCCATAGTGGACTTTTGCAATACGATTCACGGCTGCGACCATGGGTATTGTTGCCTGACCGCCACAGGTAACCATATTGACATTTGACACATTCATATTATCCAAAAAATTAACTGGCGGAACAAGATATGGACCGATAGCTGCTGGTGTGAGATCGATTATTTTCTTGTTCTCAAATTCTTTGATCTTATTCCAATTGTAAATGTGAGCTTTGGCTGAAGTGGCATCAAAGATTATTTTAATTTCTTTCCACTCGTCCATCTTGATTAAGCCGTCCACTCCTTCATGGGTCGTATTGACGCCCATTCTTTTAGCACGAGCTAGACCATCAGAAGCGGGATCTATGCCAACCATCACTGACATTTCCAAACAATCAGACAGTCGTAAGATTTTAATCATGAGATCTGTCCCAATATTTCCGGATCCAATGATGGCTACTTTTGTTTTCATTAATTAAAATTTCTTTATTCGGTAAAACTAACAGATAGATGTCCTAATTCTTCAATGACCACCTCAACATGATCTCCAGCTTCCACATTCACCATTGGGCCTAGGGCTCCACTAAGAATAATTTCGCCTGCTTTGAGAGGGTTGCCCATTTCCACCATCTTATTTGCCAACCAAAGACATGCATTGAGTGGTGAACCTAAACAAGAAGCTCCACTTCCTTCAGAGTCAATTGATCCATTCTTCGTAAGGTTCATTCTGCAGGCAATCATATCAAATTCGTCTAAGGTGCATGGCGTATGACCCAAAACAAAATGACTTGCTGAGGCATTGTCGGCAACCGTATCTGTTATTTTTATGTCCCAGTTTTCTATTCTGCTGCCAACGATTTCAATAGCAGGTAATGCATAGTCAATCGCTGCCATCAAATCGGTAATCGTCATATTGTTTCCGTCAAGATCCTCGCCAAGAACGAAGGCTATTTCAGCTTCTACTTTGGGTTGAATTAAATCTTTCATGCTGATAGAAAGGCCATTGAGTACTTCCATATCGTCGAACAATATGCCAAAGTCGGGTTGTCCAACACCCAATTGGGCTTGAACGGCAGGAGATGTGAGTCCTATTTTCTTCCCGATAATTCGTGATCCTTCGGCCACTCTCGCGTTGGTGTTTACTTCTTGAATCTTATAAGCAAGCTCTATGTCTTCAACTCCAATTTTTTCTCGAATGGGCGCAATGGTTTGCCCCGTTTCGTATACTGCTCTAATTTTTTGCGCTAATTCTTCAATCATGTTTTATTAATTTAATGAAGTCAATATGTTACTTCTCTAATGAAAGAGAAAGATAGATGTTAGTAGTGAAAAAGCTAAATAGCCCTTAGCGAAATTCTTCTATATATTTTGCGAGGCAAACGACTTCCTCATTGGAAAGTAAGCCCCCAAAAGGTGTCATTGCTCCCTTGCCGTGATAAATTTGGGAAATCCGCTCTTCTAAATTTGTTTTGGATTGTGCCAATACTTTTGACCCACGTATAGAAACATCTCCATTTTCTCCATGGCATACCATACAATTGTTAGAATAAAGAGTTTTGGCATTTAGAGTCTTGAGAACATCTTGATCTGCTGCTGCTAATATTTCTTGAGCCTTTAATAATTGGTCTTCTGAAATGTCGCTCACACCAGCCTCAACTTGGGCTTGTTTTTCTAGTGAAGCTTGTTGCGCTGGAGTGAGATTGGAGTTATTCTTGTTCTCAGTTTCTCCGCAAGAAAAAAGTATAAAGCAGATAGATAAAGTATAAAAATATTTCATGAGCTTATAATTTACTGTTTACAAAAGTTGCAACTTCCTCTATACTTTTCGCAGAAAAGTCAAATGCAATACCGGCTGTATTCCAAAGTTCTTTGAGGTTTTTAGTACTTCCGAAGGAAAGTGCTTCCAAATATTTTTCGATGGTTTCTGTTTTGTTCTTTTGGTACTCTTTCCACATGCCCAAGGCTCCCAATTGGCAAATGCCATATTCAATATAGTAAAATGGAACCTCATAGAGGTGCAATTGTTTTTGCCATTGAATGGCGCGGAAGTCGTCTAAGCCGCTGACATCAATATTTGACGGATAAAATTCATTTAGAATTTTCATCCACTCTTCTGTGCGTTCTTCTCTACTATGTTTTGGGTTGGTATAAATCCAATGTTGGAATTTGTCAATTGTTGCAACCCAAGGGAAAATACTTAAAGAACGTTCTAGTTGTTCTTCTTTAGCCCGTTTTAGATCAGTTTTATTTGGATAGAAAATATCCCAATGATCCATGGTAAAAAGTTCCATACTCATGCTCGCGAGTTCCGCCATTTCCATGGGATATTCTTTAAAACCTTCAATGCTCAAGTCATGGCATAAAAAGGAATGAAAGGCATGGCCGCCTTCATGCATCATGGTAATCACATCATCAGCTGTTCCCGCGGCATTCATGAATATAAAGGGGACTCCTGATTCTGCGAGAGGGCAGTTGTAACCCCCGGGAGCTTTTCCCTTACGACTGTCGAGATCTAAGTGCTTCATTGATTGCATCTTTCGAATACAGTTACCGAAAAAGGGATTAAGCTTATCAAATACTGCTATGCTTTTGTCACTCAACTCTTTGCCTCCATTGAAGGGTTTGAGCGGTTCTTCAGCTTCGGGAGTTGCATCCAAATCCCAAGGTTTTAGATTATCAAGAGAAAGCTTATTCTTTTTCTTCTCATAAATTTTTTCTACTAAAGGCAAAATGAACTCACGCACGCTTTCATGGAATGCATAACAATCATCTGGGCCATAATCAAAACGCCCCAAGCGTTTAAACATATAGTCTCTATAATTTTCAAATCCTGCATTGAGAGCCACTTGATGTCTTTTGGCGATGAGTTTATCGAAGAGATCGTCAAGAATTTCCTGGTCTTCTAATCGGCGTTCGGAGAGTTTTCTATAGACCATCTCGCGTTTACTTCTATCACTTTGTTGCAGAAACTTCCGTGCTTGTTGGGGTGTGTACTCTTGACCCTCTATCTCCACACTAATTTTGCCAGTGATGGCGCCATATTTTTGAGCGAGAACACTGATTTCTGCTTCGAGTGGGATATTTTCTTCTCTATATAACTCAATGGAATTTTTTGCTGCGCGCAACATAACTTGGTATTTTTCATCCAAGTCATTTGCGAATTCTGAATCGACTAATTTCTGGTTTAGTGCTTGAGCATGAGGTTTTATATGTGGTTCTATATTTAAAACGAAGTCTTGAAAATCTTTTTCTAAATCTTTGTTCTCCGTATCACGAGTCATTTTAATTTGACGCCAACAAGCATTTTCACTGATGGCACTTTGGAGTTCACTAGAGTCTGACAACCACTTCTTCAAATCTGTAACTGAATGAAGGCTTCGGTCGAGCAATTCTCGAAAAAGAGGTTCTAGCTCTTCCTTAGAAGAAACACTAAATTGTTGACTTAGATAAGTTCGTTCTAGTTTTTGGATATCGGCATTGAGTTGCATGCCGCAAAGGTAAATCAGAGCTTGTTTGCAGTACCCACAACATGGCCATTAAATGGAGTTGCGCCTGTGCTCCAGGTATCAAAATTATCCCAGTTGTAATCGATGATTAGACTGCCGTCGTTTTGCAACTCAAATTTCCCTTTTATATAACGTCTATGCGTAGCATCGCTCCAATCGTTATTAATGACGAGCGAATCGTTTATCGATAAAGCATCACTAGGAAGTTTGCTGTAACCGTAGCGTAGGTCAGTACAATCAAATTGATTTGTTGTGCCAACTCGATTAATCTGAACGGTGTCAACATGCTGGGTCGTGATATATTGTATGCCAGTGTTATTACCTATGGAATCGTAGGTCTGATTTAGGATGGTATGGTCTACATTCATTATCCATGTGCCGCTGAAATCAGTGACCACAATCGGTTCGTTTTCCACAGGGTCAGTTTTGACGCATGATGAAAGAGAAAGTGAAATGAAAAGAAGGAGAGTGATGTTAGATTTCATAACTCTAATTAAATAAATCATATCTAATCTGAATGTCATATTATTGTTTCGAGTGTACTTTAGTTAAAGAAGCTCATATTTTCCAATATTAGAAAGAATGAAGTCCACGGATATCGATAGCAAATTTTTCCCATTTGAAAGTGAAAAGCCCTTTCAAGGATGTACAATTTGTGGAATAGAGCTCGCTAATGGGGTAGATTACGTTGTCGAGAAGGCCTTAAAAGGGAATGATGTCATTTTTGAGATTGCTTCTTGTCTGCCATGTGCTGAAAAAATGCGTGAAGGATTTTCGAAAAAGACCCGTGAGGCGATTGATAAATTTTTTGAAGAGAATGTTGATCTTGCTGTAAAAACAGTCAGTAATATGTTTTCAACTTCTACGGAACTTGAAGAACACATATCGAACTGTCTGATTTCTGGTGAGCCGATAGACCAAGATAAAGAATATCAAATTTATGCCTTCTGCGGAGAAGGCAAAATGCACTTTACTGGACTATATCCCTTTGCAATGAGCGGGACGTCAATCGATCGAATCGCTGAGCTTATTTCTCCAGAATCCCAAGGATTTTTAGATGACTTATATGATGATTTTTTGATTCCTGATGACCTGAGAGATTTGCTTAAGTCAAGACCAGTTTTGATTTAATTTTTTAAAATTTTAAAACTTCCCAATTCATCAAGCTTCAGAACGTAGAGGCCAGGAGATAAATTTAAATGTCTAATATCGATTGAATGACCTATACTGTTGCCAATTTCTCCATGGAGTAAAATGCTTCCCTGCGGATTGATGAGTGTGTATTTCACTCTTTGGAAGTTGATTGGAAGAGAAACTCTTATTTCGTTATTAACGGGATTAGGATAGAGATTGACATAAGAATTTTCTTTTAAATTCGTCATTTTTGTTGGGATAACAAAAACACAACTGCTACGTTTAAAACAACTATCGAAGCTAACTTCCACAGCATATGATCCACCATTTAGAATTTCAAGGTATTGATTTGTTTGACCAGGAAGGGGTTGATTTGTGTTGCAATCAAACCATTGATAAGTCGCGTTGTTGTCATTGGACCAGAGAGTATCATTGCCTACTGTTACAGTCGAATCTAAATCAATAACATCAATAGTAACTACAGTTCGGCTCAAGCTTCTCGCACACGTACTGTCTTGGATATAGTAGCTGATATTCTGAAAGAGTTGAGGTGTGGTATAAGTGGACCCAGAGTGAATAAGATTCCCACCAACTAAGGAATCGTACCATTGAATTGTTCCAGCGCCAGCCACAACGATATGTGCCGAATCTCCTATGCATATTTTTATTTTACTCTCACCACGAACAAATCTTGGTGCGTTCGGAACGTGGTCCGAATAGGAAATATTTATAGCATCCTTCGCGAAAGAAGGGCCCCATGGTAAGTTGATAGGTACTATACTAGTGTCAGAATGTATATTAATATTAGAATCGACTGTATTAATCCTCGTAGCTCCAACGATATAAAGCCTACAATTATCATCAACTTTAATGGGACAAAGGTGGAGAGGATATTCGCCGGTATCATTTGCGACATTAGAAGATGTGTCCACAACTTCAAAACTATTAACAAATTTGCCGTTTTTATTATACTTAGCAATCACATAGTTATTCTTAGTTAATCCAAAGGTCCAATGTAATGTGGTATCTACTCCTCTGTCTACATCATAGATTTTATTAATTGAGAGAGGGAGATAGGTATTCCCAAATGGATCAATATCAAAAGAGGCTTCGTTCCATGAAGCGTTACTATAAGAATGCAGGCCTTGGGTTCCAAAATTTTGACTAGTCACATAATGAGTTGATGGAAATTCAACTAACCAACGAAAACTTCCCGTTTTGGTGAAGGAGACTAGATGTTCTTCCCTGATATGTGGCAAATTAGTATTGGTATGTGGAATATTATAGGTTGCGGTTCCTGGGTCAAAATCACCATCATTATTTTTGCCTTTGATATAAATATTGTCGTCACCATCGAGTCTAAGATGAGTATATCGAGGTATTAACTGAGAATTAGAATATGTATTCGTTGTATCACCAAAATTAAAAGTGTTTACAAAGTTTCCGTTTGAGTCATAGGTCACCACTAAAGAGCGTCCGTTTAATGTGGAGGCGATTGTCGTACTCAATGAGGGGTCTACATCAGTATTCTCCTTCAATCGACCAAAGCAAACGAGTGAGTTATCTGAATTAATGGCTATTTTCTTCGTGGGAGATAAAACTGCGTTTCCAGAGTTCCCTAACGAACCTATTCCGAATGAACAATCTTCAAGTTTGAAGCCCCACAGCAGCTGTCCTAAGGGATCGTATTTGGCCACAAAAGCATTTTGGAATGCATTAGAGCTATAGAGATTTTGGACTGAGGGGCTGGGGTCAATATCGATAGAATCGAAAATGGAACCTACGATATAGAAATTGTCTGAGAGGTCTTTTGTGAATTCTATGGACATAGAGTCCATACGGTAATCTTCGAGTGCGAATGACCATTCTAATTGTCCTATATTGTCATATTTAGCCATAATCGCTGGATGTCTATCCGAATAAGGTCCATAAGAAGTTATTCCAGGCCCAGGGTCCACATCAATAGGAATAGATTTATGATATGCAGAAAGGGAAACATAACAACCTCCATCTTGCGTTGATTGTATTTGTTTTCCAATAGCATGATCAATTGTGAATGCAAAGGCAATCCCTCCTCCAGAGCTGTATTTGTAGACAAACGCACCAATGGAATCATTAGTGACTAAAACTTGAGCATTAGAATCGACATTCACAACATTTATTTCGCCTAAGGTATTTCCTGTGACATACATATTCCCGAGAAGATCATAGTCCACCGAATTGCTTTTTTCAAAATGAAGGTATTGGGATATTGGTTGAGGTGTTCCAATAAATCTTACAAAATTCAAATCTGGAGCTTGTGCCGAACAAGCCAGAGAAATAATCAGAAGTAGATATGTGAGTTTAAAGCGTAACATTTTTTTTGGAGTCTATCCTAAGATACCGATAATATTTCGATTTTAATAGTGTTCCAAAGAATATGCGCATGCAATTTGAACTCCCAACAAAATTTCTTTTGATACATTTACTACCTATAATATGGCTGGAGACAGGTCCATACTTTTAAGAATCGAATGAAAAAACCATTAGCAGAAAGGTTGCGTCCTCAACAACTTTCCGATATCATCGGTCAAGATCATATCACTGGAGATGGAAGCGTATTGTCTATTTCTTTGGCTACTAAAAATTTGCATTCTCTCATCCTTTGGGGCCCTCCTGGGACGGGCAAAACTAGCATTGCCAATGTTATTGCGAATACACTAGAAATTCCTTTTTTTACTTTGAGTGCAGTTTCGGCGGGAGTGAAAGATGTGCGAGCAATTATTGAAACGGCTAAGAAATTAGATGAATGTGTGCTCTTTATTGATGAAATTCATCGATTTAATAAATCACAACAGGACGCACTATTGCATGCGGTTGAGAAGGGTACAATCACACTTATTGGAGCAACCACAGAGAATCCAAGTTTTGAAGTGAACAGCGCATTGTTGAGCAGATGTCAGGTCTTCGTTCTCAAAGCTTTGCAGAATAAAGACTTGGAAAATTTACTCAAACAAGCCTTAGCTAAAGACGAAAAGCTTCAGCAGAAAGAAATTGAACTATCAGAAACTGAAGCCATTATTCGTCTATCTGGCGGTGATGCTAGAAAATTGCTGAATCTTTTGGAGTTGGTGGTAAGCAGTAGTGATGGCCCCTTGAAGATTAGCGATGATTTGGTCATGGATATTGTTCAAGAGCAAGTCGTCCTTTATGATAAGAATGGTGAACAGCACTATGATATAATTTCTGCCTTTATAAAAAGCATGCGTGGGAGTGACCCCAATGCCGCAGTGTATTGGTTGGCAAGAATGATTGCTGGGGGAGAGGATGTGAAATTCATTGCAAGGAGGATGCTCATTTTTGCAAGTGAGGATATTGGAAATGCAAATCCAACAGCACTGGTATTAGCGAATGCCTGTTTTGAGGCTGTGAGTAAAATAGGTTATCCTGAGTCGAGGATTATATTGAGCCAATGTGCGACTTATTTGGCCTCATCATCCAAAAGTAATGCGGCCTACGAGGCCATAGGAAAGGCGCAGTCCATAGTTAAAGAATATGGAAATTTGCCTGTACCACTAAGTTTGAGAAATGCGAAAACGAAGCTTATGAAAAATATGGGTTATGGTAAGAATTATGCCTATGACCACAACGACGAAAAAAATTTTTCAGGTCAAGAATTACTGCCAGATGAAATTAGTGGAACCACAATCTATGATCCAGGACAAAATCCAAGAGAGGATAGCATCCGAGCTTTTTTAAAAGAAAGGTGGAAGGAGAAGTATAATTACTAGAATCGGTATCCTAGATTAATACCACCCATTCGAAGGCCTGGCGCTGCAAATCGAGTTTCCATGGTGACCCCAGCTGGTCCAACAAAAGAGTCAAATTCAAGGCCAGTAAAATCTTTAAAATCTTGAATTCCTTTTTCAATATTTACGATTTCATTTGTTGTTAATGGGTTCGTAGAAGTATAGGTAATATCTCCAGTCGTAGTCCCATATTGTGGGCCTCCAATCCAAATATCTAAAGAAATCCGTTTAGCAATTTCAAAGTGAGTGCCAATAATGAGACCGAAAATTATAGAATTATTCTTTCCGACGAGTCCAGTGCCTTCTTCTACAAAAGTTCCACCATCGTTGTAGTAGCTGAAAGGCAGCTGCATCTCAAGAGCACGATATCTAAAATATGGTCCTAAATAAAATCCCTTCATCGTTTGTTTAGGGTACCATCTAAATTCTGGCGTGATGGCATATCCTGTCAAACTCGGATTCCCAATTTTGGCACTGTCTGAAAAATCATTGATAAGGTCGAGAACTGGGTCTATGGTCGCAGACTGGAAAGGGATGTCTAAATGATAGCGTGCTTGAAGTGCAAAGCTAAATTTTTCGGCTACAGCTCTTTCATATTGCAAGGCGACTACATTATAAGCTATTGCTGACAAGTTCACTTTGATAGCATTGACTTTTACACCGGCCATCGTTTCCTTGCTAGAACCTCCATCTGAACCAGGACGTAACCAACCTTCTCCATTTATTACTCTGGAGAAGAAGCCTTTACCATTATAATCATCTTGAGCATAGGCTGCACATGATAGAAATAAGATTGAAGCGAGCAGAATTCCTTTTTTCATACCAATAATTGAGCCCCTAAGTTAAACAATTTAAGCCTTCTTTAGAACCAAAGGCTTTAAAATATGAGTCTCTATTTGATTCCGAAAGAGTTGTATAGCTGCTGTTGAGCGCGTTCTCTGACATCCATTCGGATTAATTTCCTATTGTCCATACTAGGGTAGGTCCTATTACTCAAGAAAATGAACTGTATATTATGTCTAGGATCTGCCCAAGCACAAGTTCCCGTAAAACCAGTATGACCAAATGTGGCTAAGGAGCAGTTAGTAGAGGTAGGTTGTGCTTTATTCCGATTAGGCTGTGGTTTGTCAAAACCCATGCCACGTCTACTTACGCCTGAATACTTGCGAGTGAATTCTGCAATGGTTGAACTTTGTAAATATTGCTTGCCCGCATAAACTCCGCCGTTTAAAAGCATTTGCATAATGACACTTAAGTCATTTGCCGTGGTAAAAAGCCCTGCATGGCCGCTCACGCCACCAAACATAGCCGCGCCCATATCATGGACGTAACCCTTGACAATTTTATGGCGCCAATATGAATCATATTCGCTCGGTGCAATGGGACCACGGTAGGCATTCTGCGCAGGATTGAACAAGGTTCTTTGCAAAGCAAGCGGTTTATAAAAATGTTGTTCTACATATTGATCAAGTTTCATCCCTGAAACTTTTTCTACAATTTGTTGAAGGAAAATAAAGTCAAGGTCGCTGTACTTATATCCATATGAAGAACGCAGTGGAGAGTCATAAATGCGAGCCCACATCGTATCAATCCATGAACGCTTCATGAATAAACCCGAGGCTACTTGCACAGGATAGTTCCTAGATGGTTTTGGTTGATAGATGCTTTTTTTAGGGTAGGAATTTTCATCATTGGTTTCTTTATAAAAAGGAATCCAGGCTTTCAATCGGCCTTGATGTAGAAGCAGATCTCTAACTTTGACATTGGCCTTATTGGTATACTTTGCTCGTGAGATATACCGGCTTAAGGGGGCATCCAGTTGAATGCGCCCTTCTTCATAAAGTTTCATGACAGCTAAAGTTGTCGCCGCCATTTTGGTAATAGAAGCCACATCAAAAAGTGTTTCTGAAGTGACAGGCTGTTTTTTGTTATAAGTGAGATAGCCGAAAGATTTGTCGTAAAATACTTTTCCATCTTTGGCCATCAATACACGACAACCAGGATATGCACCACTGTTCAAGCCTTCTTGAATAATATTGTCAACCTTTTTTAAATAGGCTTCATTGGAGCCAACTTCTTGAGGGGAAGCACAACAGCGAATTATTGTCTGATTTCTACTTTTGGGTTCAGAATCGAAACGCTTGGCAACAAACCTCTCTGATTTTGCCTTTGAACGCTCATAGCGAGGGTAAGAAGAATTCCTTCCTAGATTTCTGATTCCAGTTCCTTGCTTGAATTTTTGGTTGATTGTTACAGGAATCATTCCTTGGGCAGAAGTGTAGCCAAGTAAAATTTCGCTAATCGTAGAGGAGCTTTCATCATATTCATCATAGGCAATGAGGTGGCCACCTTCATTGTCAAATAATCGCAAAGCATAGGGGTTGCCCATAACCACATTGAGTGTATTCCTGTTTCGAGCCAAAGCTTGAATGACTTTTATTTCACCTGCATCGAGACCATATTTTTTTGAGTGGTACCAATTCATATTGTGAATACCGACTATTACGGCATCATAGTGTTTGAATTTTGATCCAAAAGAAGAAATTCCTCTAGAATGAGTTGGTGCGTAATGCACTGAAATGCCGGCTTTCTTCATTTCAGCAATTACAGGCTTTTCTTGACTTGTCCCTACTGCTATATAAGCAATTTTTTTACCTGTTCTATTTTTTATGGTGCTTAAAACATTGAAGGGGTCATTGATCAGGGTGGCTGATTTTTCTGAAATTTGTTTGCGCAATAATGAGACCGACTTATTAATGTCAGCGTCAATATCATCTAATGAAATTGTTTTAAAGTTTTGAAGGCCAGCTTTATATTTTGCACGCAATATTTTTTCAACGCTTTCTCTTAATCTAGCTTCTTTGATGCGGCCATTGAGATAAGCTTGTTTAATTTTTCGAATTCCAGTCGGCACGTCCTCAGAAAAAAGAAGGACATCGTTTCCAGCTAAAAATGCTTTTAAATCAACCTCGCCCGGAGAATAATATTTTGTAACGCCTTTCATGTTTAGGGCATCTGTAATAATGAGCCCATCATAACCCATATCTCTTTTGAGGAGGTTGGTCACGGCCTTCTTAGACAATGTTGTCGGTGTATTTTTTTGATTGTCAATAGCAGGAATTTGAAGATGAGCAATCATGACAGACGCCACCCCTGATCGGAATAATTGGTCAAAGGGGTATAATTCTGTTTCTCGAATTTCGGCCATTGACTTTTTAATCTCTGGCAAGTCCTTGTGAGAATCAACATCTGTATCTCCATGGCCAGGAAAGTGTTTTGCGCAAGCCAGAACTCCGTTTTGTTGGAGCCCTTTCATATACTCAATTCCAAAATTGGCAACTTTGTATTTATTTTCCCCATAGGATCTAAAATTGATTACAGGATTGTTAGGGTTGTTGTTGACATCAACGACAGGCCCAAAATTCATGTGGACCCCAAGTCTTTTACATTGGGCTGCAATAACACTTCCCATAGTATAAGCCAGTGTGCTGTCGTCAGATGCACCAATTGACATTTGTCTAGGAAGATCTTTTATCCCCGTCAAACGCATACCTAGGCCCCATTCTGCATCCATACCAATCAGTAGAGGGATTTTTGTCATTCGTTGATAGGAATTGGTCATTATGGCTTGTGCACTAGCCGTTCCTTGCATGAAAATGAGACCTCCAATCTTGTGATTTTGAATCAGTGTTTCAATCTGACTTTGATTAATTTTTGAGGTTCCTGAATAAGCTGCCACCATAAAGAGTTGGCCAATTTTTTCTTCAAGGTTCATTTTATTGTAAATCTGATCCACCCACAACTGTTCATCCCCTTGAAAACGTGGCAATGGTTCGGAGAAATTCCCACCTTGAGCCAAGACTTGAATGCTTGACGTGCAGAGACAGAAGATAATCAAGAAAATTGAGCTTAATTTATTTGTTGTCATACTTAGGCGCATAAATGTAGTGTGCATCAATGCAATGTTATTGGATAGTATTTCACACCGATGTGAATAGTGGGTTGTTTAACACTTTTTTCTTAGCCTACTAACATCTCACTTTGTGATATCGTTATCGTAGTACAAACTATATTTGTGCACATAATTTATAATAATATGAGATACACCATATGCTTCGTTTTATTCATTTTCATATCTACAAGTGCTACTGCCCAGAGAGAGGGTAGAGATTTTGACTACGGCAATAATCTTATTACTTTCAGTCCAGCCAATGTGTTCGCAGATGGATTTGGTTTATATGCATTAGCATCCCTAGGCTATGAGCGCTTCACTAGTGAATTTGTTTCATTAAAGGTGCCCGTTTTTATAGGGCTAGATGATCCCTATTTTATGACTGAATTACAGGTAAAATTATATCCAGCAGGGCATAACAGACCCATTAAATACTCAGTCGCTCCAACATTTTACATGAGTACGTTTAATTATACTGATATAAGAAGCGAATGGGATCCGAATACTGGGCAGAGTTTTCAACGTTCTGTTGATGGCTCTTGTATTCAATTAGGTTTCAAATTAAATAGTGCCTTGAATATTACTATGGCGGGAAAATATTATATCAACATTGAATCTGGGCTAGGTCTTTCTTATTTAAATAGAAATGTTGAAGACGGCGAGCGGACTAATTTTACTGCTCGACCTGCTGCCGGTTTTGGAATTAATTTAGGATATAGGTTTTAATCATGGATGTATGTGTAGTTGGCGCCACCGGTTTGGTTGGACGCAAAATTTTGGAAGTTTTAAAAGAAAGAAATTTCCCTATAGATAAATTTATTCCAGTTGCATCTGAAAGGTCTGTTGGAAAAAAAATCTCCTTTAAGAATGAAGAACATGAAATCCTCTCTTGGGAAAAGGCAATAGAGCTCAAGCCAGACATTGCTATTTTTTCTGCAGGAGGCGCTACCTCAAAGGATTTGGCTCCAAAATTTGCGGCAGCAGGAATTCGAGTCATCGACAATTCTTCGGCTTGGCGAATGAGCCCTGAGCATAAATTGATTGTCCCAGAAGTGAATGGAAATGAGTTAAAGGATGACGACTTAATCATAGCTAATCCGAATTGCTCGACCATACAGATGGTCATGGTCCTCAAACCACTCCACGAACGCTATAAGATTAAACGCGTGATTGTAAGTACATATCAATCTGTATCGGGCTCTGGTGCAAAAGCGGTGGACCAATTGATGGGAGAGCGCAGTGGAGAACAGACCGATAGAGTTTACCCCCACAAAATTGACTTGAACCTTATTCCTCATATTGATGTTTTTATGGACAACGGATACACTAAAGAGGAAATGAAAATGGTTCAGGAAACAATTAAGATTCTTGGTGACGATTCCATAAAAGTCACGGCAACAGCGGTGCGTGTTCCTGTAGTAGGCGGACATAGCGAAAGCGTGAATCTTGAGTTTGAAAGAGATTTTGAACTCACAGAAGTTAAGAAGGTATTGAACGATTTTCCGGGCATTACAGTTGTAGACAATACAAATGAGAATGAATATCCGATGCCCTTAGATGCGCACAATAAAGATGATGTTTTTGTGGGTAGATTACGCAGAGATGAGTCCCAAGAAAACAGCTTGAATTGTTGGATTGTCTCCGATAACCTCAGAAAAGGTGCGGCAACCAATGCTGTTCAGATTGCCGAATTATATAGCGCCTAAAAAGTTTGCAAAATGTGTCATCTTACTGTCACAAGCTTGTGACATGCGTACTTCTCTCCACTTCCTGATTTACATTTGTTGCTCAATTTTAGAGAAGAAATCATTATTATATGAAGAAATTAATACTATCTATTTGTTTGATTGTCACATGTGTTTTTGGTGCTCAGGCTCAATTTCCTTGGCAATACGATTCCATAAGCATGGGAGCCAATGCCAATGATGATGTGTACTATGAAATGAATACAGCGGGTGCAGTATCAACAGCGAGTAATTTAGGATGGCATATCGCTTTAGCTCAGTTAGGAATAGCAGATAGTGCGGCAATTTGGGCAAATCACAATTATGGAAATTCTTATACAGTTGTCTATGATATAAATAAAGTTGCAGGGGACTGGGCATCGGTTAGCTTGACAGATACGCTCTTAGCACCAAAATTATTTAATGGTGTTGATGCTTGGCATCAAGGAGCCTTAAATAATATTCCCAGCGCAAACCCTTTCAACTTTGGTTGGGGAACTTATGTTCAAGCCAACCATACCATCGTAGGTGATAGAATTTTTATCATTAAGGCAGATGGCATCTTTTATAAAGTGTTGATTGAAGACTTAGAAGCTGGCCCAATGATCTATACAGTCAAGGTCGGTCTATTTGACATGGCCAATACAACCAATACTTATCAAGTGATGAAGGCGCCAACATACACGAATAAGCAATTTGCCTACATGAACTTAGCTACTGGACAATTCATAGATAGAGAACCAGACTTAGATTCATGGGATATTGTATTTACAAAGTTTACAGATTTAGTAGCTCCAGGCCCACCTCCTACGCCTGCTCAACCTTATAATGTCGTCGGAATTCTATCAAATAGAGCAGCACTTACGACCCAAGCTTTCACGATAGATGTTGATGATGCTGAAACAAATTATTCTAGCACTTATGCGTCAAACTTAGCTTTGGAGCCAATTTCAGAAATTGGATGGGATTGGAAGCAATACAATGGCGGTACAATGAATTATGATATAGTTGATTCAAACTCTTATTTTATCCAATCAATTCAAGGTAATGTATGGCAACTCGAATTTTTGGGCTACAGTGGTTTAGGTGATGGAAATATTCAATTCAGAAAACGATTGATTGCTTACCCAATAGGAGTTGATGAAGTTACAAAAAATAATTCCCTGACTTTATACCCGAATCCAGCTTCGGAGCAGATCAATTTAATCTTTGAATCTTCTAAAGTTTCAGAGCTTTCGATAAAGGTGCATTCAATGAATGGTGCAGTAGTTTTAAACACGAAGAAGTCTGCTCAAAGTGGCCTTAATGTTTGGACCTTGCCTACAAATCAATTCCCAAACGGGAATTATGTCATCAGTATTGAGGATGGGTCACAGCTCCGTACACAAAAAATGACAATCTTACGATAGACGATAAAGCCATGAGCTCTTGCTATGGCGTAATTTTACTTGAATTATGAAAGGGGTATGGAGCGTATTACTTCTGCTAATTGTCAGCGTACAATTGCACGCTCAAGATTTGTATATCAAGGTCTTGGACTTAGAATCTTATGAGCCACTTTCTGGGGCTAGAGTCTATTTTGATATTGATGGCCTAAAGTCACTTTCTCTCTCCTCTGATAACGGAATTGCAGCCACGACCAATGTTAAGTTTCCATTGACCATCAGAGTTGCGACGATGAGTTATAAAGAGCAAATTATTGAGCTGGATAGCTCGAGTCTCAAACGTAGAGGTGGCCAATGGCATTATACAGTAAAAATGCAAAAAATTGATTACAGCTTGAACGAAGTTGTCATCACGGGTCGAATGAAACCCGAATTAGAAAAGAATTCAATATTTAAGGTGAAGACCATCAGCAAGACTGAAATTCAGAAGAGAGGGGCAGTTAGCCTTGATGAAGTCTTGAGGTTTGAATTAAATCAATATATCCAACAAGACAATATATTAGGTACTCAATTAAATTCATCTGCTCTAGGAGGTCAAAATATTAAGTTATTGCTCAATGGAGTTCCTATAACAGGGACAGAAGGTGGTTTTATAGATTTGACCCAGATTAATATGAACAATGTTAAACGAATAGAACTTATACAAGGACCTATGAGTGTGATGTATGGCTCTAATGCCATGGCAGGAGTCATCAATATTATTACCAAAGAGAGTAAGCAAGATTTTGATGGAAGTTTGAAAGCCTATGCAGAGAGCATAGGCCGTACGAGTGCAGCAATGGATCTTGGAGTAAGGCATAAGAAACATAGTGCGCGAATTAGTCTTGCACAGAATTTTTTCAATGGTTGGGACCCGTCTGATACCTTTTCTCGAAATATCTTGCTTAAACCTAAGATGCAGTATGCTGCAGACTTGAACTACACTTATAAATTAAATAAAGGGCAATTAAATTTCTATTCTAATCTACTGCATGACAATATTGAGAACAAGGGAGTCCCTGTGATTTCTCCATACAAGGCCTATGCCTTTGATACCTACTTTAAAAATGTGCGATGGAGAAACAGTGTCAATTTTAACTATGAGCTAGATGATGAAACGAGTGTGTCATTTCAAAACAGTTTAATAAGTTACAATAGATATAAAAGTACTTTCAGAAAAAATTTGGTTAGCCTAGAGCAAGCAAAAACCAATGGTCTTGGTGATCAAGATCGTTCTAAATTCCAAACATTGCATTTACGTGGCGTAGTGAATACTACTAAATTTAAAAACTCAGATGTGATTGTTGGATATGAAACTTCATATGAAACGGCGAGGAGTTATAAAATAAATGATGGTTTGCAGGACATGCTTGAAGTTGGTGTGTTTTCTTCTTGGAGTTATGGAAAAAATAAGTGGAGCATCATGCCGGCCATTAGATTGAATATGCATTCGACATTTGCGACCAATGCTAATTACGGACTTCATGCCAAGTATGATATTTCAGATAATATGCAAACGAGAGCATCAATTACTAAAAGTTATCGTGCACCGAGTATGAAGGAGCTTTATCTCGATTTAGAGGACAATACGCACTCATTGTATGGAAACAGTAGTCTCAGTCCAGAGAATGGCTATCATGCCCAATTTACCATTGAAAAAAGAGTGTCTTTAGAAAAGGGTGAGTTGTTTGTTGAAACGGCTTCTATGTACAATGATATATATAACCGAATATCATTGGTTTCTCTAGAGGGACCAGGTATACTAGCTCAGTATCAGAATCTTGAAAGGTTTACCAATAATATTAATTCGTTTAAAGTAAGATTTAAGAATAAGGCACTCGAAAGCAGTTTGGCTTATTCTCATACTTCTTTGATTCGTAGCAGTGGTCTGCCCTCAACAGGAATTCATGAGTTTACGTCGCATCTTTCATATTTGATACCAAAAGCAGAAGTCCGATTCAATACCTATTATAAGTATAGTAGTAGTCAGCCGATTCTTTTTATTGATGGCAGTTATGGTTTTACGAGAGCCCTTCATATGTTAGATCTTTCGGCATCTAGAGCCTTTATTCGAAATTCCTTCAACATTCAATTGGGCGTCAAGAATCTTGCAAACATCCAAAATAACCTCATTGGAGATAATTCTGGAGCAGGTGTCAGTGCCCACGGCGGGGAAAATACCCTGACGATTGGATTACCTCGCAGTGGCTATATTCAAGCATTATATAAATTTTAATATATAAACAGCTTAAAGCCAGATAATTATTATTTTATTTTTCTTAATGAGCATTTCATGACCTAGTTTGGCACAGTTTTTGGCCTATTCTATATCTATACGTAGCAGAATACAAATAGAATAACCTCTAAATAGAAAACGACATGGGCAAAGTAAACAGTGAGATACTCTTCAACAAGCGGATTAAGGCTTCGGTGAGAGAGCAAACCCCAAAGCAAGCCAAAGAAATTATTTACCTTCTTCAAGAACATATTGCAGAATGTAAAAATGAAGGGACACTAGAATTAGCGAACCTTTACAACAAAAAAATAAGCAAATCGACTAACCTAATAAATAGAAAAATTGAAGAGGATTCATTACGACCATTTGAATTTCTACTCAATAAAAACTAAGTCTTAAATAAATGTAAAAGTTTAAAATATTTAGTTGCCATTATTGTTTCAATAGAAATATAGCAATTATCTTTCCGAAAGGAAGCAATCATTAAGAACGGGTGAGGTGTCTTAATGATTGTACTTTTAAACAAAAATTAAACTAAAAAAAAGCGTATCGACAGAATTCTACTTTAAAAAATAAGCCAAGAAAGGCCGATTATTTATTGAACAAAAAAAGTAGAAGATATGCAAAAGTTTAAAGATTATTCTGAACAACAGATTTTTCATGAAATAAAGAATGGCAACGAAGAGGCCATAGCTTATTTGCTCGATTTACATAAAAGCAAGTTATATAGAACCTCCATGTTGCTGGTCAAGGACCGTTACATTGCAGAGGATATCTTTCAAGAAGCTTGCATTAAAGTGTTCCGTTCTATTCGTAAAGGGAACTATATAGAAGAAGGAAAATTTGTTCCATGGGCAGCTCGAATTGTTCGTAACCTCAGTATAGACTACATCAGAAAATCGAAAAAGATGGTCAAGGCAAAATTACCTGATGGCAATGATATTTTCGAAATTCTAGATCTCAGAGAGCGAAATATAGAGCAGAAAATTGTGATCAAAGAGTCATGCAAAACCGCACGTGAACTTTTAGCCCACCTTCCTTATGAGCAGAGAGAAGTCATCGTTCTTAGAATATATAGCGAGTTAAGTTTTAAGGATATTGCTGGCTTAACTGATGTCAGTATTAATACAGCATTGGGACGTATGCGCTACGGTCTTCTTAATTTGAAGAAAATGGTTAAAGAGCGTCAACTCGCTCTTTAGAATTTCTTATAATTTTTTTACCCAGTATTCTGGATTCATTTTCGTAGGAGTTCCAGTGCCTGTCACTTTCCAAACTTCAAAGTGGATTGAGGTCTGACCGTTATCATCTGTCATGACAGAACCGATATTTTGTTTCCCCATTACTTTGGTCCCTTTGACTACACGAACACTTTTTAATTTGGAATATACCGTGAAGTAAGAACCATGATTGACGATCACTGTCACGCCAGCACCTGGGATTGAAAAGACTGAAGTTACTTCACCAGGAAAAACAGCTCTTGCCTGAGTTCCTTTATTGGCTTTTATGTCAATTCCGTAGTTTTCTGTGTAGATGTTGAAGACTGGATGTTTGTTCTTCCCGAAGCGTTCACTGATATAGCCATTGCTTACTGGCCATGGATGCGTACCTCTTCTAGCTTCAAATTTAGCCGAAAGCTCTTGTTGGCTTAGTCTAAGAATAGAAGAATATTCTTTTTTTTCTTTTGCTGTGCTTGAGCCTTGGACAATTTTAGGCTTTCTCGACGCTACTTCCTTGGCAGCCTTTTCTTTATCTGCGGAAGCTAGTTCAGGATTATATCTCGGGTTCAAGAATTGTCCAGTTCGTTTTGCATTAGCCTTTCTCTCATTGGCAATACGTCTCTCTTCTTCAATTCGTTTTTGTCTTTGAATTTCAAGTTTGCGTTGGAGTTCTTCTTGTCTTTTTTTCTCTAAAGCTAGCTTTTCTTCTCTTTCTTTCTGCTTGCGTTGAACTTCAGCCAATCGTTTTCGCTCTAGTTCTTGCTTCTCTCTTTCACGAGCAAGTTTTCTTTCTCTTTCTTCCTGCGCTTTTTTAAGTCGTTTAAGTTCTTGTTGCTTTTTTTCTCTGGCCCTCTTTACCTCTAATTCTTTTGCGATACGTTCATCTTCCTCACGTTGTGCTTTCTCCTCCGCTAGTTTCTTCTCAAAGGCTAGCTGCTCCGCTCTTTTCTTCTCGAGCGCTCTTTCTTTTGCTTCCCTGGCTTCACGTTCAGCCAAGAGTGTGGCCTCTTTCTCTTTTTGCTTTTTTTGCTCAATAGCAAGCTTCTTTGCTTTTAGTTGCGCAGCCTTGCGCTCCTTTGCTATTTGATTGAGTCTCTCTTGTTCTATCTTTTTAGCTTTTTTCGCATTTGCAATAGCTGCCTTTTGATTCTTCAACTCTTGGGCTGCAGCGGCCTTTCGTTCTCTTGCTTTTTTCTCAGCCAATTCCTTTATTCTGTCAGCTCTTTCAGTAATGGCTCTTTTTTGTGCTAGATTAATTTCAGTTTTAATGGCATTTGCAATGGCATTGTTTAAACGAGCAGCAGTTTTTCTCTTGGACAACAAACGTTTTTTGAGATCACCTTCTTTTAATTTCAAACCTGAAACCATATTTTTCTGTAGCTTAGTTTCTTGCTCCAAAGCAAGATTTTGACTCATTTGACTTTGAAGTGCACTTCCTTTTTGATTTTTTCTCGATTCTAATAAGCCAGCCGTCTTTTTAAGTTTCAAACTAGTCAACTGAATTGCCTCGGACTGTTTGGCTCGAAAACTTCTATACTCTTTCACATACCTTAACCGTCGTGTAATTTGATTGAAGTTTTTAGATGAGAAGAGAAAAAGGATGAAATTTTGGGATGTCCTATTTTTATATGAAAAGCGCACTAATTCTGCATAAACTCTGCGTTGAGATTTAAGACTGCTGCCTAATTTTTCCATTTTGGAATTAGCGTTGTCTATCCCATTCTCCAAGGACATAATTTGTTGGTCAAGATTGTCTACTAATTGTTCACGAGCCGAAAGTTTGTCCTGTAAGAGTTCTAAGGATTCAATTGAATTGGCTGATTCTTCTTTTAAGGCAGCAAGTTCCTTTTCAGTTTGTGCTATTTGTTCTTGGAGTTGAATGCGTTTGTTTTCTAAGCCGTCTTTAGGACCATCATTGATTTCCTGTGCCCATAGACTAAGGAACATAAAAAGCAAGAAAGAAATAGGTACAAATTTTCTGAGCATCTTGGGCTAAAGGTCACAAAAATAGGGGCTTAGCCTCGCTAAGTCTAAAAAAATATGCTAAAAATTTTAGTAGTCGACGACTTGTTCCTCAATATTTGATGGAATTTCTCTGAAGACATATTCTTGGCTCCTAAGTTGAGCCTCAAAGCCAGCTTCTTCAATTGCCTCTTGTATGCTCTTATAGGTGAATCGATGCGGAGCACCAGCTGCACTCACGACATTTTCTTCTATCATTATACTACCAAAATCATTTGCCCCTGCATAGAGGCAAATTTGAGCGACTTCCTTACCTACAGTAAGCCAGCTTGCTTGAATGTTTTTAATATTTGGAAGCATGATACGACTCATGGCTATCATGCGGACGTACTCTTCAGAACTCGTTAAGTTTTCAGTACCACGAACTCGCTTCAATAAGGTGTCTACGTCTTGAAAGGTCCAAGGGATGAAGGCTAAAAAGCCATTCGCGTCCTTAGGCTTTTCGCTTTGAACTTCTCTTAGTGCGACTAAATGTTCAAAACGTTCTTGTATGCTCTCCACATGACCAAACATCATGGTAGCACTAGTTGTGATATTTAATTGGTGTGCAGCGCGCATGACATCAAGCCATTCTTGTCCGCCACATTTTCCTTTCGAGATAAGTCTACGCACGCGATCGCTTAGAATTTCGGCTCCAGCGCCTGGCAAGCTATCCAAGCCAGCTTCTTTGAGCGCTGTGAGGACTTCTGTGTGAGTGCTCTTTTCAAGTTTGGTAATGTGTGCAATCTCTGGTGGCCCTAAGGCATGAAGTTTGATTTCAGGGTAGAGCGTTTTGAGTTGTTTAAATAAATCAACGTAGAACTCAAGCCCTAATTTTGGGTGATGCCCGCCCTGTAAAAGCAATTGATCTCCACCATACTTTATGGTCTCTTCTATTTTTCTTTTATAAGTTTCTATATCAGTGATATAGGATTCGGGATGTCCTGGTATTCTATAAAAATTGCAAAATTTACAATTTGCAAGGCAAACATTAGTGGTGTTTACATTTCGATCTATTTGCCAGGTTACTTTTCCATGAGGTACGGCGACTTTGCGCATGGCATTTGCCGTCAATTTGAGTTCTTGAATTGGGGCATTCTCAAAGAGGAAAATGCCTTCTTCTACACTTAAGTGTTCAAAGGCTAAGGCCTTTTGATATAACTCTTCAAGTATCATTGAAGTTTAGATATTATTTTTTCATCGAGTGGTTTCGTCTGGGGAGAGAAGACTTCGACTAAAGAACCTTCTTCATTGAAGAGATATTTCTGAAAATTCCACTTGACAGAATTGTCTTTCAATCCATTGTATCGCTTTTGGGTCAGCCAAGTATAGATGGGATGTTGGTTCTTGCCCTTGACAGAAATTTTTGCTGCCATCAAGAATTTAACTCCATAATTTTTTTGACAGAATGCTCCAATCTCTTCATTTGTTCCAGGTTCTTGTTTCAAAAAGTTATTTGCAGGAAATCCAACAATGACTAGCTCATCTTGATATTTCTCATGAAGTTTTTCGAGTCCTTCATATTGTGGAGTTAGCCCGCATTTAGACGCGGTATTCACGATTAATATTTTCTTTCCTTTGAATTCAGAAAAGTCGATTTGACCACCATCTAGGGCTTCCACTTTAAAATCATATATGCTGTTATGTTGGGCGCTGAGGTCTTTTTTTGAGGAGAAAATAGAGAACATAAGGAATAGAATTATTACTTTTTTCATGTTGAAACAAAGGTACGAAGCGCAGCCGTCATGAACTATTCAGTGCGTGAATACTGTATTGACTTTAACTAAGCAATACGCTCCAATTCTCTAAGCCAACGCTCAGGCATCTGATTATTGCATGCTTTTAGATAATCGGCATAGGAACAAGCGATGAATCTGTCATCAGGCATGCGCATCCACCACCTGTTCGTCTGCTTGCTTTTCTTGAAGAATAATTGTTGATCCGTGAAGCTGATGTTATACTCGAGAAAGGCCTCTTCATCGTCCAATTCTGCTTCAGAAACCAACAACTGTAAGCCATCTATATAGTACCAAAGCATTTGGGCGATTAATTTGGCCGTAAGATCTTCCTTGTCCAATTCTGGTCTGTATCCATAAATTCCTAGCATTTTCATACTATTGCTCAGTCCAGCATAGCGCGTAATCCTGCAGGCCTCATCTCCATAAAACCCATTGGGTGATGCAAGTCGGTTTGCCGGTGCATCACTTTGGCGAATGGAATTTATATCAATACTGCAAATGCTGCTGCTTCTCACAGAAGGCTCAATTTGATCAAGATCTTCTCTAGCCTTTCCGACACGAATACAATCGAATCCAAAACGATGTAAGGTCTCAACAATTGAAGGATTTACATAATAGGATTGAAACCCTATGAGACTGAAGTTTCTTATAAAATTTGGGGTAGTCGTAAGAACGTCAACAAGATGGTTGTCGAATCGAAAACCTTCACCAGGATTGATATCTGCAAGCATATCAAAGACGGTCATATCCACAATCTCTTGCTTCTCTTTAAATACTAAATATTGTTGGAGTGAAATATCATGTGAACCGCCAAGAACGACCACTTTTTTTCCAAGTGCCTCTAATTCTGTGATGACTGTTCTCAATGCCGAATAAGTGTCCTGTGCAGTATTGCCCTCTATGATATTGCCTATATCTCCAATTTTGATTTGATCATGCCAATAAAATAAATCGTAAAATGCTTCTCGAATTTTATCAGGTCCATGGCTATATGATGCGCTTTTGATTTGGTTGCGAAATTCACCACAACCAATGAAAATGACATCAATCTCATCAATGTCGCAATTATCTTCAGTAACTATTGAAATTACATTCCCGACCTGCTCTTTGGCATACTCTTTCTCGAAAGTATCAGCAATATGAATGGGAGCGAGATAATTGAAAATTTCTTTATATGAGTTCATTTGGGACCATTTTTGGCGAAGATACGCTATCACTTTATTCCTCCATACTTACCAAATAATATACAAACTGTCCGAATTCAATATAGAAGTAACTACATACTAATTAATATTAATGTGTAAGGAGTTCATTTTCTAGCTTTGAAGAACCGAATCGTATAAATTTGTTGATTTTCAACATCTCGGCATCGTATTTATACAGTTTAGTAAGTAGTGTTTTTTCAATAAGAGAAAACCGCTTCTCTTTAGAAGCGGTTTTCTTTTTTTCATGATTTACCTTAGCGCGAAATTTTACTTATGTTATCCGCTCATAATATCAGTCTTTCTTTTGGAAAAAGGACCTTGTTCGATGAAGTTAATCTCTCCTTCTCGAAAGGGAATTGTTATGGAATTATTGGGGCAAATGGCGCTGGGAAAAGTACTTTTCTGAAAATTCTCACTGGTGAGATTGAACCATCTAAAGGCAATGTTTCATTGACTCCTGGTCAACGTATGAGCTTCTTGAAGCAAGACCACTACGAGTTCAATGAAATTACATTGCTCACTACAGTATTGATGGGCAACAAAAAGATGTGGGATATTCAGCAAGAGAAGGATGCCCTTTATTTGAAAGAAGATTTTAACGAGGAAGACGGAATTCGTGCAGGAGAATTAGAGGCAGAATATGGTGAAATGGGTGGCTATGAAGCAGAAAGTGATGCCGGTAAATTATTAGTTGAACTTGGTGTTGAAGAAGCTGATCATCAAAAAATGATGAAGGATGTTAGTGGTTCTACTAAAGTGAAGTCATTACTGGCTCAAGCCCTTTTTGGAAATCCAGATGTTCTTCTATTGGATGAGCCTACAAATGATATTGATCTCAAAACAATTACATGGTTGGAGAACTTTCTTGACGATTACCAAAATATTGCCATCGTAGTAAGTCACGATAGACACTTCTTAGACACAGTATGCACTCATGTCGCTGATGTTGACAAAGGGAAAATTAATATTTATACAGGCAATTATACTTTTTGGTATGAAACGAGCACATTGATTTCTCGTCAGCTCAGCGATAAGAATAAGAAGATGGAGGATAAGCGCAAAGAGCTGCAAACCTTCATCTCGAGATTTAGCGCCAATGCATCAAAAAGTAAGCAGGCTACTTCTAGGAAAAAGGCATTAGAAAAATTAGTCTTAGAAGATATAAAGCCAAGTAGCAGAAGATATCCTGGCATAATTTTTCAGCCGACTAGAGAAGTTGGTAACGATATATTATTTGTAGATAAATTAGCTAAGTCTGTTGACGGCAAGCCCCTTTTCAGTAATATCACATTTGCTTTTAATAAAAATGACAAAATCCTTTTTGTTTCAGAAGACAAATTAGCGGTAAGCACATTTTTTGAAATTGTAAATGGCATTCAAGAAGCCGATAGTGGGGAGTTTAAATGGGGAACAACTGTAACTAAGGCGTATTTGCCAGTCAATAATGAGGAGTATTTTCAAAAAGAATTGAACCTGATAGATTGGCTTCACCAATATGTTCCTGAAGGAACATCTGATGTTGATGAAGACTATCTACGCAGCTTCTTCGGAAAGATGCTATTCAACGGAGATGATACCAAAAAGAAAACCACTGTCTTAAGTGGGGGGGAGCGTGTTCGATGTATGGTCAGTAGAATGATGTTGCAATATCCTAATGTTCTAACGCTTGATGAGCCCACTGCTCACCTTGACCTTGAGAGTATTACAGCTTTCAATAATGCGTGTAAAGATTTTCCAGGTAATATATTATTGGCCACGCATGATTTAACTTTTGGAAATACTACTTGTAATCGAGTAATAGAATTGCGAGCTGATGGTATGAACGACTTCATGGGGACTTATTCGGAGTATTTGGAGAAAAAATCCGCTGTTGAGGTTTAGTGGCTTTTCAATAAAGCTCAATACCAAATACGGCTTCAAAATGTGTTTTTATTTTTATTTTTATCTCATCAAGAGGAACTTTAAAGCCGAGCTCCTTTTCTAAAGATGTGACTTGCTTATTTTCAATCCCGCATGGAACAATCATTCTGAAGTATTCTAGGTCTGTATTCACATTTAGAGCAAATCCATGAAGCGTAATCCAACGACTTGTTTTGACGCCCATGGCACAAATTTTTCTGGCCTTTCCGGGATGGTCTACATCGAGCCAAACTCCTGTCTCTCCTTCTGAGCGTTCACACTCTAGATTGTAATCTTTTAATGTTCTAATGATAACCTCTTCAAGATTTCTCATATAGAGGACTATGTCTGGCTTTAGAAGTTCAAGGTCTAGAATTGGATATCCCACGATTTGCTCAGGCCCATGAAAAGTTATATCGCCACCACGATTGGTTTTAAAAAACTCAATGCCTTTTTCTTTTAAATATTTATTTTCAACCAAGAGGTTTTCCATGGCCCCGCTTTTTCCTAAAGTGAAGACAGGCGGGTGTTCACATATTAAGAAATGACTTTTAGTTTCTTTTTTCGGGGTGCTGTCATCTCCAGCAATTTCTAAACTTCGATTGAACTTTTTAATTTCTAAATTATTAGCCATCAATTCTTCTTGGTAGTCCCAAGCCTCCTTATAACGCATATTCCCAATATCTTCGAACCGAACCTGAAGCATGATGCAAAGGTACTTCTTGAGATAAAATTAATTTCCCAAGCTTGAAAGAGTATTTTTGTCCAATGGAATCCGAAAAAGAGTATGAAGAGCATCTGATAGAGGTGGATGCAGGGCAGGGTTCAATCCGAATTGATAAATTCCTCTCCGATAAGTTGATGATGGTTTCTCGAACTAGAATCCAACAGGGCTGTGAAGACGGAAATATTCTTGTCAATGGCAAGAATGTCAAATCAAACTATAAAGTGAGACCCTTGGACAGCATTAGGGTCAGGAACTATAAGAAGTCGACCTCTACGGACATCATCCCACAGGATCTTCCTTTAGAGATAGTTTATGAAGATGAGGAGGTGATGCTGGTAAATAAAAAAGCGGGTATGGTGGTACATCCTGCCCATGGTAATCCAGATGGCACCTTAGTCAATGCAGTGGCATTTCATTGGCTTGATGATAAGTCGAAGGTTGAACCACTGCCAAGAATTGGCTTAGTCCATAGAATTGATAAGGATACGAGTGGTCTTTTGGTTTTCGGTAAATCAGATGATTCCATTGCTTTCTTATCAGGGCAATTTATGGAGAAAACAGCGAAGCGGAAATATCGAGCTTTGGTTTGGGGCGATTTTGAAGAGGATGAGGGCACGGTAACAGGACATATAGGACGACATCAACGTCACCGACAAAAATTTGATGTTTATCCAGATGGAGACTATGGAAAAGAAGCCATCACTCACTATAAAGTCATTGAACGTTTTGGATATACCACTTTAATTGAATGTGTTTTAGAAACGGGTAGAACACATCAGATTAGAGTGCATATGAAATCTATTGGACACCCACTATTCAATGACAGTACTTATGGAGGAGATAAAATTGTGAAAGGAACTGTATATACTAAGTATAAGCAGTTTGTGATGAATGCTTTTAAGCTTTGTCCACGTCAAGCATTACACGCCCAAACCCTGGGTTTCGTGCATCCTGTTACTATGAAAGAAGTTCATTTTGAAAGTGAACTACCTGAAGATATGGAAGCGGTTATTGAAAAATGGCGCAATTATATAGTGAGGTAGAGCGTTTTCTCAGATTAATTTGACTTTATAAGACTCTTAAGAATTCGTATCTTTAGAATCCTACATAAATTATCTCTACATGAAAAATCTCGTAAAAATTACTTTGGTAATCACTCTAATTTGTACAACAAATTTAGTTTATGGTCAGACCTATGCCGCACCAACTGGGGTAACGTCTTCAGCTGGAGCAGGCGGGAATCAAAATGTTCACGTAGGTTATAATGCTGGAGGCAATGCAAATACTACAGGAGTTGGAAACGTTGCCGTAGGTAAGTTTGCTGCCACCAAAAATGTCTCGGGAAACTACAACGTGTCGGTTGGGCTAAATGCAGGAAGAGAGAATCGAACTGGAACGGGGAATGTTAATCTTGGTTACCAAGCTGGACGTTTAACAAATGGAGGATCAAATAATTTTATGCTAGGGACCAGTTCAGGGTATAAAAATATCACAGGCTCTTCAAATGTTTACTTAGGAAAACAATCTGGTAATAAGGCAACGGCGGCGAATCAAAATGTTGCCATTGGAGAGCAATCATTATACTATAATCTTGGCTCATTTAATACGGCTGTCGGTTATCGTGCTGGATATAATTCCGATGGAGTGAATAATGTATTCCTTGGTTATCAGGCAGGCCAGGATGAAGCAGGTGATAACCGTCTTTATATAAGTAACTCTTCTACCTCAGCTCCACTAATTTATGGCGAGTTTGACAATGAGCGCTTAGTTCTGAATGGGAAAGTTGGTATCAATACAAATACATTTCCTTCTAGTGTCGGTGGTGCAAATACAAGCGGCTATCAACTCTATGTTGGTGGTGGAGTCCTTGCAGAAGAAGTTAGAATAAGAACAGGTTGGGCCGATTATGTATTCAAAGACGATTATTCACTTTCTTCTCTAGATGAGATTGAGAAATACATTGATCAGCACGGTCATTTACCTAATATTCCATCAGCAACTCAAGTTGAGTCAGAAGGTATAGAAATGGGCGAAATCACTAAACTCCAACAAGAAAAAATTGAAGAATTAACTCTTCACACTATCAGACAACAAAAAGAAATTGATGAGCTGAAATCTGCTATTCAACACTTACTTGAACAAAAGAAATAATTTCTGATATGGAAATGAGATACAAATTCTTTTTTACAAGCCTGCTAATTTTCTTCAGCACTATTTCTAATGCTCAAACGGTCTATGAAAGATCGCTTATACAAGATCATATCAATGCCGATGCGATAAAGAGTTTCGGTCTTGAGATGTCGAAAAAAGAAGTCCAAGATGGAGCGCACGCATATTCAAAGGCTACAAAAATGAATATCCCTCATATAGTTAAGTATGCTGATGGTTCTATTGGAAGATTAAAAACCTTCTCTAAAGGTGGTCGTCCTTTATATTTTACCAATTTAGGAAGATTGAGCACGCAAACGATTCAGGGGCAGCAATTGCACATTGACGGCAATCTAGACCTTAATCTTGAAGGAAGTGGGTTCCAAATTGGTTTTTGGGAAGATGAAGCTCCCGACATGTCTGGGAATTCTTATCCTCTAAGCACACATCAAGAATTTGTAGAAAATGGAATGAGTCGAGTGACCAATGGATTTGCTGAAGGTATAGAAACATATAATCAAACAACTAGTGGACATTCAACAGCCGTTGCTGGACAATTAGTTGCTTCTGGTATTCCAAATGGTGGACGTGCTCTAGGCATCGCTCCACAAGCGAGTGGAATAGGCTTTGGTGATAGCTTGATTTTTAACGAATTGGCTGCCATGACAACAGCTCCTTATAACACCTTAGTATCCAATCATTCATTTGGATTCAAGTGTGACGGATTCTACTATGGTTACTCCAAGGCAATTGACCAATTCGCTAATCTTAATCCCATGCATTGTTTTACCACCGCAGTCGGAAATATATGGTTGAATGGTTTTTCTGCCTCCAAGAATACCCTTTCAGTCGGTCATACTTATGCAGTAGGAAAGTATACTGACTTGACCAATTTGACGGTCGTTGCAGATTTTGGAGCAACGGAAGACTTGAGAATCAAACCAGATGTCGTTGGTCAAAGTATAAATGTTTATATGCCCGGGATATCGACTGATGAAAGTTATATAAGTAGTGGAGGCTCATCTTTTTCATCACCTTCTGTCGCTAGTGGTGCAATCCTCTTGCAAGAACACTATGCCAACTTTAATAACACGACTAACTTTATGAACTCATCAACGATGAAGGCCCTACTTGTAAATACAGCTAAGGATGTGAACGCAGTGGGACCGGAATTTGCGTTCGGGTATGGCCTTTGTGACTTGCCTTCAGCAGCAAGAGCCATTTCCAATGATGGGACAACAAGTTCTATCTATGAAGGGTCTCTCACCACCTCTAGTTCAAGCTATACCTTAAATATCTCTGGCAGCAATTCAAAGCCTATTAGTGCTACTTTAGTTTGGAATGACCCTTATTGTAATAGTTGTGACACGGGTGATGTTCAACTTGTAAATGACTTGGACATAAGAATTGATGATGGCACAAGCACGAGCTTTCCTTGGAAGGTCAATTCATCAGGCAGCGTAGTTATTGGAGATAATGTAAGAGATAATCTAGAGAAAATCGTCATTGATAACCCTACAGGATATCAAAACTATACTATCACTATTTCACACAAAGGGACTCTAAAAAATAGCTTTGGTGGGACGGCTTCTTCACAAGAGTTCTCTCTGGTTGTAACTGGAATTAATAATTGTAGTGCCCCTTCTGCAAATGACACTTTAGTAAAAACTGCTCCACTCATGTCAGTAACACTTGCAGAACACGCCAATCATAAGTTGACGGCTTTGAATGAAATTTCGGGCAGTACGACTGAGGTTGAGTATGCCGCTGGAATAGAAGTTTTACTTGAACCTGGCTTTGATGCTGTGGGAAATTGTGATTTTGATGGCTTAATCAGAGATTGTGATAATCAAAACTTAGTTTACTATAAACAGGCACGCTATAATCCAATTCAAAGAGATCCTATCTACTATGGAGAAAAGAATAACACTTCGGCTGAAAATGAATTAGAAAACTTCACGAATGAAACTATTAGTATCTACCCCAACCCTAGTGATGGAGTATTTATGCTTGATCCTAAGCTACAAGGTGCTGGGATGTATCAGGTGCTAGATTCACGTGGTGCTTTCGTAACAGAAGCTTCCTATGAAGCGGAAGGCTTGCACGAAGTTAATTTGTCCTTTTTCCCTGCTGGAATTTATTTTATACATGTTCGAAACGACCAAGGCTTGAATACATATAAGTTAATTAAGCAATAATCGCCTTTCACAAGAATTCTCATACCGCTCATTAAGTAACTGCATTCAAACTGAATAATTCAGCGCATCTTTAGAGTGCGACTTGGTCTGCTTGTATAAGGAATAGTTTAGTGGTTGTTTTTAAATCCATCATCAGACCCAACTCGTAGTGCCTTTTTTATAAGGGCACTTTTTTGTATGCCTCGAATTTAGTTTTTGTTGGTAGATAAAGAGGATGACTCGGCATTCCGGTTTTGTTCGTTCTGAGACAATGACTCCCACCTTTTAAAAGCTTAAGAACTGCTTCAACAAAACCATCCTTAGTTGCATGATTGCCCCAAATGCAAATCGTTTTGTTCTGCTTGGTGAATTCTTGAATAAGTAAGAGGTTTCTAGCTCGACCATCCTTCATTTTTCCTTGAAGTTTTATGGGGTCGCTCGTTATGTAAGGGTATAAATTGATTAAATGGAAGCCGCCTATATTGTTATAACGTGAAATTTGAATAAGTTTTTTAACTGTTGGGTCATTTGAAATGTCATCGGCATTTGAGGGATTCAACCCTATATAGCACACAATTTCTTTTTTGATATCCCATATTCTAGTCAGTACGAACCTCAGTGAGCGGTCTTGAGAAAATTCTGCACTTGAAATCACATTAGTGATTCTTTGAATAAATTTAATTGAGTCATAAAAGCATCTTTTAGTTCGCCTTCAATCAATGCACCCTCAACAAAATTTTGTCCAAAGGATGGCAGCGCAAATTGGCCTTTTACGTGCCCACCTCTAAATCCAAAACTCTCCACGGCATGGTTTAAAACAAAGGCTCCGCCCCTCGGTCCAAGAGATGTTGCCAAGAGCAACATCGGCTTATCCATCCACAGATTCTTTTCAATGCGAGACATCCAATCGTAAATATTTTTAAATGCCGCGGTAAAACTGCCATTATGCTCTGCGAAAGCGATTATGAGCCCATCAGCTTCCTTTAGGCTCTTACGAAAAGCAATGGCCGCTTCAGGTATGCCAATTTCAATTTCTCTATCAATAGAATAAATCGGCATTTCATAGTCGTTTAAATCCAATAAATTAAAATCCATTTCAGTGCATTTCGCTGCGTATTCAGCCAAGATTTTATTGATGGATGCTCTACTACTACTTGCACCAAAGGCTGTGACTTTTTTCATATACATTTATTGAAGTGCAAAGGTATTCATGATGGGGCGAATTGCTCCGCCAATAATCATCACTTTTGTCAATCCCTTATTATATTGCTGTAATGGAATATAGAAGATTAGGAAAGTCTGGCTTGCAAGTATCTCTGCTCTCTTTTGGGAGTTGGGTAAGTTTTCATAAACAAATCAATCTCAAATTAGCAGACGACCTCATGGGCATGGCGTATGACAATGGGATAAATTTCTTTGACAATGCCGAGGTTTATGCAAGAGGCGAAAGTGAAAAGCTCATGGGAAAGGTGCTTAAGAAAAAAAAGTGGGATAGGTCTTCCTATACAGTCTCTTCCAAAGTATATTTTGGATGGCGTGGACCAGACAATAAACCCAATCAAACAGGATTAAGTAGAAAGCACATAATCGAGGCTTGTGAAGAGGCATTGAAACGTTTGCAAGTCGACTATCTAGATTTATTTTTCTGTCATAGACCGGATAAGAACACACCTATAGAAGAAACTGTATTGGCAATGAACACCCTAATTCAACAAGGAAAAATTCTATATTGGGGTACCAGCGAGTGGAGCGGAGTCGAAATCATGGAAGCGCATCGAGTGGCGCAACAATACCGTCTTATTGGACCTACCATGGAACAGCCGCAGTATAATTTATTCGAACGAAATAAGCTCGAGAATGAGTTCTTGCACATTTTTAATACTGTAGGGCTGGGAACGACTATTTGGAGTCCATTGGCTTCTGGTCTTTTGACAGGGAAATACAATAAAAAAATACCCAAAGGTTCTCGTTTTGCCCTAGAAGGTTTCGATTGGCTTAAAGATCGATGGATGCTCAAGGACCGTTTAAAGAAGGTTGAAAGACTAGGAAAACTAGCTGAATCTTTGAACATGAGCACAGCTCGTTTGAGCATTGCATGGTGTATAAAGAATCCTAACGTCAGTACAGCTATTTTAGGGGCAACAAAGAAATCTCAATTAAAAGAAAATTTAAAAGCAATTGATGATATGGCTCAGCTGAGTCCTGAAGTGATGGAAAAGATTGAAAAAATTATGAAGACCAAGCCCGAACTTCCTCAGTGGTAATCAGGCAAGCACTTCATGAAGAATTGCTAGACTTTTTATTTCGCCCATATAGTTCAAATGATATTTTAAATAACTCAGAAGAACTTCAATAACTTCTTTGCGTTCAGCTTGAATTAATTTGATCTCTCTAAAGTCCTTTGAAGAATAGAATTCTTCAATATGCTTTGAAGTTGATTTGCTTGTGCCTAATGTTCTTGAGAGTCCTTCGGCTTTAAATTCACCTTCGACATAATTGAAAATTTGATTTTCAGTTGAATAGTTGTGGTTTATTTCAAAGCCAATTTCTCTAACGAAGGCCAATAAAAAATGAATAGGATAGTTCGCTAAAAAGGAGCTGTCCAATGTATTGACTTGTTGCATGCTTTGATCAATAAATGCAAATAGATTCGCATTGGATTCTTCTTCTCGAATGGACCTTAAAATTACTTCCGTGCAAAATTGAATAATGCTTCGTCGAATAAACTGTTGTGAGCCGTGTTGTTCATGAATGCAGGGTCGAGCCTCCCTAATGCGTTGCATATTTTTCAATGGATTGTGATGAGCAACAATGTTGAGAGCCTGTCCTGGCTCAAATAGATTGGCCTTTATTCCAGATTTTCTATTTGATCGAGCTCCATTGACCATATAGGTTTGCATGCCCAAGGCTTCTGAGTAGAGGGTAGTGATGATGCTCGTTTCACCGTATTTTATAGTACGTAGAATATATGCCTTTGTTTTATGCAGCATGGATTATTCCTCGAAAATAAGCTTTCCAACTTTAGTTTCTGTGCCGTCATTATTCGTTACAAAAACATAGTACACCCCAGTCATTGGTTTTTGACCCAAATAGTTTTTCCCATTCCAAGTAGCCGTTCCGCCTTGCGCTTTGGTACGATAGACTAATTGACCCGAAACATCTGTGATGCGTACGTCTGCATTCTCAACGAGACCGCTAATCGCAATTTGACCGCTATACGTGCTTGCTACAGGATTAGGGAAAATAAGCAAACCTTCATTTGTTTCTTCTGCCTCAGTAGCTGTTGATCTATAGCTCACCAGGCCGAGTTCTGTTCCTATGAAAACATCTCCGGTCTTGGGATGAATGACAATCTTAGTTATTTCATTGGAAGGCAATGGGCTGTTGTTTACATTGAATTGCTTCAAAATCGTTTCACCATCTTCGCTTATTTGCCAAACACCATTATTTGTTCCTATCCATTTATTGTTAGCGCCATCCACGGCAATGGAACGGACAATTTCACTTTGAAAGAGAAGGCCAGGATTGGCATCATACTTTACAATTTTAAGGTCGGCATCACATCCGGTAAATATATCTTGAGCGCAATTGAAGATTGCAATGCCATCATTGGTGCCTACCCATATACTTCCATCTTTATCAAGGGCTAGGCTGTTCACATAATTGTTGGGTAGATTTCCAAGGCCGGCCCCAGTTTTTATATATCTGGCTTGATCATCACTGAGAACATCTATTGTGCCGCCATGGTTGAAGACAAAGAGTCCCAAGCCATTCGGCGCAATCATCCAAATTTGATTTAAATCATCAATGATGAGTTCGCCAGCCGTTTTTTCTGATGCATTCGATGGATAAGGCAGCACAAATTTATTCCAACTACCATCTTTCTTTTTGACCACGAGCTGATGCGTTGCCCCAAAGTTGCTCATCCACAAATTTCCATCTTCATCAAGTGCAAGTCCGGCAATTCGATTCGAACTAGGGTCACCCAAGGCATTCGAAATGAATCCATTTGCTTTGTGAACCAATTTGTCGCCATTGGCCTGTATCTCTAAAAGACCACCACCAAAAGAGGCTGCGTAAAGACTGCCATCTATTGGGTTTGATAAAACGCTCATAATGTCAAAGACTGAATCCATAGCTTGAATCTTGTTTGGATCAAAGCGGTTATACCAGGTCCAATCACTATAATCATAAGAGGAAAAACCGTCAGAGCTAAATCGATAAGTCCATTCAGTATGTCCACCGCCGCTCACCCAAATTTTTCCGTTGGAGTAGTCCAAATTATAAGTCGAATTACTATACGGTCCTGAGGGCTGAAATGGGATACGCTCATTTTGATTGGGTAGGTATTGTAGTCCACGATAACCATCGGCCTCCCAAAGGGTGGAGCCTACTTCTACCACGTCGAGGGGGTAGATGAATTGATAGGAGTCAAGAAAATCTCCTTGATCATCCATTTGATAAATTTTACTACTGCTCGTCCCGTTTTCGCAGATGTACAAATGGTCTTGACCTTCACCGATGCGAATAATTTGATCCGTCGCACTATTCAGTGAATCTGCACTTTGAGAATTTGTATCCCATTCGTAGATAATTTTATCAGCAATGAGAAAGAGCTTATCGTTTAACTCATAAACAAAGTTTAATGGAGTCCCGTCTACTTGAGACCATTTGCTAAAGTCTTGAAGAACAGCTTCATTTTCATCAGCTCGGTATAAACCAAAATCTGTTGCCGCATAAAAGAAGCCTTGATGCTGGCAAAAGCCATCAACGGCTACGAGCTGCGCGCCGTTTTGAATGGTATAAGTTTCTTTTGTTTCTAATTTATCTGGATTTAGGACGACTATTCCAAAGTCTGAAGCTAGGTAGGCGAGGCCATTGTAGAAGTGAACATCATTTATTCTCTTGCTTCCGTTAACAGTAACATTTTTTATGTCGGGAATATTGCTGAAAACTCCATCTCTAAGAATATCAATATTGCTGTTTTCATATATAATCATCAGATAATCTTCTGCAACATTCCAACGCAAGAGTTTGATGCCCACATCGCTTAGCCCATTGAGCTTGCTGTAAATGCTATAGTCCTTTTCAGTGAGGGAATAGGCAAAGAGATTTCTGTCTCCTGCGAATATGGTGCTATTCCCATAGGCCACTGACTTGGCGTTATTATAAGAAAAGTAGCTTGCCCATTGATCTATGCCTTTGTCTTGACCACTGAGGTCAAGGAGCTTCAGAACAGCAAGTAATACGAGAAAGACATTTTTCATACGAATAAGGCAAAATTACTCAATCATAACGTGCATTTGAAGAGAATAGTACAAAGGGCTCAAAAATTTACCCTTAAATGTATCTTTGCGCCCAATGTGGCATAAACTAGCCTCTTTTATTCTAAAGAATAGACTGCTCGTCTTAATTTCTCTTATCGCTTTAACCGGCGTCATGGGAGTTTTTGCTTCCAAAGTGGAAATGAGTTATGAGTACACCAATGCAATTCCGAAGTCTAGTCAAAAGTTTAAGGACTACCAAAACTTTAAAAATATATTTGGCAATGATGGTAACCTCATTGTTGTAGGTTGTCAAAAGGATAATTTTTTTGAGGAGGACTTTTTCAATTCCTTTCGAGCATGGACAAAAGAATTGAAAAAACAGCGAGGAGTAGAGCAAATATTAACTATTAGTGATGCTGTTTATTTAAAAAAGAAAGCTGATTTAAAAGATGGACTAGAAGTTGTTCCTCTTTTTAAGGATGGTGTTGATAGTAGTTCTGTTGCCATTTTCAAGCAATTGCCTTTCTATGAAGGTTTGCTCTATAATAAAGAGACGAATGTCTATCTAACAGCAATTTACATGAATCCGGCATTGGTTGATTCAGAGAAGCGGTTGGGCATTGTAGACCAACTCGAAAAGAGTGCGCAGAAATTTGCAAAGAAAGAAGGAATTGAATTTCACTATTCGGGCCTTCCCTATATTCGAACTCGTCTTGCAGAAAGTGTAAAAAAGGAAATGGGCACGATTCTAATTTTTAGTCTCGTCTTTACTGCGCTCATCTTACTCCTTTTCTTCAGATCATTTTGGGCTATGGTTTATTCCATGTTGGTCGTGATTGCCGGGGTCATTTGGGCCGTTGCTTTTGTCTATTTTATGGGATATAAAATTACCCTACTCACGGCGCTCATTCCACCTTTGCTAGTTGTCGTTGGTCTGCCCAATTGTATTTATTTTTTGAATAAATATCATTCAGAATACGCTATCTCAGGCCATAAGGAACAGGCTATATCTAGGATGGTTGAGCGAATGGGCATTGTGACTTTATTTACCAACCTAACGACTATGGTTGGATTTGGGGTTTTCTATTTTACCCAAAGCCAAATTCTAAAGGAATTTGGATTGGTTGCTGGCCTCAGCATATTTACAGTTTTTATTATTTCACTATTTGCGCTTCCTGCGATTTTTTCCTTTCTGAAAGAACCTAAAACTCGTCATACAAAGTATCTCAAGAACAAATTTATTTCCAAAACTTTGGCGCGCCTTGAGCATTGGGCGGTGGACCATCCAAAGTACACAACATCAGCTGTTGTTTTGGTAATTGTCCTCGGCATATTAGGGATGCTTCGCCTAGAACAAATTGGATTTATCGTGGATGATCTCCCGAAAGACAATAAAATTTATACTGATTTAAAATTCTTCGAAAAGCACTTCCAGGGTATAATGCCTCTGGAGATTCTTATAGATACTAAGAAAAAGAATAAGGCCGTTTCACTAAAAAATATTCAAAAGCTTGACGAATTTATTTCGACTTTCTCTGATTTTAAATCTACGGGTAAAGCCTTGTCTTATATAGAGGCTTTAAAGTTTGTAAAGCAGGCTTATTATGATGGCGATCCAGCCAACTATGCCGTGCCTAATGTGTATGACATATCGTTCATTGCGCCTTATCTAAAAATGGATGGAAAATCAGATGATTCGGAAGTGAGTCGACTGATGACTTCATTTGTAGATTCCAACAAACAAATTGCACGCATAAGTTTGAATATGGCAGATGTCGGGTCCAAGCGTTTGCCAATTATGCTTTCAAAAATTAAGAAGAACTCAGATGAAATTTTTGATAAGGACAAATACAATGTATCCTTTACGGGTACGAGTGTTGTCTTTTTAGAAGGCAGTAAGTTTATCATCGACAGTTTGCAGAACAGTATTTTATTGGCCTTAGTGATGATTTTTCTATTGATGTTTCTTCTCTTTAGAAATTGGAAAGTAGTACTCATCGCGCTTGCTGTAAACTCCATACCTCTAGTGATTACAGCTGGACTTATGGGTTGGTTTAATATTCCGCTCAAGCCTTCTACAGTATTGGTTTTTAGCATTGCATTGGGTATTGCCATAGATGTCACGATTCGTTTTTTGGTCAATTATAGGCAGGACCTTCCTAAAAATAATTATGACGTCAAGCTAACCGTAAGCAATACCATAAAGGAAACTGGTGTGAGTATTCTATTCACATCGTTTATTTTGGCGATTGGATTTGTAGTATTCCTTTCAAGTCAGTTTGACGGAACCAAATTCCTTGGTCTATTGACTTCCTTGACCCTTGTTTGGGCCATGCTAGTAAATCTTACCTTTTTGCCAATATTATTAAATTGGTTTGATAAGCCAAAGCCTACTTCGGCAAGCGAAAACTAATTCCTCCACTCAAGAAATAATCAGGTGAAATGTCAGTGATACCAAATCCTCCGCTGATGTCAAATTGAACATTCTTTTCCGCGAGATAAGTGAAGCCGGCGTCAAAACGATGGTCATGGCCTTGATTGGCGCTAAAGTATTTGTAGCCATCCATGAAGCCATACAACTCAATAAAAACACCTAGCCTTTTTGTAAGACTTTCAGCTAAAGTCAGAGTATAAATCGTGGTCATTCTATTGTCGAAACCGTTCCATTCTCCACCAAGATTATATCCCAATGATAATCTGTCTGTCAGACTATGTTGCATAAGAAATCTAAATTGAGGGAACGGGTTAGTCGTTTGAAAATCTTTAGATGCTAAGGCATTTAAACCCATATGAACAATCAAGGAAGTCTTCGGTCTCCAATGACTTTTGCTTTCTTGCAAGAGATTCATTTTCATTCCTACAATTACAGGCTTAATTCCAGTTGTACTCTGAGTAACATTCCCAATAATATTTTGATTAGTTCCTAATTCAGTGATTAAACGCAGTTCAAATTTTTTCGTCACTCCATACTTTGTCAAAAGGGTAGGAGAAACAAGACTGTTGTTTTTTTGACTCATACCGTTCACATTGATTTCATCACCTTGGAACAAAATTCCCATTTCCATTTGCCAATATCCAGGAGGAACTGTTGACGGACTTTCTGTTTGGTCTGGTCGATCAGTTTGAATGGGAACACGAGCGCTCTGTGCAATTGCACTTTGTACGATAAACGATAGAATGATGGCGCTAAATAATTTTTTCATGGGTCAAATTTATTTTTAGCAAATATAATAGCACATCTTGCAAAACTCAATAATCATTAAATGCAGATTTTTTAGTACTTTCCGAGTCTGAAAAACTATTAAATGCAATCAATTCCTGAACTTCAAATCATTGGTAAAATAGCCTTGGCAGCCCTCTTAGGTCTCTTCATAGGGATTGAAAGACATGCCAACGGCAAAATAGCTGGGGTAAGAACATTCTCAACCTTGGCACTAGGTACTGCGCTCTTTACGATTTTAGGGGCCCAACTTTTTACTGGCCAAGACCAGGTTATTTTTCTTGCTGCCATGATTATTGGTACTGGAATAATTGCTTCTAAAATATCCGTAATAGACAATGACGGCGTGCCTGAATTTTCGAATATGGTGGCCTTGTGGACTACGGCAGCAATTTCAATAGCTATTTCCTATGGATATTATATTTTAGGCTCAGGTGTCGCTTTTCTATTATTAGCAATTTATCTTATTAAAGACCTTTTTGAAACTCGTTCAGAAAAACGCTCAAAAAAATAGTCATGAAACAACAAAGAAAAATTCCAGTTCGATTATTGATCATGTTGGGCTTCGTGGCCTTTTCTGTGATTTCATATTATATGAAGTCTTCGAAAAACCCTGTCACTGGTGAAAGTCAAAGAGTAGATATGACACCTGAACAAGAAGTAGCCATGGGTTTACAATCTGCTCCACAGATGGCTGCAGAATTTGGCGGTTTATATCAATCTGCAGAACTGCAATCACAAGTGCGCTCTATTGGACAGCGAATAGTAAACAATTCAGGTGCTGCCCAAAGCCCATATCAATTTAATTTTCATGTTCTCGCTGATGAAAGAACAATTAATGCTTTTGCACTACCCGGCGGACAAATTTTCATCACCTATGCCATGATATCTCAATTGGGTGGAGAAAATGAGGTAGCCGCAGTACTTGGTCACGAAATTGGCCATGTGATTCACAGACATTCCGCTGAGCAAATGGCCAAGCAAGGACTACTTAATGGAATTGTTCGGGGGGTTGCGATGGGCAGTGGTGATATGAGTGGCGCTCAAGTCGCTCAATATGTAGGCAAAATGCTCAATATGAAATATGGACGTGACGATGAACTAGAAAGCGATGCTGAAGGCATTAAATATTGCCATCAAGCAGGATATGATGCCACAGCAGCAATAAAAGTGATGGAGCTATTAGCCAAGACAAGTGGGGGTGAGAGCCGCTCTGAGTTTATGAGTACACATCCAAATCCGGCCAACCGTATCACAGAACTACAAAAGGGTTTACGCAAACTTGGATATAAATTATAAGTCGACTAAACTTCTCAGATTTTTTGATGTCAAAAAAAGACTCGAGGAATGCAATTCCTCCAACTAATACACTAACTTAAAGCTTTATTGAAGAAAACTATATGAGTCAATCAGATATTTTACCAAACGAACTAATACCCGAAAAGGGACACCCAAAGGGCTTAATGACCCTTTTCTTTTCAGAAATGTGGGAACGCTTTTGCTACTACGGAATGCGCGTGCTTTTGATGCTATACTTGACAAAAGCATTAATGAAAGGAGATGCCGATGCGGCCCTAATTTACGGAGCATATACTGCATTGGTCTATGCTGCCCCAATCTTAGGTGGACGAATGGCAGATAAATACCTAGGTTATCGCTACGCTGTTTTATTGGGTGCGATCCTGATGGCCATTGGAGAATTTATTATTCTCGGAGGAACAGAGAGTATGTTGATGATTGGTATGGGAGCGCTTATCGTAGGTAATGGTTATTTTAAGGCCAATATTTCAACCATCGTGGGTAAGCTTTATAAAGATGGAGATCCAAGACGAGATTCTGGATTTACTATCTTCTACATTGGAATTAATATAGGAGCTTTCTTAGCGACATCTGTGGTAGCATATGTTGGAGAAACTTATGGATTTCGATATGGATTTGGCTTAGCTGGTCTAGGAATGTTAGCAGGATTTGCAATCTTCTATTTGGGAAGAGAAAACTTTGCGAGAGCTCCCGGTGTTGACATACACGAAGCTGGTTTGAAAAAAGTTCTAGGGCCGTTGAATATGGTTCACCTTATCTCTATTGGCTCACTTATTTTAGTCCCACTTTGTTTTTTCTTGATTAAAATGAGTTCTGCTCTAGGATTCATATTAGTTGGTTTATTCGTTATTGTATGTGCTCAGCTCATCATGGCAGGAATAAAAGCCGATAAAGAAATGTTGGCCAAAAATGAAATTGATTCTTTATTGAAAGAAGGTGGGTCCACGGCTCCGAAAGCTGTTTGGAAGGACAGAATGATTGCATTGATTATTCTAATGTTAGTGAACATAATCTTTTGGGCATGTTTTGAGCAAGCAGGAACCTCATTGACTCTTTTTGCGGATAGAAATGTAGATCGAAGCATATTTGGATGGATAATGCCGGCTTCTATGACTCAGGTATTTAATCCGCTCTTTATCGTAATCTTTGGATCAATTTTTTCTGTGATGTGGGTGCGCTTAGCCAAGAAAGGTCGGAACCCAAGTATACCGGTCAAATTTGGTCTAGCCTTCTTGCAAATTGCTGCAGGTTTTTTAGTGACGAAAGCTATGCTGCCCTTCGTGAATGAATCTTTTCAAGTTCCACTAATTACTGTTGTTCTTCTTTATTTATTGCACACAACTGGAGAGTTGTTTATTTCTCCAATTGGTCTTTCTATGGTAACCAAAATGGCACCAAAGAATATTGCAGGAACAGCTATGGGAGCTTGGTTCTTAAGTTTTGCAATGGCAAACTATGCTGGAGGTATAATTGCCTCAATGACTGGTGGTGAAGGCGGAGAAGCTTTGGATGCAGCGGCAGGGCTCGCAAAATATACCGATGTATTCGCAACCTTAGCCTATGCACTTATCGGTATTGGATTATTGGTCATTGCACTCAATAAACCTTTAAAGAAATTGATGCATGGAGTAGAGTAGCATCAACGGAATTAAAATTAAAGGCCTCCGATTCGGAGGCCTTTTTTATTGCATTCTTCATCCTTTTCTCAGGAGCTTCTCTGAACTGCATACTATATTTGAACTCTTATGGCAAATGACTTGCAGACCCTTATTGCACATTGTAAAACCTATGGATTCATCTTTCAATCTAGTGAAATATATGATGGGCTCAGTGCAGTTTATGACTATGGCCCTTGGGGAGTAGAATTGAAAAAGAATATCAGAGAATGGTGGTGGAAAACCATGGTCTACCACAATCAAAATATTGTGGGTATAGACGCTTCTATTTTCATGCACCCAAAAACATGGCAAGCGAGTGGACATTTAGATAGTTTCTCCGATCCATTGATTGACAATCTAGACAGCAAGAAGAGATATAGAGTAGATCATCTTTTGGAACAAAAAGCTGATGCCCTCATAGAAGAAGGTAAAGAAGATGAGGCTAAGACACTATTGGAAAAAATGGAAGTCCTTTTAGGTGATGACGATTTTGTGCAATTGAAAGAGCTGCTGATTGAACAGAAAATTGTTTGTTCAGTCAGTAGAACAGCCAATTGGACGGACATCAGACAGTTCAATTTAATGTTCGGAACTCAGGTAGGAGCTGTTGCGGAAGAGTCCAATGAAATTTACCTGCGCCCAGAAACTGCACAAGGAATCTTCGTCAATTTTTTGAATGTTCAAAAAACGTCAAGACAGAAAGTTCCCTTTGGAATCGCACAAACAGGAAAGGCGTTTAGAAATGAAATTGTTGCCCGTCAGTTTGTTTTCAGAATGCGCGAATTCGAACAAATGGAAATGCAATACTTCATTCGTCCTGGAACGGAGAACGAATGGTACGAACATTGGAAGGATCAAAGAATGCAATGGCATAAAGAATTGGGCATTCCTGAAGAGAAATCTCGTTTTCATGATCATGTCAAACTTGCTCACTACGCCATCGCAGCTTGTGATATAGAGTATAAGTTCTCTTTTGGTTTTAGGGAGGTGGAAGGAATACATTCAAGAGGTGATCATGATTTAAGTCAACATGCAAAACATAGCAAGAAGAAACAACAGTTCTTTGATAATAATATCAATCCTGAAACGGAGAAACCTTATGGCAATTATACGCCCTTTGTCATCGAAACATCTATTGGTTTAGATAGAACCATTCTCATGGTATTGGATAATTCTTATGAAGAAGAAGATCTGAGCACGGAAGAACGCAAGGATTCTAGAGTGGTATTAAAACTGCCGCCCAAGCTGTCTCCAATAAAACTCGCCATTTTGCCACTTACCAAGAAAGACGGCCTTCCTGATAAGGCGAGAGAACTTATGGAAATCTGTCGTGATAGTTTCTATTGTTTCTATGAAGAAAAAGATAGTATCGGTAAACGCTATAGAAGAATGGATGCCTTAGGTACACCATTCTGTTGTACTGTGGACCATCAAAGCCTTGAAGATGGTACGGTTACCATTCGTCATCGTGATTCCATGGAGCAAGAAAGAGTAGCTATAGACAAAGTGAAGTCTTTGGTTTTAGCTTCTATAGGATAAGTTAATACTCTTCTCGGAAAAGTTAAAGATTTAGATTAGCACGGATTTTTCTCTAACTTAGTTGGAAAATGATTCCATGAAATATCTTGTACTACTCCTTAGCATCTGTTTGAGCTCAAATATTTTCGCCCAAGAATCACTTAAAAGCACTAAAATCATTTACGATAATGGACTTGATGAGGTCTATAAATTGGAGAAAGTGCATGATGGATATATTGCCATAGGTTCAAAAGGTGCAGAGGCTACAACAAAAAAATTGTGGTTACTAAAGTTGAATGAAAAACTTGAACTGCAGTCTTCAAAGATTATTTACAGCGAACAGCTAGAATCTCCTTTTGAATTATTGCCTTTGATGAATGGGAATTTATTGGTTTTAGGCCAAAGAGAACAGAAAGAATTGCGATCTACTGTCGCGCTTTGCATCAGTTCAAAGACGGATATCTTATGGGCCAAAAATTTCGGTGCGATGCAACATGTTGAATTTTCCCAAGCAGTCCAAAAACAAGCCAACGAAATTATTCTTTTTGGGACAGAGAAACATCTACTTAATGAAGGGGCATTTGACAAGCTCGCCTTGCTCCATTTAAATATGAATGGCGGAATTCTAGATTCCAAACAAATTTATATGGGCTCGGTAGAACTAGATGCAAAAGAAATTCAAGTGAACGCAGCAGGTAATTTACTGCTTTTAGGGAACTTGGTCGATTTAGATGGAATTGAAGTGGCGAAACTGGAATCTAACCCTGTAGAGCCCGTCACAGCTGCCGATACAGTTTATGTTGAACTAGAGAATGGAGATATAGAAATGCGAATAATTGAAGGTGGTGAAGCGTACCGCAATTATGTGGATGCGATAAATGCAGCTAGAAAAAAGCAGTCTGCAAGTTATGCCAAAGCCTCGTTTATGATTGAAATCAGTTCTAAGGGGAAAATTCTCTACCATCGCAATTTTAAGGATATGCAGAATTTTTCATTTTCTTCTATGGTGAATGTCACTGATGATGGCTACATACTGTTGTTGAATCCAAAAGATTATTTTGGTGATGGCTTAGTGGTTCAATTGAACAAAGACTTGAGTGTCAAACAATCGAAAAGTTTTGAAGGTTCGCCCCTCTTGTTGTCAGGCCTTAAGAAGCTCGATGACAAGTACGTGATTGCAGCAACCTTCAGCAATGCCTTAGGAGCTTATTCGCCGGGCTTTATCTTGCTCGATGCAGACTTGGAAATATTATCGTCCAAAGCTAGTAAGAGTTTATTCTCTAGTTTCTTCATCACAAACATTTCGAATGAAGGCCAAGAATTTATTTTCAGTGGAATTGGTTACGAAGAAGGTCAAGCCTCAGATATTTATTTTATGCCGTTCACATCTTCAGGAAAAAGCGCTTGTCCCTTGGATGAGTACCAATTTTCGTTAAAAACCCAAGAACTCAAATTTCTTGAAATGGTGGAACCTAGACTTACTTCTAAAGGGCTTTGGTCAAGTGATTTGAGCTATGCCATGAAAACCGATGATAAGAGTACTGAGTCAAATATTTGTACCACTCCTGACGATTTCGCGATAGATAAGGAAGACAATAGAAGTTGGCAAGCATGGCAAAATAACAATAAGGACGCTTTCTCTATCAAAATTCCAGAGAATTGGCTAGAAATTTATCCTAATCCTACTAAAGGCCTATTGACGGTTGAATATAGTGGGATGGAAAATGAGGACGGACTATTTTTGACGCTCATGGATGTTCAAGGGCGTATTGTGCTGCAGAGACACATTGTAAATCAAGATAAGTTTACGATTAACCTCAGCGATTTTTCATCTGGAATTTATAATCTAAAAGTATTTGATGGACGCAAAGAACTTATCCGTCGAATCGAATTGCTAGATTAAGCATTCCATTCAGCTGGATTTTCCCGCCAAGTTTGCAAGACCTCCATCTCATTGGCTTCAATGAGCTTTTGCTCCAAGGCTGAGGTTAAGAGTGCTTCATAGTTGCTTAAGCTTCTAACAGTTATAGATTCTTTTTCAAAGAGAGTTTTGGCTTTTTCAAAACCATAGGTGAAAATTGAACAAAGTCCTTCTATTTGAGCGCCAGCATCTCTCAAAGCGTGAATAGCTTCCATGCTGCTCTTTCCTGTCGAAATCAAGTCTTCTATGACCAAGACTTTCTGTCCATCTTTTAATTCGCCTTCAATCTGATTTTGCCGCCCATGTTCCTTCGCTTTTGACCTAACGTAGATAAAGGGCATTTTCAGTAAATCCGCGACCAAGGCACCATGTGGAATACCCGCTGTTGCTACACCTGCAATGACTTCAGCTTCAGGAAATTCTTCGAATACAATGGCTGAAAGCTCACTTTTGATATAGTCTCGAACGCTAGGATGTGATAAACTTATGCGGTTATCGCAATATATTGGACTCTTCCAACCGCTTGCCCAAGTGAAAGGGGTTTGTGGTTGCAGTTTTACTGCCTTAATTTGCAAAAGTTTTTTAGCGAGTCTTTGTTCACTTTCCATCGTGGGCAAACCTACATGAAGCCAACTTAAAAATCAAAAATGCTCAACAATACAGCGATATATCTAAATGAAAAATGCATCTTCTTCACTGAGGATGTTCCATCATTATTGGCTGAGGAAAATTTGACGAATGCCATTATCATCAATAGTTTAAAAGAAGTACAAGAAATCGATGCTCATTTTGATGAGCTACAACTTACGGATATAGACAATTTGATTATCAAGGGCGATCCTAAAGAAGGCCTAGCTTACTTTAAATCGAAGTATTCGGTTATCCAGGCTGCTGGTGGGATTGTCGAGAATGATCAAGGAGAGCTTTTGATGATTTATCGGAATAATCGCTGGGATTTGCCCAAGGGTAAATTAGATGAGGGTGAGTCAATTGAAGAATGTGCATTAAGGGAGGTTCAAGAAGAAACGGGCATTAGAAATATAGAATTGGATGATTTTCATATGAAATCATATCATATGTATGTTCTTAAGGATTCCCTTGTGCTCAAAGAGACTTCATGGTATTCTATGTTTAGTACAGATGAGGAATTAGTCAATCAAATAGAAGAGGGCATAACCAAGGTTCTTTGGATTCATGTCAATAATTTGGAGCAACATGCGCAAAAAGCATATAGAAACGTAAGTTCTATACTTAAAGAATGGCTATAAAGAATAAGGCCTCCCTTGAAAGGGAGGCCTTAACTTGTGAAAAAGTCACATAAATAACCTACTGATGTAAAGATGCAAAGAAGTGGGCCTCTATGAACAGCCTTTTACTTATTTGGCAACCTTTTTGAGAATTCGGTCGTTTTCCTTGAGGAATTAAACCTCAATCAACTTTATTAGAATTTCCTTAACATGCTGAAATGGCTTAGCTTCTCTGCATAGAAAAAGCCTCCCTGGACAGGGAGGCTTTTCGTTTCTGTGAAAAAGTCACATAAATAACCTACTGCTGTAAAGATGCGAAGAACTGCTGATCTACGAAGCGCCCTTTACTTATTTGGCAGCCTTTTTGAGGATTCGGTAGTTCTTTGAGCGGAAATGAATTGTTAAGCATTTCCTTAGAATTCTATTAACAGAATCTGAGACTTTTAAGGCAGAATCTTCTTCTCCATCAATAAAAGCAGGGGTATTTTAGAACAAAATTATTACCGTTATATGAAAAAGAAGCTAGAGTATAAATCTCATTCCATTAAAGATTGGGCTGAAGAGGATAGACCACGAGAAAAACTTGCCCAAAAAGGAAGTGCAGCACTTACCAATGCAGAGTTGTTGGCCATACTGTTGAATACAGGGACTAAAAATAGAAGCGCCTTGCAGATCGCCAAGGAGTTACTGAAAATGGTCAGCTACAATCTATTGGAGCTAAAACAGCTCGATTTATTAGAGTATAAGAAAATCGTAGGTATTGGCGATAAAAAGGCGATTACCCTTCTGGCAGCACTAGAAATTGGTAGTCGAACAAATTCTGCCAAAGCGCTAGAAAGAGTACGAATTTCCTCCAGCCATGAAGCCTTTGAATTATTGAGGCCTCACTTCAAGGATCTGACATCTGAATTTTGCTATGTAATTTATTTGAATCAAGCCAATAATGTCATTGACATTAAACAAGTGAGTGAGGGCGGTCTTACAGCTACAGTAGTAGATCCACGAAAGCTCTTTCATATGGCGATGCAATATAAAGGCGTGACTCAACTTATTCTAGCGCACAACCATCCTTCAGGCAATCTTAAACCCAGTCAGACAGATATACGGCTGACCGAAAAAATTAGAGAAGCCGCCAAACTTATGGACATGAGATTGCTAGATCATCTTATCATCGGTCAGAACGCCTATTTCAGTTTTGGTGATGAAGGAGTCGTGATTTAAAGAGTGAAGCTTTCACCTATGCTTGGAATTTTGAGTTCAATACCGGCCTTGTCAAAAATGTGCTTTGTGGCATCATGATCGATTTCGATAAAACCAAAGGTGTCAAAATGTACTCCAATACATTTCTTACATTCTACCATATTGGCCGCGCGAGCTGCATCCTCAGCACCCATAGTGAAGTTGTCGCCAATGGGTAGTATTGCATAATCAAGTTTAGCCCAGCTCGGGATGAGCTGCATGTCCATGGTGAGAGCAGTATCACCACTGTAGTAGAGGATTTTATCTTTGAACCAAATGATGAAGCCCATTGGATTGCCACCATAAGTTCCATCGGGTAGTCCTGAGGAGTGTTGGGCAACTACACATTTGACTGAAAACTCATCGAACTTTTTGGTTCCACCAGTATTCATAGGATGAGTATTCTCTATGCCCTGCTTATTTAACCACTCATGAATTTCCCAAGAACAGATTACCGTAGCTCCAGTTCTCTTTGCAATGCTTACTGCATCCAGAATATGGTCAGCATGTCCATGTGTTATTAGAATATAATTTGCATTAATACGATCAATACTTTGATCTTCTAATTTGGGATTGCCACTAATGAATGGGTCGAATAATAGGCTGGTGCCGTCTGCCTCAAGATGAAATGTTGAGTGTCCGTAAAAATGAAAGTTCATACCACTAAAGTAATTCTCTTCGTTAGATTTGCCCTTTTTTTAGCATCTTTGAGAAAACTCTTTCCCATGAAAAAAATGACGGTCTTTCTCTTCTCGCTTTTTTTGAGTCTTCCACTGTTTGCTCAAATCGATTATGCCCCAAATACTATCTCAGTGATAGGAAGTGCTGAACTGGAAGTCATACCCAATGAGGTTGTTCTAAAGGTGGTTTTGCACGAAGTGAATGTTCGAGACGTGAAAATGAGTATGCTCCAAGCCAGAAGTTCATTTATAGCCTTGACTAAAGAAGCGGGGATTATTGATAAAGAAATTTCCATCGAAAATTTAGGCGGTTCCGCTGCTTTTAGATGGATTGGAAGTTGGAGAAGCTCGAAGAAGGCTGTGGTGAATGAGATCTTTACCTATCACCTGAAATTTACAGATTTTACAATCATGGAACGATTTTTGAAATCCATAGATCAGCCTTATGTTCGTTCACTGAATCTTGAGAAGGCCTCGCACTCGGAAATATTAGAATACAGAAAGGACGTGAAGAAAGATGCTTTGAAGGCTGCAATGGAGAAATCAAAATACTTGGCCGAAGTCTCTGGCAGAAAAATGGGGCAAGTGATTTATATTGATGAAAGTCCTATTCAACAGGTCTACAGTGGGCTTAATACAAGAAGTCTTTCTAATTGGAGAGGTGGGCAGGAACTCGAATCAATACCGGAGAATAAGAACGTGTTCGGGAGTCAATTCAAAGCAATTATTATACGCAGCGAAATAAAATTAATTTCTGAGTTAAATTAGCAAAATGAATAAACTGATTTCAACTTGTGCCCTCATTATTTTATTTTTCACAATGAGCTCTTCATCATGTGACTCTCTTGACGAGGTCGTTGCGAGCATGCCAGCCACAGAACTCGATTGTAATGGTGCTATTTGTACAGAACAATTTGTAATGATTGGTGTTCAAGTTGTTGATGCAAGTGGACGCCCCGTGAAGATGGACAAAGTGACTACAATTCATCAGAAAACAAAATGGGCTTTCAATGCCGAACAAATGGTGACGGATAGAGCTATCATAATTGATGACAGCGCTGCGGAATATCTTAAGGGAAGGGAAGAGGTCTTCTGGCTCAAAGGCTACCTAAATGGCGAGCACGTCTTCACAGAAGAATATATTCTAGGAGCAGACTGCTGCCATGTCTTCAAGAAAAAAGGTAAGGATAAAATCGTGCTAGACTAAGCAGCACCACCTTTACCGTGGCATTGCTTATACTTCTTGCCACTACCACAAGGACATTTATCATTTCGGCCAATCTTCGGCTGATCTCTCACTACCGGTGCCTGCTTCACTGTCTGCCCTCCATCGTATTGATCTCTTTCGTCTACTGAGTAATCATCACCTTGAGCATCCACGGCTGCCTTGTTCTCACTCATTCGACTCATATCAGTTCTTCTTGTGCGTGCTTGACGAATGTCTTTTTCTTCGTTTGCAGGAATTCCTGCTCTACAGAGGAAACTGACAATATTTTTATTCGTAGAATTTATCATTTCCTTGAATAGTTCAAAAGCCTCAAACTTATAAATGAGTAATGGGTCCTTCTGCTCATAACTCGCAAGCTGAACAGATTGCTTCATTTCATCCATTTGGCGTAGATGTGTTTTCCATGATTCATCAATCAATCCAAGTGTTATTTGTCGTTCTACTGAATCAAGAAGAAGAGTGCCTTCTGACTCAATCGCATCTTTTAGATTAACTACAACTTGCATCGCTTTAGATCCATCGGTAAACGGAACTGCTACACGTTCATATTTGTTGCCAGGTTGATTCAGGATTCCTTCTAAAACGGGCATTGTTTGCGTACGCAAAACTTCCTTTTTGTGATTGTAAAATAAAATGAGTTGCTGATAAAGCGTTTCTGCGAGCTGGTTCTGACCCAATCTTGTGAAGCTATCCTTTTCTAGATCAGGTTCGAAAGCAAATTCTCTAGCGAGTTCGAGCTTAAACATTTCATAGTCTTGGCCTGCATGCTTGGCTGCGATAACGGCACAACTATCATAGAATGCATTATCTAAGTCAAGGGCTAATCTTTCACCGAAGAGTGCATTTTTACGTCTAGTATAAATGACTTCACGTTGGGAGTTCATGACATCATCATACTCGAGAAGTCTTTTACGAATTCCGAAATTATTTTCCTCAACTTTTTTCTGAGCACGTTCTATAGATTTGGTAATCATGGAATGCTGAATGACATCGCCATCTTTATGCCCCATTTTATCCATGACATTGGCTAGTTTTTCACTACCAAAAAGTCGCATTAGATTATCTTCCAGAGATACAAAAAATTGGGAAGCCCCAGGATCACCTTGTCTTCCTGCACGACCGCGCAACTGTCTATCAACACGTCGACTTTCGTGACGCTCTGTTCCAACAATGGCTAGTCCACCAGCTGCTTTTACTTCATCGCTTATCTTAATATCTGTACCACGTCCAGCCATATTCGTCGCAATAGTAATATTCCCACCAACTCCAGCTTCGGCTACGACCGATGCCTCACGCTCATGTTGTTTAGCATTTAAAACATTGTGCTTGATTTTAGCTTGATCAAGCATGCGGCTCAAGAGCTCACTCACCTCAACTGAAGTGGTTCCCACAAGAACAGGCTGTCCATTTTCGCGTAAGCGAACAACTTCTTCTATAATTGCTTTATACTTTTCTCTCTTTGTTTTATAAATGAGATCTTGTTTATCGTCTCTGATAATCGGTAAGTTGGTCGGTATGCCTGTTACATCCAACTCATAAATTTCCCATAACTCACCTGCTTCTGTTTCAGCTGTTCCAGTCATTCCTGAAAGTTTATGGTACATTCTAAAAAAGTTTTGTAGCGTCACCGTTGCAAATGTTTGTGTGGCTGCTTCTACATCTACATTTTCTTTGGCCTCTATGGCTTGGTGGAGTCCATCGCTATAACGACGACCATCCATAATACGACCAGTTTGCTCATCGACAATTTTAACCTTACCGTCCATTACGACATACTCCACGTCCTTTTCAAAAACAGCATAGGCTTTGAGTAATTGGTTGAGTGTATGTATACGCTCTGTTTTGGTACTATAATCTTGTAGAAGGTCTGTTTTTAAGATTGCCTTTTCTTCGTCTGTCGCGGCTGAATCATCGATTGTAGCCAATTCAGTGGAAATGTCTGGTAAGATAAAGAAGTTAGGGTCTTCGCCTCCTTTGGTAATGAGGGCAAGACCTTTATCTGTCATGTCTACCTGATTATTTTTCTCCTCTATAGTAAAGTAAAGCTCAGCATCTACTATCGGCATATGCTTTTGCTGTTCTCCTAAATAATAGTTTTCCGTTTTTTGAAGGATTTGCTTATTTCCCGTTTCACTTAAAAATTTAATCAGTGATTTGTTTTTGGGGTAACCTCTAAACGCTCTCAGCAATGCAAGTCCGCCACTATCCTTATCGTCTTCACCATTGGCAATTAATTTTTTTGCCTCAACTAAAAAACCATTACACACTTTTTTCTGAATATTAATCAGTTGTTCAATGCGTGGTTTGAGTTCTTTGTACTCCTGCTCGTCTCCTTTAGGAACTGGTCCTGAGATAATCAAGGGAGTTCTCGCATCATCGATGAGGACAGAATCAACCTCATCTATCATTGCATAGTGCAACTTGGGCTGAACCATTTCATCTGGATTTTGAACCATATTATCTCTCAGATAATCGAAGCCAAACTCATTATTCGTTCCGTAAGTGATATCCGCAGCGTATGCTTTTTTTCGTTCGTCCGAATGCGGTTGCGTCTTATCTATGCAATCAACAGTTAATCCAAGCCAATTATACAATGGAGCATTCCACTCACTATCACGTCGTGCGAGGTAGTCATTCACTGTAACGATATGTACCCCCATTCCCGTGAGTCCATTTAGATAGGCAGGTAGTGTAGATACTAAGGTTTTACCCTCTCCAGTTGCCATCTCAGATATCTTTCCTTCATGCAGATTGATTCCACCAATAAGCTGAACATCATAGTGGACCATATTCCACTTAATCTCTCCTCCTCCGGCTGTCCATGAATTTTTGTAAATAGAGTCATTGCCGTCAATAGTGATAAAGTCATGCTTTGTTGCGAGCTCCTTATCAAGTTCTGTAGCGGTGCTTCGAATTTCTTCATTTTCAGTAAAGCGACGCGCTGTTTCTTTCATCACGGCAAATGCCTCTGGGAGGAGTTCAGCCAAAACAGCTTCAGTTTGAACATCGCGTTCTTTAATCAATTCGTCCACTTCTTTGTAGAATGCGGCTCTAGCTTGAACATCAGCAGTATTAAGTGCTTCATTGTTTTTAGCATCAATTTGATCATTGATGTCTTTTAGGTGTGCGCCAATTTGTTCTCTGAAGGTGACAGATTTTTGCCTTAGTTCATCATTAGAGATGGATTCAAGTTGTGCGTAGACCGCTTTTATCTCCTCAACCTTAGGACCTAATTTTTTGACGTCTTTCTCAGACTTCGTTCCTCCGAATAATTTATTTAATATGCCGATCATCGTATGCCTTATATATCAATTATTGTACAAATTTCTCTCATTATGCCACAATGGCACAAAGGAGGGTAAAGGTAAGCACAAATGGACATTGAGGCCCTCAAAGTGGGCTAAGGAAAGCTTAAATAATTACAATTTCACTTTTTGCCTATAGCTCAGTGTCTGCGCCTCTAGGATTTTGCTTTGTCGTGGTTTTACTTACACCCTTAGTCTCATCTGCAGTTCTCTCAATACTTATTCGCGGTGCAGCTGTTTGATATGGGGCAAATGAGCAAATATCTTGAGGAGGAAAGAGTGCGCTGAAGAAGACCAAAATGTCCTTTTTCATAAAGGACAATAATTCTTTTATAAAAGATAATACATATTCTTCGCAAATCTTTAAGAGTACTATATCCAAGAGAGTTCTAAATTTGAAGAATTATGAAAAGGGCCATTATTCTTTTACTCTTGATTTCAATCGCACAACTTGCGTCAGCTTCAAAAATTTATTTTTATAGTGGCTATGTACTGACCACGGAAAATGAGAAGATGGACTATGAAATAAAGTTCACTTTGAAGGACGACAATAAAATCATAGGTTATTCTATCACTGCTAAAGGGACTATCAATGAAATGAAAGCCCGTCTCATAGGCAAGTATAATCCTAAGAATAAATTCTTTTATTTAAAGGAGACTCGAGTGCTCACTGCAAAACGAGAGATGATGACCTATTGCTACTTTGTGGTAAAAGCCAAATTGGTCGAGGACAAAAAGGCTAGATTTTTAAAAGGCACCTTTATTGGCTACGAAGAAGATAGAAATACATTTTGTACCAAGGGGAGAGTTTTTCTTAGAGGAAGCATCAAGCAGGTCAAAAAGAAGGCGCCTATTGTGGCGAAGCCTAAATCGACTCCAAAGCCTAAAGTAAGTCCAAAACCTAAGGCCACTCCCAAGCCGAAGCTTGTTACCAAGCCCAAAGCAAATCCGACTCAGCCCAAGACTACTGTCAAAAAGAGGACAGTGAAACGAGACACCTTGCGCTCAGACTTGGCCAAAAAGAAGCAAATAGAATATGAATGGGATTCTGATAAACTGACGGTTCAGTTTTGGGACGATTCCAAACTCGATGGAGATGCCTTAAACTTTTTTATAAATGGCAGACCAATTTTCAGAAATCATGTCCTCAAAGGTGAAAAGAAGATTGTAAGCTTGCCACTCAATTCAGGAATTTATACCTTAAAGATTCAGGCAGTCAATGAAGGCGAAAAACCACCAAATACAGCGCGGGTTGTACTAGTCGATGGTCTGAAGAATTATGATCTCATAACCCATATTCGCAAAGGCCAAGAAGTAATTATCCGACTCCGAAAAAAGTAAATCGAAGAGATTTTTAAGGAGCTTTAGAATAAGGCAATGATTAAAATAATTGCCAAGGTCGTAATGAGAATCCATAGTGCCCCAATGACAATTCCTGTTATTCCTAATCCTTCTAACCCCTGTTTGCGGCTCAGACCTAAAATTCCGAGAACGAGGCCAGCTAAACCTAAAGCAAGTCCAAGTCCTGGTAAGAAGGCTCCAAGGAGAATGGATGAGATGCCAAAAATACCTGCAAGAAGATTTAAGGTGTTTTTTTCGCTTTGCTCTCTTCGGTCTGGATTGAACAATAGTTCAGCTTGTTGGTACAGATCAGAAGACTTTACCTTCTCTACTAGTCGTTCTTTTAAGGTCGTTGATGGTTCATTTTTTTCATCATCATGAACAGGCACAAATGACCAAGCTTGACTCGTGATAAATAAACAGAAGAATAATAACGCAAAATTTTTCATATGGTTTGATATTGAAGTGTAAAAATTAAATAGTTGTTGGAATAAACGAAATTAATCTTGTTAATGTTAGCGCTGTTTTTTTGCCCAACTGTCTCTGAGTCCGACAGCTCTATTAAATATGAGATTTTCGGGAGTACTCGTTTTATCTAGGGTGAAGTATCCTTTTCTCAAAAACTGGAATTTTTCTCCTTGGCCTGCTGCTTGGAGAGCTGGTTCTAATTTAGCATTAGACTTCAGGATGAGTGATTCAGGATTAATGAGCTCTTCAAACTCTTCCTCGGCCTTGGCTGGATCTTCAACGGTAAAAAGTCTATCGTAGAGTCTTACTTCAGCATTAATCGCCGTTGCGCAGTTGACAAAATGCATGGTGCCCTTCACTTTAATGCCACTTGTGTCTTGTCCGCTTTTACTTTCTGGGAAATAGTTGCAATGCACTTCGGTCACATTGCCGCTCTCGTCCTTCTTATAGTCGACACATTCTATGATATAGGCATGCTTCAGTCTTGATTTAAGTCCTGGCCCTAATCTGAAATATTTTTTCGGTGGCTCTTCCATGAAGTCGGCGCGCTCAATCCATATTTCTCTTGAAAATGGCATTGTCCTATGGCCCGCTTCTTCGTCGCTTGGATTATTTTGTGCCTTTAAGTCTTCAGTTTGCCCTTCCGGATAATTAAGGATAACGACCTTCAATGGATCCAAGACCGCCATTCTTCTTTCTGCAGTTTTATTGAGATGTTCTCTTAAGTAGAACTCTAATAGCCCTACATCAACGATATTATCACGTTTGGCAATACCTACTTGATCGCAGAAGTTTCGAATACTCTCTGGAGTATAACCCCTTCTTCTAAAACCACTAATCGTAGGCATGCGTGGATCATCCCAGCCCTCTACTATATTTTGATCTACCAATTGTTTGAGCTTACGTTTGCTCATGACAGTATAGGTTAGGTTGCGTCGGGCAAATTCATACTGTTTTGATGGAAAGATTTCTAGCTTCTCTATCAGCCAATCGTAGACGGGGCGGTGTGGAGCAAATTCCAAAGTACATATGGAGTGGGTAATATTTTCTATACTATCACTCTGTCCATGTGCAAAGTCATACATAGGGTAGATGCACCATTCGTCTCCAGTTCTATGGTGAGTTGCGTGTTTGATTCTATATATGATGGGGTCGCGCATCAACATGATATCATGACTCATGTCTATTTTGGCTCGCAACACCTTTTCTCCATCTTTGAAATCCCCATTTTTCATTTGTTCGAAGAGGATTAAATTTTCTTCGACAGAACGTTCTCTAAAAGGACTATTCGTTCCCTTGGTGGTTGGAGAACCTTTTAATTTAGCCATTTCCTCAGCAGAACTATCATCGACATAGGCATTGCCACTTTTTATCAGTTTGACGGCATAATCATATAGGGTTTGAAAATAGTCGGATGTATAGTGCAAACTATCCCATTCAAATCCTAACCACTTTACATCATTCTTAATACTCTCAACATATTCAGTTTCTTCGGTCAAAGGGTTTGTATCATCAAAACGCAAATTGCATTTGCCCTTATACTTTTCAGCCAAACCAAAGTTCAAGCAAATCGCTGAAGCATGCCCTATATGCAGATACCCATTAGGTTCAGGCGGGAACCGGGTATGGATGGAAGTATGTTTTTGAGATTTAAGATCATTTTTAATAATCTCTTCAATAAAATTCAATGATTTTTCGTCGCCCATGGCTTGTAAAGGTCAGTAGCTTAGACTGATTTCCCAAAAGCTTGGCGACTCAAAATGATCAAATTGAGATTTCTGTTGAGGGTCCCATGAATGTGCCATTTGTTAAGGAGTAAATGCCATTAAGGCTTGAAATTTTAGTCAAACCTTACTTACATTTGTAAGCCATGCGTGAGATACAATTCAGAGAGGCACTTCGAGAGGCTTTGAGCGAAGAAATGCGACGAGATCCCAAGGTTTTCCTTATGGGTGAAGAAGTTGCCGAGTACAATGGTGCGTATAAAGTGAGCCAAGGTATGCTTGACGAATTTGGAGAGAGAAGAGTGATTGATACTCCAATTTCTGAGTTAGGTTTTGCTGCTATTGGAACGGGCGCTGCGATGAATGAAACGCGACCAATCATAGAATTTATGACATGGAATTTTGCCGTTCTACCCTTAGACCAAATTTTAAATCATGCCTCTAAGATGACTGCTATGAGTGGTGGTCAATTTAATTGTCCTATTGTGTTTCGCGGACCAAATGGTTCAGCTGGCCAGTTAGGTGCTCAGCACTCTATGGCCTTCGAAAGCTGGTATGCAAATATCCCAGGACTAAAGGTGATTTCAGTGTCTAATCCATATGATGCGAAAGGTCTTTTAAAGAGTGCGATACGTGATGACGACCCAATCATCTTTATGGAAAGTGAAGTCATGTATGGAGATGTCGGACACGTTCCGGAAGAAGAATATTTAATCCCTATAGGGAAAGCCGACATCGTGAAACAAGGAACAGATGTAACGATAGTATCCTTCAATAAAATGATGAAGGTTGCTCGTGAGAGTGCAGAAGAACTTGAAAAGGAAGGCATAAGTGCTGAGGTTATTGACTTGAGAACGATTCGTCCCTTGGATATGGAAACTGTTTTGGCCTCTGTCAAGAAGACCAATCGTTTGGTCATCGTTGAAGAACAATGGCCTTTTGGCTCTGTGAGTTCCGAAATTTCCTATCGAGTACAGAAAGATGCGTTCGACTTTTTAGATGCGCCTGTTCGTCGCATTTGTAGTGCTGATTCTTCCATGCACTATGCGCCTAATTTGGTTAAGGCTTATTTGCCTTCAGTTGAAAAAACAGTTAAAGCCGTCAAGGAAGTGTTGTACGCTGTGAAGTAAGTAAGTTAGTTCAGCTCAGACTCTCCAAAATTTATACTGAAATCTTCACACTTAAAATTTTTCATGGTTCGTGAGGACACGAACCATGGAGTGGCGCCTTCTGTCGAGAAAACAGTGAAGGCGGTCAAGGACGTGATGTAAGCAGTTAAGTAAGCTTAGTTCAGCTCAGCCGATTCAAAATTTATACTGAAATCTTCGCACTTAAAATTTTTCATGGTCCGTGAGGGCACGAACCATGGAGTGGCGCCTTCTGCTGAGAAAACAGTGAAGGCGGTCAAGGAAGTGTTGTATGCTGTGAAGTAAGTTAGTTCAGCTCAGCCGATCCAAAATTTATACTGAAATCTTCACACTTAAAATTTTTCATGGTCCATGAGGACACGAACCATGGAGTGGCGCCTTCTGTCAAGAAAACAGTGAAGGAAGTGCTGTATGCTGTGAAATAAGTTAGTTCAGCTCAGACTCTCCGAAATTTATACGGAAATCTTCGCACTTAAAATTTTTCATGGTCCGTGCCCTCACGGACTATTATCACGGATTGTTTTTGAATTCGAGGCAATTACTAAAATTTTCCTTGGTTCGTGCCCTCACGGACCATTTTCAATGACTGCTTCTTGAATGTGAGGCAAATAGTAAACTTCTGTCCCATGGTTCGTGCCCTCACGGACCATTTTCAATGACTGCTTCTTGAATGTGAGGCAAATAGTAAACTTCTGTCCCATGGTCCGTGCCGTCACGGACTATTATCACGGATTGTTTTTTGAATTCGAGGCAAATACTAAAATTTTCCATGGTTCGTGCCCTCACGGACCATTTTCAATGACTGCTTCTTGAATGTGAGGCAAATAGTAAACTTCTGTCCCATGGTTCGTGCCCTCACGGACCATTTTCAATGACTGCTTCTTGAATGTGAGGTAAATAGTAAACTTCTGTCCCATGGTCCGTGCCCACACGGACCATTATCAATGCTTTACTCTAAAATTCGAGTTTAATACTAAACTCCTATACCATGGTTCTTGCCCTCACGGACCACAATCACGGATTGTTTCTTAAATGATCGCCAAAAAAGTAAACTTCTAAATTTCAGAAAGAAAATCATATCCCTCATCTTCTCTCTCCCAAAAAGCGGCTGAAGAATATTTATAATCACATGGGTGCTGCACCAGATTCCAATGGTCTTGAAGAGGGTTTTGATGAATGTATTCTAATTTTTGTTCAAACATTTTATGGTCGTCAATTTCTATTGCCAGACTATCTCGTTGCCAAAATTGGAATTTTTTATTGTTGAATTCTACTTTAAATTTTTCAAGAAAATTTGGCCTTGTCTTTCTGAGGTGTTTTTGAAATTGGTGGGCTGTATGTTTAAGAATGGAGACATGCGCTTGTTCTTTTGATATTTTTTTTTGGTCACTAAAAATTAGGTGGATGTGATTTGGCATAATTACAAAGGCATAAATTTTAATCGCACCATTTTGAGTATAAAATTTAAAATCATTGATGATTAAATCTTTCATAGAATTGTCTTCTAGAAGCCACAACCAATTGTGGATTGTTGCAGTCCAGAAGTAAAGTAATTGAGGGAAAACATGTGATTTTCTGATTTCTATTAACGGGTACATGATATGAAGTTATAAGAACCTGCTCAGATTCAACGTCCAATGTGTGTTAAAAATCGGGAATGGTCGGTGAGGGCACGAACCATGGAGTGGCGCCTTTTTTCGAGAAAACAGTGAAGGAAGTGTTGTATGCTGTGAAATAAGTTAGTTCAGCTCAGACTCCCCAAAATTTATACTGAAATCTTCGCACTTAAAATTTTTCATGGTCCGTGAGGGCACGAACCATGGAGTGGCGCCTTCTGTCGAGAAAACAGTGAAGGCGGTCAAGGACGTGATGTAAGCAGTTAAGTAAGCTTAGTTCAATTCCGCTTCCCCAAAATTTATACTGAAATCTTCGCACTTAAAATTTTTCATGGTCCGTGAGGGCACGAACCATGGAGTGGCGCCTTTTGTCGAGAAAACAGTGAAGGAAGTGCTGTATGCTGTGAAATAAGTTAGTTCAGCTCAGACTCTCCGAAATTTATACTGAAATCTTCGCTCCAAAATTTATCCTTGGTCCGTGAGGGCACGAACCAGGGAGTGGCGCCTTTTGTCGAGAAAACAGTGAAGGAAGTGCTGTATGCTGTGAAATAAGTTAGTTCAGCTCAGACTCTCCGAAATTTATACTGAAATCTTCGCTCCAAAATTTATCCTTGGTCCGTGAGGGCACAAACCAAGGAGTTAAGTCTTCAGTTGAAAAACAGTGAAGGCCGTTAAGGAAGTGTTGTATGCTGTTAAGTAAGTTAGTTCAGCTCAGCCGATCCAAAATTTATACTGAAATCTTCACACCAAATCAATACATGATTTTGAGTTTGAACATCTGTGCTTAGATTGAAAGTATAGCTAAAATCTCCGCTAGTCGCTTGCAAACTTCCCAAGTCTGAGAAGTTGCTCGCATTTTCATCATCCGAAAGATAGACTCTTAAATCGGGTCCATTGTCGCTCGAAAGATTACTGATACTCAAAATATATTCGTCGTCATTTTGATAAAGTTTTACCGTTCCACTTGTAGGGTGGGCCTTGCTTACAAATTGACCCTCAGCAAGTAAAGAGTCTGTATTACTAGGTTCAAAACCATTACCACCTGAAGTTGGAGTATTCTCTTTTTTGCATGCTGAAAAGACGAATAGAATTAGGAATAATATACTCAGTTTATAAACGCTCATATGTGTTAAACGTATAAATGCCCTCTCCTTTACAATCTTAGGCCAATTTAACTTCTAGCTGAGATCTAAAAGAGCCACGCGCTTGGCATGGATAATCGAGGATGGAGTTAGCTATCTATCGATAAATAAGCGAGTTAAGGAAATTCTCTCTAGTTGATTTTACTGTCCAGCGCCTTGCCTTTTTCACGATACAGTGATTTGTCAATCACCGCCATCATTTTTTCTGCATTCAAATTTGCATTTAAAAAATCATTAATCTGAATGGCATGCTCAAAGGGAGATTCGACTACATCAGCATATCGAACATAATGTATACTCACATTTGAATGAGATTGAGCCCATTCTGCTGTGCTTTTGAGGGTTTCTTCGTATTGAGTAAATAGCTTCAAGGGAAGGACGGATGTATCAATATTTTTTCCTTGACGTTCGAGCATTTTTTGTTGGGATGAAATGACCTCTGATAAATCCCTTTGCATGAAAATTATTTTATACTCATATTGCATGGGTAGGTGAGGTAGGAGTTGGGCAATGACTTTCATAGTTTTTCCAATCCCCTCTCGCATGAATTTTTTATCCTTTTGTAGTCTTTTGATGGCCTCATGCTCATAATATCCTTTTGGATTATTGCCATCCGCTTCCCTGACGTCATCTGTAAATATTGTGACTCCCCCGGCTTCTAACATTTGCATCATAAGGGAGGTCCCAGAGCGAGGCAGTCCAGAAACAATATGTATAATTCCCTTAGATTTCTGTTGGCCTTGAAGGATATATTTTTTAGCCTTTTCAGGCTCATTTAGATAGTTAGCGTAAATGTCAACTATTTTCTTTCGGGCTTGTTCGTTATTGGAGTTCAGACTCAAGCAAGTATCTAAAACTTCGACCGCCTTCGTATAATCTTGCATTAAGAAATAAGTGTCGGCGAGTTGATAGTGTACATGGGGGATATGAAAGAGCAATCCCAAACAGTTGTAAAATGCTTCAATCGCCTTGTCATATTCCATCAAAGATTTATGTCCCAAACCCACCATATAGTAGGCGCTATAACTTTCGGGGTCTAATGAAATTTCCTTTTGGGCAGCGACTATGGCCTCAGGAAAATCGTTCGTCAAAAAATAGCAATGAGCGATTCTCAGGTTGATTTCTAACTCATCTCCTGCGTCAGCTTCCACTTTTTTAAACAGTTCAAGGGCCTTATTATAGCGACCTTCTGCAAGGAGTAAAGTGCCTTCTACAATATCAAATTCAGGGGAGTCTTTTTTCTGACCTTCTTTAAGACTTTTAAAAATGCCGCGGGCTTTTTTGATTTCGCCAATCGTTTGATAGGCGTACAGTAAACGCAAACCGTAACGCATTTGTTCCGGTGCACTTTCATACAGTTTTTCAAGTATTGCTATTCCTTCTTTAAAATGCCCCCCATCGATATAGGCTCTGGACAAATTAAAATTGTTTTCATCAACTGTATTTTTAATGGCTTTTTCTGCATCATCTCCAGGATCATCTATATATCCTAGTTCAATAAGTTGATTGAGTTCTGCATCGGCCTCTTCATCGGAGACGGACACATTATTATGTTGAGTGACTTCTTTGGGGCCTTCTTGATCCCAGCTGTCGATAAGCTCAATTTGTGGTAATTCTTCAAAAGCAGAAACGAGCACTTTGCCGTCCATATCTTTTCCGATCGCTAAATCAAATAAGCTTAAGACCGTTGGAGTGACATCTAATAAACTCGCCCCTGAAATTTGTTGGTCTTTTTTAATCCCCGGGCCATTTAAAACAAAGATTCCAAATGGACTATGTTCAATAGCCGGTCCAGTGGGTTCCTTTGGAATTGCTTTGGGACGTTTATGATTTGGGAAAAAGCCATGGTCGCTAATGAGCATGATGGTTGTATCCTCTCCAGCTAGCTCCATAAGACGTCCTAGCATCATATCATGATATCGACAGGCACTATTCACTACATCTTTGAAAAGTTCGTAATCTTTCAGTGGGATATGTTTACGATGTGGAGGATGATATTTCATGAAACCATGGCAGAAGTGATCAATGGCGTCATAATAGACACCCATGAAATCCCACTCTTCATGCTCCATGATGTAGGTCGCCGCAGAATGAATGGTGGAGCAGTCTGCCAAAATTTTGGCAATGCTGATTACCCTAGGATCTGAATTTGGGTTGAGCTTTGCTAAGTCTGGGACAAATGGTAGGATATGATTTGCAGTGAGTTCTTGTGGTCTGATGCGTAGGGTAGAAAATAACTCCTCTTTTTCTTTCGGAAATACCGTGCCTTTAAGAAGTGGCCAAGGGTCGCTGAGATTTTTAGGTGCGCGCTGGTATAAATTTGAAATCATGCATCCATTAATCTCTTCTGCAGGATGGGAAGGCCACCAACCTACACTATGTGTCTTTAGTCCTTGCTGGCCGAGAATGTTCCATATGGCCTTTGTATTCCGATTCGTACTGTAGATAGGACGAACTCCATCTCCATTAGGTTTTGGTTCCGTGAATCCATGAATACCATGTTTGAAAGGTCTTTTACCCGTTGCAATCGATGTCCAAAGGGTGGGAGATAAGGGAGGGTCTAATGTAGCTAGATTGGCCATGACACCGCCATTGATTAATTTCTCTAAATTGGGCATTTGCCCAGCGTCTATTAGAGGGTTCAAAAACTTCCAATCGGCGGCATCCCAACCGATCACAAGCACCTTCTTATTGTTCATTGATTGAATTTGTTTTTTTAGTTTTTGAAGTTTTCTCTTCGCGGGCTTTATTCCTTTGTTGACGCCAAAGCATGAGTCCTTTATAACCTAAGGCTAATAGACCTAAACTTCCATCAAGAGGAATTTCAAATTCCTTGCCGTCTTTTGTTTTGATGCGGTTAGCGGATGTGTTCATCCAATCCTAGTTAACGACTATTTTTTCGTAGAGCGTACTTTGATTATCAGAACATTTTAGATAGTAAATTCCAGAAGGAATGTCGTTAAGATTGATATCAAAAGAATTAACTCCTGCCTCAATGGAACTCTGTTGATTGAATAGCGACTTTCCTTGCATGTCATACAGATCTATTGCAAGTCTCGTAGTATTCATTGAGTGGTAGTTAAATCGCAATTGTCTATCATTTACAGGATTGCTAAAGATTTCAATATGGCTGTCCTTAATAGTTGCCGAGACAACTTTTACAACCTGGCTATAAGCAAATTTTCCGTCATTGTCCAACTGCTTTAAACGATAGTGATAGGTAGTTGCATCCACCTTGGAATCGTCAAAATTATATTCATTTTTATTTGATGAGTTTTCAGTAGCTGCTACAAAACCAATTTTAGCGAAATGAGTTCCGTCTGTGCTTCTTTGGACTTCAAAGCCTGCATTATTTTCTTCCAATTCCGTATTCCAAACCAATTTATTGTATCCATTCTTGGCTTCTGCCACAAAGTTTGTAAGTGGAACAGGCAGAGGGGTACAGCCAGGCCCAGCAGGTATAGCTGTATTGGGTGTAGCGTCATAGCCCCAAGAAGTTACAAGTAGTGAATTGGGTCCAGGATTCGAATCTGTGATTGTTAATTCAATCCAACCATAATGAACATTAGCTCCGATATTAAATTGGAATCCTAGATAACCAACTGTTGGGTCATTATTCCAATTTCCAATGAATCCACCATATGTTATACTGTTATATAAAGCTGGTGCTACTTGATTGGATGAATCGACTATATCACAAGGTGCCAATTTATATGGGTAAGCAAATGTAGTAGCACCGCTACCTTGGAATTGTATACCTGGAGTAACAGGCTGAAAGTATATTCTTCCAAAGCTAGAAGTGCCTGGAACGACAGAAAGGCTGAATTCAACAGGACCGGCATTATCGACATTTACAGGAAACAGCCCACTAGTAACTAATTGGTTAGCCGCAGGGACATTTGTGATCACTACTTGTGCATTCATCTGAACCGCCGATAAACTCAAGAGCAAAGTGCCACCTAGTTTTAAGCTTGTTTTTCCTAATTGTTGAGCAGATGTTAGTCCGTTTTTCGTGGCTATATAGTCTTGATAAGTCATAGTACAAATGTTTGGTCGCCCTAAAGTTAATAAAATTTTCGGGAAATGACATTAGGTATTTACTTATTCTTCTTTCGATATCTAAAACGATAAATAAGAACAGCCAGAAGCATTTGTCCAGTCATGATATAGCCGAATCCTGAGTGGGTATTCAGTAATTCTGTCTTAATATTTGTACCCACCGTTACTATATGATACTTTAATCGGTAAAGCCCCAATGGTATCAAGAATACAATGAAGGCGATGAGTATAATATCAGTCCCAAAATCGAATCCGTTATCTTTCTCAGTCATGACTTTTTCTTCTAAACCTCCACAACAAGCCCAAGATTAAAGCGCAGGCCAAAACAAAAATTAAGTACTGCACCCAAGCCGAAATTTTAAGCGATTTGCTTAGAATATTTTGATGTTGGTCATTGTCAATTTCCATGCCCCCATATTCACGCATATGACTGAGTAAGTCCACCGCGGCTTCTCCTTCTGGAATGTTTTGGTGGCAGCTTAGGCAAACACCTCTTCGGTCAAGTTTCATCAATTCTTCTTTGTTCAAAGGACGTGAACCACTTAGATGATGTCCCACAGTTTGCAATTGATTATTGTCTTCATCAATAAATCTGCTCCAATCGTCATGCAAGTTTTCAATACGATTAAAATGCGTGTCTACATTTTTGGCAATAGGTTTGCCGTCTGCATCAAGTATGTCTTGCACAAAATCCTGATCGGGTTTGAAAAAGAGTTTGCCATTTTCAATACCATAACCCATGGCCTTAGGATTGCTATGACAGCTCTCACATTTACGCGCGCCTTTCTGTGTGGTATGAGGTTGTACCGGCGCAATGTCAATGGCATTTTGCCCTTCAGGGCCACCACCTTCGCCATGTCCTTTCACTTTAAAAATATGATTGAGCAATACTTTCTTACCGTCTTTATTGGTTACCGTCACTGTGGTTTGACATCCCGGGATTCCAGGTGAGACTCTATGGTCACCATTCACAACAAGCGGAGGGTCCTCATAGCGCAAATAAGAGCGTTGTTCTTTGATCTCACCTCCAGTGATATACTGTTCTATTTTTTTGATTTCTTCCTGCGGCAGGGCGTCCGGAGTAAGCCCATTTTCTCCATGTGCATTTGCGATGGCTACCCAATCCAATCGTTCCAAATCTTTGGAGTAATCTATATTTATATGGCATCCATAACATTGAGGAGCCCAAGTGGCATGACAGGCATAGCATTCCATTTTGTCGATATGACTTTGAGTATTTACCATAGCCACCTTTCCTTCAGGCGTCAGTTTGTTTTCTTGGGTTAGTTTTTTTAATGGGTTGAGAATAATATTTTTTCCAGAAGCAGATTCTAAAATGACTTGGTCCCCTTTCTTCGTCAGGTGAGGCATTGCATTTCCTCGTGCAGAAATCAAGAAGCCATCTCTTCGCTCACTGACATGACCTTTATATAAATAACGCGCGACGGTATCAGAGAGCCCTCGCGATTTGCCTTGCATAGGGGCCGTGCTCGCAATTTCATCTCCATAACCAATGGGTAGTTCCCAAGGATATTGTTTGGGTGTTCCATGGCAATCTGTACATTCTATTTCTACTGCGCCCTGAATAGCCCCGCTTAAATCTCCCAAGCTATGCACATCACCGGAGGTATGGCAATCTTGACAAAGCATGCCTTTGGTCAAATGCACATCGGGTTGGAGGTGCATATAATTCTTTTTATGAATTTTAGCCTGACCATCTCCATTGCTCATGAAAGGGGCAGAGTAGGAGGTTTCCATCAAGCCTTCATAGGATACTCCAATGCGTCGCCCACGATTGTGACAGGACGTACAAGATTTTGTAGGCATTCCGCTATACTCATTTTCATGCACCTTCACTTTTGCATCGCGCGTTGAGTGAATGCTATGCACCAACATATGTCCTTTTTCATCCTTGGGTATCATGGGGTCCTTTCCTTCATACAGACCTTTGTTTGAATATGGAACATGACAAGAGGTGCAACCAATGCCGCGGAAGTCTCCATCAGATTGCGAACCTTTCACACCAATGTGGCAACGTTGACAGTCTTGGCGTAAATAAGTGTAGACAGATAGCGAAGGATTTTTTGCAATTTGAGCGGCCGTTGGTGCTTCAGGAAGCGGGCTCATTTTTTCCGGAAAGATTTGCGGCTCTGCTTTCTTGAGGGTCGCCATATATTCTTTATAAATGCCAGAACCGAGGCGTTCATGTACGGAAACTTCTTCAGTCGCAATATTGGCTACATTGTGCTGCTTGCCTTGCAATCCGCCAAAGCCCCAAGTGGTTCCTTGGATTTTGCCAGCTTCGGTAAACATTAAAGATGTAAACTGAGTCTTCACTTGTTCATCATGACACATCCCACAAGTATTCTTATTAATCCATGGACTTCCTGGATCAGGGTAAAATGCTTTGGGTCCTTCATTTTCTAAGAAATAATCTATGGTTCCTTTATGTGCTGGACCCGCTGTAGTTGCTGATGGATTTCCTCCATGGCAAACGACACAATCATTATTGGCGATGCCTGCTGTTTGTGCGACTCGAAATATTTGCTGCATCATGCCCGATTCATGGGCACGCATGGGTTCAATATCATTGTGGCATCCTACGCAATTATTATTGCTATAATCTGCAACGATCGCCTCTCCCTCATAATAGGAAATGTCACCCATCTTGGGACACTCTGCCATAGCCCCTTTCTTTGTGGTGGTGGCTTCACCTTTATCGCAATTAGATACGAATAAAGTGATAGCACATCCAAGGGCAAAGAGTGCGAATATGTAATATCTTTTTTTCAATGAGGGGCTCGGCTTAAAGTTAATCCTTTAATTAAGATTGCGACGATAGAATGCCGACTTCATTCGAAAAGTGATTTTGAAGTTTGACTACTTCTGCTTCGATTGACCTTTTTCAAAAAGCAGTAAGGCTTCATCTAAGAATTTTATTACATCTTTCTTTTTAGGTGTATAAGCAAATTCGACGAGTGATTTTTGGTTTGTGTCGAGTATCGCAAAAAAGGGACCACTGGCCGATTTAAATTCTGCAAGTTGGTAGTGGAAATATTTGTCTCCAAGCGTTTCCACTGTTTTGTCAAGAATTTCAGAATAGAAGGTATCACTAATTGGCGCTTTATCATCCACATATACCTTGACCACTACAAACTCTGAATTTAATTTTCTTTTAATCCAAAAACTTGGAAGAATTATTGCTTCCATTTTTCGACAGCTAACGGCTTGTAATTGTGTAAAAAAAACGACCAATGGTCTATTTACACATTTAGAATATTGAATGGCACTATCTAAATTCCCCAAGTATTCTACACCATAGTTAATTGATTGAGTAGATGGCATCACGCATTGCTTTGGGTTTTCTTGCTTACAAGAAAGAAGAATGATGAAGCTAAAGAAAAGTAAGCTGTGATTTTTTTTCATAATAATTTACTCTTCAAGTGGGTCAAAATTCGTGAATCTTGCAAAATCAGAAAAGCCTTTATTCTCACGAGTTTCGACATCTAGATAATTGCCTTCTTCATCAATCGAATAAACATAGATGCTGTCACTTTGTTCAACACAAGCGAAAGGAATTAACGAGTCGCCTTGGAGGTGCAAAAAAACAGTTTCTACTCCACCATGAAATATAAGGGACGTAAGACAGTTTCTTTCTGAATTATATTCTACATTGGGGTAGTATTCGGCGTTCGAGATTTGCTTCAGCTTATTTTGAGTCGGATTATATAAAAGGATATTTTTAAGACCATTGGCACCTCTAGCTGCCATGAGTGACCAATAGGAGAGATCGTTCAGACCATCATTATTATAGTCTTTTATCTGAGTCACAAGTGATGCATAGGTTGTGTTCTCAAATGTCATCTCATTATTTATCACCCATCCGAGCTTCCCCAAAGAGTAAAATTTTAAATCGACATACATACTATCTCCCATTTTAAATTTTTGGAGCACTAGCTTGTTTTTCCCTTTGATTCCAATATTCGTGCTATCTATGAATGTTTCCAATAAACTTGTGAGTGAATCATTTTGGCTCTTTTCTCTGAGAGCCGTTTTAGAGTATGGGTCCTTTGGACTCACTCTAATTCTATCTTTATTCGGGCTTCTTTCGCAAGATATGATTGCAACAGAAAGTAGAATGAGAAAGCCGAGGAATTTACTTGCCAACATGGAATACCCTGAATTTAAGACTGATAGGGCCTAAGACATAGTAGGAACTCCTAAAATTTATCTAATTGAGCACATTTGCAATTACGATGTATGCAAATTAAATTTAGCTCAGAAGAACACTGCTATGCTAAATCTATTTTTAGAAAAACTCAATGATATCCATGCCTTGTCTGCCGACTTGATGCAATCCCTAGAAAAGGAAACCAAGATACTAGAAGTTGAAAAAGGCCAGGTACTCTTGCGCGAAGGGGAAGTCTCTAACTATGTAACGGCGGTATTGCAGGGGATGCTGAGGTCCTTTTATTATGTAAAGGACAATGAAGAAATCACTTCACGTTTTACAACAGAAGGCGAAGTGGTGCTTTCAGTGAATAGCTTCTACACTCGCAAGCCAGGCTATGAATGTTTGATGGCAGAGGAAGATTGCATTATCGCACGCATAAGCTATGAGCAACAGCAGGAGTATTTGAAAAAGTATATGGAGTACAATTATATTGTACGTCTATTTACGGAAAAGTACTATGCAGCTAGCGAGGAGCATTTATTTCAACTACGCAAAAAACCAGCGGCAGACAAATGGAACTTCTTTATGGAGACCTATCCTCATTTAGTGCAGCGAGTTCCACTCAAGCATATTGCCTCATTTTTAGGCATGCGCTTGGAAACATTGAGTCGCGTAAGGGCAGCATCTTAGCATTCATTATTTGATGTAGGTCAACTCATCTTTCTCATGCTCAAACCAACTTTGTAGCATGAAGTTTATTGATAAATTAGCCTTAATAGTTGTTTACACATCCGTTTATGGAGTGATTGCTTTCGTAATAATTGGAATAAGAGTCATTAATAATTTCGACCAATTGATGCTTGGAAATCATTTCGGGCCCAAGGATTATATCGTTCCCTTTGTACTTCCCTTGCCCATATTCTTGATGCTTACTATACATATTCGAAAAAAATATAGATACAATCAAAAGAAAATTGATTCGAAAAAATGAGAGAATTTGATTTATGTCAAATCGACTCTCGAAAAAGGGTCTAATCTTTGAAAAAGAGCAAGTAAGAACTTGATTATCCCTCTTCTATAATGAAGGTTTTAAAAGGCTCTAGGGTAAAAAAAAGTTGGTAAAACAATCTATGCGCTTAATAAGAGCATATTCTAACTTTCTCCCCACTGACATGGTTAAGTGCTAAAACCAAACATGCAGTGGGGTTTTTTTATTCTCCAAACTTCTCGATGAGGGCTCGTTCTGTTTTTGAAAAAGTGAGGAATATGCAAACTAAAACTATGATCAAACCACTAATAGCACCAAGTATGTTCGAGGGTTTGAGGAAAAGTTGCAAGCTCCCAATGAGCAGCATGAACATAGAGTACTTCATGAGTTGAACTGCCGAAAATTTTTGAGAAAAGTCCCAAGCCTCCTGAGAGGCCCTTGATCGTTTTGTTCTATATCCAACGGTTCCATTTATTTTTTTAGGAGGCCGTTTAAAGAAGATGATGCCAACGATGAATACCAGAAGGCCAGTGATGGCCGGAATAATAAAACCAGGATTGTCCCAATGCATACGTAAAGATAGTTAGACTATGTAATATTGCTGTATGAATATTGTTCGAGCCAGTCTTAAGCATGCTGAACTGTTATCAGTTCTTGGGCGTCAAACCTTTGACGATACCTTCAGAGGAACATGTAGTGATGAAGATTTAGAAGGCGTTTTAGAAGAGTTTTACAATCTGCCGCAAGTCGAAAAAGAACTCAGCAATCCAAAGGATATGTTTCATATTTATTTTGACGATGAGACAGCTGCTGGTTACAGTAGAATGAAAGCAGACGAGGAAAAACCTGCATCCATCTTCAGTCCGAATTCAATAGAGTTGAAACGAATTTATTTTTTGCCTGAATTTCATGGAAAAGGAATGGCTTCTCAACTGCTTGAATATGTCATGGGAGAAGCTAAGGCCTTAGGACATGACCAAATATATCTTAGTGTATGGGAGCATAATCACAGGGGAATGGGCTTCTATAAAAAGCATGGCTTCATAAATTCAGAGGTCGAGAATCCATTTCCTTTGGGTGAAACACCACAAATGGACTATTGGTTCTGTAAAGAATTATAATTTCGAGGGTCGATCCCTTCGGAACTCCTAAATGTTGTCCTTATTCTACTTTTTAATAATAATCGGGATACTTCTTACTCCTGCAGCAGATTTAAGTAAAAGATAATATTGTCCACTAGGAAGGTCGCTAGACCAACTCACCCTATAGGACTTCTCGTCTTTCTGGCTCACCTGCACGCTGGTCTTTCTTCCACTAAGATCGCAAAGAAGGATCTCAGTAAGTAATTCTTGCGTTTCAATATTAATTGTTTGACCTGATGTTGGATTAGGATAGACAATGAATGAATTAGATGAGTTTAATTTTCCAATACTCAGTGGTGCAACATCAGGGTCAGTATATCGCATTAGAATGCAGGATCCTGGATAAGGAGCAACGTATTCCTGACTAGAAGCCAGAACGTAAAGCTTAGTTTCAGAGGGATCAAACATCGCGTCATAAATCCACGACTCATTCAAATAGGTGTTAGGTTGAATGATTTGTGTTTTTAAAATCCCATTAATTCCGAAAGAACTATCCAAATTTCCGTTGCTATGAAAATTCTGGAAAACAACCCATTGATTTGTGTGATTGGCTCCGTGCGGCCTATAATAATTTAGAAGAAAGCTATGATCTTGTCTGAGTGCAAAAATAGGATACTGTTGCGCGTGGTACGTAATCGAGATGCTTCCACTGCTTCCAAAGGAATTCTCAATCGCGCCATTCGCGCCAGTTTTTAAAATGGATACGCTCTGCGTATCACCAAGTGGACCGAAGTTGCGACTGGTTATAGAATGATAAAATGCACTGCCATCATCAAAGAATTCGGCACTGGTCAGAGCGTTGCTCCCAACGGCCCAATTAACTGGATATATCTTACGTCCATTACTCCAGTACGAATTGTCAAAAATTCCATTAGCATCCATCTGAAAACTGAAATAGGCTCCATCGTCTAGGTGTAGTGCACCTAAAGCGCGTAGCTTCCCATCAGACCATAGAAGATCATGAACAAAGGACATGGGGCGACTTGCGGTTGGAGATATTAGAGCTGCTGATTGCAGATGAAGACCTGTGCTATTAAAACTTGGGTCCAAATTTCCTGTATTGCTGAACTTACAAACAAACCATCGAGCTACGCCAATGGGACAGGTAGCGTGTCCATATTCGTAAGCCCAACCGCCTACATAGAAACTTGGGGTATTCCCATTCTCTTGAACGGCCAATGTTTTTGGCACAAAACAAAAGCCTGGATCTGGTCGAGTTCGCACACAGCCCGTTCCATTAAAATTAGAATCTACGCTACCATCTGCATTAAAAACAGCCAAGGCGATATAGGAATCCCAATAGTCGGGAGAACTAGTCCATATGTAATTTTCTATAAGTACAACAAGACGTCCGTCCTCAAGTTCTTCTACATCTTTAACTTTCTGAAAATTGCCGAGATAAGAATTTAGAACAATATTTTGTGCAGTGCCATTGTTTCCAAAACTGCTGTCAGTCAAGCCGGCGCTCGTATATTTCCAAAGCCTTGGTTTCCCAGCTTGACTTCCAGCATGAACTATACCTCCATCATCTAATAAGGTGCTCCGACCTGGTGTCGTATATGCAGCCCCATTTGGGGCTTCAAGCTTGTAACCTTTCTGATTGAAAGTTGAATCTGGTCTCAGTTGAGCTGCAAGGGGCAGAACGCAGGCGAATATTATAATCGAACTTAATAAAAGGGATTTCATTATAAGAAAGACGTATTTGGAGTGCTTTTAGTTGGTCAATGTATTGAAGTAGATGACTTTGTATAGGCTTCAAGGCGACAAATGGACTATTGGTTCTATAAAAATCTGTAACTTAGAATCAGTGAAAAAATTTATTTCTCTTTCCTTGCTCCTCTTATTTTGCTTTAAGCTTCAAGCGCAGTATGCTTTTGAACTCGAAGTTGACTATAGTGCGCAGATACAGAACACTGATCAGTACTCCGTGAGTGGAACGCTCAAGAAAGGGAAAATCAAGAAAGGAGAGAAGTATTTTCTCAGCAATGGTGCCGAATTAAAAGTGATCAATATACTGAGCGCTGCCACAGCAACATCCGTCGATGAAGTCAAGGCGCCTGTCATGGTGAGTGTAGGATTGTTGTGCGAGGGATTTGTTCCTGAGCAGAAAGTGATGCTTCAAGGCATTAATACTAGACCTATGCAAACAGGTGTAAGGGTGAGTGATCATTGGGACAAAATGCCCGAGGGTGTCATTAAATTCAATGTGAATGGCATGCAACTTTCAGGGCATCAAATTTCCAAACCCATCTATACCAAATCGGGTGACGTGCTGGATATGTTTTTCAAGCTTGGAGGTAAACGAGTAATGTGGTTGCAGGTGGCTGGAATTTCTCAAATTGAAGAAACACCGAGAAGGCTAGTCTGCGATTCTACTTTATTTGGAACTAAAACCCCGCATGCGCGCATTGCATTCTTACCAGAGGGTTTCTTGCCTACGGATCACATTGACAATTACGATGCTTATGAAGATAAGTTTGGCAATTCAAGCATACTCATTACCATGTTGAAGAAGTATACCTATCAGATGAGTCTTGAGTTTGCTGGAGTCCTACACCCCAATGTCAAAATAAAAGAAGAGAATCCACGTGCTGGTCTACTCAACATTACAGAAGGTCGGGTGGATAAAATTTTATACGAATCTCATTAGAAGAAACAAAAATGGCGCTGTTTGCACAGCGCCATTTTCGTAACTATGAACAGTACTCGCTGCTCAGAAAGTTGTTACAACCTACTACGTTTTTTTGCACGAGAGCTTTTAATGTTGAGTACTTTATCCCGTCCGTTTCTACTAACGATGACTTGAGTCTCATTATTGCCCGATTGACTGTATGCTTTTTGTAAATCTTCTGAATTTCTGATTTCGCTCTTCCCGAATTGAACGACAATGTCATTTTCTTGAAAACCACTAGCAGATGCAGTGCTGTTTGGGTCTACATCAACAATCATTACACCTTCATCATTCTCAGTGTCTTCAATGGTGATACCTAGTTTTGGTCCTTGATTCATGTTAGGCATCATGCCTTGAATATCAAAATCGCCAAAATTTTTGAAGATGTCTCCAAACGGAAAAGATTCAGTACCTCCTCGATTCATTCCCATTGCATTTTCATTTTCCCCAAGAATTATACTCTTGTCTATGACCTTGCCTTCACGTTCCACGCGAACAAGCACTTCATCATCTGCATCTAAAGCACTGATGATTTCGACCAAATCTTGTGGGTCTTGAACTTTTTGTTCATCTATATGAGTAATTATATCTTCTTCTTTTAATCCACCTTGATCAGCGGCAGAGCGTCCGATCACTTCAATTACTTGGGCACCGTCTCCCATCTCAGGCTTTTTGGTTCTTACGCCCAACATGGCACCTTTGCCGGCTTGAGGAAACATCATTCTAAAATCTTCAAAACCTTGGTTTCGAGCGTTGCCATTTTCAGTGCTTTTTTTAATAATTTCAATTCTTCCTTTAGAATCAGTGTCGGCAACTTTTTTTCCATCGACAAATACCTCGCCATTCTCGATAACAATTGATGTCTTTGATTCACTGTTTTTGTCGTCTATAATTATTTTTTCGCCATTCTGAGCGAGAGCATTGGATGCATAGAATAAAGTACCTACGAGTGCTACTGCAAAAAAAACTTTGTTCATGATGTCGTGATGTTTTGAAGTTCAAATGTAAAAATGACTTCAGAGCAAGTAGGCATCGATGCCGTTAAAAGTCATTTAAGTTTCTGTTAAAAAGAAGAAGGCTCTTCAATGAAGAGCCTTCCAATATATAATATATAAGCTGTTTTTTAGCGGTCCTTCATGGCATCTATAATATCCTGAGGGTTGCCACCTTGAGCGGCTTCCATCAAAGCGCCCCAGCCAACGGATCCTACAATGAATAAAATCATCACTAAATAGAGTGCGGATAAGGAGATGCCAATGATGGCACAGGTGCGGCCTCCATTAAGATTTTTTAGACTGCCCTGGGTATAATTACTTGGGTTGGCAGAATAGACTTGCTTTCCTTTATTTGCTAAAACAAGTGCGATGATGCCTAAAATCAGGCCGACTACACCATAGCAAAAGCAGCCTACGATTGATAAAATTCCGAGCACAAGCACTGCTGTGGAGTTTGGGATGGGAGTTTGTCCGTTTTGATTCATTTGGGGTTCCATAGTTTTTAAATTTTATTTGAATGCTCCGTAAGATAATCCGAAAATGATAGCAATTAAAATAACAGCAAGAAAAATACTCCCCATGATTAAACCTATTATGGAACAGACTCGCCCTGCATTCATATTAGAAACGCTACCCGGGGAAAAGGAACCTGGGTCCATTTGATAAAGCTTCTTATCACCATTACTTAGATAGAGTCCAATACCTCCAAGGATGACACCTAGTATACCATAAGCAGCACACATTACAATAGATAAAATTCCTAGCACTAAGGATGCCGTAGAATTTGGAAGTGGTCGTTGCTCATAAGGAGCCTTGCTTAAAAGGTCTTGGTTCATAGGAAGTGTTTAGTGATATAGTTTGTTACGATAATAATTGCTGAAAGTATAAATAAATATTTTAGAATTTGCCCTCCTCGTTGAAATTTAAATTTTAGGTGCGCGAGGAGAAAAAGCAACATGGCCAAAATGGGAATGGTCGCTGGATACATGCTGATGCTTTCACTCAATTTTCCTTCGGTTAATAAGACAACAGAGCGCTGGAAACCACATCCAGGACAGTCTATTCCTAAATGTTTCTTCCAAGGGCAATCCAATAAATAATCCCGCAACGACATTAATAGGCTTTTGCAAATAGAACGCGTTGTTTGCTAGGCTTTCCACTTAAGATACAAAGCCCATCCTCTTCTTTCGCATCAATCGGAATGCATCGAATACTTGCTTTGGTTTTATTTTTTATTTCATCTTCTGTTTCTGCTGTGCCATCCCAATGCGCGCTCACAAAGCCTGTGGTTTTTTCAAGTGCCTCCACGAAATCATCCCAATTGTCAACAGAAGTTGTATGTTCTGTTCTGAAATTTTCGGCTTTGGTAAAAATGTTTTTTTGAATATCATCGAGCAGTGATTCTAGATGTTCAACAACGCCATCGAAATCGCGGCTTACTTTTTCACTGGTATCACGACGAGCAATTTCAATTTTGTTTTCCTTTAAATCGCGCTCACCTAAGGTTACACGAATAGGAACTCCTTTCATTTCATATTCCGCAAACTTCCAGCCCGGTCTATTATAATCGGTATCGTCATATTTTACGCTAATTCCTTTTGCCTTTAGGCCCTCCACAATATGTTTTGCCTTGGCGTCAATATTTGCTTTTCCTTCATCTGTTTTATGAATAGGTACAATGACTACTTGAATGGGAGCGAGCTTTGGTGGAAGTACAAGGCCTTTGTCGTCACTGTGCGCCATGATGAGTGCGCCAATTAATCGAGTACTCACACCCCATGAAGTAGACCAAACAAATTCTTCTTTATTCTCTTTATTTAAATATTTGACATCGAATGCTTTGGCAAAGTTTTGTCCAAGAAAATGAGATGTTCCTGCTTGGAGAGCTTTTCCGTCTTGCATCAAGGCCTCTATACAATAGGTTTCTTCGGCTCCTGCGAAGCGCTCACTTTCTGTTTTCACGCCCTGAATTACCGGCATCGCCATAAAGTCTTCCGCAAAAGTGGCATACACTTTCAACATTTGTTCGGTCTCAGCGACGGCTTCTGCCTCAGTTGCATGCGCTGTATGGCCTTCCTGCCACAAAAATTCAGCTGTCCTGAGGAAGAGTCTAGTGCGCATTTCCCAACGAACCACATTGGCCCACTGATTGACTAAGATGGGAAGGTCTCTATAGGATTGAATCCAATTTTTATAAGTATCCCATATAATAGTCTCCGATGTAGGCCTCACAATGAGTTCTTCTTCAAGTTTAGCGGCAGGATCAACGATAACGCCTTCACCATTTGGGTCATTTTTTAGGCGATAATGGGTCACGACAGCACATTCTTTGGCGAAGCCTTCAACGTGGGCAGCCTCCTTGCTCAGGTAACTTTTGGGTATAAATAAGGGGAAATAGGCATTTTGGTGACCTGTATCCTTAAACATTTTGTCCAAGGCCTCCTTCATTTTCTCCCAAATCGCAAAACCATAAGGTTTGATGACCATACAGCCTCTAACGGCGCTATGCTCGGCTAGGCCTGCCTTTGCGACTAATTCATTGTACCATTTACTATAATCTTCAGCTCTTGGGGTGATTCCTTTGCTCATGCCTTTTTCAAATTGTAAGGCGAATGTATAAATCTTTTTATCTTTTCATTAAACTTTGGGCTCGCTTTATAGTCAAACAAGCGTGAATCGAACAAATAATATCACGACATTGGGTCAAAATCCAGCATCAAAAGGGGCTAAAAGCGCTCATTTTGGTCATGTTAATGAGGCGTTTAACGCTTCGGATTTAACATCTTTATTTTGGATGAAACCCTTTAAAAATCTTACTTTACATACACTCACTTATAATTTGAATACCATGAAAAAATCAATTTTCACCCTAATCGCTGCTTTGCTTCTTTCGCCAGTCTTTTTGATGGCGCAAAATGATGACGTTTATTACAATCCAGATGTGGATGCGTATAATAATACGATCAATACAAGCATGAATAATAATCAACAAGAAATGTCTCGCTATGGCGATGATTATATGGATTATGATGAAGACTACCAATACACGACTCGTATGCGTCGTTTTGGATCCAATGCTGGTTGGGGATATTATAGCAACTTCTACAATGATCCATTTTGGTTCGGTGGTGGATGGGGTGGACCTTCCTTCGGTTTTGGATTTGGTCGTCCTGCATGGTACGGATTCGGATATACTCCTTTCATGAATATTGGATGGGGTAATCCATGGGGTTTCGCAGGAATTAATCGCTTCAATGGTTGGTACCGTGGTTTCGGCTGGGGTGGCGGCTTCAACAACTTCGGTTGGGGCGGCGGTTGTCGCTATGGATGGAATTCATGGGGTGGAAGCTTCTTTGGACCTACTTTCTACGGTTCTAATTTCGGATGGGGTAACTCTTTTGGAAATAATGGCTGGTGTGGAAATGGCTGGGGTGGTTACGGAAACTATCGCGGTGGAGCATGGGCTGGTAACAACAGAAACGGATATAGAAATGGCGTTCGTAATGGTTGGAACTCTAGTGTAAATAATACAGGCTATAACGGAAGAGTTATTCGTCAAGCAGGATCTGGAACCGTTCGTAATGGAGGTCAGACAGGTGGCAATAACGGATTCTTAGGCATTCGTGATAAAAGAAATGCTGGAACTGTGAGTACGTTGAACACTAGAAATGCATCAGACATTAGAGGCAATCGTATTACTCCTAAGAAGAGCGATGCGACCATCAGAAATTCAGTGCGGACCACAACTGGTGTAAATGGAATGGAAGAGAGAATTAAGGTTGACGGCAATAGACGCAATAATTCAATCAATTCTAATCCAAGAAACTCTACGATAAATAGAAACAATAATACGCGTTCGACTTCACCGTCACGTTCTACTGCGCCAAGCAGAAACTATGATGCTCCTTCTCGTTCAACGAGTCCTAGCAGACAGTACAATGCGCCAAGCAGAAACTATGATGCTCCTTCTCGTTCAACGAGTCCTAGCAGACAGTATAATGCGCCAAGTAGAAGTACAACACCGTCGAGATCGTCTCAACCAAGTCGTACATATAATAGCACGCCTTCACGTTCAACAGCTCCGAGTCGTAGTACGAGATCAACACAGCGCTCAAGTGGTAATGTGAATAGATCAACTGCTCCTTCAAGAAGTTCGAGTACACCTAGTCGTTCTTCTTCAAGAAGCTCTAGTACACGTTCTTCATCAAGAAGTTATAGTGCGCCAAGCCGTTCATCTTCAAGAAGCTCTAGTACACGTTCTTCATCAAGAAGTTATAGCGCGCCGAGTCGTTCATCTTCAAGAAGTTATAGCGCACCAAGTCGCTCTTCTTCAAGAAGCTTTAGTTCTCCTTCAAGAGGCAGTTCAGGACGCAGTGGCGGAATGAGCAGAGGCGGAAGAAGATAATCATTATTAACAGCTATCACCACACCTTAAGAAAGTGTGGTGATTTTTTATACATCAATTCTAACAATATGAATCTAAAAATTTCAACCCTAGTACTATTTACTTTGATCAGTACACAGCTCTTCGCTCAAGATGAAAATGATGCATTACGTTTTGGACAAACCTTCAATTTTGGAACGTCTCGAGCAATGTCTGTAGGAGGCGCCACAGGTGCTCTTGGAGCAGATTTTAGTTCAGTGCTGACCAATCCTGCCGGGATTGGGCTATATCGAGCGAGTGAAATTTCATTTTCTCCAGCTATGACATTTTCTGAAAGCAAGGCTCAATTTTCTAACACGGAAATTACCGATCAATCAAAATTTAATTTTAATTCTTTGGGATTAATAATATCGAATGCTGAAAAGAATAAGCGAAGTCAAGGAAGGAGAAAAAATTGGCGTGCAACGAATGTTGTTATTGGATTCAATAGACTAGCAAATTATAATTCTGAACATTCCTATTCCGGAACGGACAATCAGAGTTCAGTCATTGAGTCATTTGAGGAAGAGTTCAACCAATTGGGTGGATTCAACAGCAATTCAATTGCACTTGTAAGTGATGCTGCCTATGCTGCTTATACAGGATATTTAATTGACGAAAATACGGAAGATCCAACGGTTGCAAAAAGCTACGTGCCCTATCAAGATGGATTAATGAGAACGAAGTCTGTTATACAGTCTGGCTCCAATATTGAATATGCAATAGGAGCTGGTGCTAGCTATAAGGATAAATTTTATTTGGGCGGTACCTTAGGTCTTCCACGAATTGAATACGACAGAACGCAAACTATAACAGAGCAAGATATTTCAGGAAAACTGAATAACGACTTTAACTATTTTACTTTGGAAGAACGTCTAGCCACTCAGGGAAATGGAGTAAATTTTAAATTGGGAGCAATTTGGAGAGTCACGAAGAATCTTAGATTGGGCGCATCCGTTCATACGCCAACTGCTTATAGCCTCACTGATATTTCTTCAACTTCCATTGAGACACATACAGACTCTCTATTAATTAATTCAGGCATAAGCAATAGTCCAATTGTAAATTGGTCTACTGATGAACCTCTTTTATCCCAATACACTTTTGTTTCACCCATGAAAGCTTTATTGAGTGCTACCTTATTATTGGGACAGAAAGGTTTCTTGAGTGGAGATTTGGAGTATGTAGACTACGCTGGTATGAGATATAATTATGGAAATGGATTCCAAGCCGAGAGTGAGATTATCAATGCAGTTATCAAGGGTACTTATAAGTCGACAATGAATTTGAGATTAGGAGGTGAATTTAAAATGAGCCCTCTCTTTGCATTGCGAGCTGGGTTCTCATTAAATGGGAATCCGTTGAAGGAGGTTGGACGCAGTACTGCAGCAACAACTTATAATGCAGGCTTGGGTTATCGAAAGAATAAGTTCTTCGCTGATTTTGTGGGTCAATATGCGACCGCGACTTTTAATGATGTGACACATCAACTCAACCGATCAGTACTTATACCTAATGCTGGATTGACGCGTAATGATATCAATTTAGGCCTTACCGTTGGTTGGAGGTTTTAGCGTGCATGTTTGAATAAAAATACCTTCAAGGTATTGTATTCTTTTTGAGTCAGTTTGGCTCGTTCCTTTTCATTTTTTAAGTATGCAAACCATTGCTCTTTTTTGAAAGCTTCAGGACGATGCATTACATGACAGGAGGTACATTTTTTGCCCATAATCCCCTTGCCGTCGTCATAAAGGCTTTTTTGCTCATCTGATTCCAATGCGCTCCATATGTCCTGAGGGTCTACCTCTGGCCAATCGGCAGGTGCTAGCTCTTTCTTACTTACATTTTCTTTTACCAAAGATTCAGAAACGGATTTTGAAACTTTTGGAGCGCATTGTAAAAGAAAGAAGGATGCTATAATTGTAAGGGCGGTGTATCTCAATTTCATTAGTACATTTACTTTCAAAATCAATAATACAGAATATGAAGAAAATTCTCCTTATTTGTTTTTTCATTATGACTTCTTTGACGACTTTTTCTCAGTCGTATGAAGAGGATAGTGTTCGCATTAGAATGATGTCTGATCTTATTCTAGAAGAATATGATTGTTATAAAGATTTGCGCGACCTCTGTAAGAATATTGGTCATAGAATTAGCGGTTCTCCTCAAGCAGAACAAGCTGTTCAATGGTCCAAAAAAGTGCTTGAAGATATAGGATGTGATCGAGTTTATTTGCAAGAAACCATGGTGCCTCATTGGGTGCGTGGAGAGGAAGATGCTTGGTATTATGTTGAAGGACAACGTATCAAGGTTCCGATAACATCATTAGGGAATGCTGCTGGTACAGGAAAAAGAGGTTTGAGAGCGCCCATGATTATGGTAAATAATATGGATGAATTTCAGGCGCTGAAGAACGAGGATGTCAAGGGTAAGATCGTTTTCTTTAATTATCGATTCAATCAAAAGAACATCAATACTTTCTCAAGTTATGGTCCATGCGTATACTACAGATGGGCATCACCTGTTGAAGTAGTTAAGAAGGGTGGAATAGGGGTAGTTATTCGATCGGTTAGTTCTGCTTTTGATGACAAACCACATACTGGGACTACACATTATGAAGATGATTTAGTCAAACTGCCAGCTGTTGCCGTGTCCAATGTGCATGCCGATATAATTGAAAAGGAATTTCTGGCTAAGAAGAAAGTCAATTTTGAAATTCGAACAACTTGCGAAATGTTGCCCGATGTAAAATCGCACAATGTGATCGGAGAAATGCGCGGAAGTGAATTTCCCGATGAAATTATTACTTTCGGCGGCCATTTAGATAGTTGGGATATCGGAGAGGGCGCTCATGATGATGGTGCAGGTGTAGTGACCTGCATGGATGTGATGCGCACCTTTAAAAAATTGAACATCAAACCTAAGAGAACCATTCGCTGTGTTCTATTTATGAATGAAGAAAATGGGCTGCGCGGAGCAAAGACTTATGCAGCTGAAGCCGTTCGTTTGAAAGAGAATCACATTCTAGGTATTGAAACTGATGCTGGTGGAGCGACTCCTTATGGATTTGGAATTACGATGAGCCCAGAACAAAAGCGCAAAGTGCGTTCTTGGGCACCGCTCTTTAGACCTTATAATATTTACAATTTCGACAATGAAGGTGGTGGTGCGGATTTGTCTCCACTGAAAAAAGAATTTAAAACTCCAACGATGGGATTGCGTCCTGATGGGCATAGATATTTTGACATGCATCATAGTGCGAACGATGTTTTTGAAAATGTACACAGAAGAGAGTTGTGTATGGGTTCCATTGCTATGAGTATGATGGTTTATTTGGTGAGTGAATACGGTTTAGACGCAGACGAATTTTAATGCAAGACCTTCAACGACAAGCTCAAGCGTTTATTGAAGAAGAGATTTCCTCATTTGAAAAGCTTCCTCAAGCTGGCTCTGACCGACAGTACTATAGATTTAATGCTAGCGGAAAAAGCTTCATTGCCACCTATAGTGAAGATTTAAACGAGAATAAAATGTTTTTAGGATTGGCTCACTATTTTTTTAAGAAGAATCTTGCCGTTCCGGAAATTTTGGGTCAAAATGCGGAGATGAATTTTTATGTGCAAAGTGATTTAGGTCATCAATGCTTATTGGATATTGTTTTGGAAAATGGGCATAGCTCAGAAGTCAAAGAGCTCTATAAAAAATCACTAAAATCCCTATTGCAATTCCAATTGTGTGCAAAAGATGAAGAGTTTCAAGACTTATTTAAAAGCCTTCCAATATTTGACTACAGACAAATGCTCTTTGACCTGAATTACTTTAAAACCTATTTCTTGGATCCTACAGATTACAGTTTCGATGAAGTGAAATTGGCTTCAGAGTTTGAACAAATTGCACAGAAGATGGCCTCAAAAGGCCAAGATGCTTTTATGTATAGAGATTGTCAAGGTCGAAATATTATGATAAAGGAAGGAAGTCCTTACTTCATAGATTTTCAAGGCGGAATGCAGGGCACGGCTTTGTATGATGTCGTTTCCCTATTCTGGCAAGCTAAGGCTAAGATTCCATTAGAGTGGAAGGAAGAACTGCTCAGTTATTATTTAGATGAATATGTGGCTGAATTGGGTGGAGATAAGGACTTGCTAGAAAAAGATTATCAAGATATAGTCTTGCTTAGATTGCTGCAAGTCATGGGAGCATATGGCAGAAGAGGCTTGGTTGAAAAGAAGGCTCATTTTATTTCAAGTATTCCGATGGGCTTGGATAATTTGAGAATCTGGTGCAAAACAAATAGTTTGCAAGATTACCCCGAATTGGGCAAAGCAATTGACTATATTACAGACGATAAATTTTTAGAAACACTATGAGTGATGAAACAAAATTGGTAGTACGTGTAAGCAGTTTTTCATATAAGAAAGGCGGCATACCGGAGGATAATACGGACAATGGTGGAGGCTTCGTTTTTGATTGTAGAGGCATTCACAATCCAGGGCGATATGCACCCTATAAAAAATTGACCGGCCGTGATGAGTCAGTAAAGAAGTTCTTACAGGAGGAGACCGTAATTGATAAATGGTTGGAGTCTGTTTGGAAAACGGTTGAGGTAAGTATTAAAAATTATATGAGTCGCGGTTTTGAAAATTTGATGGTGAGCTTTGGTTGTACTGGTGGTCAGCATAGATCGGTTTATAGTGCTGATGCCACGGCAAAATGGATTGAGGACAAGTTTAAAATTGAAACGACTGTTGAGCATATCGAGCAAGAGAAGAAGAATTGGGTAAACTAATTTTTCCTAAAACGACAAAATAGAAAATCCTGTTCTGTATCGAAGGGTGTCGTATGTTTCTCCTGAAAGCAATTTAGTTTTTCAAAACCGTCGAAGCTGAGACTGTCGCCATCATATTGACTGATGTCTAAGCCACTGCAACGACTAGGGCCATCTTTAGAAAAAGTTCCCATACATAGATGAGCAAGTACATTTTCTTTTACGAGTCTTTTATAAGAATTTATTTCAGGCTGGGTAGTGAGGAAATGAAAGGCTGCTCTGTCATGCCAAAGGTCGTATGATGTCGATGGTTGAAAGTCAAGAATGTTGCTCACAATCCAATGAACTTTTTGCGCATCATCACCCAAGCGTGTTTGGGCGCGCTCGATGGCTTTGGCTGAGATATCGAGTACGGTAAGCTTGCTAAATCCTTGCTTGAGTAAATGGTCGACAAGGAGACTATCTCCACCACCAATGTCAATAATACTTGCATCAAGAGCTGGTTCACAGGCTAAAATGAGCTCTAAGGAAGTTTGGGGCACGGCTTGAGTCCAACTCACCTCATGCGGACTTTTTGTTTGGTAAACTTTCTCCCAATGTGCTTTCATCTCAGATGTCATAAGCTAAATGTACATTCATATCGCAAATTTTAATTGGTAATTTCATTCTGGGAATAAGTCGAACACTCATGAACCTCATTTAAGATGCAGTAGCATGGCATTATTTGCGCTTGGCGTTAATGATAGTCTTTTTTACAAAAAGAATATTATCTTACCATTAAGTTATGAAGAAAAACCTACTTCTTTTCTTATTCCTTTCACTCTCCTTGAGCCTTAGTGCTCAGGTTCCGGATTATAAAGTCAGTATACATATTGGTCCAAGTGCCATTACAGGAGTTTCTCTAATGAGAGCTATTGTTACCATTGAAGAATTGAACAATGTCAGTTCTTCAGGCCCTATTACAGTCATCATGCCAAAGAAGGCTCGTTTTCCATTCACGTGGGTTGATACTGCCACTATAGCGGGACTTCTACCAGTAAATAATAGCCAATGGACCATTGATGACAGCAATCCACGTTATACCAAATGGACTTATAATTTGCCTACATTCCCTGCAGGAGGGACGAGTGTATTTGGCTATGTGGGGACCTATGATCCTGGCAATACTGATGGACGGGACAATTTTACTGTCCAAATTATTTCGGGAAGTGGGGGAGATATCACGCCACCTAACAATAGGGCGGTGTTTGATGATGTCATGCCCCACTTAATTTCATTCAAATTTTTTAGACAACCCTGATTCCCATGAAAAAAAATATTCTATTTGCAATTTTATTTTTTGGCCTTTGTTCCTCCGCATTCGCTCAAGATTACAATCCACTTGTGCAGAACGTACGCTTTAGCCCAGAACCAAACGTACTTGGTTTTGAATGTTGCGATACTCCTAGCGTGAAATTTCAGCTTGGACTTTCTAGTGCTGATGATTTGCTTTTAGATGTCAATGATCCTTTGATAGTAAAAATGGCTAAGGAAGGTGTTCGATGGCGAGATCTCTCTAATGCAGCGGCCAATGTTCATGGACTATATACTCAAAATTTTAATTGGACTTTCTCTTCAAATATGGATACAATCATTGGGACCCAAATTGCCACAATGAATGGAACGGGAGTGGACCCATTGAATTTGGTTAACTCTTTAGAGGAGATGACCGTCGATATGTATGTCCCCGTTCAAGCTTTTCAAGCTTTGCGCCTTTATGTTTTTTTTGAGACTCCAAATTCTACTGCGACTTCAAATGATTTTATGGATGATTCTATTCAAATAGAAACTCAGAGTTGGTGCATTGGTGGTTGTGCACTCCCCATTACACTGGCAACTTTTGAAGTGAATGAGTTTCAATGTCAGGCTAGATTAGTTTGGCAAACGGCCTCAGAACAAAATTCTAGCCATGTTGAAATTTATAGAAGACTTGCTTCCAAAAAGGAATTCAATAAAATTGGGGCCATGGCCCTACAAGGCAATAGTGATGAAGTGCAAGATTATGAATTTATAGATGATGGAGTAGAGTCAGGAAGAGAGCGCTATGAATACAAACTAAAATTCATTGACCTAGATCAAAAATATTCTGAGTCAGAAGTCAGAAGCATTCATATTGATTGTGGGAAGGGACATGCAGGAATAAAACTCTATCCCGACCCTGTTTTAGATAGACTGCATCTTGACGTTGAGTCGAGGGTGTCGGCCTCCCAATTGAAAATTAAAATCATTGATATCAATGGTCGCATACTATTAAGAGATGCAGAAATTTTGGATGAAGGCGCAAACAGTCTTCAATATGACATGAGTGATTTATCCTCTGGATTATACATTCTGCAATATGAGAATGAAGAGGATAATAAGGTGGGAAGCCTAAAGTTTTTAAAAAAGTAAAAACTACAAATCGCCCAGCTGCGGTCTCAGAATGATGTCCTCAACGACGGCCTTCGGTGATAGATGTTTCAAGGCAAAAATGCTTTCAGCAATATCATTGGCTTCCATAATTCGTTCAGGATCCACTCCACTATTGGCCCAAGCATTGCTCCAAGTTGCTCCTGGATAAACTGTAGTCACTTTAATATTCTCTTCTTTTAATTCAAAACGCAGATTTTTCGAAAAGCCAGTCAAGGCAAATTTTGAAATACTATAAGAGCCTCCTTGAGGATAGGCATGTAATCCTGCAACAGATGAAATATTTACAATAGTTCCACTGCCTTGTTTTTTTAATTGGGGCAAAATGGCGCGAGTCAAATGATAAGCACTGTACAAATTCGTTTCCATTAATTTCTCCAGCTGCCCATCCGCTTCATCATGCAAATCGCCTGGTAGAAATACACCCGCATTATTAATGAGCCAATCGACTGTATCAAATTTTTCTGAACAAAAGGCTGCAAAACCAAGCACATTCTCTTTCTTAGAAACATCGACTACTTGGGTATGTACATCTACAGCCAAGCTGCTTTTGAGTTCCGCAAGTTCATCTGCATTGCGCGAACAAACCGCGAGATTGATGCCTTCCTTGGCAAATTTTTCAGCGATCGCTCTTCCAATTCCTTTGGTTGCTCCTGTGATAATTGCGTTCATAATACTAAAGTAATTTATAAATAGCTTCTAATTCTGAAAGCATCATGGCGGTTGCTCCCCAAATGATGGTCTTCTCATCCCAATTATACGTGGGAACCTTTGTTTTAAGATTAGGGTCATGGCTAGTTCGAACCTTCTGTTCTTCCTTAATAGAATCATTAAATAATTCATCTAAGGGTGCATTGATTGTTCGAGCAACTTCTGCGGCTTGGAGATTAAGTTTAGGTAATTTTTTTAGACTTACTAGAATTGGATGCACTAAAAAGTTAGAAGGCGGAATGTAGAGCGGACTCAGTTGGCCGAGGATATGCATCTCTTCAATCGGGATGCCAATTTCCTCAAAGCATTCTCTTTGGGCTGTATAGATGAATGAATAATCATTGACGTCTTGTTTGCCACCCGGGAATGCAATTTGCCCACTATGGGTTTGCCCATCAACTGACCTTTCGATGAAGAGTGTATTCCATTTCCCCTCAATAGGAAACAACAGTATGGTCACTGCACCTTTACGCACATTGGCTTTCATCTTGGGCAAGGAATCTCTGAAAGAGGGCATCATCTTTTTCTGGGCAGAAATTCCAGGAAGACAAGCTAAGAGTTCTGTTTGGAGTTGTTTAATCATTTTTAAGAATCAGTTGAACTACATTTTCAATGTGATGAGTGTGAGGAAACATATCAACGGCTTTGGATTTTGTGATGCGATAGCTTTCAGAAAGGAGAGCTAGATCGCGAGCCTGTGTGGCCGGGTTACAACTCACATAAACCATTTTAGGCGCTCGAATATGCAGTAGCTTGTCGATCAACTTTTGATGAAGCCCTGCTCTTGGAGGATCAAGAATAATGATGTCTGGCTGACCATGTTCATTGAAGAATGCATCATTACAAACCTTGATTACGTCTCCAGCATGAAAGCTGGCATGTTCCATAGAATTGAGCTGGGCATTCACTTTAGCATCGGCGATGGCATCGGTCACGGTCTCCACGCCAACTAATTTCCCGATCTGATTTTTTAGAAAGATTCCTATGCTGCCTGTTCCGCAATAAAGATCATAGAGGGTTTCAGTTCCCTTACAGTCTGCAAAGTCTCGAACCACATTGTATAATTTCTCAGCCTGCTTTGAATTGGTTTGAAAAAATGATTTTGGACTGATTTTGAATTGAAATTCTTCTAAAGTTTCAATGATGTGGTCCTCGCCACTGTAGTGCACAACATTTAAATCATAAATGCTGTCATTCATTTTTTCATTGATGGTATAGTGTAATGATTTTATGGCAGGGAAATGAGCTTGTAGTGCTTGGCAAATATCCTCAGCGATTGCTTTATTATTTTCTCCAATGATAAGATTCAACAGAACCTCTCCTTTCTTATTCATCCTGACCACCAAATTTCTGAGTTGGCCATGATGCCCACGGGCATCATAAAAAGTATAAGACTTTTCAAAAGCGAAGTCTCTTACAAAATTTCTGATGGCATTTGTTGGCTCGGCTTGGAGGTGACATTTTTCGATGGGAACGACTTTGTCAAATAATCCAGGAGCATGAAAACCTAAAACATTTTTATCAAAACTTTTGTCAGTATTGAGCTCCTCTGGGCTCAAATATTGTTTGCAGCTGAAGGTGAATTCAAGTTTATTCCGATAGAGGGTGGTTCCCTCACAAGACAAGATGGGGAAATATTCTTCAATGGTGGCGCCTCCAATTCTTGAAAGCTGATCTTTCACTTGTTGTTCTTTAAAGATTAATTGTTGCTCATAGGGGAGCATTTGCCATTTGCACCCGCCACATGAGCCAAAATGCTCACAAAAGGCCTCAACGCGCATATCAGACTTTTCTACGAGGCGATTGACCTTGGCTTCGGCCCATTTGGTCTTATTCTTAAAAACAAAGACATCGGCTACATCACCAGGCACTACCCCCTTGACAAATAGGACTTTTTCATCCCAACGGGCTATGCACTTGCCTTCAGCGGCATATTTCTCGATTTTGACTCCTTCTAGGACAAATTTCTTGCGTCGACCCATAAATACCCGAAAATACGACCATTGCAAACGCAAAATTTGGGTTAAAGCAATCTAATTTTTACAACCCTTTGAAGCTACGATTCGTCATATAGCTGTAAATTCGAAAATCCAACCAATTATGATCAGAAACATATTTAAACCCTTGAAGAAGATAGCATTGCTTAGCTGTCTTTTCTATTTCTCCAGTTGTATGCTCCTTCAAAGCACATTGAGCGCGAAGGATGGCTATAATGTAGCTGTACAATTTGAAGATGTACAAAATGAGAAAATCTATCTATGCCATTATTTCGGCAAAGGAAGTACCGTATATAAAGATGATTCCTTGACGCTTGATGCAGCAGGCAAGGGGACTTTTAGGTCTAGTGAGGCTATCGTTGGAGGGGTTTATCTCATTCTATTTGAAGATAGATCAGCCACTCTCGAATTCATTTTGCTAAATGGCAATTCTTTCAGCTTGTTTTCAAAGAAGGCTGATGTGAGGAACACAAAATTTAAGGGCAATTCTGAAAATAAGCAGTACTATCAATACCAAGAGTTTTTGAATTCGTTTGGTGGTGAATATGAGAAGATTATGAATTCATATTCTACAGCGAAAAGCCGTGAAGATTCTGCCGTCATTGACTTGGCTGCAAAAACTAAGGTTAAGGACTTGACCAATTATAGGAACAAATTTGCCGAGCGCAATCCTAAGCTGTTTATGTCTAAAATGTTCAAGGCAATAGGAGAACCTCAAATTCCCAAAGAGTTACCAATACTTCCTGATGGAAGTAAAGATTCATCCTTCCCTGCTGAATATTATAAAGCGCATTATTGGGACGATTATGATTTTCGGGACGATAGATTAATTTACACACCTATTTATGAAGGCAAATTAAAAAACTATATGGATCGTTGGGTACTTCCAATTGCGGATTCAGTGAAAGATGCAAGTGATATGATTTTGAAAAAATCAATGGGCAGTCCTGAAACTTTTAAATATTCACTGTGGTATTTATCGCGATGGACTGAGCAAAGTAAGATCATGGGAATGGATGAAGCTTTTGTTCACCTTGTAGAGAACTATTATATGCGCGGCCTCGCTACATGGATTGATTCAGCTCAACTTGCCAAATATGTCGAGCGAGCTAAAAAAATTGCGCCTAATATGATTGGGCAGCAGGCTATAGACATCCGCATGCCTGAAATGAAGACAGGAACCATTATCCCTCTTTCAACAGTAGAGGCGGAATATACTTTGCTCATTTTTTGGTCGCCAGATTGTGGTCATTGCAAGAAGGAAATCCCAAGGGTAGACTCTATCGTGCGTAATGAACTCAAAAATATAGATATAAAAATCTATGGAGTCAATGCTGAAAATGAGTATGAAAAGCAATGGGAAAAACTTGTGGACGATTTAAACTTCAAGGAAAATTGGATACATGTTCACGACCCCAAACACCAAAGTCCATTTCGTAATTTCTACGACGTTTATAGTACCCCAACCATATATTTGCTAGACAAGGACAAGAAAATTGTTGGGAAAAAATTAGACCACAAGAATCTTAAAGGATTGGTCGACTATTTAGAAAAAAAGAAGAAGGAAAAGAATTAGATATATGAATATGAAAAAACACATCATTCTAGCATTATTGCTATGCATTACATGTAGTGCAATTTTTGCACAGCGAAGTCCTACTTTATTCCACTATGGTGAACAGCCTGTTCAGTTGGATGAATTTCTACGCATGTACACTAAAAATTTGAACAAGAAGAAGCCCGACTTTAGTAAAGAAGCCGTTGATGATTATTTAAGGTTGTATTCTTTATTTAAGATGAAAGTAGCCGAGGCCAATAGAATGCAACTCGACACTATGCCGCACTTACAGCAAGAGCTTGTGAGCTATCGTAAGCAATTATCTAAAACATATTTGACGGATGGTGAGGTGACTGACGGCTTAATAAGAGAAGCTTATAATCGAATGCAGCAGGATGTCAGAATTGCTCATATCATGATACCCATCGCTGGAAATAGCTTTGATACTTTAAAATCATATAAGACAATTGATAGCATTCACAGACAAGTGAAAACAGGAAAAATTTCATTTGAACAGGCCGCTAGAAAGTTTAGTAGCGATAAACAGAGTGCTGCTAAAGGAGGCGATATTGGATATATTACTGCGCTGCAAGTCGTTTATCCCTTTGAGAATATGGCGTATAAAACTGCAGTAGGTCAAATTTCCAATCCTTTTAGAACAGTATACGGCTATCACATAATTAAAAAATTGGATGAGCGTCCAGCTCGTGGCGAAATTCAAGTAGCCCAAATTATGACCCGCGTTAAGAAGAGCCTTGGAGATGAAGGCGTTCAACAGGCGAGGGCTAAAATCGAAAAGGCCTTGGCTGAATTGAAACAGAATGTTCCATTCAAGACGGTCGCGGAGAAATATAATGAAGATGAATTTTCAAAGTCTTCTATGGGTGTTCTTCCTCCATTCGGAGTAGGTAAAATGGTCCCTCAATATGAAGATGCTGCATTTGCCTTGAAGAAGCCAACTGATTTTTCAGATATCATCCAAACGGAGAACGGCTTCCACATAATCTCTTTGATTGAAAAAATCCCAGTAAAGTCATTTGATGAAGTCAAAAAGGGAATACAAAAGAAAATAGAAAGAGATGGACGAATGAAAATTGCTCAAGATGAATATTTGAACAATTTGAAAAAAGAATTAGATTTTAGAGAAAATAGTGCTGCACTTGATGAGATTATTGAGGCTATTCCTGATTCAACTTTGAGGGGGAAGGGAAACTATAATCCGCGTGCTTATGGACATATGACTAAGGAAATTTTTGCACTTGGAAATAACAAATTGACTCAAGCTGATTTTGCTCAGTACATTAAGCTAATCACTAGAGGTAAAGTTTTTGGAGCAAAAAATTTCGCTCTGAAAGGTCTTTATGACAATTACGTAAAGTCTGTGATGACAGAGTATCAAGAGATAAACTTGGCACAAACCAATCCAGAATACAAAAACCTTTTGCAAGAGTATCGTGATGGAATTTTAATCTTTGAATTAACGGACAAAAAAGTGTGGGGTAAGGCACCTAAAGATTCTGTTGGTATTCAGAACTATTATGATCAAAATAAAGCTCGATTTACATGGGGTCCTAGTGTTCAAGGAAAACTCTTCCGAGCAAAGTCAGAAGAGAATATGAAAAAATTACTCAAGGGAATTAATGCTCCGAATCCTAAAGGCTTGGATGAAATAGTTCGTGAAATAAATGGTGATGGTCCTCAAGACAAAATGAGCATGCGCGAAGGACGTTTTGAGCAGAACCGTTTCAAATTTAAAATGCCGTTCAAAGCTGGTAAGTATATGCCTTATCAACAAGAAAAAGATGGCAGTTTTACGCTGCTTATGGTAGACGAAGTTTTTAATCAGCCGTCTCAAAAAAGTCTCAAGGAGGCTAGGGGTTATGTGATCTCTGAGTACCAGGACTTCTTAGAAAAAGAGTGGCATAAAGAGCTTACTGCGAAGTATCCTGTGCGAATCAATGAGAAAGTTCTAAAATCTGTTTATAATAGAAATTAATTTATATGAAAACCATATTATTTAATCTAATCCTATTAGCAATTACTTTTTCTGCTAATCCACTATTCGGTCAAAAAGTTTCACTGGATAAAAAATCAGGAATTGTCAGTGTAGATGGTTCAGAACAATTTCAAATAGAACGTAAAGGGAAGAAGGATTTTTACTTTGTCATCAGCGATCTGGAGGGTAATTCCTTAATGCGCTTAAACTATAAGTATCTAGAATCTGATTATACAGGAGGATGGTTTGAGTTGGTATTGACTGAACAGAAAGAGAAGGTGATCGTTAATCCAAGTCTTGGTGCAAGCAAAAAGATGACAGCTCGTTATGTTGCTGATCATAATCTAATTCAAGACGGTAAAGTAAACTTAGAAGCTTTTGAAGAGATTAAGCTAAATGAAACATATAATCCGCCTAGAGCTGTAATAATTGATTGAATTAATTTCCAATTAAAAACTTTTTCAAAAGACCGACTCTGTTGGTCTTTTGCTTTTATATAGCCGCAAGTCAACTTTAGGTCAGTAAATTGTTTTTTATCTTATAATAGACACTTTCTTGACAGTGACTGATTAGGAAGCAGCATACATTAGATTTTAAATTATACTATATATGAAAAAACAATTTACCCTCTTATTGCTTGTTGCCATGCTATTTGGCTTCAATCAAACAAACCTTAATGCACAATGTTTTCAAACTTTTGCTTTCCCAGCCGGGGCAGTTGCTGCTCCGACTTTGCCTTTACTTCCAACCGTGATTACGACTTGTAGTTGGGCGGGAGATTATTCAACAATTTCAGGACTCGTTACCGGTAGCCTTTACTGTGTAGATGCACCCGCTGCAACTAGTGTGGGCTATGCAACAGTTTCAACAACGATCACTGGTGGTGCTGTAGGTTCTGGAGCTTTGCCTTATTGCTTTACCGCAACTGCAGCGACTATGTATGTGCATTGGAGTATTGATGCCACCTGTGCTACCGCTAATATCTGTGATGCTACAGAGATTGTGCTACAACCAACTCCTTTGTCTGTAAGCTTTGGAAGCTTAAGTGCTACGAGTTTAGAAAGTGCAATTGAAGTAGCCTGGACCACTGAAAGTGAGAATAATAATGAATATTTCGTCATCGAAAGAAGCATTGATGGTCAAACGTTCAGACCAATTGGAGATGTTCAAAGCCAAGCTGATCATGGAAATAGCTTCACTCAAATTGACTACAATTTTCAGGATCAATCACCTAAGTATGGCGAAAACATTTACCGTTTAAAACAAATTGATATAGATGGCAAAAGTTCATATTCTGATTTGGTTAGCGCTACTTGGAATAAGATGGATGCAGCTGTTAGCTTTTTCCCAATGCCTTTCCAAAAATCTTTGAAAGCAGAAATTAGTCTAGAAGAAGCGAGCCGTGTTTCAGTCATAATTGCTGATGTTTCAGGTCGTACAGTATTCAATCAAGAAATTGTGATGACTGCTGGAACACAAATCGTTGACTTGGATTTAAGTCATCTGATTGATGGTATTTATGCAGTTCAAATTAATTCACAAAACAAAGTATTGCACAGACAAAGTATTAAAAAGTTGTCTAACTAGTGTGCAAAATATAAAAAGAAAAGTAGCCTTCAAATCATTGATTTGGAGGCTTTTTTGATTCTAGAATTTTACGACTAAACGTGCATTGAGCAATCGTGCCGTCAGTCTATTTGGAACAGCATAAGTTCGCGAACTGGTTTGGTCCTGAATCCATAAGTAGGAGAGCGTATTACGAATTCCCAACAGGTTGAATACCTCAAAGCTGAACCACATGCTTTCAATATTATTGAACATGCTATAATATGGTCGTACTTTTCTTTTCCCATCAATGAGGAGTGCAGAGAAACCAATGTCAACTCTCCTATAGGATGGGATTCTTAAAGTATCTCCGAATCGATTTTGGTCTGGCGGTCCAAATGGTAGTCCGGTTCCATAGATTCCGCTCAAGTGCAGTTTAAAATTCTTATTTCCCGGTAAATAGTCAGAGAAGAACATCCCGAAATTGACTCTTGAATCAGTTGGGCGAGGAATGAATCCAGGATAGATAGTTGCACTATCCGAACCGTTCACATCTTGAAAAGTGATTTGGTCATTGATGATGTCCTCGCCAGTTTTCATGAAGCTCAAACTAATCCAACTTTCAGCATCTTTTACAAGATCACCATAGAGTCTGAATTCTGCACCATAGGCATAGCCCCTAGCGAGATTGTCTCCGAAGTATCTAATCCTAACATTGTCAAATTCGTAAGGCACCAAATTCCACAATTTTTTATAATAGAGCTCGGTGGTGAATTTGAACGGGCTCACATGCATTCCCTTAAAGTTGTAATCGAAGCCAGCGATTGCATGGAAGGAGCGTTGCGCTTTTATGTCCTTATTTACGTTTCCGTTGAGGTCCCGCATTTCCCTATAAAAAGGCGGTTGATGATAAAAGCCAGTAGCCGCTCTGAATACAATATTCTTATCCCATTCTACAGGTTTCCAAGCAGCTTGTAGGCGCGGACTAATCAGCAATTCATTATTCAATCCATTATAGTTTGCACGAATCCCAGCCGTAAGAGTTACACCAGCAGAATCAAAAGCGATATTATCTTGAGCATAGGCCGTAAACCTTTGGTAGTTGAAATTGGCATTGCTTTTATAGGTTCGAAAGATGTGCAAAGAATCCGCGCTATAAGGTTGAGAGAAGCCCGCGCTATCTCTTCTTTCCCATTCGTTTAAAACGTCATCAATATTGACCACCTCGACATTTGCTCCCCACTGAAGGAAATGATTTCCGCCATCGTAGGCACCCTTATGACCAACATTTCCAACATTGACTGTTAGATAGTTTCTTGCATAATTATGAATAACTCCAGTGCCAACGGCAAATTTTACTTGGCCAAAATTGTCCTTCCCTAAATCTGTTTCTATTTGCCCTAAAAGGTACTCACCTTGAATATCATAAGTCTCTGTTTCATTGGTTTGAAAGCCGCTCGCTATATATTTAAGTGAAAGTTTTGGATTAGGATTATTGGTAAGGGAAATGCCACCATAACGCGAATCAAATTTGTCCGTCTCACCACCTTGATAGAACATCTGAAGCTGAAAAGCTTGATTGATTAGACCGAAGCTTTGTGTGCTTTCTTGGGGTTGAAAGTCAAAACGGTTTCGAGCATAATTTGCAAAGACATCCATTTCCCAAGTGTCAGAAAATCTATAGTTGGCAAAAGCCTGAAGGTCAGTAAAAGAAGGATAGTAAATGCCTGTCGTTTGCTGCGACTGCAAAAGATATTGATTAGATTTTTGTCGTGCACCAATCATATATGAGAGTCTATTATTTGCCCCTGCGCCTTCTAAATGAGCATTAACGCCTAGGAGGCTGAGTTGCACACTGCCTGCAAATTCGCGCGGTCTTTTATACTGAATGTCTAGGGCGCTACTCATTTTGTCTCCATAGCGCGCTTCAAAACCTCCAGTCGAAAAGTTCACATTTTTAACCAAATCAGGATTGATTATACTGAGGCCTTCTTGTTGACCACTGCGGACCAAAAAAGGTCTATAGACTTCAAAGTCATTTATATAAACTAGGTTTTCATCATAATTTCCTCCGCGTACAGCGTATTGAGAGGTCATTTCATTTTTGGATCCAATGAGTACTTTAATTAGGCCTTCAATTCCGCCAACAGGTGTTGGAAGGAGCTCAGCCTTCTTCGGATCGATGAAGACCGAACCTGCGATTGTTCGATTTCTGCTACTCCTTTTTTCAATTTTTCCGATTGTAGTTCTCCTCCGTTTTAGAGAAACATTTAGGATGAAGTTGCTCCCTTCTTTAAGTCTCTTGGTAATTTGTTGCTGCTTATAGCTTAATCTGGAAAATGTCACGACCACATTCTTGGCTGCGGGTATTTGTAAGCTGTAGTTTCCGTCTTTGTCGGTTTGAGTCCCGAGATTAAAATCTTTAAGAATAATGTTGGAGCCGTCTATAGGTTCGTTATTATCATCCATGACCCTACCTTTCAGGGTAGCCGTCTGAGCCCATAGCCCTAAGGGAAATAGAAGTAGTGCTAGAAAAAATGCGGTTCTGCGCATAGAGTATCAACGAAAGTAGTATGAAAAAAGTATATGGCAGTCGTCATTTAATCATACTTTTGAAAGCAATAAATTTTAAATGGCAGAATTACTTACAGCCAAAGATTTTACGGCAGATCAAGAAGTGCGTTGGTGTCCAGGGTGTGGAGACTATTCAATCCTGAAGCAGGTGCAAACGGTATTACCACAACTTGATATACCCAGAGAGAATATTGTTATCGTTTCGGGTATCGGTTGTTCATCTCGATTTCCATATTATATGAATACCTATGGTATGCATTCTATTCATGGTCGAGCTCCAGCGATTGCGTCTGGCTTGAAAATTACTCGAAAAGATTTGAGTGTTTGGATTGTGAGTGGAGATGGCGATTCGTTAAGTATAGGTGGGAATCATTTGATTCATTTATTGAGAAGAAATCTGAATGTGCAACTTTTGCTGTTCAATAATCAAATTTATGGATTGACCAAAGGACAGTATTCTCCAACTTCAGAAGTCAATAAGGTGACTAAGAGTACACCTTACGGGAGTCTAGATCATCCCTTCAATCCCGCAGCTTTGGCTTTGGGTGCCGATGCCTCATTCTTTGCCCGCGCGATGGACAGAGATCCAAAGCACTTGCAAGCGATGCTAAAGCGGAGCAATGGCCACAAAGGCACCGCTCTTTTAGAAATTTACCAGAACTGTAATATTTTCAATGATGGGGCATTTGCCTTAATGACAGACAAAAAGTCTAGACCTGTGAAGACAATTTATCTTGAAGATGGTCAGCCTCTATTGTTTGGAAATGATCAGTCAAAAGGGATTCGCCTCGATGGTTTTAAGCCAGAGATTGTGGATGTAGGAAGCGACTTTAGCAAAGATGATTTATGGATACACGATGAGAAGGATTTATCTAAGGCACAATTGCTTGCGAGATTCTTTGATGATGTTTCTGAAGAGAAATCCTTACCCAGACCTTTTGGTGTTTTCTATAGTATTGATAGACCTTGTTATGAGGACAATATTTGGGAGCAACTTGACTTCAGTGTCGAACAGAAAGGCAAGGGAAGTTTGGACGAACTAATCGCTGGAACAGAAACTTGGGAAGTGCTCTAGATGAGAGCTAGACTATTTATTCTAATACTTATTATCAGTAGTATGGCCTGTAGCAAAGGCAATGACTGCATTTTGCCCTTAGTCGTTCAGACTCAAATAGGAATGTATGCCTATGGCGGAGATACGATAAGGGAGGATACGAGCTTGGAGAAGGCTAGTCTCTGTTTGAATGATACTGCGCTATGTTACTTTTTTAATCAGGCGATACCGAACAAATTTTCATTGCTCTTTAATCCAAACGTCAGCCGTCAAGAGTACGTTTTGACAGATAGTGCTTCCGCTATTATGGATACCATGGAAATATTCTATACGCCAAAATTGAGTTTTATTTCCAACGATTGCGGCTATCAATACTTTTATGATTTGGATTCGACGAAATTCACAGGGGCTTTGATAGATTCTGTAAAAATTATGAACGATGAAATAACAGATGAACGGAATAAGGAACATATTGAAATTATTCTTAAGTAGTTTTTTTCTGCTTTGCACTCTTACTCTTTTTGCTCAAGATGTGCAGAAAGATTCTATTGAGTTGCGCGTAGATTCTTCTGTGAGCACGCAGACAGAAGAGAAGTACGATTCTTATACTCAATTCCGTTTTGGAATTGATGTGGCCAAATTGATTGCATCGCCATTAAATGCAGATTACAATAGTTTTGAGTTTCAGTTTGCAACAAATTATCGGGAGCAAACAGAGCTTGTTGGAGAGTTTGCAGTGGGAAATGGTAAGATTGACAATCAATTTCTATTCTATAATAATAGTTCTGTCTCCTTGCGTTTTGGTTTTGATCGTTCTTTTTTTAGTTCGGAGCTAGTGGGAGATCGGGACAACGCCTTTGCAGGATTCAGGTATGGTGCGGCCTTTTTGAATCGTTCTGAGGTGAATTATACGATAGACGATCCGAATTGGGGAGTAAATACAGGCACGATTGGTCCAGACAACGCTATTGTGCATTGGCTTGAATTGACTGGAGGCTTCAGGATGGAAATTTATAATAATGTATTTTTAGGATGGATGATTAGAGGTAAGACCCTCATCAACCCGAAAAGAATAGAAGAGCTGACGCCTAGACATATCGCCGGATATGGAAATGCAGAGAAGCAACCGGCTTTTGATTATAATTTGTGGCTCAGCTATTCCTTCGGAAAAAGAGCTAAGGACTAGCATTAATAGGCCTTTCAAATTTTAACATACTAAGATGAATGAATTGACCGTTATATGACTAACGGCAAATGAAGTTGAAGAATCGGCTGCTTAAATCGCTCATAATGGTCAAAAAGGGGAACATCCATTAAAGCACATTTTTTAGAACATTTAGGAGACCTCAAAAATCAAGGTCTCAAAGGTCAAAAAACATCATATTTGAGAGCCTAATATTTTGTCAAATGCCTAAGATTGATTTACTTGCCTTACCGGATTTTTGAAGAAGAAAATTTGAGCCCAAAACTGCTTATAATCAAGGCTTTTTTCGAGCTTGAGAATCCATAAAAAAGTAAAGTCAAAATTGTGTCAGAAACGAATTGGTGCATATCTTGTGCATGTATTTGTTAATTAAATAAAAACGAATACATTTGTTTTCTTACACTAACACAAACTAACATTTGGATATGAAAAACATCGCATTCAAGATTTTAATACTGGCAGTTGTCGTTTCTGCTTGGGGCTGTGACAGCGGACCGCGCGGCGAACTTATTGGTTCACCGAGTCGTTTGAATCACACTGATCCAATTCCTGTAGGAATGGAATGGATACCTTCTGGTGTAATGCACATGGGGGCAAGTGACCAAGACATTCGAAACGCAAATGATGTTAAAAATCGTGTCGTTCAAATGATAGGATTTTATATGGATGCTACAGAGGTGACGAATGCCGAGTACAGACAATATATCAATTACGTAAAAGATTCAACAGCGCATTCTCTCATCGGAAATTATATGGACGATGGTGAAGATGGTGGTGAGAAAATCGATTGGCGTGTCAAATTGGACTATGGTTCAGAGGATTTCCAAGACGCGATGCTCGCATATTATGTTCCTGCTTCAGAAAGTATTTGGGGTAAGAAAGAATTTGACAACGCTAAGTTGACTTATCACTATGAAGATTTTGACTATGACGCGATGGTAAAAAATCCTGGTCAAGCACGTTCTTCATTTTTGAAAAAGTATGATGTTCCTTCTTATCCAGATACAACAGTTTGGATGAAGATGTTTTCATACTCTTATAACGAGCCTATCACTCATCAGTATTTCTGGTATAAATCTTTTGATGAATATCCAGTCGTGGGTGTGAATTGGTACCAAGCAAATGCATTTTGTGATTGGAGAACTAAATTCTGGAGAAATTACAGAGATTCTAAAAAATTATATCTTGAAGGTGAGTTCCGTCTACCAACTGAAGAACAGTGGGAGTGGGCAGCAAGAGGAGGCCGCAAACAATCGCCATATCCATGGGGTGGTCCGTACTTGGTCAATAAAAAAGGTTGCTACCTAGCAAACTTCAAACCTAATAGAGGAAATTATAGCGCAGATGGTGGATTATATACTGTCCGTGCCAATGCATACTGGCCGAATGATTATGGTCTGTATAATATGAGCGGAAATGTTGCCGAATGGACGATATCTCCGTATGTATCTAATACCTATGGTTTAGTCGCGGATATGAATCCTTCGATTCGTTTCCGAGCTAAAGATTCTGATCCTACATGGTGGAAGCGTAAAGTGGTTCGCGGTGGAAGTTGGAAGGATGTTGCACACTACTTACAGGTGAGCACCCGAGATTATGAATTTGCAGACACTGCAAAAAGCTATATTGGCTTTAGAACTATTACACAATACATTGCACCAGCCCTTACAAATAAGGCTCCTGGTTCTAAAGGGAAAAGATAATTTTAAAACACTAAAAACAATCAATCGAAATGCTAAAGGATATTGGAATATTTTTTGAAACAAAAAGAGGTAAATACATCAAGAACTTCATTATTGGTATTGGTGCATCTATCGTACTTATAGGAGCTCTTGCTAAATTGGAGCACTGGAAAATTGCTGGGCCTATGCTTACCATAGGAATGTTTACTGAGGCATTCATTTTTGCTTTGCTAGGAATTCTTCCTCCACACAAAGATTACTACTGGGAGAGATACTATCCAGATATTGATAAGAATCCACATGTGGAAGCTTATAAGAGTAAAACTAAATTCATAGCTCAACCTATTGCCGGAATCGGTGGTGGTGGCGGAGCATCAGCCACTCAATCATTAGACAAATTGTTGGAGGAAGCTAATATGAACCCGGCCAATCTTTCACGATTGAATGATAATTTCCAAAAATTTAATCAGTCTGTAGATCAGGTAAAAGATATTTCTAATGTCACAGAAGCGACGAACGCTTATGCTGACAAGGCAAGAGAAGCTACTTCGGCTTTAGATCAAATGAAGAATACATTCCAAGGTGCAGGCGCAACATTAGAGTCGTTTAATGAAGCTGCTGAATCAACAAAACAATTTCACACACAGGTATCAACTTTGACGACCAATTTGGGTTCATTAAATGCGATATATGAAGTTGAATTGCAGGATGCCAACAATCATTTGAAAGCGATGAACAAATTTTATAGCAGCTTAGTCAATGCCTCAGAAGCAATGTCAACAAGTGTTGATGATGCGAATAAGGCAAAAGAGCAAATGTCTGTGCTTGCTAATAATTTGAACAGTTTAAACCAAGTTTACGGCAATATGCTTAGCGCAATGCAAGGCCGCTCCTAAATAAGAATGAAGAACTCTATACATTCATTTTTAACCAAACAAAGAAAGTAAAACATGTCTTTACCCAAGGAGCCACGGCAGTTGATGATTAACCTCATGTATTTGGTACTAACAGCGCTACTCGCGTTGAATGTATCCAATGAGATTCTTCGAGCATTTAGTATTGTAGACAATAGTATTCTTGCCTCTAACCTCAATATTGAAAATAAGAATGATGCGACGATGGCAGCTCTTCAAGAGTTGCTGAATGATCCAAAAATGAAAGCATCAAAAAAGGAGCAAGTTCAAAAGGCCATGGACCTCGCGGTTCAGGCTCGACAAGTTGCTGAGAATATGACAAACGGTTTAAAATCGTACAAAGGCATGATTATTGAACGTGCCGGAGGGATTAATGCCGAAGATGGAAAAATTAAAAAAGAGAGTGATTTAGAAGCCGCTTCAGGAGTGATGATTCATGATAAAAATGGCTCTAAGATGAAAGGCGAGCTTATAGATTATAAGCGCACCATGGGTGATTTTATCAATAATCTTGAGCCAGATATGCAAATTTCTGAAGGTGGTGATTTCGCACGAAATTTACCATTGAATTTTGATGTTGAGAAGTCGGATGATAATCCTAGTGGAAATTGGTCTTATGCAAACTTTAATATGGTCCCTGCGGTAGCCGCAACGACCATAGTCGATAAGTATATGAATGATGTCCGTAATACGGAATCAGCAGTACTAGAAGGATTGTGGGCAGCTGCAATTGGAGAGAAGCTTGAAGATCCGTTCAAGAAGAAACCAAATAAAAAGAGACCGAAGAGAAGGCTAATCAAGCCTGTTAAGCGTGTATTCTATAAATACGACCTTTTAATGGCTGCGGAAAATTCATACGTTCTCCCAGGAGAGAAGGTAAAAGTTCATGCGATGTTGGGTGCCTATAACCCAAGAGAAAAGGGCTTGCGTATTAGCATTAATGGACGTCCTGTAAAAGTGACGAATGGAGTCGCCGAATACACCACAGGAGCAGTGAGCTCTGATGGTAATCCTGAAAGGACGATTACGGCAACAGCTCAGTATTGGGATTCCAATAGAAAGAGTTGGGTGACTGTTCCAAAAAAACAAATCAAATATTATGTAGGTCAGCCTAATGCTGCCATCTCATTGGATAAAATGAACGTATTCTATTACGGACTGGATAATCCAATTACGATATCTGCATCTGGAATTCCTGCCAATAGAATTCAAATAAATCCTGGGCCGAACATTCGAGTGGTGAAGCAGCCTTCAGGTACCAATAAGTATTTTGTCAATCCTACCAAATTTGGTGGTACGACTACATTATCAATTACTGGAACACTGAGTGATGGTTCTAAAAAAACCTTCGGTCCATTTAAATATAGATTGAAGCAGGTCCCAGATCCTGTACCAGAGATTGCACGAAAGAGAGTGAAGTTCAGCATACCTGTAAATGCCTTGAAAGCACAACAGGCCATTTTTGCAAAACTTGATAACTTCCCGTATGACCTTGAATGGGATGTAGTGAGCTTCGAAGCTTTTTATGTGCCAAGACGTGGTCAAGCACGACCGGGTAATTCTAGAAATAAATATTTGAATGATAGGAGAGCGAACCCAACCATTAAGTCCATTATGGATGATTTGGATGTGGGAGATCGAGTCATCTTTGAGAATATTAAAGCAAGGATGAGAAACGGTAAAGACCCGAGAACTAGAAATATTGGAAATATAAGTATAACCTGTCCTAACTAATTTTAAAATAATAGACCACATGAAATCATTTAAAATAAGCAGTCTTGTTATTACACTAATCATTGTATGCGGAACAGCCTTCGCACAAACCTCAGACCCTGCTAATCCGGGGGGTGCAGTCTTTGATGCGGTAACAGAAAAATGGAAGCCTTCTCTTCGTAGAGATGGGGTCATTGATCGTGTACCACACAACAATTACTTAAACCCATGGCAACCCATTCGCGAAGCGGATGTGCTATGGAGAAAAAGAGTTTGGAGAGAAATAGATGCTCGTCAGAAGCAGAACTATGCTTTCCGTTACGCTGGAGATGAATACTCTGGTGGTGGAATGTATATTGAAATTGTAATGAATGCCGTAAAAAATGGCAGCGTTACAGCCTTTCAAGATGAGCGCTTCACAACAGCCTTGACTTATGACGATGTGCAAACATTGCTCGTTGGGACTCCTGACACCATTTATGTTGAATTGGAAAATGGCGACTATGAAATGCGTATAATTCCTAAGAAATTCAATCCTGATGATGTAACAAAATTCAGAATGAAAGAAGATTGGATCTTCGATAGAAACCTAGGAAGAATGGTCTGCCGCATTGTTGGTATATCTCCATATAAGGATAAGTATTTTGATGGTGAGTATCTGACATCATTCCCAATTTTCTGGGTCAACTACGAAGAACTCAGACCAACGAATGTGCGATACGAAGTGTATAATCCGGAGAACGATGCCTTTAGGATGACCTGGGACGATTTCTTTGAGAAGAGGATGTTCAGTTCCTATATCGTGAAGTCTACCATCAACAATCCATTGGAAGACGAGATAGGAGCTTATAAAAGAGATATCTATAGATTATATGAGTCAGAAGCCGTGAAGGAGAAAATCTTCAATAAGGAACATGACCTTTGGGTTTACTAAATAAAAACCACTAAGAAATTAAAGCCCTAGACACTTTCTGGGGCTTTTTCTTTGTAGGGCCTTTGGTAAAGGGCTGTTCTTGTAAGAATACCGTAGAATACACGTCAATAGGCCATTACAATTTATAATATAAAGATGACGTTTCCCTCTATGTTATGAGGGCTTAATTTCTTAAATTTACGAGGCCTAAAAAAAGCAAAATGAAAAAAACTTTATTACCTATATTACTTCTGCTCTGTTCTTTCTCAATGATTAATGCTCAGCATGATCATGAAGAGCCAAATCCTAATATTTCACCTTACAAAGATGCTTATGTTGCCATGACTTCAGCGAGCAAAACTCATTTGTTGAAATCCGAGGCTTGGACAAATTTTCAGTCTAAGTATCCGTCTTGGGGTGCACACTTCAATACCTATTCAGGCATGCCACATCGTGCATTTGGTAGTCCAATTACTTTTGCCGCAGGCGGAAATAACGTAGAATTGAAAGCAAAGTCTTTTCTAGAGCAGGAGCTTTCAGGTTTTAATATACCAACACAGGAATTTGCTTTGACAAGAAATTATAATGATGGGAAGTTCAAGCATGTAGATTTTAAGCAGGTGCACAATGGCATGGAAGTTCTCTTCAGTAGAGCTGCTGTTCGTTTTGGCCAAAATAACGAAATTCTTCTTGTTGGCTTAGATGTCTATAATGACATTCCAAACAGCTTGGAAAACAATATTTCAGCTGCTCAAGCTAAACAAATAGCAGAAGCTGGTGTCAGCACAACAATTACTTCATCTAGTGTTGCTGCTGATAAAAAAATTATAGCTCTTCCATTTGAAGGGAAGAATGACTATCGCATTGTATACGAGGTGATGGTAGAGACTCAAAATTCTGAGAATACTCCAGGTAAGTATATCACTTATGTAGACGCTAAGGATGGAAAAATTGTCTATCGTGACAATGAAGTGCGCCACGTAGATTTTAAGGCTGAAGCCAATATACACGAAACCAACTTATTTACACCTGCAGTTAATTTACCATTACAGCATTTGCGTGTGACAAATGGTGCATCAACTTTATATACAGATGCTAATGGTGACCTAACAATTGCTGGAGCAAGTGCTACTCCGACTTTTCACTTAGATGGAAGATATGTGGAAGTAGTTACCGGCCAAAACGGCAATACCGTGGCTTCATTTAGTCCAACGATTTCTTCAAATGGTCCTGTACTTTGGCCAGCAGTTACAACTGCTCAACCTCAAGTTCAACACTTTACAGCTTATCATCACGTAAATGTGGTGCATGATTTCATGAAGTCTAAATTGCCGACATTCTTGTCAATGGACAATCCTTTACTTTGTCGTGTGGATAGAACGGATGGAGACTGTAACGCTTTTTATAATGGTTCTAGCATCAACTTCTATACGACTGCCAATGGATGTAATTCTCTTTCACGAGTGAATACAGTAATTTACCATGAGTATGGTCACGGGATAACAAATGTTTTTTGGGATTGGCAAGGGGTCAACTTTGCGAATGGTGCAGTAGGAGAAGGCTATAGTGATTTTTGGTCGATGAGTATTACTGATGATCCAATTGTTGGACGAGGTTTCTTCGTAAACCAACCCAATAGTTTTATCCGTAGATATGATCAAAATCCTAAGGTATATCCTCAAGATCTAGTGGGTCAGGTTCATGCTGATGGTGAAATTATTTGTGGTGCATGGTGGGCTGTTCAAGGCTACTGGAACAACCTAACGGAAGTTTCACAGCTCTTTGCTGACACTCACTTTGGAACGGCAAATGGAGCTAATGGAACAGAAGGAGAGGTCTACTATGATATCTTAATCGATGCGCTTCAGTATGATGATGATGACAATGACCTTACCAATGGAACGCCACACTTTAATGATATTGTTCAAGGCTTTGCTGATCATGGAATTTATTTATTGAATAATACTGAATTGATGCATGATGATATTGGACCTGTTAACTCAGGAACATCAATCGCAATTCAAACAGATATAGTTTCTGATTTTCCTGCTTTCTTAGGAGACGGAAAAATGTTCTATCGTGAAAAAGGAACTACTCAATTGGATTCAGTTCTCATGACAAAGTCTGGTAATATATACACAACAACTTTCCCTTCAACGACTGGAGGAAAAATTTGGGAGTATTATTTCGCAGCTTACGACAATGCAAATTCATACTCAGTAGTATCTCCATCTAATGCAGAATTTAATTTGTCTGCACAACAGAGAAATTTACCACACTTTCTTTTAGTGGGTTATAGAAACGTTTGGCAAGAGCAGTTCAATAATGGTTCTCCGAGTGGATGGACTGTAGGAAATGCAGCAGGGGATAATGCTACTCGTGGTCTTTGGGACGTCGGAATACCAATTCCGAGTTTCGGTACACAAGGAGACACAAGCACTATGGTTCAAACATATTTTGATGCAGATGGAGGAGGCGGTTGCGCTTATACAGGAAATGGATCAGGTCCTACAGCTAGCTTTGGACAGGAAGATGTTGATGGTGGTGTAACTACTCTTATCTCGCCAACAATTAATATTGCAAGCTATAATCAGCCAGCAATTTCTTATCTCAGATGGTATAGTAATGAAGCGGGTCAAAATCCTGGAAAGGATTTCTGGACTGTAGAAATTTCTTACAATGGCGGAAGCAATTGGTTCCCATTGGAGAAAACATTCGAAGCTGATCGTTCATGGAGAAGAAATGTAGTTCCATTAGTTCAATCTGCAGGAACAGACATTCTGTTAAGATTTATAGCTCAGGATATCAACCAAGGACAAGGTGGAGCAATCGTTGAAGCAGCTGTTGACGCTGTAGAGATTTATGAATTGGGAGAGACTCCAGTAGGTCTTCAAGGATTTGAAAGTTTGAATGTATTGGTTTATCCAAACCCAGCATCTAATGAAATCAATGTGGTTCTTCCAGAAAATGGAACAGCTTCTTATCAAATCATGAGCACTTCAGGTCAAGTGGTTCTCCAAAGAACTGTTGAGACTGTTAGAACAGGAGCAATGAAAATTGATGCTTCATCTTTGAGTGATGGAATATACTATGTCCAAATTCAACAGAATGGAAAAAGAGCTGTGAAGAAAGTCACAATTCTCAACTAAAACTTTATGTTATGTAGATAAAATCCTCTCCGCTTGCGGAGGGGATTTTCTATTTTTATACTTCTATGGATAATCTGACTGAGATTTGCTCGCAAGTAAGACGTGATATTCTAAGAATGGTGCATGCCGTTCAAAGTGGACACCCTGGTGGTTCCCTTGGATGCACTGAGTTCTTTGTTGCGCTCTATTTTAAAATCATGAATCACAATGCTGAAAACTTCAGCATGGATGGTGTAGGGGAGGATTTGTTTTTTCTCTCAAATGGACATATTTCTCCGGTTTTTTATAGTGTATTGGCTCGCTCAGGCTATTTTTCTGTAGATGAGCTTAGTACCTTCAGAAAGTTGAATACACGGCTACAAGGGCATCCTACGACCCATGAGGGCCTTCCTGGAGTGAGAGTGGCAAGTGGAAGTCTAGGGCAGGGGATGAGTGTTGCGATTGGCGCTGCATTGAGCAAGAAAATGAATAAGGATAAGAGTATTGTATACTCCTTACATGGTGACGGGGAAATGCAAGAAGGCCAAAATTGGGAGGCCATGATGTTTGCAGCACACCATAAAGTCGATAATCTGATCTCTACAATAGACTTTAACGGACAACAAATCGATGGATCAACTGATTCAGTGTTGAGCTTAGGTAATTTGAAAGAGAAATGGGAAGCTTTTGGTTGGGATGTTTTAGAGTGTAACGGTAATAATATGGACGAACTTCTCGTTACTATTGAGGAGGCTAAGGCCAAAGTTGGTGCGGGTAAGCCTATTGGAATCATGATGACAACCTCAATGGGCAGCGGAGTTGATTTCATGGAAGGCACCCATGAATGGCATGGAATTGCACCAAGTGATGAACAGCTAGAAAATGCCCTTGCTCAGCTGCCTGAGACCTTGGGAGACTACTAAATAAAATTTTGAAATCCTTTTGGAAATATCTCATTTTTTGCTTCTGCTTAGTAATAGGCAGCACTAGCCTTGAAGCTCAGCAGAAAAAAACACGCATACTCTTCATACTCGATGGTTCATCGAGCATGACCTATGATTGGAATGGAGATTACTCCAGATTCGACATCGCATCCAATATCCTCTTGCAAATAGTTGATTCTATTTATCAATACAATAATGAAGTGGAATTTGCCGTGAGAATGTACGGTACGCTCTACCCTGCGCAAGATGAAAATTGTTCTGATACACGATTAGAGGTTCCATTCAATTTGCAGAATGTCAATCAAATCAAACAGAAACTTAAATATGTGAGACCTATAGGTTCCTCGCCCATAGCATATAGCTTAGAGCAGGCCGCGTCTATGGAAATAAACCAAGAAGCAAAGTATGACTACAGTTTAATTTTCATCAGTGATGGTGGCGAAAGCTGTGGAGGAGATATCTGTGCTATGTACTCCAAATTGCTTGAAAAGAAATTGAGTATAACGCCATACATTATCGGATTGGATAAGAATGAATTTCTTCAATCTTACTATGATTGCTTAGGGAAATTTGTTCCCGTTTTGACTGTTGAGGATATTCCAAAGGCCGTCCATTTAATTGTTGAAGAGAACCGCACAATCATTGAGAAGCCTGAATCATTAGGTCTCAAGACAGTTTATTCTAACACCGTCATAAAGAAAGAAACTTTGCCTGTAAAAAAGGTCAAAGAAGCAGTGGTCAAAGAGCCTGTCGTTAAGAAAGATGAGCCCAAACCTATCATAGTCCAGCGGAAGCCTTCGAGACAGATCTACACCCTCAGAAGCCTAAAATCTCCTAAGCCAAGTACCTCGGGAGTTCTCAGCTATAAGGTGCTTCGTCCAATTCGTTCCTTTCGTCCAGTTAATATAAATTGGGATTTTGAAGTTGCTCCTAAAAGACAGGCATTGAAAGCGGCCCCTAAATTAAATACCATGGCACCACGTTATAGATATTCATATGCCTATAAGCTGAAAAAACTGCCTTTGATTACTACATTTCAACCAGTGAATCTAGCATTCACTTATGAGGATGTCAAGAAGAGGGTCACAAAGGTTACTGTCGTCAATAATGGGGAACGACCCGCTGGAGGTAGCTTCTTACGTAATGATGGAGAACTCACCTTCAGCGTAGAATCAGTTCCAGACGAGAATACCCTAGTTCAAGTTTTCTTTGTGAACAGACGAACTGGCAAGGCAAAGTTTTTTAGAACAACACCGCAGATTATCGTCAAGCAGGCTTCTGATGGTAAAGAGGTTGCCAAATTTATTAGACGATTGAATGGAAACAATCCTATTCCTCAAGAGGCCAAATCTGGTCTATATGACTTCGTGGTAAAGGGAAAGCAATTTCTTTGGGCACGAAATGTCAACTTGCAACCGAATATGCTGAATAAGGTTTATATCAATGTGGACGATGGCACGCTTGCGTTTGTGTATGAAGGCAATAGAGATAGATCTGTAACTGAATATGAAGCTATAGTCAATAGGAGATTTGATAATCGCAAGAATCCGACGGTTATACAAGCTTGTTCTGAGATCAAGCGCTATGACCCCGGCACCTATTATGTTGAGATTAAAACCACCCCAGTAATGAAGTGGAGTATTGAGCTAGATTTTGGTGGGGTATATGAACTGCCAATCCCTGAACCTGGAACGCTCATTATATCTAATACGAATAGATTAGGTGAGATTGTTTTCAGCAAGCCCTTGGGTGATTCTTATGAGAATTTCCTAGTGAAGGATATTGAAGGTCGAACTGCAGAGCAAAGCATAGAGATTCTTCCTGGCTCCTATGAAGTAGAGTTTTTGAAGAATCCTGATTTGCCTGAGCTGGGAACTAAGACCATGAAATTTCGAATTTATTCTAATCGAGAAACTAGTTTACTCCTAAAATAAAATTGCCCCTGCAAAGCAGAGGCAATTTCTAAGTTTTAAAACTGACGAGATTTACTCTCCTTCAGAATTTTCGCCTTCTTCCAACTTCTTACGAAGTGCTGCAAGTCCATCAAGATCTCCCAACTTAGCTGTTTCAATATTCGACTGAATACTCTTCATTGCTTTATTGGTGTGTGATGTATTTGGACGTCCAGTAGATTTCTTAGCGTGGCGTTCTATATTCTGTTCTTGTTCCCACGTTTTAGTGTGAGAAACCAAGATGCGTTTTTCATTACGATCAAATTCAAGTACGACGAATTGAGCACTTTCATCTGCGGCAATTGATTTTTCATCCTCCTTGCGAAGATGGCGAGTAGGAGCAAAAGCTTCTAGACCATATTGCAATTGAACAATTCCTCCTTTGTCTTCCTTACGAATCAATACACCTTCGTGTGTTGAACCAAGTGGGAATACAGTTTCGAATGTTGTCCATGGATCTTCTTCTAATTGTTTGTGTCCTAAAGAAAGCTTGCGTGTTTCAGTGTCCACGTTTAGTACAACTGTATCTAATGTTTCACCTACTTTAGTGAATTCATTAGGGTGGTTGTAACGTTTTACCCAACTCAGATCAGAAATATGGATCATTCCACCAATTCCATCTTCAAGTTCAACAAACACACCATAAGGAGTGATGTTTTTTACAAGACCTTTATGTTGGCTATCAACTGCAAATTTGACTTCAATATGATCCCAAGGATCTTCAGTCATTTGCTTGATAGAAAGACTCATTTTCTTCTCTTCCTTATCTATAGATACAATCACTGCTTCATGTTCTTCGCCTTCGCTAAAGAATTCTTTTGCATTGATTGGTTGGTTACTCCAAGTTATTTCACTTACGTGAACTAAGCCTTCGATACCAGATTCTATTTCTAAGAATGCACCGTAGTCTTCTATATTAACTACTTTACCTTTTACTTTCTTTCCTTCGGCTATGCCTTCTGGAAGATTTTCCCAAGGTTGCGGTTGCAATTGTTTCAGACCGAGTGAGATACGTTTTTTCTCATCATCGAAGTCTAGAATTACCACATTCAAACTTTGTCCATTTTCTAATACTTCCGATGGATGCTTAACGCGTCCCCATGAAATATCAGTGATGTACAATAGTCCGTCTATGCCACCTAAATCGATGAATGCACCAAAGTCAGTAACATTTTTGACTGTTCCTTCGAGAACCTGTCCTTTCTCAAGTTTAGACATAATTTCAGCACGCTGCGCCTCAATATCACTCTCAATTAGAGCTTTATGTGAAACTACTGCATTGCGAATTTGTTCATTAACCTTGACAATTTTGAACTCCATTGTCTTACCAACGAACTGATCAAAATCAGTGACGGGTTTTACATCAATTTGTGAACCAGGTAGGAAAGTTTCCATTCCAAGAATGTCCACGATTAAACCACCTTTAGTTTTTGATGTAATAAGTCCAGTAGTTACTTCTCCAGTTTTATAGAGATCTACTATAGTTTCCCAAGAGCGTTGCATTCTTGCTTGTCTGCGACTAAGCACTAAATGTCCTTCTCTGTTTTCTTTTTCAACAACTAGAATTTCTACTTCATCGCCAATCTTAAGATCGTCGAGGTCGCGGAATTCATTTAGGGAAATTAGGCCGTCACTTTTGTAGGCTACATTGATGACAGCATCTGTGTCTGTAAGTGCTACAATAATTCCTTTGCGTAATTCACCGTCGGAAATTGATGAGAATGTGGGTTCGTAAAACTTGTCTTGTGTTTCACGTTCTGCTTCACTGTAATGTGAAACGTTTTTTTTGTCGATACTCCAGTCAAAGTCGTCATGAGCGCTCTGCTGAGTTTTTGTTGTTTCTTCCAAATGTTGGGTCCTCCTTTTGTGTGTAAATTTTGGGATGCCAAAGATAGGCTGCATAATGAAGAGAACAAGCAAATATTGGCTCATTTTGCTCTTGCATTAACAAAAAAAGCTCCTCAAAATTGAGGAGCTTTTCATTCAATATTGTCGATTTTACTGGATTCCTAGGTGTGATTTGACCGCATTCAGCAAATTGTCTGTTTCTGCAGCATAGACGAGTACATTAGTACTAGCATCTAGAATAAAGGAATATCCTTTAGCCTTGCCCACAGCCTGTATGGCTTCATTAGCTCTCTTTAATTCAGGAGCATAAAGAGTTTCTCTTTTGTCGCTCACTTTTTGAGTCGCTGTTTCGTTCAAGGTTTGAATACGTCTCTCTAAATCTTGAATCTCAGTGATTTTAACCTCACGCATTGCTTCGTTCATGGTCTTTTCACTAGCTTGAAATTCTTTGATTTTCTTCTCTCCTTCAGCTTGCATTGCTTTCAATTGGTTCTCATAATTTTCCGCTAAGGATTTGATTTGAGCATCTGCTTTCTTGATACCTGGCATTGCAGCGAGCAATTCTAGAGAATTAATGTATCCAATCTTCTGCTGTGCCTGTGCATTTATACTAAGAGCTGCAAAGGCTAATATGATAAGTATTCGTTTCATGTTTTATTATTTTGTGACTACAAATATATGTTTTAGTGTCCTAATTCCGCTTCGGATTTGTTACTCCTAAGTCAAGAAGGACTTCATTGCTGATATCCACTTTAGTACTGTTATAGAAAACACTCAAGTCTGCTGATTTATCAAATATGACGTCATATCCTTTCCTTTTTGAAATTTTTTGAACAGAATTATAGACTCTATCCTGTATAGGTTTGACAAGTTCTTGACGTTTCTTAAAAAGATCTCCCTCATATCCAAAACGACTTTTTTGAAGTTCTTTGGCATCCCTTTCGGCAGACATAATGCCTTCCTCTCTTTGCTTTCTCATTTCCTTGCTAAGCATGACTTGCTCTGCCTGATAGGACTTATAAAGTCTCTCTACTTCTGCTATTTTATTGTCTATCTCTTTCTGCCAATTTTTAGAGAATTCATCTAATTTTTCTTGTGCCCTTTTATAATCTGAGATATTTTCCAGAATATAGTCAGAGTCTAGAACAGCATAGCGTTGTGCTTGCGCTGTGAAGACCGAAGTAGTGAGTAGAAGGGTGAGAATTGCGAGTATCTTTTTCATATTGTGTTATTTTATCTTCTATTTAGACATTTAATTGAGGCCAAAGTTTAAGGTCTCATAATTCTTTTAACTTTATATTACGAGCTTGATTAATCAGGCTCAAACCCAAGCATAAAGGTAAATTTCGTTGCTTGGCTAAATTTAGTACCAGGAGTCAAGCGGTCAAAACCTACACCATAATCAAGTCCTAAGAGACCAAACATCGGTAAAAATATTCTAATACCAACACCTGCTGCTCTTTTGAGCTCGAAGGGATTAAATGATTTTACATCAGTCCAAGCATTGGCAGCTTCAAAGAAGGTTAGACCATAAATTGTTGAAGACGGATTCAATGAAAATGGGAACCTAACTTCGGCCGTATACTTATTGAAAATAGTCGAGCCACCAGGATCTGAATAAATTTCATAACCTCTATGTGCGATGATATCACGACCATAGATAGTGAAACCTGTAATTCCATCACCTCCAACTTGGAATCGCTCAAATGGCGACAAAGTGTTTGGAGAATAAGAGAATAAATAACCATGTTTAGACGCCAATTTAAGGACTACGTTTCCTTTAATTCTTTGATACCACTCTGCGGTAAATCTATACTTATGATATTCAATCCACTTATATCTGTCTTGCGGTGATGCAGTTTCATAATCAATTTCATTGAACTTTGAGTAAGGGAGCGTAAACTGACCACTCAGCATAATGTTTGATCCTGAACGAGGATACAATGGTTGGTCCACTGAAGTTCTTGCAAGAGTTAATTTTAGACTTAAGTTGTTGGCGATGCCATCATCAAAATCATCAAAAAATTGATACTGGTTGATATTATAGCGCTGATAGTTTAGGCCATAAGAGAGGACGAAGTTATCATCAGGCCATCTTAGTCTTTTACTTAGGGTAATTCCAGCTCCGAAAGTTGTCATATTACCTGTGATGCTTGAACCTTGAGTTCCAGCGAAATATGTTCGATAGGCGCTAAGAGAAAGTGCTGTTGGTTTTTTTCCGCCAAGCCATGGTTCTGTAAAACTAGCAGTCAGTGAATTATACCAACGGCCATTTGCTTGCCCACGTAAAGATAATTTTTGAGCATCGCCCATAGGAAGTGGATCCCAGGCTTCTCTCTTGCCCATATTTTTCAATGAGAAGTTGTTGAAGGATACCCCTAAAGTTCCAGTCAGCCCAAGACCACCACCAAAGCCGGCCTGCAGTTCAAGTTGGTCTGAAGATTTTTCAACAACAGTATAGTCGATGTCAACTGTGCCATCATTATTTGGTTTGGGAACGATACCAATTTTTTCTGCATCGAAAAAACCTAAGTTAGAAATCTCTCGCTGTGAGCGAATGACATCTGATCTTCTAAACTTATTACCGGGTAAGGTTCTAAGCTCGCGTCGAATGACGTGTTCGTGTGTGCGGTTGTTTCCCGCGATATTAATGTTGCGAATGGTGTATTGGTCACCCTCAACCAAACGAATATTAAAATTAATTGTGTCTCCGATAACTGAGCGTTCTGTAAGATCAGAATTGAAGGCCAGATAACCGTCGTCAAGATAAAGCGCGCTTATATCATCACCATCCATAGTAGGAATACGTCCTAATCTTTTATCCAAAAGTTCTTGATTGAATACGTCTCCTTTCTTAATTCCGAGGACCATATTCAACTGCTTCTCTGTAAACTTTGTATTTCCACTCCAAACAAAATCACCGAAGTAATATTGATTCCCTTCATCAATCTTGATGTCAAGATTTAAGTGACCATTTTCAGCTAGATAGATGGAGTCACCTATAATTCTAGCATCTCTGTATCCTATAGAGTTGTAATATTCTACAAGTCCTCGTTTGTCAGCTTCAAATTTCTTGGTGTTGAATTTAGAAGGACTAAGAATTTGATATCTCAGATAAGGGTCTGCTAATTCAAGCGTTTTTGAAAGGCTTAAAAACCCTTTGCCTTTGAAATAAGATTTTAAGTTGAAACGCCCTTCTTCTTTATTCCGTTCGCCAACTTTGTGCAAAGACAATCTGGCCATCTCCTTACTTTCTTTTAAATTTCTTTTGAGCTTTAATAAATTGGCATTGCTATTTCCTTGAAAATTGACCTGATTGATTTTTACTTTCTCACCAGGATCTACAACGAAGGTTAGTATTACCATATTCAATAGAGATGTATCAGCTCTTTCGATTATTGTAACCTTAGAGCGCATAAAGCCTTTCTCTAAATAATATTTTTTAATGCGTTCAACTGAAGTTTTCTTGGAAGATTCAGTCAAAACCTTAGATTTCACTAGATTAAGAAGGTCTTTCAACTCTTTAGCATCATTATCTTTTACGCCTCTAAAGTTGTACTTCGAAAGTCTTGGTCTTTCTTCAATGGCGATGTCTAAGAAAATTTTATCCCCTTCAATTCTCGTCTGATTGATTTTTACATCAGAAAATAATTTTTGTTTCCATAGGTTCTTAATGGCCTGAGATAGTTTATTATCGTTAGGAAGCATCAATTTTTCTCCTACTGCTAGTCCAGATAAGGAAATTAAAAGTTCTTCATCCAAAAATTTGGAACCACTCACTGAAACTCCTCCAATGATAAACTCGCTTGGTTTAAAACTGAAGGGAGCATTGGTCTGAGGTTGATTCAGTCCAATACCTTGTTGAGCATTTGTGCCAATTGCAGAGAGCATCAAGACGCCCAATATCATTAGATATTTATTATTTATCATGCTGGTTTTAATTGTTCACTCGTTTTGCCAAAACGACGTTCTCTATTTTGAAAGTTCAAGATAGCTTCAAATAAATTTTCTTTCCTAAAATCTGGCCAATGAGTTGATGTAAAATACAATTCGGCATAGGCCAATTGGTAAAGTAGAAAGTTACTTATTCTGTGCTCTCCACTAGTTCGTATCATCAATTCTGGATCTGGAATATTCTTTGTTGTTAGATAGTTTTTGATGGTAGTATCGTCAATCTCATTTGGATCGATCTTCCCATCCTTGGCGTCCCTTGCCATTTGTTGAATTGCACGAACAATTTCCCATTTCGCGCTATAGCTTAAAGCTAAAATTAGGGTAAGCCCGTCATTCTTTTCGGTAATCTGTTTTGCCTCGTTTAATTCTTTGATGCAAATTTCAGGAAGACTTTCAATGTCTCCAATGAAGTCGAGTCTAATGTTGTTCTTATTGAGCTCTTCAGTTTCTGCTCGAATAGTTGAAACGAGCAGTTCCATCAAACCATTGACCTCATCTTGTGGACGATTCCAATTTTCTGTAGAAAAGGCATATAAAGTCAGGTAGTTGACACCGATTTCAGCGCAGCCTTCTACTACATCACGAACGCTTTTGACGCCTTCGCCATGACCGAACAAACGGTCCTGATTCCTCTCTTTAGCCCATCGGCCATTACCATCCATTATTATGGCAATGTGTTCTGGGAGTTTTTCCTTGTTTATAAGGTCTAACATTAAGGGTTCAAAAATAATAATTTAAAATCCATAAGTCTGTTAAAACCCTTGATGTATAATAGTTTAACAGCCCTTTCACAGTTATTTCAGCCCTATTTGGGAGCGGATTTTTTTACCTTAAAGTGTGCAGCTTTGAGGCCGACTTCATTATATTTGTTAGACATGTTTTTATCTGCCAAGAAAGTTAAATTTTCAGCCCTATTCGCTGTCTCAGCTCTCCTTCTATTGACAACATCTTGTGAGAAGGATTTGAGCCCTGATGAACCATTTCCAGACCAAAGGGAAGCATCAATATATATTACACCGAGCAGTGAAAAATTGTATGCCTTGGACCCGGAAACAGGTAAAAGACAATGGGAAATTTCTTTAGGCTCTAATAGCGTAGGTTCTCCGGTGATTATGGGAACAGATCTATATGTGGCCACCGAGGGTCGAAAGCTCGTAATCATTGATTTATTGACGAAGACGGAAAGAGCTCGCGTGAATATGTCTGGAGGTGGAGATCCTGGTGCAATAGCCTTGGCCACAGACGGTAGACATGTATTTACAGGCGCTGATCGCTTGTATGCCTATGATTTAAATGGAATTCAACTTTGGAGTTATGATGCAGGGAGTAATATTAGCTCTGCACCAACCATAAAGAATAATAGAGTGTATGTCGCAGCTGGCGATAGGGTACATTGTGTGGATACAGCAGGAGTCGCAATTTGGACCTCCAATGCCGTTTCGGGAGGGGAAATAAAGTCAGGAGTAAATGTGACTGATGGCAGTGTATTCTATGGTGCAGAAGATGGTATAGTCTATGCCATCAATGAAAGTGACGGAAGCGATGTTTGGAAGTATACAACGGCTGGTGCTGTTAATTCAAGCCCAATGGTCTATGGTGGAATGGTGATTGTAGGTAGTGATGACAACTTTATTTATAATTTAGATGTTCTACCAGATGGTAGCGGGAATGGTCAATTGCGTTGGAAAGTAGGAACAGGAGAACGAGTGAGATCATCTGCAGCTGTTCATGAATTCAGCAACACTGTTTACATTGGCTGTCATGACTACAATGTCTACGCCTTAAACCATGTTACTGGCGATACTCGTTATGAATATGCAGCGGGTAGTTTGGTAAATACCTCTCCAATCGTAACAGATGAGTACGCTTATTTTGCATCATACGATAAGTACTTTTATTGTATTCGAGTATCAGATGGGGTGACTGTTTGGAAGTCAAATTTGGATAACATCTGCGTTTCCTCTCCTGTCCTTGATTTGGTAGACGAAGTGCACTATTCAGGTATAAGTGGAATGAGCCTTCGATAGTTGGACCAGCGAGTTGAATTCTATACTACCTTCTTTTCTTTATTGTAATTGCATTGTCTTGCTTGAACACTTCAATCAAGTTGGGACTATTAAATATGGAAGCAGGTGTAATTACGATCTCGTTTAATGGGACCTTGTCACCATAGCGTTCTTTCAACTTTTCTTGAACAATTGGATGTTCTAAATTCATATCAGCAATCTTTTCAAGACGACCTACTTCAGTGGATGCGGCATTCTTATAAGCTTTCCATACGAGTTCTGAGCAATAGATTTGATTGTCATCCCAATTAAAATAGGCGTCATAGTCCTTTCCTAAGTGCTGCTCTGCTTCCTCTTTTAATTTTTCTGAATTTATCTTATCGTGATCAGTGCCGAGACGCTTGACGACAAAATGATAGTCATCTCCATGCATTATCCACTGTGAAAGTGGAGTCCATCGGACAGGCTGAACAGCTTCTATTACCTGCCATTCGCCATCTTTTTTAAATAACATTCCACAGTGAGAATATTTAGACCTGGTGGCCAATTGCACTGCTTGACCCTGCCCTGACAATGCAGACTGAAATATGATATCTCCATCTTGAATAATGTCAGTAAAGCTGTGGTCTTCAAGCCTCTCTCGAATTCGAGAATCTTTTTTCTTTAAGACAGCAAAGCAAAATATGCTGATCAATAATGCGAATATTAATGTTCCTACAAGCCTCTTTTTCAAACGTTTCATGATACAAAATTCCGCAAATTACTTTGAGTGCTCAAGACATTTCTTGTAAAGAAAATAAAAGCTAAGGTTAACATTCTCAAAAAATAAAAGCCCTCCAATAAATTGAAGGGCTTTAAAATTAAATTGGCTAGTACTAGGCTTCCTTCTCTTCTTTTGGAAGAAGCACTTTGCGAGAAAGTTTGAATTTGCCTGTCTTCTTATCTAGACCTACAAGCTTAACTTTTACGCTATCTCCTTCCTTAAAAATTCCATCCATAGTTTCTAGTCTGCTGTGAGAAATTTCTGAAATATGAAGTAGTCCTTGTTTACCAGGCATAAACTCGACGAAGGCTCCATAAGGCATGATGGATTTTACAATACTCTCATACTCTTCTCCAACTTCAGGAACTGCAACTATACCTTTTATTTTGGCAAGGGCAGCATTTGCACTTTCTCCATTAGATGAGAAAATTTTGACAATTCCTTTATCGTCAACTTCTTCAATATTGATATCAGCACCAGTCTCTCTCTGTAATTCTTGAATCACTTTTCCTCCTGGTCCAATAACTGCTCCAATATATTCTCTATCAATAGTGAGGCTCAACAAACGAGGTGTTTGTGGCTTCATCTCTTTTCTATATTCTGGCATGCTCTCGTACATCGCGTCAAGAATATGCATTCGGCCAGCATTAGCTTGCTCAAGTGCTTTGCGCATGACGTCCATGCTCAATCCATCTACTTTAATATCCATTTGGATTCCACAAATACCGTCACGTGTTCCAGTTACTTTGAAGTCCATATCGCCTAGGTGATCTTCATCTCCTAGGATATCCGATAATACACACCATTTGCCATCTGATTCTCTTGAAATCATTCCCATAGCAATTCCACCAATGTGCTTTTCCAAAGGAACTCCTGCGTCCATCAAGGCGAGTGAGCCTGAACAAACTGTTGCCATTGAAGATGAACCATTACTTTCTAGTATATCAGAGACTATTCTAACTGTATATGGGAAATCCTCTTTGCTTGGCATAATTTGCTCGATAGAACGTTGTGCAAGGTTACCATGTCCAACTTCTCTACGTCCGGGACCTCTATTTGGTCTCACATCTCCAGTACTGAAGCCGGGGAAATTATAGTGCAAGTAAAAATGTCTGTCGTAAGTTCCGAAAGCATTTTCTTCTAATTTTTCATCACGAGGAGTTCCTAGAGTAGTGGTTCCTAAACTTTGCGTTTCTCCACGAGTAAATAATGCAGAACCATGGGGCGACTCAAGCACATCAACTTCCATATTGAGTTCCCTAATCTCATCGAATTTTCGTCCATCTAATCTCGTTTCTTCATCCAGCATGATGTCACGAACTGTGTGGTATTGCAATTCTTTAAAATATCGTCCAACCAATGGAGCATCATCTTCTTCCAATTCTCCTAGATGTTCGACTATTTCATTTTTTAGGCTTTCAAATGCTGCGCCTCTTTCATGCTTTTCGCCATGTGCACGCACAATAGTCTGCATTTTTTCTTTCGCATAAGCGAAGACTTTATCTTTTAATTCCTCGTTTAAATATGGAAGACTCACTTCTCTCTTCGCTGGTGCTCCAACTTGTTTGTGCAATTCAACTTGCGCTTGCACTTGTTTCTTTACAGCTGCATGTCCTAGTTCGATGGCCTCAATTAATTCTTCTTCAGAACATTCGCTGGCTTCACCTTCAACCATCATGATATTTTTATCTGTGGCAGCAATAATGAAATCTAGGCTAGAATTCTCTAGTTGTGTTCTTGAAGGATTAATAACATATTCACCTTCAATTTTTGCTACACGTACTTCTGAAATAATTTCTTGTACGGGGACATCAGAAACTGCAAGAGCAGCTGAGGCAGCAAGACAGGCAAGTGCGTCAGGCATTACTTCAGGGTCTGATGAAATGAGTTGTATCATGACCTGAACTTCACAGAAATAATCATCTGGAAAAAGTGGTCTTAGAGCACGGTCTACGAGACGGCAAATGAGTACTTCGTAATCGCTAAGTCTGCCTTCTCTTTTAAAGAAAGAACCTGGGATACGACCCGCAGATGCATATTTCTCTTGATAGTCAACTGTTAGTGGAAAGAAGCTTTGACCTGGTCTAGGTTCTTTACTTGCGACAACTGCTGCAAGCATGGCGCATTTGCCCATACGTACTACAACAGATCCGTCGGCTTGACGAGCCATGCGGCCAGTTTCAATACTGATTTCGCGTCCATCGCCTAAATCGATTTTTTGTGTTTTTATATCGAACATAAATTAGTTTTTAGAATTGATAATATATAATTGAAGGGCAAAAGCCCAGAGGGAATGACTTGTGAATTGTAAAAATAAAAATCCCCTTCAAGAGGGGATTTAAAATGACTATTTTCTTAAACCAAGCTTCGCGATAAGAGCACGATAAGCTTCAAGATTTGTTCTCGAGTAGTATGCGAGATATCTTTTACGTCGACCCACTAACTTCAACAGACTTCTGTTTGAGTGATGGTCTTTTTTATTGCCCTTCATATGAGATGCAATGTGATTGATACGCTCCGTGAGCATAGCAATTTGAGCTTCAGTTGAACCTGTATTGGCAGCATTTCCACCAAATTCGCTTATTATTTCAACTTTTTTTTCTTTCGTTAATCCTGACATATATAATTGTTCTTCTTCCCCAATTGGGGAGCGCAAAGTTAGCAAGCATTTTATTTATAAACAACAAATCTCAGGGCATAAAATTGCCTATTTCAAGATAATAACCTTCTTGGTCTTAGCTTCTTTTGAGCTAATAAGCTTAAGGGCATAGGTCCCTGCAGGTAAATCTGAGGTGTTGAAATCTACCAATGACTCATCTTCAACATCTCTTTGACGAACAATTTGGCCTTCCAACGATATGAGTTGCACTCTGAATCGACCCTTTGTCACACCCGATATGTTTACAAACAGCTGGTCGCGGGCTGGATTGGGATACACTTGAAACTCCAGTGGTCCTTTAGAATAATCTAAGACTTCAGTTGGAAAAGCCGTTCGGAAGGAATAGGTGAATCCACCGCCAAAGTCGCCATTACGATAGCTTTCTGTAAAATTGGAATAGAAGTTAGAGATGGCGGTTCCTGTATTTTGATCGCGCAACTGCATATAACCAGCGCTAGGATTTTGGGCTCCATAATTAGGATAGAACCACCAATTCAGTCCATCATGGAAACCACTATCACTAACAACGAGTTGGTAGCAACTGCCGGCATTGAGTGCCAAGGTATCCTGATAGAGCGTATTGTGATTGCAATTATTTCTTTGAGCAACTATAGTTCCTGTCGCATCGAGTACTTTCCAAGATGTCTCATTATAAGTACCTCCGGAAGAGAGGTTGGTTGAATTCGTTTTGAGAAAAATAATGAGCTTGCTCGTAAGAACTGGCGGTGTGGTGTACAGGCTGCTCATTTCGTTATTCAAAGCATCATCATCAATTTGGCCGTTGACTTGTTCAATTTTCACATCGAAGCGCACACTATCTTGGAAGCCTGCAGCTGCCAAATAAGCTGGCAGCTCGATGTTCATCTCTTCCTTAAATGCCAAATTACCTGTCCATTGATAGCTCAGTGGTGGACTAAATTCCGTTTGATAGCTAAAGTCAATCGAACTTATCGCCGTAGTTCCAGAATTGCGCACTCTGATTATAGGGCTATTGCAGCTTGGATTAAAGATTTGATCATCACTTTTAATGGACGGCGAAATAATATCTTCGATGGAAGCATCTAAATTGTGCGACGGTGCCTTATAGGAAATAACATGACCAGCAAAGACAAGATTTGCTCCTGTTCCAGCATTTGTAGGTTCCATGTCAACGTCTATCGTAAAATCAGTTCCCGGACTTATGCCGTCAAGCTCATGGCGAAAATCTGGCACCTTCTCTCCTGGGCACCAATTTGCTCTATCAAAAATCCATGTGCCAGTTTGAGATGGAAGTAAATCATGCCCGCAATATTTCCAGATATCTTCCTGACCAATTTTCATACCATCTAGGTACACCTCATAGTATTTTTCACAGAATTCGCCACATCCTTCGGCATTGCTTCCATGGCCTGTCGGTCGGAAAACGAAGTCGGCCTCAGTAGCTGGAGAATTTATTTGTAGAGTATCTAAGACCAGATAGTTTTCAATGGAGTTGTTTGGATTGTCAAAACGTCGACTCTGTTTGCCGTATACTTTGTGCACGCCCACAACTTCTCTTTCTGGAGTTCCTTCTATGCAAATAATTTTTGTACTCACGGTGAAGCCCCAGCTGTATCCGCCATATTGGGCTTTAAGATCTACACTATCCTTGAGGAGCGGAGCATAGTCTGTAATTTCTGTCATATAAGTGTGATTCCAATCGGCTGGGTAAAACTGTCCAGTTGTGGCGTATGGAGTAATATATCGATGCAATTCGAATTCTTCATTTGAATATGGGGAGCTAGGGTTCAGTGCTTCAGCCTTGAAATACATGAGATAATCCCAAGAAGCGCAATATTGTGGGTTTCCTGGACAAGGATATTTACCTATAGTAAACTCCAGATAGATTTTTCGATAGATTGGTGGGTTGCTCGGAAAATTATAGACGTGGCTGAAATTGCCATTTGACGTCATTTGAACATTTTGATGTCCTGTATATATGGTCGTATCTCCTGGACCTGCGAAACAAGCAATATGAATTGCGCTAAATAATACGAATGCAAATATCCTCTTCATAATTCAAGAATTACACCCCAATGTGGAGTATGATTATCAAATATAAGGAGTCTTAGGTATAAGTCCTTGTAAAGCAAGGACTAAGAGCGAGCTGAAGAATGGTCCGTTATTGGACTAAGATTGGATGATCTGTCCTAGAACTTTATTTGTTCTTGAGTTTCTGCATCGAAAAATTTGTAATCGATGAAACCCATATCGTTATTTTCTACAATTGTAAACTTGCCGTATTTTTTCTTCCAATTTTGAAATATTGATTTTTTAAAGAAGCCAGTTTTGAATTGGAGGTGTGAGCTTACGATAGGGTGAAGGTGAAGTTCAAGGCCATTTTTTATTTGGCTTGTAAGGTATCTAATATGTTTTTCTAAATCCTCTGTGAGGACGTGAGTTGAACGTGCCTTTCCAGTTCCTTCACAACTTGGACATACTTCACTTGTAGCAATCTCAATTGCTGGGCGTAGTCGTTGTCTTGTGATTTGCATTAGCCCAAATCGTGAAATTGACAATAGGCTGTGGCGCGCACGATCGTTTTTCATCGCTTCGTGCATGGCAGAAGTCACCTTTTTTCTATTGTCGGCATTTCTCATATCGATAAAATCGATGATGATGATTCCGCCAATATCTCTCAACCTCAATTGACGGGCTATTTCTTTGACCGCATCAAGATTGGTGGCAACAGCAGTCGCTTCTTGATTTTCACCAGAAAATTTGTGTCCACTATTGACATCAACAACATGTAATGCTTCAGTATGTTCAATGATTAGATAACCACCTTTATCTAACATTACTGTCTTCCCAAATGAAGATTTCATTTGTTTGCTTATCCCATAAGAATCAAAGAGTGGCTTCCCATTTGAATGGAAACTCACTAGCCCTTCTCTTTCAGGAGCAATTTTCTTTATGTACTTTTTAGTGTCTTCAAGAACTTCATTATTATTGGTGACAATATTGTTGAAATCGTCAGTAAGCAAATCTCTTAGAAGTGATGTCGTCTTATTTTGCTCAGCCAATATTTTTTGTGGAGCCTTAGAGTTTTTTAGGTTGAATTGAATATTCTTCCAAGATTCAACCAAACCAGAAAGATCCTGATGCAACTGAGAAGTTGTCTTATCTGTAGCTGCAGTTCTCACAATCACACCAAAGCCTTTCGGTTTGATGCTTGTAATGATTGTTTTTAATCTTTTTCTTTCATCACGCCCTTCCACTTTCTTAGAGACATTGACCATGTCATGAAAAGGGAGAAGTACGAGGTATCGACCTGGCAATGAAATCTCACAACTTATACGCGGTCCTTTATTTGCTATGGGTTCCTTTAAAATTTGAACGAGGACGTTCTTTTTCGTTTGAACCACTTCCTTGATTTTCCCTGATTTATGAATTTCAGGTTCGAGTGTGAAGTTTTCAAATTTTAACTCCCCATTCGTGTCATTCATTGATTTGTGGGTAAACTTGAGCAAGCTCTTGAAATGCGGGCTTAGGTCGGTATAGTGCAAGAAGGCATCCTTCTCGGCACCTATATCTACAAATACGGCATTGAGTCCTTGAACTACTTTTCGGGCTTTCCCAAGGTATAGGTCTCCCACATTGTAGTTGCCACCAGAATTGTCGTAATGTAATTCTACTAGTTTTTTGTCTTCGAGTAGAGCAATTTCTACTCCTGTACCAGAAGACTGTATAATGAGTTCTTTATTCACGAAACATGCGTTGAATGTCAGGTATAGACCAAAACAAAAGCTTCGGTCTACCTGGATTAAATTAATAAGGGATAATGATAGTACTTAAGAGAAGTTACTTCTTCTTCTTATGTCTATTCTTACGCAGACGCTTTTTACGTTTGTGAGTAGCGATTTTGTGTCTTTTTCTTTTTTTTCCGCAAGGCATAAAAAATGTTTTTTTGTGTTAAACAATAATCTATTTAAATGTTTTTATATAATTGTCGATTTCCTCTGAAAAACTTGGTTCATTGACCAAAGTTTTACATTTTTCGAAGAGCTCAACGGCTTTGTCCTTATTTCCTTTGCCTTTATAGGATTCAGCCAAGAAATACATGGCCTCCCTATTTTTAGCGTCTTGAGAAAGGACGTTTTCAAATCTCTTTATTGCTTTGTCAAACTGACCAGATTGTACCGATAATTTTCCAAGTGCAACATTTGCTGGAATATTATCAGGATTACTTTCAACAACTTCTCGGAGTTTAAAAACTCCTTTCATTGTTTCTCCAGTCCCCATGGTATAGGTATTGGCAAGAGCAATTTTAGTTTCAGAATTATCTGGATTGATTTTCAATGCTTTCTCAAAGCACTCAACCGCTTCTAATCCTTGCCACTTTCTAACAGATGCATCAGTTGTCTTTTGCAAGAGCGTCAGCATCAAATTCCCCGCAAAGGTCAAACTTTTTTCAGTATTTTCCAATAAAGCACCATCCTTATAATATTTGGCTGCAATATTTAAGTCCATAAGATCTCCAGTCTCTTCAAATTGGCGTTCCCAAAACTCTCCTAAATCCTTGAAAGCCACAGCAGTCTTGCCTTCTGAAGCTTTTAGTAAGCCTTCAAATTTTTCTTGCTCACCGACTGTAAGTCCTGTTGCAGCCATGAGGAGAAGTTTAGGGAAATCAGCGGCTTCGGCTGTATTGGTACTCACCATAGGGGCTGCGCCTCCACCTTCTGCTTCTTCATGCTGATGCTCTTTAGCCTCAGGAGGAGGTCCTTTGCGATCGCCAAAAAAATAAAGCAGACCAAGTAAAACAAGGCCTGCACCAATTATTATGATTTGATTCTTTTGCAATTTTCAGTTTTCTGAAGACAATTTCTGAGAGCTAAGAGCTTGAATTAAGCCTCTTTGCGCTCTTTTTCCTTTTCTCTTTCGAGAAGCTCCTTATTGCCCTTCACTTGCTCGACAAATTCCTTTGATGGCTTGAAAGCAGGAATAAAATGTTCTGGAATAAACACAGAAGTGTTCTTTTTGATGTTACGGCCAATTTTGGCTGCGCGCTTCTTTGTGATGAAGCTTCCAAAGCCTCGAATATAAATATTTTCACCACTGGAAACAGTTTCTTTAACATTCGCAAAGAAACTTTCTAGTGAAACCAAAACGTCAACTTTGGGCACACCAGTTTTTTCAGATATTAAATTAATTAAATCGGCCTTTTTCATAATACAGGTAATAAAAGTAGGTTAAAGGTTAAAACTAAAGAAATAAAATATTCTGGACTATTTTTAGCTGCAGTGAATCCTAAACAAATTGTTATTCAATCCTCTGATAATCAATATTTTAGAGAGCGTTTATTGGCCTGGAACGAGACTGTTGAACATAGAACCTTACCTTGGAGGGCAGAGAAAAATCCCTATAAAGTCTGGCTTTCAGAAATAATTCTGCAGCAAACCCGTGTTGAACAAGGATTGTCATATTATGAGAGTTTCGTCAGAAAGTATCCAAGTATCTGTTCATTGGCAGAAGCGTCTGATGATGAAGTATTTGCCTTATGGGCTGGATTGGGCTATTATAACCGTTGTAGGAATTTATTGCATACTGCGCGCTACATCTGCTCAGAATTGGATGGTAAATTTCCCAAAACTTATGAAGAAATTAGGGCCTTGAAAGGAATCGGAGACTATTCTGCGGCTGCCATTTCCTCATTTGCCTATGCTTTACCTCATGCAGTAGTAGATGGTAATGTAGTTCGTGTATTGAGTCGGTTTTTTGGCATAAACGAACTTCCAATTAGAGTACAACAAAAAAGAATGTATCAGGAGCTTGCGAACCGTCTACTTGATGTGAAAGTGCCTGGAGTGTACAATCAAGCTATAATGGATTTTGGAGCGACCATGTGCAAACCAAAGCTCGCAAAATGCTCATCCTGTCCATTATCAAAGCGCTGCTATGCCTATAATGAAGGAGTGGTCCATCAATTTCCTCCTAAAAAAGAGAAGCTCGTATTGAAGAAGCGCAATTTTCATTATCTAATATCAGAAGACTCGAATCTTTATTTAAGAAAAAGAGTCTCTAAGGATATTTGGCAAAATTTGTATGAGCCGATCCTTTTCGAAGGGGAGCTTCCAGCTTCTTTAAAATCTAAGAAGGTTTATGCTGAGCGCAAGCAAAAGTTATCTCATCAAGAAATCCGAACTTTTTTTTATAAGATCTCCTCATCAGAAATTGTTAATTATGTGGAGGAGGATTACACTCCTTATTCCTTAGATGCTATGCAATCATTGCCATTTCCAACAAGTATTCGTAAGTTCTTTAAAGAGGAAGATTACTTGAAAGAGATAGAAAAATAATCTTAGTTTTACACTTATTATTTTATGGATTCGGACCCTTTTAGTTTTGCCTTGCTACATGTACCCACAACGGTCTTGACTCAACTAATACAGTTGGAATTTATCTTTTTATTTCTAGCCTTCATTCTACTCATTTTCTTAGCCGTCATCAACGGAGCTCGAATTTCAATTTTTGGGATGAGCGCTCGGGATATCAATACGCTCAAGAAAAGAGGCAAGCGGTCTTTTCGTGCCGTGCTTAGATTGTTGGAAAATCCCAAGCAGGTTTTGGCCTCAATTTTAGTCCTAGATAACTTACTAAGTATTGCTTTTATTCTAGCATCTTATTATGGACTCAGAAACATTTTGACTGTGGGCTCTTTAGGAAGTCTTTCATCAGAGGTCGTGTCAATGCTTTTGCAGGCTTTGGTCATTGTATTTTTTCTTGTGTTTTTTGGAAAAATCTTGCCACGCACTTATGCTATAAGAGAGAAATTGCGTTTTAGTGTTCTGGCCTCTCCTGTCATTGGACTCATGGCTAAAGTTGTTCGTCCAATCAGCGCTCTATTGGCAGACTCTCAATTTATGGAGGGTAAATTTTTGGTGAGTAGTTCCGAAAGTATATCCAAAGAAGATATAGAAGACGTTTATGAGGCCGCTGCGGGAGCACCTGCTTCAAAGGAAGAACGCATGATGTTTGAAGGAATCATCCGATTTCCTGAAATTCAAGTCAAGCAAATAATGATACCACGTTTGGATATGATAGGTTTGAATCAATCTGCCACTTTCAAAGAAGTCAAGCAAAAAGTTAAGGAGCATGGCTTGTCTAGATTTCCTGTTTATGAAAACACCATGGATAGCCTGATTGGGATTATGCATACTAAAGATCTTCTGCCTTATGTGCATGAAGAGCAACATGAATGGAAGGCTTTGATGCGCGATATACAATTTGTTCCTGAAACAAAATATGCATCAGACCTCTTAAGGGAGTTTAAGCAGAACAAAGTTCATATGGCTATAGTGGTTGATGAATTTGGCGGTACGGCAGGACTAGTTACTCTTGAGGATGTATTGGAGGAAATTGTAGGGGAGTTGAATGATGAATTTGATGAACAAGCGACGGGTATGAGAAAGGTGGACGATTCTCAATATATTTTTGATGGTCGTACGCTGATTAATGATGCTTGCCGATTTATGAATATCTCAGTGAGTACTTTCAAAGAAATTCGCGGGGAAAATGATTCTGTTGCAGGATTGGTCCTCGAACTCGCTGGGAATTTCCCTCGTATCAATGAAAGAATCATTCATGGGAAGTATCAATTTACCGTTCTAGAGCTTGAGAAGAATCGGATCAATAAGCTCAAGGTTTTGCTTTTGGATTAAGTCATATTTTTGTCCTATAATAAATCTGTAATACATCCGTTATTCATTCGTCATTAAGTAGTCAAAGATTGACTTCAAAATTGGCTAGACCTCAATAATCAATGGAAAAAGACGTTATATTTGAAAGGATGCCTTCAATGGGAAAAAGCGTACAATTAATATGTCTCTTACTGAGTTTGCAAGCAATGCTTTTTGCGCAAGATGCGAAGTTGAGCACTGTTAGTTCTGCTCAAATCGTTGCAGAAAAATTGCCATTTCCCGATTCAAGTAAACGATTTCGGGTTGAAAGAGTAAGATTAAATTCGGCGAGGATCCCACAAATTTCTATAAAGTCCAAAAGATATAAAAAAGTTCAAGATGTTCCTTGGAAAAACAGCTTGCCGAAATCTGTTGAACTCCAAACCAAACTGAGTATTGATAGAAAGGTTCCATATGCCCTAGTCTTCGTCCCAAATTATATCTTGAATGATAGAGGTGAGGTTTTAGAACTTCAGGAAATTGAATTTGATGTAAGAGGCGATGATGTTGTTTCCCAAAAGACATCGGGGAATAGAGTTTATGCGACCAATTCAGTTTTGGCTTCTGGAGATTGGTATAAGATTGCAATCAATGATCAAGGATTGTACAAAATTGATTATGATTTTTTAAACACTCAATTGGGCATTGATATGGCTACAATCAATCCATCTCAGATTCGATTGTTTGGTAATGGTGGCGAAATGTTGCCAGAAGACAATGCCATTTTTAGACAAGACGATTTGTTTGAAAACGCCATCGAACTGCAAGGGATGAATGATGGGAAATTTGACCCAGGTGATTATATATTATTCTATGCGAATGGTCCACATACGATTCATGAAAATTATACTCAGAAGAAATTTGCTCATTCGTTTAATGTTTATTCCGAAGCTTCTTATTACTTCTTAAATTTTAATCAGGCGCAGGGAAAGAGATTGACAAATTCAGTTTCACCTGGTCCTGCAAGCTTAACAACAACGACTGCAAGCTATTTTGATTTTTATGAAAAAGATTCAACTAGTATAGGACGTGCAGGAAAGAACTGGTGGGGGGTAGATTATTCAACACTGCCAGGAAGATATTTAAATAGAAGTGTAAGCTTTGCTGCCAATGATTTAGATTTTAGTGAGCCTCTCCTGATCAATACAAATGTTGGAGCCGTGAGTACTTCAGGAACAAATAGCTTTGTGATTAGTGCCAACGGAAGTACGGTGCACAGCATCCCTTTAAATTCAATAGGCTTGTCTTTTGCGGACCCTTACATTAGAGTGGGGGCTCGCGAGTCTGCCGCTACGATAAATTCTTCTCCTGTAAACATAGGCTTGCAATTTGTTCAAGGAAATTCGAGTGCAACAGGATATCTAAACTTCATAGAATTGAATGGTCGTCAGAATCTGAAGGCCAATTCTTTTCGCTGGTTTGCCGACTGGAATTCTGTTGCTCCCAATGCCGTTGTTCAGTATGATATTGATTTGGGCGGACAGTCATCTGCTTGGGTATGGGATGTGAGTGACCCATTAGAGCCCGTTCAAATGACGAGCACCACATCTGGTGGAACAGTTTCATTTACCGCCAAGGCAGACAGCCTTCAGCAATACATTTCTTTTGATAGATCGTCATTTAGCGCACCTTCCTACCTTGGCCAAGTTCCCAATCAGAATCTCCATAACAGTAATGCAGTTGATTATTTAATCATAAGCGAGCCATCACTTAAATCAGAGGCTGAACGCTTGGGCGCACACCATGCGGCAAAACGTGGATACACTTATGAGGTGGTGAGTCCAGAACAAATTTATAATGAATTTTCATCCGGCTCACAAGACGTCGTTGCCATCAGAGATTTTATAAAAATGTATTACGATAAAGGAACCAATCCTACGAATACAGTCAAGAACGTATTATTATTTGGTGATGCTTCTTATGACTATAAAGACCGATTGAGGGACAATACCAATTATGTGCCTGTTTATGAAACTAATGAAAGCGTCAATAAATCATTGAGTTATTGTTCTGATGATTTTTACGGTTTTTTGGATGATCTCGAAGACGTCAATAATTATTCCATCGCCAATACTACAGACATTGGAATAGGAAGAATTCCGGCAGGAACGGTGTCAGAAGCAAGGGGAATTGTAGATAAAATAATAGCATACGACAGCCCCGCTTCTTTTGGTTCTTGGAAAAATGTTATGGCATTCAATGCTGATGATCAGGATACAGGAATTCATTTGGATGATGCTGAAATCATGTCAAACTATGTTAAAGACAGTTTGCCAGATTATAACGTCTACAAAATTTATGTGGATGCATTCAATCAAGAGAGTACTCCCGCAGGACCAAGAACTCCAGATGCGCAACGCTCAATAAAAGACCAACTCTTTAATGGAACCTTCGTTGTAAACTATAATGGGCATGGTGGACCATTGGGATGGTGTGAGGAGAGAATTCTAACCTTAGAAGACATTCAAGCACTGCGCAATCAGAATAAATTGCCATTGTTCATCACAGCAACTTGTGACTTTACACAGTTTGATAATCCAAATCTTAAATCAGCTGGAGAATATTTAATGTCCAATCCTGAAGGTGGAGCCATTGCCCTGATGACCACAACGCAATTGGTTTATCAGGCGCAAAATAGAACGCTGAATGCTAGCTATTTCAGGAAAGGCTTTACAACATCAGTTCAAAAACCAACTTTGGGGGACGCCTATAGAGAATCTAAGAATTTGACCTATGTGAATAGTATCAGCCAATGGGATGCTGCCAATTTTAGAAAGTTTGCTTTAGTTGGTGATCCCGGATTGCCTTTGGCATTCCCACAGCAAAGGGTTGTGACAGATAGTATTAATGGTGTCTGGATTAATGACCCAGCGGTTGATACTTTGAAGGCATTGGGCCGATACACTATTTCAGGTCATCTAGAAGATAATCAAGGCAATGCGCTTTTAAATTTCGATGGAGAAGTATTGCCGACTTTATTTGATAAGAAGAAGGTTTTGAGCACTTTGCAAAATGACGCAGATAGCCCGCTTAGAAATTTTGAGGTTCAGAATAATATTCTCTATAGAGGTCGCGCGAGTGTTGAAAGCGGTAAGTTTAATTTCACTTTTGTCATGCCTAAAGACATTAATTATAATGTAGACTACGGTAAGCTGAGTTATTATGCAGACAATGATGTAGTGGATGCCGCGGGCAATACGCAAGTTCTTATTGGGGGAAGTTCGCAGAATGCAGCAACTGATAATCAAGGTCCAGACATAAACCCATTTATGAATGATGAAGCCTTTGCTAATGGTGGCATCGTATTATCAAATTCGCTCTTGCTTATTAAGCTTTTTGACGAAAATGGCATCAATTACTCTGGAAATTCGGTAGGTCATGATATCACAGCCGTTTTGGATAATAATGCGCAACAATCTTATGTGTTGAACAACTTCTATGAATCAGAAAAGGATAGCTTTCAGGCGGGTACAGTGAGATTTCCCGTAGAAGGTCTTACAGAAGGTCCCCATACTTTTAAGATAAAAGCCTGGGATGTTTATAATAATTCATCTGAAGCTCTCTTAGATTTTGTTGTGGTAAATGACGATAAGGCTGAATTGGAGCATGTTTACAATTACCCAAATCCGTTCTCGACCAATACTCGCTTTATGTTTGAGCATAATTTGCCGAATCAGAACCTCAATGTCACCATAAAGATTTTCAGCATGACGGGGCAAGTTGTAAAAGTGTTAAAGCAGACAATAAACACTTCTGGCACACGTTTTGATGGAATAGAATGGAACGGAACTGACCAATATGGCAGAAAGCTTGGAAATGGGACATATTTGTATAAATTATCATTTAAAAGTCAAAATGGACTTTCTAAGCAAAAACTTCAGAAATTAATTATTCTGAGATAGTTATATTTGCATTCCACATAGAATAAGACGCCTATAGTAGAAACTCTACCTTATCAAAGAAAACAACATAATGATGATCAAAAAACTCTTAGCGAGTGCATTAATTCTATGTACATTAATGACTACGGAGTCTAGTGCCCAAACCAGTACTGGTGGGCAAACAGTGACCTATAGAACAATTACAACAGCAGTGCCTTTCATGCGCATAAGCCCAGACGCCCGTAGTGGTGGAATGGGAGATGTTGGTCTTGCGATTAGTCCAGATGCGAATTCGCAATATTGGAATGTTGCAAAGTTGGCTATGAGCAAAAAAGAAATGGGTTTCGGAATATCCTACACACCATGGTTGAAGGATTTAGTTCCAGATATTAATCTCTCTTACCTCTCAGGTTATTTCAAGTTCGGAGAAGAAGGAAATAAAAATCAGGCAGTTAGTCTATCGATGCGTTATTTCTCATTAGGGACAATTCAGTTTACTGATATTTTCGCTACTTCTATCGGAACAGGCCAGCCGAGAGAGTTTGCATTGGATGCGGGTTATTCTAGAAAGCTGTCTGAGAAATTTTCTATCGGACTAGCGGGTAAGTACATCAGTTCAAATATTATTAATGGTGCAGCGGTCACTGGCGGTACAAACTATAATCCTGGAAATGCCTTTGCGGTTGATTTCGGAGTATTCTATACCACACCTTTTGGCTCTGCCGATGGTGCTGGTTCACGTTTGAATCTTGCTGCGGCAGTTTCAAACTTGGGTACGAAAATATCATATTCAACAAACCGAAAAGATTTCCTTCCAACAAATTTAGGACTTGGTGCAGCTTATGAGTATGATATTGATGAATTCAATAAAATCACATTTGCCCTAGATCTAAACAAATTATTGGTTCCATCACCGTTGATTTCTACAGATACCAATGGCAATCAAACGATTTATTATCCAACGGATAAAACTGTTATCAGTGGTTTGTTGGGATCATTCAGTGATGCACCGGGTGGTGGAAGTGAAGAGTTAAAGGAAATGATGGTGAGCTTTGGTGCTGAATATAGTTACCAAGATCAGTTCTTTGCTCGTGCAGGTTATTTCTACGAAAACGAAATCAAGGGTGATAGACAATATTTTACCCTTGGTCTTGGAGTTAAATACAGCATATTCGGTTTGAATTTTGCTTATTTAGTGCCATCAGGAACTGGAATCAATCGTAATCCTCTCTCTAATACCTTGCGTTTCTCTCTTTTATTCGACTTTGACAATCTTAAGGATATCGTCATAGGTAAACCGAAAATAAAAGACGACGAGCGTGAAGAGATAGACGAGGATCTTTAAGCCAATATGCCGAATCTTAGAATTGGTCATGGGATAGACTTCCACAGACTAGAAGAAGGGGCCGATTTTTGGCTTGGTGGAATTCAAATTCCTCATACCAAAGGTGCCGTAGGTCATTCTGACGCGGATGTACTGCTTCATGCGATTTGTGATGCTCTTCTAGGAGCGCTCTCTTTGGGCGACATAGGAGCACATTTTCCGGATACAAGTGAGAAGTATAAAGGGATTGATAGTAAAATTCTCCTGAAAGAAGTCTTTGAAAAAATTGAAAGCTTAGGTTGGAAGATAGTGAATCTAGATGTCACTCTCTGTCTGCAATTACCCAAGCTAAGACCTCATATTGATTCCATGCGAAAGTCTGTAGCTAGCGTTTTAGCGCTCGAATTGGACCAAGTGTCTATTAAGGCTACAACAACAGAAAAAATGGGTTTTGTAGGACGACAAGAAGGGGTAGAAGCACATGCAATGGTGCTTTTGAACAAAAGTTAAATTGACTCCAATTAATGGACGCTTAACCCTTGAAGGGCTTAGAATTAAAAGATAAAATATAGGTTTGTTTACATGAATTTTTATTATCATTGTAGGACTAAAACGAACACAACTATTATGAAACGAGTGATTTTGAGCCTTCTATTGGCGACTGTCGTAAGTCTAGGATTTAGCACACAAGCAAGTGCTCAATTTGATGATGATATTGTAAGAGTATACCGCTGGTATAATTCTATCGACCGCAACTATGTAACTCTCGCAGAGGGTGAAATCCAAGAAGGGCAATTATTGCAGTGGAAGTATAAGGAGAAAACAGCTCTTTTCTATGCATACAAGACTCCAGGACCAGACCGTGTAGCGGTTTATCGTTGGACTAATCCTGTAACAAAGGATCAAGTGAGTGTTGCTGAAGATGAGATGCCAGATAGCGATATGATGCAGCAAGGATATACATTGAAGTCTTTACAGTTTTATGCGCCAATACGTCGTTCATCTAACCACATTCCAATATATCGTTGGTATAAGAGTAAAACGAAGGATTGGATTTCAGTTCCTGAGTTCGGAGATACAGATAAATATATCAAGAGAGGTTATAGAACAAAGACTTTTGGATATTATGGTGTGATCAGAAATGATCTTAGACAATAAATTATCTTAAAAACTTTTAAAACCCATCCACTTTAGTGCGATGGGTTTTTTATTATCAGAAGCTAAAACTACCTTTACCGTCATAGATTTATGACAAAGATTAGAGCCGCAATTACGGGAGTGGGAGGATTTGTACCTGAAGATGTTCTCTCGAATGCAGATCTTGAAAAAATGGTTGAAACTACTGATGAGTGGATAACCTCAAGAACTGGAATCAAGGAACGCAGAATTTTAAGAGGAGAGGGTAAAGCTACTTCCGACATGTGCATACCAGCTGTTCAGCAGCTATTGGAGAAAACAAATACTAATCCAGAGGATGTTGATCTCATTATTTGTGCAACCACTACTCCTGATTATGTTTTTCCAGCAACAGCGAATATCATTAGTGACGTTTGTGGTATGGCCAATGCGTTTGGTTATGATGTGAGCGCAGCTTGTAGTGGCTTCATGTTTGCTTTAACGACAGGAAGTCAATTTATTGAATCTGGCAACTTTAAGAAGGTGATTGTTGTGGGAGGGGATAAAATGAGTTCCATTGTAGATTATACAGATCGCAAGACTTGTGTGATTTTTGGGGATGGTGCTGCTGCTGTAATGTTAGAGCCTACAACAGAGGACTTAGGAATAATGGATGCCCTAATGAAGTCGGACGGCTCAGGAAGAAAACATCTATATCAGAAATCAGGAGGTTCAAAAAGTCCAGCCTCAATTGAATCTGTTCAAAATAGAGAACACGTCATTTACCAAGAGGGACAAACTGTCTTCAAATTTGCAGTGACCAATATGGCTGATGTCTCATACGAGATCATGCAGCGAAATAATTTAAAAGGCGATGATATTGATTGGTTGGTGCCTCATCAGGCGAATAAGAGAATCATAGACGCAACGAGACGAAGAATGGAATTGGATGAGGAGAAGGTTATGATTAATATTCAACATTATGGCAATACAACCAATGGGACTATTCCTCTTTGTCTCTGGGAATGGGAGAAGAAACTTAAAAAAGGTGACAATCTTGTGCTCGCTGCATTTGGTGGTGGCTTTACTTGGGGGGCAATCTATCTGAGGTGGGCCTACGATTCTTAATAGCTTAAATAAAAAAAGCCCTCCAAAGGAGGGCTTTTTTTATTCTTTGAATGAGTGTTTATCTTCTCGCGGCCTTAGCTGCGATGCTCAATGTTGCATGAGGAACTGCTTTTAATCTCTTCTTAGAAATTAGTTCGCCAGTTTCGCGACATACACCATATGTTTTGATCTTGATTCGAATTAGCGCTTTCTCTAGATGATTGATAAAGCTCAATTGGCGAGCGGCCATTTGATTTAATTGCTCGCGTTGATTCGTCAAGCTACCATCTTCCATGCTTGCATAGCGATTCTCCGTATCATCGGTGCCTTCAGAGTCTTTTCGAGTGATAAGTCCTTGTAGATACTTCAACTCCATTCTAGCTTTCTCAATCTTCTCAACGATAATTTTTTGAAACATTGCTAGATCCTTGTCTCCATATCTTACAAAAGCCTTTTCAGCCTTTGTTCCATCAAGAATTGATTTTTTTCTCTTTGACTTTGCACCTTTTTTATTCTTCTTAATTTCTGGATCTAATTCGTGAATTGGACGATGTACAAGCACCTTCCCTTCCGTATTGCGTATTGTTTTAATATGCGTCGGTGGGGCAGGTCTGTAAGATTCAGATTTCTGACGAATTGAAATTGGAGGCTTGGTTGACTTCTTCGTTTTTTTGACGTGAACAGATTTTTTTCTCTTCACTTCTTTTTTCTTAGGAGCCGCTTTTTTGACTGCTGCTTTTTTTGCAGGAGCTGCCTTTTTGACTGCCGCTTTTTTGACTGCCGCATTTTTCTTAGGAGCTGCCTTTTTCGCTACTTTCTTCTTCGCTACCTTCTTTTTGGCCACCTTCTTTTTGGGTGCCGCCTTCTTTACTACTTTCTTCACTGCTTTCTTTTTCTTCGCTACCTTTTTGGGCGCTGCTTTTTTCTTTGCTACTTTCTTTTTAGTAGCCGCTTTTTTCTTTTTAGGCGCTGCTTTCTTTTTAGCCACTTTCTTTTTGACTACTTTCTTTTTAGCTGTTTTTTTCTTGGCAACAGCTTTCTTGGCACTTTTTTTAACTTTTTTCTTCGCCATGATTATTACTTTTAATTAATTGAATTTCAAGCACTTGCTCGTTAATTTCTATTTGCTGCGGATTCTTTACTGCTTCTACTATTTCGAGTACATCCGCTAAAATTTCCGTGCAAATATATGCATTAAAGCTATGCAGTGATTTATTAATTTTTTCGTTTGCTTTTACCTTCAAATTAATGCGGTCTGTGAGCTCGAAACCGCTGTCTTTTCTAATTTTTTGTATTTTATTAACAAATTCACGTGCGAGACCTTCTTCCAAGAGCTCTTCCGTCAAATTAACGTCTAAAGCTGTGCTTAATGTGCCTTTAGAAGCGACTAATAAGCCTGGAATGTCATTTGTGCTTATTTCTACGTCTTCAGCCTCAAGGACGACCTCTTCGTCTTGAATGTTGATGGTAATCTGTCCTTGGCTTTCTAGGCTTGCTATTTCTTCTTTGCTAAAGTTGCCTATGACTTGGGCCGCTTCTTTCATTTGAGCACCTAGCTTCTTCCCTAAGGTCTTAAAATTGGCTTTGGATTTCTTTTGAATGACGTCATTATCTCCTGCGAGGAATTCAATTTCCTTAATATTGACTTCACTCTTTATCAATTCTTGCATGGACAAGATGTGATCCTTCATCTTGTCATCGAGAACGGGAATAAGAATTTTTTGTAGCGGCTGCCTAACCTTGATTTTTGCCTTTTTTCGCAGAGAGAGCACCAAAGAAGTAGCGTCTTGTGCGATGCTCATTTTGTCTTCTAATTCTGAATTAATGTAAGCTTCATTGGCCTCTGGGTAGTCACATAAGTGAACGCTCTCATTTGCATGCTTCTTAGACACCTTATTAAGTTCAGTAAAGAGCCAATCGGAAAAGAAAGGGGAAATAGGTGCAATGAGTTTACAAAGAGTTTCTAGGCACTCATAAAGGGTCTGATAAGCAGAAATTTTATTTTGGTCATAATCTCCTTTCCAGAATCTTCTACGGCAAAGTCGCACGTACCAATTGCTTAGTAATTCATCGACAAATTCATCAATTGCACGGCCGGCACGGGTTGGTTCATATTCATCGAAATGCAGATTGACATTTTTGGTAAGACTATTTAAACAACTGATGATCCATTGGTCAATTTCTGGACGCTCAGAAATTGGAATATAATCTTCTGAAAAATCAAAGCCATCGACATTGGCGTAGAGGGAAAAGAAACTATAGGTATTGAATACCGTGTTGAAGAGCTTTCTTTGAACCTCTTGAATCCCGTTTTCGTCAAATTTAAGATTGTCCCAAGGTGCCGCATTGGTTATTAGATACCAACGACTCGCATCTGCACCATATTTATCAATGGTTTCAAAAGGATTAACCACATTACCGACTCGCTTGCTCATTTTGTCACCATTCTTATCTAGAACAAGACCATTTGAGACAACAGCCTTATAAGCCACGCTATCATGAAGTAGCACCCCAAGAGCATGCAGCGTATAAAACCAGCCTCTTGTTTGGTCTACACCCTCAGCGATGAAATCTGCCGGGAAGTTTTCCTTGAATAGTTCTTTGTTTTCGAAAGGGTAGTGCCATTGAGCGTAGGGCATGGCCCCGCTATCAAACCAAACATCTATTAGATCTGGTTCTCTAAACATTTTCTCTCCTTTGCTAGATTTCAGGACCACCTTATCGATATAAGGTTTGTGTAGGTCGTCTAGATTTTTTTGAGGACTCTCCTCATGCATATACTTATTAAGTTCTTCGATAGAGCCAATGCATAATTCTTCCGTTCCATCTTCTGTTCTCCAAATGGGAAGTGGAGTGCCCCAAAAGCGAGATCGGCTCAAATTCCAGTCGAGCATATTTTCCAACCAGTTTCCAAAACGACCTTCTCCAGTAGATTTAGGCTTCCAATTGATGGTTTTGTTTAGTTCAATCATTCTATCCTTGACGGCTGTAGTTCTCACGAACCATGCATCTAATGGATAGTATATAATGGGTTTGTCTGTGCGCCAGCAATGAGGATAGCTGTGCAAATATTTTTCAATTTTGAAGGCTTTGCTTTCAAGCTTGAGTTTAACCGAGATGTCAACATTGACATCAATATAGTTGGGGTCGTCTTTATAGTTCTTGACATAGCGACCGCTAAATTCACCACAGCCGTCTACGAATTTCCCTTCTCTATCTACTAAGGTTACTATACCTAGATTGTTTTTTTGTCCAACTTTATAATCGTCTGCTCCGAAAGCTGGTGCAGTATGAACTATACCTGTTCCATCTTCAGTGGTGACGAAATCGCCAGAAATTATCTTGAATGGGTCGCCATCAATTTTGTCTGCTTGATTGGCTTCGAAAGCCAAAAGCTGTTCATAGCTGATGCCCAAAATGTCAGCGCCCTTAAATTTACTTATAATAGTCCAAGGGGTCACTTTGGCCTCGGCATCCATTGCAGCATCTTTTCCATCTTCAGTAAAGTATTTGGAAATTAATGCATCTGCAATGATTACGTATTGATCAACTTTGGTATAAGGATTTAAAGTGCGAATAAGAACATATTCAATTTTAGATCCGACGGTGAGCCCAAGATTAGATGGCAGCGTCCATGGGGTTGTGGTCCAAGCCATGAAGTGAACATCTGCGCCTTCACTTAATTTATATAAGAAGCTTGACTTATCATTATTAATGGCTTTAAACAAGACCGTTGCTGATGTATCTCGGACATCTTGATAGGTTCCTGGTTGGTTGAGTTCATGCGAACTTAATCCTGTTCCAGCAGCAGGTGAATAAGGTTGAATCGAAACGCTTTTGTATAAATAATTCTTTTCATGGAGCGTTTTTAGACAATGCCAAACGCTCTCAATATAGTTGTTTTCATAGGTGATATAAGGATCGTCAAGGTTTACCCAATATCCCATTTTTTGGGTTATTGCATCCCATTCATCCTTGTAGCGAAGTACAGTTTCCCTACACTTTTTATTATAGTCCTCTACAGAAATTTTTGATCCGATATCTTCTTTAGTAATTCCAAGTTCTTTTTCTACACTGAGTTCTATAGGGAGACCGTGAGTATCCCAACCTGCTTTTCTTTTTACCTGAAAGCCTTTCATGGTCTTGTAGCGACATACAAGGTCTTTTAGGGTTCTAGAAATCACGTGGTGAATTCCAGGTTTGCCGTTAGCACTAGGAGGTCCTTCAAAGAAGACGAAATTATCAGCATCATCTCTTTGATCGACGCTTTTATTGAAAATGTCCTTTTCATTCCATTTAGCAAGGATTTCTTGCTCTATGCTGGGCATATTTAAACGCTCCGGAATATGGTACTGGCTGCTGCTCATAATAAGGAGTGCAAATTTAACTTTTCGTGACGAGGCATCCAACTTCTTGAAAGCTCATGATTTTCTGACTTTATTCTCCTCTCTTTGGTCGGAAAATATCCTATCATTACCGACAGTATCCTTGAAGAAGACGTGCACATATTTGTTGTTCTTGATATTTATATCTGCATTTTCAAGCCTCCCGCATCGGGTTTTGGCTCAAGAAAACGAACGTCCTAAAAGCTTCGTTGAAAAATTTAAGAAATCGAGCTATGTCTTGGCTCCAGTCATTGCCTACTCTCCTGAAACCAGTTGGCGATTTGGTTTTGGAGGGAAATATTTATTCCGTCCAAAATCATATGATAGCTTGGACACGAGAAAATCGTTTGTGGCCGCTTCATGCTATTATACATTGAAAAATCAAATATTAACGAAGCCGAATTTTACCTGGTTTTTTAATCATGAGGATTTCATTCTAATTGGTAATTATTCTTATAAAAAATTTCCGCAAAATTATTATGGCCTTGGAAATGCCACCTTGAATTCCAATAAAGAAACTATTTCCTTCCAAGAGTTCAAGGTCGAGCAAATTTTATTCAGGAAACTGTATCACAAAACATTTATTGGTTTAGGTTTTAAGTATAATAATTTCTTTGATTTGGAGTTTAGTTCGGACGGATTATTGTCTGCGCAAAAACCTTTCGGTTATAATGGGAGCAAAAATGCTGGCTACACTTTAAATTTTAGGCATGATACAAGAGATAATGTCCTGAATGCCCATGAGGGCGCTCTGATAGATGTTTCTAATGCTTTTATGACCAATAAGGGGAGCTTAGCGCCAAGCAATAATTCTTTCAGGTTTTTTCAGCTTGACTGCAGAAAGTTCATAAGACCATTTAAACATCGCGAGGATGTCTTGGCGGGTCAGTTTTTTATGCAATCGGCTCCTAGCGGTGATGTGCCTATTTCTGAGCTTGCTTGGGTTGGTAGTGATATGATTATGAGGGGCTATTATGCTAAGCGATTTATTGATAGAAATTCCGTTAGCACTCAAGTTGAATATAGAAGACCTCTGCCCAGGAACTTTGGCGTGGTAGCCTTTGCTGGCTTAGGTGATGTCTATGAAAATCTGAATGATCTTAGCTTAATGAATATAAAGTATTCTGTTGGTGCTGGTGTTCGCTATAAAATTATTCCTAAGGAAGATATCAATATTCGTTTTGATGTAGGCTTCGGAAAAAATAGCAATAGTTTTTATGTGAATATCGCCGAGTCTTTTTAGAAGTCTGTTGCAAGAGAGATGTGCCACATTGGCTTTCGTCCTCCATCGATATTCCATGCTGCATCTACACGCATGAAATAACCTAAGAGTCTAGTACGAATTCCAGCTCCATAACCCATGCCAAGATAGCGTTGTGAATCGCGTATAATTACGTTGACTGGATCCTGAAATATCATTCGAGTCGTTACAATATTGTCTTCATCAGGGAGTAGGCCACGCCATGCTGTTCCTATATCAGTAAAGGCTACAAGCTGAAGGTTTCTAAGAAATCCTGATTTGATGGAACGTTTGAAGAATGTATTGTATACAGGCAATCTGAGCTCTTCATTGATCACAAAATAACTGCTCCCTGCTCTAGAACGTTGTTTGTATCCTCTTAGGTTGGTTGCAGTAGTTTGAAAAGCATAATCTTCTTCAGGATCGATACGTGTATTGAATTCGATATTAGGGATAATTGGATTATCAACTCCTCCAAGGAAATAGAGAAGCTTGGTGCTTCCGCCACTCACAGCTCCAGCAAAACGCGAAGCGAGAATAAAGTTTTTGTAAATACCCTTATAGTTGCGGACATCAAAACCCATATTATAGAAGCCTTTTGAAGGACTGTTTAATTTATATTGATATTCTGCGAAAGCTTTTCCTCTAGTTCCTTTCCAAATATTCATGATTGGATTGATGGAATTGTCGTAGACATACTCAAATCGCATGAATGACCAATAATCTGCTTTGCTTGGAAACTCAATACTGTATTTATCAGTTGCCTGATATCTTGTCCAATCATAACGGAGGCCAAAATTTAAGTGCAATGAATGCACTGGATTGAATGGATAAGTAAGCGTTGTTTGAAAATATTCGCTACCCAATTTACCCGAAAAAGTATAGGGCGTGAAGAGGGAGTCGGGTGCAGAAGCGGGCCCAAATTGCTGATTTCGTGCGGTATGGAAGTAAAGGAATTTCCAATCAAGTCTCTTTTTGAAATTGCCAAATTCTAAGAAATAGGTAATCCCATTAAAATCAGATGGCATTCGAATTCCACCGGTCACCTGGTAGTCTTCCATAATGTCATTCAAGCTTAAAGTGAGCAAGCCACTGAGTGGCGGATTTTCAAAACCAGCCGTGCTAGGACTATAGGGTTGGTAACGCGTAAAGAGGAGAGAGTTGTCCAAAGAAGTGGCTATAAAATCCGGATAGAAGGTTGGCGTATATCTTTTATACCTTCTTTTTAGGAGGCCGCCACGATGTTCTTGATTTTGTTTTTTGGTATTTGTACGAATTCTGCCTGTGAAAATGTTGTGCAGGAGAGAAGTGGTGTCGCTGTCTTCGAATTCGGTCAAATATTCAGAATAGACTTCTTCCGGGAGTGGCGGTGCCTCAGGTTCAGGCGCTACTTCGTTGGCATGTTCTTCATCAAATTTCCTTAAATCCTTAACGTCAGTATTGTAGACATGGACGGCGCCATCTCTCTTGATAATTTCCATTAATGAAAAACTCGAGTGCTGATAGTTCTGATCTAGAATGCTATATGGAATTGTTGAGCTTTTTTTGAAAGAGAAGTAAGTCTCATTGTTTTCATCCTTTTCAAATTTGGCAATTTTTCGAATTAGCTTCCCATTCTCTTCTTGGATGTAGCTTATTTCATCCGTTCCGAATTGTTGTGGGTTGGAAACTTTGGCGGGCCCTTTAGTGACTTGAATTACTTTTTTTCCTTGTTTCTCATCGAAAAAGTAGATGTTGAAGTTATTGTTGAAATCGTGGCTTTCTTGAGCGGCGGCGTCATCGAGTACGGCTGAGTTTCGGTTGGAAACAAAGAGTATCCCTTGGCGTTCACCATTGGACACATAAGAGGGCTCTCTATCGTCATAGATGTCGTTTGTAACGGGAACTAATCGGTTGCCACGGAAAGTATATCGGAAAATATCGCTTTGGCCTTTTTTAATTCCTGAAATAATCAGGGTGTTTTCATTGGCAGAAAAGCACATGCCGGTGATTCGTTCGATTTTTCGTGTTTTAATAAATTTCTTGTCCTTTGTTTGAGTGCGCACATTGTGCAATGTGATGAATAGGTGGTTATTCTTAAGATATAGAATAGCGAGTTTTTTCCCATTATGACTCCAAGCAATTGTCGGGTAGTTCGGGTCATTAGTTTCCTTCAAACTTCTAATACCACCATCCAAGGTAACGGCTTGGTCGCCATCTGATGTTTCTTGGATAATGACCTTATATAGACCTTCATGCCGTTCTACAAAGGCAACTTGAGATGCATTTGGAGATAATTTGAATTGACTGTAGTTGGCATCAAATTTAGACTTGACTTTCGTGGAGAGTTTCTTCCCAAAGTGAATATCGTCAACATTTGCGAGAGCCTCTTTTACAGAATAGTAGTCGCGCCATTCTTGGTAGACTTCTTTTGATTTTTTCTTGAGGACGATTTCCATAGCCTGGTCAACGCTCTTTCTAAAGCGGGTCAAGTATAAAAGGTTGGAAATGTAATTTTCGCCATATTTTTTAGATACGAATTGCCAGAAAGAGAAGCCGATAAGTTCGGGTTTCTGTTGGGCCAATGCATTAAACTTTGAAGTGCTGTCTATAGCGAGGAGGCTTTGCATTTCTGCTTCATTGTCTGGGCTCCAGTCTTCAGAAATATATTGAACATATCCAGCAGTATACCATTCGGGCACATTCATTTTGATTGCGTTTTTGACTACATCCTTGATGTTGTCACCAAAAAGCATATTGTCTTTAATCACTTTGGCAACTCCTTTTCGCACTTGTTTTTTGAGGTCTTCATGACTTCCAGTAAAGTAGATTGGAATATTGTCGCCGACGACTTCAACCACACCACCATCAGCTTGGTTGAGTTGACCATCATTTTGTCGGCCAATATTGGATTGGATGTATTCGTTATAAGAATTGTAGAGAATGAGATTCAGCTTGCGCGGAAGTCGGCCACCCATGAGTTGCACAATATTTGTGAGATCTTGTTCCGCTTCACTGAGAATGTATTGGGCTAATTCTTTGCCTGGCTTGTAATAGAATGCTCGGAAATGAGTGCTGTCGTAGTACCTCCAACTAAATTCTCTAAATTGAACTCTGTTCTGTCCAAATTTCTCCCAAGACGCCTGAGCGTAGCTCGAATCTTGAAAGGCGAAAATGAAAATCGCAAGAAATAAAATTTTTCTGAGGAATGCGCTCATGCTGTCTTCTAAAGTTAAAGCATTAGCCTGAATCAAAGAATTTAAGGAAAGTCAAATATGCTTAGCGCATTGTTAATATTTTTGCTCAATGCTGCATCTGAAAAGCTTTGTTTTTAGCCCATTCTCTGAGAATACCTATATCATGTATAATGAGCATAAAGAATGCATCATTGTAGACCCTGGAATGTATGACCAGAACGAACGCAATCAATTCTTTGAATTTATTGAAGAAAGTGATTTAAAGCCGAAAATGCTATTGAATACGCATTGTCATTTGGATCATGTATTTGGCGTACAAGCTGTTCTAGAAAAATTTGACATTCCCTTTTTCTTTCATGAATTGGAATTGCCTGTATATGACCATGGAGAACAAGTGGCCAAGACCTATGGAGTGAATTTGAGTTTGCCTAAAGGCAAACATCAATTTATTTCGGAAAATGAAACGGTCGCACTCGGGGAAGATGTTCTTGAAATCAGATTGACTCCTGGTCATTCACCGGGCAGTATTTGTTTTTATTATCCGAAGGCTTCATGGATAGTCTCAGGCGATGTGATGTTTAGGCAAAGTATAGGGCGAACGGATTTGCCTGGAGGAGATTTTGATACTTTGATTAAAAGTGTGCGCGAGCAGCTCTTCACTTTGCCAGATGATACTGTGGTTCATTCGGGACATGGTCCAGAAACGACGGTTGGCTTTGAAAAGGAAAACAATCCTTTTTTGAATATGTAGTGCGATTACTTAAAGTCAAGTACAGCTATTTTTTTGAATTTGCCATTGTGAGGCATAATGCTGATTCCAATCTTAGATAAATTAGGATCTAGGCAAATTTTTCGATGTCCTAGGCTTAGGACTCCATGGTCTAAAAGCAGTTTGTAGATTACGGACTGTGGCTTTCCGCCTCCAAAGTAGCAGCATTCTGCACTTAAATTCATTTTACAACTTGTATCCTGCCGCTCATGTCCAATATAGGCCTTTTCGCCACTGCTCTTTGCATGGCATAGCGCACTGATCCAAAGCATTGAATCTGTTTCAATCTTGGTTTTAATAGGCTCCATAGAGTTGAGTTTGAGGAAAAGGCTCTTCTCGTATGGATCATTGGATAATTTCAATTGATTAATATGAACATACCACGCCGGATACATGCGTGCGATATTGAGCCATTGTAATGTTTTCATTTCTTGCTCATTCATGAAACCGCATGGCGCTGTTTTCGTTTTCTCCATGATTTGAATTGAATCATCAGCTGTCCATGACGTTTGCATACTTTGTGCATGAGCAAATTGCGCAAGAAATGAGAATATGGTGATGAAAAGAAGCTTCACAATGGGACAACGCAAAAATGCTTCAAAGCAGTGTGAAAAAAATATTAATTATCCTCTTTGAGGAAAAGCCATGTCGCACTAGCAAGTAGGGCCCCTAAAATAGGTGCCGCGATATACATCCAGAGATGGGTCATATTTCCCGAAACTAAAGCGGGAGCTATGGATCTCGCAGGATTCATAGATGCACCCGTGATAGGGCCTGCAAAGAAGGCTTCGAGTAGCACAACACCACCAACTGCAATGCCGGTAAACTGTTGAATGGTCTTATCCTGACTCACAAAAAATATGGTGAGCATGAGGAAGAAGGTGAGGAGTATTTCCAGTATAAAGCTTTGGTGCCAAGCTCCAGCGGGAAGCGTTGTTCCAAGCCCTTCATGTTCTTGAAAGAGAAATTTTAAGATTAGGGATGCGAGGAGTGCGCCGATGAGTTGGGCAATGATATAGCCTAGCGCATATTTTTTTTCGAACCTATCGGTTAGGCAAAAAGCGATGGTGACGGCAGGATTTATATGGGCCCCCGATTTGGAGCCAAAAGTATAGATCATGGCCATGACGATGAGTCCGAAGCTAACGGCAATACCAGATTGACCTACGGTTCCTTGGCTTACATCATTGATGATGATGGGTCCAGTTCCGCAAAAGACAAGGGCAAAGGTTCCCATGAGTTCGGCTAAGTATTTTTTCATGCCGTCAACGAATTTAATCTTAATTCTAGATGTTGGGGGAATTTGTCATTTCGACTATTTCGCCATTTTCAATCCTCATGAATTCAAGGTCATCATATTTACTTTTCTTCTTCCAATGAAAGTGCTCTTCAATATCGTCCAGTAAATCCAGTACCTTCTTATTTGTTCGGTCTTCTGTTCTTAGTGAAATTTTGTAGCAGTCTTTATAGATGTCATGGTTCAAAATGTCATTGCTATATGCTAAATCATCGAGTATTAATAGGAAAGAGTTTTTCTTAAGATTTGAATATTTCTGAACACATTCTTTTGCACTATTGCAAGTGAACTTATTGATGAAAAGAGTCATTGTTTCATGGGAAGAAATGATGGAGCCAAGCAGGTCGAATTTTATTAAGTGAACTTTGTTTTTTCTGAGCGGCGTATTTTTTAAATCATTCAGAGATTCAATTTGAAGCTTTTGTTTCTCGCTTTCAGATAAGGAGTGATATTTTGAATTGATTTCAATTAGGCATGAGTTCAAGAGCGCAATCGAGCAGAGGGTAAACATTAAGTTTAGTTTCATAACGTGCGTTTTTAGATTTATCTCAAGAGAGATACACTATTCAATCATAAAATTATTGTGAATTTTAGTCTAGTGATTTGACATAACTCAAATAATAGTCAATTAGCTAAGCTGCCAAAAATCTCATCAACATGCTGGAATATGATGAGGTGGCCTTCTCCCTCTAATATCTTTAGTGTGGAATTTGGCAAGCTCTCGTTCAGAATCTTAGCCCATGCGGCGGGCACATTATTGTCCATATCGCCTTGCCAAATTTGAATACTTGAATTGATCTGCTCGAGATTGAATCCCCAATCTTGCGTAAGAACATTAGAGATTTCATGGGCTACTCCTTCATGCCCATGTGCAAAGGATTCGGTAAACATCTCTTCAATGATTTTCATGACCTCTGCATTCTTGAGTACCTCTTGGTCAGGAGCGCTCATAATTTTTAGAAATTGCTTGACCGCCTTTTTGGGATTTTTCTTGATTTGTTTGGCCTGCATTTTGAGCATGAAACGAAGAATGAAAGGGAAGCCTTTTGCCATTTTGAGGAGAAGATTAACTCCCTTCCCAAGCTGTTTTTTGCTTTCATCATTGTATGGAATGAATCCACTGATGATAGCCGTCTTGTGCACCATCTCATTTAGATAGTGAGCAGTGCCTAGTGCAAAGGGGGCTCCTGCAGACATGCCCGCAATTGAAAATTTGTCAATAGCCAAATGCTTCAAGAGTTCTTCTAGGTCTTCAGTAAAACTTTTAATGCTCGCCTTTGGGTTGAATGATGAGGCTCCATGCCCTGCGCGGTCCATGCTTATAATTCTCAATTGGTGTTTTTGAGCGAATGACAAATCGTAGTGCATTTCAAGCCTAGAGCTTTGGGAACCATGGCAATAAATGACTGGAAAACCCTCACTTGGGCCATACTCAGCATAGGAGAGTGTTCTACCGTCTTGGAGATTGATTTGTTGATGAAGAGGGTTCATGGGTTTAAGATAATAAAGAGGCTTGGGAGATGGGCAGAATGAGGATATAAAGTTGAGCGGTCTGCTGCTCTTACCACCAAACAATAAAAAATGATGTATAAGAATCCTTAGACTTTTGCCAACACAATTGGGCACGTTTATCTTTCATGCTTCGTTTTAGTTGTTGCTCAATATCATTCAAGCTAGTCCATGTTTTGTTTTCAGATGGTTCTATTCCCCATGCTGTTTTTGAAGGCAAATAATAGCTTTTCTCTGAATGATTCAAGCTCATAAATTTTTCAATGTTTAGATAATAGCCTTGTATCGCTTTGTCATAAGCAGGACTAAAAATTTCTTTGGATTCAGAAGGGATATACAAGGAAGCCAAGAGGCATAGCGCTTGAGAAACTTTGCCTAAATCTATATTGTCAAAGATGGATGTAGAGCTCTCATTTTTTAGTAAGGGGAATTGTTTGCTCTTTACTTTTTCCAACTTCTTTGTCAGAGAATCGTTCCTATTCGGTCCAATCCAATTGTTGATTGTTTCAGATGAAATACCTGGGTCGTAGAGATAAAATTTATAGGCCAGTTCTAGATGAATCAGCTCCTTGCTGCTCTCGTTTTCAATGATAAAATCAAGTTCGCCTATAGTCTTTTTGCCCTTTAGCATCTGGACATTTTCATAAAGAACATTGTAGTTGGTTGATGCTTTAATGAGTCCAGAGACCACTGTTTCGGCCAAATGTCCCAGCCTTAAATTAGTGGGCAGCTCGAACTCTAGCTCGGATTCTATCTTTAGTTCGGATAAGTCAAAAGTAGGTAAGCCTATTATTGAAGAGTCGAGACTCTTCGCTTTCAATATTGAATTTATTCTTGATTTTGCGTTCACTTTAGAGCTTCCAAAGTACGTCTTAAATTTTGGAGCTGTTTGTTGATAGCTGGTGCATAGCCATAAGTGTAATAGAGCCCTCTATTCTGCAAGTTAGAGTATATAAACACCTTTTTCAGTTGACTAATCTTATTTCTTAAAATCTTCTTCTGTTAATCCCGTATCAAACTTAATGTCAGACCAGGTCACCTTTATCCAAGGCATTTCGCTTACATCAGCATCCCATGTCGATTTTTTGTATTCTCTTTTTGTTGGAAGTAAGATACCGTCTACTTCTTCATACTGAAGTTTCATTAAGTTTGGTATATCCATTTTCCCAAAATCTGCAACCGTAAAGAGGAATTGGTCGACTAATGATGTCTTTTTATTTATATAAAGCTGATAAATATCAGTGGGCTTATCTTTTTCAGAATTAAAAGTCACTTTTACAATATCGTAGTCTTGGCCGTCTATAGATTTTTCTCCCAAGAGCTCGTAATTTAAACCAGGATCCAATAATTTCTGCATCATAGTAAACCAGTAAAAATTCGTAGGCCGATTAAAAGCAACTCTTTTTAGAAGGTCCTCATCGGTTAAGATTTTTCCATTGTGTTTAAGCCAATACTCATTTCCGTCAAATCCTTGCTCAATGGTCCCCTCGAGTTGAGCTAGTGTTCTCTCGTGTTGCTCATAGATGCCATAAGACAGCTCTCCATCAAAAAGATATTTCTCAGTGGATACGTCCGTTTGCTTGTCTGGCGTTTGATAGGTGTAAGTATATGTCACACTCTTTTTATTAGAGAGCTTTGTATAATCTCCAACTTTCTCTACCATAGCATAAACCAATTCATGTGCTTTGTTTTGAAATTCCGGTTTGGTGCTCGTATCAGATTTAGTTTGGTTGTCGTTCTTGCAGCAGAGGAATAAGGAGCTGAGTATAATGATGCTTAGAATATTGATTTTCATAGTTGAATTTAGATTTATTTCATTGGATACGACCTATGTACAAAGGTATTTTTCTTTAGACAAACTTATTCACCCCCTAAGATGAATCTTGGGCTTATTTGCCGGTCAACAAACTGCCGCTCTAGAGGTAGCTTCTTCTACCATGGATGTGAATTATTCACACTCTAAACCAATAGACTCAAAAAAGGCTACGGCTTCGGGTAAAGTGCTGGAAGACACCTCAGATTCGTTGGTGAGGTTATTGGCTCGAATCACACTACCGTCATTATCACAAACTGTCCAGTCTGCATCATCCCCAGTGTTTGTAACAATGCCCGTACATCTTCGACAGTCGTCTTTTTTATTACAGCTTATAAATACAGTTCCCAAGATTAATAAGATTAATATCGTGCTTTTCATGATTAATAATTTTTCTAAAGATACGCTTTAGTTCCAAGCCCTAAATTGGCGTATCATTAACGTAAGGATGAGGCGCCGGCTTTGAAGTTTGGCTTCTTGTGCTCTTATGTCAAACGCAAGAAAAATATAATAAGAAGCCTCAGACAATCGAATATTTATGGAATGAAAATTGATATAGTTATTGAGCAGAAGAAGCTCACCCGCTATGCTCACGCCTCACCTGCCTGCCAGGAGGCAGGTTCTTTGCGCCAGTGGAGGGCTTTGCAGCTTGCTCATCTCGACACATGTTCTTTTTCAATCCATTTTTGTAGATTGTTGCAAGTCTTTTATTTTTTTTCGGTATTTATGATTTATATATTGACAACTAATTCGGTTTTCAGGTTTGCTATCAAAAGTGTATAATGTTATTAAAAAGATTAGTTCCAAAGGTTTCATTAGAAGGTAAACGACATCAGAAACGTATTTAATATTAAATAAGTGGTAGTGCTTATGAATTGATTTGCCGACAAGATTATATTTATTTCTAATGAATTTATGGGGCAAGGGTAGCGTCTCTTGAACTAGTTCTTCGAAAGCATTCGATACGAGCAATTGTCGGTTGCATATTATTATATTACCTAGCCTTTCACCATACCGAATCGGTTTTACTACATTTTTATGACCGTTTGCGCCAACAGAGCATAAAAAATGGCCTCCACATTGGACATTATCACACATATAGTCTAGTTCGGAAAATCCATGTTTATACGTGTCGGTAAAAGCGCTAATCAAACTATCAGGCTTCTGGCCAAATAAAATTAAAAACAGGGAAAGGAAGACGATAAGTGGTATTAAACAGATTGTCAAAATGGGATATCTGTATATGCCCTTAAGACTTAATATTGAGCTTGCAATTTTTCCAATTCGGTTATTAGAATATAGTTCATTTTTTTCAATATGTTCTTTGAGCAACTTTTGATTCTGTGAGATTGAGATAAGGAATAAGAAGATGATAGGTATATTTCCAACAACCCACCAAATTGAACCATCTTCAATATGGGTCAGATGTTTGCAAAGAACAATATTAATTATTAGCCCTAGAATTAATAAGGCATGAAGAAAAAATTCTTGCACTGGAGGTAGAATCTTTTTTCTAAACACACTTATGACATAAGCAAACATTGAAGCCCCTATTAAAATGTAAATTAGGAATCTATGATTGGGTGAGAATATCGCACTATCCGAGCAACAGTCGTTTTTGTTTGGAATATCCATTATGAGCAAAAAACAAATTGGAATAACGATTACTGTCCACATCTGTACTACTCCCCAAATTATATTATGCTTAAAAACTCTACCATCAATAAGGTATTTGAGAAAGTTGATTGCAATATAAATGGCCGTAATTATCGATAAAAATATTATTGGCATCCTGCCCACCAAAAATAAGCTCTAATTCACTAGCGCAAGAATAATGAGGTGTCGGCTTTGAAGCTTGGCTTCTTGTGCTACTATTTCAAACGCAAGAATAATATAATTAGATTTTACTTGTTTTTCAAGATAGTACCTTGCGCCAGTGGCGCTATTGCTCATAGGTTTTGTTGTGCGGATTATTTTTTCTTTCAATTTCTATTATTTTTTCGGCCCATGATATTTTTTCAGCAAATTGTTCTGATTCGAATTCAAAATATTTTCGTTGTAATTTCTCAAGATTGAAATCGGATAATAGCCAATTTGTAAATTCATTTTGTTTGTTCGGCTTGTCTTCCAAAAGTCCTCTTCCTTTAAAAAGTAAATGTGAATCCTTAACTATGAAGTTTGCCAGATGTTTAATTGCTCCTTTAGATTCGGCAACTTTCCATATTTCAAGTAAGTCTGTAAAGTTTGGATAGTAGACAATGATAGCAGAAAAATAGCTATTAAATTCAAATTCTGCTTTTCTGTCGTTGTCATTTACAATGCTCTCCCATAGTGCAAGCATAAACTCATCTATTAAATTTTGTTCTTCTTCTGACCAATTTTTAAATTCAGCTATTTTCATTTTGTAAAAGGCAATATCAATTTCATAGGGTGGTCTTAACTCTGCAGTTAATTCTAAGATGCGTGGCAGAAAGTGTTTGTAATCTGTCCCATTTCCCCACGTAGTTATCGCTTTCCCTGCATAAAGTGATAAGTCATCATCACTTAACTCTCGCAAGGGTTTAGAAAATATTTCTTTATTCCATATCGGAAGCTTGTCTTCCCATAATTCACTCCCTGTCATATCAGTAGCACTGTATTTAGAGAACACCTGGTAAATATCTTCAATCTTATTTTTTAGTCTTTCGGTCATTCTTTTATTGCGCTCAAATCAGTTCGGCTCAGCTGCCTATCGGAAGACAGCTTCTTGCGCCAGGAGTATGCTGTGATCACACGATGTTATCTGTAGGCTATTTCTCATCAGGTAAATATCCTTCTTCAAACTTTCCAATTAGTTTTTCTATCACTTCTTTCCCTTTACAATCTGTATCTATAATTAGGATTTTGTGTATTTCGACATCTCTATTAAAGGTAAGATTTAGTCCAAACCACATTCCTTCATCAAAATCTTCATCTCCTACTGTCAATACGTGGTATTTAGGTCTTGGAAATTTAGATTCACCAATATCTCTCAAGGCGTATTCAGAGTCAGTTTCAGTGTGAATATAATCGTGTTTGGTTCCGATCCCACAGACGTATCCAACATTATTTGAAATTGAAGCACTAATTATTCTATCAATAACTTTTTGATTTTCTGAATTTGAAATAAGTATTAAGCACCAATTGTCAGTTGGAATTTGTGATTGCCAGTCTTCCTCTGATGTCAAATAGAATAGTTCACGATCAATATAACTAGTTGTGATTTTCAATTACTTAATTTATTTGTCAGCTAATCTCATTTCTATTTCAGTGATTTGACCACTTATTAGTTTGTCAATATTGTCCAAAGAAAGTTGAAACCAATATTCAGTAGATTTCTCATCATAATAGCTGAATGTAAATTCATTTTCTATTGAATCAAAACCGCCACAATAATTGCTTGTTTGGTACATATCACTTGATTCATTTTCTCTCCATTGTTCAATTGTCTTACTCTCTGAATTTATTTTGTTCAGAATACCTAACAGGTCATTATTTACTTTCAGTTTTTTCATCTTGCTTACAGACAACCGGCTTATCACAGCAACCCACCCATTATTTTTTCTTTAACTACTAATATAGAATGTTATCAGCAACTTTTAGCTGATTTTGACTTAGAGTTCAACTTGCAACTTAACACCTAAATTGGAACCTTATGCGAAACTTTGGAGAATAAGGCCCTGCCACCCACCAGAGATTAGCTTCCCCTAATTCCACATATCGTTATAGACGTCGTAAGACCTAATACTAAACTTCAGTTGAATTGGGTTCTTAAATTGATTGGCATAACTCGCCACGGCAAACAAACCGAGTTTTAACCGCTGCCTGAATATGGTCACGCTTTTCTCCAAGCCTGCAAAAGCTTCTATATAACGGAGGTTTCGCTCAGGTGCAATCAATAGTCCGCCGCCGGCAGATTCAAAAAGTTTTAAATGTTTAGCGTAGGGAATTTTGCTCAAGAGCGCTCCATTGAATTGATGCACATAGTGACCTTCTACAAAACCCTGAAAGAGGGCGAAGGTGCTGTCCATCGCCTGAAAGGAATTCATTGGATTGAAGAAAATGCCTGGATTGCCTCTAGCGATAAATTTAAAATCGGCCGCTTCGATGCGGTTCTCATTAATATAATTTCCATACTTCAAATTATAATTTGATACACCCAAGGTGCCCATATTTACCTTCTGTCGAATGCCTGCCTCTATATAATCGTAATTGATGACAGAGCCAAATACCCCCGGAATGCCCTTGCGCCATTTGACATAGGCTGTCGGAAATTTGCTGCCGAGTATGACCTTCTCGAAGGGTTCGCGTATATACTTCTGCTTAAAGGTATAGGAGAGTTCCACTTCATTGAAGAAGGCAGTATAGGTTGGAAAATAAAGAGGCTTTTCTAAGAGGGTATTAATATCTCGGTTAAATAGTGAATCCCAAAAATTCGAAAACTTATAGTGGTTCATGCTTCGTCTCACACCAAACTCTACAGTATTTTGGATATATAGCCCATTGACGATTTCGCTTCGACCACTTACAATCATGCGGTCTTTTAAAAAATAATTGTTGCGACCAAAGAGGTTTATAAAGGCATCGTTCCAAAATAAATTAGAGACCCCGCGTCCAATATTGCATGAAATAGATCGTCGCCTAAAGGGGTCGAAGAGGTAGTATGCCGATACATTTCCTCTAAAGTCTTTATTCAAAGGCCCATAATTAATGTATGGACTGATGCGCACTGCTTTTTTATTCTCAAACTTTCTTCTATATCGAAAGCCTGGTCCGTATCGTCCACCACCGACTGCGATAGGTCGCCATAATTCAGGGATAGAAGGAATATACCAAGTCTGTTCTTTTCGCCAATTGCTGATGGTTTGTCCCTTCCAAGCGATATTCAAAAAGGTAATCTTATTCTCTGCTTGCTCTACACTATCTCTATAGGCATCGCTATGCGTCGCTTGATAAATGCTGTCTTTATAATGAATGACTTTAATCTCATCCTCGGTGAGTGGAACAGGTCGTGTTTCTTTCCAATAGGAGCTGTCTCTTTTATAAGCTTCTTGACTAGTAGCACTCAACTCTGAATTGAAAAATTTCTTATTGTAGATGGTGTCTAGATTGTAGTTGCTGAATTGTACCTCTGTGTTTCCTCTAACTTTTCCTAAGCGCTCATAATTGAAACTGTATTGAGTAGGTAGCCATGCTTTGTCTGCCTGCAATGCATAAGAGGCCTCGATTTCAAAGCGTTTGAATGATGGTGTGTGGGCGTTAGGGAAAGAGGCTTTAATGTAGGTGATGGCCCACGAACTATCTTGAATGATTACTTCTCCCTTGAGCAGGGCATTGGAAATGGAATTGGGTTTGAATTTGATGCGGTGATAGAAGATGCCATCTTCCTTATAAGTTTTGATGTGCTTATATCGATAGGCAGCATAACCGCCCGGGCTAAACGGGGAGAGGTAGGACACTTCGCCTAGAGCGCGTACCCTGATTAAATTGTCGTAGAAATCAAAATCGCCTTCTGTGCAAGACAGGTAGAAAAAATTTCTTTTATCGCCTTTCATATTGACCGCCTTGCGCTCCTCTTTTATTTTGTTGGGGTAGGATTTGTGCACGGACAACATCACTTCGGCAAATTGTTTAAAGCTTTCTTCAGGTGGTTTTGATCTCTTTGTGGTGTCTTCGTCTTTCATCTTGGCCAATAACTTTGAAAATTTCGAATTGCTTTCTTCTTTTTTTTCTGCTTCCTCTTTTTTCAGTTCTGCCTTTTTTTCTTCTTCTTTTTCTTTCTGTTTTTCTTTTTGTTTTTTACTCTTTGCGATGTCTTTGTTTGCACTTTGGTTGGCCTTGATATATGCTTGGAAACTATAACTCGCTGAGGCCTTTTGTAAATTCTTTTTATTGACCATCACCTTACGAATAATCTCCTTGCTCGGATCTTTCCATTTGGCCTTGACGTTCACCGCATTGATGCTCTTCATGCTCTCCTCGACTATGGCAGTTTGCGTGGTCATTTCACCTTCTCTGACAATGACTATGGTATTCAGTGATTTATAGCCAAAGGCACTATAGACCACTTCATATCGACCGGCTTGGAGTAGGATGGTAAATTTTCCTTCTTCATCGCTCTTCGCTTGGCGTTGAACTTCTTTGATATTGACATTGATGAAAGGAAGGGGTTCCATCTTATTGTTATAGACCGTTCCTTCTATACCAGATTGCGCATGTGCATAATTCAGCCCACTCATGAGTAGAAGAAGTAGCGCTAAGGCAATTTTGGAGCGTCTATTTAGTGGCATATTCTATTCAGTATATCGTTTACTGAAAGTAAAAGTTACATGAAAATAATTTTGCTCTTATGATTTTAAGGATGAATGGTGCTAATGTTATATTAATGGAGGATATTCTATCCGGCGATAATCATTTGCTTGGCAATCTTCTGACTCCCTTGAACGAATTCGTAGATGTAAGTTCCTGCGGGTAGAGACTCTCTATTGAAATCGATATCAAATGTACCCGGAGGTAGTTGATTTTGATAAATCTCACGAACTCTCCTTCCATTCATGTCATAGAGGGTTATTTGTACGGCCCCGCCGCTTGATGTGAAGCGTATGGTGGTATGGTCCACCACTGGATTCGGGAAGTTCTGCTCAAGTGATACATTCTTTGCAATATCATCTACATTTTCAACAGAGGTAGGCCCTTTGAATATTGGGAGAGTCGAATGGGTATTTCCGTTCAGGATATTGGCCGTATCAGATGGACTGATGTCGAACCAATCTTGCAATATTGTGCTATAGACCTGTCTGAAATCATGTTGCATCGGTACATGATCATTGTTTGTGGCATTTGCCGGCAGTACTGGACTCGTTCCAATAATTGTTGGATTTACCTGCTTCCCAAAAACAATCATGGGAGCGCCAACCCCATGGTCGGTTCCATTGCTTGCATTGGATCTAATTCTACGTCCAAATTCAGAGAAGGTACATCCTGTAACAATGTCATCCTTACCGAGCAGTTTCAAATCTTCTTGGAAGGCTGCGATGGCATCAGAAAGTTGACCCAGTAATGCTGCATGCTGTCCATTGGACTGATTGCTAGAATCTACTTGATTGTCATGTGTATCATATCCGCCTTGTTCCACAACGAAGACTGGAGTTTCTAGTCCGCCAGAAACGAGTTGGGCAACAATCTTTAATTGAGCTGCAAGGCGGTTTCCTGTTGGATAAGTGGCCAAATTAGTCCCTTGACTTGCTGCTTGTTGTAAGACTTGAGTATAGGCTTGGGTTTGTTGGGCTATGTATCGGATAAATGAAAGCTCATGTCCTGCTGGTGTATTGGGCGCCGGGTCAACTTGTCCAGTAACGATATTGTAAAAATTGCTGACGCTAGAGACGGCTAGTCCATTGATGCCATTTGCTCCTGCCAACATAGTCGAAACTGTGCTACCGATTTGTATGGCCAAGGGGCTTAAAAAGTCTGGATCTGGGTATGCTTGCGGTGCCCCAGGAAATTCGTTGTCGATATAGCGACCGACCCATCCTGTATCTTGAAACTGATTGCTGTCTGAACCAGTATAGACAATGTCCGTTGATCTAAAGTGGGAGAGGCTAGGATTCGGATAGCTAACTCCTTGAACAATGTTTACCAAGCCATCGTCATACATACTTTGGAGTCCTGTCATATAAGGATGCAATCCGGTCGTTGTTGTTCCTGTCAGTGGCAAGACATCATTTTGTGGAATGAGAACATTTGAACGTGCTGCAGTCAATTCAGCGTATCGATCCAATGGAATGATTGTATTTAAGCCATCATTACCACCTGATAAACGAACAAGCACTAAAATGTTGCCATTCGTATTTCTTGATTTAGCGAGGGCGTTTAAAAATTTCCCTTCACCAAAAGCGCGAATAGGAAGTCCATTCATTGACATGGCGAGCGTGGCCATGGATGACATTTTTAGGAAGTCTCTTCTTTTCATGTGAATTTCTTTTTTAACTTAAATGATGTTCAGCCATACGGAGCATCTCCAATAGCATTTGATATAATCTTGTTTTTACGATGCCTTCAAAAGTTGTATTGCTTGGATTATTGATGTAGTTATTCCAAGCATTGGTCCAATATGAATTAGCTGTTTGTCCTGAAAGCAAAATGGCTTTATAATAATCCTTGAGTGTCTGACTGAGTCCAATTCCCAAGAGGTATTCAACGCACTCACTGACCACCACATCGGGATCAGCTGGATTGCTGAGGGATTGGGCAAAATCTAATACAAAGAAGTTGAGTCGAGCTGTAGCGGATACATAAAATCCATTATTTGAAATTAAGGTATCTGTGTATCGCATCCGTTTGGGTAAGGTGTCCGAGTTGATCCACATTTCATGGTAAAAGGGTGTCTGGTAATATGCTGGCCAGCCACTCACACTCGGAGGTCCTCCTGGTGTCATTGCTGAAAAGCTAGACAATGAGGAAAAGAGGATGTGACATTTGTATCTGTCTTCTATAGAGTATGATGTCGGAACGGATGAGTTCATCGCTCTAAAGGTGCCGAGGAAAAAGTCCAAGGGAGTTTTGATAAGACAGTCCATCGTGAGTGAATCAAAAAAGTGGTCACTTTTTAGGAGCTGTTCAATGACAGGCTTTATTTCAAAATTGTTATTTATCATAGTGGTAGCCAAGCCATCGATAATGGTGCTTTCAATATTGGCATCTATGTCGTAATAAACGAAAAAGCGATAAAGTTTTCTTGCGAAAAATTTTGCAATGCGTTGTGGCTGCTGAGCAAATATCATATCGATGAGTTGATCAGTTTCATTGGCACCATTTGGTCCTGTTTGTCCCGTGATGACGGTGCCGCCATAAAAACTTGAGAAGACTTTATTGCCTGTGTCATGCAGACTGTCATCGAAAACAGTTTGCAAATTATTTGGATCTCTACGCCAACCCGTAAGAATTCGAGCGGCTTCCACTACATCTTGTTGGGTGTAAAGGGTGGTACTGTCTTTTCCAATAGTAAAAAGTTCTTGCAGCTCTCTCGCATAGTTTTCATCCGGAGAATTTTTGATGTTATAATGTCCGTTTAGGTAATATAGCATGGAACCATCCTTGGTCAATTCTTTCAGAAAGGCTTTTAGATTCCCCAATGAATATTGGCGAATGAGTTGCATGTATTTGTAGAGGAATCTAGCTTCATTGGCAGTTTCAAATCCTACCGGAAAAAAGTTACTCATAAAGAGCACCATTTTTTCTTCTATGCTGGTGTTTTGATTGACAATATTTTCCATCCACCATCCACGCAAGGATTGCCTTCTGTAATAGTTTACTGTTCCGTCACCATAGGCTGCATTGACCCAAGGGCTACCGAGAGCAACATTCGTTGGGTCTGCATAGATATTCTCGTAATAATTAAGAGGTGGTGCAGGTGCACTTGAAGGAACATTGTTCAGTAGATAGTCGACCGCTTGACTTGGTGTCATGGAAGACAAGCTCTGCACATCAGTTTGTTTCGCACCAAACATTGTTCGACGAAGCAAGTGAATAATTTCCTTATTCGACCAATTCCCTGTATAAACTGATAAACCCGCACGAGTTCGTTTTGAATTTGGAGCAGATTTATTGGCATATTTCAGGAAAATTTCATCCTTCATTATGTCATACTGATCCTTGGTAGGAAGCTCTGGACTTACTACATCTGGATTGTCAATATCGTTAAAATGTCCCATAGACTATTGATTTTTAGTTTTTTAGCGCTACCCTTTAAAATTACAGAAAAAAAATCTTCTAGATGTATCTTTTTAGAATTTGAAGATATCTTCATTTTTCGTCCTAATGTCTGAGCAAAATGACTTCCCAGTAGCCTCTGCCTTCTTTTTCAATAAAGGCTGGCAGGTATATCCCTTTCAACGAGAGTGTTGGGAAAATATTGCGGAAGGGAAAAGTGGCTTGCTCAATGCCCCTACTGGTTCGGGGAAGACACTCGCCATTTGGATGGGGATGGTCGATAAATTGCAAGCAGAACAAAAATTTGATAATGAAGGGAAATTAAAATGCATTTGGATCACGCCTTTGCGTGCATTGTCAAAAGAAATTTATCGAGCGACCTCTGCAGTGCAAGAAGAATTAAGTTTGCCGTATAAAGTTGCACTACGCACAGGAGACACATCGACTGCAGATCGAAAGAAGCAAAAAAATACTCCTCCTGACTTGCTGATCACCACACCGGAAAGTTTGCATGTTCTTTTCACGCAAAAAGGATATTCCAAATATTTCGAATCATTGGAAATGATTGTGATTGATGAGTGGCATGAATTGGTAGGAAATAAAAGAGGTATTTTGGTCGAACTAGCGCTTAGTCGACTGAAAGCCTTGCGACCCGATTTGATGATATGGGGCGTGAGTGCAACCATTGGAAATTTAAAGCAGTCGAAAAAAATACTGTTGGGGAATAAGGACAAGCATTCTGTGATGGTGACTTCGACACAACAAAAAAAACTGGAAATCAAAACTGTCTTTCCTGATGATATTGATAGTTTGCCATGGGCCGGTCACCTAGGTCTAAAAATGGTCAAGAAGGTCATTGAGATTATTAGGTCAAATAATTCGACGCTGATATTTACCAATACCAGAGGGCAGGCCGAAATGTGGTATAAAAAAATTATTCAAGACGAGCCAGATCTCGCTGGTCTGCTTGCATTGCATCATGGTTCCTTGGCTATGGAAACTCGACTTTGGGTGGAGGAAAATTTGCATGAAAACAAATTGAAGGCTGTGGTCTGCACTTCAAGTTTGGACTTGGGTGTAGATTTCCGACCAGTCGATACAGTGGTTCAAATCGGCTCTGCCAAAGGAGTAGCGCGTTTTATGCAACGAGCGGGCCGTTCAGGTCATCATCCAGAAGCGACTTCAAGAATTTTTTTTGTACCCACAAATTCATTAGAAATAATTGAAGGAGCCGCCATTCGCCAAGCGATAGAAGATAAGGTTTTAGAAGATCGAATTCCTTATGTTCGTTCATTCGATGTCTTGGTGCAATATCTAGTAAGTCTTTCTATCGCCGAAGGTTTTAGCATGGAGGTTTTTCATGAAGTAAAATCTACGCACTGCTTTGAAAGTATGTCGGATGAAGAATGGAAAAAGGTCTTGCAGTTTATTACAGAAGGTGGTAGTAGTTTGAGTGCTTATACAGAGTATAAAAAAGTGTTTAAGAATGAAGAAGGGCTTTATAAAATATCCAACAGTAGAATAGCCCGACGACATAGAATGAATATAGGCGCCATCGTCAGTGAAGCTCTGCTCAATGTGAAGTTTAAGAATGGCAAGAAATTGGGCGTGATAGAAGAGTACTTTATCTCTCGTCTGAATCGTGGTGATTCATTTTGGTATGCTGGTAAAAATTTAGTCTTGATGAACATCAAAGATATGGATGTGATTGTGCGGGCGGGCACAGGCAAGGGTGGGGCCATCCCATCTTTCATGGGTGGACGCATGCCGCTGTCCACGACCTTGGCTAAGAACATTCAAGATAAGATACATCAGTATAGTATGTCGAACATCGGTGAGGATATAGAGCTCGAATTCTTAGAACCACTTTTTAAATTACAAGCTGAGCGTTCCCTCGTTCCAAAACGAAATCAACTGCTCATTGAAAAGCATTTTTTAAAAGATGGTTGTCATGTTTGCATTTTCCCCTTTGAAGGCCGATTCGTGCACGAAGGTATGAGCACCATTTTAGCTGCAAGAATCGCGCGAATAAAACCGATTACATTTTCCATTGCAATGAATGACTACGGCTTTGAGTTGTTGAGTGATCAGGATATACCGATAGAGGAGGCTATACAAGCAGGCTGCTTTTCAAGCGAGGGTTTGTATGAGGATATTCAAAAAACGGTCAATACTATAGAATTGGCGCGGAGAAAGTTTAGAGATATTTCAGTGATTTCTGGACTAGTCTTTAATGGCTTTCCCAGCAAGCAAGCAAAGTCAAAACATCTACAAGCCAGTTCAAGAATGTTTTTCCAAGTCTTTGAAGAATTTGAAAATGACAATCTGCTCTTCAAGCAGGCCTTTGATGAAGCTTTGATATTTCAATTGGAGTATGAGAGATTATTGAAGACCTTTGAGCGCATAGAAAAACAAGAAATCAGCTTGACTTATCCTGCACAGCCCACGCCCTTCTCTTTTCCAATTATTGTTGATGGCTTCAATCGTGAGCGCCTCAGTACAGAAGATTTGGCAGCTCGAATTGAAAAAATGATGAAGGATGCAAATTGAGATCCGCGGCCAGTCTTTTGAACTTATTGCTGATCGAGCCATCTTTTGGCAAGCCGAAGAGATGCTCATTATTGGCGATTTACATCTAGGGAAAATTGCTCATTTCAATAAGAACGGAATTGCGCTTCCCAGAGAAGTTGTGCTCATGGATATTGAAAGGTTGCAGGCATTAATCGATTCCTTTAAGCCAAAGGTCTTTTGTGTGCTGGGAGATTTATTTCATTCAGACTATAATAGTGAATGGAATTTATTTCGCTCATTCCGTGAATCAAATCAGCGCATTGAGTTTTTTTTAATTAAGGGAAATCATGATCGTTTGCATCCATCATTTTACAGTCAATTGCCCATGAAGGTTATGCAAGCTTATACGGCTTGTGGTATCAAACTCATTCATGAAAGTGTGGAGGGTGCAGATGAGTTTCAGATTTCAGCCCATATACACCCTGCTTATACCTTGAAGGGGAAGGGAAAGCAAGCGTTGAGGTTTTCTTGTTTTTATCAAAAGAAGGATGAGTTCATTCTGCCAGCTTTTGGACGTTTTACGGGTACACATCAGGTGAAAAAAAAGAAAGGTGAGCTCATCTATGCACTTGCTGGAGATAAAATAATAGAAATATGCTAGGGATAAAATATAAAAAAATCGAGACAGCTTTTGTTGATCCTTTTGCCACTGCCCATGGTGTAAAAACGCATCAGCCTGCCTTGCAAATTGCCATTTCTTATAAGGGTGTGATGGGCATAGGTGAGGCGCCGGCCATTAGTTATTATGGGGTGAGTGTTGAACGCATGATAGAAAAGTTGTTGCAAAAAGTTGAAGATATTGGGAAATATGCTTTCACTGAGCCATCGAGATTTTGGCACTTTTGTCACCATTTATTTCCACAAGATCCATTTTTGGTTTGCGCTTTGGACATGGCCTATTGGGACATGTATGCGAGAATAGAAAATAAAAGTTTCTTCGAATTATTTGAAAGTGACTCTGACTCAATAATTAAAACAGACTATACCTTAGGGATAGATAGTGCTGAAAAATTGAGTTTGAAAATGAAAGAAGTTGCTTGGCCTTTTTATAAACTAAAAGTGGAGAGCGAAGAGTCCATTAGTATACTCGAAGGTTTGGCGGCGGAGAGTGATGCCAAATTTTGCATAGATGCAAATCAGGCATGGACTTTAGAAGAAGCAGTTTCTTATGTGCCCCGTCTCGAAAAATTGAACATAGCATTCATCGAGCAGCCACTCGCGAAGGATGATTATTCAGGGCATAAAAAATTAAAGGAAATGACGTCCATCCCAATCATTGCGGATGAGTCTTTTGTGAGCGAACATGATTTAGAGAAATGTATTGGAAATTTTGATGGCATTAATATCAAATTGACTAAGTGTTCGGGAATAACGCCAGCTTTGCGCATTATCAAGGAAGGGAAGGATGCCAATATGAAGTTGATGCTAGGTTGCATGAGTGAAACTGAGTATGCTACTTATGTGACGGCTCATCTAGCACCTTTTATGGATTTTGTAGATCTAGACGGCCCCATGCTATTAGACGTGTCATTGAAGCGTTTGAAATACGAAGCTGGAGTTTTAAGCTTTCTCTAAGGACATAGTCCTAATGCTGCATTACATTTGCAGCGCATTGAAATTTAGAAATGTCATATTGGTTGTTTTATTGGTCCTGCTTGCAGACCAAGGGCTAAAAATTTATGTGAAACTCAATTTTTTTGCACAGGAACATTTGTCTGTTATTGGCAATTGGTTTCAGCTGTTTTTTATAGAAAATGACGGTATGGCCTTCGGGATGAAATTCGGTACCAAGTGGGGGAAGCTTATACTGACATCATTTAGACTGATTGCTGTTATTTGGGGGTTCTATTTCGTGAATAAAGAACTCGTCAAGAAGGGTTATGCCAAGGGTTTGGTTTTTTGTGCAGCCTTAATATTGGCTGGTGCCATGGGTAATTTAATAGACTCCTTATTTTATGGAAAGATATTTACCGAAACAGGATTCCATGCGGCCAAATTAGTGCCTTGGGGTCAGGGGTATGGTGAGCTATTTCACGGTAAAGTGGTTGATATGCTCTATTTCCCGCTCTTCTCATTTACATGGCCAGATTTTCTACCTTATGTAGGAGGAACTTCCTTTGAATTTTTTCGACCAATTTTCAATATCGCTGATTCTTCAATTTTTATAGGTGTGGCCACAATTCTGCTTTTTCAAAAGAGATTGCTTGGAAATAGAAAGCATGAATAAGGGGAAAAAATTAGACTATCCTTTTTCTCCATTCAGTGATTTGCATTTACATTCGAGAACATTGAAAAAATTACAGCTGATTTTATTTCTCTTGGCACTCAGTTTTGCCTCACAAGCAGATGATTTCTTTGAGCCACTGCCTTATCCAGATTCTGTATATAGAAATCCAGTGAATAGTGTTTTTGGCCTTGCAGGTAATTTTGGTGAGTGCCGACCCAATCACTTTCATTCAGGATTGGATGTGCGCACTGAGCAAAGAGAAAATATGGATATTCACTCTATTCAAAAGGGATATATCGCTCGGGTGAGCCTGAGTTCTAAGGGTTTTGGACATTGTATTTATGTTGCTCATCCCGAAGGATTTACTTCTGTTTACGCTCACTTAAATGACTTTTTCCCGGCCTTAGCACTCTACGTCAAGGCGCGGCAGTATGAACGTAAGACGTGGGAATTGGAATTGGATATTCCACCGCATCTGTTTCCAATACCTAAGGGTTTTGTGATTGCCAAAAGTGGTAATACAGGTTCATCTCATGCACCGCATTTGCACATGGAAATTCGTGAAACCAAAACGAATACTCCCGTCAATGGCTTGCTCTTTTATGGTGAACATTATGATACAGAAAATCCTGTGATAAAAAACTTGGCTGTCTACGATGGTAGCAAGAGCATTTATATGCAGCAGCCAAGACTTCTTCCTTCCATTTTTAGCGGCGGTCATTATACACCAGGTGCAAATGTGGTTTCAGTCCAGAGTGATAAGGCATATTTTGGCGTTTACGCAAAAGACTATATGGAAGAGTCTTTGAGACTAGGGGTTTTTAAAATGGAAATGTATGTAGACGGAAAGCCATACTTTGGATGGCGACTCAATGGTTTGCACTATGATGACACCCGTTATATGAACGCGATTGGAGATTATAAGACTCGAATGGACAAGGGTTTTTGGGTGCAACTCTGTCATCGATTGCCGCACGATAGTTTACAAATTTATAAAGCCTTCACAAAAAACAATGGTGTTATTGACCTCAGCGATGAAGCTGTGCATGATGTAAAAATTCAAGTCTTTGATGTGAAAGGAAATAAGGCAGAAATGATTTTTAAAGTTCAAGGGAAGGCGCAAGCTTCTAGTGGGAAAAAAGAGTGCAGTAATGACTTTGGGCCGGGCAAGAAAAATATTTATAAGGGAAATGACATTGAAGTTATCATGGGAGAGAAACATTTCTATGACGACTTTTGTTTCAGTGTTGCAAAATTGAATGGTCCAGTGGGTCGGGCAACTTACAGAATTGGTCAGCCCAATGTGCCTGTACATGATACCTTCCTCATGCGATTTAAATATCCTGTCAGTGCTGCGGATGCAGATAAGGTCATGCTCTATTATACACCACACAATGACACCTTGAATCCTAAAGGATTTGCAGCCACTTATAAAAATGGCTGGGTCGAATGTAAGAGCACCTTATTTGGATATTATAGTATAGTGCTAGACAAGAAGAAGCCTGATTTGGCTATCCGAACTCGAAATGGGGCGACTCTAAAAACGGGCAGTACCATCAGCTGCATTGCGAGAGATGAACTTACTAAAGTGAAGAAATTTACCGCAACACTCGAGAATGGGCAATGGCTTCGATTTGTAAAATATAAAAATCGTTTCTATTATAAAACGGACAAACATTTTCCCGAAGGAGAACATACCCTTACCATAACTGCAGAGGATATGAATGGAAATAAAAACACTAAAACATTAAAGTTAAATAGAGTTATAAATGATAAGTTTAGAAAAAGGAAACAAAGCGCCGAGCTTCAAGCTCAAGAATGAAAAAGATGAAGTGGTTCAGCTAAAGGATTATGCAGGAAAAAGACTTGCTCTTTATTTTTACCCTGCAGATGATACGCTAGGATGCACAAAGCAAGCTTGTAATTTGACGGACAATTTCAAAGCGCTTAAAAAAGAAAATATTCACGTTCTAGGAGTTAGTCCTGATAGTGTCGAATCTCATTTAGCCTTCAAAAAGAAGTTTAAAATTTCATTTCCATTGCTTGCCGATGAAAATATGAAAGCCATCAATGCATATGGTGTATGGGGTGAGAAAAATTTATATGGAAATAAGTTTATGGGTCTCAAGCGCACAACCTTTTTAATTGATGAAGAAGGTAAGATTTTTAAAGTGATCAAAGGGGTTCGCACGGCTGCGCATGCAGAACAAATCTTGAAGGCTTGGACATAATTCTTATTTTTACCAAATGGTGCAAGTCAGAATTCGAGAACAGGCTTTTGTAGCTCGATTGGCTGCAATCAAGCTTCGATCGAATTCAGTAGCCATTGTCTTCGGGAAAACGATTTATCTATGGAATGCCAGTCGTGAGGATTTGTTAAACAATACAAAATGGCTGAGACATGAGGTTGCTCACGTGCATCAATGGAATCGAGAAGGCTATTTTAAATTTCTGATGAAGTATCTCATCTATTCTATTCAATTCGGCTATAAGAATAATCCCTATGAAATTGAGGCCGCTGAGGCTGAAAATGATCCTACTGTTTTAGATAATGTTGAGTTGCCGAGCATTATTTAGGCTTTTTTTGGCAAACTGATAAAAGGGGTCAAATCAAAGAATTTCTTATCTTTAAGGGAGTGTATCAACAGATTACATTAGGAATATGTGTAAGCGTAGAGACGATATATAATAATGATATGTCAAATCCTTCGATGAATGAGTATATCTATGCCTATAAGATAAGCATTGACAACTATTCAGACTTTCCCTTTCAACTGAAGACTAGACACTGGGAAATCACTGATGCCTATGGCAATTTGCGCGTGGTTGATGGTGAAGGTGTTGTGGGGAAACAGCCTATTATTGACCCAGGAGAGTCCTTTCAGTATATGAGTGGAGTAGGCGTCAAAACGGATATGGGCCTTATGGAAGGCTTTTATACTGTCGAAAATCTGAACACAAAGGAAGAAATCAGTATTGGGATTCCGGAATTCAAGCTGATAGCACCTTTTAAGGACAACTAATTTTAATTTAATTTTCACGCCTTGCCTCAATACAAATCAATAGATTTGTAGCCCAATAGGATAATTATGAAGCGAACCATAAAAATATTCTGGACCTTATTTTTCTTAGGATTGATTGCCGCAGTGGTCTTCGTCTATATGGTCAGTGAAGGTCATTTAGGCTTTATGCCATCAATGGAAGAATTGCAAAATCCCAAGAGTGCGATTGCCTCTGAGATTTATGATGGCGATGATAATAAGATAGGAAAAATGTTCTTAGAGAACAGAGCTCCAGTTTCATATGATGAAATTGCACCACATACCATTCACGCTTTAGTATCTACAGAGGATGTGCGTTTTTATGATCATAGTGGTATTGATGCTCGAGCATTAGGCCGGGCTATTTCTGGAATTGTTTCCGGAGTACGAAAAGGTGGAGCGAGTACAATTACCCAACAACTTGCCAAGAACTTATTTCCACGTGGAGAGAAAAAATTCTTAATCTATGATAAGATTAAGGAGATGATACTCGCGGTTAAAATGGAACGTAATTTAACCAAGGAAGAAATACTGACATTATATCTCAATACGGTTCCTTTCGGTTATAATTCATGGGGAATTCGTTCGGCTGCGAATACATATTTTAATAAAGATCCCAAAGAGCTAGATATTGAAGAAGGCGCGGTCCTCGTTGGAATGCTAAAAGCTAATACGCTCTACAATCCGAAGAGAAACCCCGAGGAATCTAAGGCTAGGAGAAATGTCGTACTTAGCCAAATGGTGAAGAACAATAAGTTATCTAGTACTGAATATGACATTTTGAAAGGGAAGGACATTGAACTGGTGTTTAAACCAGCGAGTGTTTATAAGCACGAGGGTTTGGCTCCTTACTTCAGACAGGTAGTCGAAGAAGAAGTGAAAAAATGGTGTAAGAAGAAGGATCTCAGTCCTTATAAGGATGGGCTCAAAATTTATACCACTGTAAGTCCAAAGATGCAGCAGTATGCTGAACTTGCGGTAACTCGAAACATGGCAGGTAAGACTAAATTTTCAAATAGATATTTGTGGAGTAGAGATCGTTACAAATCTTACCTCAAACGTTTAATCAAAGGAACGCCGCGATATGCGATGCTTAAGAATGAAGGTTTTAAGGAAGATGAAATCATGGAGGAGTTTGAAAAGCCAATTAAGATGACCGTTTTTGCGTGGAACAATAAGCGTGAGAAAGAAGTAACCATGAGTCCTTCTGATAGTATTAAGTATATGAGATCATTTGCTCAATGCGGTTTCATGGCGATGGATCCTGCTTCTGGAGAGGTCAAGGCTTGGGTCGGTGGAATCAATCACAAATATTTTCAGTACGATCACGTAAACGAAAAAACGAAACGTCAGGTAGGGTCTACGATAAAGCCACTCTTATATTGCTTTGCGGTGGACAATGGATATTCTCCTTGTTCAATGGTTTCTTGTCGTCCGGTATTTTTTCCTGGACATAGATTATACAATGCAGGTGGTTCTAAGTTCGGCAAAATGGAAATGAAGAGAGCTCTTGCACTATCTATAAATAACGGAACGCTTTACGTATTGAAGCAAGTAGGTATTAAGCCATTTGTGAGCTTCATTAAAAAGCTTGGAATAACGAGTGAAGTTGAGGAGTACCCATCAGTTGCTTTGGGCGCTGAGGAAATTTCTCTCTATGAAATGCTTAGAAGTTATACGATGTTCCCGAACTATGGAATCAATATTAAGCCAACATTTATTTCTAGAATCGAGGATAGAAATGGGAATGTTTTAGAAACATTTGTTCCGGAACGTAAAGAGGTTATTAATGAAGCCACTGCTTATAAAATGATAAAAATGATGCAGGGTACTGTCAATTTTGGTACAGCAAAACGTTTGAAGCCAAGATATGGAATTCGAGGTGAAGCCTGCGGAAAGACAGGAACAACGAATGACGAGGCCGATGCATGGTACATTGGCTACACGCCTCAGCTGCTTGGTGGGGCTTGGGTTGGTTGTGAAGACCGCTTCATCGGTGTGGGCATGGGTGAAGGTTCTAAAGCGGCTATGCCGATTTGGGGCTCATTCTTTAAAATGGTGCAGAACGATAGTAAATTAGGTTATGCCGATGTTCGGAAGTTTGCCGAACCCGAAGGCATGGAAGGCATGGATATTTGCGACAATTATGATGAAATCAGTGTTCAAAGAAGCCAATCTGTTCAAAATGTTTCCAGGGGTATGGAAAAAAGAGATAATGACCCTGAAAATATAGAGATGCCTGAAGAAGAATCTGCGATTAACGAAAGAAATAGAACCCAGCGTAATAGACGCTCGAATTCTAATTAACAATTGACTAAGCAACTTTAGTCGGATATTTGTGTCCAAGAGATATGAAAAAGTCGGTCCTACTCATTGCTGCATTATTCCTATTTGTCTTTGTTTCATTGGCAAATTATAGCAAGTGCAAAATTAGAAATACTTCAACGAAGACTGGAGAGAAAATTACCTATAAGGTTTATTATACATTTGGTCGCGCTTGGGTGGGTGCCGGACAGGCTTCCTTCAGCAATACGCTGACACGTTATAATGGCAAGCCGGTTTATCATATTACTGGATTAGGTTCGACATTTAAATCTTATGATTGGTTTTTTAAAGTTCGCGATAAGTATGAAACTTATATAGATACAGCAACCATGTTGCCTTATAAGTTTGTGCGAAATGTCAGTGAAGGGGGTACAAAATTTTATAAGACGATTAAGTTTGACCAAAAGAATAAAAAAGCAACATCTACGAAGGGGACTAAAAAAGTTCCTAGCTGTATCCATGATGTATTGTCATCAATATACTTTGCTCGAAACATAGATTTTAATCGTTATGCAAAAGGAACTAAAATCCCATTGACCATCTTTTTGGATGATAAAGTTTATGAAATCTATATCAGATATCTAGGAAAGTATAATTTGAAAACAAAGCATGGAGAGTACAGAACAATCAAGTTTAAGCCTTTGCTCATTAAAGGAACAATTTTTGAAGGAGGAGAAAAGATGACGGTTTGGGTGACTGACGACAAGAACAGAATCCCCGTGCATATAGAGACACCCATTGCTGTAGGCAGTATTCGAGTTGACTTAGTGGGCTATAAGGGCCTAAGAAATAAGGCAACAGGTATTTTAAAGTTTAAGAAATAAGGCCTAGCAAATTCATTTTTCATTAATTCATAATTATATTTAGTATCCTAAATAACTATGAAATGAAGAAGTTGAGTTTCACTATTGCTATTATGTTTGTTGCGCTCTCTTTAGCTGCACAAAGTTCATATTATCCGCTTGCATCGCCTTGTGATCCTGATCGAGTTTATGTGAATTTGACATCGGCATCTTATGACTACAACTGTATTGAACATCTAAATTTAGTAGATCAATATTATCCTGAATTTCCTATGGAAATATTGAGGTATAGAAACTTAAAGTCGCTTACCATCAATGGGACAACGATGAAATCTATCCCTACTGATATATACCTGCTAGAAAATTTAGAGGTGCTCAATTTGGCGAATAATAAAATTGAAAGCATTCCATCTACAATAGGGTCAATTTCAAAATTGAAAGAGCTCAATCTCAAAGGGAATAATCTAGAGACCGTGCCTGGGCGACTTTCAAATTGCAGAATGTTGACTAAGTTGGACATTACCAACAATCCCATCTCATCAATTCCTAGTTCATTGAATAGTTTAAGGGAATTGAAATCTTTTAGCTTGAGTGGATCTAGAGTGAAAAATCCTGTGGCATTCTTCACTATGCTTAAAGGCATGAAAAATATTACTTCACTTGATTTAAGCAATAAAGGGCTCAACTATATACCCACAGAAATTGAAAACCTAAAGAGCCTTAAGTATTTAGATTTGAGTGGAAATAACCTTCTTTGGCTGCCTGAGGCAATTGGTGGAATGACAAGTTTAGAAACGTTGATTTTGGGTCGTCCGGAATCAAAAGGGAATAGAGTTTATTCATTGCCGTTTACAATGCGCAATATGAAAAGCTTAAAGAAGCTTCAACTTGCCAATAATGGCTTCGTAGCGTTCCCAATGGCGCTTACAGCTATGCCTTGGTTGCAAGAAGTTGACATTAGTGAGAACAAGCTCAAAAATTTGCCTAAAGAAATTTCCATGATGAGTGGAATGAGAAAGTTGGATATTAGCTCCAATCTTGTAGAGACCATTCCATCTAGCATTCAAGTCTTGAATAATTTAATTGACTTTTCCTACGGTGGAAACCCAATCACTATAGAAGAAGAAAGACGCTTCTTAGATTTATTTAGATAAGTTGGTTTAACCCTGAATGTGAATTGAGAAAATAATCATTCTCGTGGTTAGTCTATCAATGGCCTTTGCAGTTTGTTCGTCATTGTCTGCTTTGATGAGATTGTTTCGTAGGCCTTGTGATAGTTTTAGTTCTGGCGCAAAAATGAAATTGGCAAAATAAAATTCGAAGCCTAAACCTACATTATAACCATAGTCGAAAGGTCTTGTTTTCAATAGGTCATCTGGACGTCTAGAGCGAACGCTGGAATTAAAGTCATAGTCTACCTTACCTCCGAGTAGGGTATAGAATCTAAAATTATTTTGGCGGTCACTTTTAAATTTGAACTCAGCTGGCCAGCTAAAAAGAATAGATTCGAATGACGACTTAATTTCGGTATCATCATAAAAGCGGTAGTCGACTGATTTTTCTCTTAGCACGAAGAAAGGCCCAGACCTGAAGTCGACAAAATCTCCCAATCGCAGATTGCCCATAATTCCGAGCTGAAATCCAGGACTCCATTTGGGTGTGATTTCCTTTATGCTATCATACTGAATAAACCATTCATCATGAAAGATTTTGTATTGGGAGGAATTACCGCCAAAGCTTATTCCGAAGTAAAATTTCTTGTAATCGTGGTCTCGATTGTTTTGACCTTCACCTTGCGCAAAAAGACCCATTGACCATGCGAGAAAAATACAGCTCAATAGAGCTACTTTTCGCATAGGTAAATTGATGATACTCCAAATGTTAGGCTTTTGCATACGACACTACTAAATCCAATATTCTTCAAAATTAAGCACATTTCATCACCTTCTGGGAAAACTGAAGCTGAATTATGTAGGTAGTTATAGGCTTTCATATTGCCGCTAAAAATTTTTCCAATAATTGGACATATATAACGGAAGTACAGGTGGTATAATTGTTTCATTGGAAATTTTTTAACTTGAGAGAATTCAAGGATGACCAAAATCCCCTTCGGCTTCAATACTCTGTATAATTCTGAAAGACCTTTATCCAAGTTTTCGAAATTTCGTACTCCAAAGGCTACACTTGCTGCATCGAAGTGTTCATCTTTGAAGTCTATTTTTTCACTGTCACCCTTTTGCAATTTAATGATATGGTCTAGTTTTTTCTCTTCAATTTTGATCTGCCCTGTATTGAGCATCTCCTGAGAGAGATCGACACCCTCAATCCGTTTAGGATTTAATTTGGATAGTTCTATGGCTAAATCGGCGGTTCCGGTCGCCATATCTAGGACAATGTCATGTGGATAGGGTTCTAGCGCTTTACGGACCTTCTTGCGCCATATACGGTCTATTCTGAAGGAAAGTAATTTGTTCAAGAAGTCATAACGACCGGCAATATCGTCGAACATTTCTTCGACTTGCACTTTTTTGCTTGTTGAGGCCTCTTGATTTGGAAGGATTTCCATGAATGCGCAAAGGTAGTTCTGCTTTTCGTATTTTGCGCCCCTGAGTATGAATATCAAAAAAGCTGAATATCTCATTAGCAATTCCCAGTGGACAAAGTGTCCGAATCCTGATCGGCCCGAATTTGCATTTATTGGAAGGTCTAATGTGGGAAAATCTAGTCTTATTAATATGCTTACAAATAAGAAGGGTTTGGCTAAAACGTCAGCAACCCCTGGGAAAACGCAACTCATCAATCATTTTAATATTAATGAAAAGATGTATTGGGTCGATCTTCCAGGTTATGGTTATGCCAAGGTTTCGAAGAAACAGCGAAACAGTTGGATGAAGATGATTTGGAATTATCTAGAAGAACGCGAAAACCTAGTCAATCTTTTTGTCTTGATCGATAGTCGACATAAACCTCAAAAGGTCGATTTAGAATTTATCAATGAACTTGGCCAAAAGGAGGTGCCATTTTCTGTGGTCTTCACAAAAACAGATAAGAGCAAACAAAGAGATGTGCAATTGAATATGAATGCATTTCAAAAAGAACTCTTGAATTGGTGGGAAGAACTTCCACCTATTTTCAGAACTTCAGCGGTGAAGGGTTTAGGGAAAAAGGAAATGCTTTCCTTTATTGAAGAGATTGTTGCATAAAAAAAAGTGCCTTAGAAAAGGCACTTCTTGTAGTAAGGTATTTATTAATTATTTAGGCCAAGAGTATGAGTTGAAGTCAACTTTCTTAGCATTCTTTGCAACAAATCCAATAACATCTTTCATTGTGCCCCATTTACTATAATTGCTTGCAACAGTATTTGGAGAAATGCCATATGAATTGGTCAAAACATTCTTGAATGCTCCTACACTTTCTGTGGTATTAAACAAAGAGTTTAACGGAGATAATAATTTTGGTTTCCCTTTAAAGGAAGTAAGTCCTTTTCCAATCACTTGCTCTGAAACATTAGTAAAAAGTGATTTAGCAATTTTTTGCATGAAAGGATTCGCTGAGAGTTGTGAATATTTTGTAGCGCTTGAAAGGCCATGATATACATTACAGCTTGGAAGTGTTGATGTTATTGTTGCCAATGCAACAATGGTTAGCAGGAGTTTTCTCATTTTCTTTTTATTCTAGGAAGACAAATATCCCATCTTTTTTCAAAAAATCCTCAATTTTCAAAGCGTTAACGACTCAATTATTCTTTTCTATAGAATTCCTCTCGTATTTCCGCTTCGCTAAGGCCTTTTCTGCGCTTTCTTCTCTCCCTAGCGCTCATTTTGCTGGCTTTTTTAGTCTTTTCAATCTTTTGAGTCTTCACTTTAGCTTTCTGCTCTACAACTTCTAGATTTGGCGTCTCTTTTTCAGGAATTGACTTCACTGCGGTTCTCTTGCTCGATCTTGGATAATCATTGTGGTTTTTGGATGGGTCTTCATTGTAGAAGGTTTTTCTTTCCCATTGATAGGTATTACAGCTGCATACAAACAATAATGCTGGAATCGTTATGATTAGGAGTCTTTTCATTCGTTTCATAATAGCAGCAAATTTAGTTAACTATTTTGTCTGCGCAACTACTACTCGCAAAAGCATCTGGTTTTGCTTTAAATGCAAAGCCCATGCCCAAAATATAACCTGTTGCTTCCCGTAAAGCTGCATTACTCTTGAATTGAGGATTAGTGTTAATGTCGGCATGAACCTCCATATCTACATCATATTTTGTGAATAGGTCGCAGAGTTTGTAAGCTATCTCAATACTTTTGGCCACTTCTAGCAGCATTCTTTCTTTGATGCTATACTTTCTAGTACTGCGCTCATTATGAATAAACATGAACCCGCCACGACCTTCACGCAGAAATACGATTACGGTTGCATATTCTGTTTCCCCTCCCTTGTCTTGAGAATCTGTTCCTATGCAAACTTTTAGCTTGAAGCCTTTTTCTTGCTCTTCCTTAATTGCTGTTTCAACTGCATCGTAGATTGGAAATTCTATGCGATCCCCATTAAATCTTCTCCAATTCTTCATGATAAAAGTGTTTTTCCTAATTTACGCCTTTTGAAGACGGCAACCAATTAATGAATTTTGGCTTAATATTATTTAACATGCCCCAAATTAGTATTGTAATACCTTTTAAGAATGAAGCGCAGTATCTTTCTCAATGTTTGGATTCTATTCAAGTGCAAGACTTTCAAAATTGGGAAGTCGTTGCCGTAGATGATCAATCGGAAGATTCTAGCGCTCATATTGTTCAAGACTATGCGAAAAGAGATGAAAGAATTCGCTGCCTTAAGAACGAGGGTCGAGGTGTGATTCAGGCCTTGCAGACCGCTTATAAAAAGTGTTCCGGGAAGTTCATCAGTAGAATGGATGCTGATGACATTTTTGCGAAAAACAGGCTCAGCTCAATGTATAAGGCTTTGGACAAAAAGGGGCGCGGCCACATATCTGTAGGTCAGGTGAAGTATTTTTCCGATAATGAATTAGGAGAAGGCTATAGAAAATATGAACAGTGGCTGAATGAAATGACGGCGCAAGGTTCAAATTTTGACCAAATCTATAAAGAGTGTGTGATTCCTTCACCGGCATGGATGATGTATACAGCAGACTTTGATGCTTGTGGTTCCTTCGATTCTAATTTAATGCCAGAAGACTATGATTTAGCCTTTAGGTTATATCAAAACTCTATGAAGGTGATTCCGTTCGAGCAGCTAGCGCTTCATTGGCGAGACCATCCGCTGCGCTCTTCACGCAATTCGTCTCATTATGCTGACAATTCTTTTATTGATTTAAAGCTTCATTATTTTTTTAAAATTGACTACGACAATCAAAAGAGTTTATGTCTTTGGGGAGCGGGCAAAAAAGCCAAGCGCATCGCTCAGTACTTGGTAAATCAATCGATTCCATTTAATTGGTTCACCAATAATGATAAGAAAATTGGACATTCAATTTTCGGTGTAGAGCTTGAATCTTCCGAAAATATCATAAGCTTGAATTCCATTCAAATGATCATTGGAATTGCACAAAAGGGAGCGAGCATAGAAATCGAAAAACTATTAGCAAAATCCGAATTGAAGGCTGAGGATATTTTTTGGTTCTGTTGATTAGGCGTAATCCTTAATTAAGGCAGGTCTTTGTGTGATCTCATGATAGCAAATCGAATTTTCTCTATAATAGTGAAATACCATGCTTTTGCGTGTTCTATTCTTATCAATCATGGCATCTCCACCATGAAGGAGATTAGCATGCCAAATCAACATATCGCCTGCTTGAGCTTTGAAGATTTTTTTCTGTATGCCTTTTTCTTTGATTTTTGATTCAATAAAATTTTCATATTCGTCATAGGTTTTTTTCCCCATGAAGAACTTGCTTCCCTCATTGTCATAGTCCTTATTAAGATAGTAGGGGAGCTTGTGGCTACCGGGATAATAGTGTAGAGGTCCATTTTCCTCATCTATATCCTCGAGAGCAAACCAAACGCCAAGAAGCCCGCCTAAGGGCCAAGTGGTCATATGGATGGAATCTGAATGTGTATGTTGTTCGCTTCCTTTGATAAAATTGATGCTTTGGAAAAGCATGGGAGCACCATTGAGTAAAATGGATAGAAACTCTTTGAGCTCTTTTCGGTGCCCTATGGACTGTAATAATTTCGATTGCTTGAGCACAAACATGAGTTTGTTGCCGTTCTTGAATTGTATTTTCTTTGAACTTAAGAGATCTTCTATTTCGCTATTTATGTTTTGAACTTCCTCCTTTGAGAGATAGTTTTTAATGATGATGAATCCATTATCATCATATTCTCGAATACTTTTTTGGTTGCTCTCATCTAAACTTTTGAAGAGCGAATTCTCTACTATTAATTTTTCAATTTCTTGTTTTTCTTGCTTGGGTGTTTCTAGGTGCTCAAAGTCTTTGCTGGAAATAGGGGAGTAGTACTTTTTTTTCAGTCCAAATTTTTTATAGAGCCGTTCATTTCGCATTAATTCCTTTCGATGAAAGAAATTGTAGAATGCATAAGCAGCTTTGAAACGTCTGAAAGGATTACCCATGAGTTATGAAATTACTGAGGTGTCAAGTATTTTCATCAATTATTTCTTCTAATTTCTTGAGGTAATCGAAGAAGTCTTTATTCACATCGTCCTCCGCATAAGCCCCTTCATTATAGCTGACCTCATAACAGGCGTATCCTATACTGCGATCCACTCTCTTTCTTTTGAATTGTACTAAAATGCGCGCGCCACCTACTTTGTCACAGAGTACATCTAGTTTGGCATCTCTTAGCTTTTTAGTGTTTCTTATGAGCTCTCGTGATTTGCTTGGGTCTATTTCTTTTTCAATTCCTCCACATTCATCTAGTTTGGTCAGATATGCTTTTGCATCGCGAAATTGAATGATGAAGTAAGGTCCACTTTGTGAGATGCAATTATCATATTCACGTTTATCTCCTGCAATATGATTGCCCCGCAATAAAATGAAATCGTCTTTTTTATTTAGGTTTTCTTCTATGTAGGCATTGATGAAGTAGTCAGGATGAATTTCGTACTGATCTTTGTCAAAAACAATATGATTGCATGAACAACAAAAGAGAATTATGCAAGGGATTAAATACTTCATAGAGCTAATTTTTTAAGTTGATCATATATAGGGCTGCACTTTTCAAGAAGGGGCTTAAGATGTTCGGGAAATGGCACACTTTTCTGTTTATAAGGTTTGAAGCTTGTTGATTGATGTACATTTTTATACCAATATTTTGCCCAAACTCCATCTTCTTCTCGAGGTCCACAGGGCCAGGAGAGCATTTCAGTCATGAAAGGAATGGACAGTCTATCACACAGTTTTTTTAATATCTTTTCTGGATTTTCCAATATGCTTCTTGAGTCTATAACGACAGGCGGCTTGCCTTTCGTATTTAAAAACTCTAATAATTCTAGATGAGCGCGATAGCCTACATCATGCATTTCTGGAAATTTGATTTGTTCTGCAAAGGATGGTAACATATCGACGGGGTCTCGTGTCAAAATTACATTTTGCATGTTAAGCAAGAAATCTAGATCTATTTCAAGCAAGTGATGAGTCATTTGCTTTAGAAAGAGAACATTTTTCTCAGAGTAGTTCGTGAATCTTCTCATTATTTCTGTTCCATCATGTGGCATACTTGCCAATACTTCTTCAGCTCCCGGGTGATATTTGGAAGCATCAGTATTTTTTAAATAATGTGCGTAGAGCGGTTCGTCTACAACTTTTGTATCACTTCTTTGAGCGAAGGAATACATCAAGGCGGTCGAAATATTTCTGGGCCCTGACCACAGATTAATTTTGAGGCTCATGGATTATTAAAACTGTTTACTTTGTCTTGGTAAATTTTGCTGATTCTATTTGTCAGCTCGCTTTTCGATGGAATGGCATTTCCATCTACAGCATAAACAGGGGTTAGGCCGCCAAAGGTCCCCGTAACAAAAGCTTCATGTGCTCCATAGACATCAAAAAGTGAGAAGTTTTTTGTGTGACAAGGAATGTTATTTTCCCGGCAAATTTCTATGACCTTGGCGCGAGTAATGCCATTCATACAATAGGCCCCAGTTGATGTCCAAACTTCATTGTTTTTCACGATAAAAAAATTTGTGGCATTACAAGTCGAGACAAAGCCATTGATATCTAACATTAGCGCTTCATCAGCTCCTGCAGCAATCGCTTGATTTAAAGCTAATACTTCATGTAGTTTAGAATGGCAATTTAATTTGGGGTCTAGATAGTCTGGAGATCCTCTACGTATGCTCGAGGTGAAAAGAGATATCCCTCTGTTTTTACTTTCAGCCGATGCTTTTTTGTGTTCTGCTATGATGATGATGTTGGGGTCTCCAATAGTAAGTCGTGGATCTTGTGATGGCGTTTTTTTATTGCCTCTACTAATCATGACCCTGACGTGGGTGTCATTTTCCATATTATTAGCATCTATGGTCTCTTGAATCCTATCGCTAAGAGTTTTAAAATCAATATGTAGTTCTAAACCGATGGTTTTAAGACCTTGTTGTAGTCTTTGTAAATGTTCATCATAGAAAACTAATTTGCCATTGTGTAATCTGAATGCTTCCCAGACTCCATCTCCAACTAAGAAGGCGCTGTCAAAGACAGAAATTTTAGCATCTTTTCTTGGAAATAATTTGCCATTGATATTAATTAAAATGGAATCATTTCGATCATCCTGAATAGCGTTGTGCGTTCCGTGTACCATTGCCTAAATGAGGAATTTACAACAAAAAGTGAATGCGCTTATGAATTTTCAAAAATAATCCTCCTCCCCTTATACAACCCTCTAAAAATGTTCAGGGGAGGAAGATTGGTTTAACAAATTATAATATACCAAGAGCCAACATGGCTATGGTACAGCTTGAAATGATTTTGATGTTTTTTCTTTTGGCTAGTTCGGCGAGTTCATTATTTTCAGAACCAGGGTTAAAAATGATTGATTTCGGATTGAGCGAGAGAATAAAATCGTAGTACTTTTTTTGTCGTTCGGGCTTTAGAAAAACAGTAATGGCATCGAGTCGTTCTTCTTCTTTTTCCCAAATTTCAGTTTGAACTTCTATGCCGAGCATTTTGCCCGCCTTGGTGCCCATCAATTTTAGCTTGTAGCCTTTACTTTTGAGTAATTTGCTCACCATATAACTGGGCCTATAAGGATTGTCAGATGCACCGAGCACTAGGATGTTATGATTAGAATTCATTATGTATAAGTTAGTGATTTATATAAATCAAAACTCATGCCAAATATAATGATTTTCAGTAAGTAATACATTATATAAATATAGATATTAAAGAAGTTGGGCTAATTGTTTAGTGTAAAACGCACGTTCCACCTGGCTTTAGCCCTCACTCCTCTATTTAGTTGGAAATATGCTTTCTGTCAAAGTGTTGCACAAAGCTTATTTAAATGCATCTAACCAAGACCTATGGTCTCATGCATTTCCGGAATAATTACATCATAAAAATCTTTTTTCATGAGTTTTTTCTTCAGGTCCATCTGACGGTCAAATTCACCATGGACCAAGAACAATTTCTTGACTTGTTTAGGGTTTTGGCAAGCGAGATATTGGCAGAGGTCATTATAATCTGCATGTGCACTCATACTTCTAATGCTCTCTATCTTGGCCTTGACTTCAAAATGATCACGATAAATTCGAACCTTCTCTTCTCCGCGAGCCAATTTTGCTCCTAAAGAACTAGGTTCACAATAACCAACGATACAAATCGTATTTCTAGGGTCTTCAATGGCATTCGCGATATGATGTTTCACCCGTCCTGCATCGGCCATTCCACTCGCTGAAATAATAACCATTGGCGATTTTTTCGTGTTAAGCGCTTTTGACTCATCCACACTTCTGATGAATTTGAGCCCTTTGAACTGAAATGGATCGGCATCTCGTTTTTTAATCTCTTGCAGTTTTTTATTGTAAACGTCTGCATGCCTTTTCACAACTGCAGTAGTTTTGATAGAAAGCGGACTGTCTACATAGTATTCAATATTCGGCAGTCTGTTTTCTAATTCTAACATATTCAAATCATAGAGCAGTTCCTGCGTTCGGCCTACACTGAAGGCAGGAATGATCACGCGCCCACCACGTTCGACACAAGTTTCTTGAATGATTCTCAAGAGCTCATCGTCTGCCGGAATAAAGCTTTCATGAAGTGTAGTACCATAGGTACTTTCCATGATAATATAGTCTGCTTGAGGGAAAGTTTCAGGTGATTTTAAAATGACATCTCTATATCGACCGACATCACCTGTAAAAGTGATTCGATTCGTTTTACCATTTTCTTTAAGTGTTAAGTGAATGGAAGCACTTCCAAGGATATGGCCCGCATCAGTAAACAGCACCTCAATATCTTGATCAATCTTTTTTGTCTTCCCATATTCAACAGGAACAAACATGTCAATGACCTTCATTGCATCCTCTTTTGTGTAGAGGGGCGATAGGTAGGGCAGGCCTTTTTTAGCTCTCTTTTTGTTTACAAAGTTTGTGTCAGCTTCTTGGATGTAGGCGCTATCCTGTAACATAATACTGGCCAGGTCAGCTGTGGCATTTGTACAGTAAATGTTGCCATTAAAACCATCTTTTACCAATTTGGGTAGTAGTCCGGAGTGATCAATGTGAGCGTGAGACAAAAATACCATATCAACACTTTTTGGATCGAAGCCAAATTTTGAGTTATAGTCGCGCGTTTTTTCTCTGAGGCCTTGAAAAATCCCGCAATCTAGCAGTAATTTTTTTCCTTGTGATAGGTGAATTAGGTGTTTTGATCCTGTTACGGTCTGTGCTGCTCCGTGGAATGATATTTTCATCTTGACTAACTATTGAAGACAAAAATGCGTCTATTAGAGTGTAATATCTATTCTAAGCGTCAAAATTTCACTTGAGGCTCGCATTTATAAGGATTTTATGTTTAATTTGTACAACTATTCATCAGCTATGAGAACCCAACATTTAGCGTTCATTTTACTGACATTCCTGATTGCTTTTTCAGGATGTAAAAAATACAATCAAATTGACAATGCTGCGACAATAGTCAAGCCATATGTTCTCTACGTAGGAGGCTATAATGGGACTGTCCACAAGACCAATGATGGTGTTTATTTCAACATGCTATTTCCTGTTGACAATTCTCCAGTTAGACAAATTCTTACCGCTGATTCGAATCTTATTTATCTGAAGCAAAATTGTTATGTGAGTCTCGATGAAGGATTTGCATTCAATGTAGTCAGCACTGATGCAATGCCTTATGTTGACCTTTTTTATAAAAAATTCTTACCGAACAATTTGTTGTTCGCTCCGCACAACTTAAAAACCTATCTCTGTACGAACGCTGGTTTAGTGGAAAGTATAGATGATGGTGAAAGTTTTGCCAATACAGGTGCGCCAATAACACCGACTTCGATTACCAAAACAGACAATGATTCTATTTGGGGGCTTGATGCTAATATTGCGCTCATGCAAAGTGATGGCTTTTCAGCTTTCACAACTGTGGGACAAACAACACCTTTACCGACGGATACTGCTCTGTGGTACTTAACTCATTTTGGAGATGAGGTTTTTGCAGTTGATTTCAACGGGCATGCTGGCGTATATAGAGCTAGTGCTGGTGGTTCCGAATGGACTAAAGTGAATGGAGTTGCAGGCACGAATCGTGACATAATATTTTGTAATCATCCTGAAGGATCTAAATATCTGTTCTTAGGAAGAGATAGTGCGAGACTTTATCGAATGGATCCTTTGACCTCAAATGCCTTCGCAGTTTCGACAACGGGAATACCTGCTGAAGCTAAAGTTAGCTATGTGGAAGGCAAGACTCAAATCTATAGAACGGGTGATATTAAACATTTTCTATACTGTGCTACTGATGTCGGTTTGTATAGAAGTGAAGATGATGGTGACAGTTGGATTAAGGTTTGGGATGGGAATTTCTCTACCCTGAATTAAACTTCGCTCAGCACATCCCCTCTAACATCTAGTCAATGAAAAGAATTTTTCTTGTCATATTTGTGCTCTTATATAGTACTATGTCCCATGCAGGGGACTCCTTAGTGCTCAAGCGAACTATAAAGGTAGACGCTAATCTATTCAGTACAGACCCTATTGGCAATATCTATCTTGTCAAAAATAAAAATCACATTATAAAGCTCAATGCTGATGGCGATAGTCTCGGGATATTTAATGACGTGGGTCGAGGTGCAGTTTCTCAAATTGATGCAACCAACCCCTTGCGTGTATTGGTCTTTTATTCTGATTACAGTCAAATTGTGATTTTGGATAATTTGCTCTCTCAGAAAAACGCTCTTCAATTGGGGAGAATTGGTCTCTTTAATGTCCCTTGTATCGCCAATAGTGCAGATGCAAATATTTGGGTCTTAGATCCATCTGGCCGCCTTCTTAAGATTGATGACCGATTAAATGTTCGTTATGAAATGCCCCTGCGCAATTTGCTGAATCATTCCATTAATCCAACTTATATGGTAGAACATGAGCGCAAACTTTATATGGCAGACAGCTTGGAAGGTTCTTTAATTTTTGATCGTTTTGGCTTTTATGAAAAAACGTATCCTTTTTTCACGCCTGAAATGCAAGTGATGGGCGACTATCTCATCTATCGCATTCAAGATTCATTACTGTCGTATAATATGCGCAGCTTGCATACGCGAAAGATTCCTATTCCTAATCCGTCCAATGTTCGCAAGGTAAGGTTTGAACGTAATCAGCTTTATGTTCTTCGAGAAAAAAGCTTTGATATTTACACCTTGAAGGAGAATTAAATCGTGAGAAAATTATTCTTTTTATTCTTTCTGTTTGGCTTAGGGCCCGAATCTTTACAAGCTCAAAATTTGTACGAAGGAGATAGTACCATACTGAGTATTCGATCCATTGAATTTGTTGGGAACAAGGTGACTAAAGAGTTTGTGTTTTTACGAGAAATGAATCTTAAAGAAGGTGATACTGTTAGTGCATATAGACTTGAAGAAGTCCTGGAGTTTAATCAAATACGGATCCTGAATTCTAAACTATTTTCAGAAGTAACCTACCTTGTTTTGAACAGAGCTGCTGATAAGATAGATGTTCAATTTAAAGTGCGAGAACTTTTTTATTGGGCTGTGCATCCTTATTTAGAATTGGCCGATAGAAACTTTAATGTGTGGTGGGAACAAATGGGTCGTGATTTGAATAGGATTAATATTGGATTGGATTTTGACAGAAAGAATTTTCGTGGACGTGGTGAGGAGATTGGCGGTGAAGTTCAAATAGGATTCAATAAACATATTTACCTCTACTATGATAATCCTTATGTAAGTAAAAATTTGAAACATGGAATTCGAGCAATCGCCTCTTATAATACCGGCAAGGAAACTCAAACACAAACGGATTCCAACAAACAAGTTTTTCACAGAATAGAATCAGAAAACCCATTCCGCTGGTATCGTGCTCAATTATCTTGGTTGTTCAGGCCAGCTTACTATGGAGTTCATGAATTAGGTCTTGGGCTTCATCATTGGACAATCACTGATTCTTTAATCAATGAACAACCCGCTTTCTTAGGAATGGGCAAAAATGAAATGTCTTATTTGGAGTTCTTTTATAAATTCAAGTATAATAATACAGATGATAGGAATTATCCTGAGCAAGGCTTGGAATTTGAATTTATGGCATCGCAAAAAGGCTTAGGTGTTTTCAATGATGTGAGTCAATTACAATTTTATAATCACATCGGTATATATAAAAAACTGAGTGATAGAGTTTCGCTTGCCTTCCATGAAAGAGCTCGACTTTCCTTTGGTCCCGACCAACCTTTTTTGCTCAATCGAGCAATGGGTTTCAAGAATGATTTTATTCGTGGCTATGAATATTATCTTATGGATGGTACTCATTACGCTCTTGCAAGAGCTGATGTGCGCTATAAATTTTTAGACTTTTCTTTACGGCAAGAATATTTGCCCATTTTCCAACATATTCCAATCAAGGTCTATGGCAAGACTTATTATGATGCAGGCTATGCTTATAATAAGTATCAGGGAAATAATTTTCTGAACAACAGATTTCTAAATTCTTATGGAGCTGGAATTGACCTAGTCGTCTCTTATTATGTGCTGTTGAGAATAGAATATAGCTTCAACCATTTAGGTGAAAATGGATTATTTTTACACAGTCGCAAGGAGTAGATATGCTAATAGCACTATATAATCGAGTATTTGATGAAGATGATGTTGACCTAATGGAACATCTTTTGGATGCTTTGAAGGATAGAAATATGACCGCTGTCATATTCGAAGGCATGATAGAGCCCCTCAAGAAATTCAATATTTTACCTGAAAATTTCGAAATTTTTTCCAGGGAAAAGGAACTCACTGACAATATAAAGTGCTTGTTGAGCCTTGGAGGTGACGGAACTATACTTGATACAGTCACTTATATTAAAGACAAGAACATTCCCGTTTTAGGAATTAATCTTGGACGTTTAGGTTTCTTGTCTGGAACGCCATCAGACGAAATGGAACATGCGCTTGATGCAATTCAAACGGATAATTTTGTCCATGATAAACGGTCCCTCATTCATCTAGATTCTAGTCAACCTCTTTTTGATGATCCCTTTGCATTGAATGAGTTTTCGATCAAAAGCAATAGTTCAACCTTGTTGGTTATTCATACTTATATCAATGGAGAATTCCTTTGCTCATATTGGGCCGATGGAATTATAGTATCTACACCAACGGGTTCTACGGGTTATTCATTGAGTTGTGGAGGACCAATTATATTTCCTCAAGCAGGCAATTTTGTCATCACTCCCGTAGCGCCACATAATTTAAATGTTAGGCCTGTTGTTATTTCTCAGGAAAACATAGTCTCCTTTGAGATTGAAGGACGCGTGAAGCAATTTATGTGTACTCTAGATTCACGTTCTAAGACCATAACACAAGATGTATCACTAGCCGTGCGCAAAGAGAAATTTGGGATTAATTTGATTAGACTCGAAGGCCAGAATTTTCTCCAAACCTTGCGAAGCAAAATGTTTTGGGGTATTGATCGACGCAATTAAGTTTGCTATTGTCTTTATTAAATAGCTGATTCTAAGCTATAGCTAAATTGCTCCATCACAGCATTATGCAATAATTTTTCACAAGCTTCTTCTACCATTTTTTTAGCGGCATCTTCGTTTTCGGCCTCAACCTCTAGATTGATTTGTTTGCCAATGCGCACCTTTTCAATGTTCTGAAGTCCAATAGAATGTAAGCTGGCATTTACAGCTTTACCTTGAGGGTCTAGAAGTCCATTTAATGGCATTACTTGAATGGATGCTTTGAAGGTCATAGTCGTATGTTTGTAGCGTAAAAGTAATTCCTCACTCGCTAAATTGCACACAAAGTTTATCACATGCATTGGCTTTCGGCAGATTTAATTTTTGACGGCTATACCTTTCATACCGATCTCTTTTTATTGGTAAATGAAGAGGGTATGCTCTTGAAGAAGAGTCTTAGAAAGCCAGCGGCAGAAATTACTCATTATAAAGGTTTGCTATTGCCTGGGCTTGTCAATGCACATTGTCATCTTGAACTTTCACTCTTTATAAATAAGATAGAGCGCAACACAGGGCTGCTTTCATTTTTGAAAGAGGTGAGCACCTTGAATAGAGAGCCAGAGAAAGATGTGGTCCAAGAGCAAGCTAAAATTGCCGATGCCCAGATGTATGCGAATGGTATTTCTGTTGTCGGAGATATTTCCAACAATATGGATACGGTAGAAACTAAAATTGAGAGCCCAATTGCTTACCACACCTTTGTGGAATGCATTTGTATCTCTGCCGAAAATTTATCCACTCGATTGTCTCATTATTCGAATGTCGCTGAGGAGTTTAGTAATCGAGATTTACGCTCTTCATTAGGCTTGCATGCACCCTATACATGCTGCCCAGAATTATATGAGGCGGTCAGTCAAAAAACATCTCTACTATCTATCCATAATCAAGAGTCTGTCGAAGAGAACATCTTTTTTCAAAACAAATCTGGTCCTTTTGTTGATTTTTTAAAATCTTTCAATTTCGAGAAGGAGAATATATTACGCTCAAGTAGTTTGAATAGTTCATTCTTGAATTCAGAACGATTGTTGGAAGAAGTGAGTGAGAAGATTTATGTGCACAATACTTTCACAAGTCAGAACGATATTGAAAATGCCTCTGATAATGTGTGGTGGTGTTTTTGCCCTAAGGCAAATTTGTACATAGAAAATAGCCTGCCCAATTTAGAAATCTTCAAAGATCAAGAAGATAGACTGCTTATTGGAACAGATAGTCTTGCATCCAATAACGAACTGAATTTGTTAGGAGAGCTCATCGTACTACAAAATAAATTTCCTTCCATCTCCATGGAAAGGATGTTTAAGTGGGTTACATCTAATGGGGCTCGAGCTCTTTCATATGATGATCAATATGGAAGCTTTGAACTAGGGAAAACACCGGGTATAGTCCAAATTGAGAACTTCGATTGTGGCAGTAGAAAACTCTTGGATACTAAAGTAAAGAGACTTTTCTAATCATTAAACTATGCTGGCCGAATTGCCGGATAACATCCTAAAAACAATCTGAACACAACTTTCTATTCCCTTAAGGAGTCCAACTAGAAAGAACAGATACATGATTTGATAACAATTAAAACCAAAGACTATGAAAACAAAACTACTACTCACCGCAATGATTCTTATCCTCACAACGAGCAATGCTCTTGCTGGAAAGAACCCACGATTGAAGAGACAAAGTTTTAGTTATGAAACTTTAAAGCTGCCAATGCAAGCCCTTCCAACAGATCGAAGCTATACGCTCTATTTTGATGCAGCGCCTCCTTTTGCTCAGGTAGCTTCTAGTCTTCCAGATCGCATTCAAATTCCAGGTTGGACGAAAAATTTTGAGCAAGGCGAATATGCTGTCGAAGTGCTTTACGATAGACTTTGGTTTGATAATCCTAGAATGATTGTAAGAAAGAAGTTCAAAAAGGACTCTCTAGATAGAATCATAGACACCGTACGTTTTTTCAGAAATGAATATACAGCACGAGCTGGAGGAAGAATGCGTGTCTTAAATGCCGCTGGTCAAGAAGTTTTGAATATTCAGTTTCCTGAGCAATGTGAAGTTTTCACAGGTAGAGAGGTGCGTCACAAGAAAGCGTTGCGCATGCAGGAGAGAAGAGAGTCTCATGACGCTCACGCCAATATGGTAGCGCAATTTGCGACGAATCTATTAGGCCTTACTAACAGTGCTCTTGATAGAGAGTTTGGTATTTACAGAAAGCAAGTTAGAGATGATTTGTTGATCGTGCGAAACAAGAAGCACAGAGAGTATAGAGATATGTTGAGATTGTTCCAAGATTTCAATATGATTTCTGATCGAGTGAATCTTGATGCAGATTTGAATGCCATCGCTTTAGAACTTGCACCGGCTATCAGATATCTTAATGAAGTAGCGGAGCGCTATGATGGCAGTCGGAAAGACGACCGTCAAATGAGACATATCGCGTATTACAATCTAGCTAAGATTCATATGATGTTAGAGCAACCGGAAGAGTCTTTACGATACGCTCAGTACATGAGAAATAATGATTATAAGCGTAGCCTAGCAAAAACGATGGTTCGTTCTTCTCAAGAGCGAAGCCGATTGAATCGCTTGCACGGAATGTAAAATCACAAAAAAAGAGCCGAATTTCACGATTCGGTTTTTTTTAATTATTCCCATTCAATGGTCGCTGGTGGCTTCGAACTTATATCATATACGACTCTGTTGATACCTTTTACACTATTGATAATTTCATTAGACATCTCCGCTAAAAAATCATGCGGAAGATGAGCCCAATCGGCAGTCATCCCGTCTACACTAGTTACTGCACGTAAGGCCAGAGTGTACTCATAAGTTCTTTCATCGCCCATTACACCAACACTTTGAACTGGTAAAAGCATAGCCCCGGCTTGCCATACTTTGTCATATAGGTCAGATTTTTGCAATCCTTCAATGAAAATATGATCGGCCTCTTGAAGCATCTTTACCTTTTCTTCTGAGATAGCTCCTAAGATTCTGATGCCTAATCCTGGTCCAGGGAAAGGATGTCTTTGAACGAATTTTGGATCAAGCCCTAATTCGTTTCCGATGCGTCTGACTTCATCTTTGAAAAGAAAGCGAAGAGGTTCCACGAGTTCCATTTTCATATAATCAGGTAATCCACCAACATTGTGGTGGCTTTTAATGGTGACTGAAGGCCCGTTTACTGAAACACTCTCAATCACGTCAGGGTAAATGGTCCCTTGTCCAAGAAAACTTACATCGCCAATAGCATCTGCTTCTTCTTGAAATATGTCTATAAATAACCCACCCATTATTTTCCTCTTTTTCTCTGGATCCGAAACTCCGTCCAATGCTTCATAAAATCGTTGAGAAGCATTTACACCTTTTACATTCAAGCCAAGTGATTTATAGGAATCCATGACTTTAGCAAATTCATCTTTTCGCAAGAGACCGTTATCTACGAAGATGCACTGAAGTTGGTTTCCAATAGCCTTGTGGACTAAGGTGGCGGCGACTGTGCTGTCCACTCCGCCGCTCAAGGCCAATATTGCCTTTTTATCGCCCACTTGATTTTGAATTCTTTCTACAGTTTCGCTAACATAGGCGGCTGGTGTCCAATCTTGTTTGCAGGCACAAATGCCTAACACAAAATTGGAGAGGATGGTCTTGCCATGTTCACTATGTGTTACCTCAGGATGAAATTGAATTCCAAACCATGGATTTGCACATTGCTGTACCTCAAATGCAGCGACTGGAATGCTGTCAGTTTTGGCAATGACCTTACTATGTTTTGGCAATTCTAAAATGGTGTCAGCATGGCTCATCCAAACTTGACAATTGCTTACATTCTTGAAAAGCTTACTATCGCTTTGTACCTCAGTGAGTTTAGCGCGACCGTATTCACGTTTAGTGCTTTTCCCTACTTTGCCTCCCAAGACCTTAGTACTGAGTTGGGCTCCATAGCAAATGCCCAAAACTGGCACATTCTTATTGATGGCTTCAAGATCAAGAAATGGAGCACCTTCTTCATTGACCGATGAAGGACTACCCGAAAGGATGACTCCTTTTAAGGATGAATCAAAGTCAAAGCTCTGATGAAATGGAAGGATTTCACAATAAATATTTAACTCTCGCACATTTCTTGCGATGAGTTGAGTGTACTGTGATCCAAAATCTAGGATGATAATCTTGTCTGTCATGATTTATGCCTGCGCTGTAGGTCCGCCAAAATTCATAGGTAGTCCTACGGGTTCAACATCTTTGATTGGCCCATGCTGTTGCTCGTATTTCTTAACATTATCAACGAGGGCATTCATTAATCTTTTTGCGTGTTGTGGAGTAAGTACAATTCTACTTTTCACCTTAGCCTTAGGTATACCGGGCATTACATTGATAAAGTCCAAAACGAACTCGGAATTGGAATGAGTAATTATAGCTAAATTGCTATAAGTTCCCTCAGCCATTTCTTCAGTGAGCTCTATATTTAGCTGATTTGGGTCTTGCGCTTTTTTTTCTTCTGCCATAAGCCGCAAAGGTAGCACGATTTTACAATGCTTTATGACATGGGATAGCGGCTTTTTTGTTATTTTTGGTTTGAATTGGAGAAATATAGACATATACTAGAATGGCACATCTTTGGGGTTTGTACTTCATTGGGCGAGCGTTTGAATATTTCAATTAGTAAAATAAGAATGTGGTTCATCTACATTTCATTTTTGACTTTTGGTTCTCCAGTTATTGTTTATTTCATATTGGCCTTTTGGCGAAATATGCGCCGTTACATCTTTTGGTCCAAGCGTAACCCAGTTCGAGGCTAGTTACTGGTCTCAACATTGTCATTTTTCATAATAAATCAGTTGATTTGAGGCAATTTAAAGCTTCAAATTCATTATATTTAGGGTCTAAATTTAGAATTATGATGAGAAAATTTACTTTATTATTTATTTGCCTTTTAGGCGTCACATATTTCGCAGATGCGCAAGTTCGTCGTTCGAGCTTGAGAGTTGATGCACCCTCAGTAATCAGAGGATATAAAATTATTGATGAAACATCTGCTGACCCAACTTTGGCTGCGCCATGGGGTCGTGGTGTAGATTCAACTTGGGAAGGTTTTGGTGTCGATTTTGATCCAGCTAATCTTGATGGATGTACTGCATTCACACCAGGTTATTTCACAGGAAAATTTGCTCTAATTTATAGAGGAGATTGTGAGTTTGGATCTAAAGCATTGAGAGCTCAACAAGCTGGTGCTCGTGGTGTAATTCTGGTCAACAATCTTTTAGGTGTTGTAGGAATGGGCGCTGGTGCTGATGGTGCTGCTGTAACTATTCCAGTTGTGATGGTCACAACAAATGACGGTAATGATATCAGAAACCAGATTTCTCTTGGAAATCCTGTAACTATTTCTTTGACTGGTTGGAGATATGATTCAATTGCGAATCCAATTGATATTGGTTTCATGAATGACGGAGTTATTTTACCTCAAGGTAAGATTATGCCTGCGCACCAATTGTCAACTATCTATGGCAATGTTGATGAGCAGTTCCGTTTATATACTGGTTCACGTTTTTACAACTTTAGTGTTCAAGATTGGGATACTATTTTTGTAAAAGGAGCAATTACTCAAGGAGCTACTGCTATTGCGAGCGATTCAATTAATTTCTTTTATACTCCTCCAGGCGCAACAACAACAGATTCTGTGATTTTCACAATCCTTGATACTGTAAATAATGTGCTAGTAGGACATGATATGAATGACTACGCAGTAGGTACTTACACAAAAACAAATGAAATTGCAGCCAACCCTTCTGTTTATTCAGAAACTGGATTGGCTCCTTTAAATAATACTTGGGATTACTCTTTCAGAGTTCAAGACTCTATCTATGGTAAAGCGCAATATGCTAATGGATCTCCTGTAGCAAATAGCTATATTAATTTTGGATCACCCGGTGAGTGGGGACCTGTTCTTTATATGAGAAATGGTGGATTCGCAGCTCGATCAGCTTCTGTTCGTATTATGCGTGACATTATTCAAGATTCAATCTTCACAGGACAGCAAGTTATTATGACCATTTATGAGTGGAGTGATAATGATGCGAATGGTGGAATTGATTATGCTACTGAGCTAACAGAAGTTGGTAGTGGTGATTATTTGATGACTGCATCAGACCTAGTTCCAATTCAAGGATTAAATATTACAGTTCCTCTAAATAATACTATAGTTCCTGCAGCTCCAATTAAGGTCGCAACAGGTGCATACTATTGGGTAACTATAAAAATGACTGGTGCTGCTGGCGAATTCGCTATTGGTGCGGATTATTTTGCTGACTATACAGCCAACCTAGGCTACAATACTAGCTTTGGTAACCCGCTATATTTCAACGGAACAATGTTCGGCGGAGGATTTGCTAATGCAGGTTCACCTTCTATTGCATTGCACATGAGTAAGGATTTAGATCCATTCTCAGTGAATGATTTAGCTGATTTAGACGGAAGCGTTAATCTTTACCCTAACCCTGCTAGCTCAGAAATTAATGTTTCACTTGATTTGAAAGATGTTTCTAAAGAAGCAACTTATGTAATCATGGATATGACAGGAAAAACATTGGCTTATGAAGTAAGTAAGAATGTTACTACTGATGTGGTAAGCTTCAATACTTCTTCTTACGCAGCTGGAACTTATTTGATGACTGTTCACACTGATTTTGGACAGAAGCAAATGAAGTTTACTGTTAAGTAATTTTCTTAAATAAATTTGGAGAGGGAGCATTATTGCTCCCTCTTTTTATTTGCTCCAAAGGGTGCTGAAATCATCCTTGCCGTGCTAACTTTGCTTCTATGAGCTGTGGCACAGATACTATATCAGATCGTCCGCGATATAAGAAACCAGATTGGTTGCGTGTTAAATTGCCTACGGGTGAAAACTATAGGCATGTAAGAAAACTGGTGGATGAATACCAGTTGCATACCATTTGCCAAAGTGGAAACTGTCCCAATATGGGTGAATGTTGGGGTGCAGGAACTGCAACCTTTATGATTTTGGGAAATACCTGTACACGTTCATGTGGTTTTTGTTCCGTCGCAACGGGACGACCTGATCCAGTAGATTGGGATGAACCGCAACGAGTCGCTGAAGCCATTCATTTAATGAAGGTTAAGCACGCTGTACTCACTAGTGTTGATCGCGACGAATTGAAGGACGGAGGAAGTACCATTTGGGCCAATACTGTAAAAGCTGTACGCCAACTGAATCCAGAAACTACCTTAGAAACTTTAATCCCTGATTTTAAAGGAAATGAGGAAGATATTTTACGTGTTGCAGAAACGACGCCAGATGTAATTTCTCACAACATTGAAACAGTCGAAAGACTTACTAAAAAGGTGCGCATTCAGGCAAAATACCATCGTTCAATGAAAGTCATCAGAACGCTCAAGGAGGCTGGTATCCGTACTAAAAGCGGGATCATGCTAGGCCTTGGAGAAGAGCTAGATGAAGTGAAACAAACCATGCAAGACTTAAAAGATAATGGTTGCGATGTAGTGACCATTGGTCAATATTTACAACCCACAGCCAAACATCTTTCAGTAGAGCGTTTTGTTCATCCAGATGAATTTGCCATGCTGCAGAAAGCAGGTTATGATATCGGATTGGATCATGTTGAAAGTGGACCACTCGTGCGCTCTTCCTATCACTCAGAGAAACACCTATTCAGTGGTCGTGAAGCGTTTTACGCTCAGCAAGCTTAGTCTTCTAGTTGATAAATGCCATCGATATTTCTACCGTATCCATCGTAATCTAATCCATAGCCCACGACAAATTTGTCTGGAATATCAAAACCAATATAGTCAATAGGCAAGTCGAACTGAACTGCATCAGGCTTGCGCAGTAGAGTGCAAATGCTAGCAGATGCTGCTTCTCTTTCCTTGAGTGTTTTCAGAAAATGGTGCATGGTTTGGCCGGTGTCAACGATGTCTTCGATAATGATAACATCTTTATTCGTTAGGATTTCCTCTAGGCCTATGGCGGTCACTATATTTCCAGTAGAAGTAGTGCCTTTATATGAAGCTAGTTTGACGAAGGTGATACTACAGTTCAAGTTTATATGCTTGAACAACTCTCCTGCAAAGATGAAGGAGCCATTTAATATGCCCAAGAAGACGGGCTCTCTACCTTCATAATCGGCATTGATTTTATCGGCTAATTCTTTGGTTCGCTCGATAATTTTTGAGCTATTGATATAAGGCTTAAAAGTCTTATCATGAACTTTTTCCATAGAGCGCTAAGGTACTAATCCTCTTCACGATAGAGAATAGAGTCGAAACGTTTTTTGAGATCCTTTACATCATTGGAAACATTCTTCTCATTATATAAGCGTTCCTTTTTCTGCTCTACGGCTTTTTTGACGTTGATAGTTTTTGAAGTCTTAGCTACCTCTTTTTTAGCCACTTCTTTTTTGACCTCCGTAGTTTTAACTTCTGTCTTTTTTTGCTCCGGCGCTTTTTTTACTTGAGCGGCATTGTCTACAATAGTTTTTTTAACCTCAATTTCTCTTATGGTTGGCTTTGGAACAATCCCAGGATTGCCCAAGATTTTTGCCACGCGTTCTGCCTTTTTTTGATCAATAATATTTGGATCTTGAACCAAAGTTTTCACCTTCTTGGTTTCAGCTTGCGGCTTGGCCGCTGTGCTCAATTTCTTATCCTCCTTCTTAATCATGCGCTCTTGAAGCTTTACCTCTGCAACAGTCTTCTCAGGACGGTCTACTTTGCCGACAACAATTTCTTCAATTTGAGCTTTTGGTTCAGACACAACATTTTTCTTGCTTTTAGTGCTCACAACTTTAGGAGCTTCAGCACGCAATATAGGTTTATCTAAGCTTTGTTCTTTCAAGTTAAGTTTCTCGCCTACAGCGGGTTCTTGGCCTCGATAAAGTTTATTCAAGCTTCTTAGTGATGCAAGTTGAATACCATATTCTTGTGAAATAGCATGAAGGTCGTCGCCTTCTTGTACGATATGAAATTCTTTTGATCCAGTTTTATTTTTCTTCTTGGTGTAGATGAACATATCATTGGGAAGTGGTCCATCTTTTAAATCATTATAAGAAAGAATTCTTGAGTAGCGCAAATTATACTTTATGGCTTTATGCAAGAGGTTCTCTCCTTTTTTTGCATAGAAGCCTTCAATACCATTTAATTTTTTTGATTTGAAGTTTGCGGTCCCAACCTTCATAGATTTGGAGGCATCTTTCATCGGCACAATCTCAGCATTTGCGATATTGTTCGCTTTTTCTAATTCAAGCGCTTCATAGGTGAATTCTTGAAGATTGTATTTCTCAATGACACGAATTAGTTGCTTAGGGTATTTGGGATTGGTTGCATATCCTGCTTTTTTTAATCCATAGGCCCAGGCTGAATAATCTGTCGGTTCTAAATCGAAAAGAAAGTCATACCATTTTCTTTGGCGCAAATAGTTTGAATGATCTGTATATGAGGCGGCACTGCTCGGATATTTTCTGAAACATTCATCCTTCTTGTCGTCATCATGTCTGAAACTTTCTCCATTCCAATCATTTTTGCATTTCAATCCAAAATGATTTTTAGCATACACAGCCAAATCACTTTTGCCAGCTCCAGTTTCAACTATACCTTGAGCAAGAATTATTGATGCAGGAATTTTTGCACGTCTTTGTTCTTCAACGGCCAAATATTTGTAGGCTTCAATATATTCAGTAATCTCGGGAGATAGATTGTCTGTTTCATCTTGTGCATAGAGCGCAGACGAAAGGGCTAGGAATAAAGCAAGAACCAGAGCATTTTTCATAAGAAACTAATCTTACGTAAAATTATCACTTTTTGCGGATAAGCATGAGGCCATCAAGCAGGGGTAGCAACAAATTGTCAACATGTGAATCATTTAGAATCTTCTTGTTAAAATCGTCCATGGCCTTGCCATTTCTGCTCGCCTCAGCAGGATTCAGAACTTCATGGGCATATAGAACATTATCGGCAATGATGACTCCACCAGATTTTAACTTAGGCATAATTAAATCATAATATTTTTCATAACTGATTTTGTCCGCATCTATGAAGGCCATATCAAATTCAAGCTCAAGAGTAGGAATGATTTCGGCAGCATCTCCTTGATGCACAATAATTTGCTCGGACATGGCTGCCTTAGCAATGTATTCTTTTTGAATTTCTTCTAGATACGTATTATTGTCAATGCTATGTACAATGGCATTTTCCGCAAGGCCCTCAGCCATATAAATAGCAGAATATCCCGTGAAGGTCCCAATTTCTAAAATTGATTTTGGTTGAAAGATTTTACAAATAAAATTGAGTAAAGAACCTTGTATGTGTCCACTCAACATGATGGGCATAGGAACTTCTAAATGCGTTTTTCTGCTAAGCTCCTGTAAAATTTTTGGTTCAGCTGTTGAGTGCGAAGAACAATAATCATAGAGTTCTTTTGGGCCATTAATCATCATAGTGAATCCATTGAGCTTTTGTCTTCATTAAAGAAGGATGAGAGGTATAAGAATAAGAAGGTGAGTAGTCCATTGAGTAAGAGTACGAGAAAACCAAGTTCGAAAGGTCGTCCGAAAACTCCGGCGCTTAGACTTTTGTCAATTAAGAAGGTGAGGATTGGAGCGACAATACAAATTATAGGAATGAGTTTGTCGACCGGCCTTACTTTCATAAGGATACCAAAAAAGAACATGCCTAAGAGTGGTCCATAAGTGAATCCTGCCACCTTAAAGAGTTCATTTATCACAGAGTCTTTATTGATCAATTTGAAAACGATAATTACCAAGAATAGTATGATTGAAAAACCAATATGCACTTTGTATCTAGTTTTGGCGTCAATTTTTTTATCGCCACGACCATCACCTAGGAAATCAACACAGAAGCTTGTAGTGAGGGCTGTAAGGGCAGAATCAGCACTTGAATAGGCAGCTGCCATTAAACCCAAAATGAATAAAATTCCAATGAAGGGTGGGAAATATTCTACAGACAAGAAGGGGAAAAGCTGATCTTTCTTGAAAAATGCTTCAACGCCATCTTTGCCGATCATGCTCAAGTGATGTCCTTGCTTCATGAGTTCTTCATTTCCAAAGTTTGTTCCTCCTATGCCTTTCTGCTCCATATACATATAGAGCATGGTCCCAAGGGCAAGAAATAAGATATTTACCACCAAGAGTGCCGCACTCATAGAGTAAATATTCTTTTGTGCATCTCCGATGTTTTTGCAACTTAAATTCTTCTGCATCATGTCCTGATCTAGACCGGTCATGACTATTGTAATAAGCATCCCACTGAAGAAATTTTTGAAAAAGTTATTTCCCTTATTGACGTCCCACTCAAATATTTTAGAATAGGCACTATTGCTCACTTCGCGCACGGAATCTGAAATGGACCAATCAAGTTCTTTTCCAATAAAGAAAATGACGGCAATGGCCGAAAGCAGCATAAAGGTTGTCTGTAGAGTGTCAGTATAAACAATAGTCTTGATACCGCCTTTGAAGGAGTATATCCAAATGAGCACTATTGTTATGGCTACAGTTGCTTCGAATGGGATGCCAAATTTGCTTAAAATAAAACGGTCCAACACCATAGCAACCAAGAAAAGTCTAAAGGATGCTCCAATGATTCGTGACAAGATAAAGTAAGCTGAGCCTGTTTTATAGGCACTATCACCAAATCTTTTTTGTAAATAAGTATAAATTGATGTGAGGTTTAATCTATAATATAGCGGGAGCAATACTTGTGCAATAACAACATAACCTAAGATGTATCCTAGAACCATTTGGAAATAAGACCAGGCTCCATCACCTACGGCGCCAGGCACTGAAAGAAAAGTGACTCCAGAGAGGGAGGCTCCTATCATCCCATATGCAACCAAGCCCCAATTGGACGAGCGATTGCCGACATAAAAGGACTCATTGTCAGAATTTCGGGAGGTAGCCCAAGCGACAATCATGAGAAGAATAAAATAGCCGATAACACAAATGAGAAGTAAAGGGGTGCTCATGTTTAAATTTCTTAAGAGGTAAATATAGTGTCCTAAAAGTATCCAAAGAACTCTTTAGAGTATTTAGCAAACTCAATATTGATTTCATCATTGATTTGAAGACGATTATAGTCTTCTGGGCTCACTTCAACTGAGACCATAGTGGGGCTGTCCAAATAAAAGTGATGGCTATTATTCATTTTCATGAATTTCTTTTGGGTAATATTCACCTTTTCAATGACCCTCTTTTTATGTTTATAGTCTTGCGCTAGAGCATGTAATTTGACGAAGTAAGCAAAAATTGCAATTATTCCGAAGAAAATAAGCAGAAAGCCAAAGCCCAGAAAGTAGTTGACAATAAGCTCATCTTTCACCATTTTGGTTGAAAACAGAAACTTGAATGCCAACCATATTAGTGGGATAATGATGGCCAGCACAAGAAGTAAGTTCATGCTGCGAATGTAGAGTTTGCTTTCTTTCTTGTAGCGCCTTGTGATGAATTCCTCCTGATCAGCTTCCATAGCTTCTATTGTGATATGCGGAGAGGAAATCATATTTTGAAAATAAGTATTTATTTACAAACGGACTAAGGCCGATTTTGGTATTAAATCTCCGAAGCGAGCTCAGATTCCGTCTTATCTGAGCTTGCTCGAAGACTACACTAATGCTTATTGAATTGTAGGCTTGCTTGCCCATCGGGTCCACTTAGGAGAACAAAGTAGTTGCCAGGAACGAGATTGCTCACATCAATATTCTGAACATCTAAGTCGTGGTTCATTGTGTTTGATTTGATAAGCATCCCATTGAGACCGTAGAGGCCATATCTATCATAAGAAAGTTCGCCCTTGACAATATTAATAGAGAGGCTTGCGGGATTTGGATAGAGATTTATGAGTGGAGTTTTCAAAGGATTTGAAGGCTCTCTTGAAGCTGTTTGATTCATTTGCTCCTCATAATCTTTAAAAAAGTCGATGGTTTCTAAACTTTCAATAAAGGTTTCCTTCGAGACTACAATTCCATTAAAGGTATAGATGGCTTGACTGCAGAAGCTAGCCCCGCAACCAATCGTTCTAAGGTTGAGCTCCTCGTTTTTGAGATTTGATTCTTGCTCTTGCGCATAGGTAATTTGGCTAAGCAGACAACTGATAATTAAGATAAAATATTTCATAAGCTTTCTTTTTTACAAAATTATTGTTCTCTTTTCAGATGGGAAAATTTCTGAGCACCGTCCACAAAAAGAAGCGTCCGAAGAATAAATAATTTACTCTTTAGCATTCATGTTTGCCTTTTTCTAGACAATAATTAGTCTAAGAATGACATTCTTGTCAAGAATTGTTTTAAATTCAATCTTGTATTATGACTAGAAAAAATCAAACCACACTGTGCATGCTCGTACTCTTTACTTGCATCGTATTTTTTTCCTGTAAGAAGGGAAATGACAAGGATAATTTATTGCTACAAGAATGGACCGGCGATTATGGAGGTGTACCTGCTTTCGACAAAATGAAGGTTGGTGATGTGGAATCTGCTATTCTTTACGGGATGGAGTTGAATTTGGCAGACATAGATTCCATTGCAAATAATGAAGAAGAGCCAACATTTGAAAATACCATCGAAGAAATGGAGCGCGCAGGCGCAGAACTTGATAGAGCCTTTCAATACTATGGTCTATTCGCAAGTAATTTGTCGACGCCAGAATTTAGAAAAATTGAAGAAAAGCTCGCTCCTAAAATTTCTGAATTTTCATCGAAGATTACACAGAACGAAAAACTGTTTGCACGCATAAAGGCAGTATACGATGCCTCACAACTAGCGCCACTTCCCGACGATCAGCAAAGGGTAGTAGATCTTACTTATAAAAGATTTGAGATGAATGGTGCAGCGCTCAATGCTGAGCAGAAAAAAGAGTATGCTTCTATCGAAAAAGAGCTTTCGAGCCTCTATACTCAGTTTAAAAATAATGTCTTGCATGATGAAGAAAATTATGTTACCTTTTCGGACAAAGATCAATTGGGTGGATTGTCCGAAGGTTTTATCAAGTCGGCTGCAAAAATTGCTGAAGAAAAAGGTAAAAAGGGAAAGTATGCCATAACAAATACGCGTTCTTCTATGGACCCATTTCTGACGTATTCCACCGAGAGAGATTTACGCAAACAAGTTTGGACGAACTATTATTCTCGTGGAGATAATGGAGATGAATATGACAACAATAAGCTAATCGCGGAGATACTAAAATTGCGCAGAAAGAAAGTTGAGATACTCGGTTATAAGAACTATGCTGAATGGCGTTTACAAGATCGCATGGCAAAGAAACCTGAGAATGCGATAGCACTAATGGAGGCTGTTTGGCCGGCTGCAATTGCAAGAGTAGGTGAAGAGGTTGCAGACATGCAAGCGATTGCGAATAAGGAAGGTGCAGACATCACTATTGAGCCATGGGACTACAGATTTTATGCTGAGAAGGTTAGAAAGGAGAAGTACGATTTAAATTCAGAAGAAGTAAAACAATATTTGCAGTTGGATAAGCTGACTGAAGCAATGCATATGGTGGCAGGAAAATTGTTCAATTATAATTTCGCTCCTGTTCCTGAAGGAAGTGTTCCTGTCTTTCATGAAGATGTGAAGGTGTGGGAAGTGACGGATAAAACGAGCGGCGAGAATATTGGTCTGTGGTATTTGGATCCATACGCACGCGAAGGCAAGCGCTCTGGAGCCTGGGCTACGACCTATAGAAGTCACACAACTTTTGATGGTAAGAAAAATGTACTCGCGTCAAATAATTCAAATTTCGTTAAGCCTGCTGAAGGTGAAGCGCTATTGGTTTCATGGGATGATGCCATTACTTTCTTTCATGAGTTTGGGCATGCATTACACTTCTTTAGTTCTAATGTAAAATACCCTACATTAAATAGTGGAGTGAGAGACTATACTGAGTTTCAATCGCAATTATTGGAGCGTTGGTTGTCAACAGATGAGGTAATCAATAATTATCTCAAGCACAATAAAACGGGTGAAGCCATGCCGGCAGCATTGGTAGCTAAGATTAAGAAGGCGGCAAAATTCAATCAGGGCTTTTCAACTACAGAGTATTTGGCATCCGCTATTATGGATATGAAGCTGCATCTTGCAGATCCAAGCAATATAGATATCGACAAATTTGAGAGAGAAACGCTTGCTTCGTTGGAAATGCCAAAAGAGTTGCCAATGCGTCATCGCACGCCGCAATTTGGTCATGTGTTTTCGGGTGAAGGTTATGCGACTGCATATTATGGTTATATGTGGGCTGATGTTTTGACTGCCGACGCTTCAGAATACTTTGCATCAGCACCAGGTGGCTATTATGATAAGCCATTGGCCGATAAGGCCGTGAAGTATCTGTTTGCTCCGCGCAATTCGATAGACCCTGCTGAAGCTTATCGTTTGTTCCGTGGCCGTGATGCGAAAATTGAGGCTTTGATGCGCGATCGTGGTTTCCCAGTGAAGTAGAAGAACTGATTTTTCAAACCTCCAAGGTCTATAGGACACGAACCCTAAACGAATGTCATTCCCGCTTGTTCATTCTCGATTGAAAGGAGATGTTATAGGCGGGAATCTTCTTGAATTGGGAAAAGATTCCTGACTTGATTTAGAGTCACATGGGTAATGCGCACCCACTCCCCACACGAATGTCATTCCCGCTTGTTCATTCTCGATTGAAAGAAGATGCCTTAGGCGGGAATCTTCTTGAATTGGGAAAAGATTCCTGACAGTTTAGGCGAGTTTTTGTTTGAGTGGTGCGAGTGCGTATCAATTGGTTCTTTCATTCCTCAGACCGAATGTCATTCCCGCTTGTTCATTCTCGATTGAAAGAAGATGCCTTAGGCGGGAATCTTCTTAATCATACTTATATTTGTTTCATGCCTAGAACATTTTGGGTGTACGTTATGTCTAATCAAACGAATTCCGTTTTATACATCGGTGTTACCAATGATTTGTACCGACGTACATATGAACATAAGGATGGTCGGAATAAAAGATCATTTACATTCCGATACAACTGTAAGAAACTCGTCTACTATGAAGAGTTTGATGATATTGAATTAGCCATAAAACGCGAGAAACAATTGAAAAAATGGAATCGTGCGTATAAGGATAGACTAATTGATGAAATGAATATGCAACGCGCTGATTTATTTGAAAAATTTATAGTGAGTTGATTCTGCATTTCCCACACGCATGTCATTCCTTGCAGACTCATGAGTAGTGTGCATCCACTACTCACATTCATGTCATTCCCGCTTGATGGGTCTCGATTAGAAGATGATGTCTTAAGCGGGAATCTTCTTGATATGGGAAAAGATTCCTGACAGTTTTCTAAACGAAAACTTCAGGAATGACAGTGTAGGGGTGTGCGATCGCACTATGGGAGATTTCGTTTCAACTGGTTCTCTCACTCCTTGCAGACTCATGAGTAGTGTGCATCCACTACTCACATTCATGTCATTCCCGCTTGTTCATTGTCGATTGAAAGGAGATGTTGTAGGCGGGAATCTTCTCGAATTGGGAGAAGAGTGTATTTTTTAAACCTCCAAGTTTAAAAGCCCTCCAAAATATTATCCTGAAATTTCAAGCCGTCACTCAAACGCTGTTTGTCCAAACGGCCGTTTTCAACCATAGCCCAGAGGACAAATTCAAACATAAAATTACGATCTTCTTGAGGTGTTTTCGCTTGATACTTCTGAACGATTCCATGTAAAGGAGCAATTCCTTTTAAAGCTTCGTCATAACTAGACTCATCCATATCAAAGGTGATTTCCAACATAGGCTGTTCAATGAACCACTCCATTAGGGCTGTCAATTCCTTATACTCATCATTCTTCGCCAGTTTCTTGATGCGCGTAAAATGACCATCGAAAAGTGTTTTAATCGCTTCACCCAAAAGAATCCAAGCAACATTTTCAGAACCTTCCTGTTCGCCTTCATAAACCAATTCAACCTTGCCCGTAATAGATGGAATGATTCCTTGAAAGTCACTCAGTCGCACCGTCCCTTTTTTCTCTCCATTCTTGAGCATACGCAAGTGAGCGGTGCTTAAAAGATTTTCATAAGTACTGATACTCATTCGTGCCGAGACTCCACTCTTGGCGTCAATCAGTTCTGAGCGACGTGCCTCCACTACGATTTGTTCAAGCAGTGTCTTGGCTAATTCAGGGACATGAATAGCATCCTTAACGCTAGATTCAATCTTCGCTTCTTGTTCTGTGATTGTTTTTGCAATATCAATATTCATCGGATAGTGCGTCAGTATTTGAGAGCCAATTCTATCCTTCAATGGTGTCACTATACTCCCTCTATTGGTATAGTCTTCCGGATTAGCCGTAAAGATGAATTGAATATCCAAAGGCATGCGGATTTGAAAACCGCGAATTTGAACATCACCTTCTTGCAAAATATTAAAAAGGGAGACTTGAATGCGGGCTTGCAAATCGGGCAATTCATTAATCACGAAGATGCATCGATTGGCACGAGGTATCATGCCGTAGTGAATGGCCAATTCATTGTCGTAAGACAATTTAAGATTAGCTGCCTTAATAGGATCAATGTCACCAATCAAATCGGCGACGGTTACATCTGGAGTAGCCAACTTCTCAAAGAATCGATCTTTTCGATGGACCCAATCAAGGGGTGTCTCATCTCCATGTTCTGCAATAAGGTCATGCGCATATTTAGAAATAGGCTGCATGGGATCATCATGAATTTGAGAGCCTGCAATCACGGGGATATACTCGTCCAAGAGATTGATGAGTGAACGTGCAATTTTAGTCTTGGCTTGTCCACGTAATCCCAATAAGTTGATATTGTGTTTTGCGAGAATGGCAGATTGCAATTGAGGTATTACCGTATGCTCATAGCCGTGAATGTCGGCGAAGACTTCTTCATCAGCTGCGATTTTGCGCATAAGATTATTACGCATCTCGTCTTTAATGGAGAGGCTTTCATACTTCGCTGCTTTTAATTTGCCCAGCGTCTTTATTTTCTTAATGTCCATTATCTAATCTTCTTGATTCTATTTTTTTCGTAATCTCTGAATATCATTTCCCCTAATCCTTTTAGTCCTGTGAAGAAGGCTTTGCCTTGATTCTCTTGGGTAAACTGGTCGACAAACTGCATCAGGTAAGGATCTTGTGCAATCATAAATGTGGTAATGGGGATGCGCAACTTCCGTGCTTGTCGCGCCATATTATAACATTTGGAAACAATCTTCGGGTCTAGTCCATTACTGTTTTTATAGTACTCACCATTGGCCAATCGCAGGCAAGAAGGCTTGCCATCCGTAATCATGAAGATCTGTTTATTGGTTTGTTTCTTTCTTCTGAGGATGTCCATCGCCAAATTAAGTCCAGCCACTGTATTGGTGTGATATGGTCCTACGGTGAGGTAGGGCAGTTCCTTTAGTTTGATGGGCCAGGCATCATTTCCAAAAACGATGATGTCCAAACTGTCCTTTGGGTAGCGCGTTCTGATGAGCTCGGCGAGGGCCATGGCTACCTTTTTAGCCGGTGTGATTCTGTCCTCACCATAGAGTATCATGCTATGACTGATATCGATCATAAGCACCGTACTCATTTGCGCTTTATGATTGCTTTGGTTCACGACCAGGTCTGCTTCAGTGAGTTTGAATTCATTTGCTCCATGATTGCGTTGTGCATTTTTGATGCTTTCTTGCATGGAAATATCTTCCAAGGAATCCCCGAAAACGTAATTTCTAAATTCACCACTGAGTTCATCTCCCTTACCCGTTTTTTGGGTACGATGATTTCCAAAACCTGATTTGCGAATGTTTCCAAAAATTTGGTTGAGGGCATGCTGTCTTATGCCTTGTTCTGTTTTTGCACTAATCTTAAAGTGGCCGTCTTCTTCATCAGGATCTTTGAGATATCCTTTTTCAATCAATTCTTCGATGAAGTCATCCATGGTGTAGTCTGGCGTGGTGAGTTTGTACTCCTTGTCCAGTTCGCGCATCCAATCAAGGGCTTCATCTGCATCACCAGAGGTGTGGATGACAAGCTCTTTAAAGATGTCCAGCATTCGCTCAAAAATGGGAAGGTCCTCCTCTTTGTGGGAGCTAAAAACGAATCCGTCTTTGAGATTTTTAAATATCATGAATGAGTATCAAATCTACAGAGAAAGGAGGGCTTGGGAAATTATATTATTCTATGTAGGATAGTGTGTTGGTTAGTGGAAAGTTGAGAATGGAAAATTGAAAATGCCTGCCCGCGGTAAGAGGGCCTGTTCGCCGCAGAAGAGCTTGCCCGAATTCCTGAGTGCAAGGAAGGGAGGCGGGTGGGAATGTGAGAATGAGGAAATGTGGGAATGTGGGAATGTGAGAATGTGGGAATGTGAAAATGGGTAAATGAAAAAACCTCTAGCGCATGAAGCTGCCTGTCGGATGAAGTAAGGCACCTCACCCCACGAATGTCATTCCCGCTTTTTCATTCTCGATTGAAAGGAGATGTTATAGGCGGGAATCTTCTTGAATTTGAGAGAGATTCCTGATATTTTTTAAACAAAAACCCCGTCTGCCGGGGGAGGGCTTGCCCAAATTCCTGAGTACAAGGAAGGGAGGCGGGTGAGAATGGGGGGATATGTGTAAATGAAAAAACCTCTGGCAAGAACTTGTCTGCCGTGAGGTAGGAACTCCGGCTACATTGAACAAGAATGAAAGGTGGCTACCCATTAAGATAGCCACCAGACATTAGGATTTTATTTTTTTGAGATAAGTTATCAATTTAACCTTTTTGCCATTCTTGGTTCCCACTCCATCTTGACGCAGCGAATTTTCCGAAATTTGAAACTTCATCACTTGCTCGTCCTTGATGTACTCCTCTTTCTCTACCTCCCTAGTTCGGCGACAAGTAGATTCACAATTTAAGATAAGAGAATCACCACTTTGATTCCATTTGCCAATATAAATATCGCCACATGTTTGAAATCTGAATGATGAATCTTCCTTGAGGTCTAGCAGGAGGTCAGAAGCGAAGAGTTGATTGCTCAGTAGGTTCGACATCGTTTTCTCAACTTTAGATTCATATATCCCCATAAGTGAAGGGACTTTAGTTTTGCATGAACCAAAGAGAAGGGATAACAACACTAGAAATTTTAAAGCTCTCAATTATCAGAAAATTAAAATAATTTTTTGGAAATACATATAATCTAGGAACTCTAATCTTAGTGGTTAAAAAGCCACCCCGTCAATTGACAGGTCAATTGCCACCCCTCCATAAATGGAGGGGAATTATTACATCTCCATATCGAGATTTCCGCCTGCAGAAAATGATAGTGCGGAGCTTAGAAGTTGGGCAAGTGCCAAATCGCATGGCGGAAAACATTCATTTCAAGACCTGAATATCAATCAGCCATCATGAAGGCGAGTGCAAATCGAGATGAGGCTAGAACCCCTATATTTTCTGAAATATTTAGAGAATTTAGCGCATTTTATTCATTAATAATATTAGCTTTGCGTTCCCAATTGCGGGTGTGGTGAAATTGGTAGACACGCTAGACTTAGGATCTAGTGCTTCACGGCATGGGGGTTCGAGTCCCTCCACCCGCACAAGAATAAGAGAAGAAAGCTGTGGGACGAGAAGCCTGTCCCGATGAGCGAAAGCGATATCGGGGAGTCCCTCCACCCGCACTAAAAAAGAAGAAGAGTGCAATGGGGCGAGAAGCCTGTCCCGAAAATTACAAGAACGAAAGTGATTGGAATTGTTCGGGAAGTCCCTCCACCCGCACAAGAATAAGAGAAGAAAGCTGTGGGACGAGAAGCCTGTCCCGATGAGCGAAAGCGATATCGGGGAGTCCCTCCACCCGCACATAAATTTAGAGGCCCTTCCTGAGGGCCTTTGTTTAATCATTGAATATGGCAAACGTAAAGCAAGAATCCATTGGTACTCATCACGAAAAAGTGAGCATTACCCTTAGCAAAGAAGATTATTTCCCAGTATTTGAAGCATCGCTCAATAAACAGAGCAAGCAGGTGCAACTACCGGGCTTCAGAAAAGGTAAGGTGCCAAAGTCTGTACTCAAAAAAATGTATGGTGAAGGCGTATTCCAAGAGGAAGTTCTTCGCATGGCAAGCATGCAGCTCGAGAAGCATATACTCGATGAGAAAATAGAATTCCTCGCCCGTCCACTTCCCTCTGAATCTCAAAAGGATATCAAATTGGATATGAATGCAGACAAGGACTATGTATTCGAATATGAAATGGCGGTGGTGCCAGATTTTAAAGTGGAATTGCTCGAGAAGAAAGATAAATGGCCACTCTATAAAGTCAAGGTCAATGATGAAATGATAGACGAGGAGGTTGAACGCTTCCGCTACAAAGCAGGTGAAATGAGCGAGCCTGAAGAAATTACTCAAGAAGATAATGTGGTCAATGGCATGTTCTCTCAACTGGATGAGAATGGAGAGGTGGTTACCTCTGTAGAACCTAAAGAGAATTCTCTCCTAGTCAAATACTTCAGCCCAAAAGTTCAGAAGGAACTCATGGGAAAGAAATTGGATGACGTTCTAGAATTTACCCTCGGCGATGGAATAGACGATAAAGTACGTCCGGCAATCGCAAAGGATTTAGGACTCGACCCAGCGGATGATGCGCATAAGGAAAAGAACTATAGAGTAAAAATTACTAAAGTCGGTTTGGTCGACAAGCCTGAGGTGAACGAGGAGTTTTTTGAGAAGATTTATCCAGGGAAGGAAGTTAAAGATTTGAAAGGATTCAGAGCGCAGATCAGCGATGATATTCAGAAATACTGGGATAGTCAAGCAAACAACTATCTGCAAAATGAAATTTACGAGCGTTGCATACATGAAACCTCATTCGAGCTTCCTGACGATTTCTTGAAGCGTTGGCTCCTCGTTTCTGAAGAGAAGTACAATACGATGGATGAGGTAGAAGCTGAATATGGCAAGTTTACCCACCAAATTCGTTGGGAACTCATCTTTAAGAAATTAGTGGAAGGAAATAATATCGATGTGAGCAAGGAAGAAATCGAAGCCGTGGTAAAGCAGCAGCTTGCGGGTTATTTCGGCGGAGAAATTGATGATAATGCAGATTGGGTACAACCTTTCATCGATAAGCAAATGCAAGATCAGAAGATGTATGAGCAGACTTATAGACAAGTCTTGAGCGACAAGCTATTTTCTTTCATGTTAGACAAAATTGAAAAGGAAGAGAAAGAGATTGAAATGGAAGACTTTATCAAGGTTCCACATTCTCACCATCATTAATAAAACATACGGATAGAAAAAAGGGCGAACAATTGTTCGCCCTTTCTTTTTTGTGTTATAAAATATTATTGAAACTTCACACGAACTGCGTTCATTCCTTTCAAGCCTTTTTCGAGCTCATAAGTGACTTTGTCGCCTTCGTTTATTTCATCGACTTCTAAACCGTGAACGTGTACGAAGTGGCTGTCTCCTGTTGATGTTTCCTTAATGAAACCAAAACCTTTGTCGTGATTAAAGAAATCAACGATTCCTTTCTTGACCGTTTCGACAACGACTTTCTCTCTTTTAGGAACGCCAATTTGGATGTCTTCAACTTCAATTTCTATCTTTTCAGCCTCAGGATCCGGTGGAGTGTCAGAAAGATTTCCATCGGCATCAATGTATGCCATCATGTCTTTCTTCTCGCCACCGTCTTTATCTTCTTTGCGCGCGAGCATCTTTTCTTTCTTCTCTTTGCGCTTTTTTAGACGTTTCTTTTCCTTTTCTTTCTTTGCAAATGTTTGTTGAGATCTACCCATTTCGTATTCTAAAAATTTTTATTGAGCGGTAAAGTTAAGAAATTTCTTTGGATAGCCGAGCAAGAAAGCGGTTAATAAGTCCCAAATCGCTTGCGTAAGAACCACTCTAGCGCTAGCAATAGGGCAATTAGAGCGAAAATCCACTTGCGGTCGATTAATGGGAAGGTGTTTAGCTGAGATCTAAGCAGGCTTTTGATCTCGGTATTCTTTTTGATTTTATCATATAAGGTGCTCAAATTTTGAGCATGGACAAATTCACCATTATTGTCCTGGGCCAATTGGTTCAGCAAACCAAAGTCTGCCGTGGTATTGACCTCTTCAATATTTTGTTCTATCACGGTAAATGAACCGCTGCCTTTCATCGAGCGGCCGTTATAAGCTCCGGCTGCACTATAAGAATATTTCCCTGCAGATAATGAACCCACATTCAAGGAATATGAATTTCCATTTTTATTCAGACTGTGTTTGTACACCTTGCCATTGGCATCCGAAATATTTAATCTTACGTCTGAGGAGTTGATGAGCTCATAATTTTCATTATACATTTCTGCATCAAAAATGATGGCTTCGGTTTCATTGAATACAGTGCGCTGCGTACTAATACGAAATTTTCTACGATCTTGTTTGACGGATAAGAACTGCACCGTCTTCGAAATGAGCTCGTCTACTTGTTTATAATTTTGATTCTTTCGGTAGTCGTACATGCGCCATTGCCAAATACCTTCCCCTGCGAGTACAGCACTTTTTCCACGGCTTCCGTTTTGCATGACGAGCATTGGATTGTCTGTTTTGACTGCACCTATCTTTTGAGTGAGTAGGGTTTGACTATTGGGTCCGGCTTTAAAAGAACCAAAGGGAGCGATGAGTGGAGGGTAATCCATACTCGCCTTATTCTTTAAATTGAAGTAGGAAAAATTTGTATTCAAGATCGGCATGGCCGCGGATGGTGCGGAAGAACGCGCTTGAATTTGCATTGCATTCTGCGCCTTATTCAAAGCAGGCAGCATGCTTTGTCTGCCTGCAATAAACCAAAGAGACACGCCCAAACGCTTGGCCTCTTGTATGATGCTGTTTGCATTAAACTGTGGTGAGGGGAGGTTGTGCAGAATAATGAGATTGTAATCTCCAACACGCACGCTAGACTCTCCTGCAGTTTGCACACTCAGTTTGTAATTCTTATTCGTTGTCAAAGCAGAACGAATGGCCGCAATGTCTGGATGAGGTGAATTTGCTAGGAGGAGTATTTTCTCTTTATTGTCAAGTACTTGAACAAATACATCTTGGACATTATTGGCTAAGTTTTGTTCGCCATCCATCTTACTCACCCGAATACTGTAGCGATGCATGCCTGGACTGTTTGCATCGATGACGGATTCGATAGAGGATGAGAATCTTGGACTATTTACATTGAATGATTTTGATGCGACCACTCGTCCTGAAGAATGGCTATAGATACTTACACTAAGGTTGCGGCCTTGACCGGCATAAACGGCTACATCAGAACGGATGGAGAATTTATCGCCGAGGTACACCACTTTATTGGCGAATGCCCGAGCGACAGTTGCATCGCGTTGGACATTGGTGTCACCGACTCCAATGGTGTAAATGCTGCCTTGAAAATTAGAACTTTGGTATGCAGGGTTTGCTCCTCTATTGTAAATGCCGTCGCCACTTAGGATGACGCAGGCCAAATTTTCATGGTCATGACTTGAAATCAAGGTTTCTAAATTTCCCGAGATGTCTGAAATATTATCCTTGTATTGAAATTTTAGCGAGTCGTTTAGATTGTCCCCGTAGTTATAGGTCTCTACTTTAAAATCATCGCGCAGTTTGCGTACCAATTCTTTAAAGTCTTTTTGATACTTAGATTGGTTGATGGTTTTGAATGCGGCTTTCTGAGATGCGGTATTGTCTTGTAGTATAGCGACGACGGGTTTTATTTCTGTGCGCTGCAATTGTCTGAAGATGGGCGAGAGCAACATAAAGGCGAGAAGGGAAACTGCCAATGTGCGCATAGCACCTAAAAGCCAATAGATCCATTTGAATTCAAATTCGTGGCTTCGCTTTCTGTACAGGAAGAATGCATAGAGCACTCCAAGCAGAAGGCAAAAGAGAATGAAAAAATATGGATAGGCCAGTGAAAATGTCACAGCGGTAAAGATACAAGCGGGAGTGTTAAGCGCTCTCTAAAATGCTTTGCTTTGACAATTCTCACAAAGTCGCATTGGTACTCTATCTACAGTCCTTATAGTCTCTGCAGCATCAGCCATGAGGCATGAATTGGGGCAGTGCGACAGACCAAGATTGTGACCAATTTCGTGAAGGCAGATTTTTTGCAGCCGTTCTATTTTGTTTTTACCTCCATATCGAAAAGAACTTACGACGCATCCCGACTGGCCAATATATCCCAAACCGAAAATCCCCCAGTCTGCATAACGCGAAGCAGGTTTTTTTGTGCGCCCTAGTTTGTCTCGTTTAGTGGTGGAAATGTCTTTGGTGGTTAGAGCTAAGGTGATGGTCTTAGGGTATCTTTTGTGCAAATGTTTAATGATGCTATCTGCTCTGTAGCGCGGGCTTTTTTCATTGATAAAAAATGATTTAGGCATAGTTTCAGCAGGGAGAATGGCTACTTTAAATCCATAAAGAGAATCGACAGCTTCTTTGATCTTGTCTATTTGCCCTTCGGGAAAATGACCGTAGGGAAGGATTTGAATATTTTCTTTTGAAGAAAGAGTATGGTCAGTAGTACAAGCATATAGAAAGATTAATAGAAATAAAAAGCAATACTTCATATTGATTAATACCCACTTCATTCAAAAGGTCACCTAAGAAAAACTTAAAAATTATGCATCTGCCGCACTCCATAAATTGTGTCTTACATTCACTCTTAGTTGAAATCGTTGAATCCCATGAAACTGAATCTTGCCTTAATAGCAACACTTTTCATCTCTCTAAGTGCTCATGCCCAAACTCAAGCGGTTACAACGGATGAGTTGAACAATCTATTGGGCTACTGGAAAGGGACACTGACTTATGTGGATTATGGTAGTGGAAATCCATATACCATGCCGGCCGATCTCAGCATCAAAAATGGACTTTATAAAAAACGTTTTCTCTTGCGCACTACTTATCCAAACGAACCCAAAGCCAATAGCAGGGATGTTATTGTCCTTTCGAATGATGGTAAGCGCATCAATCGGAAATTGATTATTTCCAAAGAGAAAATAGAGGATGATGGATTAAAAATTGTTACGGTGCATGTGGGGAAGGACGACAATCGTGAAGCGCGCATTCGGAATACATATTATATATGGCCGTCACGATTGTCTATTCGGAAAGAAGTGCGGTATGATGATACGAAGAAATGGATTAAACGAAATGAGTACAATTTTCAAAGAGTGGACCCTTGGGCGGGTAGGATCTATGACACTGGTCCTTATAAAGATGAGTTAAGCCTTCGTTTGGATTCGGTTGAGAGAAAAATAGTAGAAGGAAAATTTCGAGTTGATACATCTTATTATTTACATTTTTCAGTGAGCAATCTTTCTGAGGACACCATCATTTTTAATATGAATTCCTGTCCGTCTTACGACCTCTATGAATTAGAGGTGAATGGGGTTTTATATGAAATGAATACTCGAGTGAGGTGTACAGCAAATTCGTATGATGCTCAAGAAATACTCCCACAGCAGACAATCGCTCTACGTGACAAGCCTTCTACGCGGAATATTGAAGCCTTTGATGAGGAGGCAAGCATTAAGTTCAAAATTCCAATGGTCAAGGACAGTCATCATGGATTTCGTATTCAAAAAGAAGGAGGGCAAGGTTTTGTTGTTCCCGAACAAAAAGGATTTGAACTCGTATTTGAAGGGAAGAGCAAATTTGTGAGCCACTTCAACTCTAATTTGACCAAAAGGCAGAAGAGGAGAAAGAGTAAATGAAAATAATTCGTTAATGGAATTAAACTTTGGGTAGTCTAAAGGGTCAAAGGAGGCATAGGTTAACATCAAAACCAAAAACTAAATTATGCTTAAGACAAAACTCTTTTTACTCGCATCTATTTGCTTATTCTTTTTTTCGTGTGAAAAAGCTCTTGAAAGCAAGCCTGCTTCTCTCCAAGTGAATGGGCTGGAGTTCGAAAAGACGAATGTTGTGAAATATTTAAACTTACCAAATGGAGGTTATGTGGCCGACAATCCCAATTTTAGTATTACTGATCCGGATACATGGACAGGTAATATGGCTCAATATGTGGAGACCACCTATTTCAATAAAGTCACCTTTTGGGTGCACAATAGAGGCTTAGGAATTGCAACAGGAGTAGAAGTTGATGTCATTTGTGATCTACAGAATGGGAAGGAAGATATCGAGCTCTTTGAACTCGAAGACATAGGTCCCAATGAAAGAGTTGAGCATAGTAAAACAGTGCTCACTGGGCATGCGATTCAAGCCTGCAATGCTTTGGTTTATTGGTATTAGTGAATTAAGTTGTCTGAGGCTAACTTGCACTCATTGCGATATTTTCTTCATATTGGATTTGATGGAACCAACTATAGTGGTTGGCAAAAACAAAAGAGCACATCTAAAACAGTTCAAGAAGTACTCGAACAAAAACTTTCTCAAATATTCAAACAGGACATTACAGCCTATGGATGCGGAAGAACGGATGCAGGTGTGCACGCCAGTCAGTATGTCTTGCACATCAATCTAGATGAAGCGCCCGATTTCGATTTGAAGTTTAGGCTCAATAAAAATTTGCCTGATGATATTGCAGTCTTCGAAATTATTGTTGGGCCGCATACTAAGCACAGCCGATTTGCCGCTATGAGCCGCACCTATGACTATTTCATTCACTTAAATAAGGAGCCCAGCTTGGTGCGCCATAGTTCTTTCTATGAGGGCTTAGACCTCGACTATGAGGAGATGAAAAAGGCCACTAAGCTTATTCTTCAAACAACAGATTGTAGAGCGCTTTGCAAACAGCCAGATCTTCATAAGAACACCCTCTGTGACATTAGCCATTGCGAGCTCTACTTCAATGAGGAGAATGGCCGTCTGCATTTTACTATTACAGCCAATCGATTTTTAAGGGGCATGGTGAGGCTCTGTGTTTTCTTTTTGTTGCAAGTGGGGACTGGGAAAATGACACTTGCCGAATTTGAAGCCATGCTCAAACTTGAAAATGATACACATCCAAAACACCCTGCACTGCCCAATGGTCTTTTCCTTTCTAAAGTGGAATATGATTTCTTAGTATTGAAGAATCAGCACCATTTGATTGAGATGTTGAAACAAGGATTGTATTAGAATTTTGTCTGAGCTTACATTTACTATTCAATGAGCTTTGATTCATTATTAGACCAAATTGGACTGAGTATTCCGCTTGCAGATTTTTCGAACGAATCCGTTTCAGCGGCTAATGTCGGTTGGCATTTAGAACACTCGATGCTCGTTCTTAATAATGTGATTCTCGCGGCTATTCGTTCAGACCCCTCAAAATATAAATGGAAGTTTAGTGGCATTCGCTCTGTCTTATTTCTCATGGGTAAATTCCCACGCGGAAGGGCGCAGTCTCCACAGAGTGTCCGACCTAAAGAGTTTAATGATGTAACGGCCTTGGATGAACATCTTGCGAAAACGAGAAAGTATATCCAAAGTCTGGACTCCATAGATGAGGGGAAGTATTTTGAGCATCCACTTTTCGGACAACTTAAAGGGCGGCAGCTCAAGCGTTTTTTGAAGTTGCATACAAAGCATCATTTGGTTATCGTTTCAGATATTTTAGAGAATAGAGAATAGAGAATAGATAGGAGGTTCAATTGTAAATTTTTCCGAGTCATTTTATAAAAGAGAGAGACAAAGAGCAAGAAAAGACTTCCGTCGAGAAGTGCGTAAGTTGGGGAAGCCTGAAAAAAAATCTTTATCTAAAGATTCAAAGGGAGATTAGTAGATGAATCCTGAGTTGCTCCCGATAGCTATCGGGAGCAGGATAGCTGGGGCAAGAGAGCATTTTAAGTACTCCAGAATTCAGAGTAATGAACGTAAGAAAGATAAAAATTGGGGCTTAGTCTCAAACTAAACCTACTCAGACTCATCTAGAATACCCAGTTCAAAAACACCAAATTGGAGTGACAGCTCTTAGGTATGCTATTACCTTAGTAAATTTGTTAAAAATTTATACCTTGAGAATATTACATTTATCCGATTTTCATTTTCGCAGCTCAAAAAAATTGCAACATTCTGAATTAGTTAGACAACTTTGTCTCTGTCTTAAGAATGTTGAAGATATTGACATGATTTGCTTTACTGGTGATCTAGTTCACAAGGGTATCAACGTGTATGATGATGCGTATTCAGTTTTAATAGATCCGATACTTAATCAATTGAACCTTACTGACAAATACGTGTTTTACTGTCAAGGAAATCATGATCTCAACAGATCTCACGAAATGGACTTTGTCAAACTGCAGTTTGAAGAGTTTAAATCGAACGAAGATTTGGAAACATTTGTATCGAAAAAGAATTCTAGAGAATTTCTAGAAACGCTTCAGAACCATAAGGACTTCTTTAAATTTCAAGAAGGAAAAGCTATGAAGAAACTCAAGCTCGATGAATTGCATTCTGTTTTCAAAAGAGAAATAAATGGTAAAAAAGTAGGGATAGCGTCAATAAATTCAGCATGGCGATGTTCTGATTCTAAAACTGACCCCGGCAAAATTGTCTTTCCGAACTCAGTTTTAGAGAGCCAAATCAAAGGCTTGGAGGGGGCTGATTTGAGTATCATGCTCATGCATCATCCTACTACTGATTTTGCTACTTACAATCAATCCGCAATAGAACGGGCAATTTATGAAAATTTTGATATTTTACTTGGAGGACATGTTCACTTGAAAAAGCAATCCGCCCATATTCAAAATTCGAGTGGAATATTCTGCAGTATTTCGCCCTCAACAATTAGTAGTCGGGATAACTACAGTTCAACGGGTTTTGTGATTCTCGATATCGATATCGAGATTAGCGAAGTAAAAGTTATTAACTATAACTATTCGAAGGAAGAATCCTTATTTTATAAAGGAAGGACCTACAACTTCAATATCCCTCAGGATGAGGAAAAAACTAAGTTAAATTCGCTACGTGTAACCTTGAGGAAAAAACTAAAAATTGAATTGGAATTGTCCAATGACTTATTACTTGAGAGTGAAGCTGAAAAAGAGAAGAATTTTTTGGAGCTGTATACCAAACCAGTTATCAAGGCCTACGCCTATACAAGCATAAAACAAAAGTCTCCGGAGCAGGATAGGGTCAATCTTGAGAGAATAATCAATCCAGAGTCATCTTTCCTCATTCTTGGAAAAGACAAGTATGGCAAAACCTCAATTTTGCGCAAAGTTCAACTAGAATTATTGGCAAATTTTGAGAAGTATAAGACGCTTCCAGTCTTTATTGATTGTGATGCTCCAAGTGCCAAGATTCCGGACATAGAAACTTTAGTTGCGCGCTATTTTGAAGTAAACCAGAAGCATGCCGTCGAGTTAATCCAAAACTATCACTTGAAAATCCTAATTGACAATTATGATCCTTCAGATATTGAATTGAATGACAAGTTGAAGAATGTTTTCAAAAAGTATCCGAAAGCTAATTTTCTGGCTACGAGAGGAGAAACAATTTCTCGCGACTACGAAGTAAATATCTCAGACGGCAGTCATTCAATCTTATTCCTCCATCCAATTTCTAGAGGGGAGGTACGATTGTTAGCAAATAATTGGAATCTACCAGATACGAAGAAAAAAGATGTTCTTGAAAAGATAGGCAAAGTGTTTAGGCAATTGAATATTCCTCTGAATTTTTGGACCGCATCTCTTTTTATCTGGATTCATCAAAAATATGCTGATGTAAATCTGAACAACAATGTTGATTTAATTAATTTGTATATAGAAGGAATACTCGAACGGAATACAATTGCTTTTGATAAAAAATCAAAGATAACTTTTGACGACTTCAAAATATTTATTGCAAATCTTGCCTATTTTTTGCTGGTAAAAATTGAAGCTAGTCACTCCTGTACTTATGAAGAACTAGTAGGGTTCATCTCCGATTACCATGCTAAGAATAAGAAGTTTGTTATTGAAGTTGAAGAAATGATCGACATAATCATTCAAAAAGGTGTCATTCAAAAGTCCGGAGGAGTGTACTCATTTAAATTGAAAGGAGTATTCGAGTATTTCATTGCATATCACATGTTGGGTGATGAAGATTTCAGGAATAACATTACCAAAGATGAGCACTTTTATTTATCGTTTCTGAATGAAATCGAATTATATTCAGGGTTTAATCGAAATGATTCTGAATTTTTAAAGAAGATTTTTGAAAAAACTCAAGAGAAATATTCAGCAACCAATCTCAAATATGACGCAGAAGGAATTGCGGACAAAATACTTCAATCACGAATGGTGGAAGATTTTGAAATTACAAACTCACTGGAGCGATTGGCGGGGTCTACTATTGTTCTTACAGAGGAAGAGAAAGATGATGTTCTGAGTGAATTGCAACCTATAGATATTCAAAACTCGGAAGTAGAAAGAAAGAAATTTTATGATGCGATAGAGCATAACCCCGAAAATCTGGAAAAGCTCCTTTTGGTATTATGCCGCGTATATCGAAATTCAAATAGTAATGACGAGGAACTATTGAACAGAATTTTGGATTTCATCCTAACTTGTAGTTGTAATTTGGGTTTTGTCCTAATTGATGAGTTAAATCCAGATGAAAACGAGGTAGATGAGAAGGAAGACTTGAGAGGGCAGAAGCTACTGAACATGCTTTCCACTTTTGTGCCAACAATTGTACAGGCTTTTCTTTTCGATGCATTAGCGCAGAATAATTTGGAAAGAATATTTGAAGAAAAAATTGAATCGCTAAAGGAGACCAATCAAGAAAATCAATTTAAGTTGACATTGATGTATTTTCTTTTGATTGAGTTGAATGTAGAGAAGCATTTGGGAAAAGTAAGCCAACTATTAGACCTGATTGAGATCGGTGTTCTCAAGCAAACTATTCTTCTCAAGCTCTACTACTATTTAGCTTTCAAATGCACAGATAACCCTACTCTAGAAACCAGGATTGAATCTGAACTTTTGGTAGTTCATAAGTCTATCAACCCAAAAATGGACATAAAGGCGTTCCAACGGAACATGTCTCAAATAAGGAAGGGGAACATCGCCCAAAAAATGGTGCAAACTAAACTAGGTAGTTGAATTATATTGATGTAGCAGAACTAAGTCTATTACTATAAGACTGCTGGATATGATTTTTGTGCTATTCGTGGAATGAGTATGTGGTCCTAAATGAAAATATATGAAACTGTTAAAATGAGGGATAAAATAAAAATTAAAGTAGGAGTTTTGATAATAGGCTCTTTGCTATGGGATGAAGGCAATAGAGAAAATTGGAGAAAAAACAGACTCTCAATGAACCGTAAAATTCAAGTGCGAGCACCAATTAGATACGGTAGACGTTCTGGAGTGAATAAAAATTTGACAATGATTTTTTCCTCGGAGTGTAAGGATCCCATTAAGAATGGAACGGCCTATCTGGTGCCCTTCAAAAATCGTGAGGTAAAATCGTTCAGGGGTATATTGAATCAAGCAAGGTTTCTTTCAAGTGCAGAAGGAGCCAATGATAATTTTTTAAAAAAGGGACAGGAGGAATGGTGCACGTTCGGTCTTTTGTTTAATCCGCTATTTAGTACAAAATTAAAAAGGTCTATTCTTTCGAAATGGGAAGGCGCCCTCTTAAAGGATTTTGGTTTGGGAAATGTAGACTTGTATGATTCTGTCTTATCAGAGAGTGGAGAATTGAATATTGATTGGCTGGGTGCAGTTGATGAGGATAACCAAAATGTCATCGATACTTTTGATGTCGTCATCGCTACTTGTACAAGACCAACAGAGTCCCCATTCCCATCAGCGAAAACCATTGCCGAGGATGTAAAAGTTGATCACAGGAAATATTTTTATAAAAATATAGAGCATGGTATTACGACATTCCAAGATCGCAGGGTATTTGAATGTCTATAAATCTCTACCGCAACATCTTCCACAAGGCATCCTTCAGTTCAAGCAAGCCTTGTTGCGCAACAGATGAGATATAGAGATGGGGTGTATCTGTCGGTAGTCCCGCAGAAATTTCTTCTTTGAGTTCGTCGTCCAACATATCACTCTTCGAAATCGCAATCAAAAACTCCTTGTCCAACATCTCTGGATTGTATTTCTTCAGCTCATTTTTCAAGACCTCAAATTCCTTAGCGTGATCATCAGCATCGGCAGGGACTAAAAAGAGAAGGGCTGCATTGCGTTCGATATGTCTTAAAAAACGGTGTCCAAGTCCCTTACCCTCCGAGGCACCTTCAATGATACCAGGTAAGTCTGCCATACAAAAGGAAAGATTATCTCTATAGCTGACAATTCCCAAATTGGGAACTAAAGTCGTAAAGGCATAGGAGGCTATCTTAGGTTTTGCAGCGCTAATCGTTGAGAGCAAAGTGCTTTTGCCTGCATTAGGGAAACCCACCAAACCAACGTCGGCCAAAACCTTAAGTTCGAGAATCTTTGTGGCTTCCATACCCTCTTCTCCCGGTTGCGCATGATCAGGCGCTTGATTGGTTGGGGTCGCAAAATTTGAATTACCTAAACCGCCACGGCCACCGGCCATCCAAATAATCTCTTGACCATGTTCTAAGATTTCTACTTCTTGTTCGCCATTGCCTTCATCCCTTCCGACAGTCCCTAGGGGCACTTCTATAATAATATCCTTTCCATCAGATCCACTCTTGCGGCAGCCGCCACCGGGCTCACCGTCTTTGGCGACTAAGTTCTTTCGATAACGTAAATGCAACAGCGTCCAAAGGTTTTCATTTCCCCGCAAAACAATATTTCCTCCACGGCCTCCATTCCCACCATCGGGTCCGCCGAGGGGAACGTGTTTCTCTCGTCTAAAATGCCGACTTCCAGCGCCACCCTTTCCGCTCTTACAAAAGACGCGGATGTGGTCTATAAAATTTCCTTTTTCCATGGTGGAATTAGTCTTCCGTGACTATACTTTGATCGAGTTCTTTGCAAATGCTCGCAAAAATATCCTCGATTGTTCCCTCTCCTTTTATCTCAGTGAGTTTGCCTTGCTCGTCGTAAAAGCTAGCCACTGGAGAAGTTTTATCATGATATTGTTGAATGCGGTTGTTGATAATCTCTTCGGTATCATCTGAACGGCCGCTATCCTTTCCTCTTTGAATAAGTCGACTAGTCAATTCTTCTTCCTCAACCTTGAGGCTAATGACTCTATTGATGGGTTGATCCTTGAAAGAAAGTAGTTTGTCTAAGGCCTCAGCTTGTTGAGTGGTTCGTGGGAAGCCATCAAATATGAAACCTTCTGCATCTGGATTTTCATCTAGTTTGCTATCAATCATACCAATCACAACTTCATCAGGGACTAAATCGCCTGCATCCATGAATTTTTTAGCCTCAACACCTAGGGGTGTTTCATTCTTCACTTCTGAACGTAATAAGTCGCCAGTACTGATATGTACCAAGCCATATTTCTCTATAATGTATTGAGATTGGGTTCCTTTTCCACTGCCCGGAGGGCCAAATAATACTAAATTGAACATTGTGCGCTTGGGGCAAATATAATGTAGCAGAGTTTAATGGTATATTAAAATAGAAATCCGAGCGCAAACTCAATATTGTCGGCATTTGCGAGATGGGTCTTGAGGATGGGTCCGAAATACGCATTCGTTATAAAAGAATTGGGGTTTTGGTAGAAATAGTACTGAAAACCAACCTTTTGATACCACACTTTCTGCTGAAATTCGGTCTTCTTTATATATACCCCTATTTGAGCGGGTATACCCACGCGACCATACATAAGTTCAAAGCCACCAAAGATGGACGCATTGAGGGAGGCCCATTCTTGTTTTCCTGGCAAAATGTTGTTGTTTTTCAAGAAAGCGAGTTCGCGTTTATTGTAGGTCATATCGATGCCCGCCATCAGTCTTTTTTTATCTCGAAAGAGTTTGGTCCCGTAGAGGGTCATCATATAGATGCTGTGCAAAGGACCATCTGGAGTGTTTGATTCGCCAAAGGCATAACCCAATCGCCCGCCAAGTTGAATGGGATGGTTTTGATTCGTTTTGAGTTCTGTATTGTACGGATTGTCGCTTCCGCCTGGAAAATAATTGACACCCAAAAACATGCTCGCAAGGTTTATTCCGAAATTGGGCTGACGAGCGGTTCCATTGCTGGTGTGCGAAAGTCGAATTCCGCTTTGCAATTCTATTTTGTTGGAGACCACATATGCAAGACTACTTTGCAGAACGGTAAAATTATTCAGCGTGCTACCGATATAGTTTCTCAAAGTATCTTCTCTAGTCCAGTGGGTAGGCGCGATCGCAATCCCGCCGCCAACTTTGGTACGCCAACTTAATTTGTTGCCTCGATAGAAGAATGCCTCAAAGGCAGGGTAGATGGCGAGTGCATTTCCGAAATCTTCATCGAAATAATTGATGTAGGAAAAATTGAGGGAGGGGATGGGAAATTTCGTATTGGCTTCCCAAGAGCGTCTCCCTCGGGTATGATGGGAAATGGAGAATTCAATCTCCTGAGAGTAAGGTGGTGGGTCCAAATAGAGTTTCGATGTATGCTTGAAAACCTTGCCTCCTGCATATTTTAGGTCGAAACTCAGTTCGTCTAATGCAGGGAATCCATTTTGCCCAAAAAGGGAGGACGTCAGAAATATGAATACAATGCTCAGCCAGCGCATAGGGTAAAAATAGCCAATAGCAGCCAAGGGATGAATGTTAGTGCTCTTCTAATTAGTAAGCTGTTCACATAAGTGTTTATAATTTATCTTGCTAGCCTTAGTCCAACGGATATATTTGTTCGCCATGAGATGGATACTCATTTTTACTGTTCTATTCACTGCCCAAGTCCACGCTCAGACTACAGTGACTATGGTGCCGCCCAATGCGCGCATCAGCATGGAGCCACCGGCTAGAGAGTTCCGTGCGGCATGGATTGCTACTATCGCTAATATTGATTGGCCTTCTTCGAGTAAATTAACCGTAGAGGAGCAGAAGCGAGAAATCATCTACTATTTTGATGTGCTCAAACAAAACAATTTTAATGCCGTCATTGTTCAGATAAGACCGGCTGCTGATGCATTTTATTCTTCTCCTTATGAACCTTGGAGCCGATGGTTAACTGGGAAACAGGGACTCGCACCCATGCCATATTATGATCCGCTGAAGTTCATGATAGATGAGGCGCACAAACGCTGCATCGAATTTCACGCTTGGTTTAATCCATATCGAGCGCTTACGCAAAAGTCAAAAAATCCGAATCCGACAGACCATATCACAAGGCGCCATCCAGAATGGTTTGTGAATTATGGCAAGAGTAAATATTTCGATCCTGGTTTGCCCCAGGTCCGTTCTTATGCAAGTAAGATTATAATGGATGTGGTTAAGCGCTATGATATCGATGCGGTTCATATGGATGATTATTTTTATCCTTACCGAATAGGGAAATATCAATTTCCAGATTATAAAAGTTATTCGCGTTACGGAACTTCATATGCAAGTCGAGATGACTGGCGTCGATCCAATGTGAACACTTTTGTTCAAGACCTGAGTAAAGAAATTAAGAAAGCGAAGCCTTATGTCAAGTTTGGTATCAGCCCATTTGGAGTGTGGCGCAATATAGCCAAGGACTCTGTTCGCGGATCTTATACCAATGCAGGGCAGACAAATTACGATGACCTTTTTGCTGATGTATTGCTTTGGCAGGAAAACGGATGGATTGATTATTTGATGCCTCAAATTTATTGGGAGACGGGTCATAAATCGGCAGACTATTACACCCTAGTACGTTGGTGGGATAAATACTCTTATAAGCGTCATGTATATGTAGGACATGGGGCCTATAGGCTGGGGAAGACAAAAAAGCCAGCCTGGCAGAATTTGGATGAACTTATTTACCAAATAGACCAAACCCGTCGCCTGACGAATATCAAAGGCAGCTGTTTTTATAGCGCCAAGACCTTTAGGGACAACACCATGGGTATTAATCAGAGATTGCAGGAGCGTACTTATCGCCGTCCAGCTTTATTACCACCCATGCCTTGGATAGACGCCTCTCCGCCAAAGAAGCCAAGTGCTCAAATGCGTTATGGTGGACAGGGCGTCAAATTGATATCTTGGCAAAGTGCAGATCAGTATAAAGAAGATTTGCAATATGCGGTCTATAAAATGGTACCTTATAATGGTTCTTATAGAAAGGAATTGATGGCTGTTACCCGAGAGAATAAATTTGCGATAACCAAGGAAGAGCCCCGCGTGCAATATGCCGTGAGCGCTTTAGATCGTATGCACAATGAAAGTGCATTGAGCAATCGAGTGTACTAAAAATTAATAAGGAACATCAGAATCTCCAGAGGCGTTGTTTGGAGCGTCGTCAGCTGGCTTGTCTTCTTCTGGTTTTATGTCATTGGCACGAGAAGGCAAATTGGTATATTCTGTATCCACATCTAGAGCTGGTCCTGGATTAATGTGACTGTCGCTCATTCCAGCATTCGGTCTTGAAGGGGTAGGATAATTACCGCCACCCGTCTTCCAATCAGTAAAGAGCTGGTACTCTTTGTGGAATTTCAATTGGATGGTATCGGTACGTCCGTTTCTGTGCTTAGCGATATTTATTTCAGTGAGACCGTCAGAGCTCATCTGTTCCTCAGAACCTGGCTTCTCATAATAGTCTGGTCGGCTCAAGAAGATAACCATATCGGCATCTTGCTCAATCGCTCCCGACTCTCTCAAATCGGAAAGTTTTGGTGTGCGGTTTTCGCCAGAGCGTGTTTCAATATTTCTGTTCAACTGAGAAAGCGCGATGATCGGGATGCGCAATTCTTTGGCTAGCTCTTTGAGGTCTCTAGAGATTTTGGAAATTTCTTGCTCACGATTGGTGTTCTTATTTCCCCCAGCACCTGACATCAATTGCAGGTAATCAATGACGATAAGTCCAATGTCATGTTTATTTTTTAGACGCCTTGCCTTGGCACGCAATTCAAATATGTTGAGGGCAGGTTGGTCATCTATATAGATATTAGAATGCGCAAGCGTTTGCATTTTTGAAGCAATTTGACGCAATTCTGTATCCGTTAGATTTCCTCTAGTAATGTTCGAAAGTGGGATATCTGATACGGCCGAGAGTAATCTCTTCACGAGCTCCGTTGCCCCCATCTCCAGGGAGAATACAGCTACACCAGTAGGTTTTTGCGGATGCATCGCAGCATTCAAAGCTAGATTCAATGAGAAGGCCGTTTTACCCACAGAAGGTCTAGCGGCAAGTACGATGAGGTTGGAGCGCTGCCATCCGGCAGTAAGCTTGTCAAGCTCAGTAAAACCGGAGGGTACACCATTGATATCATCCTTATTTTTCGTCTGCTGCTCAATCTCATCCATGGTTTCGGAGAGTAACTGACTAATGGAAGAATAGGTTCTTCTGAGGTGCTTTTCGGTGATGGTATAGAGGATTTTCTCAGCTTCATCTAGAAGATCGAAGACATCAGTACTGTCTTCATAAGCTTCCTTAATTACGGAGCCACCCATACGGATAAGTTCTCTAAGGATGTATTTCTCAACGACGATACGGGAGTGCTCTTCAATATGGGCACTACTGACTACATCTCTCGTGAGACTGGTGACATAATAACTACCCCCGACCAATTCGAGTTCGCTATTTTTTCTGAGCTGTTCAGTTACTGTGATGAAGTCGATGGCTCCACCACGAGCTTCAATTTCTTGAATGTTTTTATAGATGCGTTGATTGGCATCGCTATAAAAACAATCCGGTCCTGGAATAATCCCGAGAACATCTGAGAGCGATTGGGGCTCCAACATGATGGCTCCCAAAACAGCGGCTTCTAGCTCAGCAGCCTGTGGCGGTACTTTAGCAGAATTAAGGCTAGAAAAATCTAGTCGTTGGTCAAAGGCGCTCTTCTTTTTCTTTTGGGTTAGTTCCATCTTCTTCTAATTTCTTTCTGTTGGGTTAAATTCTTGGGGAGGTCGAAAGTACTTCAAGGGATTAAAATTTTCCGACAATTTCCTGACTATTGTTACTCAGAGTAAGTTAACATTTTTCCTTTGACTAATCAACAGCTTTTATACCACTTGATGTGAGTTATACACTTTTTGAAGTTTGGTATGTTTTATTTCTAGCCGATCAAATTTATTCCGTATTAGCTGGCTTTTCTTTTGAGAAAAGAAATATTTCAAAGGATTGAATGGATTTTATGAAAATGTTAGGAGGTATATTTTTTTTAATCTGAAAATATATTTCTTCTTTGTTTTTAAAATTAAACGTTATGTATAAATCAAAAAATAATAAGAGTTACTTGAATTCAAAACAATCATTTGTTGCACTGCTGTTTTTTTGCGCCACAGTATTCACTCTGTTCGGCTGCACAAAAGAAACTAAGCTTTTAGAAAATCAAAATAGTATAGATAAAATTGAAAAGGAATCTTTTTCTTCTCAAATTCAAATCGAACAATTACTTCATCAAGATGAACAATTTCATGAATTAGTAAATTTGAATGGCGAGATGCTTAGTAGAATCAGCTTGACAAATCGCAAAAAAATTGCTGAAGAAGCTCTTCTTCAATCTATTTTATCTAAGTCTTCAGACGGTAGCATTGATAATCAATTGTTGGCAGAATATTGTCAAGCTCTTGGTTACCAAAATCCCACAATGTTTCAAAGCGATCTTGATAGAATGACTGGCTTAAAGCATGATTTAATTCAGAGGTATAATGTTGAATTAATGACCCAAGAAGAGCTAGAAATTGAAGCTGCATTATATGATCCTAGCTATTTTGGTGATATTGAACAAGTCAATAATCCATGCGAAACAGCTAGAAGAAATTGTTTAGTCAGTGTTACTGCTCAAGCGGCAATCATGCAACTAGGATGCTCGGCCTTTGATATTACTATAGTGGCAGGCTTAATTTGTCACGCAGCAGCTTTTGCTTATGCTAGTTCTGAAATGGACAATTGCAATTTGACTGCAAATAAATGTAACGGGAATTCTGGAGGCGCATTAGGATATGGTTATCAGTATTATTATAATCTGTATATGAATGCGTATATTGGTCTTGTTCCTCAAATAAACCTTTCATTATAAATTATGCTGTACAAATTGATTTCAGAAAATTCGAAGTATTATCCTGTATTGGTAATAGCTTATATCATTTCATTAAAATTGTTTGATTTAAGCTCCTATTTCGAAATTGTTTTTTCATCCTTACTCTTAATTCTTGGTCTAGTAGTTCTAGGGATTAAGTTAAATGAAAAGAATATTTCCAAGACTAATTTGGGACTCCTGGCTCTTTCGATTACCATTCTAATTGGGATGCTCTTCATTTACTGGTTGAACTGAGTCTAATGGTAAAGTGCATTTGCCCTTCGTTAAATTCGCTTATTGACTGACTGATGGTTCTAGGGCCATCAGTTTTTTTACAAACGTGACTCTAATCAAACGAGCTCGTTTTTCCCTTTTCCATTTCTCAATTATGATTCTGACTGATATTTCCTTTTTTATATTTTTTTTACAAAAACTTTTAGCAGGAAGAACCTCAATATAAGTTTCCAATTTATAATGATGATTTATGGCAATATGAGAGCTCTCGGACTCGCGGCACTTTATCAAAAGTTCAAGAAAGATGGTCTAAGAAATCCTCAATTAATAGTCGTTGGAGTTTCATTATTAGGAATGGCTCTTCTTCTTGCGTTTCAGTACTTTCAATAGGAATACCCTTGTGTGGGATAAGATTCAAGGATATTTCCCTAAATCTTAACGCTTCCGAAAGTGAATTCTTGGGTGCATTCTTCCCTCATGCCTGCGCTATACGCTACCTTTATAGCTAAAATTATTCAAGGTGAAACTATCGTATTCTTGGCTCAGTGAATTTCTTCCAACAACACTCTCTCCTGAGGAGATGAGTGAAATCTTAACGGCCGTCGGCTTAGAGGTTGAAGATATGTATACTCAGGAGAGCATTCCAGGTGGATTAGAAGGCGTGGTCATCGGGAAGGTGCTCTCATGCGCAAAGCATTCTAATGCAGATAAGCTCAAGGTGACCACAGTAGACCTAGGGCAAGAAGAGCCCGTTCAAATAGTTTGTGGAGCCCCTAATGTGGCTGAAGGACAAACTGTAGTTGTCGCTACTGTCGGATGTAGTTTGCATCCAATCAAAGGCGAGCCCTTCAAAATCAAGAAAGCCAAAATACGAGGCGAACAAAGTTTCGGAATGATCTGTGCTGAAGATGAGATTGGCCTAGGCGAAAGCCATGATGGAATCATGGTCATTGAGCAAGATGTGGCTCCGGGAACTGCTGCTGCCGAGTATTTTAAGTTGGCGCCAGGAGAAATTATTTACGATATCGGCCTTACACCCAATCGCATGGATGCCATGAGTCATATGGGCGCAGCCAAGGATGTAGCGGCTTATCTCTCTAATAAAAAGGGAACTCTAGTGCCAATGACGCTGAAACCCGTTTCCATGCCAGGCAAAAAAGCTTCCTTGGACATTAAAGTCACGATTGGAGATGAAGAAAAATGTCCACGCTATGCAGGAATTTGTATTGCTAATGTGGTCATCAAAGATTCTCCTGAATGGTTGCAGCTAAAATTAAACAGTATTGGTATCAGACCAATCAATAATGTGGTCGATATCACAAACTTCGTTTTGAAAGAGATGGGGCAGCCTTTACATGCTCTCGACTATGATAAAATCAAAGGAAGTGAAGTCGTCATAAAAACTTTGGACGACAAGTCTAAGTTCGTCACTTTGGATGAGGAAGAACGGGAATTGAGTAATGAAGACCTCATGATCTGTAATGCCGAAGATGGCATGTGTATGGCAGGTGTCTTTGGTGGATTGGGCAGTGGTGTTTCTTCAGAGACTAAAAATATTTTTCTTGAAAGCGCTTTCTTTGAAGCTAGTGGCATCAGAAAAAGTTCGGTTAGACATCAACTGCGCACTGATGCTGCAGCGCGCTATGAAAAAGGTGCCGATATTAGTTTGGTCCTGCCTGCTTTACATCGCGCAGCACAATTAATTTCGGAAATTGCTGAAGGAGATATTGCATCTGAAGTTATAGATATTTATCCTTCGCCCAAAGAGAAGCAAAAAATCAAGGTTGACGTCCAAAAACTGAGCGCCATTGCAGGGAAAGAATATTCCATGAGTCAAGTTAAAAATATCCTCTCGGCATTATGTTTTGAAATTGAAGCAGAGAAGGATAGTACATTGGAATTGAGCGTTCCTTTTGCCAAACCAGACATGACAATGAGCGCAGATATATTGGAAGAGATTATGCGCATTGATGGCTTAGACAATATTCCTTTTACAGGCAAGATTGAGTATTCCATTGGGAAGAATGATCAGACTTTTGGGCTCTCTAGCAAAGAAGAGATGGCGCGATTACTTGTAGGGAAAGGCTTCTATGAAATATTTACCAATTCCATTACAAACAGTGCCTTCTATCCGGAGCGTGAGGATACAGTGGGTATGCTGAACAATTTAAGTGCTGAGCTCAATATTATGCGTCCCTCTATGTTGGAGTCAGCGATGCAATCCATTGCGTATAATTTGAATCGTAAGAATGAAGACCTGAAGTTTTTTGAATTTGGTCGGACCTATTTGAAGAAAGAAGGGACGTATCTCGAAAAAGAACAGCTCTGCCTTTATGCATGTGGCAACATCAGTGAGATTTGTTGGTCCCGTGGAGACCACGAGGTAGATTTATATTTCATCAAGGGACTCATTCAGAATTTGTTTGATGGTAAGAAAATTCAGTTTCTCGATGATGAGAGCATTAAGCTTCAAGGAAAAGTTGTAGGGAAAATGACATCTGTTTCGCCAGAGAAACGAAAGCAGTTTGGGATTAAAAAAGAAGTTTGGTTTGTAGACTTGGATTGGAATGCGATAGAAGCTGTTTTGAGACAATCCAAAACGCGTTATAAAGCCATTTCAAAATTTCCTGGGACCTCTAGAGATTTATCTTTAGTCATCGATAAGGGTATTCAGTATAATCAGGTCGAGAAGGCAGTTCGCAAGGCGGCTTCAAATAAAATGACCAATATGTTCATCTTCGATATTTATGAAGGAGACAAAATTTCTGCAGATAAAAAATCTTATGCCGTCAGATTGGATTTCTCTGACAGTCAACAAACCATTACTGATGAGGTCGTTGATGCCGACATCACAAAAATTATAGCTTCGCTACAGAAAGATGTAGGAGCTGAGGTGAGAAATTAATTATGATGAAGCTGCGCCTGCTTTTATTGCTCATCCTATTTGCAAGCCCAATAGCGCATGCGCAAATTGAAGGCGCTTTCGATCAACATGACACTCGTTATGCATCAAAATATCTGAACGATATTGGAAGTGAGGAAGTTGTGCGAGCATGGTTCTATTATGTACTTACAAAAAATGATTCTGCTCGTTATGTGCTTAGGGTGTATAATCCTGATGTGGGTGTCATGACACATTATGCGACTTATAAAGATGCTCAATTGAGAAATTTAGATGGGGTTTATAGAGAGTGGTTCGATAATAATCAGCCGAGAGCTGTTGGTCAATTTAAAAATGGATTGAAAGATGGCGATTGGACTTTCTACTCATATAATGGTAGGCTCGAAGACTATTCTTCTCGCATGGCACACTTTAATGACGGAAATATTCACGGAGGTTGGGAGACTATTGAACAAGCAAAGGTGACGCGTCTGACGCCGATCAATGAAAATAGAAATGAAGAAACTTATAATGAGTTAGACTCTTTCGGCAATCGTATGATTACTTCTCGTTCGAGAGCCGCAGCCAAATTGGATACAAGTCGTTCTGAGACTGTGCCTGAATATGTAGGTGGGCATACAGCTTTGCTGAAATTTTTATCAGATAATATTCGCTATCCGGAGCGGGCCCGTCGATTGCATATCGAAGGTCGCGCTATTATAGGCTTTGTTCTAAACGAAGAAGGCTTTGTGAAAAACATTGTCATCAAGCGAGGACTCTGTAAAGAAATTTCCGATGAGTGTCGCCGAATGATGGAAATCATGCCTCCGTGGCGACCCGGGAAACAGAATGGGAAGACGGTGCGAACTTATTTTCAACTGCCCATACTTTTCGGTCTCATTAAATAAGTGGCAGAATCTCTTCGCCACAATCTGGAGTAGTACTCATTTGCAAATTATATTTGAAGCATGCATTTATCCGAACAGGAACAAATTCGACGTAAGAAATTAGATGAATTGCGTGGATTGGGAATTGATCCATATCCAGCGGCGCTTTATCCCGTGAATTCTAATAGCAGCTATATTTTAGAAAACTATAAGGGCAAGGAGAGCGATGCAGATTTCAAAGAGATTTGTATTGCGGGTCGCATCATGGCGGATCGCGATATGGGTAAGGCAAGCTTTGCTCAAATTCAAGATGCGCATGGCAAAATTCAGATTTATATCAATCGCGATGAAATTTGTCCTGATGAAGACAAAACGCTCTATAACAAAGTATGGAAGAAGCTTTTAGATATTGGTGATATCGTCGGAATCAAAGGCTATGTTTTCAAAACTAAGGTTGGCGAGACAACAGTGCGTGCAACAGAATTTACACTCTTGTCTAAGGCCGTCAAGCCTCTTCCCATTGTTAAAGAGAAAGATGGGGAAACTTTCGATGAGGTAACAGATCCAGAGTTTAGATATCGTCAGCGTTATGCAGACCTTATCGTAAATCCAGGAGTGAAGGAGACTTTCATCAAGCGGACTAAGGTGATTAATTCTATCAGGAATTTCTTGAATGAACACAATGCCCTCGAGGTGGATACCCCTGTTTTGCAGAGCATACCTGGAGGCGCAGCAGCGCGACCATTCACCACGCATCACAATGCATTGGATATTCCACTTTATCTGCGCATAGCCAATGAGCTTTATTTAAAAAGATTAATCGTTGGTGGTTTTGATTGGGTTTATGAGTTCAGTCGAAACTTCAGAAATGAGGGGATGGACCGAACACACAATCCTGAGTTTACCGTTCTCGAATGGTATACGGCCTATAAAGATTATTACTGGATGATGGAGACTACCGAGCAGTTGCTCGAGCGAGTTGCGATGGAGTCTAATGGTAAAACAAAATTGCAGGTAGGGGAGCATGAAATAGAATTCAAAGCACCCTATGCGCGAATTAGTATCTATGATGCCATAAAGGAGCATACCGGCACGGATGTGAGTGGTTTAGATGAAGATGGATTGCGCGCACTTTGTAAAACGCTTCATATTGAGACCGATGAAAGCATGGGTCGAGGCAAACTCATTGATGAGTTGTTTGGAGAAAAATGTGAAGGCCATTATATACAGCCCACATTTATCATAGACTATCCCGTAGAAATGAGTCCGCTTACAAAGAAGCATAGAGAGAAAGAGGGTTTAGTTGAGCGTTTTGAACTCATGATTGCAGGCAAGGAAGTGGCTAATGCATATTCAGAGTTGAATGATCCTATAGAACAAAGAGAACGTTTTGAAGAACAAATGAAACTGATGGAACGTGGCGATGATGAAGCCATGTTTATCGATCATGACTTTTTGAGGTCTTTGGAATATGCCATGCCACCCACTTCAGGAATCGGGATTGGAATTGATCGTTTATGTATGTTCATGACCAACCAACATTCAATTCAGGATGTATTGTTCTTCCCACAGATGCGCCCGGAGAAGGTTCAAGAAAAGAAAGTTGAACTTTCAGAAGCAGAAGAAGCTATCGTAAAACTCATTGAAGGGGAAGCCAATCTTTTGGAAATAAAAGAGAAAGCAGGTCTTAGCAATTCTAAATGGGATAAGACGGTAAAGAAGCTGAAAGAGAAGAAAATGCTGGAAGTATTTAAAGAGGGGGATGATGTGAAGATGAAAGTCCTCTAAGCTGAATTCAATGAAAGTCAAGCTCATCATACTGCTAACTTTTATATTGTCAATTGGTGAGTCTTGTGAAACCAAGTTATGTCAGAGGTGGAAGTATTCTCAGGATGATAGATTAATCTCAAAAGGTCGAGCGAACATTAATGAATATTTGAAAGAAGTTCATGCTGATTCGTTTGAAATTTATTTAGCCGGGTGTACTCGCCAATCATACGAATTTGAGTGTTATTTCTACGATATCCGAAGTAAAAAAGACAGCAACTTGAAGTTTTGTTATGAATTCGACAATCAGCGTTCCTTAATTGTTCATCATCAAGATTTTATGAAGAGCTTATCTCAAGCTCTTAAAGAGCGTAAAGATACTCTTAGTGTATCACCGAATACTGAGAAGAAATGTGATAGAGGGATAGAAACACTGGAATTAGAGTTTAACGCAATTTCATGTAATTGCGCTAAATGGAGCGAGAGTAAATATAAAGATGATCCGGATAAAAGAAAGTATCTATGGTTAGAGCCTTCAAGTGGTGACTTAATCGATGCAAATACTTTATTTAAAGGAGAAAATTTGCCAATTGTGATACAAGTTAGTGGTCGCTATGTTTCTGAAAGTGGGTTTCCACAAGGCTATCCCACGGGAAAAACAAGTCTAACAGAAGCAGGGAAAGTCTTCAGGTATTCTGAAATAAAGGTTTTGAAAAAGTGATTTAAGATGTGTTCATTTGATGATGAAGCTTACCTAATTAGGATTACTTCACCCTTCTTAACTTGTTGACTGATGTCACCATTTTCATCAGTGCATTGATAAGTGACTACATAATAGAATGCTGCTGCATCTTGAGCGATACCATTAAAGCTTCCATCCCATGATCCTTCTAGAGATTGGCTACTGAAGACTCTTTGTCCCCATCTATTGAAGACTTCGAATGATCCAATTTTTGCGCCCCCACCGGATTCTAGCATTCTAAATCTGTCATTGAGACCGTCGCCATTTGGTGTGAATGCAGTCGGAACAAATACATTGCAACAAAGTTGTTGTTCAACAACTATTTTCCCAACAGCTAGGCAGCCGTTGTCATCAATGACGCGCATAAGGTATGGAGCTGAACGTAGGTCGTATAGGGTTGGACCGCTTTGTACTGGAATGGTTTGCCATTCATAAAAATAAGGTGGTTCACCTCCACTAGCGATGGCTTCAATGCGACCATCTTCTTTGTTCAAGCAGGTCGCTTCAAAGGCTGTTAAGTTTACACTGAGCAGAGAGTCTGGCTGTAAGACATCCGTTTTGATTGAATCAAGACAGCCATTGTCATCTTGCACATAGAAGGTGTGATTGCCTGCCGTCATATAGTCATAAGAGGGATTGTTCTGAAAGAGATTGTCGTTCCAAGCATATAGCAAGGCAGGAGTTCCTCCAGTTGCACTCAGTAATACTCGGCCAGTATTTTGGTATTTGCAAAGCACATGTTCTTTGTCTTCAAGAGTTAGGATTAGTTCATCCGGTTCGTCTAGAATAATGATTGTTGAGTTGGTGCATCCGTCGGCGTCGGTGATTACAATGGTGTAGGTTCCTGCATTTAAATTGTTTGCGTTGGAAGTGGGTAGGGCAGTTCCATTTAGGGTGTAGTTATAGGGCGGTGCTCCAAGATCTCCATCGAAGCTGATGCTACCATTGCTTTCTCCATTACAGTTTGGTTCAGTGGTTTGAATATTAGTGATTTCAGGCAAGGGGAGTACGTCAACAAAGACAGTGTCAATTGCCGTTTGTGTTCCGCCACCACATGAGGTGAAGGTTGCGATGGCATAATAGAAAGTACTTGCACTGGGGTTGATGTTTATGCTCGGAACATTTGAAGCGATTAAATTTCCTAGGGCATCATACCAATCTATGACAACACCCGATGGGCCGCCTGTAGCACTTGGAGCAAATTCTTGACCGTCATTTGTTGCCGTCCATTGGTTAGGCAAATTTCTACCAGGAACGATATTGGCTACCGTACCGAAAGAGTTTTGAATTCCGTGTACAGCCAATCCTGAATTCCAAGAAGTACATAAGGGTTTATTAGCGATAAAGGTTTTAATATTGTTACTGCCTTCATGCAGAACAATTTGTTGGGTGAGAATTAGGTTGTTGCATGAGAACATAGGATTATCAATCCAACTTACGACAAAGCGTCTATTGGGTGCAGTTCCGAATGTATTATATCGGATTCTAGCCGTGCTATTTACACTAGGGTCAATATCATGATAAGGCGCCATAATGGCATTCATGGCATCTGTAAAAGTTGCGTTGGGCAAGGGTGCCACTGTATTCAAGCCCCAATTATTGAAACCGTTCGCATTGGCTGAATTAAAAGAGATTAATCCATTACTTCCGACGATACATTCGTTATAAATATTGTCAAAGAAGCAAAAATTGAAAGGTATAGGGATGATGTCTGACCAGCGGTCGTCAACGTCAGAAAGTAGGCCGCCATTTTCTGGCACATCAGTTCCGGTCAAGGCTTCAGGTGCATAAGTAACGCTATTGATATTATAAGATGCTGTGCTCGGTAGGTTAGAGCTTGTTGTGGCTGTAATTGTTGTCAAATTATTGCATGCCGCAAGATTAAGATCTGGTCCTAAATCAATGGATGAATTCTGACCAAAAGCTGTGAAGCTCAAGAGACAGAGGAATAAGCTGAGATGTAATTTTTTGTTGTTCATAGAATCGAATTGAGAAAGGGCTCCATCTACAAGACGCATTCAAGAACTCGAAGGTTTGTATATATTTTGATTTAGCAAGAATTTAAGAGAGCAGTCCATTGCCTGAAATATTCAATTTATGCTTACTGCAATATCCTATCCTTAGCTTCCTAGCTAAGGATGCAGAATAGGCGAGCAATTTTATTGCTCATTAATTTCCCATTATAACAATCCCTCTTTCGGATTATTTAGTTTGTGATTGAATACTCACCGCAAGCTTCTATCCTTAGCTTCCTAGCTAAGGATGCAGAATAGGCGAGCAATTTTATTGCTCATTAATTTCCCATTATAACAATCCCTCTTTCGGATTATTTAGTTTGTGATTGAATACTCACCGCAAGCTTCTATCCTTAGCTTCCTAGCTAAGGATGCAGAATAGGCGAGCAATTTTATTGCTCATTAATTTCCCATTATAACAACCCCTCTTTCGGATTATTTAGTTTGTGATTAATACTCACCGCAAGCTTCTATCCTTAGCTTCCAAGCTAAGGATGCAGAATAGGCGAGCAATTTTATTGCTCATTAATTTCCCATTATAACAATCCCTCTTTCGGATTATTTAGTTTGTGGTTGATACTCACGGCAATAGTCTTCGCTCTAATAATCGCTTGCTCAGCCATTTTGCCAACAAAAAGTTCTTTGATGTTCTGTTCAAATAATCTCAGCCATGTATCGAAATGTTCTTTTTGAAGTCTTTGTTGCTGATTCACATGCTTATGTTTCTGCATAACATTACCCATATATCCTCCGGTATGAAATAGGGCATTTTCCCAAAACTTATACATGCGCGGAAGGTGCTCATCCCAATTTACTTTCATCACATCATTGAAGAAGGGACCTATATGCTCATTGTTTTGAACTTTTTGGTAAAATGAATTTACCATGAGTTCAACATCTTCTCTGTTTTCTATGTCTTTCGTTGGGAGCTCCATAAGGATGTTCTCTTTAGTATAAAAGTATGCCTCAATCTTAGAATGTGTTCTTTCTGATAGTCTTGCTTTTCACAAAGACTTGGATGTATTGAGCTGTGTAAGCACAGCTATTCTCCCTTAGCTTCGCCTGTCTGCATATCAAAAGGGAATTCACGGCTTTTAAAATATACTTTCATATTCACGCGTAAGGACTCGCGTTGTTTTTCACTATCAATATTTGAAGATTCTACGAAGTATTTTTCGCTTTCGAACTCCACATAGCCGTAAATAATTTCATTTCTTTTGAAGCTCGGTACTTGAGATAAGATTATTTTACCTGAGCGACAAGGCACTTCAATCCTATGCAACAAAGTGTCATCCTGACCAAAAGCAAAAGTTGGGAAGTCACTTGATGCAAAATGAAATAATTCTGCCGAATCCTTGATGATTCTAATGTAAAATCCAGTTCCCTCAAACATCCCAATACCTCCATTGATAGCAATAGTATCTCCATTTTTGAAATGAAATGTTTTGAAAAATATTCGTGTGCTATCGGCTTCAGTGTAGTGTATTTCTTCCACATCTGAAAAGAGGTCAAGCGTGATTAGATTATTATAGATGCATAAGATGGTGTCCATCCCTTCCATTTCAGAAATACTTGAGAATCTGTCTTTTGCTTTTTCTTCGATTGAGGCGTCAATAGTGATGCCTTTGATTTCTTGAGCACTAGATTCAATTGACAGAAAAATGCAGAGGAGAAAAACGAGTTTGCGCATAAGCCAAATAAATGTAGCAATTCTATTTAAAAGTCTCGATGAAAGCTCTCATTTCGGCGTGACAAGCTTCGGGCTCCTGCAATTGTGGATTGTGGTCACTCTTGGGGAAAATGACCATTTTTTTCCATGTAGAGCTCACTCTGTTCATTACATCATCTCCTAATCCTTTCGGCACTATGAAATCATATTTCCCATAAAGATTGAGCACTGGAATTGTAACATTGCTGAGAGCAGAACTCATTTCATTGTCTAAAGCCAGTTGATTCAGATTTAAAATATTAGTGCTGATAAGATTGGTAGCAAAAGAGGTCATAGCCCAGGGTTGATATTGACCTAGAATAATTTTGCCTGCATCCAGTTGAAAGCCGTCGTTCAATGAGTCTTCCATCATATTAGCACCATCAAAACCCATCGAATTAATATCATTGGAACGCTTGCTCGTGCCATCTGGTGGGTTGGCATTTACCCAGTCAATCATGCTCTGCCAAGTGCTTACATCAATTCCTGCATCAATTTGCATCTGGCCTACTTCGCGAATTTTGTCGCCCACTAAGGTGTCATTTAAACTGTAATTGTGCGAGCCAGACATATTAATCCAGCCTTTGATTTTATCTTGATTGTTGCCTTTCGTCAGGTAAGCACTGCTTACAAATCCACCCCAGGAATGACCGAGTATAAATATACTATTGTCATTTCCATAAACATTTTTAATTGTTTCAACCACACCGTCAAGGGCGTCCCTAAATTCTCGCACACCCACACCTGACCAATTATTTCCTTGTGAGAAACCCGCATAGGGTTGGTCAAAATATACAGCGGCGTAGTGCGGTTGAATATATTCAGCGCTTTCTGGAGTATTGTGTTCCCATATTCCTGGATCTCCCGGACCTCCATGAATATAAATCAGAAAAACTTTGGAGGCCGTATTCCCTTTGACCAAAATAGGGTGAGTAGTCTTTCCAGTTTTGACAGTAAAAAACTCTTCTACAGCTTCTCCGATTTCGCCTTCTTGTTTGTTGCAAGAGAAAAGGAGCATTGTTGAGAAGATGACGATTAAATATTTCATCGAATAAATTTTTCAAGGTGAATGCTAAATTGCGGTCTGCTGTAATAGAGGTTGTTGTACGGGACATAATTTAATAAGCCGAATGTGCTGAACATTCTGAACACTTCACCATCTTTGCTAAATCGCCAATCTTTTCCAAAACCAAAGCGATAATTAAAATTTAGATAAAAGTCTCCAGCTAAGACACGGCGAACGGCAACTCCATTTTCAATTTTGTAGGAAGGGTCATTATAAAAGGTTCTGCTGACACCAATCTCAGGCTTGCTGATAAAGAAGAAATGTTTCTTGCGGTCCATTCTGATAAATTCTCGTCCAACATTCAGCATAAGATTATTGTGAAAATGTTTGTGGTAGTAGAATTTGCTTTCGAAAGACCAACGACGCATCTTTTCTTTTATCTTACCTTTTTTCTCTTTGTAAAAATGTTTGTCAGGAAGGGTATAGGCTATGCCCATACCAGGATATTTAATGGAGGCAATTAGAGAAACACCTATTGTCTTCTTGGAATAGAGGCTGTCTGTTTCACATTGTCCAAAAGAAAATTTACAAAGGAGGAGAAGAAAGAGGAGGTTTAGTAATATGCGCACAGGATCAAAGTTTATCAAACTTTTGAGCCAAATCAAAATCTTTTTGGGTGACGCCTCCTTCACTATGTGTATTTAGACGAATTTGAACCTTATTGTATACATTATGGAGTTCGGGATGATGGTTGGCCTGTTCGGCCAATAGGCCTAGACGTACTATGAATGCTAGCGCTTCGTTGAAATCTTTGAATTCAATATTTTTCTCAATTGCGCCATCTTTCAGCTCCCAATCCGAGAGTTGAGATAGGCCTTGTACAATTTGTTCTGAAGATAAAACTGCCATTATATGCTGCGATTGATGTCGAAGTTTTCAAGTTCTTTAGCTACTTCGCTTAAGAATCCAGCGCCAAGTGAACCATCAACGATTCTATGGTCATAACTCATGGACAGGTACATCATTTGACGAATGGCAATGACGTCGCCTTCATCCGTTTCCAAAACGACGGGTCGTTTTTTAATAGTACCTACAGCGAGTATTGCCACCTGAGGTTGATTGATGATTGGGGTGCCCATGAGGCTTCCAAATGTCCCAACATTGGTCAATGTAAATGTTCCACTCTGAGTATCATCGGGACTCAAGGAATTGGAGCGCGCTTTTTGAGCAAGACCATTGACTTCTTTGCTGATGCCGTACAAATTCTTAGTGTCTGCATTCTTGATTACTGGAACAATCAAGTTTCCCGAAGGTAAGGCAGTAGCCATTCCTATATTAATGTCCTTTTTGATTACAATATTGTCGCCATCTACAGACGCATTGATCATTGGATTGCGTTTGATACAATTTACAATTGCTTCAATAAAGAGGGGAGTGTATGTGAGCTTCTCACCATTTTTTTCTTGAAAATCTTTTTTGACTTTATTTCTCCAATTGACCATATTGGTGACATCAGCTTCCGTCATTGAGGTGACGTGAGGTGAAGTCTGCACGGAATTAACCATATGCTTGGCGATCAATTTGCGCATACGGTCCATCTCAATAATTTCAACATTGGCTCCACTATTCGTTGAGCTTGCCGGTGCTGTAGTATTAGTAGCAGGTGATGGGCTTGTGGCTGCAGGCGAAGTTGGGGCCGCGCTTCGGTTTTTGACAAAAGCGAGAATATCTTTTTTGTTTACCCTACCATCTTTTCCCGTTCCTGGAATATTTTCCAATTCAGTCATGGAGATGCCTTCTTTAGAAGCAATATTCATCACCAAAGGAGAGTAAAACCTGTTTGCAGTATTGGAAGTTGTTGCCGTAGCGGCAGGAGCAGCTGGAGTTTCTACGGCTTTAGGAGTGGCTGCGACAACAGGAGCTGCGACTGGAGCCTCTACTTTAGTTTCTGCTGGTGGAGCACTTGCAACAGATCCATCAGTGCTGATGCGTGCAATAACTGTCCCAACGGGGACTACGTCGTCCACATTAAAAAGGATTTCAGCGATTGTGCCTGCTGTGGTAGAGGGAACTTCACTGTCCACCTTATCGGTGGCGATGTCTAGAACAGTTTCATCCAAATCAACTGCATCACCGACATTTTTGTACCATTTTAGAACGGTTGCTTCCATGATACTTTCACCCATCTTCGGCATCACTAAATCCACTGTAGACATAAAAATTTCTTTAGACGGCAAATTTAGCAAAATTCCATTGTCTTTTAATGTAGAACGTCCACTAAAACCCGCGAAATATTATACCTTAGATGCCTAATTATTGAGCATGAAGAAGAATTTGAAAGTGGCCATTCTCGCAATAGCAATTATTGGGATAGCTGGGGCTTTGATGGCCAATTCCTATTTCAATACGTCAAATACAGGCGATTTTCCTGATGATCAGTACCTCTACGTACCCACGGGCTCGAGTTTTGAAGCCTTAATGGACAGCTTAAAGAAGGGAAACTTCATAGCAGATTTTGACAGTTTTAAGGATAGAGCAAGAAGCATGGGGCTTGAAAATTCTGTTATGCCTGGGCGATATGAAATCAGCAAGGGCATGAGTTCTTATGATATCATCAAGATGCTGAGGCAAGGCGATCAGAAAATCACCCGTTTGGTCATAAATAAATTGAGAACTAAGCCTCAAATTATCAAACGAATAAGTTCAAAACTTGAGTGCGATTCTGCTTCCTTGGCCAGATTGTTTAATGATGATGAATATTTAAAGCAATGGGATGTCAATTCAGACCAGGTGCAAGCAATCATCATGCCTTATACTTATGATTTTTATTGGAATACGACAGCTAAAGAAGCCGTAGAAAAGATTGCGAAGGCCTATACAAGATTTTGGAATGATGAGCGTAAAGCAAAAGCCAAGAAATTAAATCTGACTAAAGTTGAAGTTATTACAATTGCATCCATCGTTGATGAGGAAACGAATAAGGATGATGAGAAAGGAAATGTTGCCTCTGTTTATTTAAATAGAATTCGAAAAGGAATGAAGCTTCAGGCTGATCCTACAGCAAGATTTGCTCATGGTGATTTTACAGTGACGCGAATCTTGTTCAAGCACCTAAAAAATCCTTCACCCTGGAATACTTATGTTCATGTTGGAATTCCTCCAGGTCCAATTTGTACGCCAAGTGAGAGCAGTATAGATGCGGTGCTGAATGCGCCTGCTACGGACTATATATTTTTCTGTGCAAAGGAGGATTTTAGTGGCTATCACAACTTTGCAGCGACTAATGCTGAGCATGAGGCCAATGCAGAAAAATTTCACAAGGCGATGGACGAGCGTGCACGTAAAAAGCGTGAAGAAGAGCGAGCTCGCCAATAGTTCTTATTTTTAATAAATGTCAACCCTCGAAAGTCGAATAATGGATTCGCGCATGATGCGACGAATTCGTGTGTGGCTTAGTGGTATAGTGCTTCCTGGCTTTCAGGGAGTAAGTCTGTGGGATTCATTGACATTTTTTATCAGAGAGATTACAAGGCAGCGTTTTGCATTGAGAGCGCGTTCGGTCAGTTTCTCCTTCTTGATGGCTGGAGCACCTTTTTTGCTCTTTCTGTTTACCCTTATTCCTTATCTACCCATTTCTGAAAAAGAGATTTTAGATGGTGTACATGAAATCGTTGGAACACTCACACAGAATGAAAAGTTTGGGGATACGGTGAAGAGTATAATGCATGATTTCTTTACCCACAGAAAGGATGCTCTATTGTCTTTTTCAGTTTTCTTGACTCTTTTCTTTTCATCAAATGGCGTCATGGGATTGATGAGCAGTTTTGATCGGACGCATACTGGGTTCAAGTTTAGAAATGTTTGGAAAAAGCGTGGAACAGCTCTTTTACTTACCCTAATGCTCATCGTGGTTTTTATTGGAACCTTTGCTTTAATGCTGACGCAATCATTGGTCTTTGAATTCTTAAATATTTCCAGCTATAAAGGCTTGGTTACATTGGCAGAGTACTTGACACTTTTAGGTATTCTACTCTTCGTGATTTCGGCGCTTTATAAATATGGGCCTGCTGTAAACCACCGATGGCGATTGCTTACACCGGGTTCCCTTATGGCGACCTTCCTGATTGTGCTTGTAACCTTCATTTTCTTTTATGTTGTAAATAATTTGGTTAATTACAATCAGATTTATGGCTCGGTAGGGACATTGATTGTATTTCTAATTTGGCTTTTTACAGCCGCTCAAATTCTTCTTATTGGATATGAATTGAATGTCAGTATTTTCGTACGAAAGGAACAAAAAATTGCAAAAACTCTGTCTGCTCATACTGATTAGTTTATGTTGTGCGTGCGCTCAAAAAGCACCGACATTTTCAGCAGATATTGCACCGCTAGCTTTTGAAAAATGTACCCCTTGTCATAGACCCGGTCAAATCGGGAAATTCAATCTTATTACCCCTGACGACTTTAGAATTAATAAGGACAAAATACTGTTTGCCATCCGAGAAAAACTCATGCCACCTTGGCCAGCAGATCCTCACTATTCAAATTTTGTTGGCGAGAATTATCTCAACGAAAAAGAAATCGAACGGATAGAAGAGTGGTATGCTTTGGAAATGCCCATTGGTGATTCATCGGAGATTCCAGAAATGCCCAAATTTCACAAGTCTTCTTTGATTGGTGTACCTGATCTAACGGTGCCTATAAAGCCGTACTTGGTCAAGGGCGATTATAGCGACCGTTTTCTGGTCATAAAAGTGCCCTTTGAATTGCCTAGGGATACCTTCATCAGAGCATTAGAGTTTGTTCCCGGAAATAGCAAGTTGGTGCATCATGTCAATGGTGATATGGTCCTCTTTGAAGAAGGGAAAAAGAAAGACCTTTATGACGGTAGCTGGATTGACGATTTGAAATGGGATAGCACTCAACGTCAAGTGTATAAGAATATTGGCGTGCTTCATGATGATGGTTCATTTCCTTTAAAGTTGAGTTCTGTGGTCAATTATTTGCCAGGCGTTATTGCGACAAAGTATCCTGAGGGAATTGGTGGTTGGCGCGTCAATAAGAAAAGCGCATTCTTGCTGAATGACTTGCACTATGGTCCCTATTACGATAATGTCTGGGATAGCTCTTATATCAATATCTTTTATGCCAAAGACATTCCTAAGCGTCCCGTACAGGAATTTACTATGGGCTCGCTCGGGCAAAGTCCAGTAGTGCCAGAACTCATCATTGCTCCCAATACTGAAAAAAAAGTGATGACGGAATTGAAAATTCCAGAGAAGATTTCAGTGCTGACCATCAATCCCCACATGCATCTCTTAGGAAAGGACTTTTGGGCCTATGCCGTTCCACCTAGTGGTGATACTATCCCCTTGATTAAAATTGATCGATGGGATTTTAATTGGCAGTACTTCTATACCTTCAAAAAAGCAGTAGTCATTCCTTCGGGTTCTACGATATACGCTCATGGGACCTATGATAATACATCAAAGAATCCCTACAATCCGAATTCTCCTCCTCGCGTGGTCAAGGATAATAATGGCAGCATGCGAACGACAGACGAGATGTTTCAGTTTATCGTGTCCTATTTGCCTTATCAGGAAGGAGATGAAGATCTAAGTTTAGAATAGTCCAATTCCTTTTAACGATTGTCCAATAATCCAATGCCTAATATTGGTTATTTTTAAAGGACTTGGATATTCCAGTACATAAAATATCATCAGATAAGGTTTTTCTCGTGTGGAGAGACATTGCTATTAATGATGGAGATGTGGAGCATCCCCATAGACATGACTATTTACAATGTATGTTTTTGGAAAAAGTGTCGGGTCTTCATCAAATAGATTTCATGGACTATAAGGCAAAAAGCAACTGTTTGCATTTTGTTGGACGTGGTCGTGTGCATGAAGTTGGTTTCGAATCAGATGTACAGGGATGTGTTTTTCTGTTTCCTGAATCCTTATTTGGGTCGGACTATGAGCAGAAGCTTTTATCATCTTTTTTATTTTTTAAAGCAGAGGCTCATCCCATACTCGAATTGTCTGTCGCTCAATTTAAAGAGTGTATGCTTCTTGTGGAGCAAACGAAAGAAGCTATTGCTCAGGAGCAATTTGACGTGAGTAAATATTTATTCCTTGCATTGCTTTCTAAAGTTCGAGATTTATATCAACTGAAGCACGAGCACATTGAGAAAAAAATGCCGTCAGAAATTATCCAATTCAATGATTTGCTGAAAAAGAAGGGCTGTGAATGGACACAACTTAATCAGTTCTTAGAAGTGATTGGCGTGAGTTCTGGCAGATTGAATGCCTTGTGTAAGGAAGTGTATGGGCGCACTGCCTTGCAGCGCTTACAGGGAAGAAAAATGCTGGAAGCGAAACGGATGCTTGTCTATTCAGAAAAGCAAGTGAAAGAAGTGGCTTATGATTGTGGCTTTGAGGATGTTGCCTATTTCAATAGATTTTTTAAGAAGCACGCTGCCTGCACTCCCTCGCAATTCCGAAAGAATCACTAATAAGAGAGGCTTTTGTCCAAGACCTCTTCACTTTCGTCCTATTTTTAGAGGGTCCTAAGTCTCAACTTTGTATTGAATCATAAAAATATTTGACATGAGAATCTTAATTATCATAATTGCAGCATTAGTCACTTTATCAGCTGAGGCCCAATGGCAGAATCTGCGACCTAATGAAAATAATGGGAAAACGATCATGGCGATTGAATTCTATGATGTGCAAAACGGATTGATAGCCGAGGGGACTGGTCTCAAGAGAACGGTCGATAATGGAAATTCTTGGAATCCATCATTGGTGCCATCGGTCTTTGGGGAATTTTTTGATATAGAGTATGTAAACAGTCAGCATATTCTAGTGAATGCCATTCGCTCAGGCGCAGTTAATTATGATAAGCTTATTTATGAAAGTCTAGATGCTGGATTAAGTTGGGATACTATCCTTGTTCAGAATAATAATACAAGATATCGAGAAATGGACATTGTCAATTCAACAAGAGTTGCCATGTACGATCCTTTTTCTTCCGATAGTTTTTTGATCAAAAATTTAAATGGTAACATGAGCATGCATCAAATACAAAATGGCGGTATGATTCGCTATTTAAATTTTACTTCTGTGGATTCTGCTTTGGCGCTAATCTGTACGACTGTTGACTCAGTTAATTACGAAGGGGATGTAGAACTGATGCGCTCAGTTGATGGCGGGAATAGCTGGTCGCAAGTGTGGACGACATATGGGAACGTTCACACTGCGAGTGCTGATTTTTTTAATGGACAAACAGGATTGGTTAAAGTTGATAGTTTGTTGTACTCGACTGCCGATTATGGACAGAATTGGACACAGCTTAATTTGCCATCTTCGGCGGCATGGAGTTCAGGAGGCGATAGAATTGAGATGGTTTCGCCGACCAAGGCCTTTGTATTCCACACTTCCCAACTCTTCTATGTAGAACCTCAAGTCAATTTAATGGTAAATGTTCCTATTGATAGTATTGGGTATTTGCATAATTGGGTGTTCTCTGCTTTCATTGATCAGGATCATTTCTTTATGGCTGAAAACTTATTGAGTTGTGGTTTCTACGGCTCCAACTTTTGGCGATATGGTTTCGATGAAAATAATCCGAATGCCATAGATGAAGTGAAGTTTGAAGATGCGATTAGTATCTATCCAAATCCTACGACCAATCAATTGAGTATTCGAATTGACGAAACAATAGGAGGTGTCATTGATTTTTTCCTATATGATATGAAGGGTTGCAAGGTTCTGGACAGAAAGATGAATGTTGGCTACAATGAAATTGATGTTTCTTCTCTTGCTAGGTCGACATATGTCATTCATATGGAACAAAAGGGAAGAGTATTCCAGCAGAAGGTTCTATTGCGATAAAGACTATTGATTTCTCAAACCACCGATAGGATGGGGAGGAGGCAATCGAGAATTACCTTCTTCTCCTTCCCGAGCGCGGCGGATATGAACGGTCTGTGGTCTCCCATCTCTACCATAATGCATAATAAAACGGTCACGTTCAATGCCTCCTTCCTCCACTAAATAATTGATAACCGCTTCTGCATTGGACCAGCTTGCTTGTTGCGTCATATAGGAGGTTTGACCGTAGCCAATTACAATAAATCTCATATGCGGACTTCGTTTTATAAAGTCGACATAAGAGTCAAGTTTAGGTTTTTCAATATCATCAAAATAGCCAGGCCTTTGAGACATTATGATAGTGCTACCATCTCGAGACCTTGGTCGTTTGTATCTGCAAGTTTTGGAATCGTGAGTCAAACATTCCCAGTAAGGGTTGATGTCATGCGTTTTACCTTCAGAGACTATGTTTGCGTGGGTATTCGAAAAGTTCAAAATCTTTTCAGCTCCATAAATTATATGCATACCGAGGGTCATAACAAATTCTCCCTCCTCATCTTTTACGAAAATGAGCCCATCTTGAAACTCACCAATAGAATCGAAAGGCTCATGATGTGTTACATCTTCAAAGCCATAGCCTCTTTTACCAATGAATGAGTATCCCTTCCATCTGAGAGCGCCTGGCTCATCCGCGACTTCACTATCCTCTGTAAAATTGGAAATTACCGCCAGGCCATATTTATAAGGTCTTGCTCTCTTGAATACTCTTTGAAAGGGTGCTTGCTTTGCATGCCAAATATCGTTTGGTGGTTCAAAGTCGTCATTATCCATTGATTCGGGAGTATCATATGGATGAATAGGATTGCCAAGAGTGTCTATATAAAACCAGTTCTGTTTGAGCTTGACGGCAGCAGAATATTCACTAAAAGAATGGACGGAGTCGTAGATGTTGGGAATGACTAATTGGTTTTGCTCATTTACAAAGCCATATTTATTGTCTATTTTAATCCATGCTTTTCCTTGTGTATAGGCGCCTCTATTTTGAGCAAAAGAACTCAGACTCAAAAGGCAGAGTAGAATTATTATTGGATGTCGCATCTAGTTATGAAAATTAAAGATAATTAATACCCTATAGCTGTTGGGCGATTTTATCTTGCATGATTTGGGAAAGGAGGAGGAGTTAAGGAGGGGCCCTCTTCACCCTTCATCGCATCTCTGATGGAGACAGTGTTGCTAGGGCCATTCTGACGACCATATTGAAAAATGATGCGCTCCCTTTTGATATCATTGTTTACGAGAAATTTTTGAACTGCATAGGCGTTATCCCAGCTCTTCTGAATGCTAGCATAAATATTATACCAGCCTTCACTCGTTCCATAAGAGTAGAGCTCACACATTCCAGTAATAACGATGCGAATGTTGCGTTCTTTTTTTAGATAGCGTAGTAAATTCTCCAGTTTTACTTCTTCTTTTTTGTCAAATTTAGAGCCCAGGTGGTTAAAATAAATTGTTGAAAAATTTCCATTGGAGCGTCTAGGTAGTTTTAGATCTTCAGTGCAATTCCAAACACATTCTCCAAAGGGATTTAAACGGATTTCTCTGCCGTTCAAGACAACTGTCGCATAACCCTTGTTGTAGGAAATGATTCGATCGTAGATCTTCGGAAGTAAATAATTATAGTTAGTATCAATGATTCCGTACTTGCCATTCTTTTTAGCGATGGCGTATCCCTTATCAAAATTGCCGACGGAATCGTCCGCCTCATAATCTGTGAAGTCCATCGTCCACCCATCGTGATGGATGATGAACTGTCCTTCTTGATAGATTCTATAAACACCTTTAGTAGTGTCGACATCATCGAGATATTCTATTATTGCCCGCTTATTGAAGTAGGGACGTGCCACTTTGAAGAAAAGAGTGTCCTTATCGGTATTATTTTCTGTCGTACGCCCTCTGCTATATTGGAAGGCTTCAGATTGGTGCGCACACTTTCCCTCCTTAGTAATGTAAAACCATTTTCCATTAAACTTCACTGGAGTCACCCCTTCTCTGAAGGAATAAGTTGAATCAAAAACTATGGGGATGACAAACTCCTTCTTGTCATTAATAAATCCATACTTGCTTTTCTTCTTAATCCAAGCGAGTCCGTCAGAATAGGGGCCTTGTATCTGTGCAAGGGTGTTGAAGCTAATGAAAAATAAAATTGCCACGAGGCGGTAACGCATAAGACACTAAAGATAAGACGCATCGGAACTATTCACATATAAATAATAATAATGTTATTTATTTTGGCTAAAAATCCGAAAAAGTAGTTAGTTTTGTTGTTTAAGCTAACATTATAAAAAAATATAATATGTCTAATTTACGCTTCGAAGCCCTTGATACCATTGGGAAAGGCACCAAAAAGATCGGTCATTATGCCGAAACGAAAATCACTGATATTTTCGCAAAAAACGTTTTTAATGCTAAAATTCAACGAGAGTATCTCAGCGAAGAGGCTTTCTACAGTTTGAATGAATCCATTCAGAGTGGAAAGAAGATTGATCGATCTATGGCAGATCAAATTGCCAGTGCGATGAAATCTTGGGCTATGGAATTAGGAGCTTCTCACTATACGCATTGGTTCCAACCCTTGACTGGAGCAACTGCAGAAAAGCATGATTCGTTTTTTACTTTGAAAAGAGATGGAACAGCTTTAGAAATTTTTGAAGGTGATGCATTGATTCAACAAGAGCCAGATGCATCTTCTTTTCCGAACGGTGGCATACGTGCAACATTTGAGGCAAGAGGTTATACTGCATGGGATCCAACATCGCCTGCATTTATAATGGAGATGGCCCATGGTAAAACATTATGCATTCCAACAATCTTCATTGCTTACAGCGGAGAAAGTTTAGATAAGAAAACCCCTTTGCTAAAAGCATTGGATGCGGTGAACAAAGCGGCAGTAGATGTCTGCAAGTATTTTGATAAGAATGTGAATCGCGTAACGGCCTCTCTAGGTTGGGAGCAAGAGTATTTCGTGGTCGATGATGGTTTGGCCAGTGCGCGTCCTGATTTAATTGCTTGCGGAAGAACAGTTTTGGGTCACTCGCCAGCAAAAGGGCAGCAATTGGATGATCACTATTTTGGATCAATTCCTGAGCGTGTCTTTCAATTTATGCAAGACTTTGAAAAGGAGAGTTATAAGTTGGGGATTCCATTGCGTACACGTCACAATGAGGTGGCTCCATCTCAATTTGAATGTGCACCTATTTTTGAAGAAGCTAATCTTGCGGTCGATCATAATTCTCTCTTGATGGATGTGATGCCGCGTGTTGCGAAGCGACATGGCTTGAGAGTGCTGATGCACGAAAAACCATTTGCTGGAGTGAACGGAAGTGGGAAGCACAACAATTGGAGTTTGAGTACAAATACTGGCGTGAACTTATTGGCTCCAGGAAAAACGCCACGAACCAATTTAATGTTCTTGACATTTTTTGTAAATACCATTAAAGCGGTTCATGATCATGAAGAATTGTTGAGAGCATGTATTGCATCTGCAGGTAACGATCATAGATTGGGAGCAAACGAAGCGCCTCCAGCAATTATTTCGGTCTTTATCGGTGAGCATCTGAGCAATGTTTTAGATGAGGTAGAAAGTCGTGTGAATGAAAAATTCTCCGAACAAGATGAGTCTCTATTGAAATTAGATATTCAGAAAACTATTCCGGAGCTTCTGATGGACAATACGGATAGAAATAGAACGAGTCCTTTTGCCTTTACAGGAAATAAATTTGAATTCCGTGCGGTTGGAAGTACGGCCAATTGCGCTACACCTATGACGGTCTTAAATGCCATCATGGCACAAACTTTAGTCCAATTTAGAGCGGATGTGGATGAACGCATTAAGAAAGGTGATAAAAAAGAGATTGCCATTTTGCATGTCCTACGTCGCTACATTAAAGAGTCTAAGAAGATTCGTTTTGAAGGTGATAATTACTCAGACGCATGGGCCAAAGAAGCCAAGAAAAGAGGCTTGAGTAACAATAAGGACAGTGTAAGCGCCTTGATGGCCTATGCGACAAAAGATGCCAAAACATTGTTCGGTGGTTTGGATATTTATTCGGAAGTTGAATTGGAGGCTCGTCTTGAAATTGAACTGGAAGAGTATATGAAGAAGATTCAAATTGAAGCTAGAATGATTGGCTATCTATGCACGAATCACATTTTGCCAGCGGCCATAAACTATCAAAATAAACTGATTGACAATATTCGTGGTCTTAAAGAAGTGGGTATGAAAGCCGCATCTTATAAAGTGCAAAAGGACATCGTTGAACAGCTGTCAAGACACATTAATGAAATGAGTGCTCATGTGGAGGCGATGGTTGAGACTCGCAAGAAGGTCAACAAGATTGCTGATATGCATAAATTGGCCGAGGCTTATTGTAAAAAAGTGAAGCCTTACTTTGATGAAATTCGATATCATGCCGATAAGCTCGAATTGATTGTTGCCGACAGCGATTGGCCGCTCCCTAAGTATAGAGAGTTGCTTTTTGTTAAGTAAGACAAGTAATTTTTAAAAGGGCGACTCTGATTGAGTCGGCCTTTTTTATTCTAATATTTTTTGGACAAAATAGGATAAGGCTTCCTCTAGCGAAGAATAGTCGGCCCCCTTTATTTTTACGTCAGTGAGTGCTGGTAAATGTTCTGCGAAGAAGACCTGTTCGTTCGCCATTTCAAGCATGGTGCTTGCTAGAACTCTTGGGAAGGGGAAGTTTGGCTTGAGCTCTTGAAATAATACCGTAAGGTAATTTGCCAATTTTTTGTACTCAAAGAATAGCTTTTCCTTATTTTCAGAATCAACATCTCGAGTATGATAAACTTTTGAGCCTTCAGTAATTAGCATATGGTGTAGTCGCTGAACATTAATATGTTCAGGTGCATGTGCACCATCTTTGCTGTCGGCAATTATTGAAATAGCCTGCTGTAGTTTTTCCTCGCTTGTTTTCAGGTTTTGCGTTCGTAGCTCGATAAGATAATTTAACCAAGCCCAATACCATGAATGCAGGTATAAAAGTAGGAGGTGTTTGTTTTTAAAATAACGGTAAATGGAGGCTTCTGTCGAGCCTATTTTGCTCGCCAATTTTTTAAAAGTGAAGGCCTCAAACCCAATCTCTTCAATTAAATCAATTGAGTTTTTGATGATTTGAACACCTAGTTTTGTGAGCTGTGGGTCTCTTTCGAAGAGGCCTTCATTAAGGTCTAAGAGGATAGCCGGCATGGGCCAAAGGTAATATAACTTTTACAAATAATAGATAAGCATAATAAAATAATAGCAATACTATTATTATTTGTTTCCTTTGGCATATCTTCGTTCCTTCATTTGAGATGGCAAACTATTTAAAAAATACGCTGAGGTTATTGCGCCTAGACGCCAAGGATATTCGAGCTGTATACGCCTATGCGATATTCGCTGGTTTAATTTCTTTAGTGCTGCCTCTAGGTATACAAAGCATGCTTAGCTATGTTGTAGCTTCAGAGCTTTCGACTTCTTTGGTCATCTTAATCATATTGGTCACTTTTTCCATTTTGTTGCAAGGTATTTTCCAAGTAAATCAACTTAAATTAATCGAGCGACTGAAGCAAAAAGCCTTTGTTCGATTGGCCTATGCCTTCAATGAACAAGCTCAAAAAACTGATTTGGTACAAGTAAAACCTTTGAAACTAAGAGAGTATGTTAATCGGTATTTTGATATTAGTAATTTTCAAAAAAGTATTACCAAGCTATTGATTGATGTACCTACATCTGTGATTCAGATTTTCTTTGGATTAATTCTTCTAGCGCTTTATCACCCACTTTTCATATTATTTGGTCTCGTTCTATTGGGTGTATTAGTGCTTATTCTCGCCGTCACAGGACGAAAGGGAATGCGTACAAGCATAAATGAGAGCAATTCTAAGTATGAGATGGCTTTTTGGCTACAGGAAAATACGGAACGAGCAGCGGATTTTGCAGCCTTAGATTTCGCGCAGTTTCAGCGGGAAAAAACCAATAGGATTATGTCTGGCTATTTATTTCATCGAACCAAGCATTTTAGAGTTTTGATGAGCCAATATTATTCCCTAGTCATTTTTAAGGTTATTATCTCGGGTTTGATGCTTTCGGTAGGAGCATATTTATTGCTGGAACAGTTCATATCTATCGGTCAATTTGTTGCAGCGGAAATTGTAATTATTTTGCTGTTGTCTTCCGTCGAAAAATTAATTGGAGCTTTGGATGATGCTTATGACTTGTTGACTTCCGTCAAAAAAATGTATGACATGCTGGACTTGCCAAGTACATCAAAAGCAAGCTTAGAGCCATTGGACGATTTGCAGACTCTTGAATTTGAAAATTTTCAAATATTTGATGGAGAGCAGCAGTCCAAGATATTAAATTTCCAAGTTCAGCGTGGAGATGTTGAAGTAATACTCGATCCTTCGGGTAGAGGCTTCTATCATTTCTTGCGTGCCTTGGGAAGTAGTGGGCGCCTATATAAAGGTCAAATACGGTTGAATGAGATTTGGGATGAGTCTAGTTCAAAGGTTAAACTCACTAATCATTTCAGTTTCTTAGGAGCTCAATCGAATGTTTTTAATGGAACTATTCTACAGAATATTAATGCGGATGGAAATTCTACTTATGATCAAATTGTAGACATTGCTAAGAGGATAGGCGCAAGTGACCTCATCTTGAAACTGCCAAATACTTATGAGACCATTATTGACGAGCGAGCGGAAACGCTTAATCCGCAGTTAAGGAAGAATATTTTATTGATGCGAACCTTCTGTTCGAAAAGGCCTATTTGGGTTTTGGAAGAGCCTTTTCGTGATCTTCCTAGGGCGCAAAAGGAACTTCTCATAGATTTTCTTAAAAAGGACGAAAGTCATATTGCTATATTATGCACACGATCGAATTCGACGGCTGAACTATTTAAATCAATAGTAAAATTATAAGATGAAGTGGACTACACAAAAATTGGAAAATATTTCTAAGCCTAAAGGGCAACTTAAGGTGGTCTCTGAGATTTATCGAATAAATAAAAAAGATTCTTTCGTAAACTGGGTCCTCATTTTTTTAGTTCTACTGATTGCTTCTTTATTTCTCCCTTGGACTCAAAATGTTCGTAGCAAGGGCACACTCACAACCCGCAATCAACAAGATAGGCCGCAAGAGCTCAACAGTGTTGTACCGGGAAGGGTGGTTAAATGGAATGTAAAAGAGGGTGATGCTGTGCAGCCGGGCGATATTATTTTAGAATTAGAAGAGGCGAAAGAAGAATATTTAGATCCTCAGTTTCTAGAGCGAACTTCAGAGCAGATTGTTGCCAAGGGCCAAAGCGAACAAAACTACCAAGGAAAGGCAGGCGCAAGTAGTCAGCAGATTGCAGCTTTAGAATCTGCGAAAAGATACAAAATTGCCGAACTCGAGGTTAAACTTGGGCAACAAAAATTGAAAACCCAAAGTCTGCAAGCAAAGTTGGTCGCTGAAAGAACTAAAGCGAGTATAAGTCGAAAACAACAAGAACGAAGTTTAGAATTGTATGCAAAAGGGCTCATTTCTTTGACCGACTTGGAGACCGCTCAAAATAAAAATCAACAATCGCAAGCAGGTCTCACTCAGATTCAACTCGAAATTAGTGAAGCGCAACAGGAAGCCGGAAGAATAAGTTTAGAGCAGGAGAGTGTTCGGCAAGAATATAATAGCAAAATCTCAAAGTCCAATGCTGATAAATTTCAGGCTTTATCTTCCGCAGCAAGCGCTCGTGGAGATGCCGCTAAATTGAATAATCAGTATGGAACTTATAAGTCAAGAAAAGGATTATTTACCGTACGTGCTCCTCAAGCAGGTCAGGTAGCCAATGCACGGGTTTCTGGAATAGGGGAGTTGATAAAACAGGGAGAGCACATTGTAGACATTATTCCCAATCAAAGAGCCTATGCTGCCGAATTATTTTTCCAGCCAACCGATGTCCCTTTATTGCAATTAGGGCAAAAAGTTAGTCTGCAATTTGATGGTTTCCCAGCTATTGTATTTAGTGGATGGCCCGGTGCTTCTTATGGAGTATTTTTTGGTGAGGTGGTCGCTATTGAGGAGAATGTAAATGAAAAAGGCCTGTATAGGGCCTTGGTAATTCCTCAAAGCAATAACGAAAAAAAATGGCCTAAACAGTTAAGAATAGGTACTGGCATAAAGGCGATTGCATTACTTAACGATGTTCCAGTTTGGTATGAGTTGTGGAGAAACTTAAATGGTTTCCCTCCTGATTATTATAAATCAAAAAAAGCGCAGAAGAATGAAAAATAGTACATTGATCCTTCTTTTTTTTCTACTTAATACTGTTGATTCTTCCGCCCAAAGAATTTTGAGTTTAGATGAATTCCAAACTCAATTGACGGAACGGCACCCTACAGTTGAGCGAGCCTTGCTTTTAGATTCCATGGCAGTTTCAAACCAGCTGAATGCTCAAGCGGCTCTGGATCCTATCTTATTTGCAAGTGGAAAGCGCAAGTCATTTGGCGGTATCCATTATTATAATTACCAGCAAATTGGATTAGAGGTGCCCACAAAATCTGGTTTAAATGTCCTTGCTGGTTTTGAAAACAATGAAGGTCCTCGTCTTGCAAATGAGGTGAGCACGGGGCGCTCTATTTATTCTGGTCTTTCATTGAATGTGCAGGATGTTGTGTATATGAATAAGAGGCAATTGGCTTTAGCGGAAGCGGATTTGTTTACTGAAAATCAAAAGCAAAGAAGGTCTTTGCAAATGAATACATTGATTGCTCAGGCTCAATTGAGGTATTACAATTGGTTACAGCAATATTTAATTTATAAGGTGTTTGATGAGCTTACTGCCCTCAATACTGTGCGTTTAGAGTTGGTCAAAACGAGTTGGTCTTTGGGAAAGGTTCCTGCTGTAGACACCATTGATGTATTATCTCAATTGAATCGCTTTCGAATTTCTAAGAATAAAGCCTTTGTCAATTGGCGTGAAGAAGGCATTAAGTTAAGTGATTATATTTGGGACGAGACCATGCTTCAAGAAATTCGAGGTCTTAAGGTGCTTCCGGATACTAGTCTTTTAGGCGCGAATGCGCAATTTGATGTAGATACGAGTCAGCTTCAATTTTTAATTGATTCGCATCCGGCTATAGCCTCATTGAATATTAAAGAGGAGTTGGTTGATTTGAAAAGAAATCAAATTAGGCAAAGTATGATGCCCAATCTTTCAGTAAATGCTTTGGTGCTCAGTGGAAATAAAGGTGAAGCGCTCTATGAAAATGTTCCAGGCAATATGAGTTTTGGTTTGGCTTTAGACCTGCCCTTAAGATTTTCTGCTGGACGTTCGATGCGTATGCAAAATAATATTGAAAAATTGGATGTTGATCTGAAAAGAGATGTGACGAGACGAAAGATGAACAATCAATTATTTTACAGATGGAACGAGCTTCAAATTGCCCGTCAGAACATCAAATTATACGAAGAGTTTGTTCTCAATTCGAGAGACTTGCTCGCGGCTGAAGAAGTGCGATACAATTTGGGAAGTGGCACTGTGTTTAAAATAAATATTCGAGAGAATAGATTACTAGACGCTCGCTTGAAACAAATAGAAAACTATTTCTCTTATCAAAAAAATCTGGTTTCACTTTTCGGAGAGCTGAATGCATTGGAGCGTTTAGGAAAGGGGCCTATTACAATTGAAAAAATTAATGAACTTGAAGAGACGGTATATGACTAAATGGCGAAAATTTTAATTCAAACAATCTTGCTTAGATTCTACCGTGGAATAAATGGTTTTCAAATAGAATGATGTAGCTCTAGCTATCGACAAATCAATCGAAAATCATTTGTTTTTCTGCGGGAAAAACTTATCTTACAATTCTAAAGAGTTACAATCCTATGCAAAACAAAACAAAACAAATTTGTAGAGCTAGCTTTGATCCCCCTTTTTTTTCTTGGAGTAAGTGGCTGCATCAAAAACGCTGATGTTAAACTGGCTCCGAATTTAATCCAATCAGAACAAGTTGACTATAATTTCGATGAGGCTGAGATCGCTAAACTCACCAGTTATCTGAAATCCGATTTAAATTCTAATTTTAAAATTTTGGATTTTGAACCCATGATTCCTTCAGTAGCATTACTTAATATTGAAGCCAGTATAAACTCAGATTACTGCAGAATAACTAGAAATACTGCACATGTATCTGAGTACAAATTTTCTGTTCAAATTCCAAGTGAAAGTGAAGAGCTTGGGCTTGAGGAGTTGCAAACAGCCTATGATGAAATCATCTCGCACTTGAGCTCACATTATCATGGACTTCCGGACATTGATAATGTCCAACTCGGCCTTATCGACATCTCTAATGATAATAATAATGAAAAATGGGATATTTATGCTGTATTTATGGGTGCTCCCTACTCGCTTGATGCAGTTCCGGACAAGACTCTCAACGGAGTGCGATGGGACTTTCATCCTGGAATTGAGTGGAAGGCCATTGAGCTTACTGGCGAATGCAGTATGCTAGGCATGATTCATGGAGCGCCAGAACGCTTGGAGTTATTTCTCAACCACAATCTCATGACAGTTGTGGGACTAGGTCAGTGGTACTATGCTCCGAATCCTGTGGTCAGTGGAACCGATGCTTTCTTGTACAATGATCCATCTAATACTTACCAGTCGGCCTATCATCCGCTACCTAAAATGATGTTCAGTCATTCCATTGCCTTTGTTCCATCGGCCTTGAATCGATGTATTCCGGGAGACGAAATGAATCATTATTTGGACAAAATTGAGAACGTAATAGTTCCAGCCGAAAGAGTGCCTAATATGCACCTTGTAGATTTTGACATATGGTCAAATTTGCATATGTATACTTATGGTTTTCTTGATCATTCTATCTACATTACCCAAGCGCCTGTTGTTGTTAATACAGGATATAATTCTACAAATCTATAGATTGGATGAAGATTGATTGTTTTAAAGATGGAGTGATTTCTTTTGGGTCATCTCATATTAAAAGATTTTTAATTCTTGCAGCATTCTTGATTGTTGCGCATAGCACAAGCTATGCGCAACAATTTTTACAATCAAAAAATACCCTCAATGACGATGCTATCATTGACATTTTGGAGCTGCCAAATGGAGATCTGGTTTTCGCTGCGACTCGGTTCTCTCCAACGGCATATAGTACTCCAATGGATAGTCTCTATTCCGTTCAATCTACAATTTACAAAACAGATGCGTTTGGGGCAATTCTTCAAGAGAAGAAGATTAAATACTTGGGAGATAGTTCAGTTTATCTGAATTCGCTATTCTATGAGAATGGACAAATTCTTTTATTTGGAATGTATGGCTTGAATAGGACACAAGTGACTTTTAATAATATTTTTGCCTTAGAACTCGATGCGAATTTTAATACGATAAGTTCTAGGGACTACCAGATTGCTGGCACCAACTCCGGATTGACTAATTCCATGAATGCCAAGAAAATTTCAAATGGTTACTTATTGAATGCTTCTAGAACAAATGGGTCTACCTCTATGTATACCTTCGTCTTGCGTATAAATTCTAGCTTGGATTCTATGTCATCTATCTATCTCACGGATAATAATAGAGTTTCCTCCGATATTATTGAGAGGCTTGATTCACCGAATCACTATGTTCTAGCTGCCAAAAACTTAGGTGCTTCTTTTGGTCATTATTTTGGATATCTGGATAGTGCCTTTGTTTTCACAAAAGTAATGAAGTTGCCCGTGAGTTCTGGGAATCTAGGAATGCACAGAGATCCTTTTTATTTAGAGCAGAAAGACAATAATACTTTCTATTGTATTTCGAATTACACCTTCGGACCCTCTTCTAACAATAAAATAGTTATTGCAGTAAGCGAGTTTGCTTACGGTGATTCTGCGTTTATTCATCTTGACAGTATTCCTAATGTAGGCGTTGACAACTCAAAGTATATAGCGCCCTACGGTGCTGTGGATACTGATTTGTCCGGCAATCTTTTGTATGGGTGTACAACTCATATTCTCACACATCCGTCCTATCAGCTTAATCGCAACTATATTGGATTGAGAAAAATTGATTCTGGTTTTATGGAGGAATGGACACGATATTTTGGTGGTGATGCATTTTATTCTATTCATAAGATTCGTGCATTACAGAGTGGCGAATTTATTATTGCGGGGATGCGTCTCGATACATCAGCCTCACCGATTCATAGAGACTTTTATATTTTCAAAATAAGTGAGCTAGGCGTGCCACTCTGGACGAAAAATATCGCAATTCAAAAGAGCAAACATAAAATTGTACTTTTCCCCAATCCATCAACTTCAAAATTGTTTTTGAAAAGTTCTGGTGAGATAGATTTGTTTGAAATTATCTCTTTTGACGGTCAGCGCATCGCATCATTTCCAAAATTGACAAAGCACTTCGATCTTGAAAAATTAGCAGCGGGCAACTATTTTTTGCGTGTCTTCTTCGCAGATGGAGAAGTTGGATTAGAAAAATTCATTAAAAAATAAACTAAAACCCTCCTCCGCTAGACGGAGGAGGGTTTCCTTATTGAATGCCCTCATTCAATAAGTGTACACTCAGCTTACTATTTTATTTCGATTTCTTTTTTAAGAACTACTGCTTCAATTTTTGGAAGAGCGAGGTGCAGGACCCCATTTTCAAATTTTGCTTCTATTTTTTCACTCTCGACATCTTCAGGTAAGTAGAAGCTTCTTGAAAAACTAGAGGTGCTAAATTCTTGTCTCGAGTACTCTTTAGTCGATTCCTTTTCGTTGTGCTCAATACTCGCACTAATCGTAAGTACGTTTTCTTCAACATTGATTTTAAGGTCTTCTTTTTGATAACCTGGAACAGCGAGGGCTAGTTCGAAGTTCTTTTCCCATTCCGAAATATTGACCTTGGGTTGGAAGTTTTTTCTGCCTTTGTTGGCCAAGAGCTCTTCGCTATTTAAAAATTGTCTCATCATTGGATTGCTTTTTGTTATGTATCTCATGTTTTTTGTTTTCTAATACATGGGCGAAAATTGTACCAATGCGAGTAAGGGCGGTACTTTCGTCAGTTTGTATCAATATTGGCGACTAAATGTCATTTTTATTAAATTTTGCTGTCTAATTGGCAGTTTGGAAATTCTGGTCTGTGAAGACAAAGAAGTTAAATGGTAATATAGAGATAATAGTGCAGTCATATTATTGCCACGTAAACCGAAAATAATCATGAGAAAAACTATTCTTCTTGTGCTTGCTGTCTTTGTCGTACAGCTTGCACAAGCTCAACTCGTTCCACCTAAATTTGGAAAAGGTCTAAATTTTTATGGCGCCGATTCATCTTTTCACATCAAATTTGGCTTTAGGTTCCAAAATCTATACAATGCAAATTGGACTGTTGCTGGAGATGAGCTTAACAATATTCAAGGTTATGATCAATCTTTTTTAATTCGCCGATCTCGACTAAAATTCAACGGATTTGCATTTTCACCGAAGGTAAAGTGGAAGTTAGAGTTGGCTCTAACCAATCGAGATATTAGTGGAGGTGCGACACCCGAATTTAGAAATGCCAACAATGTGGTATTAGATGCATGGGTCGATTGGAATTTTTATAAAGGATTCAGTGTTCGTTTCGGACAAGGTAAGTTGCCTGGAAATGTTGAACGTGTAGTTTCATCTGCAAACTTGCAATTGGTTGATCGTTCTTTGTTGAATTCTAAATTTAATATTGATCGTGATGTAGGTGTTCAACTGTGGCATAAACATAATCTTGGAGGCAACTTTTATATGAAGGAAAAATTTGCTTACACTCAAGGAGAAGGTAGAAATATTACCGAAGGTTCTTTTGGTGGAAATGGATATACATGGAGAGTTGAATTCTTCCCACTCGGACTATTTATCAAAGGAAAGGATGAATATACAGGCTCGGATATAAAGCGTCATGAAAGACCGCGTTTGATGCTTGCAGCTACTTATGATATTAATGATAATTCAGTTAGAACACAGGGGCGTTTGAAAAGCTTCATCCAAGATGCTAGTGGAGATTATGTCGGAAAGAGACAGAATACGGCCTTTATAGATGCCGTTTATAAGCACAAAGGCTTCTCATTTATGGGTGAGTACGCCAACAAAACTACGCCTGATGGAAATCCAGATGTATTGGATACAAACGGAAATACTTTGGCAACCTTGGTCACCGGTTCAGCCATAAACTTACAGGCTGGTCAAATGTTGAATAGAAAGGTGAGAAATAGAACAGGAGATATGGAAATTGTTGGACGTTATACTGCAGCCAATTTTGATTCTGGTAATGATGAAAAACAATATACTGTTGGCTTCAACAGATTCATTTCAAATCATCAATTGAAAATTCAAACGGATTTGACCTATAGAGCAATTGATGGTAAGGATGATGGCTTGATGTTTAGAACGCAGGTGGACGTTCACTTTTAATAATAATTATTTAATCTACCTCAATAGAAAAAGACAATTTAATACAACTAATTTTAAAAAATAAAAATCGAAAAATGAAATCAATTAAATCAATAATTTTAGCTGTCGCGCTTATAGCAATAAGTGCAACAGTACTTTTTACCTCCTGCGGAGATCGTGCAGAAGGTAATGGCATAAGCATAGATGGTTCAAGTACCGTTTTCCCAATCACAGAAGGGATTGCTGAAATGTATCGTGAAAGTGGCTCTGATGCAAGAGTAACAGTCGGTGTATCAGGAACTGGCGGCGGATTCAAAAAGTTTAGCCGTGGAGAAACTGATATTTCTGATGCCTCAAGACCGATCAAAGAGAAGGAAGCGACTGCATGTCAAGAAAATAATATCACTTATACTGAATTGAGTGTTGCCTATGACGGACTTGCCGTAATTGCGAATCCAGAAAATGATTGGCTCACTTCTATTACAGTTGAAGAACTCAAGAAAATTTGGGAGCCAGGAGCTCAGGATAAAATTATGAAGTGGAATCAAATTCGTGCCGAATGGCCTGATAAAGAAATCCATCTTTTTGGACCTGGAACTGCCTCTGGAACTTATGACTACTTTACCGAAGCTATAGTTGGAGAGAGTGGAAGCAGTCGTGGTGATTTTACGGCTAGTGAAGATGATAATGTTTTGGTTCAAGGAATTTCTACAGATAAATATGGTCTTGGTTTCTTTGGCCTTGCTTATTATGAATCTAATAAGGATAAGTTGAAGTTGGTCAGTGTCGATGGCGGGAGCGGTCCTGTCAATCCATCTTTGGAAACTGTCATGGATGGAACTTATGCACCCCTTTCACGGCCTTTATTTATTTATGTAAATAGCACAGCAGCAGCAAAAAAGCATGTTGTTGATTTTGTTCAATACTACCTCGAAAATGCAGGAGCTGCAGCTACGAAGGTGGGTTATATTCCGCTTAGAGATGAAGAGTACGCAAATGAAAAAGCAAAGTTTGGCACATTCCTTCAATCTCTTCCAGCAGCCGCTGCGGCAGAATAAAATTGGTGCTATCTTAGCCCCTTTGTAGATGCCACGCAAGAACAAGAATGAGAATAAAGAGAAACTAATTAAGGCTTTCCTTTTTAGTTGCGCCGCGATAACCCTACTTACAACTTTGGGTATCATTTTCGTGCTTCTCTCTCAGTCTATCACATTTTTTAAAGAAGTATCAATTTGGGAGTTCATTACCGACAAGCAATGGACTCCTCTTTTTGCCCAAAAGCATTTTGGGATTCTGCCACTGCTTTCTGGAACTTTGCTTACTACGGTTGTTGCCATGTTGGTGGCTTTGCCATTAGGCCTGACCATTGCAGTTTATTTAAATGAATATGCACCCAAAGGCTTTAGAAAAACGGTTAAACCGCTGCTTGAGATTTTGGCTGCTGTGCCTACTGTAGTTTATGGCTTTTTTGCTCTAGTTGTCGTGACTCCAGCACTGAAAACGATCTATCCTGATTTGGCAGGGTTCAATGCGATATCGCCAGGAATAGTGATGGGTCTTATGATTATACCCTTCATCTCATCTCTGAGTGAAGATGCCTTATTTGCAGTACCTAAATCTTTACGCGAAGCTTCTTATGGAATGGGCGCAACGCGATTGCAAACCGCATTTAGAGTGCTTATTCCATCTGCGTCCTCTGGTATTTTGGCATCTATAATTTTAGCTTTATCGCGCGCTATAGGAGAAACGATGATTGTTGCTATAGCTGCTGGACAACAACCTAGATTAACGTTGGATCCAACCGTTCCTATAGAAACAATCACGGCCTATATCGTACAAGTTTCTCTAGGGGATGTTCCTCATGGATCATTAGAATATAGAACCATATTTGCGGCAGGACTTGCTCTATTTGTGTTCACTTTTATTCTAAATAATATTTCCTTTTTCATCAATAGAAAATACCGCCAAGTGTATGAGTAAAGGGAAACTAAATAGAAGAAAAGATAAGGTATTCAGTTGGTTTGGAGTCTTCGCCACATTGATTGGTTTGATCATGCTTGCCTTCTTTATCATCGCGGTAGCAACACAGGGTGTTCAACAATTGAGCATAGACTTTCTGATGAACCTCCCTTCGAGTTCTTATGAAAAAGCTGGAATTCTTCCGGCATGGACAGGAACATTGTGGATTTTTGCACTCACCGCATTAGTTGTTATTCCGATCGGAGTGGGTGCAGGAATATATCTAGAAGAATATGCAACTAAAGGACGTCTGAGTAATTTACTAGAAATTAATATTTCCAATCTTGCTGGAGTACCGAGTATAATTTACGGTATCATAGGATTAGAAGTTTTTGTTCGCACCATGAATTTAGGTGGTGTTTTGTTGGCCGGAGCATTTACATTATCGCTTCTCATTCTTCCTATCATCATTGTCGCTACAAGAGAGTCTATTAAAGCGGTTCCAAGTTCCATTAAGGAGGCTTCTTATGGCTTGGGAGCTACTAAGTGGCAAACGATCTGGAATCAGGTTTTACCGATGTCTGCAGCGAATATTATCACGGGTGTTATTTTAGCTTTGGCTAGGGCAATAGGGGAAACAGCGCCGCTTATCGTTATTGGCGCATTGGCATATGTACCTTTCGTAGCGAGGCATCCAATGGAAGAATTTACAGTTCTTCCCATGCAAATTTTTAATTGGGTCAGTAGACCTCAACATGGATTTTTATTGAATGCAGCGGCTGCTATTTTAGTATTGCTTTTCTTTGTATTCGTATTGAATGGAATTGCAGTTTATTTAAGAAATAAATCACGAAAAAAGTACGGATTATAAAAATGGAGGCTAAAAAATTTAAAATAGAAACCAAGGGAATCGATGCATACTATGGTGAAAAAAAGGTCTTGCATGATGTGAATCTGCAAGTACAGCCCAATTCGGTGACCGCATTTATAGGGCCATCAGGTTGTGGGAAGTCGACATTCTTGAGAATTATAAATCGCATGAATGACTATATAGATACTTTCCGTAAAGAGGGTACTGTTCTCATTGATGGGAAAGATATTTACCGAAAGAAAATAGAAATAGAGCAGTTACGTAAGGAAGTTGGTATGGTGTTCCAAAAGCCCAATCCATTTCCCAAAAGCATCTATGAAAATGTCATTTATGGCTTAAGAATCCAAGGAATTAAAAAGAAAAGAATATTAGATGAAGCGGTGGAGAAAAGTTTAAAACAAGCCGCTTTATGGGACGAGGTAAAGGATGATTTGAAAAAGAATGCCTTTTCGCTTTCGGGGGGGCAGCAACAAAGACTTTGTATTGCACGAACCTTGGCTGTAGAGCCATCAATTATTTTGATGGATGAACCGGCCTCAGCATTGGACCCTATTTCGACTTCAAAAATTGAGCAGTTGATTTCTGAGTTGAAGGAACAATACACCATTGTAATTGTGACACACAATATGCATCAGGCGGGCCGTGTGAGTGATCATACAGCCTTTTTTCTCATGGGGCATCTTGTAGAGTTTGATGATACCAAGAAAATATTCACCCAACCTAGTGATGAACGAACTGAAAATTATATTTCAGGTAAATTTGGTTAAAAGAAAGTAAGATGAATAATTTAGAAAAAGAGTTGATTGTTATCAAGGAGACCGTAGCAGACATGCTGAATCTCGTGCTTTCTCAGGTAGAAAAGGCGAGTGAGGCCTTCATGAATTTGGATAAGGAGCTTGCGGAAGAGATTATTCATACTGAAAAAAAGGTCAATGCGCTGGAGTTAACCATAGATAAGCTTTGTGAAAATACTTTCGCACTTTTTAATCCAGTTGCATCAGATTTGCGATTGACGATTAGTACGCTCAAGATGAATTCTGACATAGAGCGTATCGGTGACTATGCCGATGGCATCGCAAAATATGTCGTGGATCTTAAAAAACCAATCGACCCTCAAGCCTTAGAGCAGACCCGAATTAAAGAAATGTTCGACATCGCGTACCATATGTTGGATATGGTTATTGTGGCATTTGAGACTGACAATACTAAGTTGGCGAGAAAGGTATTTTTGAAAGACAAAGAGTTAAATAAAATCAATAGGGCATCTTCAGCTTTGATTGAGGAGCTTGTTGATCAAGGAACTAATGTAAGACCGCTCTTATACTTATTTAGTACAATAAAGAAAGTGGAACGGATGGGCGATCATATCAAGAATATTGGGGAAGATTGGATCTTCTATTTAGAGGGTGAGGTATTAAAGCACAAGAAGAAAAACAAGAAGAAAAAGTAGTCTTATTTATAGACTTTCACAAGGAAGATAAAATCTTCTAACTCTTTGATTTGAGCAGAGCGATTCATACTAGAAAATCGATTTTGAGAAATATCAGAATTGTTGAAATTCTCGTCAGGCATTTCTTCTAAAATTGTTTTGACAATACTTGACTTAATCGCATAGGTAATCCCTTTTGAAATGGACTCTTTACTATTTATAATTCCAATGATGTTTCCAGATTGGTCCAACACAGGAGAGCCACTCACTCCAGGACTAGAAGGCAATTCTAATTGATATTTAGTGCTGTCGCCATCTCTTCCATTCATCGAGCTGACATATCCTTTATTGTAGACCACTTCATTTTTGGGATAGCCTAAGGAAAATACTTCTTGTGCCAAGACCGCTTCTTCCTTAAACTGATAGGGTATTGCTGAATTACCGAAGGTAAAATCTTCTTTGAGTACTTTCAAGATAGCGACATCATTCTCTTTATCTCGATGCACAACATCGCATTTGTATCCCTTCCCGTCTTTAGGGAAAATGAATACCTTACTTCCTCCAGCGATTACGTGTAAATTAGTGATGGCATATCCATTTTTACTCAAGGCAAAAGCGGTTCCCGCAAATTGAGAAGGGTAGTCAGGGACAACATTGTTTTGAACATCTTCAATATCCTCTTCTAATGCAGCTTGTTTCTTTTTAATTTTTCTAATATCCTTATTGACGAGTTGGGTAATTCTTCTTTGGTCCTGTTTTAAGAAGGCTTGTTTTGAGATAAAAAAGGTGGTGCCACTCGCCAAAATGGCAACCGTTGCGGCGACAGCGGCAGTGCGCCAATATCGTTTCGCGTAGGCGCTGAAACTTTCTGCAATGAAATCTGTATTCTTTTTATCTTGATGGGAAACGAGTTCAAGCTGTTCCGCAACAAGGTTTTTAGATTTAAAATGCTCAAATGCGTCAAAGACTTCTTTATACTCATTCACTTGACGACTCAGCTCAGGATTGTTCAATAGCTGTTCCTCAAAAGTAAAAAGTTCTTCTCGAGACATTTCGTTTCTCAAGAATTTTTCAATTTGTATGTCTAAGTCTTTATTCATTTTTCAATTCGAAATATATTTTTTTCAATCTTTTGAGACATTTATGCTTTTGGTTCTTGGCATTGCTTGGATTGGTATAATTAAACAATGTTGCAATTTCTTTCATGCTCTTATCCTTGATATAGAATTCTTTCAAAATATCGGCACAAGGATTCCCGAGTGCTAATAAGGCTTCTTTTAGGTAAGAAAATTGAATTTCCTTCACTTCATAGTCGGCCAAATCTACCATGCTATCTACCATGCGATCATCAGCATTATAGATATAGGAGGCATGGTCTTGGAATTGCCTTTTCTCTGTTCTCAATTTTTTCAACCACAATCGTTTTGCGATTGAGGTGATAAAAGTGGTGAGTTTGCACTTCAGGATGAGATTCTCATCTTTTGCCTTCAGATATATAATACTCATGCAATCTTGAAAGATGTCATAAGCGTCTGCTTCTGTGCCTTGCATTGCAAGCACCATTCGTTTAACCATTGGGAATCCATCTAGGTATACTTGCCTAAAGGAGGCCCGGTCTCCAATTGCCAAAGAGCGTATTAATTGATTGTCAGCCTCAAAGTGCCTTTCCTCACTCATTTATACCTAAATATGTACTAAGGTAACCCTTGAAATGATAATTATATTCTAAATAAGTCGGTGAGAAGCTTCTAAAAACTTTTTAGAAAAAAACTTCAATATGCGGGTTACCTTTTATACGTTTGCGGCATTAATTAGAAATAAACATTTAAACATGAAAAATTTAGTAAAAATCTCTCTATTCGCTCTTGCACTAGGTGCATTCACATTCGTTTCTTGTGGTGAAGTAACTGACGCTGTTTCTGAAGGTGCTGATTCTGCCGTTGAAATGGTTGAAGACGGTGCAGAAACTGTAACTGAAGGCGTTGAATCTGGTGTTGAAGAAATCACTGCTGGTGAAGAAACTTCAGAAGAAGCATCAGAAGAATTAGCAGAAGCTGCTGATGAAGCTGCTGAGGAAACTGCTGAAGCTGCTGAGGTAGCTGAAGAAGCTGCTGAAGAGTAGGCTATCAACTGGAGTTAAATCTTTGAACCGTCCCGAATTTCGGGACGGTTTTTTAATCTTATTTCAAAATAAGAGCTACATTTGCCCTCCCCTGAGCAGCCCCTCCCGAAGGAGTGGTCCAAAATAGTAGCTGCTGAGGAATATATAAAAAAATAATATATGAGAAGCTATGAATTAATGGTAATTTTTACCCCTGTCTTGTCACAGGAAGAGCTCAAATCAGAGTCTCGAAAACTTTCAGAATTTATTAAAGAGCAAAGTGGCGAAATCGTTGCTGAGGAAGATTGGGGATTACGCCAGTTGGCCTATCCAATTGAGAAAAAGACTACTGCGCTCTATTATTTGACTGAATTTAAGATTGAAACCCAACATCTAACAAAGTTCAATACCATGATGAATCGTTCTGAGAGCATACTGCGTCATATGACGACGGTCTTAGACAAGCATTCAATCGCCTACAATGCACGCCGCAGAGCAGGCGGAGGCAAGAAAAGAGAAGAAACAAAAACTGCAAACCCTGAAAATACAGAAGCATAATGGCTAAGTCAGATATTAAATTTCTTAACACCAAGCGTGTTCAAAAAAGACCGAAGAAGTATTGCCGATTCAAGAAGATGGGCATGAAGTACATCGATTATAAAGATGGCGAATTCTTGAAAAAATTTCTGAATGAACAAGGAAAAATGCTTCCAAGACGTATTTCAGGAAATTCTCTAAAATATCAACGTAAAGTGAGTCAGGCCATTAAAAAGGCACGTCAAATGGCTATTTTACCATATGTAACTGACCTTTTAAAGTAAATTAACATGAAAATTATTCTAATAAAAGATATAGATAAACTGGGCGCTGTAAACGAAATCGTTACAGTAAAGGCTGGATATGCACGTAATTTTCTTATCCCAAATAAAATAGCGATTGAAGCATCACCTCAAAATTTAGCTAAAGCACAGCAACACGCTAAGGCTAAGACTAGAAAAGAGGATGAATTGCTCAAAGAAATTAAGGTGGTTCGCGCGAAACTAACTGAAGCTCCGCTTGAGTTAACGGCGAAAACGGGTACTTCTGGTAAGATTTTTGGCTCTATTACGAGCATGCAAATCGCACGAGCGATAAAAGAACAGAAAGGATACGAAATCGATCGTAAGAGAATCGTCTTTAAAGAGGACATCAAGGATATTGGTGAGCATATCATTGAGGTTAATTTGGGCGAAGAGAATACTTTCGATGTCAACCTTAATATTACCGCAGAAGCCTAATTTATAGGAACTTATTTTGACATGCCCGATACTTTAGTATCGGGCATTTTTAATTATATTTACCTAACGTATTATTAAGAAGATACGTCCATTCATTGAATGAATAAACAATACAAGTATGAATAAAAAAGTATTACTATTTAGCTTGATTCTAAGCACCATATTTTCTCTACAAGTTCAAGCACAATATTGTGCTCCTAGTTTTTCAGTGGCATGTACGAGTAACGATTTTATTAACAATGTTTCTACTACTGGAGGGATTTCTAATATATCAAATTTGAATTCTGGATGTAATGGAACGTCGCCAGCGAATTATACTTATAATTCAGGAATGGTAGTGAGTCAAATCCAAGGTTTCTCATTTAATTTTTCATTGCAAGCGGGACCGTCATGGGGACAAGGATTCAGAATCTGGATCGATTGGAACCAAGACCTTGATTTCGCAGATCCAGGTGAAGATGTCTATGTTTCTCCAAATTCTTCTTTGAGCCCATTTACAGGATCAATCACTGTACCCATAAATGCTGTCCCCGGAACAACAAGAATGAGAGTGCTCTGTCGCTATTCAACAGTACCAACGATTACTGATTATTGCAGTACTTCGATGACTTTTGGGGAGGTTGAAGATTATGACGTTCAAGTTATCTCTGCAACTCCATGTACTGGCACGCCTTCAGCAGGAACGCCGATTCCGCCTATAACAATGTGTTCTGGGCAACAAACTGTTGTAAGTACAACAGGAATGACATTGGCCGGAAGTATGGTTTACCAATGGCAAAGTTCAACCAACCTTGGTGCCACATGGACAAATGTTGCTGGTTTTGCTCCATCATATCAAACCTTATTCTTAACACAAACTACATGGTATAGATTAATCTTGACCTGTACTCCAAGTGCTATGAGCGATACTTCTGCTCCTGTGATTGTGAACGTTTCTGCTCCTGCATATGCTACCTTACCTTATACACAAGATTTTGAAAATTGGGTGAGCTATTGTGGAAATATGGATGTTCCAGATGATTATCATTGGTCTAGTAGCCCGATTAACGGTAATGATGCTTGGAGGCGGGATGATCAAGGAAATACGGGAAACTGGACGAACGTCGGCTTCGGGCTATATTCACCAACCTTTTCAACTGGAGCACATTCAGCCCGCTATCACTCCTATTCAGGAAGTGCAACGGGAAATATGGATCTATATCTAGATTGTAGTGCACCAGGCAACAAAACACTTTCATTTGACTATATAAATAATAATTCAAGTTCTGGAACTGACTTTTTAGAGGTGTTGTTCTCACCAAATGGAGGAGCAATATTTTTACCTTTAGCAACCTATAATTCGAGCGCTAATTGGTCAACAAATTTTCTGACAATAAATTCAACAACAGCAAATACAATCATTAGGTTCCGTGCGAATGGAGGATCAAACTTCGGTCAAGCTTCTGATATCGGACTGGATAACATAAAGGTCTTGGCTCCTTGTAATGGGGCTGTTGTCGCTGGAACCATTGACTCTATTCTAGCCTGTCCAAATCAAAATTTTAGTTTAACTGTAAGTGGTGCGACATCTGCTGGAGGCTTAAATTTTGAGTGGCAAAGCGCGCCAGCTCCTGCTGGACCTTGGACAACTATAGGTAATAGCCCAGGACCGTCTTATACAACTAGTGTGCCTGGACCAACATATTTCAGAACAATTATTTCTTGTCTTGCAGCTTCTCCGCCTTCATATGATACTACACCAGTTCGATTAGTTGATATGAATTCATTTTACTTCTGTTATTGCCAAAGTCAAAGTATTATCTCTAACAGAGAAAATATTGGAAATGTTACCCTTATTAATAATTCAAGTAATGTAATTCTCAACAATGGAGTAGGGACTCCTCAAAACAATAATCCGACCGCCATAAATCTCTATACAGATTTTACTAGTCTAACGCCAACGACGATGTATCGAGATTCTACATATAATGGTTTTGTTACAGCAATCAATTTTGATGCCTTCATGAGCAATACCTATGTAGGTGTTTATATTGACTATGATAGAAATGGCATCTTCGATCCAGCTACTGAATTGGCCATGAGCGGAGGAACAACGAATACAAACTCTCAATTGGCAGGTACATTTACTGTTCCTAATACAGCCCAATTTGGCACAACGGGTATGCGCGTGGTCATGCAAACATTCGGAAGTGCGACGACCATCAATCCGTGTGGAACTTTTAACTACGGAGAAACGGAAGATTATTTAGTTACTCTAGATCCTCCTCCTTGCTTAACTCCACCTAATGCGGGTACAGCGCACCTCAGTGATACAGTGACCTGTCCTGGTTATACCGTCTATCTGACCGATACTACACATGACGTCATCTATGGTGGTCTTACACATAATTGGCAGGTGTCTACTGATGGGGTGAACTATTTTGATGTTCCTGGAGCAATTTTTGATACCTTGAGCTATGTTGTTGCTGTTCCAACTTGGTTCAGATTCAGAACGACTTGTAACGGCACTTCTAACGGATATTCTAATGTTGAAAAAGTTAATATGGCTCCGGTCTATGCATGTTATGGAGTGAGCCAAAGTACGGGTTCTAATAATGATTCAAGTGACGTTGGTGCCATGATTATTTCAACGCCAACCTTCTTAAACTTATATAGTTATATCACTGGAGGCCCGCATCTTAACAATCCAGTGGCGATTAAGAGAAATACAAATTATACGGCGAATCCTCCAATGATACTTTATACGGATAGCACTTATCGTATTTCGATCTATCATATCATGAAGAGTCTCACACACGCAGATGCGAAAGTGACTGTGTTCATCGATTATAATAATAATCAAATCTTTGATGTTCCAGGGGAGCGAGTATTCTCAGGAATTGCGGATGTAAATAATTTTTACCTTGATGGAGAATTCATTACTCCGCCGAATGCTGCCGTCAATGTTCTTTGCGGGATGCGCGTGGTTCTTAATAATGATGTAGGACCTAATGCCGCATCAGATACCGGCTTGGGGACGTACGTATCTGGAGAGACTGAAGACTATCTTGTTGAATTCCAAAATTTCTCATGGCCAACAGCTGTGGAAGAACTTTCACCAATAGAATCAGTTTCTCTTTATCCTAATCCTACGAGCGGTCAACTATACGTAGGATTCAATGCTCCTGAGAAGACGGATGTAAGTATTCAAGTTGTTTCTGTGACAGGCTCAATATTACAAACTTCGCAAATGACAGACGTCTTCGGATCTCAATCTGTTATGTTGGATATGTCTTCATATGCCAAGGGGATTTATCTGATCAAGTTTAGTACACCGAACGGCAACTTTAGTCGTCGAGTGACTGTAGAATAATATTTTGTATGATGAATAAAACTGAAATGCCTCGCTTAAGCGGGGCATTTCAGTTTTACTTAAGATCTAAAACTTTTAATTGAATATTTTCTCTATCCCGCCAAACATTGCGCTCTATATGGAAGGCCAGGTCAAAAGACTCCTTATCAGTGATGAGATTCATTTTATCGGCCAAATTGAATCCAATGCCGTTGATGACGGGTGAGTTCTCCTGCTTTACTACAAAACGTATATGCTTATCCTTGACGATAGAGCATCTGCCTTCAAAATTTTGGACAGCACTTGCCCAAAAAATAGGCGCTAAGTTTTCGGGCCCATGAGGTGCAAATTCTTCCAAGGTCTTCAAAAAGCGCATATTCAATTGCTTTAATTCAATTTTAGAATCAATATTCAGCTCTGGAATAAATTGATCTGGGCTAAGTGTCTCACTAACAATCTTATCAAAACGTTCTTTAAAGGCCGGGAGATTTTCTTCTTTTAAAGTCAGACCCGCTGCAAAAAAGTGTCCGCCAAAATTTTCAAGTAAATCTTCACAAGCTGAAAGGCCTTCAAACATATTAAAGCCTTTTATAGATCGTGCAGATCCTGTAATCATTCCATTGCTTTCTGTAAGAACAATAGTTGGTCTATAGGCTTTATCAATCAACCTAGAGGCTACAATCCCAACCACGCCTTTATGCCAATCTTTATTGTAAACGACAGTACTTTTTTTATCACTTTCTGCTTCAAGCATATCAATAGCTTGCTTGGTGATGCTTCTATCAATTTGCACACGTTCGCTATTGTCTGCATCAAGTTCATGCGCCATATTTCTGGCCTTGTGCTTGTCTTTTTCAATAAAGAGTTTGACTGCCTTTGAGGCTTCGGTCATACGTCCTGCGGCATTGACCCTTGGTCCTATAATGAAGACAAGATCTCGTATGCTCAATTTTCTTTTGAGCTCGCCTACATCTTTTAATGCAGTTATGGGCACACAGGGATTCTCGTTGGCCTTCTGAAGCCCTAAGAAGGCTAAGGTCCTATTCTCATCCGTAATAGGCACTATATCAGCAGCAATAGCGGTGGCGAGTAAATCAAGATGTTCGTTTATGATTTCACGATCAATATTCTCCTTTTTCCCAAATGCAGCTATCAATTTATAACCAACACCACATCCACAAAGTTCCTTGTATGGGTAGCTGCAATCGCTTTGTTTTGCATTAAGAATCGCATGAGCATCTGGAAGTTTATTGCCGGGAAGATGATGGTCCGTGATGATAGTATCGATACCGTATTCATTTGCCTTTGCAATCAGATCGATTGATTTGATTCCGCAGTCTAAAGTAATAATCAATGAAAAATTGTGCTCTCTCGCAAATTCAATTCCTTGTTCCGAAATTCCATAGCCCTCACTAAACCTATTTGGAATATAATAGCCGATGCGATCATAAATGTGTTGAAAAAACGAATAGACCAAGGCAACTGAGGTTGTACCGTCTACATCATAATCGCCATAGAAAAGAATATGTTCGCCTTTTTTCATGGCCTCCTGTATTCTATTAATTGCTTTCTCCATGTCTTTCATCAAGAAAGGGTCATGCAATTGCTCTTCATTCATTCTGAAAAATGCCTTGGCTTCATCAAAATTTGTAATGCCCCTATGTACTAGAAGTTCGCAAAAAATCTTGTTGATACCAAGTTGTTCTTGGAGCTGGGCCACATGGGTTTCATTAGCATCATTGAGTGTCCATCTTTTATTAATCATGAGTATGCACTCAAATATAGTGGAATTTTAATCCCAACGAAAAACCTTAACAGCCAATACATAGATTACAACACCCCATATTGCAAGAATTCCTAGTGGAATAGAAAGGTCGAGGAGGGATTTGCCTTGAAAGGCAATCGCCCTCATTCCATTGTTCAATTGAGTGAGTGGAAGCGCATTACAAAGCGGTTGCAGCCAATCTGGAAATTTACTCGTACTTATAAAAACGCCTGATAGTATGAGCTGAGGCATGGTGATTAGGTTTGCCAAGGGTGGAATCGTCGCTTCACTTTTGGCTACAGAGCTAATTACAAAACCCATTCCCAGAAAAATAATTAAGCCGAAGATTGAGAGAAGAAGCATTTGCAGAAAGGTACTTAAGCCATTAACTAGTGTAAAGCCGAAAGCAAAATGTCCGACAAGAATAATGATAGCAGCAGAAATAGTTTGAAGAATTAATCTAGAGCTCCCCTCTGCAGCAATGATATTGATTCGTCTTACTGGTGTAGCAAAAAAGCGTTTGAGGACTAAAGTTTGTCTTAAGTTGAAGAATAAAAAGGCCGTTCCAAATATTCCAGCACTGAGCAAACTGAATCCGAGCATGCCTGGAAGGAAAAAGTCTAAATATGTATATCGTCTGCCTTCAATAGGTTCAGCTTGATTGATGACGGCTACGTTTTGATTTTCTACAAACTGTAATTTGTTCAATGTGTCTACAACGCCTTTTAGAATTGTTTTAGCTACTTGCACATCAGTGCCAGCAGCATTGCATGATTCAAAGTCTATGCTATAGTATGGCGCTTCAGTACGACTGAGTTCATTTATCTTAATTCGTGCGGCCAAACTGCCTTTTCTAAATAAGGCGTCTAGTTTGGCTGAGTCTGTCTCCGATTCAATTTCAACGACGGCTAAGTTGCTTAGACTTTGATATATGGGATTGTTTATATGGCTGTCTTTATCAATGGCGATGCGCACAGCAAAATCACTATCGGCCATGAAGCCAAATGCCACGATAAAAATTAGGGGAAAGGCAATACTGAAGAACAGACTAGAAGGACTCTTCAGCATAGACTGAATGCTCCCTTTAGTGAGCGCCAATAAGGCCTTGAATTGATTGTAGTTTGTATTCAATGTATTAAAAGCCTAAGTTAAAACCTCCTCTGAGAAATGGCCACTTATTATAAGGAGTATTTTCATCTTGAATGGCATCATAAAGTACGGTCAGGACAAGAATAGACTGCTCACCAAGCGGTTGCGCATAGCCTAATCCGACCAAGGTGGCTGGAACGTAAAGTCGCTCATAATCCTCCGTGAAGCTCTGATTTTGGGGGTCGTAGACTATTGAGTTCGTCTGTTTTACCCCAATGATTTCGGGTTCAAGATGCAAGAAAAATCTATAGAAAAAGAAGTACCTACTGAATACGGAAAGGTCATAATTTATAGCCTGATAATTATATTTAGGGGCTGTACTCGAAACATTGGCGAAATCAATTTGTTCATATTGGTAGTTGATGCCTGCACTTATTCCAAGATGTAGTCTACGCGCCACACGAAATCCGAGTATGGGATTGATGTTTGCCGTAAAACCATTTTGGAATGGATTCATTCCTATGCTGCCTCCAAAATAAACTGCAGAAGAATAATATGTTTCACTTGTTCGAACTTGATAATCGGGAACATGAATACCAATATTATGGTCAGCTATTCCTAGAAAGGGAATGCACATCAAAAAAAAGAGAAGGGAATTCTTCATCTTTTTAAAGTTAAGTAATTCTATCGACCACCGAATATTCCTAAGGCAATTCCTCCTCCAAAAATGGGTTGTCTATAATATTGTGAATTTGGATTTTGTACAAGATCATACATCACGCTGAACATTGCGTAGGATATACCGCCAATTCGTTGAGCGTATCCCGCTCCAACTAAAAAAGAAGGAATTCCCAATCGTCCAGGATTTCCTACATTATCGTAGAATTTTGTATTGTTATATTCTGGTCTAATCTGTAAGAAGAGCGTATTGAGGACAAAATATCTCGCAAAAATTGCAGCTTGATAATTCATTCCATTTTCCTTTAACGAGGGGGCCGGAGAATAGCTGAAATAAGTACCACCTATAGAAATACCTGCATGCAATCTATCTGTGAATGCATAACCAACAGACGGAACAGCGGTGATCAAGAAACCACCGGGTAACCCTCCTGCGTTTAATCCTCCGCCAACAAATAGTCTAGACTTATCGAATTTACTCGAGCCTTTCTTTTTTTGTATGCTTTCCATGCTCAAGCCAATGCCATTATGAGCATAGCTTCCGAGAGTAATGAATACTAAAAGACAGGAAAATAGAATAGAACGCTTCATGTTACAAAATTACTGAAAGCGTTGAACGGCCTTTGTTAATTGATATTTAAATTACGCTTTAAGGATTTGGCGTGCAATGACCAATTTCTGGATTTCACTCGTTCCTTCTCCTATGGTGCAGAGCTTACAGTCTCTATAGAACTTTTCTACTGGAAAATCCTTGGTATAGCCGTAGCCTCCGAAGATTTGTACTGCGTCTGTCGCCACTCTGACGGAAACTTCAGAAGAATAGTACTTTGCCATGGCACTCGCTTTCGTCACCTTTTCACCTCTTTCCAGGAGATCTACAGCTTGGTAAATGAGCAATTCTGAAGCTTCTATTTCAGTAGCCATATCTGCCAATTTCCATTGAATAGCTTGGAAGCTGCTGATTGGTTTGTCAAATTGATGTCTCTCTTTAGAGTATTTGAGCGCGGCTTCATAAGCTCCTTTAGCAATTCCTAATGAAAGTGCAGCAATTGAAATTCGCCCACCGTCTAGAATTTTCATGGCTTGCTTAAATCCATCTCCGATTTCACCCAATCTCTGCGCATCGGACACACGACAATTGTCAAAAATGAGTTCTGTAGTCTCACTCGCGCGCATGCCCAATTTATTTTCTTTTTTTCCTGCACTGAAGCCTTCAAAATCTCTTTCAACGACAAAGGCAGTTGCATTATTTTTTGCTCTAGGCTCTCCTGTTCGACAAAGTACTACAGCGACTTGTCCACTCTTACCGTGAGTAATCCAGTTCTTAGTTCCATTAATGATCCAATCATCTCCATCACGTGTTGCGGTGCAAGCCATATTGCCAGCATCACTTCCAGTGTTTGCTTCGGTTAGTCCCCAAGCGCCTATCCATTCAGCAGTCGCTAGTTTAGGAATATATTTTTTGCGTTGCTCATCATTTCCAAATTTATAAATGTGATTTGTGCAAAGCGAATTATGTGCAGCAACAGATAGTCCAATGGACCCACAAACTTTAGCGATTTCAGAGACTACAGTTACATACTCATAATAACTCAAGCCACTGCCACCCAGTTCGGTTGGCATAAGAACCCCCATGAGGCCTAATTCGCCCATTTTTTTGAATACTTCTATCGGGAAGGTTTGGGCTTCATCCCATTCCATCATCTTCGGTCTTATTTCCTTGTCTGCAAAAGAAGAGACCATTTGTGCGATCTCTTTTTGCATATCTGTATTCTCAAAATTCATTGAGCGCAAATTTACTCTAATCGGAGGTAGGGAGCAATTTTATTGAGCTTCTGCTCGTTAATGGAATCATGAGCCAAGAGTTGATCTAAAGTGCTGATGGTATAGTCATTTTCCCTACGTACCTGATTGATTGCTTTCGCTAGGTCGTGCTCTCTAAGGTAAGGATGAGACCTCATCTCATAATAAGTAGCCTCATTTATATTGATTTTTTTAATGGGTCCTTGTTTGACCTTTAGTTGGCTTTTTATGTCACTGAAAGTTTCAGCTGAAATACCATAAACTTCTTTAAGCTGTTCAATATTAGCAAATCCGCCCAGCATTTCACGATACTTGAGAATATTGGAGGAAAGTTTATCTCCAATTCCATAAAGACTTTTTAATTCTTCAGCGGTCGCTTGATTTATGAAGACAATTTTTTTCTCCTTCTTCTTGCTTTCATATTTTTTCTTGCTGTATTTCTTTTTTTTGTATTTGTACTTAAAGGCCGTTTTGGGAATTCTCACCCAGGATTTGAGCTGTGCATATTCTTCATCTCTCATGCCCCATATTTTTTGAAGGTCTTCCGTGCGATAAAATCGCCCTCCTTTGCTTCTATAGTTTATAATAGTTTTTACCAGCTTAGGACGCAGGCCTAGTTTTAAAAACTGTTCTTGGGAAATTTTATTCGGGTCAAAAGGGAAGCCCATAATTTTTGATACCTCAGCTTTATAGGGCTTGAACTTCTTATAGTGAGAAGTGTCTTTATAGAGTTTAGCAAGTTCTGCCTGCATATTTTGGGGTACTGGCATGGGTCTCGCGTCTAGCATATAGGGCAGGCGATTGAATGCGAGAATAAGCCCAACTATTATGAGGCATAAGACCACTATGGCCTGTGTTTGTGATCGCGAGAAGTAGAATAAGTTTTGTTGTTTTTTTTGATTCATAACAGTTGTTTTTTTATCAGATCAGTTTGTGTGTCTCCACATCAGGACTGATTTTTCGAATCAGCCCGCAGAGTACTTTTCCAGGTCCTGACTCAGTAAAGTGGTCAGCGCCATCGGCCACCATTTGTTGAACAGATTGGGACCAGCGAACGGCTCCTGTGAGTTGAGCTACTAAATTCTTTTTGATTTGTGCAGGATCATTTTCTGCTTGAGCGCTTACATTTTGATAGATTGGGCAATGTGGTGCTTTAATATTGGTCTCTTCAATTGCAGCTGCAAGTTCTTCGCGAGCAGGTTCCATAAGAGGGGAATGGAAGGCTCCGCCTACCGGCAAAATGAGTGCTCGCTTGGCTCCTGCTTCCTTCATCAATTCGCAAGCCTTTTCGATGCCTGCATTACTTCCTGAAATGACCAACTGTCCAGGGCAATTATAATTTGCCGCCACAACTGTTTCTCCATCAATAGAAGCACAAATTTCCTCAACCTTCTCATCCGGCAGTGCCAGAACAGCGGCCATAGTGGACGGATTTTGTTCGCATGCTTTCTGCATGGCATTGGCGCGTATGGAAACAAGTCTGAGTGAATCTTCAAATTCTAATGCTCCCGCAGCGACTAAAGCAGAAAATTCTCCCAAAGAATGTCCAGCCGTCATCTCTGGTTTGTTTTGAGCAAGGCACACAAATTGTGCGACTGAATCCAGGAAAATAGCTGGCTGGGTGACTTTGGTTTGCTTCAAATCTTCAGCACTTCCATCAAACATCACTGCAGCAATATCAAAGCCTAAAATTTCTTTGGCTTTAAGGTATAAGTCTTTAGCCTCTTGATTTTGTTCATAGAGCTCTTTTCCCATCCCTGGTTTTTGGGCTCCTTGTCCTGGAAATACAAATGCACGTTTCATGCGGCCAAATTACAACGGCTTTGAAAGTCGAGGAAGAAATTCACATCAAATAATGCGTTAATTTTTAAAAAGTCATATTCAATCCTGTCGAAAAAATGGCAGAAAGTTTTTGGAGATCAGAATAGCTGTATCCCTCACTATCCCATGTGAGACTATGACTGAACCCAAGCTGGATTTGCCATGCCGTCTTCGGTTTACTAAATCTAAAGGTGATTGTAGGCTCGATTAAGAAATATTGATTTAATGGGTCCAAATATTTTCCTATATCAGTAAATGGTGGGGATGCTCCATAGAACCTTAGTTCACCATTCAAATTAGTAACATTTAGCATGCTCAATCGACTAGCAAGAGCCATCGTAAATCTTTTTGACTTATAAGCCACACTTGGTTGAATGCTCGCTTTATTTAAATTCGCTGAAAAATAGCCTATTAATCCCCATCGATCTTGAGGAATGCTGATGTCATTGCGCACGCTTCCAGTTCCAAAGAGGGCATAGGTTTCAAAAATGAAACGAGTTGATAAATTCGTGTGGTATCCCAAACCCACTTCTCCCATATAACCATATCCCCAATTGCTAAATTCGCTGCGACTAGATCCACCGATGCTGCCACTGCCAATGAAGCCAATATGATCAGATATTGCATAGGCGCCTTGAACATCTAAGATTAAAGGCTTCATTAATGGTAGAACACCTAGATTAACAGAGATGTTTTTTTGCCCCTTTTTTTCAAGCAATGGAACGTTGTAAGAAGTAGGCGAGTAAACGGTAAGTGCACAAGAGCTCGTAAGAAATAAGAATAGGATGATAACGGAAGTTTTCACATCTTGAATGTAATCTTTATTAATAAAGTATCCTAGTTTTCTCGATTGATACTCAATAGATTGGCGTCATAACCCGCAATTTGAATAGCCTTTGTAATGTTGTTGAATTCCATTTTGGGCAATGAATAAAGAATATCTTTTTGACTTTGGTAAGGCCTAATCCATTGTTCACGAAGCGGAATGAATTCGACATGGACAACTTCCTGACCAGACTCATTTATATATCCATAATAGTTTCGATTGAAGCGCTTGGAATGGCGTTTGATTTTTCGGCTTCGTTTCTTGGAATATTTTTCCGCATCATCCTTAAAAGATAAAAGCCAGGCTCTATTCTGAATTTCATTGTCTGTGAAATCTTGTTGATAGGGCAGGTTCTTAAAGTAAATATTGTGCTGTTGCAGTAGAGCAACTTCCAATTTGTCTTTGAAGTTTTCTTCAAAAAACACGACATCTTCCTTCGTTGGCGTGAATCTTTTTTCGGGAAAAAAATCCACCCCAGCGGGCTTCATATTTTCGTCGAATATAGTCGCTTGATATTTCCCTAAACTCACCGACGTATAGCTCAGATTTTGAGCATTAAGCTGTTGCGTAAAGAGAAGGAGAAAAAGCCATTTTTTCACCTTGAAAAAGTAATATACTCTCACGAATTTGGATGGTAATGTCATGTAAAACAGGAGGTCATTTTCCCGAACAGCCTAGCTTTCTGACGTTTTGGAAGGTAAAATGTAGCAAAATGTCATGTTTTTCGTGCATGCTGACAGAATGCAGTCTTAAAAGGGCTGTGGCACAGAAATTGACCTTGTATAAGAGAATCGAATAAGAATTACCAAAATGGGAAAAATAATAGGAATAGACTTAGGTACAACCAACTCATGCGTAGCCGTGATGGAGGGAAATGAACCACAAGTAATCAGTAATGAGGAAGGTCGCAGAACCACACCCTCAGTCATAGCGTTTTTGGAAAACGGAGAGCGTAAGATTGGTGATCCTGCCAAAAGACAGGCTATAACCAATCCATTGAAAACAATCATGAGTATCAAACGATTCATGGGACGACGCTTTGATGAGGTGAGTGAAGAGATTGAACAGAGTTCATATAATGTTCAAAAAGGAGATAATAATACCCCTCGAGTAGACATTGACGGACGTATGTATACGCCACAAGAATTGAGTGCAATGATTCTTCAAAAAATGAAGAAAATTGCTGAAGATTTTTTAGGTCAATCAGTGAGCGAAGCCGTTATTACAGTACCCGCATACTTTAATGATGCACAGCGTCAAGCAACGAAAGAGGCTGGTGAGATTGCAGGACTAACAGTAAAAAGAATTATCAACGAGCCAACAGCAGCTGCCTTGGCTTATGGAATGGATAAGAAAGACCAAGATCAAAAAATTGCGGTCTTTGATTTAGGTGGTGGAACATTTGATATTTCAGTACTTGAATTGGGCGATGGTGTTTTTGAAGTGAAGAGTACGAATGGTGATACACACTTAGGTGGTGATGATTTTGATAAAGCCATCATGGATTGGTTGTCAGAAGAATTCAAAACAGAAAAGAATGTAGACCTGAGAAAGGATCCGATGGCTTGGCAGCGTTTGAAAGAAGCTTCTGAAAAGGCAAAGATTGAATTGTCTTCATCAGCGGAGACAGAAATCAATTTGCCATACATCACTGCAATCGATAATGTGCCTCAGCACTTGGTGAAAAAATTGTCCAAAGCAAAATTTGAGCAGTTGACTGACGATTTGATTCAGCGCACATTAGAGCCTTGTAGAAAGGCTTTGAAAGATGCTGGAATGGAAACTTCTGAAATTGACGAGGTTATTCTTGTTGGAGGAAGTACTCGAATTCCAAAAATTCAGGAAGTCGTAGAAAAATTCTTTGGTAAGAAACCCAATCGTTCAGTAAATCCGGATGAAGTTGTTGCTCTTGGAGCAAGTATTCAAGGTGGAGTATTGACCGGTGAGGTAAAAGACGTTCTTCTTTTGGATGTAACGCCTCTTTCTTTGGGAATTGAGACAATGGGTGGTGTATTCACTAAATTGATAGAATCAAATACGACCATTCCATCTAAGAAATCTGAAACCTTTAGTACTGCGGCAAACAACCAGCCGAGTGTTGAGATTAATGTCTTACAGGGCGAGCGTGCCATGGCAAAAGACAATAAGAATCTAGGGAAATTTATTCTCGATGGAATTCCACCGGCACCAAGAGGAGTTCCTCAAATTGAAGTAACCTTTGATATAGATGCCAATGGAATTATTCAAGTAAGCGCCAAGGATCAAGGCACAGGAAAGCAACACAATATTCGTATTGAAGCTGGAAGTGGTTTGAGTAAGGAGGAGATTGAGAAAATGAAAGCTGAGGCATCTGCCAATGAGGAGACGGATAAGAAGATGAAGGAAGAGGTTGAAAAGGTGAATATGGCCGACAATATGATTTTCCAAACGGAGAAGCAATTGAAAGATTATGGCGATAAAATTCCTGATGAGAAGAAGGAGACCATTTCAGCAGCTTTAGAGAAAGTAAAGACTGCTCATACAGATCGTAATATTGAGGCGATAGACTCTAGTCTTGAAGAGCTGAATACAGCTTGGACTGCAGCGAGTGAAGAGCTTTATAAAGCGATGCAGGATGAGCAAGGCGCTCCGGGCGCTGAAGGTGCTCCTGCTGAGGAAGCAACGGCTTCTGCAGAACCAACAGACGATAATGTTGAGGATGCTGAAATCGTTGAGGAAGAGACAGAAGAGAAAGAGGCATAAGCAATTTTAAATAGTGAATCCTCCAAGGCTATGGTCTTGGAGGATTTTTTTTGTGTTTATTCAAAGCTCATTGCTTTCATAAACCCTATTTCTTCCTTCTCTCAAACTCCTGACCCCAATAGTCATAGGTATTAACTGTTTAGGCATTGTTAGCACCTTTTATTTTTTAATTATTGTTTTCGCCATTCCAACAATTCTATTTCTCTGTCATTCACTGTATCAAAGTACATTACTTTGCCATCAAGTGCATAGACAAAAAAGTTATAATGTGAGATGAAATTTATGCCGTTATCTTCCGCAACCTTCACCCAATAATATCCCTTTTCAGTTTCTTTAGGTTGCTTGTATAATAAAACGGTTAATTTTCTTTTTCCTCCAGACTCCGCTATCACGTGTTCATTTAGCTCTTGCACTTCTTTTAATTTCCAGATGGAATTCATAACTGATTTTTCAGTTAAAGAATCCACATTCGATTGTCCTAATAATTCAGCGTGAGACAATCCAATGAGTGCAAATAATAATATTACTAATCTCAATTTCATTTTTAATTGGTGATAACGTATAATGATAAGAGGAGGAGTGATGTAGGAGCTCTTCCTTCTTATCTATTGTTAGGCATTCGTACTTCTTTCTTTTAATTCATTCTCTATTTTGTCACCAAACATTTGGGTTGCACCTTTAATGTTTTGATTTCTAATTGTATTAAGCAACTTTTTAAGTTGACCGTTATCGTACTTTTTAAACACATAGCTATCAAATTGATTTTGGCCAATATGTTGTTCATTACTGAGTTTGCTCTGAAGAGTCAAGAAGTTGTGAGGTTGTATTTTGTACTTTAACAAAGTATCTCCAATTTTTGCACCATTTTTAATCTCTGCGTGACAATTGACAAAATCTATCCATTTTTCTTCTTCTTCACCCAACGTCCACGCATCTTCTCCATAGCCAAATTGAATGTATTCCCATTTTTCTTTGTATTCGCCTAAGGCTCCTTTCATTACTCTTTTTTCTTTTTTAAATGCTTGAGTAATAGAGGGAACCTCAATACTTGGAACAACATATATGTCTGGCTCTATATGTAGTTCAGAGAATTTATTATTGTATATTACAAATACCACAAAGTGATTGGCTTTAGGCTCAACATTATTCACTACCAATGATGAATATCCTCTAACAGATTTGACATCAATCGAAACAGGAGTATCATCATCTCTAATTACTCGTATGTCTACAGATTTTTTATTACCCTGGCTAACGTATGCTTCTAATTCTAATCTGTATAGTTTTGATAAGACAAGATATTCACTTGCGATACCTGTGTTAAATGAATTTGCTCTCATTCTCTATTTTATTGGTTTTGTTAATTCCTGTATGATGCCTAACGGGGTTATTGCAGTAACTCGCCCATTTTGTTTCGTTTACATACTAAATTAGGTAGTTATCTGCACATTTTTAGCATATTCATACTATTCGCCCAGTTGCAAATAACCGCCCTCTACGGTTGGTTATGCGAATCTTCTCCCAAATTGAGGCGCCTTTTGATTCGAGAAGATTCCCGCCTGCATCACTCCTTTCTTATGGGAGATTCTTCTCGCGGGAATGACAGTGTGATGGGGAGGTGGTGGAAGGACGGCATGATACTTTGGAGACTATAAAGAATATAATTTGGTAAGAAAATCACTACACCACGACCAATTATTCCTACGCTGTCATTCTTGAATCTGTGATAACAGATGTCAGGAATCTTTTCCCTTTCAATTCGAGAAGATTCCCGCTTGCATCATTCCTTCCTTATGGGAGATTCTTCACGCGGGAATGACGGTGTGCTGTGGAGGTGATGGGTGGAACGGCATGATACTTTGGAGACTTCCGAAAGATTGATTTGATGAGATAATCACTACACTATCATCAATTTCCCCTAAGCTGTCATTCCTGAATCTGCGATAGCGGATGTCAGGAATCTTCTCTCAAATTGAGGCGCCTTTCAATTCGAGAAGATTCCCGCCTGCATCACGCATTTCTTATGGGAGATTCTTCACGCGGGAATGACAGTGTGCTGTGGAGGTGGTTGAAGGACGGTCTGGTACTTTGGAGACTATAAAGAATATAATTTGGTAAGAAAATCACTACACCACGACCAATTATTCCTACGCTGTCATTCTTGAATCTGTGATAACAGATGTCAGGAATCTTTTCCCTTTCAATTCGAGAAGATTCCCGCTTGCATCATTCCTTCCTTATGGGAGATTCTTCACGCGGGAATGACGGTGTGCTGTGGAGGTGATGGGTGGAACGGCATGATACTTTGGAGACTTCCGAAAGATTGATTTGATGAGATAATCACTACACTATCATCAATTTCCCCTAAGCTGTCATTCCTGAATCTGCGATAGCGGATGTCAGGAATCTTCTCTCAAATTGAGGCGCCTTTCAATTCGAGAAGATTCCCGCTCGCATCATTCCTTCCTAATGGCGCATCCATCATGCGGGAATGACTGGGTGGTGGGGAGGTGGTGGAAGGACGGCATGGTGTATTTAGAACTTTCGAAAGGTTGATTTGATAAAACAATCTTTATCCTGCCATAAATCTCCCGTGAGTCATTCCTATGATAAAAGATATCTTCTCCCAAATTGAGGCGCCTTTTAATTCAAGAAGATTCCCGCTTGCATAACTCCTTTCTTATGGGAGATTTTTCATGCGAGAATGATGGTGTGCTGTGGAGGTGGTGGAAGGACGGTATGATGCTTTGAAGACTTCCGAAGGATTGATTTGATAAGACAATAATTATACTACGATCAATCTCCCCTAAGCTGTCATTCCTGAATCTGTGATAACAGATATCTTCTCTCAAATTGAGGCGCCCTTCAATTCGAGAAGATTCCCGCCTGCATCACGCATTTCTTATGGGAGATTCTTCACGCGGGAATGACAGTGTGCTGTGGAGGTGGTGGAAGGACGGCATGGTGCTTTGGAGGTTATTATAATTTGATGAGAGACTCTCTACACTTCTATCTATTTCCCTTAAACGTCATTCCTGAATCTGTGATAACAGATGTCAAGAATCTTTTCCCTTTCAATTCGAGAAGATTCCCGCTTGCATCACGCATTTCTTATGGGAGATTCTTCTCGCGGGAATGACGGTGTGCTGTGGAGGTGGTGGGTGGAACGGCATGATACTTTGGAGACTATAAAGAATATAATTTGGTAAGAAAATCACTACACTATCATAAATCTCCCCTATAGGTCATTCCTGAATCTGCGATAGCGGATGTCAGGAATCTTCTCCCTTTTAATTCAAGAAGATTCCCGCTTGCATCATGCCTCGTCTCCAAGCGCCAGTCTTATTCTAATGCTATCTTATATACAGCCTCACCTCTACGTGCTTTGAGATAGCGAGAATGAAGCTTTTTGGAGTTTTTCTTTTTGTAGTCGATTCGATAAGTACAATTTGAAGGCAGTAGAATTTCTGAATGCATCAGCTTGTCCCCTAATCTGCATTCAATATACTCTTTAGACTTTCTATGATAATAGTAAATGGAAATATCACGCACTTTTGAAATGTTCTCTATGATTAATTTAAAAGACTCATTGGCATAGTATGTATATAAATGAGCGGGTTTGATATAGAAGGAGTACTTATTCTCCACGACATCTTCTGTATAGACATCGTAAAGAGCTGGTTTAAGCTTGATGATGGAAGGAATGCTTCTTAAAAGACTATCTGTAGTTCCTCTTTGAATAATTAAGGCCGTTTTGCTCTCGCGACTATTCCCTTGTTTATACTTCAAGTGCAAGAAGCCTTCTGAATTCATAATCTCGATGGTATTCAGTTTTCCTTTTTCAATATTCAAGGCTGGAATTTTGATGCGATCATCAATATATAGGTCAACAATTTGTCCTTCTCGCAGACTTGCATCAGCATATCCCAATGTGTCCGTTTTTAAATTGGCGATATAGTTGGTGCTGTCTCTAAATTGGTTGAGGTAAAGATTTTGGTAAGAAGATTGATCAAAATAGTTGATGACTCTAATCGCAGTATGATTTGTGTCTTTGGTTTTGATTCTGAATTCTGGGACAATAGCATAGCCATCGACTTGTCCCAAAGAATTTTTGGAGTGCAAAACGGATAATAAAATTGTTGTCAGCCAAATGAAAACATGCGTTCTCACAGCTGTAAATATCGAAAAATTAATCTGCTATCCAGCGATGCGAGATATAAGAATATGCTAAAGTGTCTCTTTCGTATTCTAAGCCTTTGATTCGAGCGTTATGATATCCTCTTGCATTTCGTTTGAGCACTTCATCGAAGTCATTTGTTTCACTTATGTTGATGGGAAGAATTGCATTTAGATTCATGGCTTTTACATTGACCATAAGAAATTTTTGTTCTAGAGTATCTTTGATTCCAGCAATGCTATAAATGATGCGATATTTAAATCTCTCTTTCTTTTCTAGGATTTTTTCAACTTCATTTTGATAGATGTCTGAGAAGGGGGAGTTGTTATCAAGAATTTCATTTTGACTGTCATCATCTAGCGCGAAGAGAATAAAGGCTCCAATGCCTATTACAAGAAGAGGGATGATAAATTTCTTCATAAGGTAAAAACGAATCTATTGAAAGATTATTGTAAATAAGAAGGCTCCGAATCTCGGAGCCTTCTTTGGTTTTTCTTCTTAGTACAAAAGGTCTTAAGCACAACCGGTTGTCGCACCACAAGTCGTACACATATAGCATGTGCCGTTTCGTCTCGTAATATTCCCACATTCTTTACAAGCTGGAGCATCACCTGAAGTTCCCATCATTTTCTTTTGATCTTCATCAGCATTACTCATGTTTTGCATTGGAGATTCTCCTGCCGGCTTCTTTGAGCGTTTTGCCGCTAATGCTGTGACAGGGATGTTTGAGACATCACGATCTTCACTTGGTTTAGAATGGTAGTCATCTTGAGGAACTACCTTTTCTATGACATGGACTAAGTCATCACGTTGCAGGTATTCATAGCCTAGGCAACGGAAGATATAGTCAATGATTGAAGTCGCATTCTTAATGTTTGGGTGTTGAACAATTCCCGCTGGTTCGAATCTTGTAAAGATGAATTTGCTCACAAATTCTTCTAAAGGAACACCATATTGTAAACCGATACTCACTGAGATAGCAAAGCAGTTTAGGAGACTTCTCATGGTCGCTCCTTCCTTGGCCATATCGATGAAGATTTCTCCGAGTGTTCCATCGTTATACTCTCCAGTTCTTAAGAACACGGCTTGGCCGCCCACTTTAGATTTTATGGTATATCCACGACGTTTTGGTGGGAGTTTTTTGCGTTCAACAATTTTTGACAGTTGACGCTTCAGGGTAGTATCAGTACTTGCCTGTACTCTTTTGTTCATTTCATCAAGGAGGTCATCGATTGACAGATTACTAAGGCTTAATTCTTTAGGATCTTCTCCGTCTGCAATAAGGTCGTTTTCTAAGATTTCATCTTCTTTCTCATCTTCATCACTCTTATTACTCAATGGTTGCGAGAGCTTGCTTCCGTCACGGTAAAGGGCATTTGCCTTTAAGCCTAATTCCCAAGAAAGCATATAGCTGTCCTTGATGTCCTCTATGCTTGCCTCATTCGGAAGGTTGATTGTTTTGGAAATAGCTCCAGAAATAAATGGCTGTGTTGCACCCATCATTCTGATGTGTCCACTGTGATGAATGTAACGTTGACCGTCTTTACCACATTTATTGGCACAATCGAAAATTTCTAGATGCTCATCTTTCAATCCAGGCGCACCTTCCAGCATCATGGTTCCACAGATGTAGTCATTAGCAGTTGCGATTTCTTCTTTTTTGAATCCAAGTGAATGTAAAAGAGAGAAGTTTGGACTGTTATACACTTCAGCTGCGAATCCTAAACGCTCCATACATTTTTCACCTAGAGTAAATGTGTTGAACACAAATCCGATTTCGAATGCACTTGCAAGCGCTTTTTCAATTTTTTCAAGCTCCTCTTTTATGAATCCTTTTTCGCTGAGCGTTTGATTGTTGATGAAGGGAGCTCCAGAAAGTGTGGCATGTCCTTTTGCATAATTCACGATGTTCTTAGCGGTTTTTTCGTCATAGCCAAGGTTCTTGAGGGCTAAAGGAATACTTTGGTTGATAATCTTGAAGTATCCACCACCACTCAGTTTTTTGAATTTCACGAGAGCGAAATCAGGCTCAACTCCTGTTGTATCGCAATCCATTACGAGGCCGATAGTTCCTGTTGGAGCAATCACTGTTGCTTGGGCGTTGCGGTAACCGTGCTTTTCTCCCATTTGAACTGCATCATCCCATGCTTTGGTCGCAGAGGTCAATAGATAGTCCGGGCAGTATTTTGCATCAATTCCTTTTGGTTTGATTTCTATGCCTTCATATGCATCTTTTGCATCATAAGCTGCTGCTCTATGGTTGCGCATAACGCGAAGCATATGTTCTTTATTCTTTTCGTATTCATTAAAGGTGCCAAGGTGGGCCGCCATTTCAGCTGATGTTTTATAGGCAACTCCAGTCATGATTGCCGCAATTCCACCAGCAAAACCAAGTGCTTCAGGACTATCATAAGGTATTCCTTTGACCATTAATAGAGAACCGAGATTTGCAAAACCAAGACCGAGCGTTCTGTAGTCATAACTGAGTTGTGCAACTTCTTTAGATGGGAATTGTGCCATGAGAACTGAAATCTCAAGAACCACAGTCCATAGTCTGATGATGTATTCATAACCTTCAACATCGAAGACGCCAGTATCATCATTGTAGAAACGTCTGAGATTCATACTCGCTAGATTACAAGCAGTATTGTCCAAGAACATATATTCACTACATGGGTTGGATGCATTGATGCGTCCACCTTCAGGACAAGTGTGCCACTCATTGATAGTAGTATCATATTGCGTCCCTGGGTCAGCACAACGCCAAGCCGCATAAGAGACCTTCTCCCAAATTTCTTTTGCTGGAATACTTCTCATGACACTGCCGTCAGTACGTGCAGTCAAGTCCCAATTTTCGTCTGCTTTTAATCTATGGAAGAATTCATTTGGAATACGAACTGAGTTATTCGAATTCTGACCGCTCACAGTTCTATAAGCTTCACCTTCGTAGTGGTTGCTATAACCCGCGTCGATGAGGGCTTGAACTTTTTTCTCTTCTTCAACTTTCCAATCGATGAATTCAACAATTTCAGGGTGGGCTAAATCTAGGCAAACCATTTTGGCTGCTCTACGAGTTGTTCCACCACTTTTGATGGCACCAGCAGCACGATCTCCAATTTTCAAGAAGCTCATGAGTCCGCTTGATGTTCCACCGCCGCTAAGAATTTCGCCTTCACCTCGAATGTGAGAGAAGTTTGTTCCAACACCTGAGCCATACTTAAATATGCGTGCTTCACGTACCCATAGGTCCATGATGCCACCTTCATTTACTAAGTCGTCATTTACGCTTAAAATGAAGCAAGCGTGGGGTTGAGGTCTTTCATAAGCGTTCTTAGAGCGTGCTAGTTCGCCTGTGTTTTGCTCTACATAGTAATGGCCTTGTGGTTTTCCAGCAATTCCATAAGTATTGTGCAGTCCAGTATTGAACCATTGTGGTGAATTAGGTACACATGTTTGATTCATGATAGAGTAAACCAACTCTTCATAAAATATTTGCCCATCTTCTTTAGTAGCGAAGTAGTTGTATTTATCTCCCCACATTCTCCAACAATCTGCTAAACGATGAGCCACCTGCTTAATAGAAGTCTCATGACCTAAGCTTCCATCTTCTTGTGGCACACCTGCCTTGCGAAAATATTTTTGTGCGATAATGTCTGTTGCGATTTGGCTCCAATGTTTAGGAACTTCAACATCATTTAATTCAAAAATTACTTCTCCATTCGGATTCTTAATTACTGAACTCCTTAAATCATATTCAAATTGATCAAACACATTGGTGGTGTCTATAGTATACTGTCTTTTGAATTTGAGGCCGGTCTTTTTCTTTTTGGTCATTCGTTTTGCTATTTTATTTGGGTTAGTATTATTTACAATTTAGAGGAGAAGATTCCCAGTCGGGCTTTCGCCGTTTTCAAAAATATTCAACGCTTAAGAGCGTTTCTGAAAAGTAATAGGAAGCTTTCTTTCGATTGCTAATGCTAATTTAAAATGAGATATGATGGCAGTAGCTTTTCATTTTCCACATATCTATATCGGCTGTGCATATATGATGTGATTTGGCTTGGCATGCAGATAAATCAAGCTGTATGGGGTGTGAAAAAAATAGAGGTCATAAAGCTTGGACATTTTCCACAGCAACCACTCATTACTCTATGACGAGCTTCACCTGATTTTGGTCCATTCTCACTTTGAGGAAGGCCATCAGTTCGTCCTTCTTAGATTGGGGAATTTGGCCTTCGACATCCAAATAAACCAAGAAGCCTTCTTCCGTAGAGGTGCTATCGGTTATAAAAGTTGATGCTTGGATATAGGCATTATTAATTTTTGGATAGAGTGCTTTCAGTTCTTTATAAACTTCTAAGCTCAGTTGTCTTTCTTTTGCGATACTATCCAGAGTCAACTCAATTTCTTGGAATGTACTCTTGTCCATTTCAACAATATCTTTTTTACGATCATCTTCTTCGTCTTGTAAAAATGAAAGCCCTTGATTGATTTCCAATTCCGTTTCTTCCAAGCCGTAAATTTTTAAACGGCCTTTAAGGTTGGTAATTTCACTATCCGAAATAGGCTTCCCGACATAAGAAATTTCGATGCGCTCATCCTTGGGTTCAATATTAGATTTTATGATAATATTGTTTGGAATTTTCGATTCATTCTTCATGAAGTTTTCCGCATTCTTATTGAAGCGTTCTCGGGAAATTATGTCGTAAGCGAAGTAGATGCTCGGAATAATGGTAAGCACGGTGACGAGGGTGATCCAAAATCTTGAGCGTTTAGCTTCAGATTCTTCTGGAACATCTCTGTAGGGGAAATTTAAGAATCTGGTGGTTAAAAAGGTCGCAAGTGCTATAAACACTGAGTTTATGAGGTAGAGATACAGGGCTCCCAGCACGAAATCATATTGTTTCGTTGCCAAGCCAAAGCCGGCTGTACAGAGCGGTGGCATCAAGGCCGTGGCTATCGCTACACCCGGGATTACGTTTCCCTTCTGTTTGGAAGATGCAGCGACAATACCTGCAAGACCTCCAAATAAAGCAATGAGTACATCATAAAGGGTTGGGTAGGTTCTAGCCAGTAGTTCAGAATTATTTTCATGCAAAGGGGACACGAAAAAATATATCGCAGAAGCAACAAATCCAACTAGTGCCGCAAAGCCATAGTTGACGAGCGATTTTTTCAATAAAGGAAGATCATTGATTGCTGTACTATACCCTATTCCCATGATGGGTCCCATCAATGGGGAAATAAGCATCGCACCAATTATTACAGCGGTCGAATTCATATTGAGCCCGAGACAAGCCACCATGATTGCAAAAATGAGAATCCACAAATTGGTTCCCCTGAAAGCAACAGCTCCCTCTATAGAGTCATGGAGAATTTTAGGGTCTTCTTTTTCGCCATAAAGATTAAAGCGATTGTATATTTTTTCGAATTGCAATAGTCGTCCTTTGGACTCGAATTTAACCCAAAATGACTGAATAGCCTTTTAATCAAAAGTTTTCAATTGGTCAGTCGTAAAATCATATTCTGGAGTTTGCAAACCAGTCTGTATTTCATCAATTGAATACCATGGACTTAGGCCTGCATTCATCGGGTTTTTTAGAACATGAATTTCTTGCGCGGGCATATAACTTTGGGCTAGCATGAATACAAAATTTCCATTCTTATGAACGGCCTTGTCGACCACAATGACTGTATGTCCAGGATGCCCTCCACGAATGAAAATATCTCCAATATTCAAGTCTTTTATCGCTTTTGATTTTAATTCTTTCTCGAGTGAAGCCGTCCCAGCATAAGAGAATACTAAAGTCAAATATCTTCTAAGGGATTGATAGCCTGCATCATTTTTTGAATTGGAATTCCAACTGACTTTATTGCCAGAAATACGAATGCCTTTCCCCTTTCTCCATTGGTCAAATGAAGCCTTGAAGCCATTGGTAAAATTGAAATGTAAGTCGGCATAGTTTTTTTGTTCATATAAATATTCGGCACGAAGTCGCATGACCGCATCGGCACATTGCTGCAAATCTCTCGTTCCAACATCCATATTGATCACCGCGGCATGGGCGTTTTGATTGTATTTCAAATCGCCATTGAAGAGATGAACTTCACTGCCGTGAGGGTGCAGCGGCAAATTACTGAGATAAGTGCCGAAGGAGTTTTCGTCTAATTGTTCCCTTTCGTAGCCACTCGGCGGCGAAAATCTCGAACTTATACTCGAACCTTCAGGCTGCAGGACTGTCGTCTTAGTTTTGAATATAACTTCTTTTGACGCCTGTGGCTCAGTTTCTGTAAATTGGCATCCGAAAAGCAGTAGAATGGGAATTAAAAGGTATTGCATTCTCCTATGATGCTTAAATGCTCCAGAATGCATAAATAGAAGTGTTAATTTGTTCTCTTTAAGGGAAGCTTCTCAGTACAGTGTACCTCAACAATAATTCTAAGAAGAGAAGGCCCAAGCCTAAGAAGGCGAATGGGAAGAATTTTTCCGTATAACGTCTATAACTGCTGATTTCAACATCAGATTTTTCTAGCTTGTCTATTTCCTGATAAATACTCTCCAGTTTTTTGCCATCGTCGGCTCGGAAATATTTTCCGCCAGTTTCTTTAGAGATTTTTTTCAGGAGTTTTTCATCGATCTGCACAGGCATTTGTTGAATATTGGTTCGGCCGTATGCATCTTGAACCGGATAGGGAGCTTCTCCTTCGGTTCCGACCCCAATCGTATATACTCGAGTCTTATAGGATTTTGCTATTTCCAGAGCCGTTGATGGATCTATGAGACCGCTATTATTTACCCCATCAGTCAAGAGAATTATAATTTTTGACTTTGCCTCACTTTCTCTCAAGCGGTTCACAGCTGTGGCCAGTCCCATGCCTATTGCCGTGCCATCGGTCAAATCGCCGCTGCGTATGTTTTCTAAGTGTGCAAATAGAATATTTTTGTCTGTCGTCAGAGGACATTGAGTGAAACTCTCGCCAGAAAATATAACAAGTCCAATTCTATCACTCAAGCGTTGTTCAATGAATTCTTTGGCAGCTTGTTTGGCGGCTTCTATGCGATTGGGTTCGAAGTCTTCGGCCAACATGCTCCCAGAAATATCCAAGCTCAAAACAATGTCTATTCCTTCTCCATCAATGCTCTCATTACTTGAACTTGATTGGGGGCGCGCCAAGGCGATAATGATGAAAAAGATGCTCGCCACACGAAGCCAGAAGAGAAGAGGTCTGAGTCTCGCTCTGGGAGAGGAAATATGTTCGAGCTTTTCTAAAGACGACACTATCATCGACGGTCTTTTCGTCTTGTTTCTAAGTTTCCAAAATAAGAGAATTGGAATAATTAAAAGCAAAGCAAAAAATTGCGGATGCGCGAATGAAATTCTGCTTATGTCAAATAGGCTATCCATTCTGCATTTTTTCTAATCGCTCTTCTTCAATAAAAATTTCCTTGGTGCTCTCAACAAAGGATCTCGCTTCTTCCATGGCTTGAACATGGTCCTCTGGAGTTGGAGTGCTTTTTGCAAACTTTACCAAGTCGGCCATAGTAAATAGCGTTCTCAATTTTTGGAGCTCTTCACTACGTTTTTTGTATTTCCTCTTTTGAAGGAATTTTTTACATGCGCTGATGATTTCTTGAGATGTCTTTTCAAAGCAATCGATTTCAAATGCTTCTTCTATATACTGTCTCACAATAGCCGTGAGCTCGGTATGATGTTCTTTGGCGGCATCTCTTAACCAGAGCTCTTTGACTGCAAGCTCATCTATAGATTGCATGGCTTGTTCCCATGGCCTCAATTCGGCTTTTTTCTTTTTTCCTCCTTTAGCCTTTCTTCTTTTCCAATATTTCCAAGCGAATAGTGCAAGAAGCAGGAAGAGAACAAGGCCCAACAATCCATAGAGCCAGGCTTTAATCTTCTCGAACCAAGGTTCTTCCACCTCAACTATACTCTCATCTTCTTCAAGTTGATTGGCTCCGACATTTTGAATATCAATCTTGACGGAGTCACTATAGATTGAATATGCTTGAGCTTCGTTTTGTGGAAGAATTTTAAATTCTAAGGCAGGGAAATTCCATTGTCCTGAATCAAAGTGAGCATATTTTTTTTGGATCAATATTTTGACTCGGCCATTCGTAATGGTGGTGTCGTTTTTTTGTTGGTCAAGTTCTTCAAAGCCATTGACAGCTGATGGCAGAATAGGCAGACTTATTTTGTTCTGTTTTGCTTGATATTCTAGACTAAGGGAGAGATCGATGGCTTCGCCTATTTTTCTTTGCTTTGGTCCAATATTCGTCTTAAGATCTATTTCTTGTGCATGGACAAAAAAATTGGGCAGGAGAAGCATACCGAGAACAGCCATCACTCTCACGCCAAGTTTTATTTTCGTCCTCTTTACTCTCATCTCCACTATCTACCTTTAAAGAAGCCCATCAACGGTTTTACAAAATCTTCTCCTGTATTGATTTGCAGAAGGTCCGCACCAGATTTGAGAAAGGATGCCTCTGTCTTTTGTTTATGGTTTAAGAATCTCTCTTCGTAGGCGCGTCTCACTTCTATAGAGGAGGTGTCCAACCAAAGCTGATCATTGTTTTCGCTGTCTTGAACTTGAACAAGTCCTATGTCTGGCAAATTTTTATCTCTTGGGTCATATACTTGGACACCAATGATGTCATGTCGTTTTTTAGCAATTTGCAGTGATTGCTCAAATTCAGTACTCATAAAATCACTTAAAATGAAAGCAATGCTTTTTTTCTTGATAACATTGTTTAAGTAGCGCAAGGCGCTCTCAATTTCTGTTCCCGCACCCGCATGAGATTTCTTGGTGAGCAATTCGCGTATGATATACAAGATGTGTGATTTGCCTTTTTTTGGTGGGATAAAACCTTCGACTTTGTCGCTGAAAAATATCACACCTACTTTATCGTTATTACTCAGGGCACTGAAGGCAAGCGTGGCACAAATTTCTGTGATAAGTTCTCTCTTTTGTTGTTTCTGCGTTCCGAATAAAGAACTCGCACTTATATCAACCATGAGCATGAGGATGAGTTCTCTTTCTTCTTCAAATACTTTGACATAAGGCTGCGAAAAGCGAGCGGTTACATTCCAGTCAATATTGCGCACATCGTCTCCGTAATTATATTCTCTCACCTCACTAAAGCTCATGCCACGTCCTTTAAAAGCAGTTTGGTACTCTCCGCTAAAAATATGATTCGAGAGACCTTTTGTTTTAATCTCTATGCGACGCACTTTTTTTAGAATGGCTGATATGTTCGTTTCTGAAGACAATTTTTTGTGCTAGATGGTATTTGTGTTAGGAAAATGAAATCTTTCTTAGCCTTAGACCTAAGGTACTTCTACAGTGTTTAGAATTTCCTGTACTATGGCTTCGCTGCTCATGTTTTCAGCTTCTGCTTCATAGGTGATTCCAATTCTGTGCCTGAGTACATCCATTGCTATGGCGCGCACATCTTCCGGGATAACATAGGCTCTCCTTTTGATGAAGGCATAAGCCTTGGCAGCCATGGCGAGATTAATGCTTGCTCTTGGCGATCCTCCATAAGCAATTAAGGGTTCGAGTTTTTGAAGTGCATAGGCGCTTGGAGTTCTGGATGCGAATACGATATCGATGATATACTTTTCGATTTTTTCATCCATATATACTTCTTGAACTAAGGCGCGCGCTTCTAAAATTTCTTGTGCACTGACTACATGTTGAATGCTTTGCTGTTCCTTCGGATTGATATTTAATCTTATAATTTGACGCTCTTCTTCTTTATTGGGATATCCTATGACAACCTTCATCATGAAACGGTCAACTTGGGCTTCGGGGAGTGGGTAGGTTCCTTCTTGTTCAATCGGATTTTGAGTAGCGAGCACTAAAAAAGGTTCGTCTAATTTATAGCTGTGTTCAGCGATTGTGATTTGGCGCTCTTGCATCGCTTCAAGAAGAGCAGATTGCACTTTGGCAGGTGCTCTATTGATCTCATCAGCCAGTACAAAATTTGCAAAGACAGGTCCCTTTTTAACCTGAAATTCATTTTGCTGCTGATTATAAATCATGGTTCCAATCACATCTGCAGGTAGAAGGTCTGGAGTAAATTGAATGCGACTGAACTTGGCATTGATTGCCGAGCTGAGAGATCGAATGGCTAAGGTCTTCGCGAGACCAGGGACTCCTTCCAACAAGATGTGACCTTGCGCCAATAATCCTATCGTGAGCCTTTCAAGCATGTATTGCTGTCCAACTATAGATTTTCCCAATTCACGGTTTAGTGTTTCTAAAAAAATGCTCTTTTGGTGAATTCGTTCATTTAACTCACGGATATCTGCTGATATGCTTTCCATTTCTAAATCTTAAGCAGTAAAAATAAATAGAGCATCATGTTTTATGGCATCTTAGAGCAAAAAGCTTTGTGAAAAGAACATAAAAAAGTCGGATGCGTGAGCACCCGACTTTTTCTTTAAGGCTAGCATGCCTATAGGTAATTTTATTGCTTTAGTACTTTTTGGACATATATTCTATCATCAGCTATGATATGCACGATATAGAAGCCTTTAGGGTAATGTGAAATATCCATGTCTTTAGTTTCTCCTCTGTCACTGTAGAAAACGTCAACTTTAGTGCCTCTTAAATCATAGAGGATTACGTCAGCATGTTTAACGATTTCAGTGTCTAAATTAAAGACGTTTATAATTGGGTTGGGATAGAGCTTGATGTATTCTTCGAGGTCGAGATTACCAATATTCATTGGTTCTAATTTCTCGTCAGTAGTTTCGATATAGTCCTGATTGTCTGAAGAATTCAGGGAATTTTCAGAATTGTTAGCGTTCTGAGCAAAGATTGAACCTGCAGTGAAGAGAAGCAGTGTGAGTGATAAAAGTAGTTTCATAGCAAATAGTTTTACGGTTCTCTCTAAATATAAGATTTTTTGCGCATTTTTCAATGGACGCTTTTTGTAAACGGTAAACTTCTTTTGTTATCGGTATACTCTTACTGACGTCTTTGAGAGCGGTTCATCTTCTCTTTATTCTGTTCCTGCAATTGTTGCATTTTCTTGACAAACTTTGACTCCTTCGGGGGTTCATTTTTCTTCGCCAGAATTTGAGCCCGAATTTTATCAGGATTGATGATGAATTTTTGAATCACGACCTGCAAGCCTAAAGTGATCAAATTCGAAACAAAATAGTAAAACGTCAATGCTGCTGGAAAGGAATTGAAAATTCCTAGGAACATAATGGGCATAATGAAAGGAAGATATTTCATTACGGGATTGTCCTGTCTAGCCGTTGCCGTACTCATGCTATAAAGTGCAAGCAACATCGAAGTGACACAGAAAAGAATGGTGAATAAGCTTACATGACTTCCGTACATCGGAATATCAAAAGGCAGCGTTAGAATGCTATCATAAGACGACAAATCATCGGCCCATAAGAACTTCTTTTGTCTCAATTCAATGGCATGAGGGAAAAAGGAAAACAAGGCCAAGAAGACTGGCATTTGCAATAAGGCTGGCAAACAACCTCCAAGTGGATTTACACCTGCTTGTTTATAGAGCTTCATTTGCTCCATACCATAAGCTTGTTGATTGTCTTTGAACTTCTCTTTCAAAGCATCTAACTCAGGTTTTAAGGCCTTCATTTTTGCGCTAGAAACATAACTCTTATAAGTAAAAGGACTCATGATGAGACGAATTATAAAGGTCAGTATCAATATAACGATACCATAGTTACTGATATACTTTGCAAGGAAGTTGAAGATTGGAATAATGAACCACTTATTAATGTACTTGATAAAACCGAGCCAGCTATATATACTCAACGGCACGATTTCTTCAATGCCCTCATTATATTGCTTGAGCGTTTTGTATTCGTTAGGGCCATTAAATATCTTAAAATTTAGTTCGTCTTTTGATTTTAGATCGAGGCTTGCTTTAAAATTGGTGACATATTTGCCTTCGCTTTCATCCGTAGGCCAAACGGTGGCCACACCACTTTCGGCAACTCCTTTTTCGGGAATTACTGTTGTATTAAAAAAGTGTTGTTTGAAGCTGACAAAGTTGACGGTCTTGCTAAGCTCTTCAGTTTCTTTTTCAGTAAAATTGTCAACTCTTTCAAAGCCATCATCTGCAATATTGTAGCATAAACTTGCATAACGTGTCTCATTGGCTTTGTCTTTCTCGATGTGTAGAGATTGAGATTCCCAATTGAGTTTCATTCCAGAACGATCTGATTGGCCAGCTTTCAGATTGACATCCATCATATATTCTCCTTCGGGAAGGGTATAAGTCAATGCAATTCCATCGTCATTGGTAAAAGTGATTGAATTTCCATTTTGTGCATGACTAAAACTTTGACCTTTGGTGTGCTTGACGGCACCACCAACTTTATATTCAAAATCGTAATAGTTTTTTGGTCCGTCAAAAAGATTCAGCTCTTTCTGAGAAAATGTCTTGTATTTTTTTAGATAAATTTTAGTCGGATATGCCCCAATATTAGTGAAGCTGATGTCCATCACATCATTTGAAAGAAGGATAGTCTCTTCGGCTACTTGCTCAACTTCAGGAGCAGGAGAATTTTCTACAATTTGGGTGCTATCTTTTTGCGTCTGTGCAGTGGAATCTTTTGCGACTTGCTCAGTTTTCGGAGCCTTCGTCTGATCTTTTTCAGATTCTGCACTGGGATTGTCCTTATTGATGTAGAGGTAGCCTGCTAGCAAAAGCAAAAGAAGCCCAAATCCAATAGCCGACTGTTTGTCCATTTATATATCCTTTTAGAAAAGACGGCAAAGGTATACTTTTAAAGGGAATTCTAGCTTTTTAATGCGATTTGCCTAAGCTTATTTTTGTGCTAAATCTTCCCTTCTCACCTAATAATTCTAGGATGTAGACGCCACTTCGGAGCTTTCCGGCCTCTATTGTGATTCGTTCAGCTTGGATAAACTCAGCTGTTCTCAGTTTTCTGCCACTGATATCATAAATGTTGAGCTGGTAATTTCCTCTAGGGGTGAGGATGCCTAGATTTTCTCTATAATTTGTAAATCCAAAGCTGTTTAACAGTCTGAAGCCTTCGTCTTGAATCGCAACGGACTTGATGCCTACAGGCAAACAAGAGGCGTCTAGAATGTTCTTTTGTTGAAAGCGATTGCAAAGAATACCAACATTTGCACCGCCATTCAAGAGCGAATCGGCTTGAAGCATAAAGTGTGCAGCTTCAGGTAGTGTAGAGTTGTTGTTCAAGAAATAGAGTGTTTCAAGAACTAATTCATCTGTTGAATTTCGTCCAATGTCTGTATAGATAAGCTGAAGGGCGGTATTCCAAACACTTCCTAAATCATAAAAATTTCCGTTGAATGGGGCGTCGTATTGGTCTGTTGAATTCGCACTTCGTCCATCCCAAAATTCATTGTGCCCATCCCAAGTAAACATGTCTGCATATCTGAAAGGGGATAGGTTTCTTGAGTATGAGGTGGCAAAATAGTCTGCGCTTCCTTCGTCCAATGCATTTCTCTCAAAGGTGAAGTTGCTATTCATATTGGCATCCCAACTTATTCCATGGCAATATTCATGAATGATTACGTCTGCATCCTCTGCATCATCTACGCCTCCATCACCAAAAATAATATTGGGATTTCCTCCATTTCTATTGAAGACAGAATTGTCTTGATTGAACTGCCCATGAGCATCAGCTTTTAATTGCAAATCCATCAGAGAGTCATATCCCAATAGATTAATATGCTTTTGGAATTCTCCTACATGGTACATAATCATACACTCTTCAAAGCCTTGTTGAGAACGGTTATAATAGAAGTTGGGAGTGGTCGATGTCGAGACCGTATTGCTCGGTCCCTCAATGTCTTGCATTAGGAGATACTCATTTTCTAGAAGAAAGATTCCCAATACGTCATCATAACGTGCACTAAAGCTTAAGGAGTCATAGAGTGCATTGAACCAAGCCGAATTCGTATCATTATTATCTACGAAAGTTCCGCCGTATACGAACGCACCTTTGGTCAAAGGGTCTGGGCTAAAAACTTTTGTATTGACGATAGTGTCAATTTTTGCTCGCGACTGATGGTTCCAATGTGCGACTACTTCGTTTTCCAAACTAATCAGTTTGGTCTCATCATGTCTCTCGCTCCAAGATTTAAGCATATAAACCAATTGGAATTCTCCATTCAGATCGTAGATAGTCAGTTCCTTTTCACTGATATTTTTTCCAGGGAAATGTCCTTTGAAATGCTCATCCTTATTCCAAATTAAAGCTTGATGACGAAACAATTCCATGTCTAATTCATTGAGAGGGTAAATTTCTTTCTTTAGGGAAATTAGTTTTCCATTCCAATCAGTACTGACTTTGATGAAATTGTTGAATAGGCTGAAGCCTTCAAATTCTAGGGCAAAAGTGTAATGTTTTGATGCCTTTGCATTTTTTTCATAAACTAGTTCGAGATCAATGTCGTATTGTTCCAATTCTGGGATAGCGGTATGCACTAATTGTTCAATCTCCTTTTCTTGCCCCAAACAGAGCATAGGAACGCAAAAGAGAATTAAGAGAAATCGCCATTTCATTACTTTAAAAATACAGCATAAGTATCGCAAGTATTTCTTGGGAAAGTAAAATTACTTTTTGGATGCTTTTGATCTCAATGCTTCAATAAGTATGAATTCGTCATCGCTTAGCTGGCTGTCATCAATTTCGGCATCGACATTCAAACTCAAAATACTTTCGCCTTCGAGCTTTAGATAGGCTGGCAAAGCAGCATTCATGACCTCGCCCTCAGAACACATATAATAGGCTGCCATCCATTCCCAAAATTTAAGCTGGTTTTCTGTGACGATGGGGAATTTGTCTAAAATGGAGAGTATCGGTTTGACGCTGTATGAATCAGGTTTTTCGTTATGAATGTTTTTCACGATACCGCTATAAATTTTATTCCTACCAAAAGAGACTTCTACACGCATGCCAAGTTTGATTTCTTCTTGAAACTCTATTGGGATTCCATACGTAAAGCTTGTCTTCAGGGGAACCGGAAGAAGTATTTCGGCATACATATTACAAAGTCAATTCTTTTGAGGCAAATTTCCAAACCTTTTCAGGTCCATCTCTTCTCGCTCTGTCTAAGCAGCTTTGCATATAATTTTGACATCTTTCTTTGACTTGTGCAAGGTCTTTTTTCTCGAGACCTTGAACACTGATTGGAGGCAAGAATATCGTTCGTAATGGGCCTGGCGTGAAACCTAAAAAGTCATTAGGCCTCATGCGTTTTGCGGAGTCTAAGAATAGAATAGGATAGATGTCTTTTTGTGATTCAATGGCCAAGGCGAATGCGCCATCTTGAAAGGGGAGTAATTCATTCTGAGCTACATCTGGAAAGGTCCCTTCAGGATAGACCAAGAGTGGGATGTTCTTTTTGAGAAAAGTTTGCATAAGCCTAAAACTTTTGACCCGACCACGCATACTTGTTCGGTCGATAGGTACAACTGCAAGGCTATAAATAATGCCGAAAAGTGGGGTTTTGCTCACTTCTATCTTTCCTAAGGCCTTGAATAGGAAGTTGAATGCGGTATACATTTCTACCGGATCAAAATAGCTTTGATGGTTTGCAATCATTACTACGGATTCCTGAATTTTTATCTTCTCTCTATTATAATTTATGGGAACAATGCCCACGAGATAGCACCAGAATGTGCCAAAGAATTTGAGATAAAAATAGACGATTTGTTCTCTTGTTTTCCCCTTGGCAATTTTGGCCGTAGCGAAAATGGGGATGCCAATGACTAAGAGACAGATAAAAATCAGTATCGTATAAATCGAATATAGAGCCCGAAAAATCTTCATATTTCTGAAGGTGTCAGCAGCTCCATTTCTTTGACTTGTTCCACCTGTTCGATTTGCTTAATTATTTGGATTAGTTGCAAGAGGCTGTTTTCATTTTTATTTTTAAAGAAAATCTGCCCCTTATAAGATAGGGCTGTTGCGGTCGTTTCTCCGCCCCAGATTGAAACATAGGTAAATGTGTTCTGTAAATTTTGAAATACTTCATTTTCCTTCTCATCCATACCATCTCTAGGAAAAGCATTAATCATTTTTCCGATGTGTGCGTAGAGCGCGAAACGGTCATGCTTGAAATGTTTGATGGTGCCTTTAGGCAGCTTTGTTCTTTGGCCTTTTCGTTTGATGTAATTGTATCGCAAGCTATCGGAATTAGAAATGCTAGCAAATTTATTGTGAAGAGAAAGTTTATTCTTTGGATTGTCGACGAAGGCCAAACTTCCACCTTTTTTCGTAAGTAATTTTTCACTTATGGCTGCCTTCAATAACTTTTGAGTTCTATTTTTTTCTTGAATCCCAGCAATGAGAATATAATTCATCTTCGGTTCATAGCCCATGGTATTGTTCTCATTGATGCTCGTCTCCTCGATTGCAAAATCTGTCATGGCCAATGCGAGTTCGCCATTGAAGCTTTTTTCGAGGTCAATCTTATTTGCCTCTGAGTTTTTAAATAGTAAGTTCATCACATCTCCTATAGGCCCTTCACCGTACTGCTCAAGCAATAATTTAGGATTGAGATGTATGCATGAAAGTAAGCAGAGATTAGGGTCTCCAAGTTTGTTATATAATTTAGGATTGACCGGATGATGCTGGTTTCTTCGATACGCCTGTAGAAGCTTTTTGGATAGATAACTCTTGAAGGACAGGTCTAAACTGCCTTTTTTAAAATTAATCCCGAGACTCATTGCTTTGTTTTTGATCTCTGCTGGCCCCTTCAAGCTTGAGAGTCCATTGTCTTCTTGTTGTCTCGCATTCTTCAGACGTTGTTCATTATTAAGTAGTATTCCAATATCGCTAGATTCAGCTAAAAAATTTTTGAAATATGATTTTTTAGTCAAGCTATTTGAGTCAGGTAAATTGTAAATAGTTTCTATTTGTTTTTCGGCATCGAAGCTAAGTGCTTCATCTTTTTTGCCTGCGGTTTTTTCAAAGCAACAAATCAAATTTTTATTTTTTATTGCGAATGTTGTTTGCCCTTGATCAATCATAAAAAACTGAAATCCATGCTTAGATTTAGTTTCAACTTTTGGGTATTGTAGGTGCATCCATTCGTCAAATTTTAGCGAATCAGAGATTTTGGCGAGTGCGTAAATTCCTCTCGCTTTTGCGTTCATCCCATAAGTGAAGAGGAAAAATGGACAGTTAAGATCAAGCCCACTATTTTGGATATCGTTTAGAAAGTCATTGTCTATTGAAGAGTCCTTTTTTGAAAAAAAATCACCTCCACTTATCTTGTTCCATGAAATCTGTCGGCCTATCTTTTTAAGGTTTAGGACTGCAGCCAGTTCTGCATCTTCGGGAATTTTATGCGCATAATCAGGTACCTTATTGCAAGCGCTACATAAAATGACAATATATGATATACAAAGAAGCCGCCTCAAAGTTTAAGCCTTTAGTAGGTCAATGATGAATTTGATGTCTGCCACTTCTTTTTTCTCGCCACTCTTGATGTCTTTTAGGATAAAGTTTGAGTTTTCTGCTGTAAGAACGAAAGGGATCCTATTTTTTTCGGCAAATTTATATTGCTTGTCAATTTTTTTCTTGTCAGGAAAGAGGAGGACGCTAATCTCATGTTTTCTCAACTTTTGAGAAATGGAAAGTAAGTTGTCATCAGAAGAATCTTTAAGATTTAAAATGAGAAGGTCAACGGATTTTTGAAGATTTTCAGGAAATTTATCTTGCTCTTCAAGTACATCATAAATTCGGTCTACACCAAATGAAATACCCACTCCAGGAACGTCCTTTACGCCAAACAAACCCGTGAGATCGTCATAGCGCCCTCCGCCACCAATACTACCCATTTTAATGTTCAGTGGTTTGACCTCAAATATGCAACCGGTATAATAATTAAGTCCTCTTGCTAGAGTAACGTCTACTTTCACTGTAGGGCAGTGCTTTTGGATGACTTTCAGTTCTTCAATTGCTTCTTGTGCCATTGGAATATGTCCAAGCAATTGCTCTACAGCTTCTACTTGGCCGTCCTTGAGCCCGATTTCTAGATAGGCTTTAATTTTTTCTATTGCATTCTCCTCAAAATCCTTAGCGCGTAGTTCATCCAAGGCTTTTTCGAGCCCAATTTTATCCAATTTGTCTATAGCAATAGCGATAGACGTGAGCATCTCAGCTTTTCCGCAATGGGTTGCTAGGGCTGAGAGAATTTTTCTATGATTCAGGCAGAGTTCAATGTTTATCCCTAATTCTTCAAAGACCTGAATATAAATATTGGAAAGTTCAATTTCATTCAAGATTGATTTGCTGCCCACTATGTCGGCATCACATTGGGTGAATTCACGATATCGACCACGCTGGGGCCTGTCTGCTCGCCACACATTTTGGATTTGATATCTTTTGAAGGGCATGCTCAATTGTCCAAAGTTCATTGCGACATATCGAGCGAAGGGTATAGTTAAGTCATACTTTAAAGCTCGCTCAGTGAGGTCAGCTTGATTCTTACCTGTTAAAACTTTCTCAAATGCAGCTCGGCTTTTTTCTTCCTTGCCTGCCTGGTCTAGGCCGTTGTTCAGAATTTTAAAAATCAGTTTGTCTCCTTCTTCTCCATACTTACCCATCAAGGTCTCTAGCTTCTCAAAGGCAGGAGTTTCCAAGGGTTGGTATGCATGTAGGGCAAACGCTTTTTTGATTATATCTAGGATATAATTTCTTCGTCTGACAACTTCGGCGTTGAAGTCTCTTGTGCCTTTTGGAATGCTGGGTTTCATTGAGGGTAAATTATGCTAGTGCAAAAATAAAGCAAAGATGTTTCTTAGTATATTTGGGGCTTCAAGAAGTTGTATGAAGAGAGTTCTCGGTACTTTGTGTTTTTTGCTTATTTTTTCTATGAGTTACGCTCAGACAGGTTCTTTAAAAGGTTTCGTCTATGACCAGGCCAATGGTGAGCCTCTTTCCTACGTGACGGTTTTGATCAAAGGAGCTGGCGTCGGTGCAAAGACTAATGATGTGGGTTTCTACAATGTCGCCAAAATTCCAGCGGGAACACAAACAGTCATAGTTCAATCACTCGGATACGAGCGACAAGAATTTCAAATTGAGATGCAGGATGATTTTGTGAAGAGCAAACAAATTTACCTTAAGAGTAAGGCCAAGAAATTGGGTAATGTAGTCATCTCAACAAAAAAGCTAGAAAAAAAGTTTGACACCAGAGTTGCTACTGTAAAAATTTCAGCTAAAGAGGTGAAGCTCATGCCGAGTGTAGGTGGAGAGCCTGATATTGCTCAATATCTTCAAGTAATGCCTGGAGTTGTGTCGACAGGTGATCAAGGCGGTCAATTGTATATACGTGGAGGTTCTCCTATTCAGAATAAAATCTTATTGGATGGAATGACAATTTACAATCCCTTTCATTCCATTGGTTTGTATTCAGTTTTTGAAACAGATGCAATCCGTAGTGCGGAGGTAATGAGTGGAGGTTTTGGTGCAGAATATGGAGATAGAACTTCGGCGATTGTCAATGTGACAACGAAGAATGGGAATAAGAACAGACTGTCAGGGAAATTGGCAGCCAACCCAATTTTGGCTAAAGCATTTTTAGAAGGGCCTCTTGGAAAACCAAAACCGAATGGGGAAACGTCGACGACTTTTCTTGCTTCGCTAAAGCATTCTTACTTAAAAAGTACATCTTCAGCACTTTATGGTTCGCTCGGCGAGCCTTATAAATCAAAATTACCTTACACCTTTACGGATGCTTATGGTAAAGTAAATGTAGGGTTTAAGAATGGGAGTAAATTCAGTCTCTTTGGGTTTTCATTCAATGATAGAGTAAATTTTCAGTCTATCTCAGACCTCCAATGGAAGTCGTTCGGGATGGGAAGTAATTTTGTCGTGACGCCGGATGGTTCTTCTTCGCTCATCTCTGGAGGAATTTACTATTCAGATTATGACATCACTTTAGCAGAGGCTGATGGACTGCCGAGAACGAGTGCAATAGGCGGTTTTGATGCCAATATTGCGGTCACATCTTATTTTAAAAATTACGGTGAGCTAAAATACGGAGTAGAGTTTAATGGTTTTAGAACGGAGTACAACTACTTCAATTTTATTGGATTAAGATTGAATCAAGATCAATACACAACTCAAATGGGTGGTTTCATCACGGGAAAAAAGAATTTCAATGACAAATTGATTTTGGAGCCTGGTGTTCGTATTCAGTATTACGCATCTTTACCTGTTTTTAGAATTGAGCCAAGATTCGCAATGAAGTACAATATTTCTGATAAAGTGAGATTTAAAGCTTCGGCAGGGATGTACTCTCAAAACTTGATTTCATCAAAGTCGGATCGAGATATCGTTAATTTATTTACTGGATTTCTGACGGCTCCAGATTTTAGCATAACAGATTATAATGGAGTTACCCCTAAAAATAATTTGCAGAAATCATATCATATAATTACTGGATTTGAGGTTGATGCAGGCAACATAGAATTTACGATAGAGCCTTGGTTTAAGAACTTTACGCAATTGCTCAGCCTGAATCGGTATAAGCTACTAAGTACTGATAGCGATTGGCTTATAGAGACTGGAAAGGCTTATGGTCTGGATATCACAGCAAAGTATGTGAAGAATAGATTCTTCCTTTGGGCAGTTTATTCTTATGGTCTAGTGAATCGTTTTGATGGTGTTCAAACTTACCCAACACCATTTGATAGACGGCATAATGTCAATGTAGTGACCTCTTATAAATATGGCAAGAATAAAGACTGGACTTTTTCATTGAGGTTTAACTATGGTTCACCTTTACCATTTACACTTACACAATCATTTTTTGAGCAAATAGATTTTACTAGTGGATTGGGAACCGACATTCTTGGACAAAATGGAAACCTTGGTCTGTTATATGACGATAATATAAATGGCGGAAGATTGTCTCACTATCATCGTCTTGATCTTTCTGCAGCAAAGAAATTTATCATTAATAGTAATTCTTCTGTCGATTTCACAATTGGGCTTACTAATGCATATGACAGACAAAATATTTTCTATATCGATCGAATTCGGAACACTCGCGAATATCAATTCCCAATTTTTCCGACGCTTGGTCTAAGCTGGAATTTTTAATATATGATGAACCGCAAAATTGTATTTCTCTTAGTACTAGTATTAAGTACAAGTCAAATTAATGCTCAATTTAGTCTTCGCATAACAGACGAACATAAGTTATTGAAGGAGGCTGTCATTCATTATGAGTTAGGACACTACAGGCAAACTTTAGAAGATCTGAAGCAATGGTCACTTCTAAACCCCCAAGAAGAAAAAGGTGATATTGCTTTTGAAAAAGCTCAGCTGTTTGAGCATTTGTCAAATTTAGCTTTAGGCAAAACGGCTGCTTTTATGAATATGCGAGATTTCATTTTAAATACACCTTATGCTTCGGTAAAGGAGTATGGGAATTTTAAATTGGCTCGTTATTTATTTCAACGTCAAGAATATGAAGCTGCGATTCCATTTTTTGAACGAGCAGATATCAACTATTTGAGCAATGAAGAGATTTCACAAAGAAATTTTGAATTGGCCTATTGTTATTTAATCAATCAAAAAATTGAGAAGGCAAATCCTCTGCTTGCTTCCATTCAAAATATTGATGGACAATATGCAAGTCCGGGCAATTATTATCATGGCGTCATGTCTTATTATCAAGGAAATTATAAAGAAGCGAAAGAAAGCTTTTTAGCCATAAAGAATGAGGAGGCTTATAAAAATATTGTACCCTTTTACTTAGCGGAGATCAATTACTTTGAAGGAAATAAAGATGAGGCAAAGCGAATCGCTGAAAATTATTTGAGTGAAACAAACGAGCAGGCTTACCAAAAGGAGATGCAGCAATTGCTCGCACAGATTTATTTAGACAATGGCGATTTTTCTAAGGCGCAAAAGTTTCAATCTGATTATCTCGATTTAGCCGTAAATCCACGTGATGAGGATTTTTTTCGAGCAGGATATTCTAATTATCAGACGGGGCAAATTGTTGAGGCGATTTCGAGCTTTGAGCGAGTCAATAAATCAGAAAGTATTCTGGGTGCACAGGCTCAATTTTACCTTGGACTCTGTTATTTGAAAAATGGAGAGAAAGAAAACGCGCATAAAATTTTTACAGAAGTTCTGGACGGTGGCCGTTTGGGCGATTTGAATCAGGACGTAGAATTCAATTTGGCGAAATTGAGTTATGATTTATCAAAGGATGAATTAGCTAGTAAGCAATTTCAGGCTTTCATCAATCGCTACCCTAGTTCGCCTTATCTAAATAATGCGCTTGAAATGAGTGCTTTGCTTCATATTAAGAATAAGAATTTTGATAATGCGATTAAGAATTTCAATCAGTTGAATAGCTTGAGTCCTGTAATGAAAACAGTCTATCAAAAAGTCAACTATGCTCGGGGCATTCAAATGCTCATGGACGGAAACCCTGACCGTGCGATTCCTTATTTTAATGAGTCAAATAAATACCCTGAGAATGAAGACTTGACTGCTTTGGCCTCATTTTGGAAATCGGAATGTTACTATCGATTGGGTAATTATTATGACGCGCTTGTAGCAAGCGATCGTTTCATAGCGAAGCCTGGTGCTGGAAATAATCCGTCAATGGTGAATAATGCATATCTGACAAATGCATATCTGCACCTGCATATGAATGAAAAGGACAAGGTACTCAGTGCATATCAAAAATTTGCAGCTGATGGTTCCATTTCAAAAGTCTCAGATGCACTCGCTCAAATGGACAGCATAAAACCAAATTACGTCCCAAGTCATGTCCCATATATAGATGCTAATCCCTACGTTTTCATATATCAAATGCCATCACAAAATATTCAGTTCAATTATAAACCGATGCCATTAAAACCGATTGCGTATGATCAGAAAAGCTTGCTTCCGAACAATTCTAATTTCATCAAGGCTGGCTATGGAAATTTGAACACCCCTCTATTTAAGTTGGGCTATGACCTTTCAGAATTGAGCGGCCAAGACCTTTATTTACAATTAAATCATAGGTCATCTAGGGGAAAGTTGCAGCATCAGCAGCAAAGTGCCTCCGGCGGTGCTCTCGCCTATAAAACGACTATCGCAGACCACAATGTAGAAACGTCCTTAGGCATAAATCAACGGACTATACATTATTATGGTATTCAAAATGAATCCAATTTCCAAACGGACGATTTGCGACATAGATATTGGAACACAAGTTTGCAATTCAAGGCAACTCCTACAAACATAATAGAGAGTGGTTGGAGGTATGAAGCGAATGGCGGTTTGGGCTCGTACATTGCGAGCAGACAAGATGCGACTGAAATGAGATTTCATTTAGATGTCCCTTTTGAGAAGGAAATCAACGATAATCTTGGCGTTGGTGTTGGTTTATGGACAGATTTAAACTTTTATTCAAAAAATTCAAATTCGTCTGTCTTTGGAATTCGTCCATTTATGAACGCACAGATAAAGAATACATTTTTAAAGTTGGGACTCTATCCAGTAGTGGGGCAAAATTTTCATCTATTGCCAAATGCTTCAGTTGCGCAATTTATCCCAAGCATATCATCAAATGTTGCTCTTGGTGTAGAGAGTAATCTTGGTATAAATTCTTATCGCGAACAGAGTAGCTTGAATCCTTTCTTGAGACCGTCTATCGAGCTGAAGCAGTCCAAACGAAATTTATACTATGCATCTCTTTTCGGAAGTCCTGCAAATAATATTGATTATCAAATAAAGGCTGGAATAGGCTCGATTAAAAATTTGCCTCTTTACATTAATGATACAGCCCAAGGCGCTCAATTTGATGTGCTCTATGATAGTAAGGCATCCATCATTTCGTTCTTGGCTCAAGTCGAATATCACTTAAGTTATAATACAAATGCAGGAGCTCGTCTGCATGTTCAACCCATCACCAATTTGATGGACTACGCAGAGGCTTGGCACTATATTCCAATCCGATTGGACCTTTATGCAACCTATGTGTATGACAATAAGTTGCTCTTGAAAGGGAATTTATTTACTCGTTCGAGTAGTAAGGCGATGACACCTTTCGGCCAGGATCAACTTACTAATCCTGCAGCTTTTGATTTGAACGTACAAGGAAATTATTTTTTGAATAAGAATTGGAGTGTTTTTGGCGAACTCAACAATATTCTATCGAATAAATATCCGAGATGGTATGGCTATCCAAATTTTGGCATTAATGTCGTTTTCGGGGTGGTCTATTCTTTTGATAATAAGTTACGCTTCCCTTCTAGAAATTTGCAAATAGAATAATCCTGACTACATTTAATTTTCCTGATGATACATATTGACGATTATATAGCTCCCTTCTTAATGAAGAATAAGTACTGCACTTTTCCAGGCTTAGGAACTATGACCTTGAAGAGAAATAGTGCCTCCTATGATAGAGACTCCTCTGAAATGCAGGCGCCGAATCATGAAATCACTTTTGACCCTATTGGCAGTATAGATGATGTTCTTGCAGCCTTCATTGCAACTAGAGAGAATGTGAGTATAGCTAAGGCTTCTAACGAAATCAGTAGTTTTTGTAGACGTGTTAAAGCCGATTTGCAGAAAAGAGGGATGTATGAGATTGATTATTTGGGGAAATACACTTTGGACAATGGGAAGTTGAATTTCAAGCAAAATGAAGACTTGGATTTAGGACGTCATGGCGTTCAGACTGTCGTGGTACCGGAAAAGGTAGATGAAGAGGCTCAATCTTCTTCAACTCAGCAACAAGATTTTCAATTGGAGTATACAAATCCCGAAAATTTAGGGGTAAAGCCAGCCACTAAAAGCTCTATAATAAAGTATCTAATAGGTCTTTTATTATTGATTGGCCTCGCGGCTGCAGCCTACTTTGGTTATAAGTACTACAGCAACAATTTAGCTGGGACTTCAAATGACACTGAGCAAGACGACAGTGATATTGTAATTGATGAAGAATATAGACCTGAGGGAGAGGAAGAGGATGCAGTAGCTGAGGTTGATGGTGCCGCTGAAGGCAGCACTGCAGCAGTAGCTAGCGGTAAGAATGGCGTATGGCGCATAGCGGTAAAGGCTTATGGAGACAAAGGTGTTGCACTTTCAAAGGCTGAAATGCATAAAAACAATGGGAATGTAGCATCTGTTGTTTCTACCAAAGGATCGCATTATTTAGTCATTCAGGCCACTAGTTCTAGTGATAGTGCTGTGGTGAAGGATTCCTTGAAGCGCTTTTTCAATCCTTCAGGCAATCCCTTTGTTGTAAAATAAAAAAAAACTATATTTGCGCTGCGTGCGAATGGTAAAGGGAACTGATAAGTTCCCTTTTCTGTTTCTTTAAACTGAAACAAAAATGACAACCGAAGAGCAATTAAAGGCATGGATAGAAGAGATTTTGGAGGGAGGAGATTGCTATTTTGTTGGTGCGCACACAAAAAAAACGAATAAATTTAAGTTCTTTATAGATTGTGACAGTGGATTTTCTCTCGGCAAGAGTACTAAAATAAACAAGGCCTTGAGAAAGAAAATGGAAGAAGGTGGAATGTTTCCGGAAGGTGATTTTTCATTGGAAATCTCTAGCCCAGGAGTGGATGAACCTTTGCAGATGGCACGCCAATATCAAAAAAATATTGGCCGCAAGCTTAAAGTTGAGATGATGGATGAAGAGGAAGCTGCAGTGGAAGGAAGATTAAAATCATTGACTGAAAGCAGTATTTGTCTTTCTGTCCAAGGAGAAAAAAAGAAAGACCCTATAAAGGACGTAGAAATAAAATTAAATGATATCAAAACTGCTGTAGTGCAGATTGAATTTAAATAAACTAACAAATGGCAAGCATTAACCTAATTGACTCTTTCGCAGAATTTAAAGAAGCTGAAAGCATTGATAGACCAACACTAATTAAGGTTTTAGAGGATGTTTTTAAGACTCTTTTGCGCAAGAAATACGGCACAGACGAAGCGTTTGATGTCATTGTAAATGACCAAACTGGTGATTTGGAAATTTTTCATAGAAGAGAAATTGTGGCCACTGAGAATTTCGAAGATGAAATCATGCAAATTAAGTTGGAAGAAGCCGTTGCGCTCGATGACACTTATGAAATTGGTGATGAAGTCTATGATGAGATAAAAATGGAGAGCTTTGGAAGACGTGCAGTGCTTGCAGCCAAGCAGACCCTAGCTTCAAGAATTAATGACCTCAAGAAGAATATACTTATGGATAAGTATAAGGAGCGAGTAGGTGAAATTATCTCCGGTGAAGTTTACCAGATATGGAAGCGTGAAATCATGCTTTTGGATGATGAGGGAAATGAGCTCATTCTACCTAAGATTGAGCAAATTCCATCAGACTATTTTAAGAAAGGAGAAACAACCCGTGCTGTTGTTAAGGCAGTTGAAATGAAGGGTAATAGTCCAGTGATTATTCTTTCGCGAACTGATCCAAACTTTTTGGCCAAATTGATGGAAATAGAAGTTCCTGAAATTTTTGATGGTCTAATCTCTATCAAGAAGATTGTTCGTGTACCGGGTGAGAGAGCTAAAGTAGCTGTTGAAAGCTATGATGATCGTATTGATCCAGTTGGAGCTTGTGTTGGGATGAAAGGAAGCAGAATACATGGTATTGTGCGCGAATTGAGAAATGAAAATATTGATATAATCAACTTTACGACCAATCTTCAATTGTTGATTCAGCGTTCTTTGACACCAGCAAAAATATCCAGTATGGATATTGATGAAGAGGACAAATATGTTGAGGTTCTGATGAAGGCAGACCAAGTTTCTTTGGCCATTGGACGTCGAGGAGTGAATATTAAGCTCGCTCAAGAACTCACCGGATATAATATTGAGGTCTACAGAGATGATGCAGATACAGATAAGGAATATGATGTTCCATTATCAGAATTTAGTGATGAAATTGAACAATGGATTATTGATGAATTGGTGAAGATTGGATGTGATACAGCAAAAAGTGTATTGAAGATTACGGATGCAGATCTACTTGAAAGAAGTGATTTGGAGGAAGAAACAATACAGGATGTGCGTAAAATTTTGGAAGCAGAGTTTGCAGAATCATAGTAAATAAAGAGAAGGGGTAAAAATATAATGGCAGGTAAAGGCATAAGATTAATGAAAGCGGCCCGAGAATTTAATATCGGGAAGGATACGCTTGTGGAATTTCTAAAGGGAAAAGGGCATGAGGTGATTAATAAACCGAATGCACTTCTTACTGAGGAAATGCACGAGGCGCTCATGCTTGAATTTGCAGCAGATAAACTTGCTAAGAAGAAAGCCGAGAACATTGATTTGCAGGTAAAAGCACCTGAAAAGAAAGTCATGGAGCCCGTCAAAGAAGAGGCAAAGAAGCCTGAGAAGGTTGCGATCAAGAAGCCAACCGTTGAGCTCAAAACCAAGGGCAAAATTGACATAAAGCCTAAAAAGAAAGAGGTCGAGAAAAAGCCTGAAGAACCTAAGAAGGAAGCTCCTAAAAAAGTTGAAAAGAAAAAGGCTGTCGAGCCTAAGAAAGTAGAAGAGACTCTAAAAGTAGAGCCTCCTAAAGTAGCAGTAAAAGTTGTAGAAAAACTAGAGCCAAAGCCAGAGGCAAAAGCAAAGGCAAAGCCTGAAGCTAAGAAAGAAGAGGTTCCTGAACCTCCGAAAATTGAAAACCTTCAAAAGGAAAAACTTAGTGGTCCTAAGGTTATTGGTAAAGTAGAAATAAAGCCAGAGGCTCCACGACGTAAAAAACGAAAAAGAATCGCGGTCAAGGGAAATTCTGACAAAAAATCGAATCGACCAGACAAGCCATGGAAGAAAGGCGACGATAAGAAGGGCAATAGTAAAGATCAACAGGGTGTGGACCCCGCTCAAATTGAAGCTCGTCTGAAAAGAACCATGCAGAAATTGCAAGGTGGTGGTGGAAAGAAAGCGCCTAAGAACATTCGTAAAAAGAGAAGACTCGAGAAAGAACGTAAAAGAGATATTGAGGAAGAGTTAGAGTATCAAAATCAAAAAGGTGGACGAATCCTGAAGCTTTCAGAATTTATCTCTGTTGCTGAATTGGCAAGTCTAATGGAAGTGGATGTCACTAATGTGATTAGTGCTTGTATGAGCCTCGGTCATATGGTATCCATCAATCAGCGTATAGATGCTGAGCTCATTGATATCGTTGCTGGTGAATTCGAATATGAAGTTGAATTCCAAGATGCAGGAGAAAGTGAAGTTGAAGAAGTTATTGAAGAGGATGCTCCAGAGGATTTGCAGGATAGGCCACCTATTGTGACTATCATGGGACACGTTGATCATGGTAAGACATCTTTACTTGATTATATCCGTGAGGCCAATGTAGTCGCTGGCGAGGCAGGTGGAATTACACAACATATTGGTGCTTATGAGGTCACAACGGCTTCAGAAAGACAAATAACTTTTTTGGATACTCCAGGTCACGAAGCCTTTACAGCGATGCGTGCAAGAGGAGCCAAACTGACAGATATCGCAGTTATTGTAATTGCAGCTGATGATCAATTAATGCCTCAAACCAAAGAGGCTATTAGTCACGCTCAAGCCGCAGAAGTGCCAATGGTATTTGCCATTAATAAGATTGATAAAGATGGAGCAAATCCTCAGAAAATCTATGAGCAACTTTCTACCATGAATATTCTAGTGGAAGCTTGGGGTGGAGATTTTCAGTCGCAGGAAATTTCGGCCAAAAAAGGATTAAATATAGACGAACTCTTAGAAAAAATTATTATTCAAGCTGATTTGCTGGAAGTAAAAGCTAACCCTGATCGCCCAGGATACGGAACAGTAGTTGAAGCTTCACTAGATCAAGGTCGTGGTTTTGTCTCAACGATTTTAGTTCAAAATGGTACTATACGTAAGGGTGATATGCTCTTGGCTGGTCAGTACTATGGAAGAATCAAGGCCATGTTCAATGAAAGAGGGCAAGAGCGAACTGAAGCGGGGCCATCTAGTCCTGTCCAAATTTTAGGATTCAGTGGTGCACCTCAATCCGGTGAAAAGTTTCGTGCCTATGCTGATGAAGATGAAGCTAAGAGAATTGCCACTCAACGTGAACAAATTATACGTGAACAAGGAATGCGTACCAAGAAACACATCACACTTGATGAAATTGGTCGCCGACTTGCACTGGGTAGCTTTAAGGAAGTAAATCTTATCATAAAAGGTGATGTTGATGGTTCAGTTGAAGCGGTGAGCGATTCCTTACAAAAATTATCGACGGACGAAATCGTTGTGAATATTATACATAAAGGTGTCGGACAAATTACAGAGAGTGATGTAACCCTCGCGGCGGCATCAGATGCTATAATTTGTGGTTTCCAAGTGAGACCTTCGAAGCAAGCTAATTCCTTAGCCGTGGATGAAGATATTGAAATCAGATTCTACTCAGTCATCTATGACGCTATTGATGAAATTCGTTCTGCAATGGAAGGTATGCTTGAACCAAAAGTTGAGCGCAAGATTACTGCGAACATTGAGGTCCGCGAAGTCTTCAAAATTACTGGTGTCGGTAAAGTGGCTGGTTGTTTCGTCACTGATGGTAAGATAAAGCGTGAAAATAAGATCAACATTATTCGAGAGGGTATAGTCATTTACAATGGTGAACTTGGTCAGCTGAAGCGATTTAAAGATGATGCCAAAGAGGTTGTCGCTGGAACGGAATGTGGTTTGAGCGTCAAAAATTACGACAATATTCAAGTTGGTGACGTAGTCGAAGCCTACGAAGAAATCGAAATTAAGAGAACGCTCTAGAAGTATTCTCAAGACTTCTCGTTAAATCTAAATTTTTCTTTAAAGGTTTTGGCCTTTTATGTACATTCGATTCTATGCAAAAGGAAATCAATGGACATCCCTTCGTAGCCTATAAAAAAGAGCATTTCGAAGAAGATGTCATGCTTAAGAGGGCTGCAGATTATTTCAATTGGGCAGATTCAAGAAGAAGTGTGCGAGATTTTACAGATCAGCCTGTTCCTAAGGAGTTGGTAGAAAATCTAATTCGAATGGCCTCAACAGCACCAAGTGGAGCCCATAAGCAACCTTGGACATTTTGTGTCGTTTCCGACCCTGCATTAAAAAAGCAAATTCGTCATGCCGCTGAGGAAGAAGAACGAATCAGTTATAGTGGTCGTATGAGTGATGTTTGGTTAAAAGATTTAGAACCTCTTGGGACAGATTGGGAAAAACCTTTCCTTGAAACGGCCCCATATTTAATTATTGTTTTTAAGCGCTCCTATGAGTTTGATGCAGACGGGGCCAAGCACCAAAATTACTATGTTACGGAAAGTGTTGGTCTAGCCTGTGGCTTTCTACTTTCAGCGATCCATAATGCAGGACTTGGCGCACTCACACATACACCAAGTCCAATGAATTTTTTGATTGAATTATTAAAACGACCCAAGAATGAAAAGCCTTTCTTGCTAATCCCCATTGGTTATGTAGCCGACGACTGTTGGGTCCCAGATATCGAAAGAAAGTCTTTGGATGAAGTTGTTGAGTGGTACTAGCTTAGTCTTTAGCAAATAAGTAGCGCGTCATGAATATGCCGGCTCCATTTTGACCAGGACTCAATGTCATAGGAATTGTGCTAATCAAAGTCCAACCTTCAGACGAAATCTTGCTTATTTCATCTAAAATATCGTTTTCATTCCTTTTGATGTTGCTGATATTAATACCAACCATCGAAAATAGATTGTCGAGCCCTTTTTCTTTTTGATTTCCATTTTCATCGGTTATTATCATTCGGGATCTCCCGACTCCACCGCCTACAACACTTTCAATAGTGGTGAGATGCATAAATTTCGTTTGGGCGCTCACATCTGTGAAGCATACAGTCAAGATAATGGCGGCGAGTAAAATACTTTTTTTCATAGATTTTCAATTTGTTGTGTTTGACTAAAAATTAGTTAAGGGGTTTAAGGGGCAAAGGTAGAAATCTTTGTTAAATGAGTTTATAGAATTCTTTATGCTCCTTCAATAAGTCGTATTTTGCGCCTCGTTTTATGCGAGTTATATCATTACTTCTTCTAGGCCTTATTTGTAGCCAAATTGCTTTAGCTCAAGATAAAAAGAATCTTGATAAAATTATTGCCATCGTAGGCGAAACCATCATCCTTAAATCCGAGTTGGATATGGCAGTTGCCGACAATAGGCAGCAAGATCCGAATTTGCCAGAGGATGCAGATTGTAATTTATTCGAACAGATCCTCGGTCAAAAGATTTTGGCAGAACAAGCTGCTAGAGACAGTATTATCGTCAGTGACGAAGAGGTTGAAGGGAATATCGACAATCGGATTCGTTACTTCATCAGTATGTATGGTAGTAAGGATAAATTAGAGGAAGTGAGTGGCAAGACGGTCTACCAATTAAAAGATGAATACCGCCCTGTCTTCAAGGAACAAATGACGGCCCAACGCATGCAGCAGCAAATCATGTCTGAGGTTCTCATCACGCCTCAAGAGGTCAGAGCCTTTTATAAAAAAATACCTGCGGATAGCCTTCCTTTTTACCCTTCTCAAGTTGAGGTGGGTCAGATTGTTTTAGCTCCTGAAATTTCTAAAGAAGTTCGCGATTATGCGAAAAACAAATTGATTGATGTGCGCAAGGATATCGTTGATGGCAAATCAGATTTTGAAATGATGGCTGGCATCTATAGTGAAGATCCAGGGAGTCGCGATAAAGGTGGTTCATTAGGAAGTATGAGTCGCGAGGAACTGGTCCCAAAATTTGCAACTGCAGCTTTTAGATTACAGAATGGAGAAATTTCTGACATTGTTCGAACCGAATTTGGCTATCATATCATTCAAATGGTCAATCGATTGGGAGAGCGTGCAGAAATGCGCCATATCTTAATAAAACCTCAGGTGACCAAAGTGGACATTAGAAATACCATGAAGAAGGCCGATAGTATACGCGCGGAACTCATGGCGAAGAAAATTTCATTTGCAGAAGCAGTATCTAAATTTTCTTCAGACAATCAAACGAAGTACACTGGTGGCATGATAGGCAATCCGAATACAGGGGCCTTAAACCTTCAGATGGAAGAGTTGGATCCAGGAGCTGCTGTTCTAGTCCAAGACTTAGAAGTTGGCGGATTTAGCGCTCCGCAAGAGTATGAAACACCAACAGGTGAAAAAACGGTAAGAATATTATACTTAAAGTCTAGAACGGAACCACATCAGGCTAATATGGAAGACGACTATCATAAGATTAAACAAGTAGCGCTTGCAGAAAAACAAAATACCTATTTAATGAATTGGCTGGAATCACATATTTCTGGATTTTATGTGCGCATAGATGAGGAATACAATAAATGTGCAAACATTTCTAAGTGGATTACAGCTTCAAAAAACTAATCGCAAATTATGTACGCATCAGATGTAGAGGCAGCAAATGGATTAAAATCGAAATACGCTGAACTAAAAGAAGCCATTGCTCAAGTAATTATTGGCCAGCAAGATGTGGTAGAGAAAGTCCTCATTTCCATACTGTGTAATGGACATAGTCTTTTGGTGGGGGTTCCAGGACTAGCTAAGACACTTTTGGTACAGACTATTGCTGATGTTCTAGAACTTGATTTTAAGCGGATTCAATTTACTCCTGATTTGATGCCTAGTGATATTACTGGAGCGGAGATTTTGGATGAATCACGAAGTATGAAGTTTATTCAGGGGCCATTGTTTTCCAATATTGTCCTCGCTGATGAGATCAATAGAACACCGCCTAAAACACAGGCTGCTCTATTGGAAGCCATGCAAGAACGCTCTGTGACGGTGAGTGGAGAGCGACATTTATTGCCTGCTCCTTTTTTCGTTTTGGCGACACAGAATCCAATTGAGCAGGAAGGAACTTATCCCTTGCCTGAAGCACAGCTGGATCGCTTTATGTTTAATATTTGGGTTGACTATCCAAGCTATCAAGAAGAGTTAGAAGTCATCAAGGCAACTACAGGAGATAAAAAAGTAAATCTCAAGCAAGTCATTAGTGGAGAGGAAATTCTCTATTTTCAGAAGCTTGTTCGCCGAGTTCCAGTGCCAGAGAATGTGCTAGAATATGCAGTAAGTTTAGTTCATAAAACGAGACCAAATGCTCAAGGCTCTGAATTTGCTAGAAATTATATTTCATGGGGCGCAGGTCCGAGAGCTTCACAATATTTAATTCTTGGAGCCAAGTGTAATGCACTGCTCAATGGGAAATATTCGCCCGACATTGAAGACGTTCAGGCCATCGCTTTACCAATTTTGAGACATAGGGTTGTCCGCAATTATAAGGCGGAAGCTGAAGGTTTAAAAATCGAAGATGTAATCAATAAGATGCTTTAGAAGGCAAGGACTTTTAAATCTGTTACAAATAATTCTCTTTTACTTCCTGCATTCCAAAAGTATAAGCGCACTTCTTCAAAATCAGGCGGAATTTTAGAATCCGTGAATACACTCACGGCTTGATCGTCTGTAATTTTCCTAGAAACTCGAATAAAATTTGATTTGAAGATTGTATCTGAGCGATAGTATGCGATAATGAACTGTGGCATGCTCCAGAGAACATCCTCTCGTATGGGTTGCCTCACTTTGGCCTGAGCTCGCAACCATTGAGCGTCTTTTGGAATATTTAAGTTAAATGCAGTTGAGCTTTGAATGCTGTCATTGAGGTAAAGCTGACCGCCCATTTTCTGGAAGGCACTATCTGTATTTACACTAAAAATAATTTGACGCTCAGGTGGAATGTTTTCTTTATACCAATCTTCATTATCCAATAAGTACTCAGCATCTGGGTGAACTGAATACCTCCCTGCTGAAACCTTCCAATAGGCATGTGATACATTGATGGTGTGAACTTTACCAGCATGCAAATGATAGCTATACCAAATATTGTAATAAACCAAGCCAGCAAGAATAATGAAGAATGGAATTCTCATGACTTTTTTTGAAACGGTCCATTCAATTAGGCTCGCAATGGAAAAAAAGAGAACCGGATAAGATTGAATCATTGCACGTCCGCCATACCATGTCACATCCCATGCTGCTGTTATGTAGATGTAAAGTGAACCGAAAATCAAAACTGCTACCCAAGGGTATTTTTTTCTAATGACGAAAAGTGCACCGATGAAAAAGAGGAACATCGTTGGGCAGAATCTCAACCAACCACGTTGTGGATTGAACCAATATTCATAGAAGTGCGGGTCAAGCCAACTAAAGCCTTGGTCGCCATAACTATAAACTATCCATGAGCCCGTAATATATTTCCAATAGAAGAGCTGTATGGAGCCCACGGCCACGACGCCTATTGCACAAATCAGAATGTACTTCCATTCTTTCAAGAAGAAAAGGGATCGCGTTTTAAAAGAATTTATGCTGTTTACATTCCATAAAAAGGGAATAAGAATAGCGATGATTTCAGTAGGTCTAGTTAAGGCTGCCAATCCAATCAAGAGTCCAATAAACCATGCTATTTTACTAGATGGTCTTTTGTAGAAATTAATACTGTTCCAAATAATGAGTGCATAAATCGCAAAGAGTGCGCTATGCGTCATCGCTTGATCAACGGCACTGAAGTTTAGGTAATTTGTTCCAAAAACCAACAAAAGAATGGATAGAGCGACAGTCGTTTCTGAGAAATATTCAAGCAATATCTTTCGAAAGAACCAAAGACCAATAAAGGCATAGATTAACATTCCCAAGCCAATAGCCATTTGATAGGGCTTGGAAAAGCCATCTGCTGGATAATTGTCGTTCAAGCTTGCAATGGTATGCGCTATGGCAAAATAGGGCGACATGAGCACGGATAGGCCTGAAGAATATTTCAAAACATATTTCCCCGATTCATGCTTGAAGGCTTGCTGATAATCTGGAGTGCACTTATACTTCTCAATAATTCCAGGTATCCATTCTAATTCATCAGGATTCTCATAAATGAAGAAGGCAGGCAGATACATATAATATCCGCTAACATCCCAACTGAGCGTCGCCTCAGTTTGACCTTTATTCCATTTAGGGTAAAACAGCAGTCCTACTAGCAGAATAATTGCATAAGATATGTAAAGGACTGTCTTAGAGATTGAATTTTTCAATGAAGTAATTAGAAACGAATATATTTAATTAGTAAGGTACAATTGGTAAATTTGTTTGAAGATTAATTATGGCACACTATTATACGCTTGGGAAAATACCTGCGAAACGACATACTCAATTTAGAAAAGAAGATGGAAGTCTATATTCTGAACAACTATTCAGTACAGAAGGCTTTTCAAATAATTACTCCTTGCTCTACCACGTTCATCCACCAACACAAATCATCCGTGTTGAAGAACCATTAGACGTGAAGCCAATAGCAGCCACGAAAGTCCTATTGAAACATAGAAGTTTTGAAGGGTTTAAGGTAAAACCACAAAAGGACTTTTTGGAGAGTAGAACAGTGGTAATGTTTAATGACGATTGTCATCTTTCTTTGGCCGCTCCGCAGGAAAGTATGGAGGACTACTACTATAAGAATGCCGATGCAGATGAAGTGCTTTTCATTCATGAAGGTGAGGGGGAAGTTCTTACTCAATATGGTAAGTTGCCTTTTAAATATGGCGACTATGTGGTCATACCTCGAGGAGCTATTTATCAGATAAAGTTCAAGACTAAGGAAAATAGACTGCTGATTATTGAAAGTCACGGTCCAATAAAGGCACCCAAACGATATTTAAGTGAGTATGGTCAGTTGATGGAACATTCTCCATATTGCGAACGTGATATACGAAAGCCTCAAGAGTTAGAAACTCATGATGAAATGGGCGAGTTCCTAATCAAGACGAAGAAGAAAGGCCTGTTATATCCAATTTACTATGCGAGCCATCCTTTCGATGTAGTGGGCTGGGATGGCTATGAGTATCCATATATTTTTAGCATCCATGATTTTGAACCAATTACTGGCCGTTTACATCAGCCGCCTCCTATTCATCAGACTTTTGATGGTAAAGATTTTGTGATTTGTTCATTCTGTCCGCGCATGTATGACTATCATCCAGATTCAATTCCTGCTCCATACAATCACTCAAATATTGATAGTGATGAAATGCTCTATTATGTCGATGGTGATTTCATGAGCAGAAAACATGTTACACGTGGGATGATGACCTTGCATCCCGGAGGAATTCCTCATGGTCCTCATCCTGGAGCTGTTGAAAAAAGTATTGGACAGAAGGAGACTGGAGAGTTGGCTGTCATGGTTGACACTTTTAGACCTTTGCAATTGACTGAAGCTGCCTTAGGTATTGAAGACAAAGATTATATTATGAGTTGGGCAGAATAGAAATGGCGTGGAGCATAAATTCGAAACTGAAAGACTTCTTCTTCGTCCGCATACACTAGATGACATTGAGCCATCCTACCAAATGAATTTGGACGAAAAAGTCAGTCGTTATACGGGAGATAATGGAGTGGTGAGTCGAGAGGAAATTGAAAGGCGCATCAAGGAAGACGTTTTGGGTGATTATGAAAAGCATGGTTATGGTCGTTTTGCTTTAGAGCTCAAGGATACGGGCGAATTTATCGGTTTCGCTGGTTTAAAATATCTCGAGGATTTAAAAGAAGTTGATTTAGGCTATAGATTAAAATCTATTTATTGGGGGAAGGGATTCGCGACTGAAGCTGCTTGGGCTTGTCTTGAGTTTGGATTTGAGGTCTTGGATTTAAAACGAATCATTGCCATGCTTTTGCCCGAGAACAATGCTTCGATTAGAGTCTTAGAAAAGTTAGGTTTTTGTTTTGAGAAAGAAACGATTAAAGACGGACAAAAAATTTTCATCTATTCTCTCACCAAAGAGGACTATTTCTTTGCCAAGAGTCCATCCTGCTGATAGAGGCTTACGCTCTTCTTTACTAGGGCTTTTATTTCTTTCTCAAGCGCAGGATTTAGGTTTTTCATATGAAAACATGTCTTTCCTTTCAGTTGTTTTTTTAACTCATCAGAGAGCGTCGGCACCAATTGGTCGGCATGCGTATAGAGTGGAAAAAAATAGAATCTTACGTCTTTAGGTTTGCTTAGGATTGTGGAGAAATAGAAGCCATCAACCTTCTTCTTTCCTTGCATGGCCTCTATGGTTCCGTAGACTTCAAATTTTTCTTTTGAATCTGTCTTAGGCTTTAGCACCTTAGCATGTTTTTTGAGACAGTCTCTTAAAAAGGCATTGATTTCTTGTAGTTCACTCATGTTTAAAATTATTTCTTAAAATAAGTATAGCGTTCTCATAAAAACAAAAATGCGTCCTTATTTAGGTAGAGTAAAGTGAAAGCTTGCTCCTTGTCCGAGTTCAGATTCGACCCACAAGCGCCCATGGTGAATTTCGACAATTCTATTTGCGGTGGCTAAGCCTATTCCAGAGCCAGGAGTGTTTGAACCACTATAAGCTTTTTTGAAGGGGAGAAATATTTTTTCCAATTGATCCTTGGGAATACCTTGTCCATTATCTTTTATGGAAATTGTATGGAAGTTGTCATCTATCTTGGCAGATATGTCAATTTTGATTGGACGAAATTCATGTTTGAATTTGATGGAATTAGAAATAAGATTCTGCAATAATTGTTGGATTTTTATGGGATTGCAATTCACTGTAGGTAGTGTGCCAATGTTCAATTCGAGGTCTTTCTCTTTAGTTTGATGTTCTAAATTTGAAAGTGCCTGATCTAGTATTGTATTTAAATCTACCGTTTGAATTTGTTCCTCATTCGAATTAGAACTTGTTGCATAACTGAGTAGGTCTTTTATCAATACCTGCATATTGCTATTTGCTCTCTTGATGTATTTAAAGAAGGTATTGATCTCTTCGTCTTTGATATTATTGTCTTCAATTTTGGATTCCAAGAGGTTTACAAAATTGCTCACCGTAAGAACCGGTTGTTTCAGGTCATGTGAGGTAGCGTAGGCAAATTGTTCTAGTTCTTGATTGTTTTGCTCTATTTCATTTTGCCTTTCTTTTAATTCTTTAATGAGTATTGAGGTTTTTTTATTGGAATAGTAAATTAATATTCCCGCAAATAGAATTGAAAATAGTACGTCAGAGAGTGATGATTCTTTGAGGAATGACTCATTGATTGCCATCTCTTTCATCCGGAGATCATATTCAGGGTCAAGCGTCATAAAGTATAGAATTACTGTCCCCAATGAACAAATGGTGAGCCAAAAAAAACCCGAACCTTTACCAGAAAATAGAAATGCAAATAGAGGTCCCAAAAATAATAGGAGCAAATTTCGCGCGTATATGCCACCTCCATTTGTGACGGCTTCATAAAATGTAATGAGACAGACCATGGCGGAGAATACATTGACCATTACATAAATCTGCTTAGTATGCTTGATTAAAAAAAGACAGCTGATGGGCATTATGGAGCCAAGAACGACCGATATTGTTCTATTCTCTAGTTTAACACCACTTATATAGAGAATGACGAATCCCATCATAACGATAGACGTGAGTATCATCACCCTGATAAAACCATCTGTACGATTGGCCGCTTCTAAATCAAGGTTTGCAGCCTTGGGAGTGAAATAGAGGACCAAACCCTCATATTTCTTTGAAATAATGTTCATTGGTAAGTAGTTGAGGCAAAATTACATCTTTCTAGTCTAGTAGAATTTTTTGATAATATTAAATAGAATGCAAGGCTTGAAATAGAAAATTATTACCTTTAAGACTTAAATCAAATTCAATGAGTACAGCAACTTTGTCGACAGAAAATGAAAAAGCACAAGAGGAATTTTTACCTCTCAATGGCACAGATTATGTTGAACTATATGTAGGAAATGCAAAACAAGCTGCCCACTATTATAAAACAGCTTTTGGCTTTCAATCATACGCATATGCAGGTCCAGAAACTGGGGTTAAGGACAGAACGAGTTATGTCTTGGTTCAAGACAAAATTCGTTTGGTTTTAACGTCGGCTCTAAAAAGTGATCATCCAATTGCTGAACATCATAGAAAACATGGTGATGGCGTCAAGGTTTTAGCGCTATGGGTTGATGATGCGTATAAAGCCTATGAAGAAACAACGAAGAGAGGAGGGAAGTCTTATATGGAGCCTAAAACGCTCAAGGATGACCAAGGTGAAGTGCGTTTGAGTGGAATTCACACTTATGGCGAAGTTGTTCATGTTTTTGTTGAACGAAAAAATTATGAAGGCTTTTTTATGCCTGGATTTGAAAAATGGGAGAGTACTTACAATCCTGAGCCAGTAGGCTTAAAGTATGTTGACCATTGTGTGGGAAATGTCGATTGGGACCAAATGAATCCTTGGGTAAAATATTATGAGGATGTTTTAGGTTTTAGGAATATTTTGAGCTTTGATGATAAGGACATCTCTACTGAATACTCAGCCCTGATGAGTAAGGTCATGAGTAATGGGAACGGCTATGTCAAGTTTCCCATTAATGAACCTGCAGAAGGCAAACGAAAATCTCAAGTTGAAGAATATTTAGATTTTTACGAAGGCGAAGGAGTACAGCACATTGCGATTGCTACGAATAATATTATTGAAACAGTTTCTGTCCTTCAAGGACGAGGGGTGGAATTTTTAAATATACCGGGTTCTTATTACGATACCATATTAGATAGGGTAGGAGAGATTGATGAAGATCTTGAGCCCTTGAAAAAACTAGGCATTTTAGTGGATCGGGATGACGAAGGCTATTTGTTGCAGATTTTCACCAAACCTGTGCAGGATAGACCTACGATGTTTTTTGAAATCATTCAACGCAAGGGTGCCCAAAGTTTTGGGAAGGGAAATTTCAAGGCACTTTTTGAGGCTTTGGAAAAAGAACAAGACGCAAGAGGAAACTTATAATCTCCTTGAAGATAAAGAACATAGAGAGGGTAATCAGTTTGACCTTGGTTGTTCTTTGCTTTTTGTCATTTTCGCAATTGTACAAAATGCCAGAATGGTTGATGAAAAGACCATGCTCCGTTCATGTTTGGCGGCAAACGGATGGCGCGAGCTACGCCTTAAATTATTACCAAAATAATAGACCTTTTTTCAAGCCACAAGTCCACCATAGACATTGTATAGAGGGTAATACAACGAGTGAATTTCCTATTATTTATTATATCGCCTCTAAGATGTATAAAGTCTTTGGCTTTCATGACTACTATATTCGCTGGATTGGGTATTCTATTTTTTTTATCACCCTTTTGGTGATGGTTTATTCTTCTTCCTACTACACAAAAAATCCTTTATTGATGGCGATGCCGTCTTTGATTTTATTGGTATCGCCGCTGATTACTTATTATGCAGCCAATTTTTTACCTGATGTTCCCGCACTTTGCTTTGCCATAATAGGTTTTCACTTCTTTATTCGTTATCTGCATCGGGGCTACCGAATGTCAGATTTTATCTGGATAATTGTTTTTTCGACCTTGGCTGCTTTGCTCAAAGTGACCGCTGGAATAATATTTATAGCCATGCTCTTTTTTGTTTTTTTGGAGGGGCTTATTGCAAGAAATAAGAAAATAAAATGGGCGACTATACCCATTACTTTATTGGGGATTGCTCTTGTCATGGGGTGGCTATTGTATGTCCGAGAATATAATATTCAAGGAGGCTACTTCGGAAATTTACAAGGCTTATTGCCTGCATGGGAATCGGATTGGGATACAGCTCGTTATATCTTCTTACGCACTAAACAGGAATGGATGCCGGCTATGATGAGTCGTAAAATTTGGATCTTACTCCCGCTCGTGATGGTCATAAGTATTTTTCAATTTAAACGCTTGCCCAAGCATCTGAAATATTTACTTCCACTCTCATTGATTGGAACTATACTGTATCTGATTGGGTGGTTCAAGGTCTTTGATGTTCATGATTATTATATCATACCAGCATTTTCATTTGTAGTTATGCTGAGCTATTCATTTATTTCTATTTTGGATAATTGGTGTTCTAAGAAGTGGAAAGACATTATCGGAGTGATGGCGATGGCATTTATCATTATGGGGGCATTTCATGCTAAAAAACGTTTCGAATATCGCGCAACTGAACCCAATTGGAATTCATTGCCGACAAAAGGTTTTTATACTGTAGAACCTTATTTGCGTTCTATAGGAATCGATAGACATAAGCTCGTGCATATTGCCCCGGATCCGAGCACTAATATTAGCCTTTATTTTGCGAACAATCCTGGATATACTCGCTTGTATGGATTGCCGCCTAAAGATGCCGTAGCGCGCGGTGTTGAGTATTTGCTCATTCACGACAGCAGCTTGCTCACAGATTCCTTGTATCTGCCTTATTTAAAGCATAAGATTGGGGCGCATAAGGAAATTCAAATTTTTAAAATCACTGATGAGATGCGCTAAGCATGCGCGCAACTTTTTTATCAATTGGAAAATTGAAGATGTTTTCGTTTAAAGTCGTTTTGTGAATCCAACGGAAGGCTTCTTCCTTGTCTTCTATGAAGGTAAAATCATTAGCAGTTGAACTCGTTTTCAATTTATCGGGATTGAGCACTTTTACTCTGTAGTATATACTTATTACTTGCGAATCTTTAAAGAAAGCAGAAGGGACGTAGAAATCGCTTGTATAGAAATGACTGAGAATTTCTATTTGCAGCCCCATTTCTTCTAACCATTCTCTTTTGAGGGAATCAATACTGCCTTCTTCTTTTTCTATTCCGCCACCTGGAAATTTGGTGAATTGATGCTCACCCATTCTTTCATCGCTGATTAGATATTCATCCTTTTCATTGAGCCAGAGGCCATATACACGTACATTGAATTTAGTCATCTGCTACTTCAATAATTCCAGAGAATACGAAATGGGCCGGTCCTGATAGCCAAACATTAGAGAAAGAGTCATTTTCATTTTTAGCTTTTACTCGAAGCGTACCACCTATAGTGCTGATGGCCATATTATGCTCACCATTTTTACCCATCATTTCGACCAATGCACTAGCTGTTACTCCCGTGCCACAGCTTAAAGTTTCAGCCTCCACACCACGCTCGAATGTTCGAACAGCGATATGATTGTCTGCGACTTTTTGAACAAAATTTACATTAATTCCTTCAGGACCAAATTCTTTACGCGAACGGATTCTCTTCCCTTCGGCATTCACATTTTTTACTTCCAATTCGTTTGTATAAATAACACAATGTGGCGAGCCTGTATCTAGGATAAATTCATCATTCTTAGACTTTATTGAAGCGATATCGTTCATTTTAAGCTGGACATAGTCTCCTTCAATATTGGCTTCATGTACTCCGTCAACAGCTATGAATGTGGCGCTCTTTTCGATGAGTTTAAGTTTTTTTGCAAAGGCTGTAATACATCGACCTCCATTTCCACACATAGAGCTGGGCTTGCCATCACTATTGAAGTAGATCATTTCAAAGTCATATGCTTCTTTTTCTTGTAGTAACATGAGTCCATCTCCACCTATTCCAAATCGTCTATCACATAGATGGGCAATTTGCTTTGGAGAAAGTTGACTGCTTTTCTTTCGGTCATCAATTAGAATGAAATCATTTCCTGTTCCTTGATATTTAAAAAATTCTAGCTTCAAATCTTTTCTATTATTTCTAGTGAATGTTTAATCATATGTTCAACTGCAGCTGAGGCGTTTTTCGAAAAGCTCTTATTCTGACGGTTTGCAATTATGGTGTTTATGGAAAGACATCGATGTCCGAAGACTTTTCCTAGTCCAAAGATGGCAGAGGTTTCCATTTCGAAGTTGGTGATGCGATTCCCTTCAAAATTGAATGTAGAGAGTTTGTCTACTAAATCAGGAAAGGCGAGTGCTGCCTTGACAACTCTTCCCTGTGGGGCATAGAAACCAGGACAGGTGACCGTTATGCCTTGATGATATCCCTGTTCGAAATTTGATAGGAGTTCTGTGCTTCCTTTTACTGCATAGGGCGTAATAGGAGATTCGTTTAGATGGGCATGTACTCTAAATTCAGTGGCCATTTTTTGCTCGTGATCTGAATAGTCTGCTTTATAATAGTGAAGAACATTGTCGAGTCCAATACCGTGACTTGAGGCAACGAGTTGATCGACCTCAATATCTTCTTGTAAGCTACCTGAAGTGCCGAGCCTGATGATGTCTAGCTGGGTAAATTCATCCTTTATCATTCTTGTTTTGAAGTCGATATTTTTTACCGCATCCAATTCATTGAGGGTGATGTCTATATTGTCAGGGCCTATACCGCTGGAGAGCACGGTAATTCTCTTTTTGCCAATATTTCCAGTATGGGCGACAAATTCTCGATGTTGAGATTTATAATCAATTTGATCAAAGTATTTGGATACTCTAGCTACTCGATCTGGATCACCAACAGTAATCACAGTATTGGCGAGATCATGAGGACCAAGGTTGATGTGATAAATCTTCCCTTGAGGGGTCAAAATCAATTCAGAATCTTCAATTCGTTTCACAAGTAAATATTAAGGCTGCAAATTAGTAAAAAATGCTACATTTGCGCCATGGTCTCGTGGCCGAGTGGTTAGGCAGAGCTCTGCAAAAGCTTGTACAGCAGTTCGAATCTGCTCGAGACCTCGAAAAAAGAAGAAACTCCCTAGAAATAGGGAGTTTTTTTTATGCTGTGAATTCATGGATTCGAACTGGCAGTTCGAAAGGCTTTAGCCTTCATGCCTTAGAAAATTGTATTTGGCATAATCTGCTCGAGACCTCGAAAAAAGAAGAAACTCCTTAGAAATAGGGAGTTTTTTTTATGCTGTGAATTCATGGATTCGAACTGGCAGTTCGAAAGGCTTTAGCCTTCATGCCTTAGAAAATAGTATTTGGCATAATCTGCTCGAGACCTCGAAAAAAGAAGAAACTCCTTAGAAATAGGGAGTTTTTTTTATGCTGTGAATTCATGGATTCGAACTGGCAGTTCGAAAGGCTTTAGCCTTCATGCCTTAGAAAATAGTATTTGGCTAACGACCTCAAAAAGAGAAAATTCCACTAAGAAATAGGGGACTTTTTTTATTTGGAGCTCTAATTTACTGACTCATCTCGGAGTAACGAATAATATGACTTCTACATGATGAAATAGTAGGCTCAAAATCAGTGGTTTAGGCTATTTAGACAGAAATTTGTTATCTCTAATGAATAGAACTTTAATCCTCCTTCTCCTTGTTTTTGCATGCGCTTCATGCTCCAAACAAGAGACTCCAATTGTTTTACCACCAAAAGGTGAAGCAAGCCTAATGGAGGTTAATATGGGTGAAAATTATGATTTCCAACTTTACGTCAGTTTAGAGAAGCAAGAGGTTGTTCACACTAGCAAAACGGATTCGTGGGACATGGCCTTTCAAGCCGGTAGATTTGGAAAAGAAATCTACATCAATGAAGCTAAAGGTATGTCTGTACATAGAACGGCTGCAAGGGAGTTCAATCAAGTATCTCTTGCTGATACCTCCGATGTAATTTGGCGACAAGATGAACCAGATGGACTTCCAGGAGGATCTGCATTCGGCGATTGGAGCTCCATTGGTCATAATGAAGCATCAGTCTACATTGTGCGAATGGATGTCTTGGGGACGGCATTTAAGAAAATAAGGTGTATTTCGGTTTCAGATGGAGACTATCTCATAGAAGTTGGTGACATTCAATCTTCCAGTGGAACTGAATTCGTAATCAAAAAGGACTTCAATAGAAACTATGTATACTTCGATTTGAGCCTCTTAAGCCAGGTTGAAGACATTGAACCTCCCTCTAATACATACGATTTGATATTTACCCGTTATGGTTATACTTTTTATGACCAAAACCCTCCACTACCTTATGTGGTCACAGGCGTTCTTCTGAACCCTCAAAGTACTCTGGCATACAAAGACTCAACACAAACATTTTATGATTTAACAGGGGCTTTTTGTTCTCAAATTGAGTTCTCAAATGCACAAGATGTCATTGGTTTTGACTGGAAAACCTATAGCGTGGATAAAGGCTTGTACGTGGTCAATCAATCATATAATTATTTGATAAGAACACAGAGCGAGAATTACTATAAGTTGCGTTTTTTAGATTTTTATAATGAAGATGGCGTGAAAGGTCATCCAACATTTGAATTTCATCAAATTCTGTAGTTATTTTCAATAATTGCAAAATACTCACTCAATTACCACTATGCAGCCTATTTACTTCGATAATGCAGCGACGACAGCCTTAGACCCTAGAGTTCTAGAGAAGATGAAAGCTCATATGGATAAGGAGTTTGGTAATCCCTCTTCAATTTATTCCATTGGACGTCAAGCCCGTTTGGATGTTGAAGAAGCTCGGAAATCAATTGCTCATTCCTTGAGTGCTAAAGCCGCTGAAGTCTTCTTTACCTCTGGAGGGACTGAAAGTACCAATACTGCTCTATTCGGCATTGTTCGAGATTTAGGGGTGAAGAATATCATTAGTTCGCCTATTGAACATCACGCAAGCCTACATTGTTTAGAGGCCTTAGAGAGCTATCATGGAGTTCAACTTCATTGGGTGGAGCATTTGCCCAATGGCAATGTCGATTTAGTTCATTTAGAAGCTCTACTAAAAGCTCAGAATGGCAATGCATGCGTGAGTCTAATGAGTGCCAATAATGAGACGGGCAATCTCTTGGATTTGGAAAGAGTGAGCTCACTTTGTACTCAACATGAAGTTTTGTTTCATTCTGATATGGTACAAGCTGTTGGACACTATAAAATAGATCTGAGTAAAATCAATGTTGACTTTGCATCCATTTCAGGCCATAAATTTCACGGGCCAAAAGGTAGCGGAGTTTTGTACATAAAATCGGGAAATAAGATTAAGCCACTCATTGCAGGCGGTAGCCAAGAGCGTAACCAACGTGCCGGCACTGAAAATGTAACGGGTATAATTGGGATTGCTGCAGCGCTTGAGTTGGCCTTAGAAAGCTTAGAAGAAGATGCTCAATATATACAATCCTTAAAGACTTACGCCATTGAGAAGTTCACGAGCGACATTGATGATGTCAGCTTCAATGGAGATATGCAGGGTCCGAGTCTCTATACTGTACTTAGTGTATCTCTTCCCAAGAATTCAAAGACTGAGATGCTGCAAATGCACTTAGATATGCAGGGTATTTGTGTATCTGGTGGTAGTGCTTGTTCTAGTGGTGCACTAGGCGGGAGTCACGTGATTAATCACTTACGGACTGATGAGCAAGTACCCTTGAGGATTTCATTTTGCAAAAAAAATACTCAGAAAGAACTTGATGTCCTTCTGAGTACAATAAAAACTTTTTTACAATCTTAGTTTTCCATCTTAGTTTTCCTAGTCTTCTAAATCTTCAGAGGCTAAGACGATAAATTCCACCCTTCTATTCTTTGCTCGACCTTCTTCGTAGTCATTGCTTGAGATGGGTGAATTAGAGCCCAAGCCCCAAGAAGAAATTCTTTTAGAGGGCACTTTTCTTTCAAGAAGCATATCTCGAATTACATCCGCTCTAATTTTGGAGAGAACCTGATTTGCAGAACTGCTTCCTTGGTTGTCTGTATGACCTGTAACAAGAACAGATGTTTTCGTAAATTTCTTTATTAGATATCCAAGTTTATTCATTTTGTCGCCTAAGTCGTCATTAGCTTCATCAGGAATCGTGCTTGTGCCACTGTAAGAAATATTGTTTGGAAAGAGGACTTTAATACTGTCGTTAAGAATTTGTACTTCTGCTTCAGGTAATAGTTCCCGAACTTCTTTAGCAAAATTCTGAAGCATCAAGACTTTTTGATCTTCCTTAGTCGCAGTATTGTTTTGATAAGGATTGGATGCAGAGTTTGAGTTTCTTGTACTTGGCTTATAAGAAGAGGAGCTAGACGACCGCACTGGACCATCATAGTCATAACAGGAACTTATAACAAATACAATAAGAATGGCAATTATGCCGGGGAGATTCTTCATCAATAGAGTTTAAAGAGTTAAAATTACATTGTTGAATATAAAACAACAAATTCGACACGTCTGTTTTTCGCTCTTCCTGAGGCTATCGAATTAGAGGCGATGGGCGAATTATCGGCCAAACCCCATGAGGATAACCTTTTGGAGTCAATTTTACGGACATATAACATATCTCTTATTATGTCAGCTCGAACCTGAGAAATGGTCTGATTGACTTTAAATTCGCCTCTACTGTCCGTATGGCCTGTAACTAATATGTCTACTAGCTTATATTTTCGGAGTAATTCAGCCAATTTATCCATCTGAATGTCAATACTCTTCTCTGGTATCAAGTTAGAAAAATTATAAGTGATGTGGTTTGGAAACATCAAGGTCAAGCTATCATTAAGCAATTTAACTTCGGCCTCCTTAATTTTTTCCTGTACTTCATTAGCAACCTTGGCTACGTATTCACTTTTTGTGAATTTTCCAATGATTTTTTGAGGAGCAGGTTCTAGATTGTGGGCAATCTTTGATCTTGTAGGCCCATCATATGCATAGCATGAAGACAGCATTACGATGACGGCAATGAGTGTGATTCGAGAAATTTTCGTATTAATAATTATTAAGTTTTAAAAGCGGTTTTATTCTCTTTTAAACAATACAATAAATTCTACTCGTCTATTTATTTTACGTTCTTCTTCGGTTTCGTTTGATACAATTGGACTTCGTTCGCCTTGGCCTTCAGTATATAGTCTCGACTCAGAAACATTGTTGTTGATCAATTTGTCTTTTACATTATTTGATCTATTCAATGAGAGCTCTAAGTTTGTACTAGTATTTCCCGAGTTGTCTGTATGACCTGAGATTAATAAGTCCGTTCGATTGAACTTATTTAAAATCATAGAAAATCGTTTCAATCTTGAACTAAACTGTTCAGCAATTGTTGACGAACCTTTTTGAAACATTAGATTGTTAGGGAAAATTAGTTTGATGCTGTCATTGAGCATTGAAACCTGAGCTTCTGGGAATGAGCGTTCAATTTCTTTATAAGTCCGTTTCATGTACGTTTTCCTCTGTTGACTTACAGAGCAAGAAAACTGAGATAACACAAATACAAACAATGAGAAGAGTATGAAATACTTTTTCATCTGAAAGGGACTACTTCAAATTTACAAAAATTTAATTTAAGAAATTAAGATAAAATCCTTCAGCTCAGCTTGCGTAATTGGAATTCCCTTGATTTTCGTGTAGGAGACAGTATCAATCCCGTATTTGGCACGGATAATTTTATCAAGTTGCCCATTGTTAATCTCTGGAATGATCACTTTTTTGAAGTTTTTAAGCAGTTCCCCAAGGTTTTTTGGGAAAGGGTTTATATACCGCAAATGCGCTTGAGACACTGACTTCCCTTCTTTGAGTAGAGCTCTGACAGCTGAAGTAATGACGCCATAAGTTGAGCCCCAACCTAAAATGAGCACATCTCCCTTTTCTTCACCTTGTGTAATTTTTATTTCTGGAATAAAATCTGCGATTTTATCTATCTTTTCTTGACGCGTCTTCACCATATGTTCATGGTTTTCGGAATCATAGCTCACATTTCCACTGATGTCTTCCTTTTCAAGTCCTCCAACTCTATGTTCTAAATTTGGAGTTCCCGGAAGTGCCCAATTTCGTACTAGTTTCTCATCCCGTTGATATGGCATAAATTGTTCTTCTCCTTTGGCAAGTTCTGTCTTGAAATTTAATTTGATTTCATTGATGTCTTCACTCTTAGGGAATTTCCACGGTTCAGAGCCATTGGCAATGTAACCATCGCTCAAGAGAATTACAGGCGTCATGTGTTCCAAGGCTATTTTTGACGCTTCAAAGGCTGCTTCAAAACAGTCTGAAGGCGTAGCTGATGCAATTACAGGCATTGGACTTTCCCCGTTCCTACCGTACATGGCTTGCATTAAATCACTTTGTTCCGTTTTTGTTGGCAGCCCAGTACTTGGTCCACCCCTTTGGATGTCAATGACGACTAGTGGTATTTCAAGCATCATGGCCAATCCCATGGCTTCAGCTTTTAAAGCCATACCAGGTCCTGAAGTGGTAGTGATCCCTAAACTTCCACCATAAGAAGCGCCAATGCTCGCACTTACCGCTGCAATTTCATCTTCAGCTTGAAAGGTTATGACATCAAAATTTTTATGCTTACTTAATTCGTGTAGAATGTCGCTCGCTGGTGTGATTGGATAGGATCCTAAGAATAATTTTAATCCTGCCTTCTGGGCTGCGGTAATAAGACCATAACTCAATGCAGTATTTCCTTGAATATTGCGATAGGTACCAGCGTCAAGATTCGCTTTTGCAACAGTGTAGCGGGAGCTGAAGGTTTCTGTTGTGTCACCATAGTTATATCCCTTTTGCAAGACCAAAAGATTGGCCTCGAGCACATCTGTTTTCTTGGAGAATTTTTTCTTTAGAAAACGTTGTGTTGTATCTAAGGTTCGATTGAACATCCAATAGATATATCCTAGAACAAACATATTCTTCGCTCTATCTTTTTCCTTCATGCCTAGAGGAGATTCTTTCAGCGCTTCGCGAGTCAATTTTGTCACATCCATTTTATGGACATTATATCCATCTAGCGTATTGTCCTCCAAAGGGTTGTTTTCACCATAATTGGAGAGCCGCAAATTTTTAGAATCGAAACCACTAGTATTCAGGATCACTATGCCTCCTTTTTTAAGGGATGCTAAGTTTACTTTCAAAGCAGCAGCATTCATCACCACAAGTACATCGCTCTCATCGCCAGGTGTAAAAATTTCATTGGATGAAAACCTGAGTTGAAATCCGCTTACTCCAGGAAGAGTTCCTAGTGGTGCTCGAATTTCTGCGGGAAAATCAGGAAAGGTGGAAAGGTCGTTTCCAAGAAGTGCGGTATCGTTTGTAAATTGACTTCCCGTCAACTGAATCCCATCGCCGCTATCCCCAGCAAACTTTATAACGATCTCTTCTACTATTTTTGGCCCGTCAGACATGCGGCCAAAGGTACGATATGGGATAATATTGCCTTAGTTAAGGGCGCTTTTATTAGCTACTAAGGGCAATTGTCCATCCTCTTTTACTGCTTTCATACCCCCTTGAATATTTCTAATGTTGTGGAAACCTTCTTTTTTCAGGATAGAACATGCTAGTACGGAACGTGTTCCGCCATTACAATGTAGATATAGATTCTGGGTTTCGTCGAACTGACTGAGTTTTAGCACATCGGCAAAGTTTCGTAGAGGTAGATTTATGGCACCTGTAATATGTTCTAAATCGTAATCTGTTTCCTCCCTTACATCAATAACATGCGCCTTTTTATCATGTTTTAGATCCAAACCCAATTCGTAAGCATCCGTTTCAATAATCATGTCCAAAGGCAAGCCTTCACTTTTCCATTCTTCTAAGCTAGAGGTCGTATAAACCTTGGCGACAAGCTTTTCCTCATCCAATTTGGCTAAAATCTGGTCTATATCATTGGCTTCGCCAATAATTGCAAACTCTTTGGCCAAGCCAAAAAAACTTTTCACACGTTGAATAAAAATGTGATTGAAAACAATATTTATGGAGCCAGCGATAAAACCATCTACAAATATTTTCGTTGGTCTTGCATCAATTATGAGTAAGTCAATAGAGATTAGGTCAGCGAGCTCTTTGGCTGAAACTTTTTTTGTCATTAGTAAACTTTCTTTAAAATTTTGTAATGGGCGTTGGCCTGAGTTAAGCAAGTCAAAGTTAAATCATTTATACAAACGTGCTTTGGCAAATTTGCACAATAAAAAATCGTATTGGCCACATCTTCAGCTTGTAAGGGGTCGTAGCCTTGGTAATTTTTTGCAGCTTTTTCTTCATCACCATGATGTCTTACGATTGAAAATTCTGTTTCAACAGCTCCGGGATTTACGGCAGTCACCTTAATGCCATACTCTAGCAATTCAAGTCGCATGGCCGTATTGAGAGCGCCAACTGCATGCTTGGTTGCACAGTAAACATTTCCCTTATCATAGACATCTTTTCCTGCAGTAGAACCTAAATTAATAATATGCCCATGACCTTGTTTTTTGAGGATAGGTATTACTTCTCTAGTAACATGGAGCAGGCCTTTGATGTTGGTATCAATCATTCGATTCCAATCGTCATATTTCCCTTCATCAATCCGATCCAGTCCACTAGCCAAGCCGGCATTATTGACCAATATATCTATTGTTGGAAAATCATTTTTGTCTATGCTATCGACAGCAGATTGAACTTGTTCCAAATCCCTGACATCAAAGTTTAGCGTCAGAACTTTACACTGTTCAGAACTGAGTTCTTTTTTCAATTCCTCTAGGCGTTCAGCCCGTCTCCCGCTTAAAATGAGATTGTAAGAATTCTTTGCAAATATTTGTGCTGTACTTCTACCGATACCAGCTGTGGCGCCGGTAATAAATATTGTTTTTTTCATCTTATCTAAGGAGTGTAATGTCGCCGCGGAATTGTCTTTCTTCATTTTCATCATCCAAGACGCTAATCAGATAGAAATAGGTGCTTATTTCCCCTAACTCGCCTTCTACTGTGCCATCCCAAGCGCCATCGAAGGTCTGACTTTCGTAGACACGTTTCCCCCATCTATCAAAAATTCGGAAGTAGTTCAGTTTTCTATATCCTGAGGCAAGAACTTTTATAAAGTCGTTTAGACCATCGCCATTCGGGGTGAAGGCCGATGGGACAAAAATATATGGTCCATCAGTAACTATAATATTGATGGTGTCTGCGGCTTGACATCCGTTATCCGTGGTCCCGGTGACTATATAGGTGAATCTGCCTGTATCTACAAAGACGCCTGTGGGATTAGGCCCGACAGTGGTCGTCAAATAATTCGATGGTGACCAATTGTAGTTGACTGTTCCTGTTGCATTGAATTGATAAACGGTATTCTGGGGAATGACGGTATCCCGCCCAGCATTTAAATCAACTTTTGGGATATTCAGAGGCAAGGTAAATTGGTCTCGACAGCCGTAAAAATTTCGTGAGACTAAGGTAACATTAAAGATTTGTCCAGTGTTGGGAAAAGTATGAATTGGGTTTTGAATAAAGACCTCCGGAGAGCCATCATCAAAATTCCAAGACCAACTATTAACGGGTACAAAATCAGAGGTGCTTAAATCTGTAAACTGAACAGGAAGCCCTGGACAAAGTTGGCCGGTATAGCTAAATTCCGCATCGAAAGATGGGTAGACCTTTACTATACGCGTAATGCTGTCTGGACAAGTGGTCCCTTCATTGACCAATAATTTAACCTCATAGGTTCCAGTATCTGGATAAACGAATGTTGGTTGGAATTGGTCTGAAGTATCGGCCAATGTTCCACTCACTCCAAAATCCCAATGGTAATTGAAGCCTCCTTGACTTGTATTTTCAAAGGTGACGCTAAAGTCACTACAATTTATTATATAAGTGTTCGGCTCATCTGAAAATAGGGGTGTATTCGCGATGACAGCTTTTGAGCAATTGGTAATTTCAAATTGAAAGTCTCTTCGAATGGTATTGATAAGCACTCCATTTCTCCATTCTTTACAACAAACGGTAACAACGAATATGCCCTGAATATTTGGTGTACCAGTGATCATACCTGTCATTGGGTCAATAACTATTTGAGGATTTCCAGCCATCGGGTTTAAAGCTGAATAGGGACTTCTATAAATAACGTTTGCAAATGGTGGAGCATCAGTCGTATTTATTGGCTTTGGTGAATTTTCAGAGCCTCCGCGAACGGCAGGACAAAATTCATAGCTCAGCGAATCTCCGTCATCATCCGTGGCAGAATGATCATAAATGAGAGGATTATTTATGCAAATTATTTGGGGCGGGAAATTGACAAACTCAGCACTATTATTACACGCAATAGGTGCTGGTGGAATTTCAACATAGAATGATGCGCCAGTCCCACCGGGATTTTGTAAATTATTTATTGATTCATTTCGACAGCATCTTTGGTAAACTATAGAATATCCGGAAGGGCTTGGGGTCAGTGTTCTTTGAAATTGGACTCTCAATCTGTTTAGACATTTGATTGGATAGTTATTTATACAATCATTGGAAAAGCCTGGTGGGATAATACTCGTATTGCCTGAGTTGATGGAATCAAAAGACAAAAAAGTTCCTGTTCCGGAAAAAATGCTGATATAAGCAGGATTATCAAAGGTTATAGCATTTGGCTGTCCGCCCCCAAGGCTTGGGTCACGGCAATCTCTGTAGATATCTAGGGTAAAGAGGTAGGTATTGGTGGCGCTATTCAAGCATTTGTACGTAAAATCACTTCCTACGATATGAGAGCCAAAACTCTGATTTGAAAGGAAAATAAGTACTATATATAAAATGCGCTTCACTGGCTTCAAAATTAATGATTAAATGTCTTGTAAGTGTCATTGCAGAATCTAAATATGCATTTATTTAAGATATCTTTTGCTTCAAACATTGAGCTATGACCCACATCAGGAAGAAGACATACATCTACAACGTCAGCAAGCAGCCCTTGTTGTATCCCATCTAAATAATTTATGCTTTCATCTTCGAGTCCAAGAACGAATTGAATGGGAAATTTTGCCGCCATCAATACATCTTCGGCATTTTCCCTCAACTTCATTGCCTGATAACAGGCTATAGTCGATTCATCTGTAAATCCTTGGGTCATATTATAATGGACGTCAAAATGAGCACCTCTGTTGGTCTTTCCATATAATTTAGGAATAAGGGTCTTAAAAAAACTTGCTTTTCCATGTTTTTTAATGTGTTCAATCGCTCGATCCCTAATATTTTTCTTCTCAATAGTATCTGCTCGGGCAGAAGAATGTACCAAGCTCAAGCCCATTAGTCGATTCGAGTATAGCTGTGCAAATGACATGGCGGCATATCCGCCCATACTGTGCCCTATAAGGATTGTTTTTTCAATCTTTTCTTGATCCAAAATTGCGCTGATAAATTCAGCGAAGTATGCCATACTCAATGATGAATTCATGGCGGATGTCCCACATCCTGGAAGTGCTGGCCGAATTACTCTGAAAGATTTTTTTAGCTCATCAACTTGTTGCGACCAAACCTCATGATTTTCAGCAAAACCATGCACAAGAACAATTGGAGGCCCTTGACCGTCGACTTTATAAAAGCTTGATGGAAAATTTGCGTTTGATAAAGCGTTCAAGGACATTTTGCCAAAGTGGTTTTATGGATTTAGATCGATAATGATTAAGTCTCAGTAGACAAATGAGTAAGATTGGAATAATTTCGGGAATATATTGCTGACGGGCAAATAAATCCCAAAGAAGCGCAATTACGAGTATCATAAATGCTCCAGTCGCATAGTAATGTCGAGCTTTAATTTCTCTAGGGATTAGAAATGCAAAGATTAGATGCGTGGGAAGTGCCCACATTAGGTTTCTATTATACGCACAAGATTGATGTTCGGTCCCGAACCACATAAAAAGCATGAAGCAGCCTAGAAGACCTAGGATGGCGAAAAATACTATATCGAAAGTCTTCAGTAAATTTTTTGGCCGTCCCCAAAAAGTAGACCAAGCAACAAAAATGAAGAGCAACCAAAAAACAATTTTGGGAACATTGGTCGTTGGGTCAAAATTGATTTCTTGTGGTAATATTTGAATGGTTTGAGCAACGAGGGGTTCCCCGTTCAAGCGAGCATTTCTAAGTCCGGCCATTAAATAATCAGGCAGAAACATGGATTCCTTATTACTCATTTTTTTATCGACAGGAGTGCTTAAGAGCAAATTGATACCAAAGCGTGTCCAATGATTATTTCTTAAATAATAATCCGTTCTATTTCTAAAACTTAGGCTGTCCGATTTGGTTGCAATGCTCCATTGAATTCGTTCTCCATAAAGAGTGTCGAACATATCGCGCATTCTAGTGGAGCAGTTGTCATATAGGAAGTCATATTTATAATACTTATTTTCCTCTTTTATATTGTTTAAAAGGAAATTGTTGATTTCAATGGCTTGTGCATTTGTCAGATTAAGCACTTGTTCATAGACAGATCTTTTTTCATACTGATAGATGCGCATGAAATTTTCGAAGCGCTCTGGATTTACATAATAGAGTAATTTGCCTCGGGTAAATTTTGAATAGAATTCAGGGTCATCAAAATTGAAGGTCCCGTAATTATAGACAATATCGGAACCATCAAGGTCTTGAACTCTGAAAGCGCTATGACCAAAGCCTGAATATAATTCAAGGCCAGGTCCGCAGGTGATTACGCTGATGCGCGGTGCAGCAGTACTGTCATTTGCACCAAGTCCAGCATCCTGTCCATTGGCCAGTATTGAAAAAGAACAAGCTAGCAGTGAAAAAAATATGATTTTTAGGATATTCATCAAGGAGAATAGTTTGGCGACTCTCGCGTAATGACCACATCATGTGCATGACTCTCAGCCATTCCAGCTCGAGTTATTTTAATGAACTGTGCTTTTTGAAGACTTTTGACATCCTTCGCGCCGCAGTATCCCATACCCGCTCTCAGACCACCAATGTATTGATGGACGACTTCGGCTAACCTTCCTTTAAAAGGCACTCGGCCTTCAATTCCTTCGGGCACCAATTTCTTGATATCATCTTCCATATCTTGGAAGTATCTGTCCTTGCTGCCACCTTGCATGGCTCCAAGACTACCCATCCCTCTATAGGATTTAAACTTTCGGCCTTCATAGATAATGGTGGAGCCAGGACTTTCTTCTACTCCTGCGAAGATGCTTCCAGCCATAATACTTGAAGCACCTGCCGCAAGCGCCTTAACCATATCTCCAGTATATCGAATACCACCGTCACCTATGATAGGAACTTTGACAGCCTTGCTGCAATCCATTATCGCGGTGAGTTGTGGTGCTCCTACTCCAGCCACGATTCTTGTTGTGCAGATAGACCCAGGTCCTATTCCCACTTTAATTGCATCAGCGCCAGCCGCTTCTAGAGCTTGTGCTCCTTTGGCTGTGGCGACATTGCCTCCAATAACAGAAAGGCGTTTAAAACTCTTTTTGACTCTACGTACGGTATCAATGACTCCCTTACTATGTCCATGCGCACTATCGACAGTGATGACATCTACACCGGCAGCGGTGAGTGCTTCCATACGTTCCAAAATATTTTCAGTTACACCCACTGCAGCCCCAACTAATAAGCGACCGTGCTTGTCTTTGGAGGCATCAGGATGACTTTGGTCTTGCAAAATGTCTCTGAAGGTGATAAGTCCAATGAGTTTTCCTTTGGCATCTGTAATGGGAAGTTTTTCAATCTTATACTTCTGTAAAATGCTCTTTGCTTTGGAGAGTGTAGTCCCTTTTCTTGCCGTGACTAAATTTTCCTTAGTCATAACTTTGTGAACTTTTTGCTTGAGATTTTTCTCAAAACGCAAGTCTCGATTTGTAAGCATCCCCACCAGTTTTTTTGACTTGTCGACGATGGGGATGCCGCCAATTTTGTTTTCTTTCATCAACTGAAAAGCTTCTCCAACAACGGCGTCAGGCCCTAGAGTTATTGGATCTAGAATCATTCCACTTTCACTTCGTTTTACTCTGCGTACTTGGGCTGCTTGATCATCAATGCTCATGTTTTTATGAATCATTCCTATGCCGCCTTCGCGAGCTAGTGCAATGGCTAAGCCGGAATCTGTCACCGTGTCCATGGCAGCAGATACCAAGGGGAGATTCAATTTTAGCTGTTTTGTAAATTGAGTTTTTAAGCTCACTTCGCGTGGAAGTACCTCTGAATAAGCTGGTAGAAGTAGGACGTCATCGAAGGTGAGTCCTTCTTTTAATATTTTGGGTTTTGAAGCCATATGCAAAGATAAAGGGCCTTAGGGAAATGCCAAACAAATCAATTTCCAATTTGCGCTAATTTATGAGCGGCATTTCCTGAAATGGAACATCAGATGATAATCTAAAATATGCGCTTGAATACGCACCTACTAAATAATGTTCTTACATTTGCTTTCCTCTAGAGGGTTGCTCGAGTGGCTGAAGAGGTACGCTTGGAAAGCGTATAAACCGGCAACGGTTTCATGGGTTCGAATCCCATACCCTCTGCTTTTTTTCTTTTTATTATAATTAGTTCCCACTGCCCGTTCAACTATTGGGTGCTGAAGAGAGAATATCCAAATCCAACAGAAACCCAAAGTGAGCGTCTGTAAATAAAATGTCTAGTAATATCAGACGATTTGCTTAATAAATCAATCCCTGAAAATATTCCGAATTGTGAATTGCGCACTTCAAGCATGGCGCCTAAAGAAGGCGTGAAAGCCAATTGTTCTTGGGATTTTCTAAGATGCCCTTTGGTGTTAAAACTATCCAATGTAACACTGAGCACTCCCATACCTAGAAGAAGATTGAATGATCCTATCGAGTATCTTGAAGGTTTGTATTTGATTCCGAATGTGGGTCCTAAGGAAAAGTCTTTATTGAAAACAAATGGTCTCATTCTCAATTTGATTGGTGTAATCACATTGCCGACGGTTAAATTCCATTCCCTGAAATTGGCCTCTTCAACTTTAAAATCGAACTGGATTTTTTTGACCAAGAAGTATTCTACCGAATCTTTCTTTTTTTTTGCTTTTAAATTTAATCGCCTGTTCTCCCTTTTATTTTTGGGAAGAAAGCGTATGATACAATAGTCTGACTCGGCGAAAACTAGAATAAATTTAGAATCGATTTCAGAAATGATTTGAGTAGAGTCTATTATCCTGCCATTTATATCACAGGAATACATGGGACACTCCAATTTGAATTTAAACATTTGATATTTTAACTTTTGAGATTGTTGACTACTCGATTGAGCATTACAAAGAATGGCTATCCAAGGTAGCATTGCAGAAAAAAAGAGCAATTTTATCATATGTCCACAGTTTTTTAGTTCACAATTAATTCATTTCGTTTATCATTTTTTTAGGGTGGCCTATTAGAAATGCTAATCATGAAAAAGAACATAGATTAAGCCTGCGATCCAATAGGATTAAGCTTGCGGTAGTTTTTTGAAATCAAGTCTAAGGCGTCGGGTTAGTTTTGACAGCTTCAACTCTTATTATTAAAACGTTTTATTAAATTCTTTATTGTCAAATAATATTGACAAATGCTTAAAGGGTCCTTATAAGCCAAAGAGCGTAGTGCAATTCTTTGTTGTCGTATCGGCAACTTGTGTCAACGGTAAATCCAAAACACTGCTGAGACATTCTGCAATCGTTTCTATATAAGCACTTTCATTTCTTTTCCCTCTATGTGGGCTAGGGGCAAGGTAGGGGGCGTCGGTTTCAAGCATTATCTTATCAAGTGGGATGTGTTTGATATTTTCACGAAGATTTGAATTCTTGAAGGTGAGTACTCCGCCTATCCCAAGATAAAATCCTAATTCAGTAATGGTTGTGGCCTGTTCAGCACTTCCCCCAAAACAATGGAAGACACCTCTTAATCCTCTTTCGGTATATTCTTGAACAATGGCTATGGTTTCATCAATGGAGTCTCTGGTGTGGAGGACGATTGGATAGTCAAATTCTAAGGCCCATTCAATCTGAAGACGCAGAGTTTTTTTCTGTTCTTCTATAAAACTTTTATCCCAATAGAAGTCGAGTCCAATTTCCCCTATGGCAATAAATTTCCTTTTCTGCAATTCATTGTGAATCGCTGCGAGTTCTTTTTCATTATTTTCTTTTACATAACACGGGTGCAGTCCCATCATAGCATGACAAGATTCGGGAAATTTTTTCTCGACCTCATACATCGCCTCAATTGTGCTAGAGTCGCAGTTTGGAAGCAACATCTTATTGACGCCTTTCGCTCGGGCATCTGCTATGACTTGCTCAATATCATCTGCAAATTTTTCATCATAAAGATGACAGTGTGAATCTATGAACATGCAATATTGAGTTTTTTCATTTTCCACTTTTTCTTTTTGCAATAGGCTAAGAACCTAGGCAAGGTATATTGAAGTCGTTCTTTAGCCTTTTCGCTATCATGAAAAACGACTATGCTTCCAGTCTTGCTTTTATCGATAACATTTTTCAAGCACTCCTTTGGTTTGATGCTCAAATCGAAATCTCCACTCAAGACATCCCACATGATAATCTTCATTTTGGGAAACATGCGCCTTATGCCTATACCCTGCGAATAGGTGAGTCGGCCGTAGGGTGGTCTGAACATTTGGGTTTCCATTTTTTTGGAAGCTGCAGCAATGTCTTTGAAATACTCAATGTTTTCTGTCTTAAAACCATTTAAGTGATGGTCCGTATGATTTCCTATGGCATGGCCGCGATTTATAATGTCTTGAAAGACTTCAGGTTGTTCGCTCACATTTTTGCCGATGCAAAAGAAACTTGCTTTGGCGTCATATTCGTCCAATAAATCGAGGACCCAGGGAGTAACTTCCGGATGTGGACCGTCATCAAAGGTGAGATAAATGCTATTTGCATGCTCACGCACATGCCAGATACAATTACTGTAAGCCAATTTTAGGAGCCGTGGTGTTTTTACGAGATAGGTTTTCATCAAGTAGTGTTAGACAATATTTTAGTTTATTTGGAGGTCAATTGTCTTTTGCAAAGATAATTGGAATCAGTCATAAGATGGGCTTAAGAATAGGACTTACATTTGTTGCGTGAAAAACGATGCAGTACGGTTGCGATTTGCGCCAAGTCCTACAGGTGGGCTTCATTTAGGAGGAGTGCGCACAGCCCTCTTTTCTTATTTATTTGCCAAGAATCAAGGCGGTAGTTTTATTCTGAGAATCGAGGATACCGATAGGAACCGCTTCGTTGAAGGGGCAGAGGATTACATAAAGGAAGCCTTGGATTGGTGCGGAATCATTCCCGATGAAGGACCCGCTCAAGGCGGAGACTTCGGTCCTTATAGACAAAGCGAGCGAAAATCAAATTATAAACAATATGCCGATCAGCTGATTGAGCAAGGGCACGCATATTATGCATTTGATACAAAAGAAGAGCTCGAAGAAATGCGCAATTCATTTAAGTCGGAAACTAATCCCTCACCCCAATATGATAAAACAACAAGAGGGCAGATGAAAAATTCTTTGAATTTGAGTGATGAGGAGGTTCAAGCTAAATTGACTGCGGGTGAGCCTTATGTCGTGCGCATAAAAGTTCCAGAAAATGAAAGCATTGGATTTCATGATTTGATTCGTGGGGATATTAAAAATGATTCTAACCTAATCGATGATAAAGTCATTCTAAAAGGGGATGGAATGCCTACCTATCATCTTGCAGTTGTTGTAGATGATTATTTGATGAAGGTCTCCCATGTATTTCGTGGGGAAGAGTGGTTGCCGAGTGCTCCCATTCACATCTTGCTGTGGAAGTATTTAGGTTGGGAAAATGAAATGCCTGCTTGGGCACATCTTCCTCTAATTATGAAGCCAGATGGAAAGGGTAAGTTGAGTAAAAGAGATGGTGAGCGTTTAGGCTTCCCTGTTTTTCCATTGACATGGGAAACACATCAGGGTTTCAGGGAGCGTGGCTTTCTTGCCGAAGCATTTGTAAATATGTTGGCCATGTTGGGATGGAATGATGGCAGCGAACAAGAACTGTTTTCTAAGGCAGAATTGATTGAGAAGTTTGAGATTGGTCGAGTGCACAAGGCAGGAGCAAAGTTTAATTATGAAAAAGCGCTTTGGTTCAATCAGGAATGGCTGAAGAACAAGCCAAGTGCCGAGCTCGTGGATAGTGTTCGAGAGCTGCTAAATACGGAAGACAAGCGCCTGCTTCAAGTGATTGATTTGGTCAAAGAACGTTGCTCGATAATAGAAGACTTCAAAAAAGAAGCTGCTTACTTTTTTCATGCACCAGAATCTATTGATGTACAGACGATACAGAAAAAATGGAATCCTGAAAATGAAAAGTTCTATACAGATTTGCTGGCCCAATGGAAGGGTATTGAATGGAATAAAGAAAATTTAGAGCATTCCTTCAAAGCCTTAATGACGGAGCAATCCTTGAAAATGGGTGCGGTCATGCTTCCTTTCCGAATCATGTTGGTGGGCGGTAAATACGGCCCAGGGGTATTTGATATTGCGCATTTCTTAGGCTTTGATGAAGTGGAGAAGAGAGTGCAGAAGACCCTCAGTTTGTTGCAATAGTTTGGGTCACAATCATTGTCAAAAAAATAACAATTCTTGAATTGTTTTAGGCAGAAATTATCAAAAATAGTTTCACCTTCGCGCGCCTAAAAAATAGACATGAACCCATTTGATATCGCAAACATCAGAATTTCTGAAATTCTTTCCGTGAGCTTTACACTCTTCGCGGTTATTGATATTATTGGCAACCTGCCGATATTAATTTCCTTAAAAAAGAAGCTAGGCTATATCCGGGCTAGTACGGTGACTGTTGTTTCAGCTGCATTAATTCTATCTTTCTTTTTCTTTGGTGAAGCCTTACTCGGTATACTCGGTTTGGATGTGTCATCCTTCGCCATAGCCGGAAGTATAGTCTTATTGATATTAGGATTGGAAATGGTATTGGATGTTGAATTTTTCAAGTCAGGTGGTGATGCCAAGGCGGGTAGCATAGTACCCATTGCTTTCCCTTTGATTGCTGGCTCAGGAACTTTGACCACGGTTATGTCAATCAAGTCCATTTACCATCAGTACAATATCCTAATTGGAATTATAATCAACCTGCTTTTGATATTCCTCGTCTTGAAGAGTTTGAATCAAATTGAAAAACTCATTGGTCCAACAGGCGTGGTCGTAATTCGTAAGTTCTTCGGAGTGATACTACTCGCCATTGCTGTGAAGCTTTTCCGCGACAATTTCTAGCGCCAGATACGGTTGTAAAAAGAATACAATTCGAGAACTCTTTGTCGGGTGATATCGCATCGCTTTTCGGCCGCAAAGACCTTATGGATGGAGCCCCCATCACTGTATCTCTCTTCTCTGACCAATGCATTCAAATCATATTCTGAATTCCGGAATTTCAGCCAATTTCTTTGGGTCGTTTTTAGCACATCACGATCCGTGGGCGTGAGTTTTTTAAGAAACTTTTTATAGTAAACATTTAAAAGGCTATCGTAACGCTCTTCAGCATGTCGAAAGGCAAAACACATGCCCAAAGTGCTCGGGTAGATGTCTATTTCTTCTCTCAGAATCATTTCGATATACATGGTATCTAATTTGAATTCAGTCTCAAGGATATGGTCAAATAATGCGTCATGTTCCTGCTTGGGCATTCCTTCTCGGATGGACTCCATCTTATTCGGCATCTCTTTTAAGAATGCATTGAATTTCTTCTGTTTTGCAATATCCGATTGAGCTTGGATCTGGGTAAATGAGAATGTTGAAAGGAAGAAAATTAGAATATAGTTTTTCATATTTATGTGCTTTAGTCTCGCCAAAGGAAAGGGAATAGGATGTAGCTTAAAATTAAGAGCATGATATTGAGTGCTATAAGTACTGCAAAAAGTGACCACCATCCACTCACCTGCATTGTTTCGAAGAGCGGCAAACTCAAATCGCTCAAGAGCATCAATTGAGGCACAATAAGTGGGAATCCCAATATTGCAATCAGAGCTGCATTTCCACCCGCCTTTCCTGCAATAGCTGCTAGAAGAGTAAAAAGAGTGCTGAGGCTCATTCCGCCAAGCAATACAACGAGCAGAAATTTGCCTGTATCCTTAGCTGGACTTCCTAAGAAGAGTGAAAAAAGAATGTAGGCTATTACGCTCATGAGTAACATGAGCAGAATATTATAGATGATTTTAGAGATGATGACCTCTTTGGGATCTAGGATGGTATAATAATAAAGGTCGCGTTTTCGGTTTTCCTGTAGAAAGCTTTTAGCCACTGCATTTACTGAGATGAAGAGCAGGCAAATCCAGAAAAAAGCATTCCAGGCCTCGGGCTCAGGGTTGCTTTGAATTAGATTTATCAAAAAAACAGCACTTGCTAGATAGAGGAGTAGTCCAAAAAATGAATACTTCTGCCTCCATTCCAGCATCAAGTCTTTTTGAATCAATTTTAGAATCCGCTTGTGCACCTTTACATTTGAATCTTAAAAGTACAACCATGCAAAAGATACTGATAGCGAATCGAGGGGAAATCGCCCTGCGAGTGATGAAGACTGCAAAGGAGATGGGCATTAAAACCGTAGCTGTTTTTAGTGAAGCGGATGCTGATATGCCCTTTGTAGCCGAGGCTGACGAGGCCTATAATATTGGGCCTGCTCCAAGTAATGCCTCTTATCTTTTGGGTGATAAAATTATTCAAACTGCGCTCGACTGTGGAGCAGATGCGATTCATCCTGGCTATGGTTTTTTGAGTGAAAATGCAGCCTTTTCAGAGGCTGTGAGCAAGGCAGGCCTCATTTTCATAGGCCCTACTGGCCATTCTATAAAGACCATGGGCAGTAAAATTTTAGCCAAACAGTCAGCAAAAAAATTTGGAGTTCCAATGGTCCCTGGAACGGATAAGCCACTTGAAGGAATAGATGATGCGAAAGTGGTCGCGGAGAAAACTGGCTATCCACTCTTGATAAAAGCAAGTGCTGGAGGAGGAGGAAAAGGAATGCGTCTGGTAGAAAAAGCGGAGGATTTAGAAGAGAGTTTGAAACGTGTAAAGTCGGAAGCATTAAATGCCTTTGGCGACGATTCCGTTTTTATAGAAAAATATGTTGGTTCGCCTAAGCATATTGAAATTCAAGTTTTAGGAGATACTCATGGAAATTATATTCATCTCTTTGAAAGAGAATGTAGCATACAGAGACGTCATCAAAAATTAATAGAAGAAGCACCCAGTTCATGTCTGTCAGAAGAAATACGCATGACTATGGGTAAGACAGCCGTGGATGTCGCTCGATCGTGTGACTATCATGGGGCAGGAACTGTAGAGTTTTTGGTAGATGAAGATTTGAATTTTTATTTCTTGGAGATGAACACAAGGCTTCAGGTAGAGCATACCGTAACAGAGGAAATTACTGGTATTGATTTAGTCGAACAACAAATTCGTGTTGCGCGTGGCGAGAAACTCGGAATTAAGCAAGAAGATCTCAAGATCAATGGGCATTCAATTGAATTAAGAATTTGTGCTGAAGATCCGTCAAATGATTTTGCGCCAGATATTGGGAAGTTGCGCACCTATAGAAGACCCAAAGGTGAAGGTGTTAGAGTAGATGATGCTTATGAAGAAGGAATGGAAATTCCCATCTACTATGATCCAATGATAGGAAAGTTAATCGTCTGGGGAGCTGATCGAGCACAAGCCATTGAAAGACTAGGACAGGCTATTGATGAGTTTGCGATTACAGGAATATGTACCACATTACCTTTTGGCCGCTGGGCGATTGCTCAAAAGGCTTATGTTGATGGAGATTTTGATACGCATTTCATTGCCGATTATTTCACTCCAGAAAAATTGAATGAAAGCAGTGATGAGGAACAAGAAGTTGGTGCTATCGCTGCGGTTCATTTTATGAAAGAGGCCATGAGTATTCCCAAAGCCAAGCCACAGCAATCTTCCGGATGGAAGAGTAGACGTTAATCACATTTTATTTTGATCCCCTTATGGAATCCTATTGCTTGCTGCATCTAACAGGAGGAGATATTCTCTAACATTAAGTTTTATTTAAACTTTAGAAACTAACAATGGAAGAAATTGTTACGTCTTGAGTGTTCGGAGGAGTTGTTGCTAGAAAAATATAAACTATGAAAACCAGATTATCCATTTTTATACTGGGCTTATTAATGGCCAGTAACTGTTTGTCTGCTCAAACTAGGGCGACAGAAACTATTTATTTCGAATCGAATGAATTCGAATTGACTGAGGAATCAAAATCAAGTTTAAATTCTATTTGCAATAAACTCAATGAAGCATGGTCGGAGCTTCGCATCATAGGACATACAGATGCTGACGGAAGCCAAGAATATAACGACATCCTCTCGAAGCAAAGAGCGAATGCCGTTGTCGATTATTTACAAAAAAGAGGTGTCAATCCTCACAAGATAAAAACTGAGTCCTTTGGCGAACATTCACCAATCGCCCATAATGTAGAAAGAGAAAAGCACAAGAACAGAAGGGTTGAAATTCAATGGCAAAAAAGAGAGATAAGGCTTGAAGATGTCTGCTCTAAACTCAAGAGGCCAGCACAATTCTTTGAGCTCAATGCATCTGATTCCTTCGAAGTGGTTGGAGATCAAGGCACAAGAATTAAATTTTCCAAAGGTGCTCTGGTGGATAGCGAGGGCGCGATTTTCGAGGGCAAGGTTCAAATTGAGTTAGAGGAATTTTACGAAAAATCGGATATGATTGCTGGGGATTTGATGACTATGTCTAATGGTAGAATATTAGAGAGTGGTGGTATGATTTTTGTTAGCGCGAGGGGTGAGGGTAAAGAACTCAGTTTAAAAGAAGGTGCACCTATCGAAATTGATTTTGCTTCAGCTGAGCAAATGCGAGATGTTCAAACATTTTTGGGGGAAGAAATTCAGGGCCAAATCAATTGGGTTGAAGATAAAAAGTATGATATATATTCTCCTCAAAAAATTCGGATTTCTATAAGGAATTATGACAGAATTGATAGAGTCTATATAGGCGATGGTTATTTTAGAAATGATACCATCAGAAATCCTAGGCCTTTTATGCAGGCCAATTTATTCTCTTCGAGTCTCGGCTGGATTAATTGTGATCGCTTCTATAAGTATAGGAATAAAATGAATCTGATCGTAAAAATAGACACCGCTTATGAGGCTAAAGTGAGGTTAGTGTTTAGGAATATAAATTCTATAATGCCAGCTACCCAATGGAATGAGGGTTTTAGATTCACTGGGATTCCTATAGGCAGTAAAGCGACTTTGATTGCTATGAGTATGATTGATGATGTGCCTTATTATGCGTCTAAGGAAGTTGTCATTGGCGATGTCAAAATTGAATCATTGGAATTGAGTAAAACAAGCCTAGCAGCAATTAAGGACGATTTAATGGACTTAAATTAAGGCGACAATCAATCGAATTGTCCAAAAACTAGTAAAATGTGAGTAATAGCCCTAAGCGATAAGAGATACATGGTGACTTAGTAGTGACTCTTACACATCGCCATTTTATGTACCTTTAAAGGAGTTTTAAATCAAATCTATTGAAAAAAGCGTTTTGTGTTTTAGGAGTTTTCTTGATTTTTATTTCCTGTCAAAAAGAGCAAGCTGATCCAAGCTCTCCTCCTTCTTATTATGACACTGTCGAGGGAGAATATACAGGAGTGCAATATTTTTATAAAAGTAGAGTTGATTTTAATCTCGGTGTTTTCTATACTTATGATACAACCTATAATCTAGAAGCAAATCTTGAGATAAAGGAAGATTCGAATTTAATTCGATTTGGGGGTTTAGAATATCATCATATGGAATGGATCTCAGAAGATACTCTTTATGCGTTCAATACTACAGGTTATCCCTCTAATACATATATCTATCCACAGTACAATTTTTATTTACTAAAGTCAATGGACAAAGTGATTGTGACAACGGGATTTAGTCATACATTAAGTCCGACCATTATTGAGATAGTTGAGGTGTATGATAAAGATTGATTCTTTTTTTGAACTGAAGGAAGGAAAAATGGATTTGTTCCGTATTTAGCGCAGTTTTCACAACGCAGCATAGATTTCTACTTGTCCCAAGCTCATTTAACATAGAGGACCTTCATTTTCCCAGAATTCAACAGAATATGGCATTTGAGAATGCATAAAAAGCCAAAATATGTCTTATTTTAGAGTTTTATTGATACTATGAAAGCACGTATTCTATTAATTGTTGGACTTATGATATTTGTAATGAGTTCATGCCGTAAATATGAGGAAGGACCCAATTTGAGTCTCCGTTCCGCTAAAGCTAGAGCGACAAACAGTTGGGCTATGGAAAGCATTACGATTAATGGAATCGAGAAGTCTGACGAGCCTGGTTATACAAACCAAAGACATTATATGTTCGGAGATGGACAATATACTTTGACTGTGATTGATCCAGTTACCTTAATTGCTGAGAATATTCAAGGAAATTGGGAACTCTACGATAGCGACCGCAAAATGGCTTTGACTTTGAAAAATTTCACTGGCAATATCGATAGTGTTGAAGATTATAAAGTTCTTAAACTTTTCAAAAAACAAATGTGGTTGAGAAGTATCGACAATGTCAAGGAGATACATTTTATCCCTTTCAATACCATAGGCGACGAATAAAATTCCGTGCGGAAGAGTCTTAACGCATTTATTGAGTTTTTCTATTTTCCCTTTTTACGCTTTATTCCTTTAAAGACGTTTAAGTATGCGGCTTGTGGGGGCGCCACCGTTGTTGCAGAATTGGTCGCTTATTTCCTTTCTTATCATTTCTTATTTGAGAAGCAAAATGTTGAAGGCTTTGGCCTCACCATCACGCCTCATATTGCGGCTTTTTTAGTTGGCTTTGCTATAAGTTTTCCTATGGGATTTATTCTCAATAAGTATATTGTATTTACGGCTTCTGAATTGAGAGGCCGAATTCAATTGTTTCGTTATGGACTCACAGTGGTCGGGAGCCTCGCATTGAATTATTTCTTCTTAAAACTCTTTGTAGAAGGCTTTGGGTGGTTTGCAACTCCTTCAAAAGCCTTGACCACAGGATTGGTTATTCTATATTCATATTTTACCCAGCAGTACTTTTCTTTTCGAGAAAGCCCACGAGAGTCCAATCAAGGTCCTTTATAGCGAATCAAACGATGCACGGATTCAAGCTCTGAAAATAACGTAGTTTTGAAGCTGTGAAAATTAGACTACTTCTGCTTGCTTTGCTCTTAAACTCAAGCCTTCTTGCGCAAAATGGTGTCATTGAAGGCCGTGTATTTAATGGAATAAATAATGAACCCATCGACTTTGCAACTGTCATAGTTCAGACGACCACAAAAGGTGCCAAAACAGATTCTAATGGAAACTATAAAATAACAGGTTTGGAGCCTGGCCTATACACTTTGCAGGTGAGTAATTTGGGGTATCAGAAAAAACTCGTTTACGAAATAGCCGTAGATAATTATAAGTCGAGTTTCGTAGACATTCCAATGAAAAAGAATACCAAGGAAGTGAAGTCTGTGAAAATTGTTGGACAGCGTGAAGATCGAAACGAAGAAAGTCCGCTCTCTCTAAAGTCAATCGGTGTGAATGAAATTCGTAGAAACCCAGGAGGTAATAGAGACATTTCCAAAGTGATTCAATCTTTGCCTGGAGCAGGATCAAGTGTTGGATTTAGAAATGATATTATTATTCGTGGTGGTGGACCGACAGAGAATAGATTCTTCATTGATGGCATCGAAATTCCTAACATCAATCACTTTGCAACTCAGGGTGCAGGCGGTGGCCCCGTTGGCATACTGAATGTTGATTTTCTACAAGACGTGGGTTATTTTTCAGGGGCTTTTCCCGCAAGTCGAGGAAATACTTTGAGTTCTGTGTTTGACTTTCAATTGAAAAATCCAAGGCGTGATAAATGGAGCAGTGCATTTACCTTAGGTACGAGTGATATTGGACTGCGAACAGATGGCCCTATCAATGAAAAAAGTGGAATGATGTTGAGCGTGAGACGGTCTTACCTTCAACTTTTATTTAAAGCTATTGGCCTACCTTTTTTGCCTACTTATAATGATATGCAATTTAAGTATAAGTATAAAATTGATGATAAGAATGAAATCAATTATATCATGCTTGGCGCATATGATAATTCAGTTTTGAATATTCCCGACAGCCCAGATGCAAGCCAACAGTATATATTGGGCTATTTGCCAGAACAAAACCAATGGAATTATACCAATGGGATAGTCTATAAGCACTTCTCTAAAAACTCGTTTCAGACGGTGACTTTGAGTCGAAATATGCTCAGCAATAGGCTCTATAAGTTTCAACAGAATGATGAAAATTTGCCGCTCACTTTTGAAAGCAATTCCAGAGAAATAGAAAACAAATTACGCTTTGAGCACAATGCTTATGCTCAGGAATGGAAATTAACTGCAGGAGCTGGAGCTCAGTACGTGAAGTATAGCAATGATAATTTTCAGCAATTTGGGAATCCAAATGGAGGAGTTGATAGTTTCAATTTCAATGCAGCCATTGACTTTTTTAAATACAGTGCCTTTGGCCAAGTGAGTCGTCAATTTATGGACAATAAGTTTAGTCTGAGTCTTGGACTACGAATGGATGCGCACACTTTTACAGAGAGCGCAAAAAATCCTTTCAATCAACTCTCTCCAAGACTCTCAGCCTCTTATAATATGACTCCTAAACTAAGCTTGAATTTCAATGCAGGACGTTACTACCAAACTCCATCGTATACAATTCTTGGGTTTAAGGACACACTCGGAAATTACGTGAATCGGGACAATAATTTGCCCTTCATTAGATGCGATCATTTGGTTGCCGGAATCGAGTACAGGACAAATAAGAACACCCGTTTTTCTATTGAGTCATTTTACAAAATCTATGACAACTATCCGATGAGCGTCTTTCGAGGCATTTCGATGGCTAATTTGGGCGGCGACTTTGGGGTCGTCGGTGTGGAGCCCGTGACGCCAACTTCGATCGGACGTGCCTATGGCTTAGAGCTATTTGCTCAACAAAAATTCTATAAGGGCTTTTATGGCCTCGCAGCAGTGACCTTATTCCGCTCAGAGTTTACGAATACAGGCAGTTCAGAATACGTGCCTTCGAGTTGGGATCAGCGCTTCATCATCAATTTAACTGCGGGCAAAAAGTTCAAACGCAATATAGAAGTCGGTGCAAAGTTCAGATTGTCTGGAGGTCGTCCATTTACTCCATTCGATAGTTTGCTTTCTTCAGAACAGGCTATTTGGGATGCTCAGCAACAGGGGATTTTGGACTATAGTCAGATTAACTCTGGCAGACTTCCCTTCAATCATCAGCTGGATGTTCGAGTAGATAAAAAGTGGTTCTTCAAGAAATGGAACTTAAATCTATATCTTGATTTGCAGAATTTGTATGCTATGGCAGCAGCACAGCCTGATATTTTAGCAGTGCAGCGAGATGCCAATGGTCTTCCTATCGTTGATCCGAGTTCCATGAATCCTAGCCGCTATCGTATGCAGTATTTAAACAATAGTACAGGAACAGTACTGCCGACCTTGGGAATTATTATCGAGTACTAATATCCGACCGTTTATAAAAAATTAATTGCCGTTCTCGTGAAAGATTCGAGTTGAAATAGGTAAATCACTTTCATTTGTATTGAACATTTTATTTCCGTTTAATTCTAAAAAATTACAAATGAAAAAAATATACTTTTTACTCTTATTATTTCTTCCCTTATTTTCTCAGGGCCAATGCTTCGATAAATTTTCGGGAGGTCTTGTGCATAGTCTAGCCATTAAAGACGATGGTTCACTCTGGGCCTGGGGTGCAAATTTTTTTGGCGCTTTAGGAGATTCTAGTTTGCCAATTAAAGTTCCTATACCACATCAAATTACATCAGACTATGATTGGAAAAAAGTTTCTTCTGGGAAGTCGCATTCTTTGGCAATAAAGGATAATGGAACTTTGTGGTCATGGGGAGGTGGTGCAAACGGGCGCTTGGGTAATGGTCAGAACTCAAATGTTAATCAACCGACTCAAGTGGGAATGGATACTGATTGGCTAGACCTCTCTGGAGGATTTAATCATTCGCTTGCCATAAAAAGTGATGGCACTTTATGGTCGTGGGGAGAAAATTCGTTTGGAGAGCTAGGTGTGAATTCGCAGGGTGCTGATGTTCTCGTTCCAGTCCAGGTGGGTACTCAGACGGATTGGGCTCAAATTGAAGCTGCAGTATCATTTTCTTTGGGCATAAAACAGGATGGTACTTTATGGTCATGGGGTTTGAATGATAAGGGACAACTTGGTCATGGAAGTTGGTTTGACGCATCTATTCCTACTCAAGTGGGAAATGGGACGAATTGGGTTGAGGTCGAAGCCGGGCATACGCACGCAATCGCTAGGCAGCAAAATGGAACAGTTTGGGTGTGGGGGTATAACATAAAAGGTCAATTAGGGGATGGGTCTACTTATCCTAAATCTAGCCCAATCCAACTAGGTACGAACTCTAATTGGACGGATGTGACTGCTGGTGATCGTTCAAGTGCAGCAGTAAATTCTAGCGGTGAATTGTATTTATGGGGTAACAATAACTACTCCCAACTTGGGAATGACTCTGTCAATATTTTTTACCTGCCCCAGAAATTACAGCTATCTGCTATTTTTACGGAGGTCAATTTGGGATATGTCCATGTTTTAGCGCAATCAGATAATGAGAGTCTTTGGAGTTGGGGATTCAATTCGAGTGGTCAGACGGGTTGCAATTATTTATCAACGGAGCTTAGTGTTCCTTTTGAACATTTTTGCGCTCCATTATCAATTAAAAATCAAAAAGAGCAACTGAATATTCGCTTATACCCAAACCCAGTGATGAATACGCTCTTTTTGGAAGACCATCGGGCCTTCAAACAAGCTCTTGTTTACGATCTTCAAGGACGTTTGATATCGCAGACAGAGAATTCAAGTCAGATAGACGTGAGTACATTAACGGCAGGAAATTATATTGTACAGTTTAGGCTGGATGATGAGCAGCTTGTGCGCTCTCGCTTCGTTAAGGAGTAGAGGCAAAGCTTCATTCTCGATACTAATCGAATCTTAATTGTCCATATAGACGACAAATAAGACCACTTACCAATTTTTTGCCTCCAACTTCTATATGTTGGAATCAAAATTCTGCTGATCTGTCTTGCTTTGTAAATGAAAGCTTCAACGAAGCACAAAAATTTACAAAATGAAAAAGATTTACATTTTACTATTAATCGTTATATCACATATTTTAGTATTAGTTCTTATGTCATGCAATTTGAGTAATGCTCAATGCTTCAGTTCAATTTCAGTTGGAGATATGCATACGCTTAGCTTGCAAGAAGATAGTGCACTCATTTCCTGGGGTGGCAATGTTTTTGGAATGGTTGGTGATGGAACAAGTGGAAATCAAATTTCTGTTCACACACAATTATATGATAATGATTGGAATCAAGTGTCGGCAGGTACTCATCATTCGCTTGCATTAAAGCAGGATGGGTCCATGCATTCTTGGGGTTTTGGTGCTAGCGGTAGACTTGGCAATGGCACTTGGAGCAATAAGCTGACTCCTTTTCCAGTGAATATGGACAGTGACTGGATAAGTATTTCGGGGGGATATAATCATAGTTTGGCCATTAAACAGGATGGAAGTTTGTGGTCATGGGGTTCAAATACCAGTGGACAACTCGGTTATTATACTCAAAGTAATAGTGATATAGCCATACCAACTCAAATCGGAACAGCTACTGATTGGAAGGAGATTTCATCAGGTAAATGGTTTTCTCTCGCTATAAAAAATGATGGCACACTTTGGGCTTGGGGCAAGAATAATCTTGGACAGCTTGCTCAGAGCTTTCAAGTAGATACTTTTCTGCCAGTGCAAATTGGAACCGCATTTAATTGGGAAAAAATTGCTGCTGGCGACACCCATGCCATGGCCTTAAAACAAAATGGAACTTTATGGGCTTGGGGCTCTAATTCACGAGGACAGTTGGGGGATGGAAGTAATAATGATTCTAATACGCCTCTAAAAGTGGGTACATCTAGTAATTGGCAGTCTATTGCGGCTGGTGCTCAGCATTCTGCCGCGATAAATAATACGGCTCAGCTCTTTCTTTGGGGGTATAATAATTATTCTCAATTAGGTGATGCATCTCTAACGAATTCCAACCTCCCTCTTCAACTTCAATCTTCATCTAGCTGGCAATCAGTAGGTCTCGGAAATGGATTTGCTGTTGCCTTAGATGATATTGGTCAAGTATGGACTTGGGGTAAGAATAATCATGGACAATTAGGTGTTGGAACAATCACCACGAGTGAGAGTAGTTTGCAACAAATATCTTGTACTCCACTTTCTAATGAGGAGCTGTTCGTGAACAGAAAGATTATTCTAATTCCTAATCCAAGTTCTGGAATGATTCGTATTCAATCTGAAATTCAGTTTGAATCAATAGAAATAAAGAATACTGTAGGTCAAGAAGTTTGGTCATTCGAAATGCTCAATCAAAATCTAATTGATATAAGCAATCTTACTCAAGGACATTATTTTTTAAGGCTTAACTCGAAGGATGGGATTTATCGAGCTTCATTTTTGAAGAACTAAACAGCTTCCTTTTTGATCACTTGTTCATACAGTTCTTCATAGAGGGGAACAATATTCTCAATTTTGAATCTATTGGCCTGCTCCAAGGCATTACTCTTGAATTTTGCAAGTTTCTCCTCATCTCTCAATAAGTCCAAGGTGTATTTGGCTAGTTGGTCTATATCTCCAACTGGGGCTAGGTAGCCTGTTTGATCGTGAATATTTATTTCTGGGATACCGCCTGCATTACTTGAGATTACCGGAACTCCGCAGGCCATTGCTTCAAGTGCTGCGAGTCCAAAACTTTCAGTCGCACTTGGGAGCATGAAAATGTCTGCAATGTTTAAAATCTCCTCTACTTTTTCTTGTTTGCCTAGGAAACGAATGTCATCACATGCGCCCAATTCTCGACAGAGGAGTTCCATATTATTTCTTTCAGGACCATCACCAATCAACAGTAATTTAGAATCAATCTCTTTGCGTATTTTTTCAAAGGATAGAACCACATCTTGGACACGTTTTACCTTTCGGAAATTGGAGACATGAGCAATTATTTTTTCTCCATTCGGAGCAAGCATTTTTTTGAAGTGTTCCTTGTCAGTCACTTGAAATCTGAGAAGGTCCACGAAGTTTGGAATAACTCGAATGTCCTGCTCAACGCCAAAATGTTCTAAGGTCTGATTCTTCAGATCTTCTGATACTGCGGTGAGGGCATTGGATTTGTTCATAGAGAAGGTGACCACTGGTTCATAGGTTTTATCGCGACCTACTAAGGTGATGTCCGTTCCATGGAGTGTAGTGATGAAGGGAATATGTCGACCTTTGCTCTTCACAATTTCCTGTGCCATAAAAGCTGCAGATGCATGTGGAATAGCATAGTGTACATGAAGTATATCTAAATCGTTATTCAAAATAACATCGACCATAGTACTCGAGAGTGCATTCTCATAAGGTAAGAAATCAAACAAGGCATAAGCTGGAACAGCGACTTCATGAAAATGAATATTCGGTACATAGCCGTCAAGTAAACGAACAGGTTGTTTGTAGGTGATGAAATGAATATTATGACCTTTTTGAGCTAAGGCCTTTCCGAGCTCTGTGGCCATAACTCCGCTACCTCCGAAAGTAGGGTAACATACGATTCCAATGTTCATGATGCAAAATTACGTGATTTGAACACTAGAACTTATTTGAAAAACTAATTAGAGTTCAGTTAACTTTATAGCCGTTGGAATAAACCTTTTTACATCGCCACCATTTCTATAGACTTCACGTACAAGGGTGCTTGAGAAAGATGCAAATTTTGTAGAACTTGTGAGAAATATGGTCTCAATATCGTCAGCGAGTTCAGTATTCATATCTGCAATGACCTTCTCATATTCAAAGTCATTCATATAGCGTATTCCTCGAACGATATACTTTGCATTGAGCTTATTGCAGAAATCAACAGTCAAGCCAGTATAACTTTCAGCGATAACATTTTCATCATCCTTAAAGACATCATTTATCCATCTGAGGCGATCTTCCAAGGCGAACATGGGACTCTTATTGCTATTTACTCCTATGCCAACCACTATTTTGTCGAACAGTGGTCTTGCACGATTGATAATATCTACATGTCCAAGAGTGATGGGGTCAAATGTGCCGGGAAATACGCAAATCTTCATAGTCTAAAGTTACTAAAATTAATGACCGAAGAAGCTGAAATGGGTGGTGCCGTAATTTTTGATTTTGATGAACTTGTCGTGATCTTCGTAATTATTCCTAGGGGTATGTTCTAGAACGAAGATGCCTTGAGCACTCATTAGATTCTCTGAAAATATCAAATCGGGAATATCGTCTATTGTACGCAAGGCATAGGGTGGTCCAGCAAAGATGAAATCGTATTCTTTTTTCGTGCTCTTGATAAATCGGAAAACATCTGATTGAATCACTTCAGCATTTTGAATCTGAAGCTTCATTAAATTTTCTTGAATAAAGGCAAACATCTTGCTGTCCTTTTCAATGATTGTCAGTTGTTCAGCACCTCTTGATGCCAATTCGTAGGAAATAGCTCCAGTTCCTCCAAAAAGGTCTAGGGAAGTAATTCCTTCAAATGGCATTAGATGTTGCAGGCTATTGAAAAGTCCTTCTCGTGCCATGTCCGTTGTAGGCCGAGTATGTGGCATTTTCTTTGGCGGATTTATGCGTCTACCGCCGAGGCTTCCGCTAATGATTCGCATGATACTAAGGAAAATAAATTGAAGAATTGGTGAGTAGGCAGTTCCAATATTTGCTCACTAAATTGCAGACCACTTAAGCGCAATCTGCTAATGTAACGAGTGTCGACCTCTTGCTTATCAAGCTGGTCATGAATTTGTTTTGTCAAAAGACTTTCGCCGTGAAGCATGACAACTGTCTCTTGCAGTTTAAACGAATTTGTTTGAATTAAGTTCAATGTATGGTAAACAGCATCTTCAGCCGCGCTGATCGAATGGTACTGATGAAGTTGAAGTTTAGAGTCTACGTAGGAAGACAGATAAATATAATCGTCTCGACAGAAAATGAAAATTTGATTCTTTGCTGTTGCAAGAATGGGATATACGCTCAAGAGGCCCTTTGTAGAATTTATAATTTTAGCTGAAGGGAGCCGCTCTTCAATTAATTTTTTCGTTCCCGACTTAAGAGTGTAAAGATTGTAAAAGGATTCAATTTTGTCTGTGAAAACTAATTCGTTTTCATCAATAATATGCTGTGATGCCAAGACCTTTGCTGTTTGCTTCGTGTCAAGAAGAGACTCGGGTATAAGAGTGCTTTTTGGACTGTCAACTGCTATGGTTAATTTTTGCGCTCCTTGAACAAGCTCGCTCGTGAAGATTGCGACAGCCTGTTTCTTACCCATCACTTTTGAGCCAGTATAATAGTATTGCATACCCAAAACTGAATTGTACTGCAGATTGCAAATGGCAAGTTCGAGATAATTTCGCCCTAAGGACATAATTATATTGTATTCTGAATGTCCTGGGAGAGTAAATCTCTTAGAATTTAATGATATAGCCGCTTCGTATTGCACAAATGAATTCACAATATTAGTCCTTTTCCGTAAAATAATTAAGGATGTGTGTACTATTGTGGCTTTTGGATTTAGAGCAGAACATACAATCAAAGAATTCATATTGGAATATCATTCAAGTGGCTATCCCTATGGGCGTTTCCATCATGATTCCTCAAATTAGCGTATTCGCGAATACAGCATTTTTGGGAAATTTCAATTCTAAAGTTTCATCCATCAGTGCACAAGATGTTCTTAGTGTTGCTGGTGTTGCGGGCGTCTATTACTTGGTCTTTGCGCTGATTACCTTGGGCCTAGCCACAGGAATGTTGATGTTGATGAGTAGGAAAGCTGGTTTAAATGACCACCAAGGGGTAGGCCGTTACTTTTCTCATGGCATAATACTAGGATTTGGTTTATCATGGTTATTGATTTTAATATGTCTATTATTTTCCTCCTCTTTTTTTGATTATAGTCTGCATAATGAAGGAATCGAAGCTTTGGGTCTTGATTTTGTCAGAATCCGAGTGTGGGGATTGCCTTTTCTAGCGGCTGGTTTTGCGACGAATATGTTTTTTGTAGCAACAAAGAATACGCCTTATATGATCATTTCAGCAATTTGTCAAGCTGTGGTCAACATCGCTTTGGACTATATCTTCATCTTCGGAAACTTAGGTGTGGCTGAAATGGGCATTGAAGGAGCTGCCTATGCTTCTGTTTGCGCTGAGTTTACTTTATGGGCAGTGAATTTTGGTATTCTTTTTGGCTTCAGCAGGTTTCGTGTCTACGCCATCAGTTTTTTCTCAAAAATTAAACTTTCCTTAATCAAAGAAATTTTTATAAAATCAAGTCCACTGATGCTTCAATTTTTTATAACCATTGGAGCTTGGGAAGTATTCTTTATTCTGATTGAGCATTTAGGGAAATTGCAATTGGCGGCATCCCAAGTGCTGAGGAGTCTTTACGGTATGATTGGAATTGTTGTTTGGGCATTGGCACATACGAGCAACTCAATGGTCAGTAATTTGATTGGGCAAGGGCTAAATGAGCATGTTATTCCATTAATTAAAAAAATAGTGACAGTATCTGTTCTTTATGCAATCATTGTAGGTGCTTTGATATTTGGACTCGCGGACCATGTGCTTAGTTTTTATACTGACTCACTCGAATTAAAGCTTGAGGCTAAGAGTGCTCTGCTGGTGGTTTTACTTGCAGGTCTTGTTTTTGGAGCGGCCTCTATTAGCTTTAATTCAATGTTGGGCTTTGGAGAAACTAGAAGAGTTTTGTTCTACGAGATTTTTACTGTTATAGTCTATCTCATCTACATCTTCGTAATTATAGAATGGCTCAGATTACCGCTTTGGGCAGCTTGGACTTCTGAAATATTATATTGGCTCGTCACTTTTCTTCTGAGCGCGTATTATATCCGCTCAAAGAGATGGATTACAAAGATTTAAGAAGGCTTGTCATTTTGGCCTTGGTTGCTTTGTCATCGTAAGAGCTATTTGCTACAGCTAGGCCTTTTCTTAGAATGGCTTTGGCTTCAGCTTTTTTTTCTGCCTCTTTGTATGCTCTTCCAAGTTCATAATAATTGAGCATATATTTTGGGTTCAGCTTAATAGACTTTTGATAGTATTTAATTGCTGTTTTCACATCGCCATCTGGTAGGCCGCCAAAAAGTAAGTTGGCTGCACCTTTTTCAGCAAAGTTCAGATTTGAAACTTCAAAGTTGTATTTTCCTAATACATGCCAAGCCTCGGCATGTGTCGGTTTGTATTTTACAGCAAGGTCTGCATATTTTTTAATGTTTCTAGAAGCGGCAACTTTATCCTTGCTTCCAGAAATTAAAGCCATTCTTCCCATGGCCACTGCCATTACGTAATTTGCATCAGCACTTTTAGGATTTGCCTGAACTGCTCTGGTCGCATAGTTTTTGGCTGCTTTGAAGTATGCAATTTTGTCGGATTTAGCACTTTTGCGATTGCCAATTCTTGAACACATTAGACTTGCTCCAGCCAGTGCTTTTAAATTTTTCTTTTCAAGCTGTAAAGCCTTCTTATAGTTATTGAAAGCGGTGCTTTCTTTCATTTCTTTTAGTGCTTTATCGCCTAGCTTAACATAGTTAGATGCTGATTGAGCATAGGTGCAAATGGAAAATAGCACAAGGGTAAGTAGAGTAAGTAGTCGTTTCATAATAAGTTGTGTTTTAATCGAAAATTATCTCACAAGCAGGACGGTGCCTTGCTTTTGGATGCGTTTTCCGTTATTACAGAAGCCGTCAACCATCCAAACATAATTGTCTGATCGTTGTGGAATATTATTGAGGTTCCCATCCCATTGAACTCCTGGGTCAGTCGTCTCAAATATCTTTTCACCCCATCGATTGAAGATGCGGAAATAATTCAGTTGGGTGATGTTTTTATTCATCAAACCGAACGTTCTGTTATAAAAAATATCACTAATTGGATTGAATGCATTTGGAAGATGCAAGTCTGTACATTCTGTGGTCACATAAACAGTGTCAGTTGCTGTACAGCCCGTGGAATCATTTGTTACCTCTAATATGTATAAGGTATTGGTCAATGGTTCTGCCCTAGGGTTCGCTTCAGATGTGCTCGACAAATAAGAAGAAGGTGACCATTTATATAAATATTCTTGTCCATAGCTCATTCGAGAGCCTCCGAGTTCAGTATAGGCACCATCGGCAACGAAGACGTCTTCTCCAGCATCTGCGTACACTTGACTCACTTGTATGTTGATGCTCGTATCGTGAATACATGCACCTCCACCAAATTCAAGCGTCACATTATAGGTGATATCTTCCCTTGGATAGATTCTAATTGTTTGTGTGTCACCACTAGTCGGGAGCACATTATAGATTGGGCTCCATTGAATACTGCTTACATTTTGAGCATTGGCTGTAATCGAAATGGTATCACCAAGACATATGAGGGTATCGTTGTTAATTTCTATTTGAGGTGTTGGAATGACTGTGATGAGTTTACACTCAATTTGCATAGTTGGTAAACCTTCATCAATGATAAGGTAAACATTATATTGCCCCGTTTGGTCATAAATAATTGGCGGTGGGGTTGGACTCGTCGAAGAGAAAGGTGATGAGTTTGTGCAGCTATTAAATTCAATACGAGAAATAGTATTGCCGCCTCTGTTTACGCAGAAAGCAAAAACATTGTCGACTGATCGAGTGAAGCCTGTCATAAATCTAGGTCGATCAAAGCTCGCAAAATCTCCAAGATTCGTTCCAACAGGCACATTAGTAATGGCTCCTTGAAAGTCTAATCTTATCATTTCATCGTCGTCACCATTGGTTATGTAGCCATACCAATTGCCACAATCTCTTATGATTGATACATCTCTAGGGTCGGTTAGAACACCGCCTAAGTCGCCCAAATCTGTTGAGGTTGGTAGAGCATTAGTGAGGCTTGGGCCAAATTCTATACGAATTAAATCATTTCCATTTGCGTTACAAGCAAATAGGTACCAGTCTGTGCCATCGAAAGTGGGCCAAAATCCAACTGGAAAACTTAAGTTTCCTCCAGGGTTTCCAAGGCTCAATGCAGTAGGCGCATTATTGGCCAAAGAAGCTCCAAAATCAATACGAATGATATTTCCACCAAAAGCAGTCATAGTTAAGGCGTGCCAATCTCCTGCTTCTTCAAAAACGTATACGTCTTGAGGTCTGATCATTACACCGCCAAAATTTCCTAGATTAGTTGCTGTTGGGATATTGCTCAGGCTAGTACCAAAATCGTAACGTACAATCTGTGAAGATGTATTTCCATTACCAGAGGTTACAAAGGCATGCCAATTAGCTCCATCTTGGACAATCCACATTCCACGAGGATTGACTGATATGATGTTTCCAAAGTCTCCTAGATTTGTTGCGACAGGAGCATTACCCAAACTTGTTCCAAATTCATAGCGAATTAAATCTCTATTACCGTTATCATTCACGACAAAAACATAATGATTGTCGTTGTCCGTTGCCATTCCAATGGCACGCGGGTCATCAAGACCTGTGCCGGCTCCAATGGCACTACCAGTTGGTTGATTATTTAAGTAGGCTGAGCAAAATCCCCAGTAATATGAATCTGCGCCAACGACTGTTGTGCTAAGTTCAAGTGGATTGCCTACACAAATGGTATCATAGCCATTGATGATTTGGGCATTAGTACCTTGTGCGATGAACAAGCAAATGGCGCTGATAATCAGGAAGATTCGTTTCATATTTCCGATGTCAATATGCTAATATAAGACTTAGCAAGTTAATAGTAAAAATAGGGTTTGAGGTCTAGTTTGACTAGATTTCATTGCCTTTTTTTAAGTAGACTAGAATGTGCTTGGAAGCGTTGGATTTTTTTCGTACAAAATTGTAAGCATTTTGTCCTATCTCAGACATTTTTGCTGCATCAGCGAGCAGTTGAGCGAATCTGTTGAGCCCCTGATCGTTCGTTTCGAAAACCAATTCTCTCTCGCTTAGGTCTATTGCCTCATTGAATTTTTTATGATTTGGTCCAAAAAAGACGGCTAATTTGTGTGATATAGGCTCCAAAATATTGTGGATTCCCTTACCATAGCCGCCGCCAATATAGGCCACATCTCCATAACGATAGGCTTTTGAGAGGATTCCGACCTCGTCTATATAAAGTAATTGCGACTGAGGGTTGAAATCCGAAAGTTTTGATGCCTTCTTGCCAAAATCTGGATAGTTAAAGCTTTCCGGTGCGTGCGGAGCGAAAATGCATTTCCAAGAAGACGGTAGCATCTCGACCATTTTAAGGAGAATGTCATGGTCGGAAGGCCAAATGCTTCCAGCGAAAAATATGGGAGCGTTCTTACAAAAAGCCTCTAGTCTTGAATCGGAGAATTCTTTTTCAGAGATTTCCAGCACTCTTTCAAATCGCGTGTCTCCACTGAGCGAATGATTTGTCATGCCAATTGAATCTAAAAGGGCTTGACTTTTGTCATTTTGTACAAATAGGTGCGTAAAATTTTTGAGGACATAGGCTCTGGAAAAAGGTCCTTTTCTGAAAAAACTTTGCTCTTTTCTAAAGTTTGCTGAAACGAGATAGCTCGGAATATTGTGTTTGCTCAAGCAGGAGAGGTAGTTTTCCCAAAACTCATATTTTATAAAAAAAGCAGCTTTTGGGTGAAAACTTTTAAGCCAACGGGCTGCATTTTTCATGCTGTCTAGTGGTAGGTAAATGGATTCGATCTCTGGATATTTACCCTGCACTGCTTTGAAACCAGAAGGGGAAAAGAAGCTGAGCAGTATTTTATGGTCTGGATATTCTTGTTGGAGTCCTTGCCAAAGCGGAACACTTTGTTCAAACTCACCTAAGGAGGCGCAATGAATCCAAAATGACTTTGGGTTCTTTTTTTGAAAGGCTTCTAATTTTTCGAACACATTTTTTCGTCCGCGAATCCATTCTTTAGCTTTAGGATTAAACGGGCTAGCCAAATGAATGCCTAAGCCGTAAAGCTGTATAAAGACTTGATAAATGAAGCGCACGATTTAGTAGTAGGTTTCTTCTACGTTTTTTTCATAAAGGGGAATCAGCCATGAAAATGAAGCCCCGAGCAGCATATCATTTCTTTGGTCGAATCCACTCTGATCAACATCATACCACCAATTTCTGCGACCTTGGATGGGTGCATAGTTGAAATCGATTCCAGCTCTGAAATTTATCAATTTATTGGGATGATAAAAGGTGTAGCCCAAAAATTGTCTGAAATAAATTCCATTCGCCAATCGGTCATATCCTTTTTTCAATTCGCCATCTAACTGGGCCAAACTATTACTGCGATCGAATATATTTATCTTGTGTTGCATGAAGCCGACACCTGTGATGGTCGTAATTCCAGAATGAAGATTTTTATCGTTCATTGGAAATACTTTACCTGCATGCAGTCCGACCATATAACCTCGTTGAAAGGCTTCCACTTTTATGACCTCACCAAATTTTGAGATTACGCCATTTTGTGAGGTTCCCATATTTGAGAGAAGACCAGGTTCAATAACTTGTCCGCCTAAAAGGAACAAAAATTGTCCGCCAAAAACCCAATTCTTTTTTGTTTTAACAGAAATGCCGCCACCGAGCCGGAAGCTATTTCCATAACGTTCGGCCATGCTTCCTAATGACAAATCATAGGAGCCTGAAAGCTCAACATTCCAGATGCGCTTTAAATCTGCCTGCTCATCCTCGGTATTTTGTGCCCAAAGTTGTGCTGGAGAAATTAAAATCAATATTATCAAGAATTTTCTCATATCAATACAAAGTTACTTTTGCTACTTCTTAATACGCATAGTCCTTGTCATTATTGTATTTTTGCGCCCAATTCTTCCCAATGCAGCAGAATATTCCCATGGTTGACCTTATCAGTCAATACAAGAAAATTAAAGATGAGATAGATACTGGCATACAAGAGGTTCTAGATTGTGCTGGATTCATAAACGGCGCGCCTGTCAAAGACTTTCAGGCTGATTTGGAACAGTATTTAGGTGTAGAGCACGCCATTCCCTGTGCAAATGGTACAGATGCATTGCAAATTGCCTTGATGTCTCTCGGTCTTAAAGCGGGAGATGAGGTTATAACACCTTCATTTACCTATATAGCAACTGTTGAAGTTGTTGCGCTTTTAGGACTTAAGCCTGTCTTTTGTGATGTAGATCCCGAAACATTTACAGCAACTGCTGACATGATAGAGGCCTGCATCACACCGAAAACGAAGGCCATTATTCCAGTTCATTTATACGGACAAAGCGCTCATATGGAACCTATTTTGGCAATGGCTCAAAAGCATAACATTCCAATTATAGAGGATAATGCCCAAGCTATCGGTGGAAATTATACTTTTTGCGATGGTTCAAAGAAATCGAATGGAAGTATGGGAAGCATTGGAACTACTTCATTTTTCCCGTCAAAGAATTTGGGATGTTATGGCGACGGAGGTGCAATATTTACCAATGATTCTGACTTGGCCTCTGCCATGCGAATGATTGCGAATCATGGTCAATCTGAGCGCTATATTCATGAAAGGGTGGGTTGCAATTCACGCTTAGATAGTATTCAGGCCGCTGTCTTGAAAGTAAAGCTAAAAAAATTGGACGACTATTGTGATGCCAGACGAAAAGTAGCTGACTATTATGATGCCGCATTTGCTAATCATCCAAAAATAAAAACTCCATTGAGGGCTAATTATAGTCATCATGTATTCCATCAATATACCTTAGTACTTGAAGGAGTAGATAGAGGGAAATTAATTGAAGGTCTTAAGGATAATGGAATTCCTTCAATGATGTACTATCCGATTCCATGCCATAAGCAAAAAATGTTTGAAGCATATGGAGTAGAAAATTCAAATTTGCCAAATACAGATTGGCTAACATCTAGAGTGTTGTCTCTACCCATTCACACCGAAATGGAGGAGTCAACCTTAGAATATATTACAAATCATTTTTTAAAATTAGTATAGTGAAAATTACAATAGTTGGAACAGGATATGTTGGATTAGTTTCCGGTACTTGCTTAGCCGAGAGTGGGAATCATGTGCTTTGCATAGACAATAACGAAGATAAAGTGGCAAGATTGCGTTCAGGTGAAGTCGTTATTTATGAACCCGGATTAGAAGTGCTCTTTAATCGAAATACAAAAGAGAAGAGGTTAGAATTTACGACCGACTTGAAAGAAGGTGTTGAACATGGCGATTTTATATTCTTGGCATTGCCTACTCCTCCAGGGGAAGACGGCAGCGCGGACCTTAGTTATGTTTTGAGCGTTGCTGAACAAATAGGAAAACTACTGAGCGAATTAAAAAGCTATAAGGTGGTCATCAATAAGAGCACAGTGCCCGTCGGCACGGCTGAAAAGGTTGAGCAAGCGATTGCGAAAAATTATACGGGTGAATTCGATGTGGTAAGTAATCCTGAATTTTTAAGAGAAGGTGTCGCTGTAGATGATTTTATGAAGCCTGATCGTGTTGTTATTGGATGCGAAGGAGAGCGCGCGCGAGAGCTCATGCAGCGTTTGTACGCTCCATTCGTCCGACAAGGAAATCCCGTTTACTTCATGGACAGAAGAAGTGCAGAGGTGACCAAATATGCAGCGAATTCTTATCTCGCAACGCGCATCACTTTTATGAATGAATTGGCCAACCTATGTGAAAAGGTGGGGGCTGACGTTGAAGTGGTCAGGAAAGGAATGGGTAGTGATAATAGAATAGGGAAGAGGTTTCTTTTTCCTGGTATTGGATATGGCGGAAGTTGTTTTCCTAAAGATGTTCAGGCATTGTCTAGAACGAGTAGGCAAAATGACTATGAGTTTTCCATACTTGAATCTGTGATGCAGGTAAACGACAAACAAAAGCTCATACTTGCAGAAAAGATATTGAAATATTTTGACAACAATCTCGAAGGAAAGAAGATTGCTATTTGGGGCTTGTCCTTTAAACCAAATACGGATGACATCAGAGAAGCTCCATCGTTATATATTATCGAAAAATTGTTGGAAGCTGGCGCAAATATCTGCGCTTATGACCCGGAGAGCATCAAGAATGTAAAGGCTTATGTTGAAGAAAATTTAAGCCAATATGCAAGTAATATACAATTTGAAAAAGATGCATATGCGGTGTTGGACAATGCTGATTGTTTAGCTATTTTGACGGAGTGGAGTATTTTTAGAACGCCTGATTTCGATAGAATGAAAGGCATATTAAAGAATAGCTTGATTTTTGATGGACGTAATCTTTTCGATTTGTCTTTGATGAAAGAAAAGGGGTTCTATTATAATTCGATTGGAAGGGAAACAGTTCAAGTATGAAGAAAGTATTAATAACTGGCGGAGCTGGCTTTTTAGGTTCTCATCTGTGTGACAGATTTATAGCCGAAGGCCATCATGTAATTGCAATGGATAATTTGCTCACAGGGAGTAAAGAGAACATTGCACATTTATTCAGTCATAAACATTTTGAATTTTACCATCATGATGTTTCCAAATTTGTTCATGTTCCGGGAGACTTGGATTATATATTACATTTTGCGTCCCCTGCTAGCCCCATCGACTATTTAAAGATGCCCATTCAGACCTTGAAAGTTGGTTCTCTAGGCACACACAATTTGTTGGGACTGGCACTTGCTAAAAATGCTCGCATGCTCATTGCTTCTACATCAGAGGTGTATGGCGATCCACTCGTGCATCCACAAAATGAAGAATATTGGGGAAATGTAAACCCAATAGGTCCAAGAGGAGTTTATGATGAAGCCAAGCGTTTTCAGGAAGCTATGACTATGGCTTATCATACCTATCACGGTGTTGATACACGAATTGTTCGCATTTTTAATACTTATGGTCCTCGAATGAGATTGAATGATGGACGTGCTTTGCCTGCTTTTATGAGTCAGGCAATAAGAGGTGAGAACCTAACTGTTTTTGGTGATGGTTCGCAAACGAGATCTTTTTGTTATGTTGGTGATTTAATTGAAGGGATATACAGATTGCTATTGAGTGATTATACTCAACCAGTTAATCTGGGAAATCCAGTTGAAATCAGTTTGAATGAATTTGCTCAAGAAATTATTGCACTCACTGGAAGTAATTCTGAAATTATTTATATGGACTTACCGAAGGATGATCCTAAAAAAAGAAGACCAGATATTAATCTTGCTAAGAAGGTGCTCGATTGGGAACCAAAGGTTTCACGATCAGAGGGTTTGAAAATTACTCTAGAATATTTTAAAGAGAAGTTGGGGGTCGTTTAAAGTAGACTTATTTACACATGCTGATCTATCATGATGGTATTCCCATCGGGGTCTTTCACCATAAAGCTCGCAGGGCCACTATTGTTCTCGTCGGCTTCACTTTCTAAGGACACACCTTTTTCTTTCAAGCTTTTTTGAATGCTTCTCACATCATCAAAATTATCTAATGCAGCTGCATTGGAATCCCAGCCTGGATTGAAGGTTAAGATATTGCCTTCAAACATGCCTTGAAAAAGGCCGATAAGGCTTGATTCATTTTTCATGATGAGATAATTCTGTTCCATGCTGCCGGCAAATTTTTTGAAGCCGAGATTTTCGTAGAATGTTTTTGATATTTCTAAATCTTTCACACTTAGGCTAATTGATAATGCTCCTAGTTTCATAAAATGTTTTACTCTAATGTAAGCTTTGAATTTTGACTATGAAAATTCATTTTCAAATTAGGTTTTCACAGGTCCTTCTATTTTTATTCACAAAGTTTTAAGTAGCGTCATTATTCATTTAACTTTTACTTAGATGCCTCCGTTTATACGTTTGATAAAAATCGTATAATATGGAAATAAAATCCTTCATCAAACCTGGCCTCATTGCGGTGGCCATCGTTCTCACAGCCTTAATTTTAGCCTCGTCATTTAAAAATCGGAATGCACATGAAAACAGTATTTCGGTTGTAGGTCTTGGAACTACAGACTTTACTTCTGATCAAATAAGGTGGTCAGGAAATTTTAGTACTAAGGCGCCAGATGCAAAAACTGCTTACAGTTTAATTAATACGGAGAAAAAGAAGGTGAAAGACTTTTTTCTTGCCAAAGGTTTTCTGGATAAGGATATTCATTTTACAGGCGTTGAGTTTGACAAAAATTATAGAACCATCAGATTAGAAGCTAAGGACAATGATCATTATGATAAGACTGAAAGAATCTTTGATGGTTATACAGCGAGTCAGGGAGTCTATTTCAGTGCGAAGAAAAATCCTGAATTGATGCAAAAAATAGAAAAGGTGAGTCAAAAGACGGCCGAGCTTATTAATAAGGGGATAGAGTTTAATGCTGGAAGCCTGCGCTATACTTATTCTGCATTGCCCAGTTTGAAGCATGATTTGATTGAAAAGGCTTCTCAGGATGCCAATGCGAGGGCCGGCAAGATTGTAAGCAAGGCCAAGAGTTCTTTGGGAAATTTGAAGAATGCCAGCATGGGAGTGTTTCAAATAACAGGAAAAGGTGAGGATGTGGAAGATACCTATGGAGGAAATTTTGATACGCATTCAAAAGAGAAGACGGCGAGGATAACGGTGCGCTTGGCGTACGTTTTGGATTAAAAAAAATCCCTCTCTGCAAAAGCAGAGAGGGATTCAGTATTTAATATTATTTTTTACTTCAATTCAAAGGCCTTCTTAACCTTAGAAACATAGTCTAATTTCTCCCAAGTGAAGAGTTCAACTTTCATCTTTTTCTCATTGTCTTTTCCTTGATTGAAGACTTTAGTGACTGTTTTATTCTTACGTCCCATATGGCCATAAGCTGCAGACTCGCTATACATAGGAGTTCTTAATTTCAAACGTTTTTCAATCGCATAAGGTCTCATATCAAATACCTTTTCAATGGCCTTGGCAATTTTACCATCGTCCATATTCACTTTGGCTGTTCCGTAGGTGTCAACAAATACACCGCATGGTTTAGCTACACCGATGGCGTATGAAACCTGCACAAGCACTTCATCACAGACTCCTGCAGCAACCATATTCTTAGCGATATGTCGCGTTGCATAAGCCGCACTTCGATCAACTTTACTTGGATCTTTTCCTGAGAATGCGCCTCCACCGTGAGCGCCTTTTCCTCCATAAGTGTCCACTATTATTTTTCTGCCTGTTAGCCCAGTATCACCATGTGGTCCTCCAATTACGAATTTCCCTGTTGGGTTTACGTGATAAGTGATTTTACTATCAAATAATTTTCTTAGTGAAGGCTTGAGGCGTTTCATCACTCTAGGAATTACAATTTTTATCACATCCTTCTTGATAGTATCTAACATTTTTTTGTCAGACTTATTGAAGGGGTCATGTTGCGTGCTGACAACAATAGTATCTATTCGTTGAGGTTTGTTTTTATCGCTGTACTCGATCGTAACCTGACTCTTAGAATCTGGTCTTAGATACTTCATTTGTTTGCCTGCCTTACGAATAGCAGCCATTTCCTCAAGAATTTTATGAGAAATGTCTAATGCAAGCGGCATATAATTATCTGTTTCCTTGCTTGCATAACCAAACATCATTCCTTGGTCTCCCGCACCTTGTGCATTGGCCTTGGTCTCAAAATCATTCTTTTTAGTTTTTCTATCAACTCCTTGGTTAATATCAGCACTTTGTTCATGAATGGCTGAAAGCACTCCACAAGAATCTGCATCGAACATATACTCAGATTTTGTGTATCCGATGCGCTCAATGACATCTCTAGCAATTCGCTGTACGTCAAGATATGCTTTTGATTTTACCTCTCCAGCAAGCACAACCTGTCCAGTAGTGACTAAAGTTTCGACGGCGACCTTTGAATCTTTGTCGTACGCTAAGAAATTATCTATGATTGCATCAGAAATTTGGTCAGAAACCTTGTCTGGATGTCCTTCAGATACGGACTCGGAAGTAAATAAATACGGCATAGTTTTTGATTTAAATTTATAGTGGCGCAAAGGTAGTGTACAATTGATTGCTCTTCAATAAACTATAGCAAGAATTGAATGAATTAAGTTCAATTCAATTTGTACGTCTATTAAATTGCATGTACTTTAAAGAAAAGGTAGTAATTGAAACATTATAAAATTTCATTTTATTTAAGTGTTTTGTTTTTAGTTCTTTCGAACTTAAGCGAGGCGCAGAGCGTTCAAAACTGTATGGGAGCCATTCCAGTATGCCAATCGACCTATTCTCAAACAACTTCATATACTGGAACTGGCTCAATAAATGAATTGAACGCAACCAATCAAGGTTGTTTGACCACAGGAGAAAATAATTCCGTTTGGTATATTGTTAATGTAACCGTTGCGGGCTCTTTTACTTTTTCCATAACGCCAAATACAGCCACGGACGATTATGATTTTGCACTTTGGGATATTACCGATCTTTCGTGTGATGCAATTAGCAATGGGCAAGCTCCACTTCGTTGTAATTATGCGTCTTTGGCCAATTCAAGTGCTGGAGGTCTCACAGGCTTGTCTACAACGGCGGCCGCGACTTCTTATGGAGCTGCAGGACCATCTTTCAGTAGTTCAATCAATGCTCAAGTTGGACAAACATTCGTCTTATGTATAAATAATGCTAGTGCATCAACAAGTGGCTACCTTCTTTCGTTCGGAGGAACATCTTCCGTTGTAGATAATATTGATCCATTAATCAAGGCAGACACTATTGAGGCATCTTGTTCGAATCCTACTTTTGTGAAGCTATTGCTCACTGAAAATATTCAATGCAGTTCCTTGGCAGCGAATGGCTCCGACTTTACGCTAGCTCCAAGTACAGCAAGCATATCTTCTGTCAACAGTGTTTCTTGTGCTAATGGTGCAGATTTTACTAATCTAATTACTTTAAATTTTTCAAGTGCGCTTCCTCCAGGTACTTATACATTGAGTGTGGGCAATGGAACTGATGGAAATACCTTGATTGACAACTGTAATAATGCCATGCCTGTTGGAAGTTCGATAACCTTTACGGTGCAGCCTCCTGTTCAAATTGGCGTGAATACCCAATTTGGATGTTCTGGTCTTCCGAGTGGTTCAATACTAGCGAGTGGTACTGGTGGGAACGGATCCTATACTTACAAATTAAACAATGGTCCCTTCACTTCAAACAACAATTTTACAAACCTGACTGCAGGTTCTTATACCATAACCATACAAGACAGTCTTGGATGTACGTCGGATACAACAGTCAATTTGGTGAGCTCACCTCCCATTGTGATCAACGGGGTGGTTGTGACCAATCCACTTTGTTTTGGAGTCAATGATGGAGAAGTCTCTGTTAGTGCTTCTGGAGGAAATCCTCCGCTCACATATGCTGTAGGTTCCTCAGCCTATTCTGCATCAAACATCATTAATAATTTATCGCCAGGAAATCATGTGATACATGTACAAGATGCCAATGGATGTATAAAGGATACTGTGATCTTTATTTCAGCTCCTGGGCAGTTGTCCTTTACCAATTTTGGTCTTACGCCGAGTAGCTGTGGACAAAATAATGGCTCAATTTCGAGTACAGCTTTTGGAGGAACTCCTCCGCTTACGTTCAGCTTAAATGGAGCGAACCCTCAGGCTACGGGAAATTATAATGGTCTTGCCGCGGGTTCTTATCTCTTAAGCGTAGTGGATGATAATGGATGTTTCATCGATACGACTATTGTAGTCACCCAACTAACAAGTGTTAGTATAAATTCTATTACGCTCACTCAGCCGACTTGTGCTGGAGGAAATGGAGTTATTACAATTAATGCGAGTGGTGGACAAAGTCCATATGATTATTCAATAGATAATGGAACAACATATTCTCCATCGAACACCTTTAATAATTTGTCTTCCGCTACTTATACTGTCATTGTTGAAGACGCGAGTGGTTGCACCGCAAGCAGTGTAGTGGTACTAAATTCTCCAGGAAATTTGTCCTATGCTTCTGCAACGGTCGTTCAACCGACATGTTTGGTTCAAGGGTCGATAACGGTTCAAGGAAATGGCGGAACGACTCCATATACATATGCTATTGGAGTAAACCCTTATAGTGCAAATAATACTTTTAATAATCTGACAGCTGGCACTTATACAATTCATTTACAAGATGCGAATGGTTGTATTCATGACACCATCATCACCTTGAATTTGACACAATCGCCTGTTTTTGATTCAGTGACATTTACAGATCCAAGTTGTTCATTCCCGCAAGCTGGCGACATAGGTGTCAATGTAAGTGGTGGAACGCCGAATTATACTTACTCAATTAATGGAGGACCGTCAACGGCCAATTCAAACTTCAACAATTTAGGTGGCGGTAGCTATACCATTGTTGTCACAGATGCAAATGGGTGTACAAGCAGCACTATGGTGAATTTGGTTTCGACGAACAATCTTTCCTTTACTAATTTCTCCTTCGATGATGTTGGATGTTTGGGAGCGCCATTAGGAAGTATTACTTCAACGATTGGAAATGGGAACCCCGCTTATTCTTATTCCTTGAATGGTGGCCCTGCTCAAAATAATGGAAATTTTTCAGGCTTGTCTGCTGGAACATATACCGTGCTTGCAACTGATGCTAGTGGCTGTACAATCTCGACAGTGGTGAATATTCAGTCCTCTGGAACCTTGCAATTTAATTCAATAGCTGTTACAAATTCGACTTGTTTTAATCCACAAACGGGCAGCATCGTTGTCAATGGAACAGTTAGTTTTCCGAACATTACTTATGCCCTCACACCTGGTGGAACGAATACTACAGGTGTTTTTAATAATCTAGGGGCAGGTACTTATACACTGGCCATTTTTGATGGAGCAGGTTGTTTCATTGACACTCAAATCGTGATCACATCTCCACCACCAATGAACTTTACGAATGTAGTCGTTGTTCCACCGCCTTGTTTTGGTGGAATAGGGAGTATCTCTTTGATGGGTGCTGGAGGTGCAGCGCCCTATCAATTCTCACTAAATATGGGTGCTTTTGGATCTAATTCGAGCTGGAGTAATTTGCCAGGAGGCACCTATCAAATTCAACTGCAGGACGCTAATGGTTGTTTGCATGACACGACAATTTTCTTGGAAGATCCACCGCAAATCGACTTGAGTAATCAGGTGATTTCAAATGCAGATTGTAATAATAATGCGACCGGCAGTATCACCCTCACAGCAAGTGGTGGGGCGCCACCTTTTCAATATTCGTTTAATGGCGGACCCTATGGCGCAAATAATACTTGGACTAATTTGAATGCAGGTTCTTATACCATCACTGTTCAAGACTCTGATGGCTGTACTGAGAGTGTGACCATCCAAATTCTTGCGAATGGGAATTTTGAATTCGGAAATATTGGACGAACCAAGCCAAGTTGTAATGGTGATAGCGATGGTAGCATTACGGTTAATGTCACAGGGGGAACAGCACCCATTCAGTATGCTATAAGTAATGGTCCTTTTGGGAATACTAATGTATTCACCGGGCTTTCCGCTGGGTCTTATTATATCGAAGTACAAGACAACGCGGGCTGTTCTTTGGATACGAATATTAATGTCATTAATCCACCGCTTTTAAAATTTACAAACGTCACTACTATGAATCCACTCTGTGCCGGAGATTCTAATGGGAGTATTAATGTGACTTGGTCGGGTGGTTCAGGTCCTAAAACTTTAGCCATCAATGGAGGAGCTTTTAGTTCGACAAATTCATTCACAAATTTGACAGCTGGGACTTATACGATTACGGTTATGGATAATAAAGGCTGTACTGAGGACTCTGTAGTCACTATTGTTGATCCCGCGCCAATAGGGTTCACAAATATTTCCATTATCTCTCCAGGTTGTGCTGGCACGGGAACGATTAGTTTGAATGGCCAAGGTGGTCTCGCTCCTTATACCTACGCCTTGAATGGAGGAACATTTGCCTCTATTAACTCTTTTGCTAATTTGCCCGTAGGGCCACAAACTATTTCTGTAATGGATGCCAATGGCTGTACGAATGATACGACCATAAACCTCAACGCCAATACCGTTATTGGCATCACTTCTTTGACGTATTCCGAATATGTCTGTTTCAATTTTAATAATGGAACCATTAATGTAGTTGCCAATTCGCCAAGCACTCCATTGTCTTATGATATTAATGGAGGACCTCCACAGGCCAATGGTATTTTTACGAACCTTCCGCCCAATACTTATCAAATTCATATAGAGGACAATGCAAATTGCTTTTTGGATACGACAATTGTAATTCAACAAGCGCCAATAGCAAATTTTGATTCCTTGAATATCGTAAATGCATCTTGCTTCAATACACAGGATGGAAGTATTGCTGTTTACGGTAGTGGAGGGATAGGTCCATTGCAGTATTCATTAAACAATGGACCGTATCAAAGCAGTAATATTTTCCCTAATTTATTAGGCGGGTCATATACCATCAATATATTGGATAGCATTGGTTGTGGTAATGATACAACCATCAATTTAATTGCACCTCCTGCCATAGTCGTCAATTCGATTAATATTACTCAGCCATTTTGTAGTAATGCCACAGATGGTGTTATTACGGTAAATGTTAGTGGTGGGTCCGCACCTTATTTGTACGCAATCAATACCTCATTATATACCACCACGAATACATTCAATAATCTCCTACAAGGAACCTATATAATTTACGTACAAGATGCCAATGGATGTGTATTAGATACTACAGTCATTCTAAATCCAGGAAATTATATGCAGTTTACAAACGTGAGCGTTCAAGACGTGACTTGTAAAAATGGCAATGATGGAAGTATAAATCTATTGGGGACTGGTGGTACACCGCCCTATAATTACTCATTAAATTCTATTCCAAATGGGACCTCAGGCTCCTTCAATAATTTGGGAGTAGGTTCTTACTTAATAGAGATTACAGATTCATTGGGATGTATTGCCGACACCACCTTGATTATTAGTGAACCATTGAATGCGCTTTCAATTGACCTATTGAATGTGGTTCCAAATAAATGTAAGGGCGATAGTGCAGGTTCAATTACCATTGCAGGAAATGGCGGTGTGCAACCTTATGCCTTTTCTATTGATGGAGTGAATTATGTCTCCAATACAACATTTAATAATTTGGGTGCGGGCTTCTATCAAGTCTATATTCAAGACGCCAATATGTGTATTTATGACAGCTTGATAGAGGTTGAAGAACCAGATACTTCTGTTCAAATGATATTATTAGGCATTACGCCTCAGTCTTGCGTAGGAGCGGATGATGGTACCATTACAGTATCTGCGCAGTATGGAAGTACGCCCTATCAATTCTTTTTTGATGGAGTGAATGTGGGTTTAGATACCTTCTATAACGGACTCGCCCCAGGCAATTATATCGTCGAGGTAGAGGATAGTATTGGCTGTCGTTCTTCGGGTAAATATGTCGTAGGGGTGTCAAATGTCAAGCCACTCATTAGTATTGATAGCATAGAAGAAATATTCTGTGCAGGTGATTTGGGCTATTTGCAATGGAGTGCAACAAATAGCTATCCTCCTTACCTCTATTCTTTTGATGGAGGCGCATTTTCGGGGCAAACTAGTGCTAATAATCTGAGTTCAGGAACTTATGTTTTAGAGGTCGAAGATGATAAAGGATGTAAGGCCGATACAACGATTGAGCTTCTTATTGGAAATGATATTGATCTTGAACTCAGTGTGACGGATGCCGATTGTGCGGGTACAGGTGATGATGGTTCGGCCATAGTAAAAGTGATTGGTGGAATTCCACCGTATGATTTTGTTTGGAGTTCGAGCCCAGGCCAAAACAATGATAGTATTTATAATATTCGCTTTGGAGAATATTGGCTTTCGGTAATAGATTCGGCAAATTGTATTGATACAGCTAATTTTAGCATTGCCTTCGACCCATGCTGCAAAATTGAATTGCCCAATGCTTTTACACCCAATGGGGATGGCCTTAATGAGGTATGGCGCGTACTGCAATACGGTTATATTGAATTGAAGCTCTTGAGAGTATACAATAGATGGGGCAATTTAGTGTTTGAAACTACACTAAAAGACGATGCTTGGGATGGCACCTATAAAGGACGCCTGGCTGATGTAGGTACATATTATTTCTATGCCTACTATAGATGCAATCTTTCAGATGGAGAATGGATACTTAAAAAAGGAGATGTCAATCTGATTCGATAATTTCTATTTTACCTTTACAACCTATGCTACGCGCTATTGTTATTTTGATTGGTCTTTATTGTTTTGCCTCTTGCGGCCCTAAGAAGGAAGATAAACCCAAGAGTGAGTTTGATTTTCCGTCTTTAGCAAAAATTAATAAGGAAATAAGAAAACATCCTGAAGATGCTGTTTTGCATTTTGAAAGAGCATCACAACTTCATGATTTAGGAAAGGACTCCTTGGCTATTTTAGATTTGCTGACAGCCGTTAAAAAAGATTCTACACAAGCTAAATTTTATAGTGCAATAGCAGACTTGCATTTCGAACATAAGAATATTACTGAGAGTGTGAAGTATATTCAAAAAGCGATTGAAATTGATCCCAATGATGAGATTGCACATTTAAAAATGGCTAAATTGTTCTTCTTCATGGAAGAGTACCCCAAGGCCTTCACTGAAATCAATACTGTATTGCGTGCCAATGCGCGAAATGCGGAAGCCTATTATTTGAAAGGTATGTGTTATAAGTATATGGGTGACGAAGGCAAGGCGCTCTCAAGCTTCCAAACCGCGGCTCAAACGGAAAACAATTATGTTGACGCCTATATGGAGCTTGGTCGGATTCATTCTGATAATAATAACCCCTTGGCGCTAGAGTATTTCGAGAATGCATATAAATCAGATACAACTAATTTAGATCCTCTATACGATAAGGCGATGTATTGGCAACATCAAAAGAAGTATGCAGAGGCAAAAAAGATTTTTAGACGATGTATTTCATTGGATCAGGACTATGCAAAGGCCTACTATAATACGGGCTATATGCTTCTGCAAGAGGACAGTGTAGAGAAGGCAAAGAGGCAGTTTGATATGGCTATAAAAGCACAGCCAGATTATATGGAGGCTTATTTTAATAGAGGTTTATGCGCTGAGATTTTGGGGAGTTATGAAGAGGCAAAATTGGAGTACGAGCAAGCTTTGGTCTTTAATGCAGAATATAAAAATGCTTTAGAAGCACTCGAGCGCGTGAAGAAAAAAATAAAGTAGATGCCCTCATTGAGATTTCCACACCCTGCTCTTCAATAACATTATTTAATTAAATTTGCTGCATGCCAATAATCGCTCCTTCAATGCTTTCTTCTGATTTTCTGAACTTACATGCAGATGTAAAAATGGTGAATGAATCTGAGGCCGATTGGTTTCATCTTGATGTAATGGATGGCCGTTTTGTGCCCAACATTAGTTTTGGCTTGCCGGTAATAAAAGCCATTAAAAGAGAAGCTGCCAAGACGCTTGATGTTCATTTGATGATTGAAGAGCCCGGGAAATATGCAGAAGACTTTAAAAATGTTGGTGCAGATTATCTTACGGTCCATGTTGAGGCTTGTCCGCATTTACATCGCAACATTCAACAGATTAAAAGCCTTGGAATGAAAGCAGGTGTCGCTATAAATCCGCATACCAATGTAGAACAAGTCTATGCTGTTTTAAAAGATTTAGATTTGATTTGTTTGATGGGTGTTAACCCTGGATTTGGCGGACAAAGCTTTATTCCAGTGACCCTTGATAAAATCAAGCAGCTTAGAGCTGAAATACTTCGTCAGGAAACAGATGTCCTTATTGAAATTGATGGTGGCGTCACTGTTTATAATGCAAGTGAGATTGTTGAAGCTGGAGCTGATGTGCTCGTAGCGGGAAGCGCGGTTTTTAAGGCTGATAATCCGACAGAGACTATAGCGCAGTTGAAGGCTTCTTAACTTTTAAGAGCTCAACGAACTCACTCATTAATTCTTCCCCTTTATTCTTGGCGTAAAATCCGTGCACAATTTTAGAATTATCAGCATAGGGCATACCGCTCTCTCTATTCTTGTGATAGATTTCTTGAATTGATTTAGGGCGTGGGCCCCAATCGAACAAAAGATTTTTATCCATATCAAGTGCAATCAATTTGGGAATAGCCCGACCGCCATTTGTGAGAAATTGATCCATGAGGTCAAGGTTTTCATCGCGCAGAAGCAAACTTAATTTGATGCCAGCTTCCTCAGCCATTTTATGGATGAATGGAATGTTTTGAGAAGCATCTCCACACCAAGCCTCTGTTAAGACAATCCACTCTTGTGGAATGGCGGCATCTAATGACTCTTTTAATTCATCAGTCAATTCAGCGGTCTTATCCCAACGACGAATGCGTGTGAGATTCATTTTAGTGTATCGCAGCATATCATCAGACTGCGTTGGCCCTGTTGTTTTTCCTTGGTCGAATAGGTCTTGGATATGTTTGTTGTACGCTTCATAGCTGAACACATTTCTATCGTTGATATCTACTTTCATGTCTCTTTGACGATTGATTGATAGTGAAATTACATAGAAATATATCTGTTTCCGTGTTCGGCTGATCGGCGACTCCGCGGATACGAATTTTAATTGATGAGTATGGTAGTGGTCCGTGAGGGCACGAACCACGGAGAGATTGTCTCCGCAGCAGTCTGCCGATAGGCGACTCTGCGGGTACGAATAAACCACCCCGTCACGGCAAGTCAATCGCTCGAAAGCGGATGGGATTTTTATTCGCAGTGACTAAGAGCGAGGGAGCTAATTGCGAACGAATTTTTGCTTAGTATGAGAAACGGCCTTGAGAAAATGACGTCTACCTGCCAATCGGCAGGTAAGAAAATGAGGAAATTTGGCGCAGCGCGGATCAACTGTCTGAGTCATAAGGTTCAAGTCATAAGCTGTTGCTCCCCACGAGTTTTGAGGAGCGCCGCCAAATGATGAAATTTTCAGACATTTTCTCACAGCCTTGAATTCCTGCCTGCCGGCCTTTAGATTAGCTTTTGTTTCAAGACAAAAAGAAGTAAAGAAAAATTAAATGCTACTCTAAGAAAAGGCGAAAGTGGTCCGTGAGGGCACGAACCACGGAGATTGAGTGTTGACATACCACCCCGTCAATTGACAAGTCAATCGCCACCCCTCCGCAAGCGGATGGGAATTCGATACCGCAAGCGCAGAGTCCCTTGCAGGAGACTCTGCGAAGACGAACCGGGCTATTATTCTTCGTTCCTGTCTAACGATTGGCAGATTGATTTCAAGACAAAAAGAAGTGAAGAAAAATTAAATTCGATTTCTACAAAAGGTGAAAAATTCAGTTGTTTCTATCGTAGTCTGCCGCTTAGCGACCTAGCGGAGACGAATTCTAATTGATGAGTATTGTAGTGGTCCGTGTGGGCACGAACCACAGAGAGAATCAGAAGGCACGAAGGACGGTACATCGCAATCCATTTTGGGAAGTATTCGGAAAGTATTTAAATTAGTGCGTGGTTAGAAACTAGATTCTATAAGGGTTTCAGGCTGTAGGGAAATTAAATCCAAATATTTTTGAGATATCTGTCCCATTCGATTCAAGTCGCTCGTTATTCTAGTGTAATCAATATTTAGAAAACAAAAATTTAAGAAAATGAAAGAATTCATGATGCTGTTTCACAGCGAAAAAACAACAACAGACGAAGCACCTTCACCAGAAGATATGCAAGCAATGATTCAACAATGGCAGGAATGGATCGGCGGAATCGCTGCTCAAGGCAAATTAGTAGGTACGAACGCACTCACTCCCATTGGAAAAACAGTTGGTGCGGATGGAGTAGTCACTGACGGTCCGTATGCGGAAGTCAAAGAAATGGTGGGTGGCTATCTCATGGCTAAGACTGATTCTCTGGAAGACGCAATTAAGCTCACTGAAGGTTGTCCAACATTTGGATATGGCGGAAGGGTTGAAGTACGCGAGGTGATGGTTTTGCCTGAATAAAAGAACTGATAGTCGCGCCGTGCGGCGCGGCTATCATAATTTAATCTATGGAACTCCTTCCCAATTTATTTAAAGACGAACACAAAAAAATGGTCGCTGTTTTGGCGGCCAAATTTGGTTTAGAGCATATTGAGATCGCCGAAGACATCGTGAGCGATACCTTCCTAATGGCTGCAGAAAGTTGGGGGATGAAAGGTGTTCCAGCTAATCCAACAGCTTGGTTGTATACTGTTGCCAAGAATAGAACCATTGACCTCATTCGTCGAAAAAAATTATTTACAGAAAAAATTAAACCTGAGCTCAGTCATACAGCAGAGCGAATTGAGTCCTTTGATTTTGATCTTTCAGCCGACAATATCAATGATAGTCAACTCAAAATGTTGTTTGCAATTTGTAGGACAGACATTAATGCTGAAGCGCAAATTGGTCTAGCCTTGAAAATTTTATGTGGTTTTGGGATTGATGAGATTGCTTCTGCCTTTATGGTCGAGAAAGAGAGCATTCGAAAGCGATTGTATCGCGCACGCCAAAAATTAAAAGCGGAGAAGCTTGACATTGTCGTCGCAGAAGGAGGCTCGTTTCGTGCGCATTTGGAGCCTGTTTTAAGGATAATTTATTTGCTCTTCAATGAAGGCTATTTCTCAACCATTGAAAACAAAAAAGTACGGAAAGATTTGTGTTTGGAAGCCATGCGTTTGAATTTGCTTTTGCTTAATTATGAAAATACCCAAACAGCCAAGTCCAGCGCCTTGATGGCCTTGATGTGTTTTCATGCCTCGAGATTTGAAGCGCGCGTCAATGACGGCCCGCAAGTGCTCTATGATGAACAAGATCGAAGCTTATGGAATATGGAGTTGGTGCAGAAAGGGGAGAAGTATCTCAATCAGTCTGCCAAATATCAGGAGGTCTCTAAATATCAATTAGAGGCCATGATTGCTTATTGGCATACAGGAACTCATCAGGAGGAAGAGAAGTGGAGTTTCATCTTGGCACTCTACAATCAACTCCTAAATTTAGAGGATTCGCCAAGTATTCAATTGAATAGAATATTTGCCTTGTCAAAAGTTGAAGGAAAGAAGAAGGCGCTCAAGGAAGTAAAGAAGCTAGACTTGAGCATAGGACTTTTGTATCACTCATTGCTCGCTTATCTTTTTGAAGGGGAGGATAGAGATTGGGAAGTCTATCATTTAAAGGAGGCCATTAAGGTTTCAAAAAATGAAAGCGATCGATTGACCTTTGAAAAGAAGTTGAATAGGCAATAAAAAACCCTCCCAATTTCTTGAGAGGGCTTCACATTTTGAATGTTTTATTAGTTTCTATTCATGAACAACATGATGTAGTAGAGCAATGTTGCAACAGAAGAGATGGCTGCGACAACATAAGTTCTTGCTGCCCAAGTCAATGCGTCATCCACACCTTCCAATTCTTGAGATCCAGCAGTACCCGAAGTACGTAACCACTCCTTGGCTCTATTGCTTGCATCAAATTCAACTGGTAAGGTGACTAATGAAAAGATAGTCGCCGCAGAAAATAGTAAAATTCCAATGAGGAAGACCGTTTGATTTCCCTGGCCAAGTCCCATCATACCAATTCCAGCGAAAATGACCCATTGCCCTAATGATGTACCGATTTTAACGGCTGGTACCATTTTGCTTCTCATGGTAAGCCAGCGATAGGCTGTAGCATGCTGAACGGCATGTCCCACTTCATGGGCAGCCACAGCAGCCGCGCTTACTGAGCGCCCGTCATGGACTTCAGCACTCAAATTGACTGTTTTATTGGTCGGATTGTAGTGATCTGATAGAAATCCAGGGGTACTAATCACCTGAACATCAGTAATACCGTTATCTGCCAGCATTTTTTCGGCAATTTCCTTACCGCTCATGCCATTGGCCATACCAACTTTTGAATATTGTTTGAATTTTGACTTAAGACGACGGCTTACGAGCATGCCAACGAGCATCATTACCCCTGCAATTACGTAATAGCCTATAAATGGATTGTTCATCATGACTTTTAATACTATAGCATCAAATTTAAATCCAAATTCACGTTTACCCATCAAAATGTCATATTGACACCCAAAAATTAACATAGTTTGAGGAAGTCGGTGTGGTATTGACTTTCAGTCACTTACAGATTGTCATGAAAAAGTCTTTGTCTTTAAAAATTTGAAATGAAGATGAGAATATCTACTTTTGTAATTGAATTTTATGGGTTAGTAAGAAGGGGCTATCAACTTCGGTTGATAACCCCTTTTCCATTTTTAGGAACCCTCTTTTTAGCCTTATTTTACAAACCAATTATTAAAGAGTGGCCAAAACAAAAACAGCTTATTTCTGTCAAAAGTGTGGGAATCAAAGTGCCAAATGGGTAGGGCAATGTCCTTCTTGTAAAGAATGGAACACTTTTGTTGAAGAGATTCTTCAAAAACAGAATGGAAAGAAGGAATCTTGGGTAGAAAAAAAGCCAGGAGTCTCTCAATCAAAAAAATTAGAAGAAATAGAAGAGGAATCGCATATGCGCATTCAACTTCAAAATCGAGAACTAAATCGTGTGCTAGGTAATGGATTGGTGCGAGGAAGTGTTACCCTTGTTGCCGGCGAACCCGGCATAGGAAAAAGTACTCTTTTCCTACAAGCTTGTTTGCAAATGGCCGGCATATCCTGTTTGTATGTAAGTGGTGAGGAGAGTCTTGCTCAAATTAAATTAAGAGCGCAGCGAATAAATATCAGTAATGATGATTTTTATTTGCTTGCAGCTACGAATACGGAAACTATTTTTAATGAAATTAAAAAAATCCGTCCCAAAATAATCGTCATTGACTCTATACAAACATTGCAATCGCCATTTATAGAAAGTACGCCAGGAAGTGTCTCTCAAGTTCGAGAGTGTACAGGAGAAATTATTCGTTTTGCTAAAGCGACGCATACACCTGTATTTATCATTGGGCATATTACCAAGGAAGGCAATATCGCTGGACCCAAAGTATTGGAGCATATGGTGGATACCGTCCTACAATTTGAAGGGGATAGACATTATGCCTATAGAATATTGCGGGCGGTCAAAAATCGTTTCGGAAATGCCAATGAATTGGGGATTTATGAGATGACAGCGACAGGATTACGCGACATCGAAAATCCGAGCGAGATACTCATTTCCCAAAAGGATGAAACTCTCAGTGGAACGGCGATTGCCGCGACTATGGAAGGGGCAAGGCCTATGCTCATTGAGACACAGGCTCTTGTGACACAGGCTGTTTATGGAACACCGCAGCGCACAGTCACGGGATTTGACCTGAGGAGGCTGCAGCTATTATTGGCCGTCTTGGAAAAGAGAGGTGGATTCCATTTTGGTGTCAAGGATGTTTTTCTAAATATTGCAGGTGGACTAAAAGTGGAAGATCCTGCCATTGATTTGGCGGTGATGACGGCTTTGCTTTCTTCTTATGAGGATATTCCCATCAAGAGTGAATATTGTTTTGTTGGGGAAGTCGGATTGAGTGGAGAAGTGCGCGCGGTAAATCACATTGATCGAAGAATTAAAGAAGCCGAGAAGCTAGGCTTTGAGAAAATATTTATTTCCCGTTTTAATAAAAGTGCCTTAGCCAAAGATTCAAAGATTGAAATCGTTCAATTGGCGAAGGTTGAAGAGTTGTATCAAAAATTATTCTAGTATGTTATGTTCAATTTATTTCGAAATATTTTTCGATTAGTCTATCCCAAAGTTTGCGTTGCTTGTCGGGAATCAATATCCCATTCAGAAGCCTTCTTCTGTACGGATTGCTTGTTGGAACTTCCCTATACTCATTTCCATACAATAGAGAACAATCCTATTGATGAGCTCTTAGAAGGGCGCACCATAGTAGACAGGAGCTATGCCCACTTTTACTTTAATAAAGAGGGGCCAGTGCAAGAAATATTGCATGCCATAAAATATTTGGGGCGCACAGATTTAGCTGAAAATTTAGGTAGGGAAATGGCGGCCTTCCTCGTGGACGAAGATTGGTTTTCTGATATTGATTGCATTCTTCCTATTCCACTGCACAAAAAAAAGATGGCGCAAAGAGGATACAATCAAGCGACGGCTTTGGCTCAAGGTCTTGCCGAAATTTCTCAAATTCCAATGCGAGAAAATGTTCTTAAACGAATTAAGAATACAGATTCACAAACCAAAAAGAGCAGGCTGCAGCGTATAGAGAATATGGAAGGGGCATTTGAAGCAAGTCTTGAAATAGAGAAGTATGAGCACATTTTATTGGTCGATGATGTACTCACGACGGCCTCCACCTTTGAAAGTGCTATATCTGCTATAGGCGAAAAATGTGGCGCTAAAATGAGTATTCTTAGCCTTGCTCTAGCAATAGATTCCTGATTATTGCGTTATTTTTGTCAAGCTCATGACGAGAAAAAAAATTGGTCTATATAGTGCGCTCGTTTTAATACTTGCTGCCACCTTTTTTACTTCCTGTACCAAGGATAGAGTGCTGACCAGCGGAGGCAAACTGACCTTCAGTAGGGATACACTGTCATTTGATACTGTCTTTACGGCAGTTGGGAGTGTCACGCGCTCATTCAAGGTATTCAATAAATCAGAAAGACCTATAAATATTAGTTCGATTCGTTTGGCCTCAGGAGATTCTTCTTTTTTTAGGTTAAATATTAATGGCGCTGCCGTGAAGGCTATGGAAGATATTGAACTAGCAACTGACGATTCAATTTATGTCTTTGTTGCGGTGACTGTAGATCCGAATAATGATGCCAATCCTTTTGTGATTGATGATAGGGTGTTGATTGATATGAACGACAATGAATATGAAGTGGCCTTGCAAGCTTATGGCCAGAATGCGCACTATATAGATGGAGAGACTTTAATGACGCAGACTTGGATTAATGATTTGCCTTATGTTATCGTGAATAGCGCTTTGGTTGATTCTAATGAAGTGCTTACCATACAAGCAGGTTGCAGGATATATGTCAATGCAAATTCGACTTTATTCGTGGGAGGAAGGATGCTCGCCTTTGGAACCAAGGCCGACAGTATTATTTTTCAAGGGGATCGTTTAGATAGGGACTACTTTGGATATGAAGATTATCCTGGAGAATGGGGCGGCATTTACTTTACCCGAACTGCAGGTGCTAGTACGATGAATTATTGTGTTGTCAAAAATGCTGGAGCAAGATTTGGCGCGGTTTACGTTACACCTCCGAGCACTCCACAACCTGGCCCGCAATTGACGATCAAATATTCCATCATCGCGAATTCCTTAAGCTATGGCCTTATTGGTCTGCGTACATGGATTGTGATGGAAAATTGTCTGATTCATAAATGCGGCCTTCAAAATCTTGCCTTCTTGGAAGGAGGTAATTATACGGTGAAGAATTGCACTTTTGCAAATTTTGGCGGTCTAGGCATTAAGCATACGCAAGATCCTGTTTTGGCTGCTTTGAATTATAGAGACATTAGCCAAACGCAATATTTTGCTGCAGATTTAAATGCAACATTTGACAACTGTATCATCTTTGGTTCCTTGGAAAATGAGTGCTTTTTCAATGAACGTTCAGGAGCACAATATAATTTGACCTTGAATCATTGCATCATCAAACAAAAGGACCCGCTCTCATCTATTGTTACCGATGTGAATGTCACGCGATACCCTAATGATGTGAATGCCATGCAGTTCGTCGATCGTGCCGAATGGGATTTTCATCTATCGCCAAGCTCACCTGCAAAGGGGGCTGGAACCCCAATTATTGGTATCATTGATGATCTAGATGGCAACAGCCGAAACAATCCGCCGAGTGTTGGTTGTTATGAATAATCTTAAATAGTAATTTTATTTAATATTTAAGTTCTTGTTTTTCATATAGTTTTTGCAGTTTTTATTTTGTAATAAAATTTTCTATCTTAAAGGGAAAAGCATCATGAAATTTCTAAAAATATTCGGAGGGCTGTTCCTTGTCCTATTTATTATCTATTTGGTTCTTTGTTTAATTGGCCCTAAGAATTATGAGCTGACACGAACAAGAGATATACTGGCAACTCCTTCGCAAGTCTATCCAATGGTTGCAAACTATTCCAATTGGCCTGCATGGAGTCCTTGGAACGAAATGGATCCATCATCTAAATATACTTTGGAAGGTGCGGACGGCACTGTAGGTTCAAAGTATTCTTGGGTCGGCGACAAGACAGGAGAGGGTTATATGATGACAACCGGATTGGAAGAAAATAAAAGAATGGAGCAAGATTTAGTTTTTACAGCTCCAGCATATATGGCTGGAGAAAGTAAAATTGAATTTGTGCTCGATTCAGTGGGTGAGAATAGAACAAAAACCTCATGGATTTATAAACAAGATTTTGGATTCCTTACACGAGGCATGATGACTTTTATGCAAGGTGGTATGGAAGAGAATCTTACTACAAGTTTTGATCGAGGTTTGATAAAAATGGACTCCGTCATTGAGTCTCGAATTCACTACGCCGAGCTTTAGAATAGGCTTGGGTTATTGCCTTTGTATTGAGAGTCCAGCTTCAAATGTTTATAGGCCTTCTCGGTTGCCTCGCGACCTCTAGGAGTTCGCATGATATATCCTTCCTTAATTAGAAAAGGTTCATAAACTTCTTCAATCGTCCCCCTTTCTTCACTCACAGCGGTGGCTATATTGCTAATCCCTACGGGGCCACCTTTGAATTTTTCAATCAAAGTGCGTAAAATCCTATTGTCCATCTCATCCAGACCATTGGCGTCTACTTTTAATGCTTTGAGTCCATGCTCTGCAATACCCATATCAATGGTTCCGTCACCTAGAATTTGGGCAAAATCTCGCATTCTTCTAAGCAAACCATTGGCTATTCTTGGTGTACCACGGCTACGGCCTGCGACTTCCTTTGCAGCATCTGATGTGATTTTTACACCCATGAGTTCAGCCGAGCGCCAGACAATTTTCTGTAGTATGTCAATATCATAATATTGTAGCCTCGACTTGATACCAAATCGGGAGAGCAGCGGTGCAGTGAGCAGTCCAGAGCGCGTAGTAGCTCCTACTAGAGTAAAGGGATTGAGTTCTAATTCTATGCTTCGTGCATTAGGACCAGAATCGATCATTATATCGATTTTATAATCTTCCATAGCAGCATAGAGGTATTCTTCCACTACTGTGCTGAGTCTATGAATTTCATCTATAAAGAGCACATCTCTATTTTCTAGTGAGGTGAGCAGGCCTGCAAGATCAGCCGGTTTCTCAATCACAGGGCCGCTTGTTTCTTTTATATTGACGCCTAATTCGTTGGCCACAATCCGTGAGATTGTTGTTTTTCCTAATCCAGGGGGACCATGAAAGAGTACATGATCTAGAGCGTCGCCTCTTTCATTTGCAGCCTGAATAAATATTTTAAGATTTGTGATGAGCTCATCCTGTCCCGAAAATTCCGACATAGAATCGGGACGGATACTATTTTCAAACTCCTTATCAGCTGGCTCCGAATTGCCTTGTAAATGTGGATTAGGCATCTTCGTAAAAGTAGCTACAAAAGCTTATTTTTATCGAATGATTTATACAGCCCCGCGACTGTTAATTTTTTTCTTCTTGCTTGTTCCGCTGAGTGCTTGGGCATGTGGTCCAAAAGTTCAATATGTGAAAATGGAGCGTACTCCATGTATGGGAAAATGTCCATGGTATACTTTGGAAGTTTTTGAGGATGGTCGAGTTCAATACAATGGTAAGAAGGACGCCAAGATGCAGGGCAAACATCAAGGAAAGATTGATCCAAAGAAAGCTCAGGCTTTTTTAAAAATGGTCGCCAGAAAAAAGGTTCACAAGGCTAAAGGTCATTACGATTCAAATATTTCAGATCTTCCAATGATTCACTACCTCTTTAAAATAGATGAAGAGATAAAAGAAATTCGTCAAGCCAATTTCGGTCCCCAATATTTTCAATCAATTGCTGCAGAAATGGATGGGCTCCTTGCAGATGTTGAATGGAGGCCAATGGTTGATAGAATGCTAGAATAAATTTATAAAATACCCCTATGAGAATACTATTCGTTTTAATCCTAAGTTGCTTGTTTATAAATACGCAGGCGCAAGATTCAGAAAACTATTACCGCTCGTCGGCCAATAAGCTGTATTGGAAAAACAAAATGCCCAAACCGGGCTATTGGCAGCAAGATGTCCACTATAAAATCAGAGCAATCATTAATGAGAAGCGCGACATCATAGAGGCTCAAGAAAAGTTGAGCTATTGGAACAACTCACCAGACGAGCTCAATGAGCTTTATTTTCATTTGTATCAAAATGCTTTCACTAAGGGGTCGTATTTAGATCAGTTGAGGGATGGAAACGGTTCGCCAGTTATAAATTATGGACCTTATTCTGTGCAAGGCTTAGGAACCATAGTACAGGATTTTAAGGTTGATGGAGCTTTAGTCAAGCCAGAGATTGATAATACGGTCATGAAGATTCCATTGAAAAAACCATTGAAACCCGGTGAGTCTGTGGACATAGAAATGCTGTTTGCCACTTTCTTTGATAGCCGAGGTTTTCGCAGACGTATGGCCTCATACGACGCTTGGGGCAATAGACACTATAATGGAGTGCATTGGTATCCGCGTATAGCAGTATATGATGCTAAAAAAGGGTGGGATAGAGATCAACATTTAAATAAAGAACTCTATGGAGATTTTGGAACCTTTGATGTCCAATTAAATTTTTCAGATAATTATGTAGTCGAAGCGACGGGCGAATTGCAAAATCCTGAGGAAACCTTTCCTGGAGATTTGCGGCAGCGACTCGATATAAAGAATTTTAAGGATAAAGCCTGGGATTCAAAGCCATCGATAATTACGCCTTATGACTCTGCAAAAAGGAAGACATGGCACTATGTTGCGCATAATGTGCATGATTTCGCCTTTACAGCAGACCCTACATATAGGTTAGGAGAAGAAACATGGAATGGGGTGAAATGTATTGCTATTGTTCAAGAGCCTCATTGTTCTGGTTGGCAAAACGCGCCAAAATATATGACCGGAATAATCAAGACTTTTTCAGAAGATTTCGGCATGTATGAGTACCCAAAAATTGTTGCTGCTGATGCGCGTGATGGAATGGAGTATCCAATGATAACGCTTGATGGTGGACGCGATCCATCTTATCGCGGGCTCCTAGTTCATGAAATTGGACACAATTGGTTCTTTGGAATGATTGGTAATAATGAGACCTATCGCGCGGCTCTAGATGAGGGCTTTACTCAATTTTTGACGGCTTGGGGATTGAACGAATTGGATGGCGACTATATCCCAACAACTAAAGACATCAAGAAGTGGCGCGGAAAATATAAGAACAAGGATTTGACGCTAGATAGTCGAGTTTACCGACCCTATATCGAACATGTAGTGAGAGCGGATGATGCCCGCCTAAATACACATTCTAATGACTTTGGCGGTAATTTGGGGCATGGTGGAGGCTATAGGCTAGTGTATTATAAAACAGCAACCATGCTCTATAATTTAAAGTATATGTTGGGCGACGAAATGTTTTCCAAAGTGATGAAGACTTATGTGCATGACTGGAAAATAGCTCATCCATATTTTCAAGATTTTAGAGGAAGTGTAGCGAAGACAACAGGGCAGGATTTAGATTGGTTTTTTGATCAATGGTTGGAGACAACAAAATATTTGGACTATAAAGTCAAAAAAGTAAAATCTGCCAAAGTCAACGATAAGTACGACATAACTCTAGAGCGCAAAGGAGAGATGCAAATGCCTATTGAGCTTCGCGTGACTTCGAAAAAAGGAGAAGTTTTTGACTATCTAATACCTAATACAGACTACAAAAAACCTAGCAAAGCAACGACTCTTCCAAAGTGGTACGGATGGTCTGTTCTGAATAAGGAGTATACGTTCAGTGCGAAGGTTCCAGGTGGAATTAAATCGGTCGAAATAGATCCCACCAATCAACTTGCGGATGCATTTCCGATGAACAATGCCAAAAGTAAAGGCAGTTTATTCAACAGAAATTTTTCTTTGGAGTTAGACCGCGGCGTCAATCAGCCGAGAATTTGGAATCAATATAAAGCCTATTGGCGCCCAGATGTTTGGTACAATGCGGTCGATGGAACTAAGTTAGGACTCCATATGGAAGGAAGCCATTTGAATATTGCAAAGAACTTTGGTGCTTCGCTTTGGTGGAATACTCATTTGCCACAAGGCTATGATTATAGAGTCACTAGCAGTGAGGGATTGTATGAAAGGCATGCTCCAATAGGTTATAATGTTTGGTATAATACTCCTGTGCGCTCTACCCAGAATAAATTGAGTTGGGGCTTTGGGAGTCGTTCAAATGACGGTTTCGACAGGCATTATTTAGAAACTGCTTATAAGCTGTCTAATAAAAGCAGTTTTGGTTTGAAAACGGTGATGCAATATCGTTTTGGAGAACATCATAGAGATTATTTATTCTATCCTCAAGAGTGGACTTCACAAAGAGGTACAGCAAATAATACGGCAAGAAATATTTTTGCTGAATTAAATTATGATCATCAGTATAGAGGAAATGGATATGCGGGAGACTACAATTTTACTTTTAGGTTGCCCGTAGGCGTAAATAAGGAATTGGATAATTTTGACTATACCTATTTGCAAGCAGATTTGACACATTACAGGGCTGTTCGCAAATTGCTTTTCAGAGCACGTCTATTCGGTCGTTATGGGGTGGGGAGCAATATCCCTACAGAGAGTGCACTTTATATGCAAGGAGCTAATCCTGAAGAGATGATGGAGGAGCGCTTTACGCGCTCACATGGAATTCTGCCATTGGGCTTGGGTGGATTCTCGAGCACTTCATTTTCAAATGTCCATCAAAGTGGCGGGTTGAATCTCAGAGGTTATAATGGATACTATGCTGTAGATCAGGATGGTAATAATAATTTGTACATCAACTATAAAGGTCTGAGCGGAGCGAGTGCTAATCTTGAAATTGATTTGCACAGAGTGTTTAATATAAAGCCAAAACTTACGCGCTCGTGGTTGAGTGTTCATCCTTATTTATTTGGAGATGTTGGAGTCATAAGTCGAGGAGATTTAGACTTCTTTGATATTACAAATTTGCAACCCGCAAATAGTATGAGTAAAATCAGAGGCGATGCTGGATTTGGAACTGCATTTACCATTAAGAAATGGGGGCAGTTTGATAAATTACGTCCATTTACATTCAGGATAGATATGCCATTATTCTTGAGTGCACCACCTTTTGGTCAGGAGTATCTTGATTTTAGATGGCAAGTTGGTATAGGAAGGTCTTTCTAGAAATAAAAATCCACCATCTTGCGATGGTGGGATTTTTATGGTACATTTTCAATAGTTGATTTGACTTTAAACGATTGATTTGTACTTTTTATGAAAGAATTTAAAGGTAAAATAAATTTTTTGAGCTTGCAATAGCTAATTCTAGTGATAGGGAGTGCTAATCCTTGATGAAGCCAAATTCGATGGCCTTTCGGATTAATCCCACTGAATTCACAACATCAAACTTAAAGAGCAAGTTCTTTCTATGAGTTTGCACCGTATTTGGGCTGATGAAAAGTTGTTCGCCTATTTCTTTGGTGTTCAATTCTTGGGAAATTAATTGCAGAACTTCATTTTCTCTATCAGAAACTTTAGGGATGATGGCTTTCCGTTGAGGACTATTTACAGATTCTTTCGCCATGGACATGGCGATATGTTCTCCAATATGCTCCTTCCCATCATGGACTTTTCGAATGGCCAATTCTAAATTCTCAATGTCGGTGGCCTTACTTATATATCCCTTGGCACCAGCTTTCATCATTTTCTTTACAATGACCGCTTCACTGTATGATGAGAGACCAATGATTTTTGCTCCTGGATTAATTTTTAATATTGCTTTTGTACATTCTATGCCACTCATATCAGCTAAATCTATGTCCTGAAGAATGATATCAGGCGATGGATATTTTTCTTTAGGGTTCAATATTTCGATGGCTTCACATCCACTCAGTGCATAGCCGACTACATCAATGTCCTTAATTCGTGAAAAGTGATCTTTAAAAGAGTCTATCAAAATCTTATGATCATCTATTATGAATACATTTATGCTCATGATATTGGAATGCTTATTTTAAAATGTGTGCCGCTATCTTCTATGCGTTTTATTTCTCCATTAAGATAAGCAACACGATCTTTTATTCCATTTAATCCTAATGTAGATTTATTCTCCCATTCTTCTATTGAGATTCCTTTTCCATTGTCTCGGATTCTTAGGGTTATAATATTGTCGTCAATGCTACAAACTACAGACACTTTTGTGGCTTCGCTATGTTTTTGGATATTGTTGTAAATCTCTTGAATTATGCGATAAATATTTAAAGAGACTTTCTCTTCACTTATTTCTTTAAGGTCTTCAATTGACGACTTGACTTCAATGCCGTTCTCAATTAGTTGTGTTTCTAGTTCTTGAACAGATCCAAAAAGGCCAGCATGTTCTAGTATTTTAGGAGTCATTCTATGGCTTATGCGGCGGACCTCTTGGGAGGCATTATTAATCATGCCATCTAGCTCTTCGGCTATATTCATTTGTTGGATAGATTCGATTTCTTTTTGAATCGATAAAAATTTCATTTTTATGGTGGTCATTAAGGTCCCTATATTGTCGTGCAGATCTTGAGCTATTCGTTTTCGTTCTTCTTCTTGGCCTTCCAGCATTGAGGCCATGGAAATAATCTTGTTCTCCTTTTTGAGTTTTTCTATTTCTGCTGTTTTTGCTTGAGCCTCTTGGAGGGAAATTTTATCTTTTAATTGAGATTGTTTCCTGAAGTTATAGAAGGAGAGGAGTGCAATGGAGCCAATGCCCAGAAGGAGGAGGAGCCCTATGCCATAATTTCTGATTCGAATTTTTTGCTTATCAATGGTTTCCTGCTTTTTTGCAACATCGTATTTTCCTTGGATGGTATTGTAGTTGCTATCTACACGGGCACTATTAATGCTATCCTTTGCCGAGTGATAGATATCAGAATAGAATAAGGCTTTTTTGTAATTATTGCCGTTTCTATAAATCCGACGACCAATGTTTCCAATCCTTTCTTTCTGATGGATGGTGCCTTTTTCTATAAGCTGATTAGCTTGTGAGAGATATATTTTCGCTTGTGCTAAATTTCCTTTTTCTTCATATGCTTCGGCAATCAAGACTTTAAGATAGTAGTAGCTCTTTTCGGAGGAGTTTTTGTCGAAGTCATTGTGAACGGAGAGCATGATTTGCAAAGCCTCATCCTTTTTACCTCTTTTTTGCATCACCTCGGCAAGTGCAATTTGGTTGTCTAAATAGAACATTGCGTAATCTTTTCCCATCTCTCCCGCTTTTAGGAGATGAAATTCTGCAGAGTCGAGTTGGTTCAGCCTATTATAGACGATTCCTAAATTCCCATGCGTTTCAATTATGGTTGGTGCAAAATAGTTATAGTTGATGCTATTGAGATACATCTGCTTTGCGCGTTCTAGCTCATTTGACTCCTGATGAATATATCCAATTCCAAATTGCGCAATGAGTATGGAGTTGGTGTCTTTTATCTCAGAAAAATAATCTCTTGCCTCTAATTTAAGTTTGAGGGCCTCATCCTTCTTCCCTTGGTATAAGAGTACATCAGCCATATTGTCCTGCATTTGATAAGCTTGTAATTTCTTATCGTATTTTCTGCATAACGCGATTGCTTTTTCAAAACTTGTTTTCGCTTTGTCTAATTCATTGCTTTGCTGGTAAATTAGTGCTTTGAGATTTTCGGCTTGTATCTGTCCAGTGGAGTATTTGCTTTCTATGGAAAGGGCATTGGCCTCATTCGCTAGGGAAATAACATCATCGAAGCCGTCAATTTTTGTAAAAAATAATTCAGTGGCATAGTTGAGGGTGGCTTTGGCTTTAATGCTGTCGCTTTTGGCTAATGAAATTTCATTTTTTAATGAGTCTAATATTTGCTGAGCGTGAAGTCTGCCTGCAATCAAAGAAATTAAGATGATAAGAAAATATACTTTTTTCAAAGAAGTTGATTTGTTAAGTACAAATTACAAATAAATATTATTGATTTTTAGATCAAATGTTGAACTATTCATCACTACCCAGTTCTGCAGTTGCAAAACTATCATTACCCATTTCTGCTGTTGCGAATTCATCATCACCCAATTGCGCCGAATTGAATTCAATTTTTCCATCAGTGAATTGCATCAATTTTGCTTTTTGGTGATTATTGATGTGAAATTTCCATTGTCCATTATTTTTATGTAAGGAATTGATAACGGCGTTCATACCACCTATTTGGTTATACTCTTGCTGGCTTAAGCCATTGGCGTGCAGGAGTTGTTTGAATTTTGCTTTGGAAAAGTTTGCAGGCGCTCCTTTAAGCTGCACTGTTTGAGCTTGTGCGCTGAAGGTGAATAGGCTTAGGGCTAGGATTGTTATTAGTTGTTTCATCTTATTGGTTTATAAGAACAAAGTTATTTTGGACCATGTTCTGTTTGCTCACTATAAATAGTGATTTTTTATGTTTCTCTCTTTAGAATATGACACGAGTCCCTCGAATAGACTGAATTATCAACGAATTCATTTTTGGGGAATGAGTAGCTGTTTACTCTATACTCGATGCAAGTCATTACCCGGACTGAAGTTTTGGATGCATTAAAAGAAGAACCAATCTCTGTAACGGAATGTGATGCAGGAATTGAAAAAGCCTCCATTTAATACGTGAGAATTATTTTGAACTATTCACACATACCGATATCTGTAGTGTCAAACTCATCAGCACCCATTTCTGCCATATTGAATTCAATTTTTCCATCAGTGAATTGCATCAATTTTGCTTTTTGGTGATTATTGATGTGAAATTTCCATTGTCCATTATTTTTATGTAAGGAATTGATAACGGCGTTCATACCACCTATTTGGTTATACTCTTGCTGGCTTAAGCCATTGGCGTGCAGGAGTTGTTTGAATTTTGCTTTGGAAAAGTTTGCAGGCGCTCCTTTAAGCTGCACTGTTTGAGCTTGTGCGCTGAAGGTGAATAGGCTTAGGGCTAGGATTGTTATTAGTTGTTTCATCTTATTGGTTTATAAGAACAAAGTTATTTTGGACCATGTTCTGTTTGCTCACTATAAATAGTGATTTTTTTGTTTTTCTCCTCAGAATATAAAAAGAGTGTTTTACTAACTAAGGTCTGCCGTTCAGACACTTGTCCCTCCTAATTAGCGGAAACTAAGATAGATTTGATGTAAATGATTAATCATGCATAATGTATGAAGGATTGTTTCTATTTTACTTCTATGAATCAATTGGTTTTTCAAATAATTCATTTTTTGGGAATGAGCGTGCTTTTGACTCTATCCTCAATGGAAGTTAGTGCCCAGACTGAAGTCTTGGATGCCTTAAAAGCAGAACCAATCTCTTTGACTGATTGCAGTGAAGACATTGGTAATGCTCTCTATTCAATTTGTAAGAATTATTTTGAGATAGAGAAGCTAGACTCGGCATCAGTTTATCTGGCAAAACTGAAATTATACAATAGCAACTGCCCTAAGCCGTCTAATTTGGCTTCGTATCAATATTGTAAAGGCCTTGAGTTTTATTCTTCGTCTAATACAGACTCAGCCCTTGGCTATATGGAACTGGCTTTAGCAACTGCCGTTAAAGATGGAGACTTCCAAAAGCAAGTAGAAGTTCATCGAAATTTGGGACGGTTCTATGGACAAAAAACAAAATTGGAGAAAGCTGAATCTAATTCTTTAGAGTGTCTAGCACTCGCTAGGAAGAATAACGATTTGTGGAGTTTGGCGCAAGGATATCTCAGTTTGGGTGGGGTACAAATGTCAAGGCGTGAACTCAATAAGGCAGTTAGCTCTTTTCTGAAGACGGACTCGCTTTATACTTTGGCTAAACGTAAGGATGTCCATTTATTCTTAGCTTACCTGAATGCAGGAGATATTTTTGTAGCAACCAAAGATTTTGACATAGGGAAGAAGTATTATGAGCGAGCTAGGCAAACGAGTTTAAAAATAAATTATAGTAGCGGACAAATGAAAAGCATAGCTAAAATTGCTAGAGTGAAAACACTCCAAGGTGATTACGTCAATGCACGGAAAGATCTCAGACCACTGCTTCAGTATTATGATGATCTAAATGATAAGAAAAGCTTAGCAGGTATCTGTCGAAAGTTGGGAGAATTATATAGCAAAACGCAGAATTATAAAAAAAGTGAACGTCAATTTTTACGTAATAATGAACTTAGTTTAGAATTGGGAGATTCTACTAACTTGGTATCTGGGCTTATGAATTTGAGCAACCTCTATAATGAAATGGGGCAGTATAAAAAGGCTATTGAGGTTATAAACTATGCTATTAGAGTAAAGCCGCAACAGTTTGATTCTTACCAGCAGTTTTATTGGCTATTGGCGAATAGTCAATCCAAGTTAAAAAACTATAAGGGGGCTTATGCCAATCTAAATCGTTATATAGATCTAAATGATAGCATTGAAGACCGAAGGGATATTCAGACTCTGCAAGAATTGGAAACGAAGTACGAAACAGAAAAGAAGCAAACTCAAATTCAAACTTTAGAGAAAGAAAATACTCTGATTAAGCAGAGACGTTGGCTGCTAGTAGGTATAACCGCATTGCTGTTTTTGATTCCTCTTTTATATTTAAATCAAAGGATTAAAAAAAGAAAGAAAATTTACCAAGCTGAGATTGCACAATTGCAATTGGCTTCACTTAAATCTCAAATGAGTCCACATTTTATGTTTAATTCTATCAATAGTATCAAGGGTATGATTATCAATGATGCAGCAGAAGCCGCTGCTGATCAACTTACTAAATTTTCTAAATTCATGCGTAATATTCTAAATTATTCAGGCGGAGAATTCATTTCGCTCACAGAAGAAATTGAGTTTTTAAAGCAATATGTAAATCTCGAAAATTTTAAGAGGGAGCAAGCAGTGGCTGTTTCATTTGAAGGAGTAGAGAGCTTGGCTAAAGATGATATAGAAGTCCTTCCCTTCTTGATCCAACCTTTTCTTGAAAATAGTTTCAAACATGCCTTCACAAGAGAGACAATCAATCCTAAGATTGAGCTTAGCTTTAAAAGGAGTGGTGAATGGCTAGAAGTCACTATATTAGACAACGGCATTGGAAGCAAGCGGGATACTGGTTTGGGGCATGTGTCTAAAGGAACGGCACTCGTAAAAAATAGATTAGCCTTGCACAATGGTAGCAGTGATAATGTAAAAATTGATTTTAAAGGCGAAGGAAAGGGGACTGAAGTAAGCTTGAAATTAAAAATATAAATGATAATTAAGGCAATTATAGTGGATGATGAAGCTTTGGGAATAAAATCCTTAAAGTGGGATCTTGAGCGTTTGGAACACCCTATAGAAATTGTCGAAACATTTACGGACCCTATAGCGGCGCTTGCCTATTTAAATTCAGAAAAAATTGACTTACTCTTTCTGGATATTCAAATGCCTGAGCTTACTGGTTTTGAACTCCTAGCTAAGGTGAAGGACATTAATTTCTCCGTAATTTTTGTCACCTCCTATGATGAGTTTGCTCTAAAAGCATTTCGCTATTCCGCATTGGACTATCTTTTGAAACCTGTTGATCAGGACGAGCTAAAGGCCGCAATGCAAAAGTATACTGAGCAGCTTGAAACTAAAGCTACAAAAGATGTATCATCTCAGTTACAAATCCACGCTTTCGCTAGCGAAGGGAATTTGCCCGATAAGTTGGCCTTCTCTACAAAAGAGACGGTTGAGTTTTTGCGACCTGATGAAATGATGTATTGCGAGGCAGTCAGCAACTACTCCAATATCTATATGTCATCAGGCAAGTTGTTGGTTTGCAAAACACTCCGTGAGCTAGAAGAAATGCTCAAGGACTATAGGTTTATAAGAGTGCACAGAAGTTTTTTAATTAATCCTGCTTTTATTAAGCGTTATATCAAAACCTTGGGGGGAAGTATTATTATGGAGAATGGCTTTGAGATCTCTATATCACGCACCAAAAAAGAAGAAGTGAGCCGTTGGTTATTCAATAAATAGTAGTTTTCATAAGCTGTTCCAATTTTTTCTCTAAATACTCCTTGTCGTTCGTTCAGTCAAATCTGCGCTTTACGCAATAGCTCATTAAGCCTCTGATTTATTGCTGTTCTTCGTATTAGTCAAAAGAACCAACAATATGAAGAAAATAGCGATTTCCATTTTAAGCCTTTTTTTATTTTTTAATCCCTGTGAGGCACAACTTTTCGGCAATCTCAGTAAGCGCCTTGAGGAAAAAGTGAATGTAAAGGCAAATGAAGTAATTAATAGAGCGGGAGGCAGGATCGAGAATAGGATTGAGGGCAAGATCAATAATGCTATCGATAAAAAAATGAATGCCTTAATGAAGGAGAAGGGTATAGATATCAATGACCCCAATATGTCAGAGAGTGATGCAATGAAAAAAATGATGGGCGATAAAAAAGCGGATGATAGCTATACTTTTTATTCATATATGCGTATACGTTTCTCTGTGATAATGCCCAAAGAAAAAGACAACACAATTATTACACAGCGCTTTGATTATGGAGCCTCATCTGATCTCTTTTCGATGAGCGAAATGAAATACATAAAGGGTGCTAAAAAGGTTAAAAATGAGTCTAGTAGAAAAGATAGAATTGTCTACGACCATAAGAATAATGCCATGTTTACTTTTTTAAGCATGGAGGATCAAAAAATGCAAATGGGGGTAAACCTGGATGTAGAAAAGTTGTCTGAGCTTGAAGATGAAAATCACAATGAGGAAGAAATATTTACAATTACTAAGACAGGGAAAAGCCAAACGATTGCTGGGTATAACACCTCAGAATATCTGTGTGTTTCGTCAAAATCAAGATTGAACGTATGGATGACGAATTCGGGAGTGAGTCCTTTCCCTGAAAAAATATCTATGTTTCATTCAACGCCAAAGGACACAAAGAAAAAGAAAACAAGTTTTGTAGACCATCCGACGATTAAGAAAAAAGTGCTTGCAGGTTGTTTGCCGCTCATGGTGCAAAGGAAAGACCTAGAAACGAATGTGAGCTACGAGATGAAAATTTATGAATTCGGGAAAGAGACCACAGTTTTCGATACGAGACCATATGCATCACTAATGGATGAAATTAAAAAGCAGTCAAATCAATAAAATAAAGATCATGAAGTATACAATTGCAATTTTATTATGTGCGCTAAGCTTAAGTAGCAACGCACAAGTTTTTCAAAAAGTTAAGGATGTTAATCCAACTGGAGATGCAAATCCTACGACTTATACCATATTTAATGGGGAGCTATTTTTTAGAGCAGATGATGGTTCAAATGGAGTGGAGCTCTGGAAAACAGATGGAACAGCAGTCGGCACCACCCTCTTAAAAGATATTCGTCAAAGCGCTTCTTCTTTTCCAATTGATTTTGTTGAGTATAATAACAAATTGATGTTTAGAGCACATGATGGTGTGAGCGGTTATGAGCTTTGGACAACAGATGGTACAACTGCTGGCACGCAAATGCTTAAGGATATCAACTTAACGAACAATATGGGTTCTGAGCCTAGGTTTTTTACTCATTATGATAGCAAGATATATTTTAGAGCAAATGATGGAGTGAATGGACATGAATTTTGGATGACGGATGGCACAGCAGCTGGCACGCAGCTGGTAAAAGATATTCATCCATTAGGTAATTCAAACCCAACCAATCTAATTGTGTATGATGGGAATTTGTTGATGGGCGCGAATGATAATTCGGTCGGAAACGAATTGTGGACTTCAGATGGAACTACAGCGGGTACTCAACTGCTGAAAGATATTAATCCATCACCATTCAACTCTCATTCTAATCCGAGCCAGTTAACCGAGCTCAATGGGAAATTATATTTTAGCGCAAAAACTGATAGCCTAGGAATAGAATTATGGATGAGCGATGGAACGCCTGCTGGGACGGAATTATTGAAAGATATTGATCCAGTAGGTAACTCACAACCTGCTAATTTTTATGTTTTTAATAATAAATTATATTTTTCCGCGAATGATGGGACCAATGGTAAGGAGGTCTGGATGACAGACGGTACTGCCATGGGTACGACTATGCTCAAGGACATAAATCTGAATGGCTCCTCTGACCCCATTTATTTTAAAGAGTATAATGGGAAGTTATACTTCGTCGCAGATGACGGCGTGAATGGTGGTGAATTATGGGTTAGCGACGGCACGGCGGCAGGTACTACACTGTTTAAAGATATAAACCCATCGGGCTCGTCAATTTCGTCGTTCTTTAATGATTTACCAACATATTTTGTCGAGTATCATGGGCAATTATATTTCAATGCCGATGCCGGCAATGGCGATGGTGTAAGTCTTTGGCAAACGGATGGGACTCCAGCCGGGACAATAAGTATTGCGCCATCAACATCTACTGCGACAGATGCCTTGGAAAATTCCGAAGAATATGTGGTCTATGATGGCTCCCTTTATTTTAGTGCAAACTATGACAGTGACGAAACTGAATTGTGGAAATTAACTACTGCCGCATTGTCGATTAATGATCTTGATCTGGTGGATTTTAGCATCTATCCTAATCCAACGAGCGGCATCCTGCAACTAGAGTCAGAAGAACAAATAAACTCAATTAGTATATCTGATATAGCTGGGAGGGAAGTTAAAAATATAAAATTTGATCTCACTTCAATTGATGTTTCTGATTTGCCAGTTGGCAGTTATTTTATTCAAATAACTACTGAACAAAGCGTTGGGATAAAGAAATTTATTAAAAAATAGTGGACGCAATTTCTGCCCTTCAAACATTAAACCAAACAATAAAAAATTAAACTATGAAAAATCTAATCACCCTAGCATTTATGGCGATTTTGCTCGCTTCCTGCGGTAGTGGAGAAAGCACTTTGGACAAGCTGTCCGATACAAGAGAGCAGGTCAAAGATCTGAAAAAAAATGCCAAGAATGCCTCCTCGCTCCTAAACAGCGCAGAGGAAATGCAGAACAATATGAAAAAACTTCAGGAACTAAAACCTATAAGTAAAGAAGTTATTAAAGATTGGATGCCCGAGAACGTGGATGGTCTTCAGCGCACGAAGTACACCATTGGAAAGCATATGGGTATGGCTGATGTAGGTAGTATAGAGTTGGAATTCAAGCCTACGGATACAGAAAGTAAAAAGAGCGTCCGTTTAAAAGTAGTTGACTGTGCAGGACCGTCAGCAGCTATGTTGTCTGCGCAGCTTATGATAATGAATATAGATATTGATAGTGAAGACGAGCAAGGTTATGAGCGAACAGAAGTTTTTGACAATCAAAAAATATTGGTCAAACACAAAGATCCTGAGCACGGTTATAGAACCAATTTTAATTATCAGATAGAGGATAGGCTCTTAGTAGAAGCAAAAGGAATTAATATGGATGCCGATGAGCTATGGCGGTGTCTAAAAGAAATAAATATCGAAAAACTATTAAAATAAAAATTATGAATGAGTCAGTCAATTTAAATAATACAGTAGAAGAGGGCAAAATGATTGCCATTGTATCCTATCTAACGCTGATAGGTTTAATCATTGCTTTTGTGATGAATAGTGAAAAAAAGAATTCTTATGGGCGATATCACATTCGGCAATCCTTAGGTTTGGCATTATTTGCTGTATCTCTGATGGTCATCGGTATCATTCCCATCTTGGGTTGGATTATTAGTATTCTTGGTTTTTTCCTAATCGTGGTGATGTGGCTCATCGGATTGATGAACGCCATTAATGGGAAGGAAAAGCCATTGCCAGTTCTAGGAGTAAAATTTGAAGAATGGTTTAAAAATATATAGAAATTGAATCTCGAATAAATCTGTGATTCCGAGGGGGGGTAAAAAACAGGCCACCTTAGAATGAAGAATTGGAATGGGTAGGTAGTTTTTGATTTTTAGGACAAAGGAGCGCAGCTTGAGGTAAGGGCTAAATAGCTCATAAATAAAGAATTAGCTATATCAAATTTGCCTATGTTCTTGTATTCTGCATTTGTTTATTTTACATTTGAAGTGATTGATGATAGAATTACTCATATACGAGGACAATGTAGATTACGCCAATAGCTTAAGTGAATTTTTTGGAATGGCGTCTGATCTAAAGGTCCTAGCACATTTCGAGAGCCCAGAGGATATATTGAGCCAATGCAAGCAATTTGCACCCAAGGTCATCATCATGGACATTGATATGCCCAAAATGAATGGTATGGAAGCGCTCCGTTTATTGAGAACGGAAAATCTGGATGTTTTTGTTCTGATGCTTACTGTATTTGATGATGAAGACAGGATATTTGAAAGTATTCAATCTGGCGCAAACGGCTTTTTACTCAAGGAGAGTACACCAAAAAAGATTATTGAGGCCATTCGTGATGTGATAGATGGCGGGGCTCCAATGACTGGTTCTATTGCTCGAAAAGTTTTGCAGCAGTTTAGCCTAAATAAGCCCAAAGATGAAATTGCGAATTTGTCTAATCGCGAAAAGGAAATTCTTGCTTTTCTTGTCAATGGCTTGAGTTATAAGATGATAGCTTCGAAGTGTTCTATTTCTTATCATACAGTCAATGCACATATTCGAAAAATATATGACAAGCTGCACGTGAGCTCAGCGACAGAGGCTGTTGCCAAGGCCATGCGCTCAAGACTCATTTAGAATAAAGATTCTGTAAGAATAAATTGCCCCGATGGTTAATCGGGGCAATTTTCATAGATTGATCCAGAAGGAATATCTTCTAATCCTTACAAAGATTGTGACAGAGTCAGTCATGTGCAATAGCTAATATTAGCTATTGTTTTTTACAATATTTTGAATTAGTCAATTAGAGAATAATTATAGATGTAGCTGGTCTAGTTATCAATTTGTCATTGATTGTGCTCGTTAAATATTTGTTTGATACAGGCGCTCGGAATTGTAATTGCACATAATGATTATTCAGAGTCATACAGCTATAGAGTCTACAAAGGAAATTCCAAATTGACAATAAAGGACTCTTCCAAAATATTAATATCTGCATTCCCTCCTAGGTCTTGAGCCCTTTTTTTAATATTACTTAGTCCAAGCCCGCTGACTTTGTCCAAATTAATTTTTTTGTCAAATTGATTTGTGATGATAAGTTCTAATAGTTCATTTTTCTTTTGAAGTGAAGCAGAAACAAGGTTACCACTGCCGTATTTCGCAGCGTTGGTGATTGCTTCCTTAAAAATGAGAAAAATATTTTGGCGAAGCTCTGCGCTGATCTTGTCGTCTTTGCCGTCAATATTGTGTTCAAGTTGGAATTCGACATTATTTGCCTCTAAGATATCTTCAGCAAAATCTATCATTCGATAGGCTAAGTCCATGATATTATCTTTTCGAGAATCAATGGCCCACACGGTGTCTCTCATTCGACGACTGGCATCTCGACTCAAGCTAGCGATTTTGCTCGCTCTATCTTGAATGTCTTTATTCGCTTTTAATTTTAATAGCTCACTCTGCATGCTTAAGGAGGTCAATAAGGTGCCGACATCATCGTGAAGATTGCTTGATAATTTTGTTCGAAATGATTTGTCATCTTGTTCTTTCTTTTTTTCTAGAAATATCTTATTCCTAAAATTCGAGTATCCAAGTCCTAATATTGTGCCCAAAAGAGCAATTATGAAAAGTATAGTATTTCGTTGAGCCCGTGCAGTTGAAATTTTGTTTTGAGCATTCAGTTGTACAATCTTTTTTTCATTCTCAGCGATATTTAATTCTTGTTGAAATTTTGCAATAGCTTGAGCCTGTTCTTGAGTCGCGTTCTTGTCTCGAAGAGCCATTAGTTTTTTTTGATGATGAATAATGGAATCCTTATTGGTATGATAAGAGTAAAAAGAAATGTATGCTTCGTGTAGACTTTCTATTAATTTAAAGTTTTTGGAATTCAAAGATGTCATTCGCGATTTTTCTAGAAGCTCTATCAACACTTTCTTGCTCAGTGGAGATGGGTAGTATAAGGAGCTTCTTTTCCAAATTAAATCCAATTCTACAAGTTTGGGCCGCACCCAAGCGGCTGAAGGAGCTTGCTTACTCTCTTCAAAAATTCTTAGTGCCTTCTGAATGTTTGTAAAGGCGCTTTGATATTCTTGTCTTTCTTTTTGAACGCTCCCAAGGTTGTAGCTAGAAAAGGCAATCATACTTGTTTGTTCGTTAGTTGTTGAATATTGAATGCACTCTCTAAAATAATAATTCGCACTATCTAGCTGACCTAAATCTTTATAAGTCGATCCGATATTATTCAAGGCTTTAGCATAATAGGTTGGAAATTTGTTCTCAGAAATTTCCAGCATTTTCTGATAGGTTTCTATGTCTTCGGAAGGAGTTTGGAAGAAAGTTTTGAAGTTGAGCGCTTTTACATAATATTCATTTTTATTATACTTAATGAATGTCTGTTCCGCCTCTTTTAGTTCGTCAATAAATTGTTCTAGCTTATTGAGCTTGATCATCACCTCAGCAATAGCTAATTGGGCCACAGCAGTTTTTAGTTCCTTTTTTTCGCTCTTGTATACCTCATAAGCCTCATGATAGTAGAGTAGGGCACTATCCGCGCTTCCGTGATTGAAAAAATAATAGTCGCCCAGTTCAAGTTGAACATCTGATTTTTTGATTTTGTCATTCTCTTCTGCTAGAGCTTTGACTAAGGCTTCCAATTTAGGAGGCTCCTTGGCTTGTATTGATGGCCCGTATAGGGTGCTACTGAAGACGGCAATTAAAAACCAAAATCTTGCTGAGCGTGTCATATTCTAAAAATAGACTAATCTGACTTCGCTTTCTCCATGATGAGGGAATTTTTATTTTTTCTTGAAACGCTTAGAGAGGACATCCTTCGATTTATTGAAAATCATTCGGCCTTTGTCTACTCCTGAGCGGAGCTTCTGCTGTTCTTCTTCAGGAAGTTTTACGATACTCTTACATTCATCGGTACAGCATCCCAACATTTCTTCTGCGCATGTTGGGCATTGGATGAATAGTAAATGACAGGCTTGATTCTTGCAATTGGTGTGGTCATCACTTGCTTGTCCACATTGATGGCATTCGGAAATTACATCTTCAGTAATTCGTTCGCCCAATCGCTCGTCAAAAACGAAATTCTTACCAATGAATTTTAAGGGTAAATTTTGTTCGCGAGCATTTTTAGTATAGTTGATTATGCCGCCTTCTACGTGATAGACATTTTCGAATCCTTTATATTTTAGATAAGCACTTGCTTTTTCACATCGAATGCCTCCAGTGCAATACATAATGATGTTTTTATCTTTTTTATCCTCAAGCATTTCTTCAGCCATAGGGAGCTGGTCTCTAAATGTATCACTGGGTATTTCAATCGCATTTTCAAAGTGTCCAACTTCATATTCATAGTGGTTACGCATGTCCACCACGACAGTATTGTCATCCTCTACCATTTTATTGTACTCGGCAGCTTTTAGGTAAATACCAGTCTTCGCAGGGTCAAAGTTCTCGTCTTCGATGCCATCGGCTACAATTTTTTTGCGCACTTTTATTTTTAGGACGAAGAATGATTTTCCATCATCTTCAACGGCAATATTTAGTCTTACTTGATCAAGTTCATCAATCGCGTAGAGGTAGTCTTTAAATTTGTTCTGATTTTCCTCAGGCACCGAAATTTGTGCGTTGATTCCTTCTTCGGCAAGATATATTCGCCCCATGATACCCATTTCACTGAGGTCTTTAAAAAGTTGGTCTCTCAATTCTTTTGGGGACTGAATCTTAAAATATTTATAGAATGATATGGTAAGACGCGGAGTATTGTCTTCTTTCAGTTTGTCCTTAAGCTCTTGCTTAGAAATCTTATTGTGTAGTTGTGCCATGGTTTCCTTTCAATTGCAGGTTGAATGAAGTACAGCAAAGTTATGGGAATTTGTCTTGTGTTGAACCTTTAAGAATTGAGTAAATCGAACTCCATGGCTTTCCTGACAAGCCCAACAGAGTTCCTGACGTTAAATTTTTGTATCAGGTTTTTCCTATGTGTTTCAACAGTATGTATGCTGATAAATAGGTCGGCTGCAATTTCTTTAGTATTCTTTTCTGCGGCAATCAATTTTAGAACATCACGTTCTCTATCCGTCAATTTAGGAATAGCTTCTCGATTTTCTGTTTGTACTCCTTGTAGCTCTTTTAGTAGAGCATCACTTATTTGTTTGCCAAAAAAGCGTTCACCTTCAGCTACTTTCTGTATTGCTTCTCCTAATTGTTCAATGTCGGTGGCCTTGCTCACGTAACCCAATGCCCCTGCTTTCATCAATTGTTTTACAATGCTGACTTCCATATATGAAGAGACACCAATTATTTTTAGGGTAGGATTCTTTTTTAGAATGGCCTTGGTGCATTCAATTCCATTCATGTCTGGTAGCCCAATGTCCTGAAGGATTACATCAGGCTTTTCTAGAATGGTCTCATCAGTCAAGTGATCAATGGCATCACGACCAGATAGAGCAAAACCCACGACTTCAAGGCCTTCAATATTTTTGAAATAATCGATAAAGCTATCCACGAGGATTTTATGGTCATCAATTATATATACTTTAATTCTCATGATAATGGTATTTGAATTTTGAAATGACTTCCCTCATCTGGAATTAACTCAATACTTCCGTTCAGATATTTAGCTCTAGATTTTAGACTCTTAACGCCTATGCTTTTGGATTCATTCCAGCTGCTTTTTTTTATGCCAAGACCATTGTCTTGAATTACTATGATCAAATTATTGTCTTTTTTTGTTGTTGTCAATTGAACTTTTGTGGCCTTCGCATGTTTTAAAATGTTATTGTATAATTCTTGAATCATTCTATAAATATTAATGGCAATATTCTTGTCGCTAACGGCTTTGAGGTCTCTTAATTCAGTGTTTAGTTCAATGTTTTCCCTCTCCAACATCTGCCCTAAGTCTGAAATGGCTCCTTCTAATCCAGAAATGCTCAATGAGATAGGAGTTAAACTCAAACTGATTCTGCGAACTTCTTGAGTTGTATTGTTTATCATACTATCCAATTGTTTGGTAATATCTAATTTTTGTGGAGATTCTACCTTTTCCTGAATTTTAAGCACTTTCATTTTTATGGTGGTCATCAAGGACCCAATATTGTCGTGGAGATCTTGGGCGATTTGTTTGCGTTCTTCTTCTTGTCCTTCGAGTAAGCCATACATACTTATCAATTTATTTTCCTTCTTTAAATTGTCCGATTTATTTCTTCGATTAAAAAATAAAATAATTCCTAAGAAAGGAAGAAATGCCATGGTGCCTAGGGCCAATGAATTATTTCTCAATTTAATCGACTGCTTGTCAATGGTCTTTTGTTTTTGAGTGACCTGATATTTTTGTTCTATGGAGTGGAAGCTACTGTCAATTTTGATGCTGTTCATAGAGTCTAGTGCGTTATAATATTCAGTATAATACTTTTGTGCTGAAGTATAGTTGCCTGATTTTTCATGAGCTTGAAAAGCAACTCGGTTGAATTCTTTTATTTGATTTAGATCTTCGATTGAACTCTTTTTGCTCACGAGATTTAAATGTTCAATCGCCTTTGCGTAACTTTTTCGTTTTAAATACATGTCGGCGATTCTAATATTAAGTAAGTCAAAATCTGCTTCCTTTGAATTCTTCTTATAGCGTTTGAAGACATCCAAAAGCGTATTTAGGGCTTTTGGTTCATCTCCTTTCTTTTCATAGATCTTTGCTAAGGCAATTTGGTTATTCAGAAATACAGACAATAAGTCCTCGCTGGTTTCCCCTGCCAATTTCATGTAGTGAATAGCCGAATCTAGATTGTCCTCTTCTTCAAAGACGATTCCGAGGTTCCCATAAATTTCACAAATACTTTGAGTTCCTGAGGATATTGCGAAAGGCAAGCAGCTATGAAAACCTTCTTTCGCTTCTTTGTAGATTCCTAAATTTTGATAAATCCAAGCAACACCAAATTGAGCGGCCATAACAGCATTGGAATCTTTATCCTTCTTAAATGCATCTAGTGCTTCTAACTTTATTTTAAGTGCTCGATCTTTCTGCCCAAGTTCGAATAAGGCATTGGCCATATTGTCTCGCAATTGGTGGTGCCTGATTGTCCATCCACCTTCTTTGGCCACTTCAGCTCCTTTCTCATAAACGGAGATGCTTTCTTTTAGTTTGCCTTGATAATTCAAGCAAAGTGCTTCGATATTATAGCAAGAGATAAGTTGCTTATTTGCTTTGCTCTTTTTGCATATATCTTGAGCTTTCCTGGCAATCTCGATTGCATAATCTAAGGTGTCAATTGTACCATAGTAAATGTCAAATGCCAAATCTAAATGCCGTTCTATTCGCAAGGAATCAGTTGAAGCATTCTGAATATTATTCAGCAGTGAATCATAATTAAGTTGACCGTAGCTCTCATGGCCAAAAACTATTGCTAAAAGGAATATGATTTTAAAACGCCTCATAGATCTAGTTTAATAATGAAAGAAGCATTTGGTGCAAGCTGTTCGATACTCCCTTCCAAGTACTCAACACGGTTTACAATGTTCTGAAAGAATTTATTGTCTCTTGCTTCCCATATTGATTTATTCAGATGAACACCGTCAATAACACATTTAATTTCAACTGTTGATTTATCTATTCCGGAATAAAGTGCAAAACTCCTCGTGTCTTTCTCTTGCAAAGCATATTGAACTAAATTTTGAACAATACGATAGATGAGAATTTGGTGTTGCGGGTTTTTTATTTCGTCGAGATTTTTGAGTTCATTTTCGAATGCTATATCCCTTTGGGATAAAGAAATGCCCAAGTCTGAAATCGCTCCTTCCAAGCCCGAGATGTCTAGGGTGGCCGGTGTCATTTCATGACTTATACGTCTGACTTCGGTTGCCGCATTTTGAATTATATTATTTATTTCTTCAGCAAGTTTCTTTTCTTTTTGGTTGGTCAGTTGATTTTGAATGCTAAGAGTTTTCATTTTTATTCCTGTCATGAGCGTTCCAATATTGTCGTGTAAATCACGAGCAATTCGTTTTCTTTCATTCTCTTGCCCAATTAGAACGGATTCAAGTCCTAAGATTTTATTTTCTTTTTCTAAGCGCTCATTTTTTATTCGTTGATTGTTTTGTAATAAGCCAAAAACAAGGCCTAGTGCCAAAAGTCCACCTATCCAAAGAGAAATATTTCTAAGTCGGATAGATTGTTTGTTTATGATACCTTCTTTTTGGGCCACATCATATTTGCTTTCAATCTCTTGAAAAGCACCAACCCTATCTGAGTTTGTCAGACTGTCTTGCATTGTTCTTTGCAATTTGTAGTACGATAAAGCCTTTTTATGATTTCCAAGTTTTGCATAAAGTTGAAATCCAATTTCACCAACTTGCCTTTGAGTTTGAAGGTTCTTTTTGCTCAAGTGTGCTTGGCTCTCAGAAAACAATTTTAAAGACTTTTTATAATTCCCTACTTTCAGGTAGGCTTCGGATGCTGAAAGTTTGTGGAAGTTAAATCTGACGTTGTCACTCTCGGCTTTGTAGCGTTTAAAAATTACCTCATAAATATTGATCGCTTTCTCAAACTGATTCAGGTCTAAATGCAGTCTGGCAATACTCGCCTCATTATCATAGTAGAAAGCTGTTGAATTCTTTCCCAATTTTCTTGCCAAGATATAGTAGTGCATGGCCGAGTCAAAATCACCAAGAGCCTTATGTGCAATACCAGTGTTTCCAAAATTGATTGCCTTGTTATCTTGCTGTTCTGTGGCATTCTCCGACTGGAATATTCTTGCCATTGAGCAATATTCTAAGGCTTTTTGATTTTTATTGACTTCTATATAAGTGCTCGCTAAATTATCATAGGCAATAGCTATGCCTAAGGAGTCCTTTAATTGCTTTAGTATATCCACTGCTTGAAGTCTGAGTGCGATTGCTTTTTCGGCATTGCCCAATTCTCCATAAACATTGGCAATATTGTCTAGAATCATTGCCTCATGTTGCAAGCTCCCCCTCTTTTTTGCGTATTTGAGCGCTTCTTGATAATAAGTGATTGACTGATTGAATTCTTGTTTTTCTCTCTTGAGCGATGCTAAGAAATTATAAATTGGGGCGGCTAGCTCAACTGGCTTTTCTTTTTCCCAAATGCTCAGTGCTTCTTCCATAATTCTCAATGCACTATCTATGTTGTCAACATTTGAGCTATATCGACTATAGCCTAGATCTAAATAGCGTTCGAGCAGCAATGAATCATTGCCTTTAGCCTTTTCAATATTCTGATATAGCGAGTCATAATTCACTTGGCCCATACAACAAGAAGGAGCCAATAGAAGAAGTAACAGAATATATCGATTTAGGTTCATTTGGTTTTCACTAAGTTACTTTTATGAAGCTTCAAATGCAATTTAATAATTGGGCACACTTTAGGTGCCCAATTAATCGTAGTTGATTTGCTTAGAGATTCAGTTCGTCTGTTGGATAGAGCGAATATTCACTGACTCTAGAACAAAGATTTGTCTTTTATTTTTTTTAATTATCACTGAATGTAGCCTAAAGACTAAATCCCTGAATTCGGGGATGACGCAATTGGCAAAATTCTGCTAGATTGATGTCCCTGAATAGCTATGGATAATTGTAGAATTTTTTCAAGGGCGAGAATATGGTTTTTATAAATTAAGTGCTCTTTTGATTATTCAAAGGACTCAATGGACTCACTGAATTCAGTGAAATTTCTGATTTCAATGAAAGCCATGAATAGAAATACCACTAAAAATTTCAACTTTGTATTTGTAAGAAGTATCTTCTGCTTACCAAATCAATGAAGTTTCGGCTTCACCTTATTGTCCTATGATGAAGAAAATAATCAGCTTGGCTCTGTTATTATTTGTTTTGTGCTTTGAACAAGTCAATGCGCAAGCATTAAATGGTGCATATTCAATAGATCCGGCCTCACCCATAAGCGCAACAAATTTCCAGACCTTCAATCAAGCTGCCACCGCTTTGAATACGAATGGGGTAGCAGGTCCAGTTACTATAAATGTAGCTGCAGGGAATACGTTTATTGAGCAGGTTGAGTTTACCCAAACTACAGGCGTCACTGCTACAAATTCAATTACAATAAATGGAAACGGAAGTACACTCACAAATGGAACGACTACTACTATTGACAGGTATACTCTGCTTTTAAACCATACGTCTTACATCACAATTGAGAATTTGAATATAATAGGCACGAATTCGACAAATGCCTATGCGCTTCAATTGATGGATTCAGCGCATCATAATCAGATAAAGGACTGTGATATTTCGGTTACGGCCAACGCTACTAATTTACATCAGACTACGATTGTTTTTGGAACAACTCTAACTACAGCAGGAGTGCCAAGTAATTATAATGTGATAGAAAATTGCAGTATACGCAACGGATATTATGGAATTTATATGAGGGGCAATAGTTCTGCAAATAGAGGGATTCAAAATAAAATATTGAATTGCGTAATTGAAGATTATAGAACATCAAGCGTCTTCAGTGTTCTACAGGATTCTATAGTGCTTGCATATAATGATATTTCTCGGCCTACTCGAACGTTCCACGGTAACCATTTCGGGATTTATTTATTTGATAATCGCAATGCACTCGTCAACGGCAATCACATCCATAATTGGTACGCGGCTTCTCCCACCATTACATTGGCAGGTTATGGAATATTTATGAACAATAATTTGGCAACTTCTGCTACACGTAATGTTATTTCCAACAACTTAATTGAAGATGTAAAAAGTGCTGGAGATCAAACAGGAATTCGTGGTCAGTCGAGTACTAACTTTGCTGATATATTCCATAACACTATCGTATTTGATGATTCTAATCCAAGCAGTAGCACAACTTATGGTATTGAATTCGAAGTAAATTCGGCGGGCTCTTCTGGTATAGCCATGCAAAACAATAATATTAGTCTCTCGCGTGCGGGTACAGGGCATCGATATGGTCTCTACCTAGGAACTGCTGGTTTTGTTGCAGATCACAATAATATCTTTTTTAATGTTAGCACCGGATTGAACTTTTATGCTCGACAGAATAATACGAACTACGCCAATTTAGCGGCATGGGTTACCAATCCGAATGGACCCTTTGGTCAAAACTCGAGCGAGTTGGACCCCCAATTTGCCGCTCCTCCAGCAAATGACTATGAACCAACCAATGCTGGAGTCATTGGTGCGGGAGCGACATTGGGTGTTTTGACTGATATAAAAAATGCGAGCCGTCCTGCGACAGCACCAACTGTTGGTGCGTTTGAATCGCTCTGTGTACCTATGGCGGGAACATATACCGTTGATCAATCATTAGCTGCTTCCCAACTCAATTTTACGACTCTGGACTCCGCTGTTAGTCGCCTACAAGATTGTGGTATTTCGGCGGCAGTTATTTTTGATGTAGCACCTGGTCAAACCTTTGTTGAGCAAATACAAATTCCGGAAATTGTTGGTGCAAGTGCAACAAATACAATCACTATTAATGGAAATAATAGTCTCATAACATTTTCTTCATCGACAATTTATTCGAATAATTACACTATTGCTCTGAATGGCGCTGATTACGTGACAATCAATAATCTTCAGATTTCTAATTTGTCGACAGCAGGTTATTGTAGAGCTGTGGTTTTATTTAATGGAGCGGATCATAATGTTTTAGATGGCTGTCTTGCCACGAGCAGCACCTTGAATCTTGCTGCTTCTAATTGCATGGTCATCAATATTTCACCCAATGTTCCTGGAATCACAGGTTCTATTCCTTGCGATAGCAATACTATTCAAAATTGTGAGGTGGTCAATGGAGATATAGGTATTTATATAGATGGCTCACCGCAAAGTGGAAATACACCTCCTCTCGCTCAATATAATAGAGTTTTAGACAATGAGATTCGAGACTTTAGACGCGCTGGCACATGGGTTTTGCAGGCTGAGAATACTCAATATATTGGAAACGAAATTCATCGTACCAATTTGACCTCAGCGTTTAACTCCACTGGTATTGGAGTGAGTGCTCATTCACCAAGCACTCTAGTTTCTAAAAATTATATTCATTCAATGAGTGCTGCGGTCCCAACTGCTGCGGTCTCAATAGCAGGTATTCAGATTTCGAACAATTTGGGAGCTTCCGCGGCCATAGAGGTGAGCAACAATCTGATTGAGAATTTTAAATCGCTCGGCCCTCACCTTGGAATTCTCTCTTCAGCGCCCGACACAAAGATTTATCACAATACTGTTGTCTTAGATGATGCCGCGCCTGCTGGGACTTTGGCTCAGACTAATGCGGTTCTTTTGTACCCAACTGCTCTAACTAACGAAGTGGTAAATAACAATCTTGTTGTTAGCCGAAATTCAGCTTCTACTTTTAATTCATGTTTGCGATATTGGTCAAACAATCATACATCAGAAAATAATAATTTATACATAGACCCAAATGTTGGGCCATGCGGTATGATTGTTTCCACTGATTATAACACACTCTGCGACTGGCAAACAGCGACAGGCCTGGACATGAATTCGTTTGAGGTTGATCCTGATTTTGTGAATCCTCCTGGTATTGATTACGAGCCTCAGCAGAATCTTCTGCAAAATGGAGCAGCAGTTTCAATTCTTGACGACTTTCTGAACAATACTCGTTCTGCAACATCGCCTACTATTGGTGCCATTGAGGGGAGCTGTGTCAAGCTCTCAGGGACTTATACAATTAATCCTGCAGCTCCCGCATCTGCCAGCAATTTTAACTCATTAACGAGTGCAATTAATGGATTAAGTTGTGGGGTCACTGGCCCAGTGATATTGAATGTAGCCGCAGGAAGTACCTTCAATGGACAATTCAGTATCCCAGAAATTCTAGGTGCATCAGCCACTAATACAATTACCATTAATGGAAATAATTCTACAATTACTAATTCGAGCACTACTACAGACCTTAGACACACATTGCGTTTAAGTGGAGCATCATATTTCTATATAAACGATTTTACTATAGAAACGACGGTCCTCACCAATGCTATTGCTCTAAATTTAACGCAGGGTGCAAGGCATAATATATTGGACAATTGCACAATTTCCGCACCGTCAAATTCTGTTGCTAATAGCTGTATTGCTGTTCTGTATTCTATCTCCAATAGCTTCCTTTCTGGTGCCACCTATTGTGCTAGTGTTGATTCAAATAAGATAGAAAACTCAACTATAAGTGGTGGAAATTATGCTATTTCACTAACTGGTAATCCTTCCGTAAATCATAATCGCAATCAATTTGATAATTGTCTAGTTCAGGACTTCCATCAAAGAGGAGCCTACATTTATCAGGCAGATAGAACTGAAATTGTCGGTTGTGAATTCACTAATATCAGTAGAGCACAGAATACGACTCGCTATGGAATCTTAAGTGCTTCCTCTGAGTCGCTCTTGATCTCAAAGAACCATTTTCATAATCCTTTTTTGACAAGCACTCCTTCTTTATGGTTCGGAATGTATATAACGTCTGGCTCGAGTCCTGTGGCTAACAAAACGAAGGTGTTGAATAATTTAGTGGAAGATATACATTCAATAGGTACGCAATGGGGCATCGGCATTCATAACACCAATCATGTTGATATTCATCATAACACGATTGTTTTTGATGATGTTCAAGCCTCGATTAGTGTCACAACTGGAATCATTTGCAGCGGATCGGGCGTATTCGGAACTGGGGTTGATGTTAGAAATAATAATGTAAGCAATACCCGAAACGGGACTGGTAACAAATACGCAATTCAATGGTCTTCAAACTTTGCAGGAAGTTCGAATAATAACAATTTCTATGTGAATGGTCCTCAAGGAAATAATTTTATAGCCCAAGGTTTTGCAACATTGGCCTTGTGGCAGGCGTCAAATGGTGGTATCTATGATCAAAATTCAACTGCTGTTGATCCTGGTTTTGTGGATCCTTCAATTGATGACTACCATCCTCAAAGCCCATTGATGGATGATATAGGCGCACCACTTGGAGTAGTTGACGATTTTCTGAGCGATCCAAGATCAAGCACAACACCTGATGCAGGGGCATTTGAATTTACAGCATGTACTCCATTGGCTGGGACATACACTATAGATAATAGCATACCAGCTTCAGCGACCAATTACCAAACCTTTTCGGATGTCAGAGACGATTTATGTATTTGTGGAATTTCTGCTCCTGTAGTCTTTGATGTTGCAAATGGACAGACTTTTAACGAGCAAGTTGATTTCTGTGAAGTTCTTGGAGCTTCGGCAATTAATACCATAACATTCAATGGTAATGCAAGTACGCTTACCTATGCATCTACTGTCATAACTTCACCCCATACGCTGCGCTTGACGGGCTCTGATTATTTTAGGTTTAATAATTTAAATATTGAATCTATGGGCTCACAATATACAGCTACTGTCCACTTGTATGATGCTGCCGATAATAATGAATTTCATGATTGTACGTTTACAGTACCTGCGAATAATTCATCATCCGTCTCTTTTAATTTTATAATTGCAACGGTAGATATACAAGCTGGTTATTCTAGCACCTTTGCCCCATGTAATAATAATCTTATTAAAAACTGTACTGTTTTAAATGGGTTTCGAGGGATTTGTATTTTAGGGAATTCTAGTACTCCTGCCACTGGGAATGTTGTGGATTCTTGTACGATTCAAGATTTTAGATTTCATGGATTGTGGACCATATTAACTGATCAAACTCAATTGTCTGCAAATGATATAAGTCGCCCTAATCGAACCATCACCTCAGATTTCTACGGAATATTTTTAGGCTCAGGGGTGGATAACGCTCTCGTAGCTAAAAATCATATCCACAATCCCTTTGTATCAAATATTGCTACAACGTATCAATTTTTTGGACTAATGACCCAAGTGACTAATCCTTCCGTTGGTAATGAAAATCTTTTCGTAAATAACCTAATTGAAGATATTAATAGTAATGGGAATCAATATGGGTTTTACGTAATTACTAGTAGCCAATTAAATATTTATCATAACACCGTTGATTTATCAACCACGCAGAATGGAACGGGACTTACTGCCGCATTTCGTGGGGTAAACTCTTCAGGTATTAATATTCGTAATAATAATTTTAATATTACCCGTGCCAATGGAGGCAAATATGGCTTTTACTTATTTGGCACAAGTGTGACAAGTAACTATAATAACACTTATGTTAACGGAGCATTGGGTACAAATTTTCATGCACGAATTGGTACTACGAATTATAACTTTGCGGCTTGGCAATCCCTTCCACAAGGGGTAAATTCAACTGCTGTCAATCCTGCTTTTGTTGATCCTACCATCAATGACTATCATCCTCAAAATCCAGCAATGGATAATATAGGCGCACCACTTGGTGTAGTTGACGATTTTCTCAGCGACCCAAGATCAAGCACAACACCTGATGCTGGTGCGTTTGAATTTACTCCATGTACTCCACTAGCCGGGACCTTCACGATTGATCCAACTTTACCCGCCTCAGCAACAAACTATCAAACATTCAATGATGCGAAAGACGATTTATGTGATTGCGGAATTTCTGCTCCGGTAATTTTTAATGTGGCAAGTGGGCAGAATTTTAACGAGCAAGTCAGTTTTTGTGAGGTTATGGGTGCTAGTGCTACTAATACGATCACCTTTAATGGAAATAATAGTACGCTCACTCACACCACAAATGCGGCGACAGATTATTATACACTTCAACTATTTGGAAGCGATTATTTTACTTTTAAAAATTTAAATGTATTCGCAGGAGGGACGAATGCAATTGCTGTTCATATGGTGGACTCAGCGAATCACAATTTATTAGATTCTTGTACAATCAGCTGTTCAATTGTTAACACTGGAAACCAGATTTTAGCAGTTGTTATAAACTCAGATACTTCTGGTGTATTTAATTCTCAAGCACAAAAAAAAGTGTGTGCACACGACACAATTATGAATTGCCAAGTTGTTGGCGGTTTTCGTGGAATTGTCATAGCTGGATCTACTTCTGCCCAAGGAAGGAATCATCATGTTGCCAATAATACCATTCAAGATTTTAGTTCCATTGGTATCGCTGTTTCATTTAACGACAATGTTCATATCATCAATAATGACATCTCGCGGCCTACTAGAGCAAATACGTCTTCATCCATAAGTGCTATTTCGGCCTATCCGACGGAAGCTTGCATAATTGAAAAGAATCATGTCCATGAGATGTTTAGTCCTGCTTTATCTACGACTTCCTTTACAGTACGTGGAATAGTACAAGGCAGTCTTAGTGGTTCATCCACCATAAGTAGAATAGAAAATAATTTAGTGGAAAATTTTAGAGGACGAGGCTCACATAGCGGCATACAATTATTGGGGTCCTTCAACGCTAGAGTGTGGCACAATACCATAGCGCTAGACAGTTTCGCTTTGGGTGGCACGACCTGTACCGGGATAACTGCACTGGGTACTGGAACATCATCAGACTTCAGAAACAACAATATTTATCTTGGACGAACTGGCTTCAGCAATCGAGGCTTCTATTTAAACAATAATACGACGGCGGTTTGTGATTATAATAATGTCTATGTGACCAATGCTACAAATAATTATTATGGGCAGATTAATGTGCCAGTAACGAATCTCGCGCTTTGGCAAACGGTATATGGCGGTAATTGGGATGCTAATTCAAAATCAGTTAATCCATTGTTCGTCAATCCTGCAGTGGATAATTATCAGCCGAGCAATGGTGTCATAAATGACTTAGGATTTCCGCTTGGTGTAACAGATGACTATGTAAATGCGATCCGCTCAACAACTACTCCGGATTTTGGCGCATACGAATTTACTTGTTCACCATTGGCAGGTACCTACACGGTCGATCAAAGCTTACCCGTTTCGGCAACCAACTTTCAAACTTTTAATGAAGTGGCATGTGCATTATGTAATTGTGGTATTTCTGCACCTGTGATTTTTAATGTCGCTGCTGGGCAAACCTTCAATGAGCAGGTTGATTTTTGTGAGGTTTCAGGAGCTTCGGCAATTAATACCATAACATTCAATGCTAATGGCAGTGTAATCGCTTATACAACGACTTCTTCGGGATTTGCAGATCAACATGTAGTACGCCTAAGCGGATCAGATTATTTTAGATTTAATAATCTAGTCATTAATCAAGTAGGCGCTACTGGCTTCGGCACTGGAATTCATCTCTACGATGGAGCAAATCATAACATATTTGATAGCTGCACCATTAATCAGGACTTAAGTAATAATGTTGGAGGGAATGCCCCTCTTACTTTAAGTACCTCGGCATTGGGTGGTTCCGCTATTGGCTCATTCCCCTCCTGTGACAGCAATAAAATTTCTAACTCGGTTTTAAATGGCGGGTATTACTCAATCTCGTGTTATGGCGCCACCTCGGATGTCATAGAAAAGTTTGAGATTTCAAATTGTCAATTACTAGACGCTCGTTTCGCCCAAATCACTGGTATTTATACGAATAATTTAGAAATACTAGAGAATGATATTTCAAATCCGAACAGGACTGGGATTTCAAATCCTTCAGGTATACGTATAGACGGAATAAGAACTAACACCCGAATTGAAAAAAATTATATTCATGATTTAGCCCAGGCAATCACATTTACAACCTTTACCTTGACTGGGATTTCTGTTTTTGGAACTGCCGCTGTAGGTCAAGAAACAGAAGTGGTGAATAATGTCATAGGAAATTTTAATTCAGGTGCACATCAAATTGGAATTTCAATTGGCGGTGCAAATGTTTTATTGCAGCATAATACCATAGATTTAAGCGGCATAATCGCCCAATCCGCTAGTGGCTCAACCACTGGCATTTCTGTTGGCAACGTCACTGGAATAGATGTTCGGAATAATATCGTTTCCTTGACAAGAGGTGGTCATGGGTTCAGATATGGGCTGCATTATCTCTCCAACACTGTCAATTCAGATTACAACAATATTTATGTCAATGGGATTCCAGCTCTAAACCCATTTAATCTTAATATCACGGCCTTCACCGGAGTTAATTCCTATATAACATTAGCTGATTGGCAGGCCTATCTCGGAGGTTCATTTGACCAAAACTCAACAAGTGTGGACCCCACTTATGCTAATCCAGTCTTAAATGACTACACCCCAACAAATCTGGTTATGGACAACATAGGTACTCCACTCGGTGTACTCGATGATTTTTTAAACAGTACTCGTTCTCTAACGACACCAGATGCCGGAGCATTTGAATTTGGATGTATCGGTGGAAGTACCATCGTCTCAAATTTTGTTTCTCCAACAGATACTATTGTTTCCTGTCATGGTTCTTCTGATGCTGAAGTCACTCTTCAAGCTAGTTTGGGTGCAGCCCCATATTCCTATATATTAGAACCGGGTACCATCCTCAATTCAACGGGTTATTACGATAATTTGGATACGGGTTCATATACAATTATTGTCTACGATGCACAAGGATGTACCGACACGGTAAATTTCAATGTCACTCAACCAGATTCACTTTTAGTGACATCCATTTCAACGACCAATCCGAATTGTTTGCCTGGGAGTAATGGGAGTTTAAGTATAGTTGCTCAAGGCGGAACTGCACCCTACCAATATAATATTGGAGGAGCGAATCAATCGTTAAACACATTCAATGCACTAAGTGCAGGAACATATTTGGTAACTGTAATCGATGCTAATGGATGTACAGATACAATGACCGCAATCTTAGTTACACCGCCGAATCCCGTAATCAGTTCAGCGGTCGAAACTAATGTGACTTGTAATGGAGCCAACGATGGAAGCGTTCAAGTGAATGCAACGGGAACTGCTACATTAAGTTATACTTTGATGCCAGGTGCGCTGACGAATGCGACAGGCTATTATGCTGGTCTCGCACCGAATACGTATACAATTACCGTCAGCGATGGAAACAATTGTACTGCGAGTACGACCATCACGATTACTGAACCACCGGTTTTAGTTATCGACTCGACGACAACTGTTGTTGCAAGTTGTAGCCCTGGCAATGACGGAAGCATTACGGTTCATGCGAGCGGTGGAACAACGAACTATCAATATAATATTGGAGGCGCGAACCAAGCGTCTAATGTGTTTAATAGTTTGGCCTCAGGAAATTATATCGTAACCGTAACGGATGCAAACAATTGTACGGCGAGTACGACAGTAAATTTGCTTACTCCAAATGGCCCAACGATTGCCTCAGCGGTAGACACTAATGTGAGTTGTAATGGAGCCAACGATGGGAGTGTGCAAGTGAACGCGACGGGAACTGGGAGTTTAAGTTATACTTTGATGCCAGGTGCGCTGACGAATGCGACAGGCTATTATGCTGGTCTCGCACCCAGTACCTACACGATTACCGTCAGCGATGGAAACAATTGTACCGCAAGTACAACCATCACGATTACAGAACCAGCGGTTTTATTTATCGACTCGACAACGAATGTTGTGGCGAGTTGTAGTCCAGGCAATGATGGCAGCATAACGGTTCATGCGAGTGGCGGAACAACGAACTATCAATACAATATCGGTGGCGCGAACCAAGCGTCTAATGTGTTCAATAGTTTGGCTTCAGGAAACTATATCGTAACCGTAACGGATGCAAACAATTGTACGGCGAGTACGACAGTAGATTTGCTTACTCCAAATGGCCCAACGATTGCCTCAGCGGTCGACACTAATGTGAGTTGTAATGGAGCCAACGATGGGAGTGTGCAAGTGAACGCGACGGGAACAGGGAGTTTAAGTTATACTTTAATGCCAGGTGCGCTGACGAATGCGACAGGCTATTATGCTGGTCTCGCAGCGAATACGTATACAATTACCGTCAGCGATGGAAACAATTGTACGGCGAGTACGACCATCACGATTACTGAACCACCGGTTTTAGTTATCGACTCAGCGACAACTGTTGTTGCAAGTTGTAGCCCAGGCAATGATGGCAGCATTACGGTTCATGCGAGCGGTGGAACAACGAACTATCAATACAATATCGGTGGCGCGAACCAAGCGTCTAATGTGTTTAATAGTTTGGCCTCAGGAAATTATATCGTAACCGTAACGGATGCGAATAACTGTACGACGAGTACGACAGTAAATTTGCTTACTCCAAATGGCCCAACGATTGCCTCAGCGGTCGACACTAATGTGAGTTGTAATGGAGCCATTGATGGGAGTGTGCAAGTGAACGCGACGGGAACAGGGACTTTAAGTTATACTTTGATGCCAGGTGCGCTGACGAATGTGACAGGATATTATTCTGGTCTAGCACCGAATACATATACTATCACTGTGAGTGATGGAAACAATTGTACCGCAAGTACAACCATCACGATTACAGAACCAGCGGTTTTATTTATCGACTCGACAACGAATGTTGTGGCGAGCTGTAGTCCAGGCAATGATGGCAGCATAACGGTTCATGCGAGTGGCGGAACAACGAACTATCAATACAATATCGGTGGCGCGAACCAAGCGTCTAATGTGTTCAATAGTCTAGCTTCAGGAAATTATATCGTAACCGTAACGGATGCGAATAACTGTACGACGAGTACGACAGTAAATTTGCTTACTCCAAATGGCCCAACGATTGCCTCAGCGGTCGACACTAATGTGAGTTGTAATGGAGCGAATGATGGGAGTGTGCAAGTGAACGCGACGGGAACAGGGACTTTAAGTTATACTTTGATACCAGGTGCGCTGACGAATGCGACAGGCTATTATGCTGGTCTCGCACCCAGTACCTACACGATTACCGTCAGCGATGGAAACAATTGTACTGCAAGTACAACCATCAACATTACGCAACCACCGGTTTTAGTTATCGACTCAGCGACAACTGTTGTTGCAAGTTGTAGCCCAGGCAATGATGGCAGCATTACGGTTCATGCGAGCGGTGGAACAACGAACTATCAATACAATATCGGTGGCGCGAACCAAGCGTCTAATGTGTTTAATAGTTTGGCTTCAGGAAACTATATCGTAACCGTAACGGATGCAAACAATTGTACGACGAGTACGACAGTTAATTTGCTCACTCCAAATGGCCCAACGATTGCCTCAGCGGTAGACACTAATGTAAGTTGTAATGGAGCGAACGATGGGAGTGTTCAAGTGAACGCGACGGGAACAGGGAGTTTAAGTTATACTTTGATACCAGGTGCGCTGACGAATGCGACAGGATATTATTCTGGTCTAGCACCGAATACATATACTATCACTGTGAGTGATGGAATCAATTGTACCGCAAGTACAACCATCACGATTACAGAACCAGCGGTTTTATTTATCGACTCGACAACGAATGTTGTGGCGAGCTGTAGTCCAGGCAATGATGGCAGCATTACGGTTCATGCGAGTGGCGGAACAACGAACTATCAATACAATATCGGTGGCGCGAACCAAGCGTCTAATGTGTTCAATAGTTTGGCTTCAGGAAACTATATCGTAACCGTAACGGATGCAAACAATTGTACGACGAGTACGACAGTTAATTTGGTCACTCCAAATGGGCCAACGATTGCCTCAGCGGTCGACACTAATGTGAGTTGTAATGGAGCCAATGATGGGAGTGTTCAAGTGAACGCGACGGGAACAGGGACTTTAAGTTATACTTTGATGCCCGGTGCTCTGACGAATGCGACAGGCTATTATGCTGGTCTCGCAGCGAATACGTACACGATTACCGTCAGCGATGGAAACAATTGTACTGCGAGTACGACCATCAACATTACGCAACCACCATCCTTGCTCATAGACTCAACGACGAATGTTTTGGCGAGCTGTAGTCCAGGCAATGATGGCAGCATTACGGTTCATGCGAGTGGTGGAACAACGAACTATCAATATAATATTGGAGGCGCGAACCAAGCGTCTAATGTGTTCAATAGTCTAGCTTCAGGAAATTATATCGTAACCGTAACGGATGCAAACAATTGTACGGCGAGTACGACAGTAAATTTGCTTACTCCAAATGGCCCAACGATTGCCTCAGCGGTAGACACTAATGTGAGTTGTAATGGAGCCAACGATGGGAGTGTGCAAGTGAACGCGACGGGAACTGGGAGTTTAAGTTATACTTTGATGCCAGGTGCGCTGACGAATGCGACAGGCTATTATGCTGGTCTCGCACCCAGTACCTACACGATTACCGTCAGCGATGGAAACAATTGTACTGCAAGTACAACCATCAACATTACGCAACCACCATCCTTGCTCATAGACTCAACGACGAATGTTTTGGCGAGCTGTAGTCCAGGCAATGATGGCAGCATTACGGTTCATGCGAGTGGCGGAACAACGAACTATCAATACAATATCGGAGGCGCGAACCAAGCCTCTAATGTGTTTAATAGTTTGGCTTCAGGAAACTATATCGTAACCGTAACGGATGCAAACAATTGTACGACGAGTACGACAGTTAATTTGGTCACTCCAAATGGCCCAACGATCGCTTCAGCGGTAGACACTAATGTAAGTTGTAACGGAGCCAATGATGGGAGTGTTCAAGTGAATGCAACTGGAACGGGGAGTTTAAGTTATACTTTGATGCCAGGTGCGCTGACGAATGCGACAGGCTATTATGCTGGTCTCGCAGCGAATACGTACACGATTACCGTCAGCGATGGAAACAATTGTACTGCGAGTACGACCATCACGATTACAGAACCAGCTGTCTTAATTATAGATTCTTTGTCTAGTGCTCAACCGAGTTGCTCACCTGGAAATGACGGTAGCATCGTCGTAAATATTAGCGGCGGAACGGCCGGCTATCAATACAATGTCGGTGGAGCTAATCAATCATCGAACACATTTACGAATCTTGCGAGTGGTATTTATCTAGTGACGGTGACGGACACGAATCTATGTACAGACACCCTCAGTATAAATCTGAGTGCTCCGAATGCACCCGTCATAACTTCAACCGTCGATACGAATGTTAGTTGTTTCGGCGCAAATGATGGTTCCCTTCTTGTTGCAGGAACAGCAAGTTCAGTAATTACATATACTCTGATGCCGGGAGCAGTCACAAACAGCACAGGCTACTTCAATAATTTGGGACCAAACACCTACACTATCACCTTGAGTGATGCGAGCAATTGTACGGTGAGTACAACGGTTACAATTACAGAACCTGCGGAACTTTTAATCGATTCATTGACGAGCACACTGCCTTCTTGTTCTCCTGGTAATGACGGTAGCATCGTCGTAAATATTAGCGGCGGCACAGCGGGCTATCAATATAATGTCGGTGGAGCCAATCAATCGTCGAACACATTTACAAACCTTGCAAGTGGCATTTATTTAGTGACGGTCACTGATACAAATTTGTGTACAGATACCCTAAGTATAAATCTGAGTGCACCGAATGCACCCGTCATAACTTCAACAGTTGATACGAGCATTAGCTGCTTTGGCGCGAACGATGGATCAATTTTGGTCGCAGGAACAGCAAGTTCAGCAATTACTTACACCCTAAATCCTGGGGCAGTCACAAACAGCACTGGTCACTTCAACAATCTTGGACCAAACACCTACACTATCACCTTGAGTGATGCGAGCAATTGTACGGTGAGTACAACGGTTACAATTACAGAACCTGCGGAACTTTTAATCGATTCATTGACGAGCACACTGCCTTCTTGTTCTCCTGGTAATGACGGTAGCATCGTCGTAAATATTAGCGGCGGCACAGCGGGCTATCAATATAATGTCGGTGGAGCCAATCAATCGTCGAACACATTTACAAACCTTGCAAGTGGCATTTATTTAGTGACGGTCACTGATACAAATTTGTGTACAGATACCCTAAGTATAAATCTGAGTGCACCGAATGCACCCGTCATAACTTCAACAGTTGATACCAGCATTAGCTGCTTTGGCGCGAACGATGGATCAATTTTGGTCGCAGGAACAGCAAGTTCAGCAATTACTTACACCCTAAATCCTGGGGCAGTCACAAACAGCTCAGGTTACTTCAATAATCTTGCTCCCAATACTTACACCATCACCTTAAGCGATGCGAGCAATTGTACGGTGAGTACAACAGTATCAATTACAGAACCCGCTCAATTAAATATTGATTCACTCTCTTCTGTTCTCCCATCTTGTAGTCCAGGTAACGACGGTAGCATTGTTGTAAATATCAGCGGTGGAACAGCAGGATATCAATATAATATTGGTGGAGCGAATCAATCGTCGAACACATTTACAAACCTTGCAAGTGGCATTTATTTAGTGACGGTCACTGATACAAATTTGTGTACAGATACCCTAAGTATAAATCTGAGTGCACCGAATGCACCCGTCATAACTTCAACAGTTGATACCAGCATAAGTTGCTTCGGTGCTAACGATGGTTCCATTCTTATTGCAGGAACAGGAGCTTCTGCGATTACTTACACTCTAAATCCTGGAGCAGTCACAAACAGCACTGGTTACTTTGCTACTCTTGGACCAAACACCTATACTATCACCTTAAGTGATGCGAGCAATTGTACGGTGAGTACAACAGTGACTATTACAGAACCAAGTCAACTAAATATTGACTCGCTTTCTTTTGTTCTCCCATCCTGTAGTCCTGGAAATGATGGTAGTATAGTGGTAAATATCAGCGGCGGAACAGCAGGCTATCAATACAATGTCGGTGGAGCGAATCAATCGTCCAACACCTTCAACAATTTGGCGAGCGGTATTTATTTAGTAACAGTTACAGATACCAATCTATGTACCGATACCTTGAGTATAAATCTGAGTGCTCCGAATGCACCGGTGATTACATCAACAGTTGATACAAGCATAAGTTGTTTCGGCGCCAACGATGGTTCCATTCTCATTGCAGGAACTGCAACTTCTGCAATTACTTACACTCTAAATCCTGGTGCAGTCACTAACAGCACAGGCTACTTCAATAATTTGGGACCAAATACCTATACCATCACCTTGAGTGATGCGAGCAATTGTACGGTGAGTACAACAGTTGCCATTACAGAACCAAGTCAATTAAATATTGATTCGCTTTCTTCTGTTCTCCCATCTTGTAGTCCAGGTAACGACGGTAGCATTGTTGTAAATATCAGCGGTGGAACAGCAGGATATCAATATAATATTGGTGGAGCGAATCAATCGTCGAACACCTTCAACAACTTAGCATCAGGCATTTATCTGGTGACAGTTACAGATACCAATCTGTGTACGGATACCATGAGCATAAATCTGAGTGCACCGAATGCGCCAGTCATTACATCAACTGTCGATACAAGCATAAGTTGCTTCGGTGCCAACGATGGTTCCATTCTGATTACAGGAACAGGAGCTTCTGCGATTACTTACACCCTGATGCCGGGCGCAATCTCAAACAGCACAGGCTACTTCAACAATCTAGGACCAAACACTTACACTATTACCTTGAGTGATGTAAGCAATTGTACGGTGAGTACAACAGTATCAATTACAGAACCCGCTCAATTAAATATTGATTCACTCTCTTCTGTTCTCCCATCTTGTAGTCCAGGTAACGACGGTAGCATTGTTGTAAATATCAGCGGTGGAACTGCAGGCTATCAATACAATATTGGAGGTGCCAATCAATCGTCCAACACCTTCAATAATTTGGCGAGCGGTATTTATCTCGTCACGGTGACGGATACGAATCTATGTACCGATACCTTAAGTATTAATCTGAGTGCTCCGAACGCACCAGTCATTACATCAACAATTGATACGAGCATTAGTTGCTACGGCGCCAACGATGGTTCCATTCTGATTGCAGGAACTGCAAGTTCAGCAATTACTTACACCCTAATGCCTGGTGCAGTCACTAACAGCACTGGCTACTTCAATAATTTGGGACCAAATACCTATACCATCACCTTGAGTGATGCAAGCAATTGTACAGTGAGTACAACGGTTGCCATTACAGAACCAAGTCAATTAAATATTGATTCGCTTTCTTCGGTTCTCCCATCCTGTAGTCCTGGAAATGATGGCAGTATAGTGATAAATATCAGTGGCGGAACAGCGGCTTACCAATACAATATTGGTGGAGCGAATCAATCGTCGAACACCTTCAACAATTTGGCGAGCGGTATTTATCTCGTCACGGTGACGGATACGAATCTATGTACCGATACCTTGAGTATTAATCTGAGTGCTCCGAACGCACCGGTCATAACTTCAATCGTCGATACGAGTGTTAGTTGCTTCGGTGCCAACGATGGTTCCATTCTTATTGCAGGAACAGGAGCTTCTGCGATTACTTACACCCTGATGCCGGGCGCAATCTCAAATAGTACAGGCTACTTCAACAATCTAGGACCAAACACCTATACCATCACCTTGAGTGATGCGAGCAATTGTACGGTGAGTACAACAGTGACTATTACAGAACCAAGTCAATTAAATATTGACTCGCTTTCTTTTGTTCTCCCATCCTGTAGTCCTGGAAATGATGGTAGTATAGTGGTAAATATCAGCGGCGGAACTGCAGGCTATCAATACAATATTGGAGGTGCGAATCAATCGTTGAACACCTTCAACAATTTGGCATCAGGTATTTATTTAGTGACGGTGACGGACACAAATTTGTGTACAGACACCCTAAGTATAAATCTGAGTGCTCCGAATGCACCGGTGATTACATCAACAGTTGATACAAGCATAAGTTGTTTCGGCGCCAACGATGGTTCCATTCTCATTGCAGGAACTGCAACTTCTGCAATTACTTACACTCTAAATCCTGGTGCAGTCACTAACAGCACAGGCTACTTCAATAATTTGGGACCAAATACCTATACCATCACCTTGAGTGATGCGAGCAATTGTACGGTGAGTACAACAGTATCAATTACAGAACCCGCTCAATTAAATATTGATTCGCTTTCTTCTGTTCTCCCATCCTGTAGTCCTGGAAATGATGGCAGTATAGTCGTAAATATCAGCGGTGGCACAGCAGGATATCAATATAATATTGGTGGAGCGAATCAATCGTCGAACACCTTCAACAATTTGGCATCAGGTATTTATCTCGTCACGGTGACGGATACGAATCTGTGTACGGACACCATGAGCATAAATCTGAGTGCCCCGAATGCACCCGTCATAACTTCAACAGTTGATACAAGCATAAGTTGCTTCGGTGCCAACGATGGTTCTATTCTTGTTGCAGGAACAGCAAGTTCAGCGATTACATATACTCTGATGCCGGGAGCAGTCTCAAATAGTACAGGCTACTTCAACAATCTAGGACCGAACACTTACACTATCACCTTGAGTGATGCAAGCAATTGTACGGTGAGTACAACAGTGACTATTTCAGAACCCGCCGAACTACTGATTGATTCTTTGACAAGCACACTGCCTTCTTGCTCTCCTGGAAATGATGGCAGTATAGTGGTAAATGTCAGCGGTGGAACGGCCGGCTATCAATACAATGTTGGTGGAGCGAATCAATCGTCCAACACCTTCAACAATTTAGCGAGCGGTATTTATCTCGTCACGGTGACGGATACGAATCTATGTACAGACACCATGAGCATAAATCTGAGTGCCCCGAATGCACCCGTCATTACATCAACAGTTGATACCAGCATAAGTTGTTTCGGTGCCAACGATGGTTCCATTCTGATTGCAGGAACTGGAGCTTTTGCGATTACTTACACCTTGATGCCAGGAGCTGTCACAAACAGCACGGGCTACTTTAACAATCTAGGACCAAACACTTACACCATCACCTTGAGTGATGCGAACAATTGTACAGCGAGTACAACCGTAACAGTAACTGAACCAGCTGAATTATTGATTGACTCCTTGACTACAACAGTGCCAACTTGTAATCCCGGAAATGATGGCAGCATAATTGTAAATATCAGCGGTGGAACTGCAGGCTATCAATACAATATTGGAGGTGCGAATCAGAATACTAATGTGTTCAACAATCTCGGTGCTGGTTCATATTTAGTGACAGTGATCGATACGAACGGATGTACAGATTCTCAAAGCATAAATCTAATTATCCCTAATGGTCCTATGGTGACAAGCAGTTTGGATACTAATCTGAGTTGTAATGGTGCAGGCGATGGGAGTGTTGCAGTGACAGCTAGTGGAAATGGATTGCTCACTTATACTCTAATGCCGGGGGCAATTAGTAATGCTACTGGCTACTTCAATAATCTCGCTGCAAATAATTACACGATTACAGTCAGTGACGGAAACAATTGTACGGTCTCTACATCAATACTCATCACAGAACCAGCTCAACTTCTTATCGATAGCGTGACTTTGATTTCTGCGAGCTGTTCGCCAGGTAATGATGGAAGCATTACCATTCATGTTAGCGGTGGAACGGCCGGCTATCAATATGATATTGGAGCGGGGAATCAGGCGAGTAATGTCTTTAATAATCTAGCTTCAGCTTCCTATACTATCACTGTGACTGATGCAAATAATTGCACGCAGAGCACATCCGTTGTCCTTCAATCACCCAATGCACCAATCATAAGTGCTGTAATTGATACATTAATCAGTTGCAACGGAGCTGCTGATGGAAGTATTGCAATTGTCGCGAGTGGAAATGGTTCTCTGACTTATTCAATCACGCCCATTGCTCAAAGCAATTCAATGGGATACTTCAATAACCTAGGTCCGAACAATTATACGATTACAGTAACTGATGGAAATGGATGTACCGCAACATCATCTGTATCAATTAGTGAGCCAGCAATATTGAGTATAGATTCCACAACAGATGTTGTCGCTTCTTGTTCGCCGGGTGGAGATGGAAGCATTAGTGTAATTGCCAGTGGTGGAACAGCTCCTTATTCATATACTATGGGTGCCTTGACTCAGTCAAATAATCAATTCAATAATCTAAGTTCTGCCTCATATATCATCACGGTAACTGATGCCAATAATTGCACAACAAGTACAACGGTAAATCTAATTACACCTAATGGACCAACAATTTCCTCGCTGGTAGATACCAATGTAAGTTGCCACGGTCTCGCAGATGGAAGTCTTCTCGTGAGTGCCACTGGAATTTCCCTAAGCTATACTATTATGCCAGGAGCCGTAACGAACGGAAATGGCTATTTCAATAACCTAGGGCCTAACAATTATACTATTACAATAAGTGATGCAAATAATTGTTCGGTCACAACATCGATTGCAATTACTGAACCTGATTCAATTGTTGTTGACAGCCTATTATTTAATTCTCCTACATGTTCGCCAGGTGGTGACGGTGAAATAATAATATATGCCAGTGGTGGAACATCTCCATTCTCTTATGATATTGGTGGTGGATCTCAAACATCCAATGTATTCACTGGGCTCAATGCAGCGACCTATTATTATAGCATAACAGATGATAATGGATGTTCCATAAGTGATTCAGTTGTTTTGACGACACCGAATACACCAATCATTAGTGCAATAATTGATACCAATGTGAGTTGTAATGCAGCAAATGATGGAAGTGTTCAAATTGTTGCCTCATCAAGCAGCACTTTGACCTATACTGTAAATCCTGGCGCTTTAAACAGCACGACACCTTACTTCAACGGATTGAGTGCCAATACATACACTGTGGTCGTAACAGACGCGTCAAATTGTACTACGTCAACAACTTTCACAATCTCAGAACCTAGCCTTTTGGCTATAGATAGCATAAGTGCTGCTAGCCCATCTTGTATTCCTGGAAACGATGGATCACTTACTATTTATGCTAATGGGGGTACACCTACTTATCAATATAGTATTGGCGCCCTCAATCAGACGAGCAATCAATTTGGTGGACTAGCTGCTTCAACTTACTTGGTCAGCGTCACAGATGCTAATGGCTGTATTGATACACAGAGTGTAACACTAACAAGTCCGATTGGGCCAGTGATCACTAATGTGATAGATACAAATGTCAGTTGTTCTGGAAATGCCGATGCATCTATACAAATAGTTGCAGTAGGCTCGGCATTGAACTACACTTTAATGCCGAATAATGTTTCGAATAGCACTGGCTATTTCAATGGCTTGAACATCGGTAATTATACAATAACGGTCACTGATGCTTCCAATTGTACGGCGAGCACAACCTTAAATATTACCCAACCGAATTCACTAATCTTTACTGCAGATACGATTCAGGATGTGAGTTGTTTTGGATTTAGTGATGGGCAAATAAACATTGGAGCTAGTGGTGGAACACCAAATTATTCCTTCACCTTATTGCCGAACAATGTGACGAATTCTACTGGTGTTTTCCAAAATTTACTTGCTGCTAATTATACGGTAATCGTCACTGATGCCAATAATTGTTCTACGAGCACGATCTTACAAGTTTCAGAACCAAGCCAACTGGTCTTAAATGCGCCAAGCTTGAATTTGGTGAGTTGTTTTGGCGGAAATGATGGATCAATTTCCATAACTGCAAGCGGTGGTACCAGCGCTTACACTTATCAACTCTTGCCTAATAATATCAGCAATAACACGGGTATTTTTAATACTCTCACCGCTGGCAATTATACCATAGTCGTCGTTGATGCAAATTCATGTTCAACTTCTACAACTCTCTCAATTACTGAGCCGAATGCATTTAATGTTAGTTCGCTGGTGATTGATTCCGTGAGTTGTTATGGAGGTTCCGATGGTGAAGTTTCCATAGCCGCAACGGGTGGTACAGGAATTCTTACTTATTCTATAAATAGTGTACCTATTCAATCAAATACGAATGGAAATTTCAATGGCTTAAGTGCTGGTCCTTATGTAATTACGATTAGTGATGCTAATTCTTGTACGACAACTACGGCCGTTCAAATTGATGAGCCAAATCAGATAGTCTATACGAATGTTCAAGTTGTGGACGTGAGTTGTAATGGAGGGAGTGACGGCGAAATCAGTGTAACGAGTACGGGTGGAACTGGACTTATTACATATTCAATTAGCCCAGTTGCAACTCAGATAAGTCCAGGAAATTTTGTAAATCTCAGTGCAGGCATTTATACAATTAGTGCTGTCGATATAAACTCATGTCAGAGAGATAGTGTGATTGTTGTAAACGAACCTCAACCACTAGCTTCGAGCTTCAGTAGCACTGATGTTCTTTGTAATGGAGGAAATGATGGTGGCATTATAATTACAGCCTCAGGAGGACTACCGCCATATACCTATACCATAAATACCACTCCAACTCAGTCTAATAATACTGGAATCTTTAGTGGCTTGTTTGTAGGTAATTATACGATTAATATTATCGATTCGAATGGCTGTGCTATTCAAGTGGGACCCATTGCAATTACTGAGCCTCCTGCTATTAGCTTTAATAATGTTGCAACTCAAGATGTCGGATGTTTCGGAGATAGTACAGGAAGTATTTCTGTAAGTGCAATCGGTGGAACAGGCTTGTTGAGCTTTAGTCTCAGTCCATCACTAGGAACTCAAACGAGTCCTGGATTATTTGAAAATCTCCCATCAGCACTCTACATCATAACGGCCACAGATGCCAACGGATGTACCTCAACGACTAATGTAAATGTCAATCAGAATCCGGAAATAATTTTCACGAGTATAGTCGGCACAGAGCCTGTTTGCTCATACGATAATAATGGAAGCATTTCTGCAAGTGCATCAGGAGGCATCGGTTCAATTTCGTATTACTTCAATGACGGCACGACGACGGTTGGACCAAGTTCAACAGCTTTCTATCCAAACATTGGAGCGGGTATTTACATAATTACTGCTGTAGATGCTCTTGGATGTTCTAAGGATACCATTTATGAATTGAATGGTCCTGATTCTATTCGTTTGTCGAGTTTGGAAGTCTTCGAACTAAACTGTTTAGACAGCAAAGATGGAAAAGTTTTTGCTACTGCTACGGGCGGAAGAGGGTCGACATATACCTACCAATTACTTCCAGGTCTTCAGCTAAATACTAGTGGACGATTTGTTGGACTTGCCGCAGGAACTTATACTTTGACAATTACGGATTCAGCGCGATGTAGTTGGGATACAACAATTATTATTCTGCCAAGTAGCAACCCGATGATTTCTACGATCAATAAAGATGATTTAGATTGTATTGGAAGCGGAAATGAAGGTGCTGCTGAAGTAATTGTGAGTGGTGGTACGCCTCCTTATATTTATTTATGGAGCACCACACCAGCCGAAACAAATGCTAGGGTGACGGGCCTTTATTTTGGTTATTATACCGTTGACATCGCGGATGCAAATGGTTGTGTCCATAGGGATACCGTCTACATAGAGCCCGGCCCTTGCTGTACCGAAATTTTCATTCCAAGTGCATTTAGTCCGAATGGAGATGGTAATAATGATAATTTTGGCGTGCATACCAATGCGGGCATACAACTCATTCAATTTGAAGTGCGTAATAGATGGGGGGAGAAGGTCTTCAAAACCAACGATTACAATCAGACTTGGGACGGTAAGTACAAAGGAGAAGCATCATTGCCAGGAACTTATTTCTATCTATTTAAATATAAATGCCTCACAGATGGAGTTATTTATACGAAAGGGGGTGATTTGACTCTCATCAGATAAGCTATTAAATTTCTATTCATCATGGAAAAACCCTCTTCTGATTCTTCAGAAGAGGGTTGTTTGATTCCAATCGAAGCGTACCTTTAGAAGATAAAATAAATTGAATGAAGACGAATACTATTTGCTCAACAATTTTCCTGTTGATTTTTATTTCTTGCAATAATTCCAAGAAATACACATCCCTCCCTGAAGGACTAAAATTTATAGATGCAATTCATATTGATAGTAGTATAAGTCCTGCCGATGATTTTTATACCTATGCTGGCGGTGCATGGATGAAGAATACCAAAATTCCGGATGATGAATCTCGATGGAGTAGCTTTAATGTTTTGCGTGACTTCAATAGAGATGCCATGAAGGAGCTCACAATTAAAGCTGCAGCAAAACCAGGCAGTGAAGGAAGTCCAAAACAAATGGTTGGAGATTTATATGCTTCAGGAATGGATACTGAGACGATTGAAGCTGAAGGGATTGGGCCTTTGAAAGAGATATTTGCAAAAATTGATTCTATTAAAGATTTGAATTCTTTCATAGATGTGTTGGTCGAATTAAATAAAGAAGGTGCAAACCCATTATTTCATTTCTATGTGTCTCCCGATGAAAAAAATGTAAGCAAATATCAAGGGAGCTTATGGCAAGGTGGATTGAGTTTGCCTGATAGAGATTATTATTTAAAAGCAGACAAGGCTGAAATTCGAAAGGATTATGAGACTCATCTGCAGAAAATGTTTACGCTTGCAAAAATTAAAGACCCAAGTGCAAAGTCTAAGGCCGTATTGAGTATAGAAAAGAATTTGGCCCAATCCAGCATGGCAAGGGTTGAGATGAGGGACCCTTACAAAACGTATAATAAGCATTCAGTTGCAGATCTTTCAAAGCAAACCCCAGGGATTAATTGGACTTCTTTTTTGAAAAGAATAGGTGCTGCCAAGGCTGATACGCTTATTGTAGGGCAACCAAAGTTTTTGAAAAGCTTAGCTTCAATGATGACCACACGTTCAATAGATGATTGGAAAGCCTATTTGAAATGGCATATACTATCCGATGCATCTCCTTATTTGAGCAGTGATTTCGACAATGAGCATTTTGAATTTTACGGAAAAACGCTAAAAGGTCAAGAGGAACAAAAAGAAAGATGGAAGCGAGTATTAGGCGTTGTTGACGGTGCTGTTGGCCATCAGTTGGGTAAATTATATGTCGAAAAATATTTTACGCAAGAAGCTAAAGATAGAATGCAGGCTCTTGTAGATAATTTGCAAGTGACCTTTGGCGAGCGCATCGAAAAATTGGACTGGATGAGTGATGAGACGAAGGAAAAAGCGATGGCTAAATTGAACTCATTTACCAAAAAAATAGGCTATCCAGACAACTGGAGAAGTTATGATGGTTTAAGTATTTCTCGTGATTCTTATTTTGACAATATTAGAGCTTCGAATAAGTTTGATTTTGAATATACCCTTGCTAAATTGGGTAAGGAAGTTGACAAAACAGAATGGGGCATGACGCCACCAACAGTGAATGCATATTACAACCCCTCTTTTAATGAAATTGTTTTCCCTGCAGGCATTTTGCAATATCCTTTCTTCAGTATGGAAGCTGATGACGCCGCAGTTTATGGGGCAATTGGTGGTGTTATTGGCCACGAAATGACGCACGGATTTGATGATCAAGGCAGTCAATATGCAGCAGACGGAAATTTAAAAGATTGGTGGACAGCAGAAGATAAAAAGCTCTTTCAAGCAAAGACAAAAATGGTCGAACAGCAATTTGATAATCTGACTATCTTGGATGACAAACATGTCAATGGTTCTCTTACCTTAGGTGAGAATATAGCTGACTTAGGTGGTGTGACCATTGCCTATGCCGCTTATAAGAAAACAAAGCAGGGGCAGTCAGGAGAGAAGATTGATGGCTTTACTGGTGATCAACGATTTTTCTTGAGTTGGGCTCAGGTTTGGAGACAAAATATTAGAGATGAAGAGGCGGCGCAGCGATTGATTACAGATCCGCATTCGCCAGGTATTCACAGATGCAACGGGCCGCTTTCAAACTTTGCTCCATTTTATACTGCCTTCAATGTGAAGGAAGGTGATAAGATGTGGAAGCCTGAGGAGAAGAGGGCAGTAATTTGGTAATTAAAACGAGTTCTTATTAGTCTAAAGAAAAGCATATTGCATCTCTCTTCTGCACAGCTGATAGGTGCGGTATGCAATTTTTTATCGCTTATAATTTTAGCGAGATTTCTTGGCCCAGTTTTGCAAGGGGAGTGGTCCCTCTATATTAATGCATTCACTTTTGGAATATTCTTTTTGAGCTTGGGCATACCTCAAGCGATTGTGCATTTTATTGCTTCAGGCAAAATGACTAAAGAAGGGCTCATTAAGAAGCTCCTCTTTTTGTGTCTAATCCTTGCTTTCTTATTTTTTGGTGTTGCATCAGCCGTCTACTGCTTCTCTAGTGATGGGGTGTTTTTACCCAATAGCTTTGGTGAGGAGACCGTAAAATATCTTCTCATTTTGACGCTGCACTTTATGATTCTTTTGAGCGGGCAACTCTTCAGTTCGATTCTACACGCAGAAAATGATTTTTCTAGATCTTCATTAATCAGTGCTGCTGGGGCAATTCTTCTTTTGCTATCTTACTCTTTATTCTATTTTTTTGCAGAGAACTATAATACGGGATTCTTCTATTGTTTGATTGTAAATCTTATTGTCGTCCTACTGCAGTTTGCATTCTATCTAGTAGTAATCTATAGAAACCATCGCATTTATTTCAGAAAGGCTAAACTCGATGTTGAGAGTTTGCGTCCAATGGTAATTTTTTCATCTTGGATTTATATTACCAATTTGCTTCAGTTTCTGAATTATAAAATGGACCTATGGTTTATCTCAGCCTTTGAGATGAAAGATGCAGAACTTGGGATTTATACTATTGCGGTTTCTTTGGCTCAATTAGTTTGGTTAATTCCGAATGCATTCCATACATATATATATACTAAAGTTTCGGAGTCAGAACATTTTACAGACGGCAAAAAAATAGCTTCATGGACAGGGCAAATTTTCTTGTATGCTGTTTTAGCCTCAGTCATAGGTTGCTTTCTAGCGTTTGAATTGGTGCCACTACTGTTTGGTCAGGAATTTGCTAGAGTAGCACTCGTGATTCCATTGCTCTTGCCAGGAATAGTCATTTATAGTGGGGCGATATGCTTGAGCGCGTTTTTTGCAGGGAAGAATAAGGTCAATATTAATTTTCAAGCAACGCTTATTGGTTTTTGTCTTTGTTTACTTCTTGATTTTGTATTGATTCCAAAATACGGCATAGTCGGTGCAGCACTGGCTTCTAGCGTTTCGTATATCGGGACCGCCTTATTTTTATATAGACGATATATTAAATTCTGCGATTTACGATTTAAGGATTACTTCAATTGGAAAATGTCTTGAGCTAGATGTTCAAGCTTCCCCATCAAAGTTGTTTAAATAGGGTTTGACTGTGATAATGAGTGGAGCAATTCAAAATTAATTTTTACAAAAAAGAAGAAAAGAAACAAATTGAAGCCTTAATCCATTGACAATCATGGACTTAGCGCTTATAGTACTAGCTCAAAATAATTTAAAAAAAGAAAAGAAAATTTTGGATTTAATAGAGTCTTGGCTACTTTTGCCTCTTGAAATTTACTATAAAATTCTTATTTATGGCTAGCAAAAAGTATTTATTACTCGCAGGATTATTTGCCCTGCTCAGCGTACCAAATTTGGTAAACGCTCAAAACAGCGGTGTGTACAACCTCACCAGCTATGACTTCACTGACAGTAGTTTGATTCCGGAAGGTAGAATGGATCAACAAGGTGATTTTATGAAAAATCGATATCTCTACCCAGCAAAACCTCGTAACCAATGGGAAATTGGTGTAAACGTAGGTGCGTTGAATGTTTCTGGAGATGTTCGTTCAAAAACATTTATTAATCAACCTATGCCAGGTGCAACTCCATTAGGATTTGGACTTACAGTTCGTAAAGCATTGGGGTATGTTCTTTCTGCAAGATTGCAGTATATGATGGGAACAGCTCAAGGTTATAACTGGCAGCAAGCGATTGGTTATAGAAGCCACGGAAATAATCCTTGGACTCAGGCTGGATATAACGGTCCTGTTAACTATAACTATAAGACAAAAGTTAATGAGTTAACTCTTGACATGGTTGCAGCGCTTAATAACATTAAATTTCACAGAGGCCAAAACAAGTCAAACGTTTACGGTTTATTTGGAATAGGTGGTTTGTTGTATGAAACAACAATTAACGCTTTAAATGGCGCAGCTCGTTACGACTTCTCTTCTGTTGCCGCGGTTACTACAACTGATCAACCGAATTGGAGAGATGAGTACAAAGCTCGTAAAGACAAGAACTCAGCACTTTTAAATCTATTAGATGATGATTTCGAAACTCGTGCTGAAAGACACAATAACCGTGCTTTCTTCGGCGACGAGAAAACATTCCGTCCAGTAGCTAATGTTGGTTTGGGAATGCAGTTCCGTCTTGGAAAGAGTCTTGCGCTTACGATTGAAGACAAGGTTACTTATACAATGGATGATTTAGTTGACGGTCAACGTTGGCAAGAGCATGGTGCTCCAGCGTCAACAGCAATGACTAGAGATTTTGATAATATTAATTACCTATCAATTGGTCTTGCGGCCAACTTAGGTGGAGACGCTGTTAAGCCTCTATGGTGGATGAATCCTAACGATTTCATGTACAACGGATTGGCTAATATGACTGCTCCAACAAATAAGTGTGATGCTGATAAAGATGGTGACGGTGTTTCTGATTGTTATGATCGTTGTGGAGATACTCCTGGCGGTGTAGCTGTTGATACTCACGGTTGTCCTCTAGATACAGATGGTGACGGTGTAGCCGATTACAAAGACAAGCAGTTAATCACTCCTACCGAGTGTCAGCCTTCTGACGCAGACGGAATTGGTAAATGCCCTTGTCCTGATGGATGTGTTGGAGATACTCCTCCTCCTCTTGGATGTAAAGGTGTAAACGGTGGATCTATCATGTTTAACGGTGGTTCACGTTCATTGAGCTCTACTGCAATGGGTCAACTAAATTCACTAGCTTCTCAAATGAGAGACAATCCTAACTGTAAAGTTGTTATTCGTGGAAACGGAAGTGATAGTAAAATCGCTCAACAACGTTCATGGGATCGTGTAAACGGTGTAATTAACTACATGGTTGATCGTAACGGAATCGATAGAGGACGTTTCATCTTCCAATACGGTGGAAACGGAAACGCTAATGCTGTTGAATATCGTTCAGCTGGTAATGGTGAGTCAGGGCCTTCAAATGCTCCACCTCCCTTCCCGAACTTAAAAAGATAAGACTTTTTAGCTATAAGAAAAAAATCCTCCGCTCATCGTTTTGAGCGGAGGATTTTTAATTTAATGGAGGTCATCTAGACTAGCAGGATTGATAGCGGGTGTTGATTAAGTTCCCTCAGCGTCTCCACGATTGAAGCGAGTAGGACTCTGCGGAATAGCAGACAGGCCTGCGGAAGAACGAGAATTCATAACTTTACGGTGTGAGTATAGGTCAAACATTTAATTCAGCAGTGCGCAGAGTCCCTTGCAGTAGACTTTCAGAAGACGAAAAGTAAAATGGGTTTCTGGTCAAGATTATTTCGAAAGTCAAGAATAAGGTTCTTGGGAAGAGCAGGAATTGAATACTCATCTGAGAATGGTTCAGTTTATATAGTAGATAGTGAGTTTTTAGCAAATGGAGATCTTATTATATTTGAAAACAGCGTTGAGTTGAAGAAGGAACCAGAATCGATACCAAGGTTAGTTAGAATATCTTTATTTAAGGAGATGCAGAATGCTTTAGATTCAATAGGGCAGAAATATACTATTATGACGGAGGAAGAAATGTCGAAGAACGAGAGTTATAAAGAACTATTAACTGATAAGGGCAACCAAAAACAATGGATTGAAATTTTTTTGAGAACCGAGGATGATTCTTCATCTCAAATTCTATGCCCCAACTGTAGGTCTGCTAATCTGGTAGTCAAAGATGAAGTCCAAAAGGATAAAGTACGATTTGATAGATATATATTCTGTCCGCAGTGCAAAGTATCTAATGTAGCTACGAAGCTAATTGATAAAGGAATAAATGACAATCAAGCGCGTGAGAATCTATTTGATATGTTCCTAAAAAGAGGCAAGTGGCAGGAGGATTCTGGTAACTCTTAAGAATAGCGTACCGGTTGTCCGTAGAATAAACGAAAAGTAATGCTGCCTTGAGTCCCCGCAGCGTCTCTACGAGTGAAGCGAGTAGGACTCTGCGGAATAGCAGACAGGCCTGCGGAAGAACGAGAATTCATAAGTTTGCAATGTGAGGATAGGTCAAAGATCTAATTCAGCAGTGCGCAGAGTACCTTGCAGGAGACTCTGCGAAGACGAAAATTTAAAAAGTAAATAATGGAATCTATTGAATATCTATATATATTTTCTGGAGATGGCGGACATATGCCTGCTGGAGCCTTTCGTACATTTGAAAGCGCAAAAAAATGGATTGAGTCAGAGAATCTTTCAGGAGTTCTTAATAAAGTACCCATTGGTATTAGTATTTATGATTATGCTATAAAAAATGAATATTTCCAAGTGAAAAGGCCGAACCAAATATCTCCTTCATTTAAACAGACCTTTACTTCTGCCTCTTTACAGCATTGGCATTACGATAATGGAGTTGAGGAGTAGGCCTTTGAGGACGAAGACTACTGCGAATTTCTTTTGTACCTATAATAGGAACTTTTGATGTATTCTAAATATTCGTATTCTGTGGCTTGACGCACAAACTGAGCACTCGGTCTATAGAGTCTCATAAAACGTTCGAGCTCCTCTTTTTTCAAATAGGTAATCTTATTCACTAAGGCCTTATTGAAAACGAAGTCTACATACTTCTCTTCTTCCCAACGGTCATACATTTCTTGAAATGCCCATATCTCGCGCTGCTTTTTGCTCAACATTGCCAAGGGCATAGAACGCATATCAACATCACCTTTTCTTGCTTGACTAACAACCACATTATAAGTTTCGCGGAATCGAATACTGTCCTTGACATAGTTTAAAGAACGACCTCTTATATCAACCACCTTTAGAATGCGCGACCTGCGGTCTAGTTCTAATTTGTAAAAGCTTGGCGTCTTTTCATCCTGAATCCGAATGCGTAAGGTTTGATATCCAATTTTACTAATTTCTATAAGTTGGCCAGTTTTCACCTCAATGCGGAACTTTCCATCTTCAAGTGTGCTCATACCCTCTCGAGTATAGATGTTTTGAATATTGGCATTCTCGACATATTCCTGATTACTCTTGTCAATGATTTCACCCTTGATGAGTGTTTGACTGTAGGCAGAGAAACTTAAGCCACAGAGGCTAAGTCCAAGAATTGCAGTTTTGAATAGTGTTTTCTTCACCAATGGAAAGATACAATAAGCAGCCAATTTGAAATATCTTGGCTATGCGAACTTTTTCTTAAATAACCACATTTATCATACGTCCTTTGACGTGTATGACCTTCTTCACCTCTTTGCCTGCAAGATGCTTCTGAATGGCCTCATTGCTCAGTACGACCTTCTCTATGGCTTCTGTGCTGTCGTCGGCTGCGAAGTCTAAGGTGGCTCTTACTTTGCCATTGATGGCTATAGGGTAGGAGATGGTATCATCCTTGAGATGGCCTTCATCGAGGATTGGGAATTTAGCGTCAAGTATGGTGCTATCATGTCCAATGGCCGCCCACAGTTCTTCGGATAAATGAGGGGCAAAAGGAGCTAGGAGAATAAGCAAGGGCTCCAAGATGGAACGCTTAGAGCATTTCAATTTACCCAATTCATTTACACAAATCATAAATTGACTGATGGCCGTATTGAAAGCAAAGCGCTCAATATCCTCGCTTGTTTTCTTAATAGTTTGATGCAGACTTTTTAATTCTTCCTTAGAGGCTTCTTCATCAGTGACGACTAAGTTGTCATTTTGATAGAATAATTTCCATAACTTTTTGATGAACCGATGCACGCCTTCTATGCCTTTGGTATCCCACGGCTTGCTTAATTCAATTGGGCCCAAGAACATCTCATACATTCTGAAGGTGTCCGCGCCATACTGCTCAATAATATCGTCAGGGTTGACGACATTGTACTTTGTTTTTGACATTTTTTCAGTCTGAGAAGTACAAAGAAATTCTTCATTCATTATGAATTCGCTCTCGGCAAAATTCGGTCTCCACTGTCTTAATCTTTCTAAGTCTAATTTCTTATCGTCACAAAGTTCAACAGAAACATGTACTGGGTCTGCATCATATTCTTTGGCTAGTTCAGCTGATACATAAGTGTTTTTCCCCTTTACTCTCCAAATGAGTCGAGAGTCTCCCTGAATCATTCCCTGATTAATGAGTTTCTTATAAGGTTCATCAAAAGAAATATATCCCCGGTCATGCAAGAATTTGCACCACATTCTAGAATAGAGTAGATGCCCTACGGCATGCTCAGCACCACCAACATAAACGTCTACCTGTCCCCAATAATCAGATTGCTCTTTAGCGCAAAACTCATTTTCATTGTGGGGGTCCATATAGCGTAAATAGTACCAACTGCTCGCCGCATAACCGGGCATGGTGTCAGTTTCCCGCTGCCATCCTTGCTCCTCGCTCACCCAGTCCGTAATATTGGCTAGTGGGCCTTGTCCGTTGGGTCCAGGACTATAAGTCTCGACATGAGGAAGTTCTAGCGGTAAATTATTTTCCGTTTTAATCAAGCCAGCATCATCGAATAGAATAGGGAAGGGCTCTCCCCAATAGCGTTGTCTGCTAAAGCCTGCATCTCGAAGTCGGTAATTGGTTTCTTTCTGACCTACACCTTTAGAAGTTAGTTCCTGCATCGATGTTTCGAAAGCTTTGCTGAAAGATTGTCCATCCAAGAATTGAGAATTTCTCAATGCAGCCTCTTTATCTGTGCAAACACCATCGGACAAATCAAAGATTTCAGGAATCTCTAGCGAAAAGTGTTTGGCAAAAGCGTAATCTCTTTCATCGCCAGCGGGTACCGCCATGATGGCTCCAGTACCATAGCCCGCTAGGACATAGTCTGCAATCCAGATGGGAACTTTCTCCTCGCTCAGAGGATGAATGGCATAAGCCCCTGTAAAAGCCCCGCTGATGTTCTTTACTTCCGTCATACGCTCTCTTTCAGAACGTTTTGCGGCCATTGCTTTATAGGCTTCAATTTCTTCTTGTTGAGCAGTCGTTGTGATTGCTGAGACTAAGGTATGTTCAGGAGCCAAGACCATGAAGGAAACACCAAATATGGTGTCGGGACGTGTCGTGAAGACTTCAATTTTCTCATCTGAATTTTCAATCTTGAATTCAAGTCGAGCACCCTGGCTCTTGCCGATCCAATTGCGCTGCATTTCCTTGAGGCTGGTTGGGTAATCAAGTTCATCTAGTCCATTCAATAGTCTATCCGCGAAAGCAGTGATGCGCAGAAACCACTGACTCATTTTCTTTTTCTCAACGGGATGATTTCCTCTCTCTGACCGTCCGTTAATCACTTCATCATTGGCAAGCACAGTCCCTAGAGCCTCACACCAATTGACACTACTCTCAGCTTTGTAGGCCAATCTGTGTTGCATGAGTTTTTCTTGCTTCTCCAGATCGGAATAGGCCTTCCAGTCTTCTGCGGAGAAAGTCGTTTTTTCGCTTAGGCTAATATTGCCTTCTGCTTCAAATATTTTAATAAGTTCTTCAATATCGCGCGCTTTTTGCTCATTCTTGTCATACCACGAGCCATAAAGTTGAAGGAAGAGCCACTGTGTCCATTTATAATATTTGCCCTCCGATGTATTGACTTCTCTGCTCCAATCGTAACAAAAGCCAATTTTATTAAGCTGCTCCTTATATCTCTTGATATTAGTCTCTGTCGTTTTTGCGGGATGTTGGCCCGTCTCTAGTGCATACTGTTCAGCCGGCAAACCAAAAGCATCAAAGCCCATAGGATGCAGCACATTAAAACCTTGGAGACGTTTATAGCGTGCATAAATATCGGAAGCAATATAGCCTAGAGGATGACCTACGTGCAATCCTGCTCCAGAAGGATATGGAAACATATCCAAGACATAACATTTTTCTTTTTCGGAATTATTTGGAACCTTATAAGTCCCTTGATCTTCCCAATATTTTTGCCACTTCTTTTCTATAGATGAGAAGTTGTAATCCATGTTGCTTAATTAAGCGACAAAGATACTAATCACAAATTTCACTATCGTCATATTTGAATTGGGGACGACGCTTGAGTGAGGGCAGTTTTATTCGATTGAGTTTGATGGTCATTCTTGCCGCGAAGGAAAAATAGGTATCATTATTGCTTGATATCCCTCGGACAGAACCTTCTTTATATGGTTTGCTGGCATCTATCAATTGCGATTTGTTGTTCACAAATTTGGCAATTTCAGCATCAAAAGGGTCAAGATAATTGTCAAATAAATTGGGGTCTATAAAAGTTGTGCTGACATCGTCGAGATAATCGGTAAATAATTTTCTGCCGACAAATTCAAACCCAATTTGAACAGAGGGTGTTACTTCGTAGTTCCATCCAAAACCATAGAGTAAATTCCATTGCGTGAGGTCATAAGGTAAACGGTCGGGGTATTCTGCCATTCCTTGACCTTCTGTCCTGAGAGGCGCGAGGTCTACCCAAACGTAGTCGGCAAGGATAGGGTCGAAATATGACCCTTGGGGATTAAAACTGTAACGACCAATACCCAATAGGACATAAGGTTGAAAATATTTATGGTGAATTTCTTTCTGATAATTGAAAAATTTGAGCGGATGAATTTCAGCCATTAAAGAGAGTTCAGAAATTTTTGTCTTAAAATCTAAATTGCGTTTGAAGCGATTGAAGGCGGGGTCGCTAGCATCTTTATAATAGGTATCTTGATCACTTCCCTTCACATTTCCAAAAACGTAAGAGAGTCGTAAACCAACAGCTTCCTTTCTGAGATGAGTATATGAAAGTCCATAAAAGAAGCTAGTTTGATTAAAATTAAAATCCCATGCAAAATTCTTACCGATTCCACTATTGCCTCCGAGGTCTCCTAAATATGAAGACATTGCAAGTTTGACTCCAAAGAATGAACTTTTAGGGTCAGGGGGGGGCATAGGCAAGGGCGAACTGAAAATGTCATTGTATTTATTTTGAACTATGGAATTTTTCGAAGCTTTCACTTCAGGCGTCTTCGTGTCGTTTTTGACAACTTCTTTTTTGTTATCTTTTACTTTCCTAATCCGTTCTTTTTCAACTGCAAATGTCTTTGTTTTATTGTCGCTTTCTTGTTCCTTCTTTTTGGCTAGCAATAGCTGTTTGTATTCTTTGCTTTTCAAATATTTTCGATAGGCCTTTCTTTCCTCTAATGCCTTTTCTCTCTCAATATTAATACTGTCAATAAATTCCTGTCTATTCTTTTTCCTCTGGACGTATTCTTTATTTTGCCCTCGCATTCTTTCGCGTTCTATGCGACGAGCTTGAGCCATGCTGTCCCTTCTTTTTTTAGATTGTTCCAATCTAATAATTCGAGCTTTTTCAAAAGAGTCTTTCTTTTTTTGTAAAACTTTTGCGTTGTAAGCCTTCCTCAAACTGTCTTTGACATAGGACGAAAGCTCAGATTCATCCTGAGAAGTTTTTACTTGGGCATTCATGATGTTTGCCCCAAGCAATACGCATACAAGTATTACAACTATTTTCTTCAAAATATTAGAGCTATAAAAATAAGCTTTTTATACTTCTTGGGCTGACATTAGGTAAGACTTGACAAAACCGTGTATTTCCCCGTCCATAACGGCTTGTACGTTGCTTACTTCAAAGTTTGTACGGTGATCTTTAATCATTTTATAAGGGTGAAATACGTATGATCTGATTTGAGAACCCCATTCTATTTTTTTCTTATTCGCATTATTGGCGTCCTTAATCTCTTGCCTCTTGCGTATTTCTTCTTCATGGAGCCTAGATTTTAGCATTTTTATTGCTTTTTCCCTATTCTCACCCTGCGTTCTAGATTGTTGGCATTCAACGATTATTCCTGAAGGTATGTGCGTAACCCGCACGGCAGTTTCAACCTTATTGACGTTTTGACCGCCTTTACCACCACTTCTATAAAAGTCCCAAGAGAGGTCAGCTGGGTTTACTTCAATTTCAATCGTGTCATCTATAAGTGGATATACAATTACAGATGCAAATGAAGTGTGTCGTCTAGCGTTGCTGTCAAAAGGAGATATACGCACCAGACGATGAACGCCAGACTCTCCTTTCAGATATCCATAGGCGAAGTCGCCATCAATTTCAATAGTTACTTGTTTAATACCAGCGCCATCTCCCCATTGAATGTCAATTTCTTGAATTTTAAAGCCTTCTTTATCAGCATACATTTTGTACATTCTGAGCAGCATTTCGGCCCAATCCTGACTTTCTGTTCCTCCCGCTCCTGAATTGATCATGAGCACTGCGGGCAGTTGATCTTCTTTCTCTGATAGCGTACTTCTAAATTCTAGATTGTCTATGCTTTCGATAGTCTCATCAAAAGATTTTTGCACTTCTTCTTCTTGAGCTTCACCTGCTTTCCAAAATTCGAAAAGGACTTCATAATCTTCTAATTTACTTTTACTGCCTTCAAATAAATCAATCCAGAATTGATTGACTTTTATTCCCTTTAGAATTTGTGTAGCTCGTTCATTATCGTCCCAAAAACCAGCTGATGTGCTCAGTTGTTTGTCGTTTTGAATTTTGTCTTTTTTTTCTGAAACGTTTAGAAACTTTTCAATGGCAGACAAGCGTTCTTTTAATTTTTTTATCTTTTCGATTGTCATGCTTAGTCCTATTTAGCTTGATTCGCTTTTCTATTGTAGATGGGGAGAATAATAATGGCAAACAATCCACCAATCACGAGGATAAGGTTTTGCGAAGCCCAAGAGAGATTTGCATAAGCCTGTGCCAATGTTTTTTCTATTCCGTAGATATTTGTGAGTGCTTCTTGAACAAAAAATTGATAGGAGCCAGCACCGCCAGGGGTTGGTATCACAAAACCAATACTTCCGAAACTCAATACACTTAATCCTGCACCTGGCCTCGTTTGCGCTAAGGCGTCAAATGCGTGAAATCCCATATAGGTCATAACCCAGTAAAGCACCCAAATGCAAATTGTATAAAAAATAAATTTCCCAACTCCTTTTAAATTCTTTACCGAAACAAGACCTTCTCCAATATTTCGGATAATTTGTACTATTTTATTTCCACTGTCTTTCGTTTTTTTCCAAAAGTAGTTGGCCCCTATGATGGCGGCAATAATGATTACTATAAAAACTGCAATCCAAATGAAACTCAAATTTTCACCCAAAGGATTGATGATTGTTTTTGCGAAGTATTCATTGACATATTTGAATTCAAAGATGTAGTTTAGAACAAGAAGTACGATGAGACTTATGAGGTCAATGATGCGTTCAGCAATCATTGTTCCTGCAAGCTTATCGGCAGGAATATTTTCGTAGCGCGAAAGGACAGCGCATCGAGCGACTTCACCGCCTCTAGGTGTGATTAGATTAACGGCATAACCCACCATGATAGATAAAAATGTATTGGCCTTATTTACGTCATAGCCTAATGGGTCAATGAGTAGTTTCCAACGAAGGGCGCGAAGAAAGTGGCTTAGAAATCCTCCAAAAAAAACTAAAAATAGAGGCCAAAGATGAACTCCTTTGAGAATAGTCAGGAGCTTGTCGAAGTCTAAGTTTCTGTTTGCAAGCCAAAGAAAGAGTACAGCAAATCCTAGAAAGATTAGGTATTGAAATACTTTTTTCCCATTGATTGTCATGTGCTTTGGATTAGCTCAGTTTGTTTCCGTCGGTCGGGAAAATAACAGTTGGAACATGAGTTTTTGCTTCTTCAAATGGGAGAATGCAATAGCTAATTATGATAACAATATCTCCGGGTTCAACCTTTCTCGCAGCAGCTCCATTCAAACAAATGACACCAGAATTTCTTTTTCCTTTGATTATATAGGTTTCAAGTCGTTCGCCATTGGAGACATTAACGATAGTCACTTTTTCATTTTCTATCATATTTGCGGCGTCCATTAGATCTTCATCAATGGTGATAGAGCCTACATAATTCAAGTTAGCTTCCGTTACCTGAACTCTATGGAGTTTAGATTTTAATACTTCCAATTGCATAGCCGCAAAGGTAAAGCTATATTCTCGTTTGATGGTTTTAGACTGCTATATTATCAATTAAACGAACCCCTTCAAGCCAGACTGCACAAAGGAGACGCATTTCTAGATTTGTATCGTAGTCTTCGAGGATATCAAAATTTTTAGCATTGACCAACAAAATATATTCTGGCTTAAAGCCTTGGCTTATTAAGGTGTTTAAAGCACTTTCACTAGATGCCTTGAAGGTCGTTTGATTTTTTTGGTCTTTGATAAATTGTAGTTGTCTAAAAATTTCACCCGCTTTTAGGAATGCCTCCTTGCTTAAGCGTCCGTTTCTAGAGCTCATAGCAAGTCCATGCTCTTCTCGAATGATGCTGCAGGAAACAGTCTCTATATCAAGATTTTCAATCTCGATCAACCTTTCGAGCACTGCAACTTGTTGATAGTCTTTCTCACCTACATAAAGTTTATTGGGTTCAACGATTTCCAATAGACGATGAACCACTTGGCAGACCCCTTGAAAGTGACCCGGTCTATGCTCTCCTTCAATGTGATGCTCTAGTTTCCCAATAGGATAAGGAACTTTGAGCTCTTTACCTTCAGGATAAATTTCATCTACTGAAGGAGCAAAAATTATATCTAGGGGAGTCGACTGTAAGGTCAATATATCGCTTTCAAGAACTTGAGGATAGTTATCGAAGTCATTTGACTGATTAAATTGAGTGGGATTTACGAATATGCTACAAATGCTGATGTCGTTTTCCGCGATTGAGCGGTCAATCAAGGAGATGTGACCATGGTGCAGGTCGCCCATAGTTGGAGTAAAACCAATGGTCTTATCTTTTGCGTTCGCCTTTAGATAGGCGGCCAAATCATCCTTTTTTTTGAATACGTACATGCCTAGAATCTTTAATGAAGACTGCTTTGAACACTAAATGTCCTTTATTTTCAGTATTTTTGCAAATCTTAATAGAAATAGTCACCTCAAAAACAACGTCTAGTGCAAAAGAAAAAAATACTCTTTATCTCTCACGAATTTGATCCTTATAATTTAGAAACAGATATGGCTGCTATGCTCAATCAGCTCGCGGTACTATCGAATAATGAGGGCTATGAGGTCCGTTGCATTATGCCGCGCTTTGGTAGCATCAATGAAAGAAGACATAGACTGCATGAGGTTGTGCGACTTTCTGGGATAAATATCAATGTTGATAAGGAAGATTATCCATTGATTATTAAAGTGGCCTCACTGCCTAATGCAAGACTTCAGATGTACTTCATGGACAATGAAGACATGTTTAAGAGAAAATTCATCTTTCATGATGCAGACGGCAATTTCTTTGATGATAATGCTGAAAGAACAATTTTCTTCTGTAAAGGAGCTATTGAAACTGTAAAAAAATTCGGTTGGCCTCCAGACATCATATTCATGCACGGATGGATGGCTGGATTGATTCCAACTTTAATAAAGACTCAATTTAAGAATGAGCCTGTATTCGGGCATTCAAAAATTGTTTACTCTATTCCTAAAAGTGTGATTAAGGACAAGCTTGGAGCGTCATTCATCAAGAAGGCCGCAGAGAGCACTAACCTTAAAGCAAAAAGTCTAGAGCCTTTCAAAGGAGGTTCTAATAATGCCATGTATTTGGGAGCAGCCAAAAGTTCAGATGTAGTCATTTTTTCAGACCCAGAAGTTGACCCAAGTCTGACAAAAAGTATCAAGAATTCGAAGTCGAAGAAAGTGTTAAAGTTTGATCCCGCCACTGACGATCCAGCTACTTTAATCGAACTTTACAATGATATAACGGCAGACTAATTTTGAAGAAATTCCAATCTAATTTTAAAGTAAGTAAGCACTTGCTTTTAGCATTATTTATTGCACCTATAATAATATCTAGTTCTTGTAAGGAGAATGCTATCCTTCCTCCGGATCTTGTTCCTGATGTAGATAATATTTTTACTTTCTTAAATGATACCTCAACAATAGTTTCTCACAATGTGATTCAGGATTCTATTATCACCGGCGGTAGTCATGGAGGAATCTATACCTCTACCAATGCAGCATACGTTCAGCCTATAGGCTGCATAAATGATGCGGTTTTCGGAGATATGAAAGCAGGTACATTTTTGCAATTTAATGTGGCTTCACCAGGATTTGAATTCAAAGGACCAGGGACTATAATTGACTCTGTAGTGGTAAGCATCCCTTACGCACATGTTTATGGTGATACAAGTGGATCATCTGTAATGCAAACATTTAATTTGTATCAGTCTGATTCCAATTATACCAAAGACACTTTGTACTATGGTTTTGATAAACCATCTTTTAATCCAAGCCCTTTGGCAACGATCAGCAATATTGATTTTAGAACATTTAAAAATGACTCTCCTACGATTAATGGAGTGAAGACCTTCCCGCAATTGAGATTCCAAATGCCTCAATCATATATAGATAGTTTAGAAGCGCAAGTGGCAACGAGTGGGGGAGCTTTTGAAAATTTCTCTTCTTTCCTAGATTGGCATAAAGGCTTTTATATAGAGCCCGCCAATAATATGGGCAGCAACTTTGGCTACTTCAATGTTTATAGTGCAAGAATGCACGTCTACTATAGATATATGAATACTAATGTAACACCCAATGTCCAAGACACTACGGTGGGCACATTTACCTTCAATCCGACCTACAACAATCGTTGGACGCATATTGAACGAAATTATTTGCCTCCAGCGAGCAACTACATAAATGTCAGTCCGCCTCCAGTTAATGGAGATTCTCTCCTCTTTATAGAGACCCAACCTGGAGCAGCAGCGCAGTTAGTCTTTCCATATATAGATGAATTGGATAATGCGGTAATCAATAAAGCGGAATTGGTTCTCACGGTTGTTTCACCTTTTACCAATTTTTCAGATTCTTCTGCACTCCCAGTGCCTGGACAACTCCAAGTATTGCGAGAAGAAGATGGTGTCGATTTATTCATAGAAGATTATGCCCTTCTGGGTACAGCTTTTGTAGATGGTACTAGACAGCAAGTGACGATTAACGGTGTGGACTATACACAGTATAAGTTGAACATCACAAATACGATTCAAAAGGCCATTTCTGAGCAGGATAATGACTTTCGTTTAAAGGTAATGGGGCGGCAAAATGTAGCCTTTCTAGCCTCAACACGCGCCGTTCTTGTGGGCTCTGGTTCAAGCAATCAATTGCTGAAGCCAAAATTAAATATTATTTTCACCAAACTAAACTAATTTACTATGTGTGGAATTGTCGCTTATATAGGGCCCAAGGAGGCGTATCCTATCTTAATCAAAGGCCTAAAACGCCTTGAATACAGAGGATATGATAGCGCTGGTGTTGCTCTTTTGAATGGCAAACTGACCATCCTGAAAAAGGAAGGAAAGGTTTCAGACCTAGAGAACTTTGCTGAAGGGCAGAGTCAAGTGGGTAATATCGGCATAGGACATACACGTTGGGCAACGCATGGTCCACCGTCCGATGGAAATGCTCACCCTCATATGTCCAATTCACGTGACTTGGCGATAATACACAATGGCATTATTGAAAACTATGCTTCTCTAAAACAGGAGTTGGTGAAGCGTGGATACACTTTCGAAAGCGATACAGATACTGAAGTACTTTTGAACCTCATCGAAGATGTTCAAAAAGAAGAAAAGGTAAATCTTGAAGAGGCCTTGAGAATTGCATTGAACGAAGTTGTTGGTGCTTATGCCATCGTTGTTCTTGATCAAAGAGAGCCAAATAAATTAGTGGCTGCTCGAAAAGGAAGCCCGTTGGTAATTGGCATAGGAAAGGATGAATTTTACGTAGCATCTGATGCATCACCAATCATTGAGTATACCAAAGAAGTAATTTATCTGAACGACGAAGAGATTGCAGTCTTGAATAGAGATGCAACTTATGATATTAGAACATTGGGCAATGTCAAACAAACGCCCTATGTCCAAAAGTTGGAGATGGATTTAGAGACCATCGAAAAGGGTGGTTACGATTATTTCATGTTGAAAGAGATTCATGAGCAACCCAAAGTAATTAAAGATGCCCTTCGAGGGCGGATGAATGCTAAGGACGGTTGGATCAAATTGGGTGGCTTAAGTGAATTTGCCACAAGAATAAATAAGGCCAAACGCATTATTATATCTGCTTGTGGAACATCTTGGCACTCAGGCTTGATTGCTGAATATGTGATAGAAGAACTTGCCCGTGTCCCTGTCGAAGTGGAATATGCTTCAGAGTTTAGATACAGAAATCCAATCATCAATGAGAAGGATGTAATGATTGCTATTTCGCAATCAGGTGAGACAGCTGATACCTTGGCTGCTATCGAAATAGCTAAACAAAGACAAGCGCTTATTTACGGGATTTGTAATGTGATTGGCTCATCCATTTCTCGAGTTTCACATGCTGGTTCATATACGCATGCAGGTCCTGAAATAGGTGTTGCTTCTACAAAAGCTTTTAGTACTCAAGTTGCCATAACGATGCTCATGGCATTGCAGTTGGCTCAAAGTAAGGGAACCATTCCAGAATCAAGATTGAGACAAATTTTGTACGAATTGGAGAATATTCCAGCGAAAATGCAGGAAGCTTTGTTGTTAGATGATAAAGTCAAAGTCATTGCGGAGAAATACCATAAAGCAGAAAATTTTCTCTATTTGGGACGTGGGATAAACTTCCCTGTCGCACTTGAGGGCGCGCTCAAATTAAAAGAGATTTCTTATATCCATGCTGAGGGGTATCCTGCAGCTGAGATGAAACATGGCCCTATTGCTCTCATCGATGAGAACATGCCGGTAGTCTTTATTGCTACCAATCCATCTTCTTATGAAAAAATAGTCTCAAATATCCAAGAGGTGAAGGCAAGAGGTGGAAAGGTGATTGCCGTCATATGTAAAGAAGATGAGGTCATCAACGATTTGGCAGATGATGTAATTCTTGTTCCTGAAACGGAAGAATTGCTTTCTCCATTGGTCTCTATCATTCCATTGCAGTTGCTCTCTTATCACATTGCCCTCTTGAGAGGATGTAATGTAGATCAGCCAAGAAATTTGGCGAAGAGTGTTACAGTAGAATAATTAAAAAAATTTTAAGGCGTCCAAATCTGTTCCTTTCCTTTGTTTTTCGCAAGAACAAATCTAGAAAGAACGAATAGGTAGTCCGACAGTCGATTAAGATAGGTGACTATGCCCTCATCAGTATTTTCAGCATAAGCTAGGCTTACTGCCATACGCTCTGCTCTGCGGCATACGCAACGTGCAATATGAATTTTTGATGCCGTAGGATCACCTCCCGGAAGAACGAAATTTTTGAGCGGTTCTAGTGACTCATCCATTTTATCAATTAGTTTTTCCAAGCGACTTATTTGGTTGTTGTCAAGGCTAGGCAAATTCATTTTTACATCCTTTGATGGCGTCATCGCCAGGTGAGAGCCTATAGTGAAGAGATAGTTTTGAATGTCGTATAATTCTTCTATTTCTGGAAGTTCGTCCTTGATGTGTCCAATCCATGAGTTGAGTTCATCTACCGTTCCATAGGCTTCAATTCGAATATGATTTTTTGGAACTCTAGTTCCTCCCAATAAGGCAGTCTCGCCTTTATCGCCGGCCTTTGTATATATTTTAAATGCCATAATTTTTATACTAGTGATTCTTCTTCTTCTTGCTCTTCTTCATGTGCGAGAGCTACTTCCTCTTCAATTTTTTCATGAACTTCGACAGAATTTAAGTCGACTTCTTCATCCTCTTTTGCTAATTCTAGATTCTCTTCAATAGGTAGACTTTCATCAAATTCAACGCGTTCCACTTGGGGCTCTGCTTCAACTGGCGGACTCCCATATTTCTTGAGTTGATCTTCTTCCTCATTGGGCTTTTCTTTTAATGCAATAGTGCTCTCTTCGTTTTCTATGATAATTGGGCTAGTGTCTCGAACGGCAGTGCGAGACTCAGGGGAGTTTGCGCGTTTTACAGAACTTTCATTAGATTCAATAAGTCCGTCTCTGAGTCGAATGATTCGTTTAGCCCGTAAGGCAATTTCCTCCTCGTGGGTCACTAGAACAATGGTGTGTCCTTTATCATTGAGTTCTTCGAAAATGTCCATGATTTCATTAGAAGTTTTCGTATCTAGATTGCCTGTAGGCTCATCGGCGAGAATGATAGAAGGATTATTTGCCAAGGCTCGTGCAATGGCTACTCTTTGATTTTGGCCGCCGGAAAGTTCATTGGGTTTGTGATGCCAACGATCTGCTAGGTCCACCATGGAGAGCATGTCTTTTGCGATATTTTCTCTTTTGCGTTTTCCTACGCCTGCATAAATGAGGGGTAGGGCCACATTTTCCAATGCGCTTAAGCGGGGCAGGAGATTGAACTGTTGAAAAACAAATCCAATTTCTGCGGAACGAATTTTCGCTAATTCTTTTTCTTTGAGTGAGCTTATGCGCTGATTGTTCAACATATAATCTCCGCCTGTAGGAGTATCCAAACAACCTATGATATTCATTAGTGTAGACTTTCCAGAACCTGAAGGTCCCATGAGGGCCGCATACTCATTTTCTCGAATATTCAGATTGATTCCCTTAAGAACGGGAACAACTTGTTTGCCAAGATAATAGTCTTTAAAAAGTTTATTTATTTGAATGATATCCGCCATGAATGCAAGGCTCTATAGTAAAATTACTATTTTTGGAAGCTATGCGAGAACAATTGCTTGATTATTTGCAAGGCTTTGATTTCATTGATGTCCTTGATTTAATTCTCGTATTACTCCTCATTTTTATCCTTTATCGTTCGGTCAAAGGGAGTATTGCTTCCAACGTGTTTTATGGGGCTTTAATTTTATATCTCCTGTGGCGCCTGATAGAGTGGATGGAAATGCCTTTGCTCGGAGAAATATTTGATCGTTTGGTGAGTATAGGCCTCATTGGTTTAATTGTTTTGTTTCAGCCAGAGCTGAGAAAGTTTTTAATAAATCTTGGTCGGCGGTCTCCATTTGGAGAAAAAGGCGTTGTTTCCAGAATGTTCCGTTCAGGAGGCATGCGCAAGTATATCCTAGAAGAGGAAATTATTCAAGAGCTCATTGAAGGGGTTCAGTTTTTAAAGCAAGAAAAGAAGGGCGGCATCATTTTAGTTGCCCGATCTGAAGTCTATCAGTTTGATACCAATTCCGGAGTTCTTTTAAATGGCTTGGTTTCATCCGAATTGATTAGTTCAGTCTTTTCAGAGGAGAGCCCTTTGCGAGAAGGGGCTTTGATTGTTGATCAAAATCAGATTGTCGCTGCTGGTGTGACGCTACCCATTAGTCAAAGCAATACGATTCCAGGGCATTTGGGATTGAGGCATAGAGCCGCAGTTGGTGCGACAGAAACAAATGAGGTTATTGCAATTGTTGTCTCTCAGGAAAACTCTAATATTTCCTTGGCGAAGGATGGGATATTGATTGAAACTATTTCCTTAGAACAAATTAAGAAGGAAATGTATAGGACTTTGGTTGCCTGATTATATTTGCTTTTTACTGGTCCTACCTTCGGCAGGCTGGCCCTTTGTTCAATGGATTAGAATATCAGCCTTGGTCCCGATTTGTCGGGAATGAGGCTTGCCGAAATCAACAGCTTTTATTGGAGAATAAATTCTACTTTTGAAAATATACGGTCCCGTAGTTCAATGGATTAGAATATCAGCCTTGGTCCCGATTTGTCGGGAATGAGGCTTGCCGAAATCAACAGCTTTTATTGGAGAATAAATTCTACTTTTGAAAATATACGGTCCCGTAGTTCAATGGATTAGAATATCAGATTTCGGCTCTGATGATAGGGGTTCGAATCCCTTCGGGATCACAGAAGGTCACTAGTTTAGTGGCCTTTTTCTTATATAAACCTTAGCTGTTTTCGTAATTAATTGACAGCTCACACCTCCAATTATAGAGGGTGCTTCCGATCATTTTAAGGGCGACGAGCCTGCTCGTAATTTTAGTAGAGGAATTTGGGAAGAGCGAATTCATCGAAAAAGTTGGACATGCGTTTTTGGGTTTTCGCCTACCGAATTTCATTAAATGTTACCGACTTTATTTTAAACTTACCACTTTTCATAAGTTGACTTCTAAGATTATACGCGCAAAATACATTCGTTTTAAAATTAGAAATCATGAAAAAATTAAATCGAACAAAATTGAAAATGGTGGTAATGGCGATTCTAGTCCCATTTATTACTCAGGCGCAGGATAATGTTTTCCTAGGGATAAGTGCAGGAGCACAGACTACAGGAGTCCACGCCACCTATGTTGGCCATCAAGCTGGCATGAACAATATTACAGGCTACAACGCCTTCTTTGGTTCTCAAGCAGGTAAGAGTACTACGGGTGCTTGGAATACTTTCCTTGGTCCATGGGCCGGAAGGGATCACACTACAGGTACACGAAACACCTTCATTGGAGCGCAAGCCGGAATTAATGCAGGCGGCAGCTACAATAGTTATCTTGGGTTTCAATCTGGGAAAGATGCCACAGGAAGCTATAATACTTTTTTCGGGAATAGTACGGGTAAGAATGTTTCAGGTCTGAGAAATTCATTTTTTGGGCATGAAAGTGGAATAAATACAACGACAGGCGGAGAGAATATGTTCGTGGGAGCCAATGCTGGGCAATACAATCAAACAGGAAGTAGTAACTGTTATATCGGCACGAAAAGTGGATATTCAACTACCAATGGAAGTCGTAATACATTAATCGGATCGAACTCTGGTGTAGGTCTGTTATCTGGAAATGACAATACATTTATAGGATGCCTATCTGGTCAAAATGGAAGTGGAAATAGAAATGTCTTCGTAGGTTACAATGTCGGGCAGACCTTCAGTGGCGATGATAAATTGATGATAGATAACAGCAATACCGCCACGCCTTTGTTACAAGGCGACTTCGCGTCAGACCAATTAATCGTCAATGGACAACTTTCAGTAAGTAGCTCAACTTTTCCAACAACAGTCGGAACTTTAAATACTTCGCACATCAAACTTTTTGTTGAAGGAGGTATTCTAACCGATGAACTCAGAGTACGCACGGGTTGGGCAGATTTTGTTTTCGCAGATGATTATACACTCCGTCCATTGGAAGAAGTTGAAAGCTTTATTGCCGACAATGGTCACCTACCTGATATGCCATCTGAGACGCAGGTTGAAGAAGAGGGGATCAGTGTAGGCGAAATGGCTAAACTACAACAACAGAAAATAGAAGAGCTTACTCTTTACATCATTGATTTGAAGAAAGAAGTGGATGCTCTTAAGAATAACCAAAACTAAAAAAGAGCCTTATGAAATTATTTAAAATAATATTATCGCTCTTTACATTCCTGCTCATCGCCACTGCCTCGCAAGCGCAGACGGATGAGGAGAACGAATGGATCCTCTCGCAAGCGAATTTGGCAGAACTGGAACAACTCAAATTAAAACACAGGATTGAGAGTCTTGAGAGAGAGCAACGAATTGCCGAGTATTTGAAAAGTCATAAAAGACCTTTAGCAGATGATGATGTAATTCTTTACGATATAGATAGAGATGGAAATCCGATTTATTTGCACTCGCTTTCAAATCACTTCGGGGTTAAAACAGTTAAAGCCAACTATTTACATACAGGTGGTTCCCTAGGCTTAACGATTGATGGTCAAGGTTTGAAAACAGGAGTGTGGGACCAAGGATGGGTTATGCCGAATCACGACGCCTTTATTTCCAATGACCCGAACAATCCAGGATCAAGAGTTAGCTTAGGAGAAAGTAATGCCGGCAATCCTTCAACTTATCATCCAACTGCTGTTACGAGCGCAATAATTGCTCAGTCAAATCTTAATTATTACGGACAGACAATTGAAGGAACAGCGAATAAAGCTTCAGTAATTTCGTATTCCAGCGCGGGAGTGAATGGTAGTAATGAATTGATAAATGCTATTACGAGCCCCACACCCTTGAGTTTTTCAAACCATAGTATGGAATACGCTGGTAATTGGTTGGATGAAATTCTATACCTTCAACCTGCCCATTCTGCATTTTGTGCTAATGGCAATTCGATATTAAATCCAATAAGTAATCATAAAAATGCGATAACCGTTGGCTGGTGCGAGAATAGCGCACCGCCGATTGTCCCAGATCAGAACATATATTCTCAAGTAGTATCCTATTCTGAAGTGCCGATACCTTGTAGCTTTGGGGACGACTATGTGATGAAGGGGCCAAATATTCAGAACGCTTCAAATATTCCTGATTTAGGCTACGCGTATAAATATGACGATGTCGATCCTTACGACTGGGACAAGCGAGGCTCTAGTAATCCGTCAAATTGGGTAGATTGGCTAGGACGAATGAACATCACAAATGATATAGTTGTTTCACTGAACTTGGACATAGATCATGCTCAGGTAGGTGATTTGAAAATTTACTTAGTTTGCCCTGATAATGATGGTGCTATCGAAGTTTCTTTGAACAACGGTGGTGATGAGGCGAACTACGATGATAGTTATTTCTCTAATATTTTTCCAAACGATGTGACGAAAAGTGTTGCTCCCTTCTCTAAAACAGCTTATAGATTTCAAGGATTGGTGAACCAAGGACCTGCGAATATTCCATCTGCCTATCAATCGATAATCCCAACATCAAGTATCACAGGCTGTAAGATTAAAGGTGAATGGAAGGTTTACGTGATCGATGAGCATTTAGATCAGATTACAGGTAAATTTAATCGAGCAAAGTTAAGCTTTGCTAAACCACATATTCAGACGGACCTTAAAGTAAGACCGCATTTGTCTGCTCCTGGAGATGTTGTTACCGCTACTTACGATCCAGCGGTGCCAACAGCAACGGACAAGGTGGGAGGCGCGAATGGGTCCTCCTTTTCTTCGCCTTTAGCCAATGGAGGCGGCATGCTATTACAAGAACATTATTCCAACTTAAATAGCAATTTCATGTTGAGTCCAACATTAAAGGCACTGATGATTCACGATGCACGTGATGCGGGTTTGATTGGCCCAGATTTTGCATTTGGATATGGGATTCTTGATTTGGATAAGTCGGCCAGAACAATTTCAAATGACGGAGGCTCAACAAGAATCTTTGAAAAACAATTGGCTAATAGTGGAACGTACAACTTTACATTCGACTCTGACGGATCACCCATCGTCGCAACCCTTTGTTGGTTGGATCCAGCGCATCAAAATGGTGATTTGATAAATGATTTGCAATTGGAAATTATTGGTCCTTCTCTAACTCATCTACCATATGTCCTCACCTCGGCGAATGTTAATGACCCTGCTTCGACCGGATATAATTCAGTCGATGAAGTGGAGAAAGTCGAAATCTTACATCCTGAACCCGGGACATACACTGTGAAAGTGTCTCATCTTGGTACGCTAGTGGACAATAACTCTATGCTGCATCCATCTAATTATTCCTTGATTATTTCAGGGATTTCAGATTGCTCGGCAAGTAATTCCAACATAAATATTTCAACGGATCTGCAGTATTATCAAATTCAATGGGAATATGCCTCGCAGCAACTCACTGCTTCGAATACTTTGAAATATCTTTCAAAAGCAAGGTATGTTGCAGGTGAAGAGGTTGAATTCACGGGTGATTTCGACGCTATCGCAGGATGCGAATTAGATGGTCTAATCCGTTCTTGTGCTCAAAATTCATCGAGTTCGAACAAAACATACAATCCTATTCATCGAGATGCTATAATTTTTGACAATAAAAAATCGGAGCCAAGCTCAAAACCGAAATTCAGAAATCAAGTAAAGGTTTATCCAAACCCATCTAAAGGTTTGTACAAATTGGAAACCGAAGGCCTCGGTAAGGGCCAATTGCAAATTATGAATTTGTACGGTCAACCAATCTACGAGCGTTCATTTGAAGAGAATGAGCTCGTCGAGATTGATATCCAAAATCAGCCAAGCGGACATTATTTCCTTCACATAAAAACAGCTGGAAATAATCAAACACTTAAGATTACTAAACTCTAGGACGAGACTTAGTAAGAATTAGCATTGCCGAGGCGTCAATATGATGTCCTCGGCAATTTTTTCAGCGATTGTAAATTAACTTTTCTCTTTCGAACGCACAAGCTCTTCCATCAATAAGTTCAAAATCGTCCGCTATTATGCTCAGAGTTTATTTTTAATCAGTTTGATCCCTTTAGAATTCGATATTTTACCCCTTTGGATTTTCCATCGGCCCTTTGACATTTGACATTTAATTCTTTGACATTTCCTTCGCCCCTTGGATTCTGGAATTTTAACCCTTGGATTTTGCTATGGCTTTTTGTCAACGGCCTTTTGACTTTTGCCTTTTAATTCTTTGACATTTGTCGTCGGCCTTTGTATTCTGACATTTGGTTTTTGGATTTTGCCAATGGCCCTTCGCCATTGGCCTTTGGATTTTTGCCCTCTGAAGTCAACGAAAAAGCCCTCTTCGATTTTGAATACTCAAAACTTCAGAGGGCTTGTACCACGTAGGGGAATCGAACCCCTATTGCCTGGATGAAAACCAGGTGTCCTAACCGTTAGACGAACGCGGCATTTAGGATTTGCAAATATAGATATCTTATTCAAATAGCCAAACACTTATTAACGTCTTTTAGGGACAGCAAATTGGTTTTCTCTATCCATAAAATTACCTTTGCACCACATCAAAAATTTAAACATGATTAAGGTAGCAATAAATGGTTTCGGTCGCATCGGACGACTTGTATACCGCCAGATATATAATATGGAAGGCATAGACGTAGTAGCTGTCAATGACCTCACTGAGCCTAGAATTCTCTCACACTTACTGAAGTATGATACCACACAGGGCCGTTTTGATCATGAAATCAGCCATGATGATACTTCTATCACAGTCGATGGCGACAAAATCACAGTCTATAAGCAACCAAATCCTGCTGAAATCCCTTGGGGAGAGCATGATGTGGATGTTGTTTTGGAGTGTACAGGCTTCTTTGCTGATAAAACAAAGGCCGAAGGCCACATCAAAGCTGGCGCAAAAAGAGTAGTAATTTCTGCTCCTGCTTCTGGCGATTTGAAAACCGTCGTATTCAACGTAAATCACGATATACTCGATGGGTCAGAAACGGTCATTTCTTGTGCTTCATGTACTACCAATTGCTTGGCTCCCATGGCTAAGGTTTTGCACGATAAATTTGAAATCAAGACGGGTTTGATGACGACAATTCACGCTTATACCAACGATCAGAACACATTGGATTCGCCACACCGTAAAGGAGACCTTCGCAGATCACGAGCCGCAGCAGAAAATATCATTCCTGCAGGAACGGGCGCTGCAAAAGCTATTGCGCTTGTAATCCCTGAGCTTAAAGGCTTGCTTGATGGTGGTGCTCAACGGGTACCGACTCCTACTGGCTCATTGACTGAGCTCCATGTGATATTAGGCAAAAAGACTACTGTCGAAGAAGTAAATGCTGCAATGAAAGCCGCGGCAGATGATAGTTTCGGCTATACAGAAGACGAGCTCGTGAGTTCAGATATCATTGGAATCAAATACGGTTCTTTATTCGATGGAACGCTGACTAAGGTGATTGAGAATGGAGATACTCAGCTCGTGAAAACAGTGAGTTGGTACGACAATGAAAATTCTTATGCAAGCCAACTTGTACGAACATTACAATACTTCGCTGGCAAAATCAGCTAAGCAATAAATATTTACATAAAAGAACTCTCAATTGAGAGTTCTTTTCATTTAATTCAACATCTACATTATGGCTACATTCTCTAAATATAATTTTTCTGGTAAAAGAGCCCTCTTGAGGGTCGACTTCAATGTCCCTTTAGACAAGGATCTCAAGGTCACAGATGATACACGTATGCGTGCCGCTCTTCCAACGATTCGTAAGATTTTGAAGGATGGTGGTTCTGTAATTTTGATGTCGCATTTGGGACGCCCGAAAGGAGAAGTGAGCGATGCGCTTTCATTGAAGAATATTATGCTTCACCTTATTGGCCTTTTGGATGGAGCTACGGTAAAATGGGGCGGCGATTGCATAGGGGCTGAGGCGCAGAAAGATGCTGCAAGTTTGCAAGCAGGCGAAGTACTGCTTTTAGAGAATACGCGCTTCCATAATGAGGAGAAGGCAGGGGATAAACAGTTTGCCGAAAAATTGGCTGCTTTAGGCGATGTCTATGTGAATGATGCCTTTGGAACGGCTCATAGAGCGCATGCGAGCACGGCAGTCGTGGCCGATTCTTTTGATGCTGAATCAAAAATGTTTGGACTTCTTCTAGAGGCAGAAATTGCCAATGCGGAGAAAGTACTTCATAGTGCAGAGAAGCCATTTACCGCTATACTCGGTGGAGCTAAGGTGAGTGATAAAATATTGATCATTGAGCGCTTGCTCGGCATTGCAGATAATATAATTATTGGTGGTGGTATGGCCTATACCTTTTTAAGAGCCCAGGGAAAGAATATCGGAACCTCACTGTGTGAATATGACAAATTAGACTTGGCCAATGAGCTTTTAAAAAAGGCTGAAGCCCAAGGTGTAAAATTATTGATCCCAGAAGATAGTGTGGTTGCTGATGCTTTTTCAAATGAGGCCAATACTAAGGTGGTCGACAATATAGATATTCCGGAACCTTGGATGGGATTGGATATTGCAGAAAAGTCGATTGCTGCTTTTAGTGAGGTGATTATGAATTCCAAAACCATTCTCTGGAACGGTCCCATGGGTGTTTTTGAAATGGAAAAATTTCAGCAAGGAACCAAAGCCATCGCTGAGGTTATTGCCAAGTCAACATCACAAGGTGCTTTTTCTTTAATAGGAGGGGGTGATAGTGTAGCTGCGATTAATAAATTTAATCTAGCCGATCAAGTCTCTTATGTCAGTACGGGTGGGGGAGCGATGTTAGAATATTTTGAAGGGAAGAGTTTGCCAGGCATAGATGCCATTAAATCATAATCGAGATTGAATGGTCGCAATGCACTTATCAATCATGGTAATGTACTTCTTTAGATCCTTTTCTAATTTCTTGGTATCCCCAGACATTGCACCAACTAGCTCGCTAGATTCTTGTTGAAGTGCTAAGGTTCTCTTCTCTTCTTGAAGCTCAGCGATGAGTTTTAAATCTTTTTCTTTTTCGCGCAAATATGCATTGCGCGCATTTTTTAAATCGAGATTCTCTTCTTGCAAGTTTTGAATCTTCCGTTTAATGGACTGTATGAGGTCTTCCGTTTGTTGATTCATTAATACTATGAAATTACAGCATTCACAGTGGATTATAAAAGGCATTTGATTTTTATTCTCAAGGTCCATTTAGCCGAGAGAATTTGCAATGAGTGCTTCAAGCAGGAAATGAGCTCCCTTAATTTGAAGTGATTGGCTGGCGGAATGGATTCTCTATTGCATATTTCGGCTTAAATTGCGCTTATGTCATTTCAAGAAGAAATTAAAGAAGCTTATTCATTTAAAGGTGATTCCGTCTTAATGGGATGTGCCATGGTTGAAAAATCCGCGGTGGATGGCCATCAAGTTGCTATTCCGTTGAGTACATTAAATCGTCATGGTCTTATCGCAGGTGCAACAGGTACTGGAAAAACAAAATCTCTTCAAATTCTAGTTGAAGGTTTGAGCGATGCCTCAGTTCCCTGTATGGTTATGGATATCAAAGGAGATTTGAGTGGACTGGGCGCCATGGGCACCACCAATGAGCACATTGAAAAGCGAGCAAATCATATTGGTATCACTTATCAACCTTCTGCTTATCCGCTGGAATTTCTTTCATTGAGCGAACAGCCAGGCACTCGTTTGAAGGCAACGGTTAGTGAATTTGGTCCCGTACTACTTTCAAAGATTTTAGATTTAAATGATACTCAAGAAGGCATAGTGTCTATGATATTTAAATATTGTGACGACAATCAATTGCCTATTCTTGACCTGAAAGATTTTATCAGAGTACTTCAGTTCATTACGAATGAAGGGAAAGAGGAATTGAAACAGCAGTATGGAAATGTCTCTTCTCAATCGGTAGGGACCATTCTTCGAAAGGTGATTGGCTTACAACAGCAAGGTGCCGATGGTTTCTTTGGAGAAAAGAGTTTTGAAGTAGACGACCTTATGCGCATGAGTGATGATGGACGCGGAATGATTTCTGTTTTGCGTGTGATGGATATGCAAGACCGACCAAAATTATTTTCTACATTCATGCTTCAACTCTTGGCCGAACTTTATGGTAGTTTGCCTGAAGCCGGAGATGCCGACCGCCCTAAACTTTGTCTTTTTATCGATGAGGCACACTTGGTTTTCCAGGATGCATCCAAAGTCTTATTGGAGCAAATAGAAACGGTCATTAAATTAATCAGGTCTAAGGGTGTAGGTATTTTCTTCATTACTCAAAGTCCAAGTGATGTGCCACCATCTGTTTTAGGACAATTGGGACTTAAGATTCAGCATGCATTGCGTGCCTTCACCGCTAAGGATAGAAAAGATATTAAATTGGCTGCTCAGAATTTTCCAATTTCAGAACAATATGACATAGATGAACTCCTAACTCAAATGGGAATAGGGGAGGCCTTTGTGACCTGTCTGAATGAAAAAGGAATTCCGACTCCATTGGTGCATACACTCATGCGTGGGCCGAACTCTAGAATGGATGTGCTGTCCGAAGGCGAAGTCAGTGCAGTGGTCAATGCTTCTAAACTCAGTGCGAAGTATAATACACCAATAGACTCTGAAAGTGCGTATGAAATGCTTAATGCGAAGCTCGAAGAAGCAGCAGAGGAGGAAAAAGAAGCTCCTAAAAAGAAGAAAGCGAGCAGGGCCAAGAAAGAGAAAGGAACCTTGGAAACTGTACTCAGCAATCCAGTGGCTCGACAAGCGGGTAGAACGGCAGCAGGCATTCTCACACGAACCTTATTAGGTGCTCTTGGACTTGGGGGCCGATCAAGAAAATTATTCTAAAATTTAAAGGATACATAAGCACTTGCATTGAATGGTGTGCCTGGAGTAAAATGAATTTCCTCTACGGCAAGGGGTTCGTTTTTGAGTCGAGATTCAGTTGCAAATTGTGTTTCATTCCATGCTACGTTGAACACATTTTTTATGTTTATTCCACATTCAAGTTTGCCAAAGTTGTAGCCCGCATTGCCATCAGTAACCGTATAGCCTTTGGCTACAAGGGTATTGTCTTCATTTGCTGAGCGATTTCCCATATGACGCACACGCAAACCTCCAAACCATCCACTAGGATGAAGTAATTGAAGGTTGGCCAAAGCCGTAATTTCTGGAGCTAAAGGAATATAGTTTGCTCCTTCATCAGTTTCTAGAGCTCTTGCATGCGCATAGTTGATGTCGGCACTCATAAAGAGCCACGGCTTCGGTTGGTATCGCATACTCAAATCTATTCCTTTGCGTGAAGTTTCACCACTTGGTTCCACTATGCCCGCATCACCTACATAAACAAACTCTTGCTCAAGATATAGTTGCCATGCAGCTACGTTTATGAAAAAGTTTTTATGTGCTTTCCAAATAAAACCTACATCGGTTCCGTAGGCAGCGGGTAAATTTTTTCTCACGCTTTGGTTCAACACAACGCGGCTATCGTTTGAGTGAAATCCTTTACCAGTTTTGAGATAGAACTGTAAGTTTGGGTTATAATTATAGAGGATATTTAGTTTTGGGCTTAGCGCTGCATCATTATTGGATAGTGAACTGTAAGTTGGGCTAAGCTTGTTTATATATCCAAAGCGGAAATGATCTACGCGAACTCCCGATTGAACTAAAAAATTTCCAATTTCAAATTCTGCATTTACATATGCAGCGAGATTTGTTTCGTTTATATCTCCATATTGATATTGCTCAAGTGTTGTGAGGCGATTTTTTGTATGACTCAGCTCGTTATCCTTGCTCTCATCATTTCTAAAACTGACTCCTGTTTCCAGAGATGTTTTATGATTGAACACATTCATTTCCTTACCATACTCTACTTGTCCGCCCCACAAGGCTCTATCTTCGTATTGTCTTATTTGATCACCATTAATGCTATCATCTAAGAAGAAGGTAAAGTTGCTGAAGAGTTCGAAATCGTAGGTCGAGTAATATAGATTGGACTTGACATAGCTGCTCTCATTTAACAATTTGGTGTGACTTAGCCACAGGTTTGATCTTGAAGTTTGTCCTCCTTCAGTTGGATCAATCGCTCCAAAGCGACTAATAGAACCATTGTCGACTGAACGTTGTGGAATTTGACCTGAGGCGTCCCAGCTGCTGGTAAAATGAGAGGCACTAAGCGTCAATGAATTGCTTGGATCTATTTGCGCATTGTATCTAGCCATGAAATTAGATCTAGAAAAATTTTGTGAGTTCTCAAATGGGCCGTCTGTACTATTATATTCAGTAGCGATGTATGCCTGTTGTTTATCGTCATTGAGCAAATTAAACATCCCCAAAATTCGCTTTGTATTAAATTGTCCACCTTCAATTTTTAATAGATTGTTGTCAAGCTTGTTTTTGAGTTTTAAGTCGACATATCCAGCGGTGGCAAAATTCCCTTTATTGGCATCATAAGGTCCTTTTCCAAAATTTATTTGATCTATGGTTTCAGGAATAACGAAATGCATATCAGCATAACCCTGACCGTGCGCATGGCTTACCATATTTACGGGCATATTCTCGACAGTGATACCCACATCTGTTCCATGGTCAATATCGAAACCACGAAGAAAAATTTGCTCCGCCTTGCCACCACCAGCGTGTTGTCCTATCATTAGTCCGGGTACTTTCAATAAAACTTCTTGTGCATTATTGAGTGGTGCTGTTTTTACATTTACATCAGAAAATAAGTTCAACGCACTCATATTCTTCTTTATAACTACACGACTCAATTCGAAACTTTTTCTATTAAGTGTTATTTTAATATTATCCCTAATCGCAGGCAATACGAAGTTTTTACTCTCAAAGCCTACTTGACTAATATATAAGGTATCACCTTTAGATGCCATGTCTAGCTCAAAATAGCCTTCATCATTTGTATGTGTGTGTTTTGTCTTTTGCTTATTGTATACGTTAGCGTAGACTAGTGGTTCGCCAATAGGGTCAACTACTTGAGCGCTAAAATTTTGAGCAAATATTGTTGTTGAGAATAAAGAAAGCAGGCTTAGGAGGAGTATTTTTTTCATTTTACTAATTCTTTACTAATATATACGCGACGAAGGCTAAAATGGATTTTTCAAAAGCGAAATAAATAAACTTTTTCGTTCTAATTCAGTCATAGCCTGTATTTGATGAATAATCTGAAACTTTTTTACAAAAACTTAGGGTTTCAAAAATCCAAAGACCTAACTGCTGCGTAAATATTCTACACAAAAAAATAAAAATCATGAAAAAAATGAAATTGTATTTATTAGCCGGCGCCATCGCGATTATAGGAGTGGGCGTCTTAATCTCAGCAGACCACATCGATGCACCTGCTGTTCAAAGTACCTCAAGTGACATTACAGACTTTTATGCCTTTGAGGGTAGTAATGGAAACAGCATTGCTTTTGTTGTAAACTTTCAAGGACTACTAAGTCCAAGTGCAACAGGGGCTGCAAGCTTTAATGAAAATGTACTTACTGAAATAAACATTGATACTGATGGTGATAATGTCGAAGATTTGGTAATTCAAGCGATTCCAAGAGACGGGAAAATGTACTTCTTTGGTCCTTCAGCACCCACTCAATCAGGATTGAGCAGTACTGTATTAGATCTAATACCGGAATCTGTTGATATCACTGCTTATGGTGATGCTGCAAAAATTGAGAGTTCAAATGGGATGAAGTTTTTCGCTGGACCTCGTGATGATCCATTCTTCATGGACTTTGCACGCTATGGTGAAATTATTGGTGGTACAGCTACAGCCTTTAACAATCCAGGCGACGACACTTTTGCCGGTACTAATGTAATGTCTATCGTAGTAGAGGTTCCTAAAAATAAAATTGGCGGTAGTGGAACTATTAATACATGGGTAGAATCAAAAATGAAATAATTAAGAAAAACGAAAAAAATATTTAAACACTAAAAATAGTAATCATGAAATCAATAAAAAATATAACAATAACAGCCATAGTATGTATAATGGCAGTAGCTTTCACAAGTTGCAATAAAGACAACCCAGCAAACAGTGGTGTAGAATTTAGCGGAACTTATGTGCAAGCAGATCAAATGGGACGACCAGCAGTGAATACTGTATTCGTTTCTGGCGGAAGTAAAGATGCTTTTAACACAACAATTCCTTCAGCTCAAAACGCAGCTTTCCAAGGGATGTTTGAAACTAACCTGACAGGTTTGAGTCCAGCCTTTGCAAATGCTGGAGATCAAAATGCATTAGGACAAAATGCAGCAGCCTTTACTGGCCTTCTTGCAACGGATGTTCTTAACGTATCTCTTGATGGTACAACAACTTTCTATGATGGAACTAATGTTCTCACGGGTAGAGCGCTTGCTGATGATGCCATTACGGTAGAATTACTGTTGATTTTTGGAGGAGAAGATTTTACAGAAAATCCGACCTTATCTGATGATCACGTAGATGCTAATGATAAAACCTTCTTAACATCTTTCCCATATGTAGCAGCCCCTTGGTAGCTACAATTCAATTTTACTCGAGTGCGGCATGCCGCACTCGAGTTTTTCAAATTCCATAACTCAAAAAATATACTATCATGAAATTTTACCTTCTAACAATAATTTCTTTACTCATTTTAAATAGTTCATGCACTCAAAATGAGTCGACAAAAATTGTCAATGCAAATGACTATGAACAATATTTATCACCTGCACAAAATCCCAATGCAGTGGCCGCTAAAAAGGAGCTTGATTTTTGGTCAACAAAGTATAATGAGACTCCATCACAGTATCCCTATCAGGCTAAAATAGCCGGAGCCCAGAGCGCATTATTTGCACAGACTGGAGATATTTACTTCCTAAACGAGGCCTATAAATTGTATCATGAGATTAATAAAAAGACTAATAATACACAGCCATCATACCTCAGAGCCCTCGCCAGAAACTGTATAAGTCAGCATAAGTTTAGAGAAGCATACGATGCACTAAAAATTGCAGAAGAGAGAGGAGATCAGCTGCCAGCAACGCAGAAAATGCTATTCGATGTATGCCTTGAGCTAGGAAGCAAAGATGAAGCAAAAGGATATCTCGATAAAATATCGAATAAAAAAGATTTTGATTACAATATTCGCGCAGCTAAATGGAATGATCATGAAGGGGATTTGGATGCTACTATAGTGTTGATGGAAAAAGCTCTCGCTCAATCCAAAGAACAAAAAAATGAAGGGCTTATGTTATGGTCATTCACTAATCTCGGTGACTTTTACGGTCACGCAGGAAAAATAAAAGAATCATATGAGCAATATCTAAAGGCTCTAAAATTAGATCCTAATAACTCATACGCCTTGAAAGGCATTGCCTGGATAGCTTTTTCTAAAGATAAGAACACGGCAGAGGCAAAGCGAATTTTAAAACGACTACAACAAAGAAGGATGTCGCCAGATTATGATTTGCTCTTGGCTGAAATTGCGGCCTATGAAAACCAGGATGAACTCGCGAAAAAGCATCTTGATTCATTCGTTGAGAAAACAAAAGATGTTCGATTTGGCGACATGTATAATACCTATTTAGCAGAAGTTTACGAGAATGCAGAGCTTATTGAGTCCTTGGCGAGAACGGAAATAAAAAACAGACCTACCCCTCAGTCTTATGCACTGTTGGCATGGGCTCATTATAAAAATAAAGAATACAAAAAGGCATTAGAAATAATTGACGAGAAGGTTGCCGACAAAACGTTTGAACCTGCGACTCAATATAAGATGGCAGTCATATACAAAGCTAATAATTTAAATGAACGGGCTCAGGTAATAAAGGCTGAGTTAGGAGGTAGCTCTTTTGAGCTGGGTCCGGTTATGGAAAGAAAGATAGGTAGCCTTTAGGTTTAGGGGCTACCATCTTTTTTTATGAAAACAAATGATGTTGGTTTACATCTAAAAACCTTTTTTCATAGATGGTAAGAAAAAGGCTTCTTCAAAAGAGAAGTCTTTTTCCCATTATACTTTATCTTTGAAGCCTTAAATGAGTATCACAGTAAATACAGATCAATTGGTTCAAGCCGTCAGAGGTGGAGATGAACGTGCCTTTGCGGAGCTCTATGATAATTACTCAGCTTCACTCTACGGTGTGGTATGTAAGATTGTGAAGTCTGATGCTGTAGCTGAGGATGTGATGCAAGATGCTTTTATTAATATTTGGAAGAAATTCCAGACTTATGATTCAGCTAAGGGTACAATTTTTACTTGGATGCTTAATATTTCAAGAAATAAAGCAATTGATTCTTTAAGAAAATCAAAAAGAAAGCTCGAAGTCGAAATCCAAGATGACGCGGCAAACGTAGGTATTAAAGACAAGAGAAATACAAGAATTAATGAAAGCACAATTGGCGTGCGTACAATGATGCAAAAATTGCAGCCTGAACAACAAGTAATATTAAATTATATATATTTTGAAGGCTATACGCAACAAGAGGTTTCAGACGAATTAGAAATTCCGCTAGGAACCGTAAAATCAAGAGTGCGCATCGCAATGAGAGAATTAAGAAAAGTATTTAACACCATATTTTTATTTTGGATGTAAAAGCATACATATCGTCAGGAATGCTAGAAAGCTACGCGCTCGGTGCTGCCTCTGAACAGGAGCAAAGAGAAGTGCAATGCCTTTCTGCAATATATCCTGAAATTGCTTCAAGCCTCAGGGCATTAGAGGCAGATATGGAAAATTTTGCGAACAGCATAGCCATAACTCCACCTTCAAGTTTGAAGGAAAAAATTCTAACAGCTATAAAAGATGTAGAGCAAGAATCCGTGCTGCGAAAAGCATCAATGGTTCATTCTCAGGAAGAGAAGCAAGATGCTGGTATGACCCTCACCAAAACGAAGCGACCGTGGTTGTCAATTGCCTCTATCGCAGCGCTTATTGGTCTTACAGTTGTTTTCTTTCTGAATCAGAATAATCAAAACAAGGAACTTCTAGCTTTGCAGCAGGAAGTAAAAGCTGCAGAACAGAGTAGCACTAAATTAAGTGAGTTGAACGCAATGCTAGCCCAAGACGCGACGCGGAAAATTGAACTCAAGGGCACCGAAAATCAGCCAGAAGCCAATGTAAGTGTATTTTGGAATGAAGAGACCCAAGATGTAGCCTTCACGGTAAATAATTTACCTGAATTGCCCAGTGATAAAGATTATCAATTATGGGCCATTGTTGACGGTCAGCCAACAGATATGGGCGTCATGGACTATGAAGGCGCTTTAGCGGCCATAGTAAAAAGTGATGTCAAAGTTGCTGGTGCACAAGCCTTTGCGATAACTATAGAGCCAAAGGGCGGGAGTAAGGATCCAACTTTAGCTTCAATGGTGGTTGTTGGAAATACTTAGACTTCAATCATTCTGCTCAGCATCTGTCTCCACTCGAAGGCCTTTACCAAATAATTTTATTTTTTTTTGTCATTTTGGAAATCCAAAAGCCTTTTTCATGCGTATGTATTGCAGAAACAGATTAATAAAGGACTTTGACATAAAAAAATTCAAATCCACATTTTATCCAAGTCAAGCATTAATTCAGCCTCAGTTATCATTTGCCTTTTTTCGTGATAACTGAGTTTAGAAAAAAACGCGAGTCTCATATATAGTTCTTTTGAACTGAGTGTTTTTAGTTCGTTTGTTTTGTTTTTTTCGTGAAAGGGGTAGTCAGTAATGGCTGCCTTTTTTATTACAAAAATAAAATTATCAACCCAGTTTTTTCTTTGGCATCATAGACAGACTATGGAAAATGACGGATAAGGCAACGAGCACAATTCCGTACCAAAAACCTTTGCCCAATTCTTCATGTTCATTGAAGATAGCAACCGCCATAATGATTCCGTAGACTGGTTCAAGATTCACTGAAAGCACAGCAGTGAAGGAGCTAATTTTCCGTAAAGCACTCATCGCTAAAGTTTGGGCCCAAACTGTACAACAAAGGGCTAGAATGATGAGCCATAACCAATCAAATTGTTGAGGCCAAAAAGAGACCGTTGGAAAGAATTGTAGATAAAATGGCGTCATTAAACTTAGAAAAATCCAAGCACTGAAAAGCTCGGCCCACGAAAGAAAACGTGGGTTGTAGTTGTCAACTATTTGTTTGTTCAAGACAGTGAATAAGGAACTTAATATTGCTGCAATGATTCCGAGTCCAATGCCCGTTGCATATTCTGTCTCAAAGGAATAAATGAGATACATACCTGCGAGCGCCAGAAGCCCCAGCAAAAGCTCCTTGACTTTGAATCCTATACGGAGAATTAAAGGCTCGAGTATTGCAGTAAAAATACCTGCACTAGCCATGCAAACGAGAGCGATGGAAACATTGGCATACTTGACGGCACCAAAGAAACAGACCCAATGCACCGCAATGAGGGCGCCAATGCAACCGATACGAAGAGATTCCTTGAGGCTTGGCCGCATGAATTCTTTTCGATAGAGTAGAATTAGAATGAAAATGAATGAGCTCAATAATACCCGATACCACACGAGAGGAAAGGACTCCAGGCTTATGGCCCTACCTAAAATGGCAGTAAACCCCCATAGGAATACGGCTAGGTGCATTTTTAAGAGAGCTTCTTTCATTATTTTGAGCGAAATTAGTCTCAATAGTTGGCTGATTCCAAAGAAAAACGATACCTTTGCCCACCTCAAATTTGGTACTATGCCTAAGATGAAAACCCACAGTAGCGCTAAGAAACGCTTTAAAGTTACAGGATCTGGAAAGATCAAAAGACGCAAGGCTTATACGAGTCATATCATGACTAAGAAGTCTAAGAAGCGTAAGCGTAAATTGCGTAAAGCAGCTATTGTACATAAAACAAACGATAAGATGGTTAGACGATTGCTAGCCATTGGTGGATAATAATATTTTAAAGAACGCACTATGCCAAGGTCCAGTAATAATGTAGCCAGTAAGGCCAGAAGAAAGAAAGTCCTCAAAAAAGCCAAAGGCTTTGTAGGAAAAAGAAACAACGTCTACACTGTAGCAAAAAATGTTGTTGAAAAAGGAATGACCTATAAGTTCGTGGGTCGTAAACTTAAGAAAAGAGATTATAGAAATCTTTGGATTGCACGTATCAATGCTGCTGTTCGTCAAGAGGGAATGAACTATTCCACTTTCATGAATAAGTTGAACAAAGCTGACATTGCTTTAAATCGTAAAGTACTTGCAGATTTAGCAATGAATGAGCCAGATACTTTTAAAAGTATTGTTGAGCACGTCCGCTAATTAGACCAGAAATTCTTGAAAGCCGATATTCACTTGAATATCGGCTTTTTTATTTTTTGGGAAAATGCCGTAGATGCTGCTGCCGCTTCCACTCATGCTTGCATAAATTGCACCGCCATCATAAAGAGCATTTTTGATTTCAGTGAGTTGGGGAAATTGACGGAAGACACTTTCTTCAAATTCGTTTGACAAATGATCTTTCCATTCTTCAATTGGGCGCGCTAAGACAGTTATCAAGCCTGCCGAGTTCGGATTAGGAACTACATGGCTATAGGCCTGCTTTGTGCTTACATGCAATTCGGGGCAAATCAGTTGAATGACGTATTCGCTTAGATCAAGTTCAAAGACGTTTAATTGATCTCCACGTCCTGTTGCAAGAGAAGTCTTGTTGGCAATAAAGAAAGGACAATCACTTCCTATGCGAGCTGCATAGGCTTCTAGTTTCTCTTGGGTTATGTTTAATTGAAAATGACTGTTCAGCATTTTGAGCATAAAACTGGCATCAGCACTCCCACCACCAAGACCTGCTCCACTTGGTATATTTTTTAGAAGATGGATATTTAGAGCTGTGATGCGAGGGTAGTCTTCCTGCAATAGATTGTATGCCTTCATCACAATATTATCCTCTGGAGCATTATCTAAGGATTGCCCGCTTTGCACCAGAGTAGTCTCGTCTGATTCAACAAACTCTAATGCGTCTTTTAATTTAATTGGATAGAGTAAAGATTCGATTTCATGAAAGCCATTTGAGAGCTTTCGTTTGATATGGAGTCCGATGTTTATTTTGGCATTTGGAAATGAAATCATGCGCCTAAAAGTAAAAAGCCTTCCGCAGAGACGGAAGGCTTTTATTTAACTATATGTAAAATTCTTTTCCTTGTGTTTCTTGATTTGAGTTATCATTGATTTAAGTGCTGCATCAAATGATTCTTCAAATACTTTAGACTCTCGCTTTATGAAAAAAGTGTGTCCCGGTATTTGTACTTTAATTTCAGCAACTTTGTCTTTTATTTGATGAACGACATTGTCAAGTTTTAAGAATACTTCCACAGAAACTATGCTGTCATGGAAGGTGTTTAATTTGTCAATTTTTTCGTTAATGTGGTCGGTTAATTTTTGATCTGCAGTAAAACGCTGCGTATTAATTTGTATGTCCATATAAGTATATTTTTTTTGAGCGAATAAATATGGTAGTCTTATAAATATAATTAATTCACTCATGAGTTCAAAAATATTAACATGAAAAGAAATTCTAGCTCAATGTATATTTGAATCAATGATAGTGGGTATAGGGACTGATTTAATAGAGATTGCGCGTATAGAGGATAAGTTGGAAAGTAATGAGGCCTTCAAAACGCATGTATTCTCGGCGCATGAGTGTGAATATTGCGAAGGTCATAAAAGACCCGGTATGCATTTTGCCGCTCGTTGGGCAGTTAAGGAAGCTTTTCTCAAAGCCTTTGGAGTGCAGTTTATTGGCAATCAGCGATTGCCGCAAATTGAAACTGTTAATGATGAGTATGGTAAACCATCGATTGTTCTGCATGGTGAAATTCTTGAAGATTTTAGAAAAAGGGGACTGCAAAAAACCCATGTTAGCATTTCCCACACAGACACTCATGCCACGGCATATGTAATCATAGAGGCATAATGAAAGTCCGCGCAGATAAATATTTGTGGGCGATTCGCATATTTAAGACGAGAAGTCTTGCCGCCGAATGTATCACAAAAGGAAAAGTGAAGTTGAATGGCGAAAAGATAAAAACGTCAAGGTCGGTTTCTCTAAATGATGAATTTGACATCAAAACAAAAGACAAGCGCCTTGTGATCAAAGTCACCGGGCTTATAGATAAAAGAGTTTCCTATCCCTTGGCTATTGAAAATTATATTGATATTACTCCTGAAGAAGAGAGACAAATTATCAAACGTATTGCATCGAGCTTCTATACAGGTAAAAGACGTTCTAAAGTTGGCAGACCCACGAAAAAAGAGCGCAGAGATTTAGATGATTTCTTTGGATAATGGGCGCTAAAAAATTGATAGTTGTAGGCGGCGGTGCTGCGGGTTTCTTCTGTGCCATTCAAGCCAAAGAACGGCATCCTTCCCTTAGGGTGGTTCTTCTTGAGAAGCAAAGCAAAGTTTTACAAAAAGTGAAGGTGAGCGGTGGTGGTCGTTGTAATGTAACCCATGCAGTAGAATCTATTCCACAGCTGCTTGAGCACTATCCAAGAGGTAAGAATTTTTTAAAAAAGGTCTTTTATCAGTTTGGTCCTCAAGAAACGATACAATGGTTCCTGGATAATGGGGTGGCTCTGCATACCGAGACCGATGGGCGAATGTTTCCTACTACAAATGATTCCCAAACCATCATTGATTGCCTCGAGCAGAGGGCATTAAAACTTGGGGTTCAAATTAAGTTGACATCGCAGGTGAAGGAAGTCAAATATGATCAATCTTTTGCGCTCAATGTCAATGGACAAATAATGCATTCTGACTATTTGTGTATAGCCTGTGGTGGATATCCTAAGTCTTCTTCTTTTGACTGGCTCAGAGCATTGGGACATACAATCGTTGAGCCAGTGCCATCCTTATTTACCTTTAATATACAAGGGCATAAAGATTTAAAGGAATTGATGGGTTTGAGTATGCCACGAGCCACTGTTAGAATTCAATCATCTAAGGCCAAAGATTTTGGCCCATTGCTTATAACGCATTGGGGCTTGAGCGGTCCTTGCGTGCTCAAATTAAGCGCTTGGCAGGCTCGTCTCTTGCATGATATGAAATACGAATTTTCCATTTTGGTTAATTGGATCAATCGAAGCGAGGCAGAGCTTCGTTCGTCTTGGAATGATATTCGGAGTGAGATGGGTGGCCAGAGCTTGAATAAAAACCCATTTGCCATCCCAAGGAGATTGTGGCATTACTTCGTACAAAAAGCTAAGATTTCACATGAGAAGAAATGGAGTGAATTGGCCTCTAAAGAACAGAATGCCCTCATCGCTATTCTAGTATCACAAACATTCGAAGTTCAAGGAAAAACAACCTTTAAGGAAGAGTTTGTGACTTGCGGTGGGATTGATTTAAAAGAAGTAAATCCGGTGACTATGCAGAGCCGCACCCTTCCCAATCTTTTCTTCGCAGGTGAAGTCTTAGACATAGATGGTGTGACAGGTGGTTTCAATTTCCAGAATGCTTGGAGTACGGGGGCGGTGGCTGGTCGAATAGGCCAATAACGGACATCATATTTTAGACGAATATGCTGGAAAAGGCATTCCAGAAGATTTATTTCTTTTCCATTTTCTTTTTTCTAAAGAATACGAGCCATAGTCCTCCTAAAAGAAAGGATGACAGAATCCAGAGGGTTTGAAGATTGGAAGCACGAGCTATAGGATTTTCAAAAGAACTATTAATCGATTTTGCAATCAATAGCCATATTGCCAGAGAGCTAATGAAGAGAATTGTTCTCTTCGGTAGAGAAAGACTTCTGATTTTTTGAATCATAGGTACTCGCGTTTATTCTAGCACACTCAAACTCTTTTCAATAATGGCTACACATTCATCGAGCTGTTCTTGACTTATCACTAGGGGAGGTGCAAAACGAATTTTGTCGCCATGTGTTGGTTTAGCTAGAAGGCCATTTTCCTTCAACTCTAGGCAAAGTTTCCATGCAGCCTTAGGGTCTTCATGCTTAATGATGATAGCGTTTAGTAGCCCCTTGCCGCGCACCTTTGCTATAAATTTAGAGTTGAGCCCTTCTAATTTTTGCCTAAAGTACTCGCCGTAGCATTCGGCCTTGGAGGCCATGTCCTCATCTACAAGCACTTGTAAGGCCGTCTTTGCCACTGCACAAGCCAGTGGATTACCACCATAGGTACTTCCATGTTCGCCCGGTTTGATAGTAAGCATAATGCTATCGTCAGCTAAAACTGCACTGACTGGAATGGTGCCCCCGCTAAGGGCCTTGCCTAGAATTAAAACGTCTGCACGAATATCTTCATGATCAATGCAGAGCATTTTTCCTGTACGTGCAAGTCCCGTTTGGATTTCATCGGCCATGAAGAGTACATTATGCTTAGTACATATTTCAGAACACTGCTTCAAGTAGCCATTGTCGGGTACATTAACTCCAGCTTCTCCCTGAATAGGTTCTACCAAGAAGCCGACCACGTTTGGGTCCTGACAGGCTTTTTCTAAGGCCGCAGCATCATTATAAGGGATCATTTCATAACCTGGCATATAGGGTCCAAATCCAGCTTTAGAATCAGGGTCATTACTAAAGGAAATAACATTGAGTGTACGTCCATGAAAATTTCCTTCACAAACAATCACTTTCGCTTGACCATCGGCTACGCCTTTGACATCATATCCCCAACGTCTGGCTAATTTAATCGCAGTCTCCACAGCCTCTACTCCCGAATTCATGGGAAGGACTTTGTCGTAGCCAAACATCTTCGTTATATATTTTGCAAAATTACCCAATAAATCAGAATGGAATGCTCTTGATGTCAGCGTCAATTTTTGCGCTTGCTCCATGAGACGAGCAATAATTTTCGGGTGACAATGCCCTTGATTTACCGCACTATAGCCACTTAAAAAATCGAAATATTGTTTGCCTTCAACATCCCAAACCAAAGGTCCTTTTCCCTTGGATAGTACTACAGGAAGGGGATGGTAGTTGTGCGCATTATATTTCTCTTCGATATCAATATATTCTTGACTGTTCGTTAGTACTGCATTCATAGAGTAAAATTACGAAAGCTAATCGAGAGAAATGACTAAATGGCTGAGGATTACAAGTAAGCCTTGCAGTAGCATAAGTCCATCTACATAAAGAAGGTATGGGAAAATATTATTCGTCTTTTTGGATTGGTGAATACTAATGAAAAGCAGAATTGCGATAAGCAGATTGGGGAGAGCAAAAATGGCCAGATCGCAGAAGATGCTATCATCAGTCAAATAGTAGATGTAGATGTTCAATGCACTAAAGAGGATGCACAACCCATAGACAACACGGTAGGAGGTGCGCTCGCCAAATTTCACTGCCAAAGATTTCTTCTCGGCATCCTTATCGAATTCAATGTCTTTTATATCAAAGAGATAATTCAATATAAAAATGAAGATGAATTGACTGAAGACAAAAAGAAGGAAGAAGATGTTCGAAGGAATTTTATTGCCCAAGGGGAAATAACATATAGCCATTACCCACACCAAAGTGAGTATAATAATTTTAACTAAAGAATGTTTGAATATTTTAAAAGGAATGTATTCTGGAAAAATATAGATGCTGCCTAAAATCCCTAGCACAGAAATTGTGAACCAATTCTTGTCAGGGATAAATAGGAAGCTCACAACGGCAAGTATTAAGCCCAAGATTGCTGTTTGTTTATGCCAAGAATATTCTGGGTGCTTATTGCCTATGTAGTAAATATTGTAAGCAAAAAGTGTAGCAAAAAAAATATACGATGCTACCGACCAATGCGGAAATTTGTTCTGAGCATAAATGGTGGTCATGCAAGCCATGCTGAGTGCTGCTAGTGAAATCCAAACGCGGCTATGGACAAGCTTTTTCAGCATATTTTATAGAGGAATATTTCCGTGTTTCTTTTTGGGGAGGTGGGCAACTTTGTTTTCTAGCATTTCGTAGGCGCGCAATAATTTTATGCGAATTTGGTCAGGTATGACGACCTCGTCAATATAAGCATGTGCCGCTGCTCGATACGGATTGGCAAATTTTTCTGCATACTCATCCACTTTTTCTTGTAAAACTTCTTCTGGATTGTCCGCAGCTTTTATATCTCTTCGGAAAATGATTTCTGCGGCTCCTTTAGCTCCCATAACCGCAATTTCAGCATTGGGAAATGCATAGTTGAAGTCTGCGCCAATATGTTTTGAATTCATAACGTCGTAGGCGCCACCGTAAGCTTTTCTAGTGATAACTGTGATTTTAGGTACAGTTGCTTCACTAAAAGCATAGAGTAATTTAGCCCCATTAGAAATTATACCATTCCACTCTTGATCAGTACCGGGTAAAAATCCAGGGACATCAACAAGGGTCAGCAGAGGAATGTTGAAAGCATCACAGAATCGAACAAAGCGGGCGCCTTTCTTGCTCGAGTCTATATCAAGGACTCCTGCAAGTGCCGAAGGTTGATTAGCAACGACACCTATTGAACGGCCACCAATTCGTGCAAAACCTACAAGAATATTTTCTGCATATTGGGCGTGCACTTCGTAGAATGAATCTTCATCACAGATCTGCCCAATGATTTCCTTCATGTCATAAGGTTGATTTGGGTTTTCGGGAATGATGGAGTTCAATTTTATTCTGCGTTCATTTGAAAGTTTGTAGTCGTAGACTGGCGCATCTTCCTCACAATTTTGTGGGATGTAAGACAGTAATTTTTTGAGTTGGTTGATGCAGTCTACTTCATTCTCCGCCGTAAAATGAGTTACACCACTCTTGGAGGCATGTGCTGTAGCGCCACCAAGATCTTCACTGCTTACTTCCTCATGGGTGACCGTCTTCACCACATTCGGACCCGTGACAAACATATAAGAAGAGTTTTCTACCATCATTATAAAATCAGTGATGGCTGGACTATAGACCGCTCCTCCTGCACATGGTCCCATGATTGCAGAAATTTGTGGTATCAAACCTGATGCTTTGGTATTTCGGTAAAATATATCGGCGTAGCCGCCTAAGCTCACGACGCCTTCTTGAATTCTTGCACCGCCACTATCATTGAGTCCAATAATTGGAGCCCCATTTTCCATGGCCAAATCCATGATACGGCAAATCTTTTTGGCATGAGTCTCAGAGAGGCTACCACCGAAAACAGTGAAATCTTGAGAGTAAACATAGACTAAACGGCCGCTAATTTTTCCATAGCCAGTGACTACACCATCGCCATAGAATTTTTGCTTTTCCATACCAAAATCTTGAGATCTATGGGTGACCAACATTCCAATTTCTTCAAAACTTCCCTCATCTAATAATATATGCAGTCGTTCGCGCGCTGTGAGCTTTCCCTTTTTATGCTGGGATGCAATGCGGTCTTCACCTCCACCAAGTAAAGCAGCCTCTTTCTTCTGCTTTAGTTTCTCAAACTTATCCATGAATGCTAAGGTAGTAAGCAATTCCAAATGAATGAACTGCCTGCCATCTCATCTGTAAAAAATGTTTTTGTTCACAAAAGGTGCGTAATCCGAAGCGATAATTTTACTGAGTATGCAAGTAATTTTAGCTGAGAAGTGCTAATTTGTGTCAAAATCTTAAATATGAAGAAACTTTACCCTTTATTAATGCTGTTGTTTGTTGCATCAGCATCTTTTGCGCAAACTAAATTTAGCGTTGATCTTATAACACCATTGAATAACTCTAGTTATGCACCTGGAGTTCAGTTTGATGAGCAATTTGTTGTTACGGTTCAAGGAACTGTAGGAATTGTTCCCGGAGATACTTTGGCTTATATAAATCCAGTTACTCCAGCGAATCAGGTATTTATCCGAACAAATCTCACCAAAAATGTTGGAGATACAATTCAAATCAATACTATGGGAGTTAGTTTTATTAATGTGCCTGCAACTAATCCAGCTCAGTATTGCGTTAGAGCGTTCTTGTTCAATGCTGGAGGAATATCCACAGGACATGATACTACAGATTGGACAGATTGCCACACTCTTACGGTGACCACTTTCCCAACTTCTGTAGATGAGGTGGCATTTAATGAGAGCAATGTGTCAAACAAATTGCTCATGAGTCCAAACCCTTCTTATACTGACAATATCAGATTCAATTATGTTTCTCAAAACGGCGATGACGTAGATGTGACGGTTTACGATATGAGTGGACGCGCTGTGATTAGTGAGACTTTTGGTCAATCAGTTAAAGGGCAAGAGAACTATCAACTTGAGGTGTCTAGCCTACAGTCAGGAATGTATGTTGTAGAAATTTTACAAGGACGCTATAAAGCGACTGGTCAATTGATTCGCGAATAGCGATAGAAACTAAAATTTAGAATCCCAAATTCCTTTAAGGAGTTTGGGGTTTTTTTGTATTTTTTTCTCAGCCCAGAGTACAGCCATATCTTAGAAAAGTGATTTTTCATCGAATACATAAGATGATATGTAGAGATTGATTCAGGAGAATCCATAATATTTAGGAAATGGTCAAGGTCTTTTCCATGCCTTTGACAAAAGAATGTTTTGCTCGCTCATAAAGAATTAATGCACGCTCATGAAGTAGGCTCCTCGAAAGTATTTTTAATTTTCTATATTTATTTCAAACCAAATTATATGAAAAAGGAGTGATTTTTTGCTCAAGCCGTCTAGTCATATGGAGACTAAATGGTCTATCTGATAGGGGCGGCGCAATGAATGATAAAAAATAAATGACTTCTAATATATCAACCCATAATGGATGCATGGATCGCTTCTAATAATAAAAATATCGCTTTATGATGAATAAAATAATAATAGTAGGCATAGGCATCTTGCTTTGTTCAAGCCTAGATGTGAGATCTCAAACATTTCGGTCAGAAGATTTTACTCTACCTCATTCTTTGTGTGGACCAACTGGAGTTGGATTTCATTTTCCTGATCAATCTTTCCCAGATTGGAAGGTGGGGACTTCTTATGGTGAGCCGACGGTAAATAACGATAAGTTATTTATTTCGCACACACGCTATGGCCTTTGGCCGAGTATTCAATCTGTAGGAGATGGGGCGTATATCCCGTTTAATTTTGCTGCAGGGGCAAGTTATGAGATCAGTTGGAATTTCGATTTTTGGCAAGTGGGAAAAAAGTCTCGTTTTTCGACAAGTCTTACAAATTTTAATTTTAGTAAAAATTGTTCACAAATAAGTGGCGCAGAAACCATTCCAAATGGATTCCCAGGGAACCCAAGTTTTCTCCTATTTCAGGAGACGCGAAGCAACAGTAATGATATTAACGGCCCAACTAAATACAGTTTAAATGTTCAATCACCTCAGAAGTTTGATGAAATCAACTTCAACTTAGAAGACTTTAAAAATAGGGACGAATTGGTAGTGTATGGTTTAAATTGTGTCAATATTAAGATGACTTGTCCTGGCTTAGAGCACAAAAAAATGTTTTCGGCTAATATTGGACGTGGAGCTTACGCTGATAGGATAATTTCCGTTGGTAGTTCCTTGGGAAGTGTCACTTCTTTAACTACAGTAGATAATGGAGAGACTGCTTTTTACGCGAGTGAATGGATTGAATTTGTACCAAATACCTTTCTTCTACCATCTGAAGAAGGCGCAATTATTGCAGCCATAGTCCCCTGTAATCTCTATACCCCAATTGTCGAAGAAAACATTGTCCAAATTAGTGAAGGCGTTTCTTGCGAATCAGAACCACCACCACCTCCGCCGATATCAAAAAAAGGAGCATCAGACGACTCAAACCCTCTCAATGCTAATTCAGTCAAGGGCTATTTTAAGAAATCCGAAAAACAAAATCCTAATTTTGGTCAGAATGAAACAGAGAGCTTTCGAGATTCTGATGGCCTCGAATTAGTCAAAAACATTACAGCTGAATTCTCAGATAAAGTCAAAATTTATCCTAATCCAGCGACAGATCTTGTTAATATTGTTTTTGCTTCAGGGAGCTTAGAAAATCTCGAGCTTAAAATTTATGATGTTAGCGGCCGTAGCCTCATAAGTCAGAAATTTGAATCATCCATTAATGGAAGATACAGCTTAAACGTTGCGAGCCTACAGTCAGGAATGTATGTTGTAGAAATTTTACAAGGACGCTATAAAGCGACTGGTCAATTGATTCGCGAATAGCGATAGAAACAAAAAATTCGAATCCCAAATTCCTTTAAGGAGTTTGGGGTTTTTTATTGTTCATAATCTCGCGCAATTTTCTCAATATTTATATCTGAAATGGCGACAATAATTAAGGCGACGATTAGTAAAGGCTTTAAAAAAGTAGGACTATAAGACGAAAAAAGATATCTCCATTCGCCGCCGAAGACGAATGAAAGGCTAGCAGAGACTGACAGCAGAAACATGATGATGACACTGGTCCAACGAATCTTGAATTTTCGAAAGGCACTTGAATCTAACTTGATTTCTCGAACAGTTTGAGCAACATTGTAGATAATAGGAAAGAGTAATAAGGAAAAAAGGAGAAGAAGGCAAACAGTAAAGATTGGGTCAACTTTAAGTTGACTTCCAAGCCGGACTTCATCAAATAACTTTAGATATTGAATAAACTCTCTTGAATAGTAAAGGAGAATGCCAATGCGAAGAGCTCCTATGGCATACATCTTTCTGGCCGACCAATATCTTGGCTCTATATCTTTTAATAAATCTTCTTGTTGCATTATATATTAAGAACATCCTTCATGCTATAGATGCCTTTTTTTGAATGAAGGAATTCGGCTGCTAGAACCGCTCCACTCGCAAAGCCTTTTCTGCTATGGGCTGTATGGCAAATTTCTATATCATCAATCATTGAGCTATACTTGATGCTATGGGTTCCGGGAGCAGGGTCAATTCGTTTTGAAATAATTGAGAGTTGGTTTTTGGATTGAGCTTTCTCATTTGTCCATGAGTCTTTGCGCTCTAAGCTGTTTATAATTCCTTCTGCTAAGGTCACGGCCGTACCGCTTGGTGCATCTAGTTTGGCTGTATGGTGAATTTCTTCCATATCAACATCATAATCTGTTTTTCCGTGCATCAATTGAGCGAGCTTTTTATTCAATTCAAAAAATAAATTCATACCCACAGAAAAATTGCTCGCGTATAAAAAAGCGCTATCATTTTCCTTGCAAATTTTTTCAGCCTCTTCTAATTTTTCCAACCAAGCTGTGGTTCCACTCACGGTAGGAATTTTATTTTTCAATAAGCTGCTGATATTGGCAAAGGCAGTTTCTGGAGTAGAAAATTCGATAGCAACATCATGCCCTGAGATATTTTCATTGGTAAAGTCGTCCAGATTATCGCTACCAATTTTGAGACCGATCTCATGCCCCTTGTCTATTGCAATTTTCTCAATGGTCTTACCCATTTTGCCGTATCCAATTAATGCAATTTTCATGGAACAAATATAGCCTATGACATTTATAGAAGTCGTACTCTGTTTTGCTAAAATTTTTTCTTGACAGACAGTCCAAGCGATACTTGATTGCCTATTAAAATAGGTGTTGGTCGCACACTAAGTGATGGACTGACATCAAAACTTCTCAAATGACCTGCAACGAACGCGTCTAAAACATTGAGACCATATCCTATAACGGTAGCCACAACAGTATATTCTAAATAAGTTCTATATTGGCTTTGAAGTGTGTTCAAGTCGGCAGTGGTATAATAGCCGAAGGAATCTACAGTCTCAGGATTGTTATCAATTCTGCTAATGTAAGCTCTTCTGTAAGTCGAATACTGACTATTGTTGAAAATGATAAATCCTGTTGCAACACCCACACCTGCGCCCACGAGTCCGAGTTTCCAATATTGTTTATTATATACTTGTCCCAAACCTGGAAAGAGGGCAGAGTAGAGGGCTGCGCGTTTCGGAATGGGCGATGATACATTAAATTTTAATCGTTGGCTGCTATCCGATTGTACAGCAATAGCCATCGATTCTGGAGTTTCCTTTTCTACTATTTTTTTACTCGTCGAGCTTGGGAGATCTTCTTTCTCTCGAAAACGACTTTTCTTTTCATCTAAACCTTCATTCTTATCAATCGTTGATTCAACTGGAACGGCTGCCTCTGCAATATCTGAAGGAAACGTTTTATTCTTCTCGGAAAAGTTATAAAGGAAGTGCTCTTCATCTTCTTTTTGCAGACTAAAAAAGCTAGACTTATTGGCTAGTTCAATATTGAATATATAATGCTCATCATCCAATATGATAACCACACTATTCTGCCCCTCAATAAAATCAGTTGACCGAATATATTTTTTGGTAGAAAGTTCCAAAACTACATCATTGAAGGTGATGCTTTGTGGACTGAATCCATGGTAGTCGATCTGACAGTAGGGTGTCTGCGCACATGCCTTCAATTGAAGGAGAAAAAGTGAACTAAGTATGATGAGTAAGGATCTCATGCTAAAATCCCTCTTGGGAATTTTTACAAATTAAACTCTTCTAAGATTCGTTCGAGGTCTGAATCACTATAAAATTCTATTAAAATAGAGCCTTTCCCATTCTTTTTCCGATCGAGCTTCACTTTAGTTGAGAGATGCGAACATAGATTGTCCTCAATTTTTTTGTAACTCGGGTCTACTAAGGCAGTTGCTTTACTTTGTTTTGTAGCCTTTTTGTATTGTTTGGCCAACTTTTCAGTTGCGCGTACAGAAAGCTCGCGTTCTGAAACTTGCTGGTAAGCATCCAATTGCTGTTCTACATGCTCTATACCCAAAATTGCTCTTGCATGGCCCATGCTTAGTTTATTATTACGCACTCCTGCTTGTATTGTTGGGGGGAGTTTAAGTAAACGTAAATAGTTTGCGACAGTAGAACGCTCCTTATTCATGCGTCCGGCCAATTCCTCTTGTGTGAGTTCGCACTCCGTCATGAGTTGTTTATAGCTTAAGGCAATTTCAATGGCATTCAGATCTTCTCTTTGGAGATTTTCGAGAAGCGCCATTTCTAGCAACTCTTGTTCATTCACAGATCTGATGTAAGCTGGAATATCTTTCAGTCCTGCTTTTTTACTTGCTCTGAAGCGTCTTTCTCCAGAAATCAATTGGTATTTATTCGAAGAGAGTTTTGTTACGGTGATGGGTTGAATGACATCATGAAGTTTTATAGATGCTGCGAGCTCTTCCATGGCTTGCGGGTCAAAATCACGTCGAGGTTGTTTGGGGTTTACACTAATCTGTTTTAGTGAAATTCGACTAATGCTTCCGACAATTTTCTCTTCTACTGGAACGGCCGCAACTTTTTTCTTCCCGCCATCTTTCTCAAATGAATCTACTTCATTTTTAATATTTCCTAAAAGCGCTCCTATGCCTTTCCCAATTTGTGCCTTCTGCTTCTTACTCATTGTCTTCAATTTCAAATGTTTTATCCTTGTTCTTAATTTTCGTCATGTCATTTTTTTGAAGCACTTCTTTGGCAAGGTTCAAATAATTTAATGAGCCAGAACATTCTGCATCATATAGAAGTACAGGCTTTCCTAAGCTAGGTGCTTCTCCAAGTCGAGTATTTCGATGAATAATTGTCTGGAACACCAATTCATCAAAATGATTATTGACTTCTTCAACAACCTGATTACTGAGTCTTAATCTGCCGTCATACATAGTCATTAATATTCCTTCAATTTCGAGGCTTTCATTCAAGCGATTTTGAACAATTTTAATGGTGTTCAGTAATTTGCCGAGCCCCTCCAAAGCAAAAAATTCACATTGAACAGGAATGATAGTACTATCGCTTGCCGTGAGGGCGTTTACAGTGATAAGACCTAAAGAAGGCGAACAGTCTATGATAATGAAGTCATAGTTATCCTTGATTGGGGCTAAGATCTGCTCCAACTTATGTTCTCTATTTGGATGATTGATGAGCTCGATTTCCGCTCCAACCAAATCGAGGTGGGCTGGCAGAATTGAGAGCTTAGGTGTTTCAGTCTTTAATATAGCCTGTCCAACCTCAGTATCGTTGACTAAGCAGTCATAAATACTCAACTGAATATTTTTCACGTCAAATCCATTCCCAGAAGTCGCATTTGCTTGAGGATCAGCGTCTACAAGCAAGGTGTTGTAGTCTAGAACAGCCAAACTACAGGCCAAATTTATTGCCGTCGTTGTCTTTCCAACTCCACCTTTCTGGTTGGCTATGGATATTATCTTTCCCATCCCTACAAAAGTCTTATATCTAGTACGATTTAGAAAAAGTAGTTATGCACTTACTTTATGGGTATAACAGCTGAATAAAGCCCTTTGGCAGGGAAATGATGGGCCTCGAAATGACTAGATATTTGCTTAATATTTAGACGGAAAAAGCTGATTTTACTCTAAAATTTGCCTAATTTTGCACTCCCTTAATATGGTGATGTATGAAAAGCCGGGATTTCGAAATAGCATTTGTAGGTCTAAGTGCCGATAGACACTGTTTTGAATACGATATTAAGGATACATTCTTTGAAAATTTTGCTCAACCTGATTTTTCAGAAGCGAGCATTAAAGTGAAACTCACATTAGACAAAAAGCCTGGTGTTCTTCTATTACATTTTGAAGTACACGGAACGGCCCAAAGTATATGTGATCGTTGTGGAGATGATTTGACCATGACATTGTGGGACGAGTTTGACCATTTGGTCGAAATGGTCGATGATGATTTGGTTGATAGTATGTCTGAAGAAGATGCCGAAGTCACTTATATCTCAAAAGGAGATAGTGTACTTGATGTAGGTGGCTTGATTTATGAATTCATCATCTTCAGCCAACCCATTCAAAAGGTTCATGAGGACCTTGAAGATGGTTCGAGTGGATGCAATGAAGAGGTCATGAATGTATTGAATGAAAAAAAAGAACACACTTCCAACACAATGTGGGAAGACTTGAAAAAGAAGATAAAAACAAAGTAAAAAAGATATTATGGCACATCCTAAACGCCGAACCTCGGCCGCAAGAAAAGGCAAACGTCGCACACACTACAAAGCAAACTTAGAGACTTTGAGCATTGATAAAACTACTGGTGAAACACACCGTCGTCATCATGCACATTGGTCTGAAAACAAACTTTTCTATAAAGGAAGAGTTGTTATGGTAAAGACAGTAGCTGGCGAAGACGAAGAAGACGCTTAATTATTTTCCTATGCGCATAGGATTAGACATTATGGGTGGGGATTTTGCCCCTACTGAAACGCCCCAGGCTATTGTCGAATTCTGTGCACAATTTCCCGATGCAAGTCTTTACTTATTTGGAACCCAAGAGGTTCTAGATACTGTTCCAAAGCAAGAAAATATCAATTTAATTCCATGCAAGGATGTCATTTCCATGCACGAACACCCAACCAAAGCGCTCAAAGAGAAAAAAGAATCGAGCATAGGAGTTGGATTTCATTTTTTACAAGAAAATAAAATAGATGCATTCATAAGCGCAGGTAATACTGGTGCTATGCTTGTAGGGGCCTTGCATATTGTAAAGCCCATTGACGGAGTTCTTAGACCGAGTATTCCGACAATCATTCCGCGTTCAGATGGGAAGCTTAGTGCGCTGCTTGATGTAGGCATAAATGCAGATTGTAAGCCTGAGGTTCTGAATCAGTTTGCAATACTAGGAAGCGCTTATGCCAATCATATGTTGGGGTTTCCCGAACCTAAGGTTGGGCTATTGAATATTGGAGAGGAAGATTCCAAGGGGAATATTCTAGCTAAGGCTAGTTTCCCCTTACTGAAAGAAAACGCCAAAATAAATTTTATCGGAAATATTGAAGGTCGCGACATCTTAAGACCAATCAGTGATGTCATTGTAACCGATGGATTTACAGGAAACATCATTCTGAAGTTTGCCGAAAGTCTTTATGAAATTTTTGCAGTTGAAAAAGGCATTCAAAATGAATACATCAAGAAATTTGACTACGAGCAATACGGGGGAGTTCCTGTTCTCGGCGTTCAGAAACCCGTTATCATCGGTCATGGAATTTCTAAAACAGCTGCCTTTGTACAAATGCTCAAAGTAGCTAAGACCATGATTGAAAGTGACTTTTGCTCTAAGTTGGCAAAGGACTTCGACGCCTGATTAATAGAACATTGGGGCGTTGAATCCTAGTATGCCAACGAATTTCCCCTTCCTGATTTTTTCTCCTTCCTTAAACAAATACGGTTTCCCATTTTCTTGTAGCATAGGCACATGAGGATTCTCCACTTTGATTAATTTCTTTGGTATGAAAGGCATATCGTGAATCAACTTATTCTGCAAGGCATTTCGAATGCGTTCATTATCGAGCCCTATTTGAGCATGCATATTTTGACGCCACAATAAGGAGCCCTCATAGACCAAGCTTAGTATTCCATGAGATACAAAACCATAAGGAGCTTCACTGATGTCTTGATAGCCAAATCTTGCTGGATAATCTGAATTTTTTATTCTACGCTTAGACTCATGGTTTGTGAATCCCGTATATAATGTGCCATTCAACGCAATGCGGTGATACCGAAGGATGTTATGGTCAAAGCTTTCGGCCTCGAATTCGTAAGCTAATGAAAAGGTTCCTGTTCTATATCGATCCCATGCTTTGAAAACGAAGGCGTCATTTTCCATGGCAAGGTAAACTTGCCCAACTCGCGCATGAACTATCGCACTCGTTTGAGTGGTCCCTATTTTATCATAGTAGTACTTCAAGGTGTAACCAATGGCATATTGTCTATTGGTAAAGTTTGAGGCACTGTTCAACAACTCTATCGATTGCGCGTAGCTTCTCTCCTTCCCAAAAGCGAGGCTCACGCCAGGACTAAACTGCCATTCCATTCTTTTTTGGCTGGGGCCATAGTTTTTGAAAGCATAAAATAAATGAGTTGTCCAATTAATTTGAACAAATTCAAGTGCTCGTACAAATCCTAAATTGAGTCCTATTCTGTGCACAGGGCTACCTATCTGATAGCTAATGCCAGCCTTCCAAGCAGAGACATTATAAAGGGGAGACTGGGCCGAAACATTGATTTGCAAAATGAACAGCAAGCTCAGTATTTTTAGTGTTTTAAGCACTAAACAAATATCGTCATTATATGGATGTAAAAATTGAGCGTTCTTGGGAAGAACTTTTGAAGGAGGAATTCGAGAAAGACTATTTTAAGGCTATCCTTCGTTTTCTTCAAGAAGAGCAGCACGAAGGTGTCGAAGTATTCCCCCAAGAAGAAGATATTTTTAATGCATTTAATTCTGTGCCTCTTTCCCGCCTAAAAGTAGTCATCTTGGGCCAAGACCCTTATCATTCTAAGGGGCAGGCGCATGGACTAAGTTTTAGTGTTCCGCAGTCTGTCAAAATTCCGCCTTCACTGAGAAACATCTACAAAGAATTGGAGCAGGATGTAAATTTTATTCGACCACAGCATGGCAGCCTACAAGCTTGGGCTGAAGAAGGTGTTCTATTGCTCAATGCGCATTTGACTGTCGAAGCAAACAAGCCGAATAGCCATAAGGCCATTGGATGGGAACGATTCACAGATAGTGTGATAGAAAAACTTAGTCTAGAGCGCGAAAATTTGGTCTTTCTTTTGTGGGGCAAATTTGCTCAATCGAAGGTGGAATTGATTGATGGAGAAAGGCATAAAATTCTTACAGCGGCTCATCCTTCACCTTTCTCAGCTCATTCAGGTTTTTTTAATTGCAGACACTTTTCTAAAACAAATAAATATTTAAGGGAAAATGGATGCTCAGAGATAAATTGGCAACTGTAAATTCGCGTAGAATGAAATCTATTTTAGGACGTGTTTTTTGTTTTTGGGCTTTGCTCTTTTTTTCACTGAGCCTTTGCGTAAACAACGTTTTTATTTTCTTGGTTGACCTCTTTGTTAAAGAAGAACCGAGACGCTCGCATCTTCAGCAAAGGTGCTTTAGACGTTGGATGCGTATTTTTCTGCCAGCGGCATTTTGTCCTGTTAAGGTCAGCGGTGAAGAAATCTTTAATAAGAAGGATGTTTTCGTAGTGGTTCAGAATCACAACTCATTTTTGGATATTCCAGTGACTTCCTACGGGATGCCAGAAGGTAATAGAACGCTTGCAAAGATAGAACTAGCCAAAGTTCCTGTCTTCGGTTATATGTATCGAACGGGTTCTATTTTAGTCGATCGTAAGAACAGAAGAAGTCGATATGAAAGCATGAAAAAAATGCAGGCTATGCTCGAAAGTGGAGTTCATTTGTGTTTATATCCTGAAGGGACGCGCAATAAATCAGACGAAGTAATTGGTAATTTCCAAACTGGGGCATTTCGTATTGCCGTAGACATGCAAAAGGATATCGTGCCAACAGTAATTTTAGGAACGAAGAACATTTTGAGCAACACAAAAAAGTTTTGGTTTTGGCCGCAGAGAATTGAATATCATTTTATGCCGCCCATTTCAGTGAAGGGCTTGGGCGTAGATGATGTAGACGCTCTGATGAATAAAACACATAAGCTGATGAAGGATTTCATTGAGAAAAATAAGGAGAAGCTATGAAACTGACAATTTTGGGTTGCAATGCTGCAGCACCTGCCTATGGACGAAAACCTACTGCACAGTTGCTGAACATTAATGAAGAGAATTTTTTGATTGATTGCGGAGAGGGTACCCAAATGCGTATTCAGGAGAATAAGGCAAGAGCAAGTAGAATCCATCATATTTTTATTAGCCATCTTCATGGGGATCATTTCTTTGGCTTGATTGGTCTAGTGAATACTATGTCATTGCTAGGGAGGCAAGCCCCCTTACATATCTATGGTCCCAAGAAGCTCAAAGAAATTATTGAAATCCAATTGCAATATGAACTCTCATTCAAACTTCACTTTAGGTTTATAGAGGAAGGAGAACGCGCAGTGTTGCTGGATAAGAAGTCGGTTGAAGTCCGCTGCTTTCCTGTCAACCACTCTGTTCCTACGCATGGATTTATTTTCACAGCCAAACAACGGCAGCGGAGCCTGAATCTAGAAGCACTTAGAAAATATGAAGTTCCAAAGTACTTCTATTCAAGACTTACAGAAGGAGAAGACTACACTCAGAAAAATGGGGATGTCTTATTGAATTCTTGGCTGACCCATGCAGGAAAGAAGAATAAGAAATTTGCCTATACAGCCGATACTAGTCCGCATGAATGTTATAAGAACGATATACGTAAGGTCGATTTGCTTTATCATGAGTCCACTTATACTAAAATGCATCAGCTCAAAGCAAGTGAACGCTTTCATTCGACTGCTGCTGAGGCTGCAACTGTGGCAAAAGAATGTGAAGTTGAGAAATTGCTTATTGGTCATTATTCATCCAGGTATAAAGAATTGGATGAGTTTCTTGAGGAAGCTAAACCAATATTCGAAAATACTGTTTTGGCACGTGAGGGCGCTGTATTCGAAATCTAATTAGGGTAAAATAAGAATGGGGCAATTGGGTTTGACCCAATAGAAAAGTTCGGTAATTTCTTGATCACTGACTGCTATACATCCCATGGTCCAATCTTTAGATAGCATTTCTGCTTCTTGATCCTTGCGATGGTTGTTTGGAAATCCATGAATCTTGATTTCTCCACCAGCATTCTTTCCAAAGTTTGATGCATACAGACGGTCCGAATCATTAGGATAGGACACATTTAGGTTTTTATGATAACTGCTTCTATGCTCCCTTTCATTGATTCGATATAAACCTTCTGGCGTTTTCATATCACCTTCAAATCGTTTTGCACCGCTCGGCTCCATCCCTAGGCAAATGATATACTTCTTTTGTTTACGCCCATTGTGATAAGTCATCATGATCCTTTCACTTTTGAACACTGCAATGCTGTCTATGATCTCTGTTATAGGAACGTTTTTTTCGTAGTAATATTTTCTTCTGTCTTTTAGGACAGGATTTTTGATTGCCGTGGGCTCGATATATTCTGGTTCAGGCATACCATTTTCAATAGTATAGCCTCTATAATTAAATTTCCCGTCGTCTTCATCTTCACCCTCAAGAGTATATCCTTTGTCAATATTAGAAAGTTGAGCAACTTTTCTTTTGGGAGTTTCTTTTATTGGAGTCTTCGAGTTTGCAGCCGTCGCTACATATCTAGGGTTGACTGGTTTTACTCTTTTTACAATTGGCTTTTTATCTTGAATTGGAAACTTGTCTGTTGATGTAGTGGCAAGATCACCTTCTTTAGTTTTTGAAGAAAATGTATTTTTTCTTTTTTGTCTAGTCGGATATTCATCGACTATTTGAGTGCTTTCTTTAATTGGTTTTTCATCAATACGTCGCACTACATTTTTTGGAGGACTTTTTCTTCTAGTAGGGAAAAGATCATCTTCTTCTAAATCTTCACTCAAGTCTGGATTATTTATCTCGTCAATAGAAGGCTTTTCTAGAACCACTTGCTCTACTTCATCTTCTAAATTTTCAGTTTCGGGAGTTTTAATTTCTGGCTCAAGCTCGGGTATTGCTTTTTTTACGATTTCTTTTGGAGCTTCTTTCTCATCTGGCCATGCAGCATCTATTACAATCTGTGCTTCTACAGCGAAGTGTATATTAAAAATCAGGAGAAAAGTTAAAATCAATCTCATAGTGCAAATTATATAGTCTTCAGCGACCCCAATAAGGATCTAAACTTCAAAATAGTTTTTGTACGCCGAGGAGCTGCTTAACGCAAAAGTACTCGTACTCGGGGCATGCTACTATGATGTCGTCCTTAGCTAATTTCCACAAAACATCAAGATGTTCACAAACTTGATTGTCCTATGAAGCTCAACAAGGCTACAAAAGTACAAATAGCCGTAAATGCTGACGTTATGTTGATGTTGTTTTGAATTGATTAACTCAACTGTTCGATGAAATCTAGCAATTGATCCTCAGTGCTCTCACTCACTGGAACTACAGGAAGCCTAAATTTGTTCTTGCAAATTCCCATTTTTCGAAGTACGGCTTTTACTCCAGGTGGATTGCCATCTTTAAATAAAAGGCTAATACCATCTAATAATTTATAGTGGAGTGTTCTTGCTTCATCAAATTTGTTCTCTAGGCTGAGATTCACCATGTCGCTAAAATCTTTGGTCCAGCAATTTGCCGCCACGGATATTACCCCATCAAAACCTGCCGCAATTTGAGATAGCACTAGGTCATCATCACCACTGAGGATAGAGAAGCTGTTCGGCAGCATTTTCACCAATTGCATAGATTGGGCCATATTTCCTGCAGCTTCCTTTACGGCTATAAAATTTTCATTAGCCTGGGTTAAACGCAGAATTGTCTCAGGGGCAGTATTGCTGCCCGTTCTTCCGGGGACATTGTAAATAATAATAGGAACAGGCGTTGCTTCGCCTATGGCAAGGAAGTGTTGGAATATTCCTTCTTGACTTGGTTTATTATAATAAGGACTAACACAAAGTATAGCGTCAACCAATTCTAAAGGGTATTCATCGAGCTCGTCAAGAATTGCTTGGGTATTGTTGCCGCCTAAACCTACAACGAGAGGGAGTTTCTTTTTGTTTACGTCCGAGATATGCTCGAGTACCGAGCATCGTTCAACAAATGATAGGGTGGGAGTTTCAGCTGTAGTCCCGAGTGCTACCAGAAAATCTACGCCATTATCACTCACGTGCTTTACGAGTTTTTCGAGGCTATCAAAATCTACGGTGCCATCTGAGTTGAATGGAGTGACTAAGGCAACTCCTGTTCCTTTAAATTTCTTTACGGACATATGGTTTAATGTTAAGTGTGTTGTTTATGGTTTCTATGAGTGAATTTAAATTTGGTTCTTCTCCAACTGGAATGAGTACATCCGAACAATTTGTAAAGTGATCCATGAATGGTCCAACTCTGCATTTAGCGTTTGAGTTCTTTGAAATATAGAGCAGTTGTGGACAAGGATTAAAATATAGATTGATTAGTATGTCGAAGCGTCTGATCGTAAATCTATCCGTTCGAGGGCATTGTGGAATGCCCTCCTTATCCAAATCAGTTAGACCAAATGATTGGAGGTAAATAGAAGCGTCCTTAGTTTCTTCTTCCAAAAACATAAGTGCTTCACATTCGTATCCTAGGTTAATAATCTTCTTTCTATAATTGTGTACTATATCCTGCTCTTGTGTTGTTCTGAATTGTGTGAGAAGAGCAATTCGATAGGCATCATCAAATGATACATATTCATGCTTGATATTTTTATTGTTTGGGAAAAGTGGAATGCCTTTGACGTAGGTGTTATCCATAACCGGTTTCCCGACTATAGATTCTTTTATTTTTTTTAAAATAGACAATTTCCCTTTTTACTAATAGTCAATAAAAATAAGGATTAATCTGTTGGAAAAAGCTTAAGCTTTTTCTAGATCGTAAAAGCCCATATCGCTGAACTTATCTATTCGATTTTGAAACCTTTTTTGAGGAGTCAATTTGCTCAATTCTTTTACTGTTGAGCATAGATATTTTTTCACCACAGCCGCCATGGCATCAGGGTCATTGTGCGCTCCGCCTGAGGGTTCAGGGAGAATCTCATCGACTAAGCCAAATTTTTTCATGTGAGTAGAGGTCAATTTCAATTGCTCCGCAGCTTGTTCTTTATAGTCCCATGACCTCCACAATATGCTTGAACAACTTTCAGGGGAAATTACAGAATACCAAGTGTTCTCGAGCATAGCAACCTTATCTCCAATACCTATTCCTAAGGCACCTCCACTTGCACCTTCTCCAATAATAATGCAGACCACCGGAACCTTCAAATTCATCATTTCATAAATGTTGCGAGCAATAGCTTCTCCTTGTCCTCTCTCCTCAGCCTCTAAGCCCGGATAAGCGCCCGGAGTATCAATGAAGCAAATAATTGGCTTATTGAATTTTTCCGCAAGCCGCATTAATCGCAAGGCCTTTCTATAGCCTTCAGGATTGGCCATGCCGAAGTTTCTGTATTTGCGTAATTTGGTGTTGACTCCTTTCTGATGCCCGATGACCATATATGTTTTGTCATCGATTGAAGCAAAGCCACCAATTATAGCCTTATCATCCTTCACGTTTCGGTCTCCGTGTAATTCTTGGAATTTATCGAAGATTAAATTGATATAGACGTTGGTGTACGGTCTTTCTGGATGTCGACTCAATTGAACTTTCTGCCAATCAGTTAGTTTTTTGAAAATTTTCTTGCGCGTTTTCTCAATCTTATCTTCTATTTTTTTGATAGAAGAGCTCATGTCAACGTCAGTGTTTTTTTGCACTTCACGCACTTTTTCAAGTTCGATATAGAGTTCTTCTAATGGCTTTTCAAATTCAAGAAATTGCATAAGTCTTTATTCTTTTATAAATATAGGCTACTAATTTTTGAGCAGCTTAATCTTTCTATATTTTTCATCTCTCGAGATTGAAATGAAGTATAGGCCTGTTGAATACTCCGAAAGGTCTAATTCAGAATTGGGGCCACTTGCAATCCATGAATGCAGACTTTGCCCTATATTATTTATAAGAACTAGCTTGTCGCCTTCTTGAAGTTCACTAAATTGAACCTTTGAATGAGTTGGGTTGGGGTAGATTTCAATATTGGAAAGTTCTAAATGCCCAACTGCACTCGGGTATTCAAGCGTAATTAGATTGGAGCCTGCTATAGCTGGATTGAAGCAGCCAACTGGAACGATTTCTACTCGTACAGAATCATTTAAGGAGCTTGGTGTAAGCGTATAAGTATTCATTGGAGAGTTTGTTGTTGTTGCGAGAACACCGCCTCTATACCAATTGAGTTGATAGTTCGTGATACTGGCAGGTATTATTGCCGTGTAAGTTGTTGGAACCGAGATCATCACAGGCATTGGACTTGCGCTCATGCTTACTGTAGGTGCTACATTTGGATAGATAATCATATTTACAGAATCCTTTGCTGGATTATTCGCACAAGTTTCAGAACTGTTCAATTCTACATGAACCATATCATTGTTTTGCAAAGTGCTATTTGCATATGTGGTTGAATTTGATCCTACAATCGTACCATTAAGCCTCCAAATATAGCTTGGACTAGTGCCTGGGTTTGTAGCTGCTGCAGTAAAAGTCACGGCATCATTCTCGCAGATACTGATTCCTGGATTCGCTGAAATACTGACTTGAGGAAGAACACTCGCATTGATGCTGATATCAGATCCATTATTTGATCCATTAATAATTGGATTCGTACTTACCACTCTAATACGATACATGCTTCCAGTTGGTATGGAGCATGGGATGGTTGTGAAAAAGTTTCCTGAATTATTTGTACTCGTCATCACGGCTAAGGTTGAAACAGGTAGGGCAAATGAGCCTAAGGCATCTGAGAGTTGGACGGCATAGGTATTTCCTGTGCTAAAAGTTCCTGTACTTTGAAATTGAACGAGCACAGAGTCGCAAGCACAATAGGAATTTCCTCCATTGAGTGGTAAAGTTGTTATCGAATTATTTGCGGTGCTCACTTGAATGTCATCCACGGCAAAGGACGGGTCTGTGCCAATGCCATCATCATTGTTCTCCCATGTGAAGCCAATTTTAAGATTGGGATTGTTGTTTGCTGCCGCTGGCAAAAGGACAGTACGTGATGTCCAGAGTCCTTGGGCTCCACAACCAATAAGCGTTTTAGGCATATCGTCGGCGAGCAACCAATTTACCCCATCATAGTACCAAAGGCATGCATTATCCAACGTGCCATCTCCATTTTCTATATAATTAAAATCCACAACGATATTTGATTTTCCAGTGGCATTAATCGTTGGAGATTCTGCGCGCAAGGCAGTCAGCACACAAATGTTGGTCAAACTACAAAATCCGCCAGAATTATAAGTCGCACCAGCCGTGCTTACTAAGGTATTGGTGATATGCAGAGTGTTGTTTGAATTCCCAGCCACCCCGCAACTTGCAGGTGCTCCAAGATCAGGAGCAATTCCACCTCCTTCACCATCAGATACTTTGAAAAAATTGGAGTCTGCAGCATTCGTGCCAAAGGATTGATTAAGGCTCCATGTGCTCGTGGAAAAATCTTCCGTCCAAAAGACTTGTGCAGACAGAGTTTGGGTCGAGAAAATTAGGAGTAAGATGGGAAATAGTTTCTTCATATCAAGTTAAATAAGAACTAATTTACACCAAAGATGTGAATGCTGAAGTTTAGGATTGTCAATTCTTCAGGCGAACAAAATACATATTCATTGCACCTTTTCCTTTGACTGCAACTTCGCCTCTTGCCTCGAATTCAAATTCTTCAACATCCTTGATTAATTCGTATGTTGTCTCGGAAATGTTGACCTCGCCTACTAGGCTATTGGATTCCATTCGACTGGCAATGTTGACCACATCACCCCAAATATCATATTGGAACTTTTTTACACCAACAATTCCTGCGACCACCGGTCCTGAGTGGATTCCTACGCGCATTTCAAAGGCCAACTTACCTTCTTTTTTATTCTTAGCGTACTCGTCGAGTATGAATTGTTGCATTTCCAGTCCTGCCAAAACAGTGTTTTTGACAGAATCTTCATATTGGACAGGAAGACCACCTGCTGCCATATAAGCATCACCAATCGTTTTGATTTTCTCAATATTATATTTCTGCATGATCTCATCAAAACGTTCAAAACAAGTATTGATGTTCTCTACGAGCTCTTTCGCGCTCAATTTTTCAGAAAGCTGAGTAAACTCTTTGAAGTCTGAAAAGAGAATACTCACACGTTCATAATCCCTCGCTTCTGCCTTTCCTTTTTCTTTCAATTCTTCGGCAATTTCAGCAGGCAAAATATTTAACAGTAGCTTTTCGGATCTATTCTTTTCTTGTTCCATTTCCGACTTGGATTCTTTCATGAATTTCCATCTACTGTAAAATCCGCCGGCGAGGAGCAAGCTCAAGATACCAAGCGCAATAGCAATATTTCTCTTCAATTGATTTTCTTTTACCTCGAGATTATGAGCTAGTTTCATTTTGACTTTTTCATCCTCTTGCTTTATGCTATCTGCCATCGCTCGTTTAGCAAATTCCATTTTTTGAAGATTTTCAGCCGTCTCTTCCAGCTTCATTTTGCTTTCAATGTCACTCATCCTCTCATGATATTTTAACGCTTGAGATGTTTTGCCTTGCTTCTTGAGCGCTGTATAAAGGCATTCTGAACAATCAAGCTGCTCTTTCAATTGTCCCTTTTTCTCTGCGGATTTAAAGCCCTCACCACACCAATTTGCGGCTTCACTATATTTCTTCTTTTTGATATAAATCTCACCTAAATCGTAATAGGATTCGGCAATAGATTTATCACCAATTTCTTTCTTGATGCTAAGAGATTTTAAAAAATAGGAAATAGCTTTATCATATTTTTTTTGAGCTCCATAGTTGCTTCCCATATTGTAATAAGATTCAGAAACACCCATTTTATTTCCTGATTTGATGTCGGCGTCTAAGCTCCTTTTTATGAATTTTGAAGCTTCCTTATATTTTCCTTGTAGGGTCAATACTGTTCCTAGATTATTCATGACTCTAGATCGTTGCTCCTCTGTTTCATAAAACCCTAAACTTTTTTTGTAGTATTTCGTAGTAGCTTCATAGTCTTTCTGATAGTAATAGATGTTCCCAATATTCAAGTAGGCAGCTCCCATGCGTTTCTTATTGCCATTTTTTTCTGCGAGTTCTAGACTGAGCTTATTGTATTTCAAGGCATTTTTGTAGTCTCCTTGGACAATATATATAGCGCCTATATTTCCAAGTGCATTTACATATCCCTTATCATATTTTATTTTTTGACTTAAATTTTTTGATCGTTCATAATATCTCATGGCATCGTAGTAATTAGCTCTGACATAATGTGAAGTGCCCATGATATCTATTGCATATGTATTGCCAATAGGGAATTTGTGGTCGTTGGAAAATTCTTCAAGTTTTTCACCCATGACAAAAGCCGTATCAGGTTTTGAAAACAAATAGGCTTTCCAAATTAGACGATTGTATGCAGCTACTCGAGTGGAGTCTTCCTTTGAATTGTCATGCCAAACATTTAGGAATGAGTCTATATTAACTTGTGCACTTGTTTGAAGACTGAATATGAGCAGACCGATAATTGATAGATGCTTCATAGGGTTTGGTTTGATTTGGTTTAAATTTGGAAGCTATAATAGGGTGGACAGGTTTTTTTGTTTTCTAAATTCATAATATCGCTGGCAAAATTTCGTGTGGAATTTATGATTGCTTAAGAACTCTATTTGTATTTTATTCCATTTCTGAGGGGTGAGGTCTTTTTGCTGCACCTTCAGTTCCTTATAGAGCGCCTGTCCGCCCTTGGGAAAATGAGTAGTTCCTAAATAACATAAGTCCGCATCGGCTATGATTTCTTCAAGATGATTTTGAGGGTTTTGTGGAAGTTTTGTTGCCCGAATCATTCCTTTGATTAATTCAATTTTATCTTTTGAAAACCCATATTTTTTTAACCATTTGGTCGCGATAATACAGCCCTGCTTTTCATGGTCTTTTGTAGAATGTACAAACCCGATATCATGGAAGAGTGCGGCAACTTGCAGATAGTAGATGTTTTTTTTTGAAACACCTTCTTTCGTAGCAATATGCTTCGCTTTTCTATAGACATATTTCGTGTGTGCAACATTATGGTAGTATAAATCTGGCGATAAGTTCTCCTTCAGATATGCAATGACCTCTTTATATATTTTTTCTATTGCTATCATTAATGATTTCTAATTTGTTTGATAACACCTCCTTTTACCTCTTTTATACTTTGGGTGTAAAGGAAAGCTTTTGGGTCTATTTCGTAAATTGCTCTTTGAATGCCGTTGGTCTCCAGTCGAGTCATAATGGTGACGATAATATCGCAATCATGTTTGACATCGAAGTTTTCAGGCAAATAACCGCGCTCACCTTTATAGACTGATACTGCCTTATCAAAGTCTTTGACAATCATTTCTCTAATTTTTACAAATTCAGAACTCACTATTGTGAGGGATGTATATTCTTCGAATCCGTCCACAACATAGTCAGCAGTTCTTAGTGCAGTAAAGTAGGTCAGAATTGAATACATCGATTTGTCCCATCCATATTTCAATCCAAGGAGAATGAAAACACAACTTGCAATGAGCAACATGAGTTCATTAGATGTAAATTTTGATTTTTGCGTTGTATAAAGAGCGATGGTCTCTAAGCCATCGATGACACCGCCGGCTCGAATGATAAGTCCTATGGCAAGACCAATGAATAGGCCGCCGAAGAGTGCGATGAGAATATTGTCTTCAGTAATGGTGGAGATATGTACAAATTGTAAAGAGAGGGCAAGAAGAATGATGGCAATCAGAGATAGAACGGCAAAGCTTTTACCGATTTTTTTATAGCCCAAGAAAATGAAAGGGATATTAATAAGAATCAAAGGAATAGCAATATTGATGTGAAATGTCTCAGATATAAGGATTGAGATTCCATTTAGCCCACCATCGATGAAGTGATTTGGAATCATAAAACCTTTAAATGCGATGACTGCACTAGCAACTCCTAGAAGAGTGAAGCCAATAGCTTTTAGCGAGAGGATTTGATTCCAATTGATTGATTTGTCTGCGCTCATCTTGAAGAAGCGATAATTTCTTACAAGATAATTGTAAATGAGGGAATGGTCCTCATTTACAATATTTTTTCTTTCTAAGCGAGTCGCATAAGCTCACTTATGCTTTGGTCATTTTTTGAAATTATCTTGCAATTGTTAGAAAGCCTTTGCCCTCGTCAACAGATTGAGTTGAATAATTCTCTTTTTTGCCCAAAATATAATTTGCATAAGCTTCAGTACCTCTCATGTCCATATTATCGGCATAAATAATTGTTCCTTTATGGAAGTTGGTTTCCAGCATTTGGAAGAGAGGAAGGTATAGATCTTTCCAGCCATCAAGGAAGAGGAAGTCTATTGGGTCGGAGTTGGTTTTTAAAGTCTCCATAGCGTCTCCAATTTTTATGTTCACGAAGTCTTGTACGCCTGCATCATTTATATTTTTTTGTGCTCGATCAGCCTTGCTTGCTATCAATTCTGTACTGATCACTTTGCCATTAGTTTGCTGAGCTCCCGCAGCTAAATAAATCGTTGAAATCCCAAATGATGTGCCAAACTCAATGATGTTTTTACAATTGTTGTCAATCACCAACTGCTTTAGGTTGTGACCTTGTGACCTTGAAATGGGCAGGTACACGTTTGCAAAATCTTGAGGTTTAATTGGTCGGAAGGCTGATTTTACAATCCCTTTACCAATACGTAAATAATCTTTCTTGGCATCTTCATGAAGTGCATCAAGTGTCTTTTCTATTTGTGTGTGTCTTTGTATACTCATAATTTTTTTCTGTTTTTAATGTTGTGAATTATTTGCTCAAGCACAAGGCTCGATCAACTTTTATTCTTTGTTTTTTATATTTTTTTGTTTTGATATGACAAAATTAGAATAAGAAGATGCCTAGGTCGAGATAACTTTAAGTGTATTTAGGGTAAAAATCGGAAAGTTTAGGTCTTTTGATGCTTTTCTCTAAACTGTCTTGGAGATAAAGTCGTGTAGCGCTTGAAGTATTTAAAGAAATTCGTAGGTTCATCAAATCCCATCTGATAAGCGATTTCAGTCAGTGAGTCCGTGGAATTTATGATCAGTCGCTTGGAATGAAGAATTACAATTTCAATGATGAAAGCCTTGGCAGCTTTGTCTATGATACTCAGCGTTATATTGCTTAGGGTTTTAGTGCTGAGGCCCATTTGTTGTGCATAGAATGAGACTTTTTTATGCTCTGCACAATGTCGCTCTACAAGTATTTGAAATTCTAAAAATTGAGAGAGATAATGCTTGCTCCTCAACTGCTCATTGTTTTTAGATTTTATGCGCAGCAGTTTTGTAGTTACGATTTGCAATAGGGAGCGTACTATGTAGGGAGAGTAGTTGTCACTTATTATATGAAATTCTTCTTTGATTGATTTGATAAAATTTAGGACTTCTTCAAGTTCATTTTTCTTTAGCTCTAATTTGGGAGAGGCCAACATCTCGTTGAACAATAAAAAGGTATTTGATGCGTCTAATTCGTTAGAATGATTCAAGATAAAATCATCGTTGAAAATTAGCAGGCTTCCTTTGGCATTGCTTTTATAGAATTTGTGGATATTATCCTTGCGCACACTAAAGAGGCTTCCTTTTTTGTAGCTGTAGTCTATAAAATTGTGGTTGTACTTCCCGCTACCCTCTGTTATAAGAAGGATGACATAGAAGGTGACCTTGTGAAACTCGAATTGGCTGTGATCTGCGGGCTTTCTCTTTAATAGATCTTGAAAATCGATGATGTCAAATTGAAAATCGCTTGAGTTTCTGTCAAATTGTATTTCTTTATACTTTTTCTTCATTGCAGAATTAGAAGCGATTATATATCACCATTTTTCATATGGAGTCAAATGTAAAGCATTATCATTTCATCGGGACCAAGCCCAATTCCATGAGGTAAATAGCTTATCAAGCCAAGGTGATTTATTCACTGAGTACTTGAGCTCCTGACTCGATAAATTGCTTAATCTCATGAGAGCTAAAACTGTTGGTCTTAAGGATGATTAAATAGGGTCGTCATTTATGATTTGTTTGATATCAAAAACAGAGTGCGCTTTGCCGAATATTACCATAGCGCCAGCTCAAACAAGTTGTATTAATTCATAAATGCTCTAGTCCCTAACTTTATGAGAGTAAATAATGCGATTAATAAAATTGATTTTTTTATTTCTAGTATGATTCTTCAGCCTAGAATGGATAGGCTAGGGGATGTTTCTTTTAGACAAAAAAAAAGTGAGTTGAAGTTAAATATGAACTCGCTGACCCTCACCGGCCTAGCTTAGCTCTTCCTATTGTTAGGGAAATAGCTTGGTGTTTTCAGGCAGAAACTAGAGGCATGGGGAGGAGAGAGAATCGCAATTAAAAAAGCGGAGCGGAAACTAATTAATCGGAGGTCGACGCTTCTCAAAATTGAATTAATTAGACTGCTTTCATGGGCCTCACAATTTTAATCATCTTTTCTCTAGGTTTCTTTTATTCCTTAGTTCAATATTTTTTCAAGTTCTTGTAGTATTAAAAGAGTAAGGGTTTTTAAGGCAAAATGACCATTGTTATCTACCGGCTTCACTCTTAATTATTCGCTTAATCATTGCTATTTGTCCATTGTGCCACATTTGGTGTTTGAATGTGAAGGTCAAAGCATCGTATTTTGATTTGGCAACAGGATTGTTGATTGCTGTTTTTTCTTCAAGCTCTTGTTCTGTGAGTTGTGCCAAGGACTTATTCGTCCCTTGGTCAACGATTTCTTTATATTTCAACAATTGCTTTTTGTCAGGTCGCGCTTCCCAAGGGGCTAGGGGGTTGCTGCCAGCGAAATAATATTTGTTGAAGTCTTCAATGGGTAGATTGCGATGGACTTCTTTCAATATATCGTTATTCTCATCTAATAGTGAGAAAATATTTGGAGATTATTAGATGGCCAATTTCCCAATTTATGCTCGTTCCAAGACTGTCTATAACTCCAAGGTCGTCAATGTCTGAAATTAATTTTAAAGTCCAATTGTCCACCCAATCAATTTGCTCTTTTATAAAATCTAGTCCCATTTTTTTAGTTTAGGTAGTGCATCATTTGGGTACTGATAGTTGTCGTGACAGTAAAAAGTCGCCTTTAATATTGCCAACTATTCCTCAGTCTTCAACTTCTGCTCAATGAATCTATCAATCTTTTTCCTTTTTTGCGAATCGCTCAATTTGTCGGAATAGACCAATCGAAACAATTCCTTCATTTCCTTCTCATTGGATTTGATTTGCTCAAGCACATAAGTATTCACTTTTTTGAGGCTCTTTTCATCTCGTTCAATGTCTTTTTTCTCTAAATCTTTTCTTCTGTCATCAGCAAGTATCATGACCTCATAATAGGCATTCTCCTTTTTGAAGGTCTGTTGGCTTTGGGCGAACATTTTCATCGCATTGGGGAAATAGTCAGACTGCATTTTCAAGGCCTCTCGTTTTAAATCATAGTTTGAGCGAAAGTCTCCTTCATCTTGGTCAAAATTCATCAAGCAGGCATGCTTGGGGTCAAATTCTTTTTTTACCCTCTTCTTGTCTTGCAATTGTTTTTTGCTGTCTTTAATTAATTGGTCTGCCAGTGTTACATTTTCTTTGAGGATGGCGTTAATGCTATCATGAATGCCCAAACAATTATTGAATTCTTTGTCTTCAAACTTTTGCTTGACCGATTCCGCTTTTACTTGATGAACCATGACTTCCTCATCTAAATTGTCATGCATATAGAAACGCTGAATTGTTTGTCCAGTGAGCTCTTTTTCTAATTCAGCATTGTGCTTCTTGAAGTCTTCATAGGCATAGTCTTGCTGATTTTTCAATTTCTCGATTGCTTTTTTATTTTGATCAAATTGACTTCTTGCACTATTCAATCGTTGGCTTCTTTGTTCAATAGAATCTATGAGTATAACAAAACTAGGATCATTGACATCCTTGCTTTCTACTGAGCGAACTGCCTCAAGATTGAAATCTGGGATTTCTTTTTTACTTAGGCTTGATAAGTTCTTCTTATTCATATCTAATGCAGATTTGGATTGACTTATTCTACGTTTACAATCTGAAATCAATTTTTTATTTCCGCTGCTGAAGCTCATTTTGTCTTTCTTCAATGAAGATGCCTTGTTCGAGTTCTTTCTTTTGAGAGCGGCAATTTCCGTGCTGATTTCCTTTTTTTGCTTGAGTAATATTTCCTTGCATGATGAAGACTCAAGTTTAGCAGCTGTAATAATCTCTTTACCTACGACTTTGTCTCCTGAGGTCAACGCCTTTTCATATAAGTCTGCAATTTCTAAAAATTTCTTTCGAGCAATAATTTTTGTGTATCGCGGATTGTATTCATAAGCTCTCTCAGCGCATTCCTTGACATACTCATCTTCATCCAAGCTGTTGACATGCGACAGCTTGATATCATTTTTGACGATTCGACTCATGGTATTGAATCTGTCAATTTCTTCATCACTCGCTTCAAAGACTTCTAGCGGCATAATGGAATCACTCAATTGCCAGATAGGGTCTGCAGGAATTTGAACGAATCGAACTTCTTCAGGATCAGCATATAAATGTTCTTCATCATATTTCTGTTCGAAATCAAATTTTTTCGAATAGTATGTTTTTTTGCTCACTGCGCTCATGGCTTTGTGAAAAATGTTTTGTTTTCGCACCAGATATCCAGAGCCTTTATATGCATCTACTAGTTCCCAATCGCCATTGATTTGAACTGCGTTCCAAACAAAATGTGGATTGAAAAATTTATCACCTGTATCAAATTTCCAATCTTTCGTATAACCTTCAATGATTTGGCAAGGAACAGAGGATGCGTCGCAAAGGGCTTTAAACAGTTCAGCATAGTCATAGCTCAATCCCAATTTGCGATCGAGAACTTCCTTTGCTTCTCTGTGCTTGAAGTCGTAATTGTGTAGTGCCTTCACGTCGTGCTCAATATTGTGGGTCATCCAAAGGAAAATGTTCTCTACCTTTTTATCATTGCTTTGCTCGTGTGAGCAGAGGTAATCGGCAAGGGAAGAGATATTCTTAGTGAATTTAGAAGGAGCGACTTTTGGGTCAAAATCAGGTATGGCGTCTTGAGCCTGTGCAAGATAAGAGGTGCTGCAAATCAGACCGATGAGGATGAAATGGCGTTTCTTCATAATGTTGTGCAATATAGGAAAGCAGCTTTAATTTTTTAAGTCCATTTTTGTCGCAATTTTTTGGGGGAAATTAATTCGCTAGAAAAAAGAGCAAAAATTAGATGCTCCTTTAAAATTCATGCTATATTTGCGTTTCGTTACAATGTAACACGGAGCGGTAGTTCAGCTGGTTAGAATACCTGCCTGTCACGCAGGGGGTCGCGGGTTCGAGTCCCGTCCGCTCCGCAAAATGTCTCAGATTTTCTGGGGCATTTTTAGTTTGTCTCAAATCCAAACTCTCCAAAGGAAAGTAATACAACGAAATCTTGGACCCTCACGTAAGGGTTCGCCCCGATGAGAATCGGGGTCCGCTCCGCAAAATGTCTCAGATTTTCTGGGGCATTTTTAGTTTGTCTCAAATCCAAACTCTTCCCAGGAAAGTAATACAACAAAATCTTGGACCCTCACGTAAGGGTTCGCCCCGATGAGAATCGGGGTCCGCTCCGCAAAATGTCTCAGATTTTCTGGGGCATTTTTAGTTTGTCTCAAATCCAAACTCTCCACAGGAAAGTAATACAACAAAATCTTGGACCCTCACGCAGGGGTTCGCCCCGATGAGAATCGGGGTCCGCTCCGCAAAATGTCTCAGATTTTCTGGGGCATTTTTAGTTTGTCTCAAATCCAAACTCTCCACAGGAAAGTAATACAACAAAATCTTGCACCCTCACGTAAGGGTTCGCCCCGATGAGAATCGGGGTCCGCTCCGCAAAATGTCTCAGATTTTCTGGGGCATTTTTAGTTTGTCTCAAATCCAAACTCTCCACAGGAAAGTAATACAACAAAATCTTGGACCCTCACGCAGGGGTTCGCCCCGATGAGAATCGGGGTCCGCTCCGCAAAATGTCTCAGATTTTCTGGGGCATTTTATTTGGTTCATACCAAGCTAGTTTGAATGCTTCCCAATTGAACTATTTATGCCTTATTTTTTCAACTAATTCTGAGAACATCCCTTTCAGGTCAAAATGCCCAGCTCCTGGATGGCCCATATTTTTTCTCGCCATCATCCTCTTCAAACCAATGATTTAATTGAATGCCTGTTCGTTTAAGTAAAAAAAAAGCTCTAGCGGGGGCTAGAGCTTAAAGAAATTCTTGGGTTGATTAGTCAAGGAATATCTTTCTCGTGTATTTGTCGGATGCAGTTTTAAGTTGCATTATATAGATTCCTTGAGCACAATGGCTTAAATCCACTTGGATGCCTTCACTGCTTTTCGTCATAACAAAATTCTTCACCTTGCTTCCAGCCGCTGTGAAAATGTCCACAGTGACATCAGTCAATTCTTGATCATCTAAGCTTAGATTAAAGACTCCATTATTAGATGCGACGCTAATGCCTGATGCAAGTCGGTCTGTAATAGAACTATTATTTTCTGCTTTGAAATAGCCTACATAATCCTCTTTTAACTCGCAGGCCATCGTGCCTGAAGAGAATGCTTCTACTTCGGTCAAAAAATATTCTTCTGGAAAACTGTTTGTTGATACGCTCTGAACATTGTGCTGGGCAAAAGTCGATGTCATGGTGTTGCTCGATTGTTGCATAGCGCATGAATAGGCTTTGGCATTATTCATAAATTCTATGCTAAATTTATTCCCCTCCACTGCTGGCGCAATAACTGCTCCGTCAAATGTCTTCGCAAAAGTGAATAATTTGGGCGTTGCAATTTCTTGATTAAATATATATTGGTGAGGTGTTGAAATAAAACTAGGGTTTAACATGCTAGCATAAGAAGTAGAAAATACACCTCCGCCATGAAGACCAAAATCAGGGGATGGAACTGACCAAACTTGGCTCTCATAAATGGAGCTTGGATTGCTCAATGTAGTCTTGTCAATATTGGTTACAAACATTTCACTATTGCTTTGTTGTCCGCCCCAGGCTATCATGCCATAGAGTAAAAGTTCTGCATCGGTTTGTCCTTTTAATAATTTGAAGCCAGATGATTCTGTCGATCCAAGGGCAATTCCATAATGCGAGCCAATGTTAGGTGTAGGTGAACTGATATTTGAAATTTTTGTTATAGAAGGATGATGCCAATAGCTCACATTTGCCATCAGCCAAAGATCATCGGAATCTTCATAGTATACAGCAGATACACCATTGATCATATGTTGAGTTTGAATAGGGCAGTTGCTCCATTGAAATCCATGAGTCAAGTCACTCATTATATTTCCATTATTGACATCGATAGTGACCGCGAGTAAAGCTTGATTTACGGCTTGTGTATAAGGGTTGGGGTCCATGCCAATACCACCCGTGACAAATATTTGACCGTTTTTGATAGCAACAATGTCGTTAATTGAGGTATGTGTCATTTCTACTTGATTGATTAAAGTTGTCCAATTGATTTGTTGTAAGTCGCTGGAAATACTCAGGACAAAAGCTTCGTTATCCAATAGAGGAAGTGTAAAATGATTATTGTTTGCTGTGCTCAATTGCAACACTCCTCCAATTATATACGAATCTGATGAAGCATCGTACATGACTTTGGTCCCCGCACTATAAGTGTCATCATCTTTAACTGCAATCCGCTGTTGATTTATCCAATTTCCCCAACTATCTAAAAGTCCGACATAGAGTCTGGGCATATTGTCAGTGTTCCCAGCTGGACCTTCGCTATAGCCTGTTATAATTATTTCTGCGTTTGGGCCAATCGCCACATCTAAACCTTTATCATCTTCTCCAGTGCTGAAAACTTTTTCCCAAGCCATCGTTCCTTCATGGTCTGTTTTGATTAAATGCATACTTTTTTCATTGGTCACTTGATGGAAAATAGTCCCGAAAATCACATATCCACCGTCAATTGATTGTTCTATGGAATAATGGTTAAAGTCGACATCAGGTAAGGAGTACTCTCCTAGAAAATAAGGCGCTTGCCCAAATACTGCTGTTGTAGAGAGTAGAATTAAAACGTAAATTGCTAAGGTTCTTTTCATGATAATTTATTTTTTTGGTTTTGCCTAAACTATTCGATTTGCTCATCAGGGTTTTCAGCTTCCCTCTTCATTAATGAAATTAGAAAGAGAGAAGGCCGCGTGCGATTATCATTTGATAAGCGTGCTCAAAAAGTTAATAAGCGTGACTGGAGAGCGAGATTTAGGACTATTTATGCCTGATTTTTTCAACTAATTCTAAGAACATCCCCTTAAGGTCAAAATCGCCACCACCAGGATCAGTCATTTTCATAATCCATGTATCATCTTTCTTATAGAACCAATATCTATTAAATTCGAAGTCTTCCTCAATGGTACCTTTAGCTTTGAAGTTGGCGCGACCAAATTTGACTGAATAATAATTCAGCGTGTCCTTTTCCTTTTTGACAATATAGAAGCCCTGACTAAACCACTCCAGCATTTTCTTGTCTTCTTTATTTGTCCAACTTTTAAAGTCATCGGTATTCCTTGGATAAGCCGTCCAATCCAATTCTTTGGTCTCCCACAAAGTCCCATATTCAGAGGCATAAAGACTGTCCTCCGTTTGTGCCATGGCATACCACAGAGAATTATTCAAAATGGTCGGATTGCTCATATAGCATTCATGTAAAAACATTATCTTAAGTCACCTAGAAAAAAGTAGTAATATGGGAACAAAAGATAATGCAGTAGCTAAGTTATACATTGGCTTAGACATACACAAACGAAGTTGGAAAATACAGT